>Ga0182018_10000048_pt1 | contig 139295 bp, 96 predicted proteins | sample 812P2MmetaG_FD_120490 | JGI IMG/M metagenome (GOLD analysis project Ga0182018, IMG submission 120490) | Permafrost microbial communities from Stordalen Mire, Sweden - 812P2M metaG | ecosystem: Environmental > Terrestrial > Soil > Wetlands > Permafrost | place: Sweden: Stordalen | collected... | reverse complement strand
TTCCTACAATCCGCTGATTCAAATCGAAGCACCGCAGGGGCAAGCCGAAGAAAGCCGCGTATGAGGGGCCGTGAGCATGGACACGATCCAGCGCTGCCCCACAGCGCGCAAGCTATCGCCGTACCGCCGAGCGCCGAATTTTCGCCACGCTCTGACGTTCCGCCGAGCTCTAGCGACGACCTCGAAGTTGTTCCCGGATTCGAGCGCGAAAATCTTCAGGGCTGGATTCCGCAACTAGCCACCGAAGCGGACATTCGAGCTGTCATCGAAAAAGCGTTTGACTATCGCGGCGACGTAACCATCACGCAAAAAAAAGGCGGCGAGATCACTGGCTATCTCTTCGACCGCCGCATCGGTCCGACGCTGGAGAACTCCGTAGTTCGTCTGATACTCGCCACCAGCAACGAGCGTCCGGCCATTCCCTACTCCGAAATCGCCGCCATAGCCTTCACCGGACGCGACACCGCAGCCGGCAAAAGCTACGAAGCCTGGGTAAAAAAATACTGGGAAAAGCGAGCCAAAGGCGAGAAAAACATTTCCATCGAGCCCGAAGCGCTGGAGTAGCTCTGGTTAGTGTGGCGCGGACACTCCTGTCCGCGAACTGCCGGCACAATCGGGAATTGATGCGCGGTCTAGAATACTTCCATGCTAGTGCTCGCCTCCGCGTCGCCGCGTCGTCAGGAGTTGCTGCGCAACGCCGGAATTCCATTTGAAGTGCAGCGTGCAGACATCGCAGAAACCCCACGTCCGGGAGAATCCGCGAAGGAATGCGCCGAACGCCTCGCGCGCGAGAAGGCGCTAGCGGTTGCAAGTCAACGTCCGCGAGATGTTGTACTCGGAGCTGACACCGTGGTCGTAGTCGACGGCCAACTTCTAGGCAAGCCCAGCGATGCCAAGGACGCCGCGCGCATGCTGCGCCTGCTCTCAGGACGCCAGCATCAGGTGATTACGGGAGTGTGTTTGGTTGTCGGAGGCAAGCCAGTGGTGGCCAGTGAAACGACGCTCGTAACCGTGAGCGAAATCACGGACAGGGAGGTCGCCGACTACGCCGCCAGCGGAGAGCCGATGGATAAAGCGGGAGCCTACGCGATTCAGGGCATCGCTTCCCGTTGGATACCTCGAATCGAAGGAGATTACAGCAATGTGGTGGGACTGCCAGTGGCGCTGGTGTGGCGGATGCTGCGTCAGGTAGCGGCCATCTAGCTGGGATTCGCGGCGGCGCTAACCGTGCGCGGACAGGAGTGTCCGCGCCACACGAATCTGTGGAACTTCTAAGCGGCCGGAGGTTTCGGCGTTTCTTTCGGTTTCTCCTCGGGATCCTTCATCGACGACTTGAAATTCCTGATGCCCTCACCCAGACCTTTGCCTAGATCGGCAAACTTACTCGGCCCGAAAAGCAGTAACGCAATGCCAATAATCAACAGAATGTGCAGCGGCGAAAATAGTCCCTCACCCATAAATCCTCCAGTTACGCGCTCGCGTCCACAATGCTATCCCTGAGTAAATTCTAGGCTTCCCTTGCGCTGGAGTCAAAGAACTCCCATAAACGCCTCTCGGCTCAGATCCGTTCAATGAGCCCAGCCAGGAGCGCGGCGCGGCGCGGCAACTCCGAGATAAGGACGTGCTCGTATACGGCATGCGCGCCGTCGCCAACGCCTCCAAGACCATCCAGGGTTGGAATCCCAAGGGCCGCGGTGAAATTGCCATCCGAGCCACCACCCACCGCGGCTTCGCTGAGCTTCCCTCCCAGTTCACGCGCGATCGCGACAGCCTGGGCGTACAACCCTGCCACACCCGCGGTGCGTTCCAGCGGCGGACGATTGATTCCTCCCGTGACCTCGATTTTGCATTTGCGATTGAAGGGACGCAGGCCGCGCATCTTTTTGTCGATTCCGGCCGCGTCCTTGAGGCGAGCGATTCGAACATCGACCTGTGCGACCGCTTCGGCCGGAACCACGTTGGTTCGCGACCCTCCGCTCACGACGCCGACGTTTACCGTCAAGCCCTTCGGTAGTTCCGTGAAACTGGAAATTCGTTCGATCTGCCGGGCCAGCTCGAGAATCGCATTTACGCCCTTCTGGAAATCGAGGCCAGCATGAGAAGCCTTCCCTCGAACTCTGACGAGATATTCGCCAACTCCTTTGCGCGCGGTTTTCGCGGCGCCCCGGGGTCCATAAGAAGGCTCGAGCACGAGCACCGCCGCAGCTTTTTTCGCCAACGATTCAGTAATCGCCCGCGACGAGCCGCTGCCCACTTCCTCGTCGGAAACCAGGAGCACGGTCACGGGACGTGGCAATCCGCCATTCCGTCGTGCTCGATCTCCCTGCCAATCCTGCAGGGCGGCGATCGCGTGCAACATCAAGGCAATGCCGGATTTCATGTCGAGGACGCCAGGTCCGGTCAGCTTATTGTCGATGGCGCGGCATGGCATGGTGGCGAGCGTGCCAAGCGGATACACAGTGTCGTAGTGGCCCAGCAGCAGCACCGGCTTCGTGGCGGACTTGCCGTGGAGACCGATATCGATTTGCAGGTGATTGCCAAAGTCTTCCACGCGATGAGTCCGTACCGCACCGCCGAGCTGGGAGAATTTCTGCGCAACCGCCTCCGCAATGCGGTCCACGGCGGCTTTGTTGTCGCTGGGCGATTCGATTTCGACCAGCTCGCGGATGGTCGAGACGATCTCGTCGCGGCGCTCGCCGAAATAAGCAAGACGACGCTGCATTTCTACGCTGGGATGCAAGGATGTTTTTCTGGAAGCCGATTTCACGATTGACTGTCCCTTGAGGGCTGACGTCTGACCCAGTCTAAAACTATCGCATACATGCATGCTCGCGATACTGCCTGGCAGCGCACCCCGACAAGACGCTGAATCTAATGGTACTTCGTACTCTCGATCCGAGGTGAGGCCTCAATGAGTGTTTACTAGGGTGTTCTCCTGATGGATTACAGGCAGGGTACGCTCTACTGTGAAGTCGAAGCAGCGTAACCCGGCATCAGAAGCAAAAATCGAACTTGTAGATAAAGGGAGGAAGTTTATGAATAACGATCAGGTTTCCGGCAAAGTTGAGCAGGTCGTGGGCAAGGTTAAGCAAGGGGTAGGAGAAACCGTGGGCAACGAGAAGTTAGCCAATCAGGGAGTTGTGGACCAGGCTAAAGGCGCGGTAAAGGAAACCTGGGGCAACGCCAAAGACGCTGCCAAACAGGTGCAGCAGTCGCATAAGGATGCCACCACCGACAAGGCAGATGATACGCGGGGCAAGATCAGTCAGTCGGTGCAGAACGCCAAAGAGAAAGTCAACGAAAAGATCGACAAATTCAAAGACCGTCATTCAGCCTGAAAGGCTGCGGCTTTGAATCACGCTGAGACGTCGAAACGGGCCCGCCCGAGCGAAGCTTGGATGGGCCCCTTCGCTGGGAGCGACTCGATCTCGATTCACAAATCGTCTTCACTAAGTCTTATAAGGAGAAGATATGCAAGCATCGCCAGCTGTTGTGACGCCCATCGGCGAACGTCCAACCATTGTGTCTCAGATTCCAGGCAAGAACGAGGCTTACTCAGCCGGCGTTTCCTGGCCGGCGGTGATCGGTGGCGCGTTCGTGGCCGCCGCGCTGGCCCTGATTTTATTGTCCTTGGGCACCGGCCTCGGATTTTCTTCCATTTCGCCGTGGTCGAACATGGGCGCAGTTGCCTCGACGATCGGAAAGGCTGCTATCGCCTGGCTGATCGTTACCCAAATCGTCGCTTCTGCCATGGGTGGATATCTGGCGGGGCGACTGCGAACGAAGTGGGTGAATGTCCATACGGACGAGGTGTATTTCCGAGATACCGCTCATGGATTTCTGGTGTGGGCATTGGGGCTGGTGGTTACGGCGGCGTTCCTGGCATCCGCGGCCACTTCGCTTGCGGGTCGAGCGATACAGCCAGCGGCTACTACGGTCACCGACGCGGAGACGCCAGGGCTCAATTCCAACACGTATCCCAACTCCTATATCGTCGACACCCTGTTCCGGTCCAACGGTGCGGTCTCAGATCGGAACGATGCCGTAGCGCGCGGCGAGGCAGAGCGCATTCTTACTCACGCCATGCGCCAAGGGGTTTTGCCCGCAGCGGACCAGACCTATCTTGCCCAAATGGTATCGGCGAGAACGGGACTCAACCAAAGCGATGCTGAGAATCGTGTGTCCGACGTATTCGCGCAGGCTCAGCAGTCTGCTGAAAACGCTCGAAAAGCGCTGGCACATTTGTCATTGTGGCTATTCGTGGCATTACTGAGTGGAGCATTTTGCGCCAGCTATGCTGGAACAATCGGCGGCAGGCAGCGCGATCGCGTCATTGTTTAGGCGGCGTGTCTAACATTCGAAAGTGCGATTTGAAAGTGCCGTGTCAAACTTGAAGGAGGCTAACTATGCGTTCAATCATACTTCTGCTGCTCGGCGTGCCCATTCCAATCGTCATTTTGATTGCTCTATTCACCCACTGACGAAAAGTTCTCGCGCCATCGCGTCAAGATTTCGCGCCCGCGCCGCAATTGCTGCGGGAGACGCGGCAAGCCGCGTCTCTACGAGATCGTCTCCCGCGGCGGGAAAGCTCGGTATGAAGAAACCATCCTTGCGCATTACCAAATGGCCGGGTGAAATACCTATCGAAGGCGGCTGCACATTGTGTCCCACTTTTCTTTTCCGCGCTGCGTCTACTCACCACCGTCCCGAGAAGGCTGACTATCAGGAGAAATTGCAGCGCGCGTTTGACCGCCACGTAAAAGACGCACACGCGCAGAAGCTCGGCGGCGCGATTTCGGCTCCGACTGACTGAACGCGCGACCTTCTACGCTGTCCCCCAGATTTCTCCGATCACCCGCTGAAAGTTTGCTCCCAGAACTTTTTCGATTACCAGCGAGGGCTGTCCGCGTTTCGCGAGTTCACTGGCGATGACTTCCGTGTGGTCGGGGCCGTTGAGATCGGGTACGTACGGATAGCGATCTTCACCAGGGGCGCCGATGCCGAGTTTCTTCCGGCGCGCGATGTCCTGATCAAAGGCGGTTTTCTGTTCGACGGTTAACATCGTTTTTTGGATCGAGCCATCGCTTCCGATGCCGACGTGATCGGCGCCGCATACATTGATGGCGTGCACAATGTGATCGAGCACGTGTTCGCGGGTGGGCACGGTGGGCGAAGCGACGACATAGGGCATGAGATAAACGCCGAAATAGCCGCCGCGATCGGCAAGCGACTTGAGAATTTCGTCAGGCTTATTGCGGGGATGAGGATAGACGGCGGCGCAGCCGGAATGCGTAATCAGAACCGGCTTTTTCGACTCGGCGATGCCTTCGGAAGTGGTGCGGTACCCGCTGTGGCTGAGGTCAACCGCGACTCCGAGATCGTTCATCTTCTGGACCGCGGCGACGCCTGCTTTGCTGAGTCCGGCGTTGCCGGGCTCGAGGCATCCGTCGCCGAAGATGCTGCGATTGTTGTAGGTAAGCTGCATGATGCGCACGCCGAGCTGGCGGAACATTTCTATGCGCTCGGGGTTTTCTTCCAAAAACGCGGTGTACTGAAAGCCAGGCATGATTCCGATCTTGTTTTCGCGCTTGGCGCGGGCGATATCGGAGTGCTGGCGTACTATGAGGAACGCTTCGGGATGTTGCTCGACCAGCATTTCTACGGCGGCGATATTGCTGACAGTGTCCTCGAATGTGGGCTGAGAGACGGTGACGTTGATCGCGGTTATGCCCGATTGCCGCACGGCGGCTAGAACATCGGCTGCGGGGGGCGGATCTGTATCGACGAATGGGGCGCAGAGGGAATCGATGACGATGGCGTTCTTGTAGAGCGCGGCGATGGTGGACGGCTCACTCTCGGTCGAATGGTTCGAGGTCAAGCGCTCCGACGAGCGTTCAAGCGGCTCAGCGAGCAGGCGCGGAGACAGAAGTGCTGCCGCACATGCTTTAACGATGCCGAGATTAAAGTCACGACGGTGCATGCGCGCAGCTCCTGCGGGAATTTAACTTGTGGGTTTTACGTATTGCGCTTCGCCATTGCCGAACGACCAGTCTTCCTTCGCCACTTCCACCAGATTAATGAAGACATCCTCTCGCCTTAACTTCAGGCCTTCATGCAAACCGTCCGCAACCGCTTTGTAGAAACGCTGCTTCTTTTCAACGCTGCGGCCGCTGTTCAGGGTGATTTGGATGAAGACACATTCGTCCGATCGGTGGACGCCGAGATAATCCCGGTCAAACTGCAACCCGGCGCTGGGATGCTCGGTGATGATTTGAAAGCGGTCGTCCTTAGGCACGTCCAGGAAATCCTGCATAGCCTGGTAGACGATCTGACCAGCCTGTATGCGGAATTCCGGCGCCTTGCCTTCGAGAAGATCGATTCGAACGAACGGCATAATTCCTCCTTACTTTGTACTGAGGTAATGGAAACTTGTGCGGACGCGATCAGTTCGCGTCCCAGCTCTGGGGAACTCTTACATAGGAACGATCCAGTTCGGTGACCGAAGCGCAACCGAGCAGCCTCAAAGTCCGCTCGAGGTCAGTGCTTAGAATTTCGATGGCGCGATTCACGCCGGCTTCTCCGGCAGCGGCGAGACCGTAGGCGTAGGCGCGTCCGCAGAGCACGGCGCGGGCGCCCAGGCACAGCGCTTTGACGATGTCGGTCCCACGGCGAATGCCTCCGTCCATGAGAATTTCGGTCTGCCCGTTGACCGCCTTCACGACCTCCGGCAGGGCTCGCAATGACGAAGAAACGCAATCGAGCTGACGGCCGCCATGATTGGAGACTGAGATTGCCGCGGCCCCTTCATCCACCGAACGGCGCGCATCGTCTCCGGTGAGAACGCCTTTGACGACGATTGGACCGCGCCACAGTTCGCGAATCCATTTCAGGTCGCTCCAGGTCACCGTGGACTCGGCCAGCGCGGCGGCGACGTCGATGAGCGGCATGGGTCCTTTGCCGGGGATTACGACGTTGGGAAGCAGCGGCAGACCACCGTCAAGCAGAAAACTCGCGAGCCATCCCGGGCGCGAGAGCACTTGTGGAAGATATGGAAGTTTTTCGAAGAAACTGCCGCTGACCAGCTCCCTCATTCCGTTGCGGTAATCGCGCTCGCGGACTCCGGAGACGGGAGTGTCGATGGTGACGACGAGCGCGGAAAATCCAGCCAGCCGCGCGCGTTCAATCGAGCCCTCCGCGGCCGCGCGGCCGCCCATCAGATACAGCTGATAGAAGACGGGTCCGGCCGAGGCCGCTTTGACATTCTCCAGCTTGTGTCCTGAGATGGTGGAAAGAATGTACGCGGTGCCCGCGTTGCCGGCGGCGCGCGCCGCCCCCATCTCGCCGTCGGGGTGCATCAGCCGGCTGTAGCCAACCGGAGCCAGCAGGAATGGCAAAGCAAGATCGCAGCCGAGAACGCGGGTACGCAAATTGCAATCGGCGAACGCTACCGCATGGCGTGGACGGAAAGTGACATCCTCATATACGCGGCAACTTTCCCGGAGAGTAACCTCACCTTCGGCGCCGCCATCAAGATAGTCAAAGACGGCTCTGGCCACGCGGCGACGGGCGAGCGTACGAAAGTCCGCGATACTTACTACACGGGGCGACGCGACGGAGCGGGCGGATCGAGTCATGGCGCGATACCTGTTGGGGAAAATGGCTAAAGCAATTGATGGTAGCACTGCACGGGATTCTGCTAGCCCCTCCGCTTCGTCTTGCCTTTTGCGAGGGCGGCGAACAGCGGCGCGCCCCATCCTCCGATGGCGAGCAACGAGCCAAACAGGATGACAGCGTCGATGCTGGACCGTCCTTCGCGCACGAAGTAAACATCCTTCAGATTGAGCCAGAGGGCGAACTCATCGAGTGTCAGCGCGGCACCCACTCCGTAAAGCACCGCCATCAACCTACCGACGAAAAGCGACGACACGTCGCTGCCGTTACCAAATTCACAGAGCCAGCCATAACCGACCGCCAGCAGAATCAAAATGCCCGGCACCAGGTGATGGATGTGCCGGCCGTCATAAATAATGTAGTGAAACGGCGGAATCTGGTGGCGAATGCAAAACACCATTCCCCGCACAATAGCGAACGTCAGAAAAAAACTGATGGATGCGACAAAAAGCCTGCGGCGAGGACGGTCGGCGATATGCTCGTGTACAAATGAGCCCAGGCGAGTGCGATGAAGCAGCCAGAGCAACAGCACGACCATCACCAACAGGATTAGAAGAAGAACCGCAGCGTCATTCCAATGCATGGGACATTAAACCTCAGCGGCCACACGCGCGGCAAATCGCGTGCGTCTCGATGCGTAACCGGGGACTCGGGCATAATATCTGTACTAACAGAAGAACGAAAACGAGGGTCCGCTACTTGTTGAAACTCAGATCGTGTTTGAACGGTTGTTTCCTTGCTTGCCTGTTTCTATTCTTGGCTGGAGTAGCGCTTGCTCAGCCGGTTCCTCCACAATTCGTAAATGGACTTAAATGGCGCATGATCGGTCCTTTCCGTGGCGGACGCGTGGTTACCGTCGCCGGAGTGCCGGGCGACTCCACAACTTTTTATTTCGGCGGGGTCAATGGGGGGATCTGGAAAACAATCGATGCGGGAGTTGTCTGGACGCCGATTTTTGATGGCCAGTCGGTGGGCTCGATCGGTGCGCTTGCCGTCGCTCCCTCCGATCCTAAAGTTATTTATGCCGGGACCGGCGAGTCCGACATTCGTGAGGACCTCTCTTCCGGCAACGGAGTTTACAAATCCACTGATAGCGGCGCGACCTGGACTCACATCGGATTGGAAGACACGCGTCAAATCAGCCGGATCGTAATTGATCCGCAGAATGCGAATGTCGTTTATGTTGGCGCTCTGGGGCATGTGTATGCTCCCAACGAAGAACGTGGCGTTTACAAATCTGTCGACGGAGGTGCGCACTGGACGCGCGTTCTCGATCTCGGGAACAAAACCGGAATTTCAGATCTGTCGATAAGTTCCTCGGCTCCGCAGATATTGTTTGCCGGCGCGTGGCAAACATGGCGTCAGCCCTGGAGCAACTATGCTCCGGTTGACGGACCCGGCACCGGCCTTTATCGATCGCAAGATGCCGGCAAGACGTGGTCTCGTCTCAGCGGAAACGGCCTGCCAGCGGGCAATTGGGGACGGGTTGGCGTAGACGTTGCGCCGGACGGCCGGCGCGTGTACGCACTGATAGAAGTGAAATCCGGAGTGAAATCCGACGCAGAAAAAACCGAAGGGAAGAAATCCGGCCTCTATCGCTCCGACGATGGAGGCAATACCTGGGTCCTTGCCAATACCGATTCTCGCCTGACCGATCGGGCCTTTTACTTTAATCGCGTAACCATCGATCCGCGCAATCGCGATGTGATCTACGTGCCGAATGTCGCTCTCTACCGGTCGGAAGACGCCGGCAAAACAATTTCGGTGGTTCGTGGCGCGCCCGGTGGAGACGATTATCACCAACTCTGGATCGATCCTGCAAATTCCGCCAGCATGGTTTTAGGAACGGACCAGGGAACCTCGGTCAGCCTCAACCGCGGCCGGACCTGGAGCACTTGGTACAACCAGCCCACGGCGCAGTTCTATCATGTAATCACCGACAACCAGTTTCCTTACGTCGTCTATGGCGCGCAACAGGATAGCGGCAGTGCCGCGGTCCCAAGCCGTACCGACCATGGTCAGATCACGCCCCGCGACTGGTTTCTCCCCGGCGGAAGTGAGAGCGGATATCTTGTGGTCGATCCGAATGACCCCAACATCATTTATTTGAGTGGGACTTACGGTACGGTTGAGCGCTTCAACAAACGGACGGGATTGACTCAGTTAGTTACTCCATGGCCTGCATTTTCATTTGAGACCGAAATCAATACGCGCAAGTATCGTGACCCCTGGACCCCGCCGCTGGTCCTTTCGCCGATTGACCCGACAGCGCTCTATCTCGGAACACAGTATGTGATGAAGACCGTTGATGGTGGTCTGCACTGGGAGGTCATCAGTCCCGACCTCACCGGCGCCCGCCCGCAGACGCGGGACGCCCACAATCCGAAAGACAAGAAATCGTCTAGTTCTTCGGCTGACGATACCCCGTCCGTCGCCAACGCTGAGAGCGCCGGTTATGGTGTCGTGTTTACGATCGCGCCATCGCCCCTCAACCGCGATCTGATCTGGGCGGGAAGTGACTCGGGATTAATTCACTTGACCCGCGATGGTGGAAAGAACTGGACCGGCGTCACCCCGCAAGGACTGAGTGACTGGAGCAAAATTTCGATGATCGAAGCTTCTCATTTCGATCAGGCCGTCGCCTATGCGGCCGTCGACCGCGCGCGTCTCGACGATCAGACACCTTATATCTATCGAACGCGGGACTACGGCGCTACCTGGCAACCAATCTCGAACGGGATTGCTGCCCCGGCATTCTTGCGCGCGATTCGAGAGGACCCGCAGATCAAGGGGCTCCTCTTCGCCGGTACCGAATTTGGAGTCTACGTTTCTTTTGATGACGGAGATCACTGGCAGCCCTTGCAATTGAACCTGCCTGTCAGTTCAGTCCGCGATCTGACGATTCACGGGGATGACTTGGTCATTGCCACGCACGGGCGTTCATTCTGGATTCTCGATAACATCACGCCCCTTCGCCAGGTGACTGAAGCGAGGAGAGCGGATGGTCCATGGTTTTATCGTCCGGCTACAACTGTTCGCATCGATAACGACGAATTTCCGGGCACACCCCTTCCGCCCGAGGAACCCACGGCAGAAAATCCTCCCGACGGCGCGATGATTGATTATTTGCTCCCGTCGGCTGCAAGCGCCGTGCGGCTGGAAGTGTTCGATGCGCAACAGAAGCTCGTTAGAAAGTTTTCTTCGGAAGATCCGAGCGCGCCGAAGCATCCGCCGTTACCCATCGCCGAGCGCTGGTTCCCCAAGCCTGAAGTCCTCGAAAAGACAACCGGAATGCACCGCTTCGTCTGGGACCTTGCGTGGGGCAGTTCCGGCGGCCTGAACGCGGACGAAGATAACGGCAATCCAAGCGGGCCGAGGGTTGTACCGGGAAACTACCAGGTTCGACTGACCGTCGACGGCAAAGTGCAGAACCAGTCACTGAAGATCATCATGGATCCGCGTTCGCCCGCGACTCCCGAGACGCTCGCACAACAGTTGGAATTGGGACAACTGATGTTTGGCGAAACCAAAGAAGCGCGCCGCGCAATGGCCGAGATCGGCTCGGTGCAGAAGCAGCTGACGGACATTCAGTTGAAAACCGGCGCACCAAATACACAGCTCAAGTCGGCGCTAGCGAGAGCTCGATCAGGAATCGACAAGATTCTTACGAACAAGGAACATGCGGGTGATGACGATGGCAGCCCCGGGCTGCAGGGCGCCTACACGGGCCTGGCGTCAGCTCTCCGGGTTGTCGAAGGCGGGGATCGTGCCGTGCCGTCACAGGCGATCGCGGTTTACCAGGAGTCAAGCCAGCGCATAAAAGTGCGCATCGCCGAGTGGACCCAATTCAAGCAAACGACATTAGCGCAACTGAACCAGCAACTGCGTGAGGCCAACCTTACTCCCATCGCGATCGCTGAAATTGAGCAGCAGGTCGAATTTCTGATGTCACGCTAGCCTGCGTATTATCGATCGAACAGGGCGGTGAAGGACGGGTCATCACTATCCCCGATAGATGTTGCACGGATGTCGGGTTCAAGGCGGCCGTGGGGGGAGGAAATTCGGTGTATTAACCTTGATTGCAAGAAAAGGCGAAGCAATGACTAGCTTTAGACTGGCATTTGGATACTGTGTGTCAGTGCTGGTGCTTGCGAGCGTGCTGAATGCCACGGATCGCGACACGGCAGTGGACCAATCGGTTTCTTTGGCGAGCACTCCGCCGATGGGTTGGAACAGCTGGGACGGCTATGGAACTACGATCAACGAGGCTGATTTCGAAACTAATGTCGAGTGGTTTGCAAAACACCTGAAACCGTATGGCTGGCAATACGTGGTGATCGATGCGGATTGGTTTGTAACCAATCCAGTGGCGGAAGGCAATTCGAAAACTTTCAACTATGTTATCGATGGTTATGGCCGTTACTTGCCTCCTGCCAGCCGGTTCCCGTCGGCCACGGGTGGTGAGGGCTTCAAACCGCTGGCTAATTATGTTCACTCTCTCGGTCTGAAATTTGGCATTCACATTCTTCGCGGAATTCCCAGGCAAGCTGTGGAGCAGAATCTTCCGATTGAAGGCTCGACCTATCACGCCGTCGATGCCGCCGTTACGGCCGATACCTGTCCCTGGAACTTTGATAACTATGGGATTGACGGAAACAAGCCGGCGGGGCAAGCCTATTACGATTCGCTCGCGCGGCTTTATGCAAGCTGGCAGATCGATTTGATCAAAGTGGATTGCATCAGCAGTCATCCTTACAAAGGCGACGAAATTCGCATGTTGCGCGAGGCGCTCGACAAGGTCAACCGCCCTATCGTACTGAGTCTGTCTCCCGGCCCAGCACCCGTGGAAAAAACGGATGAGATGCGGAAGTATGCGCAGATGTGGCGAATCTCGGATGATATCTGGGATTTGTGGCATAGCAGCGTCGCCTACCCTCAGGGGGTCGGAGACCAGTTCGCCAATGTGGCGAAGTGGGCCGACGTATCCCAACCAGGACACTGGCCCGATGCAGATATGCTGCCGGTTGGCTATCTCGGACCCGACCCCGGCTGGGGAAAGCCACGGGAAACCAGACTCACACACGACGAGCAGAGAACCCTGCTTACGTTATGGTCGATCTTTCGGTCGCCTCTCATGATCGGTGGAGATTTGAACTCCAGTCTGAACTCCGATGCTGAGTGGACAATCGCCTTGCTTACGAATCCCGAGGTCATCGAAGTGGATCAGTATTCGGTGGAGAGCCGTCCAGTGATCGCGACCGGAACGACGGTCGCGTGGCTGTCGCGACCGGCATCGGGTGACGGATACTATGTGGCTGTGTTCAATATCTCACCGAGTGCTCAAAGAATTGACTTGGGCTGGAAGGACTTAGGCCTCGGTTCGGCCAGCTACCAGGTTCGGGATCTATGGGAACACAAGGATCTTGGGTTATGGAAATCGATCGACTTGAAGCTGGCTTCCCATGCTTGCGTTCTGTATCGCCTCTCCGATCGATAATCCGAACTTTAGCTCCAACTTCGGCGGTCGATCCGTGGTAAAGTCTTTGCCGGGAACGAGTCCTAAGTCATGAGTAGACGTATTCTCTCAGGGTTCAGACTTCAGCTGTGGTTGCCATTCATTCTCCTCTCTTCCTTTGGCCATGCCGGCGGCCCGGAGCACGTTGCACTGCAGGTTGAGTTGGTGCGCGCCGTCGATGCGGGGCGGGTCAAAGCAGGCGATCCAGTTCTCGCCAAGGTTGTAGTGAAATGGCAGGATTCGCAGTGCACGCTTCGGGAGGGAGCAATAGTTAACGGCCGGGTCGTTGCTCAGACCGTCCATTCCAAGACCGAGAAAATCTCGCAGCTGGCGTTGCTATTCGATAGCGCTCAATGCGGCGGGCCCGACATGAAGCCGCTGGCCATGACCGTGGCCGCCGTGCTGGCAATGGATCCCAACCGAGACAAGAGTCAGTATGAAAACCAGCCGCTGAGCGACGCGGTCGGCGTCGGATTAGGGAGCAGTCCCGGTCCCAATGGGATTAACGGTTCATCCGGCGGCATGAGAAGCTTCTCGCAGGCAGCTGCAACTGTTTATGTTTCACCGCCTGTATATAAGGGCCCGACCGCAATCATGCCAGGACAGGTAATTGGCATCCGAGGTGTGACGCTGAATGTTGGCGGCGGTCCGGAAGGTAGCTCGGTACTTTCAATTTCCGGCCACAATCTGCGTCTCGAGGCCGGTTCTCAGTTCGTCCTTAGTACAAATCTGAATGCCGCAACGCCCGTGGCAGCGACAACACCTTCCGTCCCAGCGTCCGCGGGCGGCCCGGTGACTACAAGCGCACCGGACGGGACCGCTGCGAACGGTGTTCTGAACTCTACTCCGAACTCTGCTCCGAACGTTGCTCTAGAGTCTGTTCCGAATGATGAAACCGAGGTTTGCTTGCCTCCCGAGTGCAGCGTGGCGCTCGCGCCGAGCGTAGCGGATATCAAGACTACGGCCGCTGGGGTGACGTTGTCGGTAAAGGATCTGGGCTATACGCCGATCCGGTCGGACCGCGGAATGTACAGCTTCGATTACGGCTCAGCCATTTCTTACCTGGGCGCGACCGAGCTGTTGTTCACCTTCAATCCGCATATCCTGATTTCGCGCACGGGCACGGAATCTGAATTTCCCATGCTGCATATCATGCGCGCCGTCTTGATCAATATTCAGGAAAAGAAGGTGATCAAGACTGTGGAGTGGAAAGTACCGGATGCGCGGCAATATCTATGGTCGATCGGTGGGGACCGTGTACTGGTCCACGTAGGCCGGGAGTTGAGACTGTATGGCGCCGGCCTGAAGCTGGAGCAACGCCTTGCGCTCAACGGGCCGCTCGCGTTTTTGCGCACGTCTCCATCATCCAGGTATTTTGCGGTGGGCGTGATCCGGGAGCGTCATTCCGAAGCGACGCATCGGCAATTGGTAGAGGCCGAAGAGCGAGATCCCGAAGAAGACCTTGAGGTCAGAATTCTCGATGGCGATCTTCACATTCTGGCGACGGTGGTGCGATCGTCGAGAGCCGCTCCCCCGGTATTGTCAGAGAACGGAGAAATTCAGGTAACAAGCATAAGCAAGAACCGTTGGCGGATCGGGGAGGAGGCTTGGGACACACAAAAACGCGTGTTGGCCGATGTGAACTCTAGTTGCCCGCCGGAAACGACAACCTTGCCGCCGGATCTTTTGTTCGTCGTTGGTTGCGACCGTCAAACCACCGGCAAGTGGTACCGCGTGCTCCGTCCCGATGGGAAACCAGTGCTGAAAGGATTGTCTACCTCAGCGGAACTGGAGCAAATGGCGAACGGCATCGCAACCGGCGGTGAGTTTACGATTGGGATGGCAGAGGCGGCAAAATCGATCGCCGCCACTTCAGCCTTTTCCGCCGCTGATCTTCAGAGTGAGCGAATCGCCGTGTACCGCACCGAGAACGGGGAGAGACTGTTCGCGGTCGCTGTCCCTTCGCCTGCGCCGACGGTGCAGACGTTTGTGCTCTCGCCGGACGGTCACCAACTGGCGGTGCTCGAGGGAGAGCAAATTGCGTTCTATGAGATGCCCAGCTCTAATAAGCACCGGTGATCGGTCCTGGCCTTGCCGCGATCTTTGCCAGACCGTACCCTGACAATTAATGAGATTGCGATTCCGAAAAGCCCTCACTTCCTGCGGCACGCTGGTGCTCCTTCTGGCGTCCGGTGTGGTCCTGGCCCAGAGCGGCGTGCCTTCAGACGGAAATCTGTCACTCATTCAGAGTGCGGCTCGATCGCTTGCGGCGGGTGATTTGGAGCAGGCCGAGAGCACATTGAACGTTGTCCTGGGAACGGCGCCCGATGATTTTCGCGCCCTGAATCTCTTAGGGATCGTTCGGGCTGAGCAGCATCGGGAACTTGACGCAGAAAAACTCTTCAAGCGGGCACTCGAGCTCAAACCAGATTTTGCCAGTGCCCACGTCAGCCTGGGAATGTTGTACGTGCAGATGTCGAAGCCGGACGACGCAATTCCTCAGTTCCAGGACGCGCTGCAGCTTGATTCAGGCCGTGTGGATGCGCGGAACTCCCTGGTCAGCGTATGGCGCGATCAGGCCCACGCAGCGGTTCGCAAGAACGATCCGGAGAAGGCGTTGTCGTTGCTGCTGCAGGCACGCAAAACCAGTCTGAAGGATGCTGATGTGGCCTATGAGTTCGGCATGGTGGCGCTAAGCATGTCGTTGTTTCCCGACGCGCTCCAGGCTTTTAAGGAAACGCTGGACCTACGGAAGGACGATGCCAACGCTCTCTACGCGTTGGGCAGAACGCAAATAGCGTTGGCGAAATATGAGGACGCACGAGCCTCCTTCGATCGCTATGGTGGGCTACATCCATCGGATGCGTCGGGCCACTATGCTTTGGGCGTGACCCTGGAGGCTCTTCAACGCGGGGCGGAGGCTCGGAGCCAGTTCGAGAGATCGATTGAATTGCAGCCCGCACAAACGGAATCTTATTTCCAACTGGGGCGGATGGAGCTGGAAGCGGGTGAGCTTGGCGCCGCCGATGAGCAATTTAATCGCGTGCTGAACAGAGATCCGCATCATGCCGGAGCGTTGGCCGGAGAGGGACGCCTTAAGTTTCAACAAAAAGACTACGCGCAGGCGCTTGATTTACTGGGCAAGGCCGTCGCTGCCGATGCTTCCCTCCGAGAGGCGCACTACTATCTGGGAATGACCTACGCACGCGTGAATCGTAAAGAGGACTCCGACAAAGAACTGGCGCTTGCGAACCGGATCGAGCACGAAGAAGTAGAACGACATCAGAACCTGATCAGGATCATCGACACGAACCCTGCCGCCACCAGCGAAAAGTAGCGTTGTATCTCGCCAACATGCCCCGGACATTCTACTTATTTATTCGCGGGATTTCCGCCTTCGAGTGCAACCTTGGGCCAGCCATCGACCCACGCAATCGTGGAGATCTGCAGGTACGCATGTCCGGTTGTGCCGTCATACGCGTGGAATACGATAATGTCTCCGTCCTTCTGTTGCAGCAGCGACTCGCCGCCCGGTCCGAACCAGCGGCTGTTTCCTAAGAGCAACGGCGTGCCGCCTCCCTCCACCATTGGCGTTCCCGCGGCGTCGACATAAGGGCCGGTCACGGAGGGGGAGCGCGCCACCATGGTTTTGTAGTTGCTCTTGGTTCCGCGGCAGCACAGGTCTAACGACACAAAGAGGTAGTAAAAGTCGGCGTGATGGATGATGAACGGCGCCTCCACCGCTTGCCAATCGCCGGGAAGGCCTGGGGGATTTGGCGGAGGGTTGGCGGGGCGCTTGCGCGTCGCGATGGAATATACCTTGGTGTCTTCGGACGACAGCAAGCCGGTCTTTGCGTCAAGGCGCCGCATCTTGATGCCTGTCCAGAAACTGCCGAAGGACAACCATGGTTGTCCTTTGTCGTCGAGCACCAGGTTCGGATCAATCGCATTGAAATCATCTTCCAGGCGCGATCGCAACACCAGGCCGTGATCGACCCAGTGAAAATCAGGGCTCTTCGGGTTCAGCGTCTTGTTTGTGAGCAGCGCAATTCCCGAGGTGTTCTTGCCGAACACTGAAAAAGCGTAGTACAGATGAAATTCACCATTGAAATATGAAATGTCAGGAGCCCATAGCTCTTTCGTCGCTGGACTTTCTTTTTTGATCCAGTCCGGAACCTTGTCGAACACATTGCCGCATCGCTTCCAGACACGCAAATCCTGCGAGCAACGAATAGGCAGCTCTCCGTCGCGGATTTGCCCGTTGGCGGTGCCAAACAAATACCATGTGTCGCCATCTTTGGCGATGGATGGATCATGGACATATTCCACGTCGCCTTCAACCTTTACGACCTGTGGGGTGTTCTGCTGATTTTCTTGTCCGAACCCAGATGCCGTGGTGAAGAAGCAAATCGAAAGAGCAATGACAATCAAGACCGCAGTTTTGTTTCGCATTCGCGAGGCGCCTTTCGCGGGAATACCAACCTTTGAAATATTTGCCAGCTGTACGATAGCAGAAATCGTTTACTTGGAGCTAATATCCTGTGGCGGCGTCATCACCGTCTGCACCACGTCTCCCAGTTCCTGAGAGGTGAAGTCGTTGCCTTCCAGATTGGCGGCCAGCCTGCCTTTTCGATCGATGACTACGGTGTGGAAGGAATGGACCAGGAGAGCTTCATCAGGATAAAAGTGCATATCAAAATTACGACACAGTTGCTGAATGTCGGACAGTGGACCGGTCAGGAAATGCCACGTACGGGCATCGGCCTTCCAGGTGCGGGCATAGGTCGAAAGTGTTTCCGGTTGATCGTTGGCAGGGTCGATGACTACCGTGAGCAGCACCAGATCCTGGCCCATGCGGTTTTGAAAGCGCCTCTGCAGAAGCCCGAAGTTATTGGATAGTCGAACACAGTAATCGGGGCGCGGACAACGAGTATAGATGAAAGTGATCGCCACCACCTTTCCGGCGAACTGGGAAAGCGAAACGCGCTGGCGATTCTGGTCCGTCAAAGAGAAATCGGGCACTCTCTGGCCCACGTGGAGAACGTGAGCCGCTGAACTCGTCGCCATCGCCTGTTCCATCATCTTGTAACGACGGGCTTCGGTCGGATCCAACTCCAGACTCTCGAAAGGGTGTGCGCGGATGTTTTCCGCATGAGACGAGTCCTTGTCAGCCACCAGCGAGAAGTCGATGGTCATGCCCGGTTCCAATCTTTCGAACACCTTGGGATCCTGGACCGGAAAGTCCATGATCATGGCGCTCATGTAGCCGGGAATCTCCCTGCACGATACGGACATACTCTGGTGCTGCCGATCAAGCTGTAGGAGCACACCCGTAAAATTATGTTTCTCCGCCGCCCATAAGTGAGCAGCAACGAAAATGATCAGCGAAAGCGTTCCTACCGTTTTCTTGAGACCCTTCGCCGACGTATTGACCGAGCTATTCACGATTCGTCCTACTTACTCTCTAGTTCTTAGTCTTATTTTCACCGGCATTCGCCGTACTTTGTACCGATGAAATCTTCGTGTCTCTTGCCGGGCCTCCTAAGTGGAACGGATGCCGCTCTAACTTGGTGTAATCCTTGGCGAACTCCTTGATCTCCAGGAACTGGTTGGGAGCAACGTTAGCGAAGTTTTGCCGCGAGTTGCTCGCGGGCCACCAGATCTCCAAATCTACGATGTGCGCCGATTTCCCCAAGCCGATATGCTGAGTAAGAGGAGACGCACCAAAGGATCCTCCGCTGCTCACGGTGCGATAGATAGAACGCGTCGTCTTGTCATTTTGGACCGTGACCTTGATGCGCGCGCCAATTGCAGGCCGGTTTGTCTTTACACCCACGAGGTGCAGGCTGATCCAATCGTTGCCGTTGCCAGGGTTTTCGAACAACCGAAAGGCGTGACTGTCGCCCGGAACCGCTCCGCCAATCTCGGTGAGCAGATCTTCGTCGCCGTCGTTGTCGATGTCGGCGAAGGCCACTGCATGTCCTTTGTGCAGCTCGCCCGTTCCAGAAGACGCGGTTACATCGGTGAAAAACTTGCCTTCATGGTTATGAAGCATCACGTTGGGCAGCAGCGAGGCATAACTTGGATTGCCGGTGCCAAGATACATATCCAGGAATCCATCATTGTCGATATCTCCGAAGTTGCCACCCATGGGCATGAAAACCTTGTCCAGACCAACTTCTGCCGTCACGTCGCGAAACGTTCCGTTGCCGAGATTCTTATAAAGCTTCAGCGTTTCCGCATTGGGAGGCAGGCCGAGATAGCTGCGCACGGACTCATCCACGGAGACGTAGTAACTGGTAACAAAGAGATCGGGCCAGCCATCATTATCGTAATCGAAGAACCAGGCGGCAAAGCTTTGCGCTGGCTTCTGCACGCGAGCCTGCTTCGCGACCTCGGTAAACGTCTTGTCGTGGTTGTTGTGATAAAGAAAGTTGTCGCCGTTCAGATTGGAAACGTAGAAGTCCACATAGCCATCGTTGTCATAGTCGGCCGCGACGACGCCCTTGGTGAAAGCGATGCGGTTAATTCCGGCAGAATGGGAGATGTCTTCGAACGTTCCGTCGCCGCGATTGTGAAAGAGCTGGCTTGGTTTATTTTCGTTGCCTACAAACAAATCGAGATAGCCGTCGTTATCAATATCAGCCCAAACCGCGGTCTGGGTGTCGGTGGCGGGTTCAGCCAGGCCACTGGCAGCGGTGACATCGGTGAAGGTACCGTCACAATTGTTTCGCAATAGCGATTTGCGTTGAGGAAACTCCCAGGCGCCGCGCATCACCAGAATGTCAAGACAGCCATCGTTATTGTAGTCAGTCTGAATCAGATTTAGTCCACCCAGTTGATCGCTTAGACCAGCCTGCTGAGTACGATCGCTGAACGTGCCGTCGCCATTGTTGTGGAAGTAATGCATGGGGGCACACTGGCCGTAGTCCGACGTGACTATGTCGAATAGGCCATTGCGTTCGAAGTCATCGACGATCAGGCCTCCAGACATCGAATAGAGATTAATGCCCGCGGCGGGAGCAACGTCGGTGAAGCGTCCCACATCTTCGGTCGATTCAAAACTCGAAGGCGGAATCAGATACTGTTGCGGCACTCCCGCGGGATATTTCCCGAGCGTCATGTAAGCAAGATTAAGCAGCCACTTGACGTCCAACGCGCCGGGGTTACGCTGCAAATACTTCAGAAGGTATTCGATCGCTTTCTCCGAAGCAGCGGGCTTTGCATAGCTCTGGTTCGACCGTGGAGGGAAAATGCATCGGTCACCGGGATGACGATAGACATCGTTGTCCATTTCTGACTTATGCAGATATGCGGTGCCGAGTACCTCCTCTAACTCGGGCATCGCTCCCGCCAATTGAGAGGCCGCGACTTGATAAGCGGCCTGCCATTCTCCGATTGCTTCCTCCATTTGTCCCTGGTACGAGTATAAGTTGGCAAGGGCGTAGTGCATCTGGATGATGTCCAAAGGGCTGCCGTGAGCGACGCCCTCTGGGTTTGCGGGATCCAGGCTCTTCTTGACTGTGTCGATCGCCGAGGCCATCGACTGCTGGCGAATCTGACACAGGGCATGCAAGTCCTGGCTCCAGCCCTCAGGTTTGGAGAAGTTGCGAAAAGCGAGGTCAGCTTCTCCCTTTCCTCCGACGTTGGGGGCATAGCGAATCGCTCCCGTGGATGCCGACGGAAGAATCCGGGCCGGGCTGGTATTTTGCAAGGTGTCCGGGCTTCCTGGCGGGACGACTTTCAGGATCGCGTAACCGGAGGGAAGCCGCACGACGTGGGTGATTTGTCCTGTAGCTATTCCTTTCAGCGCGTCACGCAGTTCAGAACGTAAGGCGGAAGGATCCACCCGTCCCATGGAACCGCCGTCGGACGAAGTTGGATCGATGGACAATTCCCGCGCGAGAGCAGCAAAATCCTCGCCGCCCTTCAAGCGCTCGACGATGCGATCGGCCTTGGCCGCCGAATCCACGACAATGATTCGCAGCTCGACAGCGTTCGAAGCGTCCTGCGCCGAAGCAATACCGGCGACCGTTACAAGTATGGCTGGAAGTATGACGAGGACTGCATAGACGAGGGCCCTGAAGCTCGCAGCAAGAACATCACAGGAGCCGGCAAGCCATGGAATCCTCATCCGTGTCCTCGACTGCAGAATCTGACGCCGGTTCAATCATGCCACGAGTCAGGCTGGCTCGCGACGCGGCGAGTTCAGAAAACTATAGCACTCCGGCCAGTAAGCGTTTACTATGTGGGCGGCATTTCTGCTGCCCACGACAATTATGATCGGACGCCGAGAGTTTCTCCACAATAGTCTCCGCGGTGCCGCTTTTGTTCTCGCCGCCAGAGCTTCCTCATCTTTTGCCTGGGCCGAGTCCAAATCCGTCGATTCGCGCATCGAAGTGCTCACCGGCGAACCTCTCGGAACGATTTCGCCGAACATCTATGGACACTTTGCCGAGAACCTGAGCGGCGTCATCTATGACGGAATCTGGGTAGGCCCGAACTCCAAGGTGCCAAACGTCGACGGCATCCGCAAAGAGCTCATTGACGAGATGCGCAAAATCAAACCCCCCGTCGTGCGCTTTCCCGGCGGTTGTTTCGCGGACAGCTACGACTGGCGCGACGGTATCGGCCCGCCCGACAAAAGGCCCCGCCGGACAAATTTCTGGAACGGGGGAGAAACGGACGCAGCTCCGGCCAGCCACCGCTATGATCCCAATCAATTCGGCACCAACGAATTCGCGCACTTCTGCAAACTGATTGGCAGCGAGCCCTACCTGGCAGCGGATTTGCGGAGCCTTCCGGCGGAAGAATTCTCTCGTTGGATCGAGTACTGCAATTCTCCCGCGGGAAGTACGACTCTGGCCGACGCTCGCGCCGCTGCCGGCTTCAAAGATCCTTTCAAGGTTCGCTTCTGGGGAGTGGGCAATGAATCGTGGGGTTGCGGCGGAAATTTTACGGCCCAGGAATACGCCGTAGAATTCCGGCGTTTCACAACCTGGGTTCCGCGTTTCGGCAAGGAAAATGAATTGTCATTCATCGGTTCGGGCCCCAATGTGGACGACTGGTCATGGACAAGAGGCTTCTTCGAGGAGATCGCTAAGAAGGGACGCTGGCAACTGCGTGGAATTTATGGCTGGGCGCTTCATCACTACGCCTGGAACTTGAGTCGCGGCCGTACGCGCGATTGGGTTCAAGGAAAAGGCGACGCACTCAAGTTCGACAGCGTCGATTGGTATGAGTTGCTGCGCGAAGGCGATCGCATGGAGGGCCTGATTAACGGCCATTGGCAGGTGATGTCCGAGGAAGACCCGGAACACTGGGTTAAGCTGGTCGTCGACGAATGGGGCCCGTGGTATCGCCCTGGAAGCGAGGCGACTCCCGGAGATCAACTGGAACAGATACCGACGCTGCGCGACGGGGTCTTCAGCGGAATGACGCTGGATCTGTTCAATCGCCATCCGGAAAAGATCGCAATGGCGAATTGCGCGCAGTTGATCAACTGTTTGAATAGCCTATATCTGGCGCATGAGGACAAGTTCGCGGTCACGCCTGTAGGCCACGTGTTCGCGATGTACGCGGCGCACCAGGGCGGTCAGGCGTTGCGGACGATTTTCTCAGCGCCCACCATCGACTATGACCGCGACGGAAAACCTGCCTCGTTCTGGGGGCTCAAGGGCTCTGCTTCTTTGCGCGAGAAGGAATTGACTTTGACCGTTGTGAACCCACACGTGAGCGACTCGCGCGAAGCCGAAATTGCTATTCGAGGCGCAGCGATCAAGTCGGGATCGGCTACGGTGCTTACAAATTCCGACATTCATGCGCACAACACATTTGACCAGAGAAACGTTGTGATCCCAGAGGCGAAAACTCTGGATATTGCGGGGAGAACTCTCAACTACGTATTTCCTCCGGCTTCGGTGAGCAAGCTGGCGTTGACTCTGGCATAGATTTCGAGGGCACGGCAGCGCTGGGATCATTGTGCGGTTGGCGGGTTACAACTGTTGCCAGAATCATCGGCAGCCGGTTAGTTGGAGGTCATTCTTGTTCAAGTCACGGGTGTTCAAGTCGCGCAGGCAAACCGCGACAATCCCTCTGGTTCTGGCGTTGGCGATTCTGGGTCTGGCGCTTTTGTTGACTACTTGTGGCGGGGGTAGCAACTCTGGCGGCTCTGGCACGAGCGCACCCACAGTTTTCAGCAGCTACGATCTTACCGGCGCCATCACCCCATTTCGCGATCCCAGCGTGATGCGGCAGGGCAGCACGTACTATGTTTTTGGGACCGATGCCGATGGACCGCCCGTGAATGGCTCTCTGCCGATCGTGTGCTCAACCGACCTGGTGGCGTGGACTTCATGCGGCTATGTGTTCAGCCAGATTCCTCAATGGGTCACGACGCAGGTGCCAGGGATCGTTGGGCTATGGGCTCCCGACATTTCGTATTTCAACGGCTTGTATCATGTTTATTATGCCGGTTCGACTTTTGGTTCCAATACGTCGGTGATTGGCCTCGCTGCCAACACGACTCTTGATCAAACCGATCCCAATTACCAGTGGGTCGATCAAGGCGAAGTGCTGGGATCGGTGTCCACCGACGATTTCAATGCGCTCGACCCCAACATACTGGCGGATACCGACGGGAGCGTCTGGTTAACCTACGGCAGCTATTGGAGCGGGATCAAGCAGTCTCAGATCGATCCGACTACAGGGTTTCTGCTGGCGTCGAATCCGACGGTCTACTCTTTAGCCACTCGGCCAAACGTGCAATACGATCCGATCGAAGCATCTTCCCTGGTGCACAAGGGGAACTACTACTATCTGTTCGTATCCTTCGATAACTGCTGTGACGCCAATCCCTATCAGGACACTTACCGCATCATGGTTGGGCGGGGGACCAGTCCGCAGGGACCGTTCACCGACATGAACGGGACTGACATGATGCAGGGTGGCGGCACGCAATTACTAGCCGGCAACGACGTCACCTGGAGCGGTCCGGGCGGCCAGACGGCACATCTCGATTCGGAGAATGGCGACATCATCGTTTTTCACGCGATTCAGCTGCCCGATGGAGCCGCGTATCTTTTCGTCAATCCACTGACTTGGCCGAACGACTGGCCCCAGATTCAGCCTTGACTCAAAGGGTCGCGGCTGGGAATCTGTCATCGTTGAACTCAAGCACGGCATTCGAAACATAATGGGGGCGGGAGAGGCATGCGAACAAATTACAGGAACTGCGCGATTCACTGTGTGCTGGTTCTACTGGGCACAGCTTTTTTCTGTATGTGCGCGTCTGCACAGAACAAGCCCGCTGCAGGCTACCAGTGGTCGCCTGACCAAGCCAGCCAATGGTATTCGCAACAACCGTGGCTGGCAGGCAGCAACTACATCTCGAGCACGGCCATTAACGAACTGGAAATGTGGCAGCCTGACACGTTTGACTTACCGACCATCGATCGTGAACTGGGTTGGGCCCAGGCCCTGGGCATGAATACCATGCGTGTGTTTCTTCACAATCTTTTGTGGCAGCAGGACTCGCCGGGGTTCCTTCGCCGCATGGATCAGTTCCTGGAGGTGGCCGATCGACATCACATCCGAATCTTGTTTGTGCTGCTGGACTCAGTTTGGGATCCACATCCACACCTCGGGAAGCAACCCGCTCCTAAACCGCACGTCCACAACTCCGGTTGGGTGCAGGCCCCGGGGGCCGATCTTTTGAAGGACGAATCGCGCTGGAACACGGAACTGAAGCCCTACATCATCGGAGTGCTCGACCGTTTTCGCGACGACAAACGAGTCATGATGTGGGACCTGATGAATGAACCGGACAACGAGAACCCTGCCTATAAGGCTACCGAGCTTCCTGACAAGGGAGTTCGGGCGCTAAAACTTTTGCGCGAGGAATGGGCATGGGCACGCAGCATCAATCCCTCGCAGCCGCTCACCAGCGGCGTCTGGAAAGGAGACTGGTCGAGCGATTCTTCTCTGGACGAGATGGCACGCTTCCAGTTGCAGAACTCGGACGTTATTACCTTTCATAGTTACGATCCACCCGAAGAGATTCAACGCCGGATTACCTCATTGCGCCGCTACAATCGTCCTGTGGTATGCACGGAATATATGGCGCGCCCGCGGGGCAGCACGTTTGAATCAATTCTGCCACTGCTGAAAAAAGAGAACGTCGGCGCCTATAACTGGGGATTCGTAAATGGAAAGTCTCAGACGATCTATCCGTGGGACTCTTGGGAGAAACCTTATAGTGCCGAACCGGCGGTTTGGTTTCACGATATTTTCCGCGCAGACGGTACGCCCTTCGATGCGAAGGAAGTCGAGTTGATCCGGCGATTAACCGGAGCGAACGCGGCCGGCCGTTAATATGCGAAATGAACCTTTGAGGACGATCGGGTTCGTGGCGCTGGGCATTGTTAGTCTTTGGTGGACCGAACCGTTGGCTTTCTCGCAGCAACAGGAAGCCAGTCCGCCCTCCCCCACACCCGCTCCACAGACGCAAGGCGCGGTCTCGACGGGCGGCGCTCATGCGGCGGTGCTGGACAGCGAGAAGCGCCCCATCACCGCCGGGGGCTTCGTGGACCACGGGCCCGTCGTCTTTCAGGAAGTGGCCGAGAAGGCTGGATTGACTCACTGGCAGCATGTGATGGGATCCAAGGAACCGCGTTTTATTCTCGAGACCGTAGGCTCCGGCGTCGCCTTACTTGACTACGACAACGACGGATGGTTGGATATATACCTAGTCAATGGATCGACCTATGACGCAATGACAGGGAAGGCCTCGCCGCCTCATGCCGCTCTGTTCCATAACAATCACGATGGCACCTTCACTGATGTTGCTCAGCAAGCCGGGGTTACGAATGACCGCTGGGGGTTCGGGGTTGCCGTCGGTGATTATGACAACGACGGATGGCCCGACCTGTACGTAACGAATTTTGGCAAGAATCGCCTCTATCACAATAATCACAATGGCACTTTCACCGACGTTGCTGAGAAAGCCGGGGTAGCGTTGGGCAACTGGTCGACTGGCGCTACGTTTGGCGACTATGACGGCGATGGTCGGCTCGACCTGTTTGTCCCCGGCTACGTACACTACGATCTCGACCATCCGCCGGTGCCAGGCTCGCCAGTCGTCGCGTTTTCGACTTGCGAATTTCGCGGACTGAAGGTGATGTGCGGTCCCCGCGGATTGCAGGGCGAGCCCGATCATCTTTTTCACAACAATGGTGATGGCACCTTCACCGATGTCAGTGAACGGGCGGGGGTCGCCGACTCCAATCGCTACTACGGTCTCACCGCTGTATTTGCCGACGTAAACAACGATGGCAAAGTCGACTTGATGGTGGCGAATGACTCCACGCCCAACTACCTGTATGTGAACAAGGGCAACGGCACCTTCGAGGACGCCAGTTACGCGTCCGGCTATGCGCTGAACGAGAATGGCAGCGAGACCGCGTCGATGGGCATTGCGGTCGGAGACTACCTGAACAATGGATTGTTGGATCTCTACAATACCGTTTTCTCGGACGACTATAATCCGCTTTACAAGAATGAGGGTGGCGCGAACTTTTCCGACGTCAGCTATCAGGCTGGTATCGCCGAGGTGACCATCCCATTTCTTGGTTGGGGAACGGGTTTTCTCGATTACGACAACGATGGCTGGAAGGACCTGTTGGCGGCGAACGGACATGTGTATCCGGGAGTCGATCAGAGCGACTGGGGCACGACGTTTGCCGAGCGTCCGCTGTTATTTCACAATTTACGGAATGGCAAGTTCGAGGTCGTCCCGCCCGTCAAGGGAACGGGGTTGGCCTCAGTGTTGACCGCCCGGGGCGCCGCGTTCGGAGATCTTTTTAACGACGGGAAAATTGATGTCGTCATCAACCAGCTGAATAACGTTCCGGCACTTCTTCGCAACGTAAATTCTGATAGGAATCACTGGGTCGGCCTCAAACTGGTCGGAGGACAGAAGAGCCCGCGCGACGCGATCGGCGCGACTGTTTATCTGACTGCAGGTGGCATCCGCCAGAGGGGGGACGTCATCAGCGGCGGCAGCTACGCCTCTTCGAATGACTTCCGCTTGCACTTCGGGCTGGGTGAGGCGGCTAAGGTGGATCAGGTCGAGATCCATTGGCCGAGTGGAGCCGTGGAGCGGCTGAGCTTGCCGGCAGTCGACCGCTATTATTCTGTCGAAGAAGGTCGAGGGATCGTTGCCGGCGCGCTGGACCCGAAGGCGACGAATGGACCGCCTTCGAGCCCAAACCCGAGATAGCCCCGGAGCGAGACCGAGCCGCGTTTTTCTTTTTGCCCCAGCTCCCCCTTCAGTAACTTCCTTGATCCTCACTCTTCCGAGGCAGTGGTCGCGATTCGTGGGCTTTTCCTGACGTCCTTCCCTGGAATCTACAAAAAACTGGAGATTCGGGTAAACGTTCGCTAGAAGCGCAACCCCTTGCTCGAAAAATTTGTTGACAAGCATAATTGTTTAATACTAAACTCCGCATCGCCTTGTTTCCTAAGCCCAATATCGCTCTTTCGCTCAGAATGTTTCGGGCGGAGATGGCCATTTGCTGGCTGGTCGTTCTGGCCGGTACTGTAGCCTTGGTAGCTCAAAGCACAGAGTTTGAGAAATCGTTTCAGCGAGGTACCGAAGCGACGCGCAGCGGTCAGTGGGAAGAAGCGGCACAGGCTTTTACGAAAGCCACAACTCTGAACCCAGCCTCAGCGCCGGCCTATTTGAACCTAGGACTGTCGCGCTTGCAACAAGGCCGCTTGGATGACGCCGTGACGGCTCTAAGTCGCGCGGCCACTTTGGCGCCGAAGCTGCGGGGTGCCAATCTGTTTCTGGGCATAGCACGCTATCGCAAGAACGACTATCCAGGCGCCACTGCGGCGTTGAAGCGCGAAGTTCAACTCGACCCACGGAATGCGCAGGCTCTTATGTGGCTCGGAGTGGTGCAGCTAGGCGCGGGCGACGCCGAAGCGGCCAGCGCGAGTCTTGATGAGGCCGCAAAACTGAACCCAGGCGACGTCGACATTCTCTACCACCGAGGGCGTGCACACATGCTCGTTTCGAAGGAAAGCTACGAGCAGATGTACCAAGCCGATCCGCAGTCCTGGCGAGTGCACCAGGCTCTGGCACAGTCATTTGTTGAAGCGGAACGCTTGGAAGACGCTGCGAAGGAGTGTGAGATCGCAGTTCAGCTGCGGCCGCATGAACCGGGCCTCCATGAGGAACTTGGGGATATTTACTGGAAGCAGAACCAGCTCGAAAAGGCGGAAGCAACGTTTAAAGAGGAATTGCAGATTGATGACGAAAGCCTTTCCTCCATCTACAAACTGGCGGTGGTGAGCCTGGAACGCTCCAAGCCCGAAGTTACAGCTTCCTTGTTGCAGAATTTGCTGCATCGTTCGCCTGAATATCCGGGTGCGCAATATCAATTGGGAAGAGCCGAAGCGCAGCTCGGTCAGGTGAACGCTGCGATTGCAAGCTTTAGTGCGGTGCTGGCCGACAAGCGACAGACCGACAGCGAGGCCAGGCGCCAATCGTATTATCAGTTGGCCCAACTCTACCGGAGAGCGCAGCGTCCCGAGGAATCCAAGGCTGCCCTGGATTCATTCATGAAGCTTAAGCAGGAAGCGGACGCGGCACAGGCGCAGAAGCTGCAGGACAAACTGAAGCGGTCGCCGGAGGCACAACAGGAAGCGCGATGAGACACGATTTTTGTCCAAGGCGAGTAAAAGTTTGCGTAAGTTGTAACTGTGATCTTTGTAACGAGATAAGAATGAATGAGTAAGCTCTAGAAAACGCTTACTCATTCCACATTTTGCAAGACTCGGATCGGACGCAACGTTGCTGGACATTCGAGTGCTCGGGATCCGCCGGAGCTCGGAGAAGTTAACCGCGAAGTTAATTTTTTTCAGTTTTCTGGAGACGACCATGCATCTGCAGCAGGCAGTAAAGGCACTCGTCGGCAGTCTACTGATGGCTTTGGCCATTGTGACTTTCTCTTCGGTTGCCGTCGGCCAGGCGAATCAAGGCGCCATCGCTGGCGTGGTGGAAGATTCCACCGGCGCCGTCGTGCCCAACGCAAAATTAACCGCCACCGAGAAATCCTCTGGAACCGTCTATCACGCGGTCACAACCAGTGCGGGCTCATATCGGTTTCCGAACGTTCGCATTGGAATCTACGACCTCACCGTCAATGCCACGGGCTTCAAATCGCCGACACTCACCGGCATTGAAGTTCAAATCGCGACGACTGCCGCGGTCGACATCAAACTGACTGCGGGCGGAAGTAATGAAAACATCACGGTTGAAGCGGACGCCCCAACCTTGGAGTCGGAGACTTCAGACATTGGCACGGTGGTAGGGGCCAAGCAGATTCTCGACCTCCCGCTGGCTCTCGGCAGCACAGTTCAGGCCATGCGGTCTCCCGAGGCGTTTGTCTTTCTGACGCCTGGAGCGGTCGGCCCCGGTTCCGACTCAGGCAACGGCGGTACCTTCGAATCCAAGATTACCGGCGGCCAGAATTACGCGACCGAGGTGCTTCTCGACGGCTCTGCCTCAACTCGCTCCGAAAACGGATCGTCCTTCGACGAAACTGCACCTTCCGTGGACGCGATCGGCGAGTTCAAAGTCATTACCTCCACCCTTCCGGCGGAGTTCGGCCGTACCACGGGAGGCGTCGAGAGTTTCAGCACCAAGGCTGGGACGAACAGATATCACGGCGAAATCTACGATCTTTTTCGCAACACGGCACTTGACGCCAATAACTGGGGGAACGACTATCTTGGTCTTCCGACGCCAGCGGACAGGCAGAACGACTACGGTGGAACCTTCGGTGGCCCGGTCATAATCCCGCACCTCTACAATGGAAAGGACAGAACGTTCTTCTTCTTTTCGTGGGAACAGTACCGTCAAACGAACGGTGGCACTACGACCTCGTCCATCCCTACCACCGACGAACTTGCCGGCAATTTCAATGCGCAGCTCGGGCCGGGTCTGACCGAACCCGGCGGCGCTCCGGTCATCAATCCCTGTACTGGCCTGCAAGTGTACCAGGGGGAAATCTACGATCCGGCCACTACGCAGACGGTTGGCGGCGTGGAGTGCAGAACCGCTTTCATGAATGAACCGGGAAATGCTGGAAACGCTATCCCCGCAAGTCGGTTCTCCGCCGTGGGGCAAACCCTTCTTTCCTACTATCCCACGCCACAAAACAGCAACTTGATCAACAACTACACGTTCCCTTACAGTTGGCCGCAACTCGACACGTCGATGACGGTTCGTATCGACCAGAACATCAGCTCGAAGAGCAAAGCTTACTTCACGTATAACTCCCGGACCAATAACCGCATTTCTACCAATCCAGAATGGGGAGGGCCCGCGGGATATGGTCGAAACCAGACTTTTACGACTCACTTCATCCGTTTCGGATACGACTACACCATTACTCCAACGATCCTGAACCATTTCAACCTGGGCTACAACCGCACCAACAGCGCCAATATCGGCGCGGGCGTAGGTCTGGGTGGGGGCGCCGACTGGGACTCCAAACTCGGCATCACTGGAGCCAGTGGCCTCATGTTCCCGGCGATCAATGTGGCAGAAGCCACGACCGCGAGCTTTGGCGACAGCGTTGACGGGGATACGATCGACAACGGCTTTCGATTGAATGACGCCGTAACCTGGGTGAAGGGGCGCAACGAGTTCAAAATCGGCTACGAGCAGTGGTATCAACAGTACTCTCCCCTCGATTATGACAACCAAAGCGGAACCTTTGACTTTGGTCGCGCCCAGACTGCTGCTGACCCGGTTACCGCCAGTACCAGTGGAAATGGAATTGCCAGCTTGCTGCTGGGAGAACTCAGTACCGCAAACCTCACTGCCTATGCCACTCAGGCGAAGTGGTTGCGCAGCTACTTTGCGGGTTTCATTCAGGACAGTATAAAGGCGACCCCCACTTTGACTCTTAATGTCGGTTTTCGATATGAGATCGACGAGCCACAAAGGGAAGCTGGAGGAAATACTTCCAACATCAGCTTGACGGGTCTCAATCCAGGCGCCGGTAATCTGCCGGGCGTGCTGGTCTTTGCCGGAGTAGGGCCAGGAAGAAATGGCGATGTGAGCGAGCGTTGGGCCAAGATCTGGAAGAAGGATTTCGGTCCGCGCGTCGGCTTTTCGTGGGCGCCGTCCGTGCTGAAAGGCAATACCATTTTCCGCGGCGGGTACGGCATTCTCTACGGCAACCTGCAATATGCGGATTTTGGCGCCTTCAACCTCACCGGATTCCAGGCCAACCCCTCTTTCAACAGCGTCAATGGCTTCGATCCCGCACTTAAGATTGATTCGGGATTGCCATCATATCCCGCTCCTCCCAATCTTGATCCAACGCAGCTGAACTTCACGGGGCCGCAATACACCGATCCTTCCTACGGCCGTCCGCCGATGATTCAGAATTGGAGCTTCGAAATCCAGCATCAGTTGGCGTCCGATCTGATCATGAGCATTGCGTACGTCGGCGAGCATTCCGTGAGTCTTCGCTCGAACTATGACGCCGTGAACACGCTCAACCCGAAGTATTTCGCGTTGGGAGGTCTACTGAGCGAACAAATGGGAGCGCAGAGTACCGTTCCACTCCCCTACCCCACGTTTCCCACAGGTGCCATTGTTGCGCAAGCCTTACTCCCATTTCCTCAGTACTACGGTTTTAACACTGACGGAGCTTTAGAGAACCTCGGCCAATCAACTTACAATGCCCTGGAAGCCCAGCTAACCCGGCGCTTCCACAATGGCCTTAACCTGATGGCTTCCTATACATGGTCCAAGACGTTGACGGACGCCGACTCTGCGCTACCCTTCTTTGCTACGTTGCACCAGGGCGGCGCTCCACAAAACGTCTTCGACAGGAGCAGCGATAAGGCCATCAGCAACCAGGACCTCCCCCAGAATTTTGTTCTCAGTTATATCTATGAACTTCCCTTTGGCAAGAACAAGAGATTTCTGTCGCACGGAACTCTCGCCAACGAAGTGGTGGGCGGATGGTCAGTCAGTGGCATCCAGCGTTACGAGAGCGGCCAGCCGATCGCCTTCGCTTGCGCTACAGGAGTGCCCGCCTACAACGATTGCATCCGTTACAATCAGGTGCCGGGACAGTCGTTGTACAGCAGTGCCTGGTCGAGCGGGCACTTCAACCCAATCACGGATTCGGCGTTTAACCCCGCCGCATTGTCTGACCCGAATACTGCCGGCAACCTCGCGGCTCGGGGTGGGGCCTATGCTTTCGGAACGATCGCGCGCGTCGACGGAGCGGTTCGAATGGCGCCTTATCTGAGCGAAGACTTCAACTTGCTCAAGCGAACGAAGATAACGGAAGGAAGTGATGTCCTCTTCCAGGCTAACTTCCTCAATGCCTTCAATCGACACGTTTGGAACAGGCCAGCCGATCTCAACATAATTGATTCTGCCTTTGGAGAGGTGAATTACGGCAACTTTTCAACCACTGGAGGTGGAGGGTATCTGCTATACCCACGCAGAATACAGCTCCAACTCAAAGTCGAGTTCTAGCGTGCCAGCATAGCGGAGCCATGCCTGGCTGTCAGGCGGCGGCAAGACGTACTACACTGGCACTATCGTGAGATTGACCGCCCGCTTCGGAAGAGAACGTCTGTCCCACTGCCCTGTGGCAGGGTGGATTCGGCGCTCGGTTCCGAGGCGGGCGGTTTCGTGTTTGGCTCTTCTATTCGTCGCTTTCAGTCAATGCTTGGGCCAAGTCCGCGCATCGGAGACGAACTCCGCGCCCGTTGCCGGTAACTTCGTAGACATAACTCAAAAACTAGGCGTCCATTTCAAGCAGGAAGCCTCACCGACGTCCAAAAAATATCTGCTGGAAACAATGGGTTCGGGCGTCGCGCTCTTCGACTATGACAACGACGGCCGACTCGACATCTTCTTCGCGAATGGCGCGCGCATTGACGATCCCACTCCTAAGGGCACGATTCCCCAGAAGGATGGTCCGAAGTATTGGAATCGCCTCTACCACCAAAAAGCGGATGGTACGTTTGAAGACGTAACCGAAAAGGCCGGTGTCGCGGGAACTGGCTACTCCACCGGTGTCGCCGTGGGCGACTACGACAACGACGGCTACGACGATCTCTTTGTCGCGGGCTACGGACACAGCACTCTCTATCACAATAATGGCGATGGGACATTCACCGACGTGACAGCCAGCGCAGGCGTGGCGGGCTCAGGATGGGCCACCAGCGCGGCTTGGGTCGACTATGACAACGACGGACGCCTCGACCTGGTTGTCGCTCGCTACATGGAGTGGGATTTTGACGATATCTATTGTGGCCATCGCGAAGAAGGGTTCCGTTCCTATTGCCATCCTGATCTCTTCAAACCTGCATCGGTCTTGCTTTATCACAATGACGGGAATGGCAAGTTCACCGAGGTGGCACTGAAGGCGGGCATGGGCAAACCCGGCAAGGGCCTGGGCTTGGCGATTGCTGATTACGATCATGACGGCTGGATGGATATCCTGCTGGCGAACGATTCCATTCCGGAGTTTCTCTTCCACAACAAGGGCGACGGTACATTCGAAGAAGTCGGAGTGGTCGCCGGTGTAGGACTGGATGGGAGCGGCGCCACCTTCGCAGGCATGGGTGTGGACTTCGAGGACTATAACAACGACGGCTGGCCCGACGTGATCATCACCGATCTGGCCAACCAGAAATACGCCCTCTACAAAAACGCGGGAGATGGAACCTTCGACTATTCGACTCAGACGACGGGCTTAGGCGCGATCAGTCTGTTGCACTCGGCATGGGGTGTCCGTTTCATGGACTATGACAACGACGGATGGAAGGATCTGTTTATCGTCCAGTCGCACGTTATGGATACCATCCAGACGAACGAGCCGCACTTGCGTTATCGCGAATCACCATTGTTGCTGTGGAATGACAAGGGCAACAAATTCATCGATGTTTCGGAGCAGTCCGGGAAAGTTTTTCAGCAAAAATGGGCGGCGCGGGGTATGGCGATTGGAGACATCGACAATGACGGAAAGACGGATGTCGTCGTCACCGAAAATAATGGACCGGCATGGATACTCCACAATGAAACGCCTACTCATAATCATTGGATTACTCTGAAGCTGGTCGGGGTCAAGAGCAACAGGGATGGGATCGGGGCTCAAATCAAGATCACAACAGCGGCGGGCGACCAGTATGCTACGGTCACTACGGCCAGCAGCTACCAGTCATCAGGCGACAAGCGAGCGCATTTCGGACTGGGCTCAGCGAATGTCGTGAAACAGGTTGAGATTCGTTGGCCGAGCGGCGTCGTACAGGTGCTAAAGGATGTGTCGCCGGACCAGATTCTGACCGTAACCGAAGCGAGCTCTTCAGCTAAATAGAGCCGCGTGATTCACCAGGTTGCAATGATGAGGACCACAGCGAACATGTTTTTGATTTTCTCCGCGGCAGCAGTTTTTGTGCTCGCGGCGTTCGCCCAATCGCCCTCGTTCGAACAAGCCATGCAGTTATTTCAGCAGCACCGCTGGGCAGATGCAGCCGTCGCGTTTGCGCAGTGTGAGCAGAACACACCGGGCAAGACCGCCGCCCCTCTCTACCGGGGAAAGGCACTGGTGAATCTTGGAAAATTCGAAGCCGCCGCCGCCGCGCTCGAGACCTACCAGGCGACACATCCCCAGTCCGATGATGCCGCGTATCTGCTCGCCTATATACGGTTCCGTCAGAACCAGCCGAAAGAGTCGCTGAAGCTATTCACCGCCGCGGCTAGATTGCACAATCCAACGGCAGACGATCTGAAGGTCGTCGCCCTGGACTATGTATTGTTGGGCGATTACGACGATGCGGCCCGCTATCTGGAGGAATCTCTCGCGCTGAACCCGGAAAATGTCGAGGCTCGCTACCATCTGGGACGGGTCCGCTACCAGCAGAATCGCTTTGATCTCGCGATCGCCGCCTTTCAGGAAGTTTTGCGGCGCGAACCCGGCAACGTAAAAGCCGAAGATAATCTGGGATTGAGTTTGGAAGCGAAGAACGAAGTCGAGGCAGCGCTCGTCGCATACCGGGCGGCGGTGAAGTTGACCGAGAATCTGCCGGTGCAGAATGAACAGCCTTATTTAAACCTGGGCGCGCTGCTGGCCAAGTCCGGCCGCACGGAGGAGGCAATCCCCCTGCTCGCTCGCGCATCAACCATCGCTCCAAGTTCCGGCAAGACGCACTACCAGCTGGCAAAAGCTTACTTCGATTTGAATCGTCTTGAGGATGCTTCGAAGGAAGCCAAGAAAGCTGTCGCTCTCGATCAGCGCGAAAGTGCAGATCACTACCTGTTGGGACGAATCTATCAGCGTTCCGGCATGGGCGAGCTGGCAAAGGAACAATTCCGCATCACGGAACAGCTGATTCACTCGAAAAGCTCCAGCTCCAGCGGCATGGCTTCCGGCGTTCCGCATTAAAGTCGCGGCCGAAAGAAACGGCCTCAGGATGGTTGCTGACTTTCACCGTCGGAAATTCACCATGTGAGTCGCAAGAGTGACAGACCTTGCCGGGGCAGGATGAACTGCAGTCGGATGGCGCCTTCCCGAATTGTTGTCCACGTGGGCGAGTCCAGCGGCTGCAGTTGGCCGGCGTTCTCGAGACGCTGGTACTCGCTGTCGGAGGGCGCTGCCGGCGATCCCATCTCCTTCCACACCGCGAATGCATTGCTGTGGCTCGAGTCCAAACGGAAATGCTCCAGTAGAGCTCGCTTCGCGTTCACAGGCAAGCCGCTAACCAGCAGGTCGACGGACGCACCGCCAACGGGAACATCGTCGTCGTTGTAGTTCCAGATCAGAATCTCGGCCTCCCGGGCTTGATCCTTGCGCGTGGCTATCAAATTTATGTCGGACTGCCCTCGAACCCCGGCCCGCACAATTTGCTCACTGGACAAAGCTCCAGAACTGGATGTCTTCACGCGCTCGTTCCCCATCAGCCCCAACATGCGAAAGGCGTTCAGAACGGCCTTGTCCACGCCACTCGTCGCTAACTCCCGAAAGCCAGCGAAGGGTGGCTGATCCTCAAACTCAAAGGCCCAGGTTACGGCTCCACGAAAATTGACCCCTTCCTGGCGCGCCAATGCCATGATGTTATTCAGAACCTCGACCGTGTAGGCGCCATAAAGCGGTTCGTTGCGATACAGGTTTTGTGGATTCTTCTCGGCGGAACAGGCTGCGCAACCCTCGGGGTCTGATTCTCCGAGGATAATCGGAGTCCGCTGCCATCCTGGAAAAGAGGCTACGATCTTGAAACCTTGCTCAATCGCAGAAAGTTGCCGGCTGATCCCCATCTGCACGTGGTCGCCTTGCCATGTGGGAGATCCTTTCGGATGAAAGCTGATGAAATCGAGATGCGACCCAACCTTCCCGTTCGCGTAATTCTTCTCGTGCGCGCAATGGTCCAGAAACGCTCGCAGAAAGTCTGCCGCGTTCGGATTGCCTGGTCCGGTCGTCTCCGGCCCTCCGATTTGCGCCTCGGGAAGCGCGCGCAGGACAGCCTCGGTGGTAACGTCATAAAGCTTGAAATATTCTTCTCGCGTGCCTTTCCAGTATCCAATATCGGGTTCGTTCCAAACTTCCCACAACCAGGTCTTTACTTCTGCATCGCCATAACGCCGGTGCAGGTGGTCGACAAATTGGAAAACTAATTCTGACCACTTCCGATAATCCTTTGGAGGATAAGCCCATCCCGTGTAAATGTCGCCCACGCGGGGAAAGTCGTGACGATAAGGTTCAGGATGCGTGGAGAGCGCCTTTGGCATGAACCCGATTTCGACCAACGGCCGTACTCCGGTGGTTTGGAATGTGTCGAAAATTCGATCGAGAATTGTCCAGCTGTAAATCGCATTGCCGGATCCGTCTTCCGAGTACACACCGGTTGAACCCCACTTCAGGGACGCCGATCCATCACCGGAAGTCAGCAGATTATGAACTCGAACATACACCGGCGCGGCGCTCAGCGCAGTCAGTTCGCCGAGCAGTTTCTTCCCGTTCGCAGCATAGGTATAGTTCGGTTCGTCATACCCGAAATAGTTCCAGATTTGCGGCATCGCTCCCAGCGATTGATCCACTTGCACCCGGATGTTCACGCTTTCTGAAGCCGGCTGCGACCAGCATAAGGGAGTGACTAGAAGAAAAAAGAGGAGAGCCGGAAACGGGCGCATTGTCTGAATCGCAAATCCAACTTTTCTTGTAGAGATGATCACCGGACTCGTGGTCCCGTGTTTTCCACGTGAGCTTTCCCCATCTGCGATCCAGACCGGGCGAGCGCGGTGGAGCGCCTGAGTACCAGGTTGGTGGTCAGGTCATATTCGCTGCGTTCAAGGGAAGGCGACTCGCGTTGCACCTCGTGCAACAGCGCTTGAAAGGCAATCTTCGCCAGCTCCCTTTGCGACATTTGCACCGTCGTCAGCGGTGGAATTGTGAACTCGGCCAGTCGGATGTCATCGAACCCGATTACGGAGAGATCATTCGGTATCTTGATGTTCTGATCGTAGGCTTCCCGCATCACTCCGATAGCTGTCATGTCATTGGAACAGAGCACCGCTGTTGGCCGGTTGTCCGACTTTTCAAATTCAACCAGCGCTCGCATCCCGCCATCCATCTGGTGATTGCCCTCGACAATCAGGTCGGGAGAGAGCCCGATCTCCGTCATGGATGTCATGAAAGCCATCTTTCTCGCCACCGCGGATTTCAAATGCGACGGACCCGTAATAAAAGCGATACGCGTGTGGCGAAGCGCGGCGAAGTGTTGCACTGCCTGGCGAATTCCGTTCAAATAATTGATCCGTATATTTACGATGCCCGGAGCATTCGGTCCCACGTCGACGAATACCAATGGGACCTTACGGAAGCGGAGATGATCGAGCAGCGTGTCTTCCATACCAAACGTCAGAATGGCCACTCCATCGACGCGACGCTCGATCATCCGGCGGACCGACGATTCCATCCGCTTCGGATCATGCACGGTTGAGGTCACCAGGATCTCGTAATTGTTTTCTACAGCGAGATTCTCAAAGGTCTGCACGATCTCCGGGAAAAACGGATTGGTGATTTCAGAAACGATCAGTCCGAAAAGCCGGCTGCGTCCTGAAACCAGAGCCCGAGCCTGGGTATTAGGAAAATAGCCCAGTTCGTCAACGACTTTCCAGACTCGCTTGGCAAGCTGAGGATCGACCGTGGGCACGCGATTAATCACCCTGGATACGGTGGCGGTGGAAACCTTCGCTCTTCGCGCGATTTCACGAATATCCATCGAAGTTTGCTTCGAAACAGGCTCGCGACAAAAGTGGAGTTTACCATACGCTCGCGATCCAATCGGGAGGGCGAGACTGGCTCTAGAAAACGTTTGCGGCCGCCGGAGTGAGGGCTACGCCGCCCATTGAACAACCGTATAGGAGCGAGCCGGTAGCTCAAGTTTCGTATGTCCCGCAACGGTCGAAGGTTTGTCCGCTGGTTGTGGAGCGACTCGATGCGGCGCTTCGAAACTGTTGAACGCTTTCAAATCATTACCTGTGAGTACCGTGGAACCGAGCACGTTGCCCGGCACGTGGCCCTGCCAATTGATTTCCACCGTGCGCGCCTTATTCAAATCGCGATTGAGCATAAACATCGAGACCTTTCCGTCGTTCGGGTCCAGAGTCCCGGCCACATCAAGATAGGAAACTTGGCCCATGCCCGAAACTTCATACATGGGCGATTCCACCAGCACATTGAGTACGGTTCCGCGCGCCGATTGCAGCGCCCAGCTATAGGGATAATAGATCGTCTGCCGCAGCAAGCCTTTCGGATTAGTAACGAGCGGAGCGATTACGTTCACGAGTTGCGCGAGACAAGCTATTTTTATGCGGTCTGCATTGCGTATCAGCGTGTTGACAATTCCCCCGACCAGCAGCGCGTCCTCCAGGTTATAGACTTCTTCCAAAAGATGCGGAGCCTCTTTCTCATGTCCGTTCACCGCGTCGCCGGTGCGTTCGCGATACCATACGTTCCACTCGTCAAAGGACAACCATAGTTTCTTCGGCGACCGTTTGTGTCCGCGGACCAAATCGCACACCGCGAGCGTTTCCGCGATCTGCTGCTCCATGCTGAGGTTCATAGCAAGGAACCTGGCACTATCTCCGCCGGTTTCTTGCTGAGTATTTCCGATATAGCGATGCAACGAGAGCGCATCGACATACTCATAACACTGCTCCAGGACTTCGCGGTCCCATTCCAAATAGGTCGGCATTCCGGGACCACTCGATCCGCAGGCGATCAGCTTGAGCGATGGATCGACAGCGCGCATCTGGCGGGCGGCGTCCTGCGCTTTCAGGCCATACTCACTCGCCGTCATGTGGCCGATCTGCCACGGACCATCCATCTCATTGCCGAGGCACCAATGTTCTACGTGGTGCGGTTGCTCAAAGCCGTGAGCGCGCCGCAGATCGCTCCATTTCGTCCCCTTCTCCACGTTGCAGTATTCGACCAGCGCGGCAGCCTTCTCCGCCGTACCGGTCCCCAGGTTGAGACCCATCAGCGGCTGCGATCCGACGAGCTTGGACCATGCCATGAACTCGTTGGTTCCGAATTGGTTCGTGTCGATCGTATTCCACGCCTTGTCCAGGACGCGCGGACGATCTTTCTTCGGTCCAACTCCGTCGAGCCAGTTGTAACCCGAAACAAAATTGCCTCCGGGGTAGCGGATGATCGGAACCCCGAGCTGCCGCACTTCCTCCATCACATCCTTGCGGAAACCCGAGGCATCCGACAAGCTGGAATCGGGGTCATAGACACCCGTATAAATGGCGCGCCCCAGATGTTCTAGAAATGATCCGAAGAGATTCCGGTCAAGCGGAGCAATGATTCGACGGGAATCGACGTATATACGAGCAACGTCGCCGGAATCTGGAGAAGGCTGGCTCCACGCGAAAGGGTTCAGAAAAGTGTTGGCAGAGAATGCAATTCCCGCAGTCGCGGCTTGCTTTAAGAACTCTCGTCTTTTGTCCGAAAACATTGTGCACCGTCTCCTGAGGGATCTGTCGAGATTGCTCGTGCTCTCTGCTTTACCCTTCCACCTTGTGATAGAGACGATAGGTTTCATCGCCCAGCGACGCAAAGGGACGAAGAGTCAGCGGCCCGCCATCGCTCCTGACTATCCAGTCTTGCGAAGATTGAGAAGCGGCAGTCGCTCCAAGAAATTGCGATCGAGTTAATTTATGCGGAATATCGCCGACGGCGAACAAGGCAATCGGGCCACGCAGGAGTGCCACGGTGTTGGCGTTCTGCTCGTCGATCCGCTCGAGCCGCAGTGGCATTCCGATTTCAAACTCGACGCGGTCACCGGTCTTCCAGTTTCGAGTCAAAGCCAAAAATTTGCCGGGCGCGGCCTCGCCTTGTACCCGCTTGCCATTAATCGACACACGGGTTTGCGCATCCGCCCAGGCGGGGATTCTCAGATAGACCGTGAAGTTCTCCGGACGCGCCAGCTCGAAACGAAGCTCGGTCGTGTTGGATATGGGATAGCTGGTTCGCTGAGTGAGCTTGCATTGCGTTGTGTTCTGAGACCAGCTGACTTGAGAAGGAATGAACAAGTTAACGTAAATTCCGTCAACACTCCGATAATAAGCACTAATGCCATAGTCGGCCGTCAGCTGCGGGAAGGTTCCGGAGCAACACGGCCACTTATCTCGGTGATAGACCTTTTTTCCGTTATCGTTGTTGTAATCGGAGTAGTAAAAAGAGGTACCATCTGCAAGAAGGGGCTTGGCGCCTGCAATAGTATTGAAGAGCACTCGTTCCATGCTGTCGCCATAGCGGGAATCGCGCGTGACCCGCAACAAGTACCGGGTGAGCTTGAATTGTCCGTATGCGCCGCAGGGCGTTTCGAAACTGGCGTGCGTATTAGTCAAGCTCGTCGCCAACAGACCTTTGCCAGGTTCCACAAAGCCTTCGTTCGGTCCCCATCCTCCAGTTGCGTAACTCTGTTCCTCCACCATGCGTAGTCCGTTGGCAGCGGCTCGAAGATACTGATCCTTCCCCAAAACCAGATAAGCTTGCATAGCGGAACTCAGCGTGTTCACGTGACTGTAGGCGTGTTTTCCAGGCAAGGCGTTATGGTTCTCCGCGAGTGCATCGTAGTACTCATGGTAGAGAAAGCGCGTGGCCAGATCGCGATAGCGCTGGTCACCACTTCGTTCGTATGCGAGAAAGAAATTCTCCGGCAGAGTGTAGGTCTCATCCCACGCGTCGGCGATGGTCTTGTGCGGACGAGCTTCCTGCTCGGCACGGCTCAGGGCTTTTTCCGGGAGGTACGGAAGCACAGCATCAGTGCTTCGCTTGAGCACGTCCAAAGCAATCGGATCCGCAGCAAATTCGTGGGCGTCGATGAGTCCACAGCAGATCTTGTCGAATGTGTAACCGGGTAGTCGATAGTCAACGTAGAACTTTCCAGTCGGCTCTACCGTAGCGGCGTACTCTCGAACCAAGCGATGTACTTTCGCCTGTGTGGGTTTTGAACCACTGACCGCATAGGCTCTCGCCAGACCCGAGACATATTGGCCAAAGGAGTGACCCGGAACGAAGCCGTGGAAATTGTTCGCGGGATTGAAATCGTCACTGTTGTCGTACCACCCGCCCAAGTCCGGTCCGGGAGCGACCATCCCTTGCCTCTGCCGAAATGGTTTGAGAAGGCCATCTTCATTCAGGTTCAAGAAGAGTTCGTGATTTTTGTCAAACTGTTCGCGCAACAGTCCTTCGAGCAATCGGACCTGCGAATACTCAAAAACCGAGAGCGGGGGCGCGTCGGATGCTGCAGCGACAGAAAGCGCCCATGAAGGCAGAGAACGCGCCGCTAAAGCCCCGCCGGTGGCGGTCGCCGTTATGGTTAGAAAATGTCGCCTGGATGTGGCTTTCATGGCGGATGCTCCAGGTGGAAGGAGTGGTGGCAAACGTTTGCTTCAACCCGTTCGTATATCACTAGTCACCGTTAGCAGTCAACTCAAGTGTCAAGCGATTCGACGGGTTCGCTTTTCGGCTCTTGACACTGGATTCCTGATATTTGCCCTTGTTAACAGGGCGGTAAACGCTTGCTCCGTTTCGAATAAAGCATTTCCCCGCAAGGATTTGAGGACAAGCGCCTGCCGCCAGTCGTACATGCGCGCGACACAAGCGAGATTTTGAAAATATCGTTCACTAGTGCCGCGCGGACGGCACGCGATGCTCCAGATCCGACCAATGGAGCATCAGCCGGACAGCAAAACTAAAATGCGATTTTGCGGAACGGTTCGGACGTGGTGAACTAAGTAGCCTAGACGGACATCCAAACGCCAATGAGTCTCCAGGACGACCTTGACTAGTGCAACTCCCATGTTCCGTTTTGGCTTCCCACAGGCTGGCGATTTAGGGGTCTCAGGACTAATGGCAGCGATGGCCCTTGCCTAGCGGTTCTAGACGCCAGCGATCGCTGCAGACTGATTGCCGCGGACCTCGGCCCTTACCGCAAACAGCAGAAGGTAGAAGCCAGTCGTGACATCGGCCAAAACCATTGGAGGAAAACAGATGTATTGGAATAACCCGCGTTGTTCTGGGAATACCAAGCTGGCGAAATAGAGGACTGTCCAGATGAAGGAAGCGGCGAGACCTAGAGATGCGAGCACTCTCGGGATGTAGCGCGATTCGAAAAACAGATAAAAGAACAGCAGCAAGCCTATGCCGAAGGATATGCCGCCTATGTTCTCGGTCGCACCCGCAATATTGCGCATTAGGTCCGCCAATGCTTCGGCGGTGATCGTTCCCGCTCCGCCGGGCTGTGCAGAGACAGACAGATGCAGCCTAACGAAGCCGCACATCCGCACCACCAGTGCCAGAAATGAATCTCCCAAGCAGAAAATCATCCCGAGTTGAGCCAGCAAACGGTTGACGGGCTTCAGCGTTGCGTACAATGCGAACGCCAGTACAACGCTACTCAAAGTCACAATCAGCACAGTGGAGAGGGCTGTTCGATAGGAACGCTCCGACGCTGCGATTCTCTTGGTAGTTTCTGCGAAGGTTCCGCTCCCCGCGATGTGGGAGAGAACGAAGCCGCTACCGATAGCGAGGATGATTTCGCCGAGGAACAGAAACCCCACAAGTCTCGCGTATCTCCGTTGCGTGTTATCCGCTTCAGCACTTTCGATTTCGGATCGCATTCGATCCTCCGTTTTGTAACGCGCTGTGCGCCCGTCCGCTACTATGCCTTCCACTTCTTCAAGAATTGAGGTTCAGCCCCATGGTACGTTAATGCGCGCAATAAGGTTGAAGTTGGGGGCAAACAGGAAATGACCGATTACTTCCCGGTTGCCGACATAGCGCGGCGCGATTTTGCGAAACGGTTCGGACGCGGTAAACTGAGTTTTACCGGGAACGGTTGTAGCACGTCACACAGTCATTGCCTTGGCGAACAAAAGGCGACATTTGGTTTCACAGGCGACGTTTTACAGGTGATTTCCGTCGTCGGCCGTCAATAGAAGTTTGCTAAACTATTGAAACGGCTCCACGTAGGCGCGTAGCTCAGTTGGTTAGAGCGCTACCTTGACACGGTAGAGGTCAGGAGTTCGAGTCTCCTCGTGCCTACCATTTATCTCATTGAATCCGCTCAGTCGCGAGCGGCAGCTTCTCTCCGAGTTTGGCCAACCCGTCACCGGCCTATGATTTGAAGATGTGGAATCGACGCCACCATCGTCGGCGAAATTACTGCTGGTGGCGTCCCACTCGTCTCTTTCGCGACATCTGAACTATTTGGCCTGCGGGAACTCATTCGTTACTTTGCCGTTTTCGTCGAGGAACTGGAGTGATGGAACGTTGGCATTATCGACGGCAATCCGGATGCGTGGTTTGCCTTTCGTGTCCTTTAAGATGAGCGCGGCGTCGTCCGCTTTGGTTCGGCCGACAAACACGCGCGGAGTCCACGCAAACTCAGATTGATGCGCATCCTTAAGCTTCTTCATGGCCGCGTCCTTTTCTGGACCATCCTTCATGAGCCCGATGCTTTCATATTGCTCGGCGAATGCACGACTAATCGGAATGGCCGATTGATCCCACACCTCAAACCCCGACTCGCGCTTCCCATGATCCTCGCTATAGCTCATGCCAATCGCTTCGTTCTGTTTATAATGGTCAAACCTGATTGTGCCAAAGGCATCCGGTTTGCCGTCCGTCGTTTTGCCCCCATAGACAAGACCCCCGTCCTCGTTGCCGTCATCGTTGTAGAAAAGGAGTCCGGCTCCGCGCGTGCCTACCCGGCTCTTCAGCTCAACTCCCTCAACCGTCCCTCCGGGGAAAAGTTCGCTATTCGATATCGCAAGTCGCACCCTGCCATTTCCTTCGACGACATTGATTTTGTGGACGTCGATCTCATCAAAGGCAACCTTCTTTGAAGGATTCCTGGCAGCCATGAAGACCAGTGCGCTGAACATTACCATCGACAAGACCGCGTAAGCCTTAAGCAACCGGAGCTGCTTTTCCAGTTTGCAGAGTTTCGTATCCATAGTTTTCCCGTTCCTCCTGAACAAGATGTGGGCACAGACTTTGTTAGTACGGACGTTGCGCGTGAATTGTTCCCGAAAATTTACCACAAACGCAACGAACGTTGCGCAATGATTTTCGATCGAACCGCCATGTAATCAGGCATTCACTGACGGCGGCGTTGCGCGACCCCTTAAATAATTGATTTGCATGCAATTCGCATTACATAACGCGGCTGCCTAGAAGACGGGTCCCGCGGGTCTGAGAACTGCTAACGGTGCCCCCGCAGCTAGTTTTGACGTCAAACTGAGGCCGATGTCACAGGCGACCTTCGTGATGTAGTTTCCTCACGACATGTGCAACAATCGTTGTGGCGCTGCAACTTAGTTTGCGTCTTCTTCGTGAAGGAGTGAAGACCGCGATGAAACAGCAGGAATTGTTAGATTCTAAATTGTCCGGGTTGCAAGGCCGCCGAAGGCCAAGTCAACGTCACCGTTCACGATCTCAGCCTGTGGGATAAATCGCATGGCGAGCTACGTGAAGTCGACTGCCCCGCCCGGAGAGGACAGCTCTTCCTGGAATTACTAGCGGTTAGTTCGAGAGTAGTCGCTTCTTGTTTTCCGGCTCTCTATTTCCCAGCCACCGGCAGTACTATGCTCGATGGAGCCGCCTTCGAGCGATACACCTTCTGTGTCGCTTTCTCGTAGTCGGCATCCCCTGCTTTATAAATGTTCTCCACAAACTTCTGTGGGTTGCGATCGTATAGAGGAAACCACGTGCTCTGAACCTGCACCATCATGCGGTGGCCCTTGAGAAAGACATGGTCGTTGGGGTGCAGGTCGATCTTGTATTCGGTGACCTGGTTAGCGGTGAGCGGAGCCGGCGTTTCCATGCTGTTGCGATAACGCCCGCGCAGAATATCGTCGGCAATCATCAACTCATAGCCGTTGAGCACAGGTCCGGCACCCTTGCCCGCATCTTCTTCCGTGATTTTCTGATAGTCCTCGGGATACACGTCGATCAGCTTCACGACCCAGTCGCTGTCGGTTCCCGTGGTTGAAGAGAACAGGTCGGCGACGATGTCTCCGGTGACCGCTACGTCCTCAGTCAGCGGATCAGTCTGCCATGTCAACACATCAGGGCGATGCTCCACGAAGCGCTGATCCTGTACCAGCCACGTGGTCCAGGCCGGCGCAGGATAAGTCGGCGTGATCGGTCGATTGCGGTACGGCACTGGATTGGCCGGATCAGAAATGTAGGAATCAAAGGCATCCTGCTCAGAGGGTGGGTCGAAAGAGAGCTTGCCTCCCGAGTGCAGGTAAAGCTTCTTCTCGGTGATGCCTTTTTTCGGTGGCCACTCGTCGTAGTTCTTCCAGACGTTGGTGCCGGTCTCGAAAGTCAATGCTTCGGGCTCCGTGAGCGGTTTGTCGTGCAGCCAATGCGCGAACCATGGAGCCAGAATATGCGAGCGATAATAACGGGAGATGTCACTGCCCCAGTCGATTTCACCGAGTTTGCGTCCAGTTTGATCCATCCACCCGCCGTGGTTCCACGGACCAGCGACGAAGTAGTTCAGATGCCCGGTATCCGTCTGCTTCAGCGTGGCATAAATGCGCGTCGGGCCGACGAAGTCTTCCTGATCGTACCAGCCGGCGACATTCAGGTTTGGAACGGTAGTGTGTTTCAGATATGTGGTCACGGCATGCTGCTTCCAAAAATCGTGGTTTGGATGCTCAACGAAGTCGTTCCACGTCGGTAGCTTTCCATGGAAGTACCTCGCATTCGCGTTGGAGAGTGCGCCGAGCGCCAGGTACCACGCGTAGGTGTCGTATTGGTCGAACTCGAAGTTTGTGTTCGTCTCCTTGGAGGTTTCCAGTAAAGCGGAATATTCGAATCCATAGCTCAGTCGAAACGCGCCGTTGTGATGGAAGTCGTCATTAATGAACATGTCGTCCGGAGATGCCTGCTCACTGGCAGCTTTCAGCGCGGGATGCGGCTCAAGCAGCGCCTGCGTCACCAGCCAACCGGGATAGGAAATCCCCCACATGCCGACTCGGCCGCTATTGTTCGGAACATTCTTGATAAGCCAATCGATGGTGTCATACGCGTCCGTGGCTTCGTCGATCGATTTGGGATCATTCCTGTCGCGGGCCGGGCGCTGCATTACAAATGTGCCTTCCGACTTAAAGCGGCCGCGGATATTCTGCGATACGAAGATATAGCCATCCGCAATGAGATCGTCAAACAAACCGGACTCCGTCAGTGAATTCGCGTTCTCGGGGACTCCGTATGGAGTTCTCACAAAGAGGATGGGGAGCGGACCGTCGACGTTCTTCGGCGTCCTGAGCACCGTCTGAAGACGGACGCCATCGCGCATCGGGATCATGACGTCCTGGAAGCTGAAGTTTTCAGGCTTGTACTTGGACTGCACCGGAGGGGCTTGGGCAAACAGATCAACAGCCAGCAGCGAGAGCAGCAGAATCTGTTTCATGAAGATCATCGTAATTCGCCTTTCGGAAGCGGAACACCGCCGAGTCGAACGGCTAGGGTAGCACGGTCTCAGGAAGGGCGATTCGCGCCGCGCCGGCGTCGTTCCGGGAGTTTCTCTACAGCTGAGAGAAGCGAAGGACCTGCTGTTTGCCGCTAACTTCTTCGGACGTTCGCGCGTGCCGGGTTGGCAAAGATTGCCAGTGCACACCCACCCCCTCCCCCACCCGCTATTGGAATCATGGGGTTAGGGTAGGAAATTGCCGCAAAATCTTGGGTCTAAAGGGGTTACGGGTAAAATATTCCGGAAAAAGGACTTAGCTGCCATATTGGTCCGAAACCGCCTGAGCGGATAACCCCTCTCGAATTTTTTTTCTAATCTCGACCTTTGGAATCAGCAATTTAGGCGGAATTCCCCGCAAAATCTTTGAGTTAAAAGGACTTATAGCTAAAATATTCATAAATCATGACTTAGCTTAAGCGAGCACTTGAAAATTCGGGGCAGCTTCGGAGGTAGCCCTCCCAGTGACGGGGCACACTTCTCGCTACCTAACCAGTCGACATTTTGGCACGCGGCTGAGTTGGGTGTCTGTGACGGGGATCACACTTGATTGTGATGAATCCAAGACCGCCGGTCCGGACGAAGCTTAGATGAACGCTTGGTCGGAGGGTGCAGTTTGAAAAGGGACGCGAGCCAGCTGGGCGATAGCGGCCGGCATCCGCCCATCTGCCGCTTGACTGAATCCCCTTGATGCGGGGTTCGTGATGGCCCCTTCTCGAAAAGCGCGAGAAGGGGCGCACGCGGCATAGTCGTTAGAGACAGGATGACAAATTGAGGTAAGCGTGGTCAGAGTTGGCGGTGAGCATCCGCAACTGCCGAGCTGTGCTCGGCTTGGACAGGCGAGGGCGCCCGTCCCCACACGAGCAAATATTAGCCCTAGATTTTTCGAAGAAGTCGGCGGTTCCGGCTTCTCCGGTGTAGTAGACCGAAGAAGTTTAATCACATTGGAACGCCCGCTCCATTTCCAGTTGACGCAGGACAAAGCCACCTCACACGTCTTTGCGCTTTGGCCGGAAGCGGATCACGTACGCTAAACCGAGTAGCAGCATTCCACAACCCCACCAGATTCCGATGTGGAGGTGAGACATTGCTACTGGAGTACTCGGAGGCACAAACAATTCATAGATTCCAGATACAAGGATCAACACACCGTAAATTGTAAGTAGCGATCCGATGAAGAACCAGATTGGTATAAAGTGTTTTTGCACAACGCACCTCTTACGAGAATAATCCACAGTGGTGCAGTTTCACGATGGAGCCGATGAAGTCCTGAACCACTAAGAGCACGAAGGATCACGAAGGCTTTTGGCTTCAGATATTTCCTTCGTGTACCTTGGTGGCCTTGGTGGCTCACGCTTTCGCAAAGTGCACCACTACCGAATAATCGCCAGAATAATCACCAGAACAATAGATTCAACAGCACAAATCCGACGCCCACCGCGGCCGCCCACGTGATCGGCCGCCGAAAGAACGGGAAATGACCTTCGGGAGCCAGATCGGTCATTCCATAGACCAGTCCCTTGAGTTCGTGCTCGGGCTTCGGCTTGGTGAACAGGCTCACCGCCACGGTTACGACAACGTTCGCAATCAGGGACCACATGGCGCGATAAACATTTTCCGCCATGTCCCTGGCATCTGGCGAGAAGGCGACGTGTCGCAGTGCGCTCGGATCAAACTTTACCCAGGCCCACAACCCGAATGACGTCAAAATGCCGGCAAGGAGGCCCCAAAATCCGGCCGCCGGTGTGGTTCGCTTCCAGAGCATGCCGAGGATCACGGTGCCGAACATGGGAACTATGAAGAACACGAAAATCACTTGCGCATACACGATGATGCTGGAGAAATTCATTACCAGGTATGCCGTCCCGATGCTCACAAACACACCCAGAAAAGAACACCACCGGCCCATCGAAACATAATGTGAATCCGACGCGTTCTTTCGAATGTAGGGCTTGTAGATGTCGTACGTCCATACCGTTGTGAAAGCGGTAACGTTGCCGGCCATTCCAGACATGAAGCCTGCCACCAGCGCGGTGACTCCGAGCCCAAGCAGTCCCGGACCGCAGTAGCGGGCCAGCATTAGAGGAAGAGCTTCGTTGTAGGTGTGCGCGTTCGGTATTCCGCCCTGGCTTTCTGGAACCAGATGGAAGGGCAGCACGGCGAGTGCCAGCAAGCCGGGCAGAATGACGATCAGCGGCACCATCATTTTGAAGAAGGCACCAATCACCGTACCCAGTTGCGCGGAACGCAGATCCTTGGCGGCCATTACGCGCTGCACTACGAGGAAGTCAGTGGTCCAGTATCCGAACGAGATCGCCAGTCCCCAGCCGAATACGATCCCGGTCCAGTGCACGCCCATCGGATTACCGGTGAATGATCCGGTCGTGCTCCACATATGAGTGAAATCCTGGCCGGGGAAGTTCGTCTGGATGCGATGGACCATACCCGTCCATCCTCCGGTTTCTATGAGTCCGACAACCGGAACGACGAGACAGCCGATCCAGATCAGAAAGAATTGCAGAACCTCGTTGAAGATGGCCGAGAGCAGACCGCCTGCCATCACGTAGAGGGCGACGGTCAGGGAAGAGACCCAGATGCTGAAATGGATGTTCCAGCCCAGGATGACTTTCATGATGATGGCCATCGAATACATGTTGATGCCGCTCATCAGAATGGTCATCACGGCGAAGGAAATGGCGGAGAGCGATCGCGCGCCGTCGCCGTATCTCAGCATCAGATAACCCGGAACCGAGTGGGTCTTGCAGATGTAATAGAACGGCATCATCACCAGACCGAGGAACAGGATGGCGGGGATGGCGCCGATCCAGTAGGCGTGCGCCACCAGGATGCCGTACTGGTAGGTGGCCGCCGCATAGCCCATCATCTCCAGAGAGCCAAGGTTGGCTGAGATGAAGCTGAGGCCGGCGATCCAGGCGGTCATTTCGCGCCCGGCCATGAAGAATTCTTCGCCGGTGGTGGTGAACTTCCGCAGGTACAAACCAAGCCCCAGAACCAGCACGAAGTACAACACAATGATGATCAGGTCAACGGGATTGAGTGAGAGGCGAGTATTCGCCCCCTGGAAAAGCCACGCCGCCGCCAGCATTACCGGGTGCTCCCGACCTTCTGAATCAGCGGGAGGAGGACGCGATCCAATTCAGTGTCGGTCCAGTCGTTCAGCGTGACGTTGCGGAAGAGGCCCCAGTGCTCCACGTGCTCAACCGTGTGCCCGGGCAGCACCTTCGTCAGAGGGCCGAGGGTTTCCATTTCGAGAAAGTCGCTGTTAGTGAAGGTTTCGAATGAGCAGCCGAAATCGGGATAGGTTTTGGTTGGGTCCGAACTGGCCCTCTTCACGAATGCCTCATTATTAAGGATGTAGGCGGCCCAGGTGTCGGGATTGAACAGCCCCAGCTTCTGGGCCTCGCTGTTCCTGGGATCCTGCCGGAGCATCATGTACTTTTTGTTAAATTTCCAGCGGGGATCCGAGAGATCGGTATAGGCCCACATCACCAGCGGGTTCGTGGCCTCAAGATTGATAGGATGCCTTCCCCGTGGCGGGAATCCGGTGACCGCGGTTCCGCCTTGCGCCATCATGGTCAAGGCCCAGGGCGCAAACTCGAGGGTAAACAGAGAATGGTTGGTGATCCGGTGGGACACAGTCACGCCCGTGCCCGACGGATCCATGCTGACCTCGATTTCTTTCTGTAGATTGGTGAGCGGTTCGATGGGCTCGCGAGCTACGAGGCCGGTCGGGGTCACTTGGATCGCAACCGGAACATTATCCGGCGCCCACGTAGCCACAGGATCCTCGGGAGCCTTCCACACCCGGTCGCCACCGCGCAACTGGAATTTCTCCTCTCCGCTGCGTCCGAGTTGTTCGGGAAACTCCTTGAATAAGTTTTGGCCGCCTACAAACCCGAACCGAATGACTCGCGGCCCCACGTCACCGGTGACGATGAGTTCAATCTCTCCGTTGCTGACGCGATAACAGTTCGGCCAACCTTTGTATTCCGTCTTCTCAACTTTCACAGAGGCAATCATACTTGTCGTGAACAGTGCAATCATTCCTGCTAACAGAAACACTCGAAGCATTCCACCCCCTCCGTGAAAAACGCGCCGCTACATTTCGGTGCAGGTTTCCGGCCGATCGTTTTCCGTCGATCAGGCCGCGGCCTCTGAATAACCGTCGCTAAGCAGCCGTCTGAGGCGCTGTCCGCACCCGCCCCCTTGCGATAAAGCCGCAAGGAACGGGCCACTCGATCGTGGCGCCGGTTGCCCCGATTTGTCCCGGCGAGCTCGCCGCTGCACCCCGGAACATCGGGGAAGGGATTTGAGAGTGCAGCAACGAGCTCCAGTGCCGCCGGGGCCCCTCGGCGTCAAAAGCGGCCAATCACTCGAATCGCAAGAATCGGTTCCGACTTCCGCGCGTTCGGCATTGATAACACCGCTTATCCGTGGTTGTCAATCAAAAATAGAATCGATACTATAATTGGCTGGCAACGAGTGCGTGAGTGATTTTATATGGTGATAAACGACATACAGATGGGCACTGCGCTCGCTGATTGCCGTTTGTGGCTTCGACAATAGAATCGATTCGTTTATTGGCGATTTTTAATCTGTTATCCTGTATTTCGGTTGGGGCGCACGTCTCGAATAGATAGCGTGATCGTGTGATCGCCAGGATGATGAAGATGAAATTGAGCTGGAGCCTGAAGCTTGTACACCATCCGTGACATTGCCCGCCTCGCCGGAGTATCCGTCGCCACCGCGTCCGGCGTCCTCAACAATAAGCCCACGGTAAAACCGGCGTTGGTAGAACGCGTAAAGAAGGCGATGGACGCGCTCGATTACCACCCGGATCAAGTGGCTCGCAGCCTGCGGATGCGTCGCACAAATACGGTGGGTATGGTCATTGCAGACGTTACGAATCCTTTTTTCACGGATGTCATACGCGGCGTTGAAAAGGAGGCGCAAAGCAATGGGTATTCCGTCATCCTGTGCGATTCGAACGAAGACCCGGCTTTAGAACGGCATTACCTGAGCACGCTCTTTTCTCGACGCGTGGATGGCGTGTTGCTGGCGCCGACCAGCTCTCCCTCGGCCCATGAGCCGCGCGTTCATAAACGGTTTCCCATTGTTCTGATTGATCGCGTTCCGCTGGGATATACCGGCGACGCCGTGATGACCGATAATTTCAGCGCTGCCTACGATGGCACGCGTCATCTGATTGAGTTGGGCCATCGCCGGGTCGCAATTATCACCGGACACTTGAACCTTTCGAACGGTCTGGATCGACTCGAGGGATTTCGGAAAGCATTGCAGGAGGAACATCTTGCTCTTCCCGACAAGTATGTTCAGCAGGGTGACTTCCAGCTGGAAAGTGGATATCGATGCAGCCTGGAACTCATGCGGCTTCCCGTGCCTCCGACCGCGATTTTTTCCTGCAATAATAAGATGACGCTGGGACTGATGCGGGCTCTGAGAGAACTTCATGTACATTGCCCCGAGGCGGTGAGCGTTCTCGGTTTTGATGATTTCGAATGGTCCGCATACTTCACCCCGCGCCTGACTACGATCGCGCAAGCCTCCAATGAAATGGGCCGGCAGGCGATGCAGCTCTTGTTACGCAAATTGCAGTCACCGGCAGAGAACAATGGGCTGGCGAACGAACGCCCGGAAACAACTGTAAAACTCAAGGCTGAACTGAGAGTGAGAGACTCCACGGCGGCTCCGGCTTCGATGAGCTATCTGCGAGAGAAGCAGGTGCGAGAGAAGCGGGCGCGAGAGAAGCGGGCATGACCATTGTCGCGGGAGTAGACTTCGGCACGCTGAGCGTTCGCGTTTCCATGATAGACAGCGAACGTGGCCTGCTCGGCTCCGCTCACTCTGAGTATCCGCTGCATCAAAAGAAAAACGACCCCGATTTTTACACTCAGTCTGATGACGACCACATGCGTGCGCTGGTGGATGCCACGCACCAGGCATTGGCCGCGGCCAATGTCTCCGGCGAGCAAGTTGCGGCGATCGCTCTCGATACCACAGGTTCAAGCGTGATTCCGGTGGGGGAGGGTATGGTTCCTCTGGACGACTACTATCTGTGGTGCGACCATCGCGCCAGGAGCGAAGCGGCCGAGATTACCGACGCCGCACGCCGTGAAGGTCTTCAGGCGATCGAGTGGTGCGGCGGAGTGTATTCATCGGAGTGGGGCTTCGCCAAACTGCTGCACTGGTTGCGCCATAATCCAGACAAGCGGCAAAAGTTTGCCAGCGCATTTGAACATTGCGATATGGTTGCCGCGACGCTGTGCGGAATCAGCGACCCTAAGCAGGTGAAGCGCAGTATTTGCGCGATGGGACACAAGTGGATGTGGAACGCCGACCTGGGCGGTCTTCCGCCAGAAAGCTTTCTTGCTTCAGTCGACCCTTTGCTGACCGGGGTTCGAGCCAAACTGGAAGGCGAATACGCTCTGTCGGACCAGATCGCCGGAAGGCTCTCGCCCGGCTGGGCAAAGAAGCTTGGAATACGCGCGGATATACCCATTCCGGTTGGCGCGTTCGATGCACACAGGGACGCGATTGGCGCGGGAGCACGAGAAGGAGATGTGGTCAACGTCGTCGGTACCTCCACCTGCATCATCGCCTATACGCGGCGGACTGAATTGATTCCCGGAGTCTGCGGCGTGGTGAAAGGAAGTGTTCATCCACAATTCACCGGAGTCGAAGCGGGATTGTCCGCCACCGGGGACATCTTCGGCGCCATCGCTCGACGCGCCGCCACCACCGTGACGGAATTAAGCAAAGGGCTGGAGAGTTACCACGCCGGCCAAACCGGGCTTCTGCGCCTGACATGGGATAACGGCGACCGCACCGTTCTCGTAAATCCTAACCTCGGCGGGATCACCTTTGGATGGAATCTGCAGAGTACAGCACAGGACGAACTCTTTGCTGCCATCGAGGGAACCGCATTCCATACCCGCATCATTCTGGATCGCATGAGCGAACATGGGACCGAGATCCGTCGCGTGATCAACGGGGGTGGAATTCCGCAGAACAATCCGGTGTTGAACCAGGTTTATGCCAATGTTCTGGGCCGGCCCGTGCTGGTGCCGAGCAGCAAGGTCACTGGTATTGGTTCGGCGGTGTTTGCTTTTCTTGCGGCGGGAACTTTTCCTACCATCGAAGCGTGCCAGGACCGGATTTGCCCTGCGTATACCGAGTTCACTCCGCAACCGGAAGAGAGCAAGATCTACCATGAACTCTATCCGCTATTTCGCCGGATATATTTTGACTTTGGAAAACCATCCCCAGATGGTTTCGGCGATGTGTTGCCAAAACTGATTCAGATGGCCCGCGTTAACCGGGTTCCCTCATAGCAGCTCGCGGAAAAAGTCGTTTCGGGGCGAACGCGCGCGCTCTCGACAGCTAAAAGCCGCAGTGAAAATACGATGCTTGCGGCGCGGCTAAGCCGAGCCCTACCCAAAACCCTTCGAACCAGAGTTTTTCTGGTGGCGTTAGACGGGGCAAGCCCCGTCTCTACAGGAGTTTTTCCGCAGCCTGCCAGCTCTTCTCGGAGAGCGACCGTCGATCAGTGGGTACGAGACATCACGCGCACGTGAAAACCAAGTTCCCGCGACAGCGCGGCCATCTCGGCAAAGATATCTCCGTAGGCAACGGCGATGTGATTGGAGAGATAGTGCGCCATCAGGGCATCGCGCGACATCCCGAGATCGGCAGCCATGAACGGCCATTCCCGAGTCGTCCCCGTCCACCATTGATCGCGGATGGATTCTGGCAGCTTGACCACTTCTCCCCGGCCGATGTCCATCCACAGCACGCCCTCGCGTATGTAACTTCTCGCCCAGGTGATCTTGCCCGGCAGACTCTCGCCGGCGAAAGTTCCTCCTGGAGTGGGGAAGTAAAGCGCAGGCTGGCGAAATGAGTGAACGCCGCGCAGTGTCTCGGCCTCGTGATTAAACGCATAAGCGCCGCTGGACCCGGAATTCAGCAGCACCCAGATGAAGCGTCCTTCCCACTCCGCGCCCCATCGAATGTCATGAAAAAATACGGCTGGGTGGAGACGTTTCGCTTTAAGTACTCTTTTCATCAGCTCCATGGGTATGACATTGCCCTGATCTGCTTCGGTGGCGCAAACGATGGTGTCTCCATCAGATTCGGGACGGCATACCGAATTGAGCAGCCCCTCGGAAAAGTCCGAGGGCGGCCGCAGCGGGATCAGTCCGAGCTGGTACTGCCAGCCGATGCAATCGGCTTTGTATTCCTTTGCCAGATCGAGCACGGCAAGATAGTCGCGGAGTTGCTCGCGCGTCGCATTTTCGTCAAAATCGGCGGCGCCATTTTCTTTCCAGTGGAAGATGACGCCCCGGTCTCGAACGAATTTGAAGGCATCGTCGATGCGCCTGCCTTCTATCCTCGAGCCGCGATCTATGATCCAGGCCTGGTCGACTTTATGCTCGGCGAACCCATATCGATGCAATAATCGCGGACCAAAGTATCCGTTGATCATTCCCATGGAGGTATCGCCCAGCATGAGGATCAGAATGCGCCGCTTCCGGATCTGCTCTGCGATGGTGTGGGCGGTAACTGCGGCCGCGCTCGATATAAAGGGTTCGTAGGAAAGCTCTTCTTCCGAGTAGGCAATGCTCTGCGTTTCGCACCATTCGGCAAGCCGATCCATGAACTTCTGATCCTCAGTCCAGTCCGCGGAGTCGGTCCAAATGCGCGAAAAGCGCCGGTCCAGGCTCTCCAGCGAAGCACCGGTATTCAGCAAGCCCACGAGCCCGGGCCACTGCCCCGAGAAATTGCTGGCCAGCAGCAACGGATTTTGCTTCCCCACAACTCCTTCCGTAGTGTGGGTCGCATAGAACCAATGCACGCAGACGGCGATGAGCGGGTCATCGATGGGTCCAAGCTTTTCGATGGATTCATGCGGCTTTGAGATAAAGCCTTCGATAAGATGTGGCTCGCGCCCCACTTTGCGCACGGCCCGCTCCAGTTGCCGGGTCGCGTTCTGAATGCTCGGCAAAGCCAATTCGTTCGGAATCTTGCGTCCGTCCCCGGGCCAGAACATGAATACTTTTTTCGTCATCGGATTTCACTCGCCATCTGAGACGCTGTCCGCACCCGCCCCTTGCGATAAAGCCGCAAGGAACGGGCTACCCCATGCTGAGTAATCGATCGAAATGGCATCCTATCTCAAATAATCGAAACGATTCAATACAATTAAAGCGTTCAGTTCCATTCCTTTTTCAGTTGCAAGCTCTTCTTACCATGTAACTGGTGTATAGCACCCGGAAATCCAGTTCCACGGTAAGCTGGTCGCGCAGTTCGAAACGATTCGGGCCAAGAATAGTTGCGCTCGTCTTCCGCTGGGTTACTATAGGTGAGCGCAGCTGCTTTGGCATGACCCCCGACTTAAGAAATCGCTCTTACACCATGCGAGACGTGGCTCGCCTTGCCGGCGTATCGGTGGCTACGGTTTCCGCGGTAGCCAACGGCAAGCAGGTGGTCCGGCCGGTGGTGGTCGCTCGGGTGCAGGAAGCCATGAAGGCTCTCAACTATCATCCCGACCACGTTGCGCGAAGCCTGAGGGTCAAGCGAACCACGACCATCGGCATTGTTATTCCGGACTTTGCCAGCGGATTCTTTGTCGACGTCGTCCGCGGAGCCGAAGACGCTGCTCGCGGTGCCGGATATTCTGTGCTTCTCTGCAATTCGAATGACGACGTAGCGCAAGAGCAGCGCCATCTCAGAGTCCTGCACTCTCGCCGGGTCGACGGCATCTTATTAGCTTCGACAGACCTTTATTCCATCGGTCACGGTGGACTTCCGTCGGATACTCCGCTGGTCCTGTTTGATCGCATTCCGCCGGGCTATCGTGGTTCGGCCGTCGTGATTGACAATACCGAGGCCGCCTACCGGGCTACTCAATACCTGATCAGCCTAGGTCATCGGGATCTCGCCTTTATTGCCGGACGTCTCGACCTCTCGACTGGCAGCGACCGCGCCGATGGTTTCCGCAAGGCTCTGGAAGATGCGCACCTGCCGCTCCGGGGAGAATACTTCAAACGCGGTGACTTCCGCCCCGCGAGCGGTTATCAGAACGGTTTGGAATTGCTCAAATTGCACGAGCCGCCGACCGCCATTCTCTGCTCCAACGGTCCGATGACGCTCGGCTTACTGCGAGCCATGCAGGAACTGGGTGTGCAATGCCCGGAAAATGTCAGCGTCATTGGATTCGACGAGCCCGTCCCGGACAGCTACGGATTCAGCGTGGGCACCTTGTTGCATCCCGAATTGACGGTGATCGCTCAGCCCGGATACCGCGTCGGACACCAGGCGGCGCAGACTCTCTTGGGCATCTTGTCAGAGAGTCCGGACCAAGGTTCCGACAACGCTTCCGACCCCGATCTTCAAAATGCCGTTGTCACTCTCAAAGCGGAGTTGAGGATCCGCAACTCTGTTGCTGCTCCACCCTCGCGTCCGAGTTGACTAATGTTGAATCAATACTAAGTGGGCGGGCAAGCGGCAGACAAAGTCGTCAGAATTCTTTGTGCTTCCTCGCCCGATCCGCTTCGCTTCTTGCGGATATGGGCAGAGGGGATGCGTGATGACGACACCTTTTGCGGGATTGCCATCCACGTAGCCGGTAGCGATGATCTCGTCCGGTGCTACTCCGTGGTCAACCCAATTATCAAGAGCGCTCACCAAGTCGTGGCGAGCGTCAATTTGCGGCGGTGGAACGGGACTCTGGTTTCCGAAGTCGTCAGCCCCGGGACCGCCGCTGCAGTGCCCCATACCTGGAACCATAAAAAGGCGGTAGAACGACTGCGTGCGTTTCAGCGCATCTGCGGACCCGCGCTTACCACCCTTGTCATTCTCCGCCGAAATCACCTGGGCCGAGACCACATCTTCGTAATAATTGATGCTGTTCACCGGGGCCACCGCTGAATCAGCCCATCCGTGATACTGGATGATTTTTCCGCCCCGCGCCCGGAAGCGCTCCAGATCCGGGTTGATTGCGTTCAAGATTGTTCCAAACTTCTGGTCGGCCGATCTGAGGTCGCTATCAAAGCTGAAGCCCCGGAAGTCCCACTTGGGATTCTCGAATACCATCTGACCAAAGAAGACATTTCCGAAGAAGGCTTGGATTGATTTTCCGGGCGCTGCACCCGTGATCCATGGCAGCCAGTTTTCATGAGCAACTTCGTTACCGGGCAGATAGCCGGGATAGATTTGTTCGTGAGTGCGTGGATTCGAAGGCCCGGCATAGATTTTCCTGACCGCAGCGACCTGCTTGGCGTTGAGACAATTGGGGCCATCCGCCGCGGCGCAGCGAATTTCTTCCGGGTCAAAATCGCAGCGCCGCGGATTTTCAAGGATGCCATCCTGCGCGCCCTCGAGTTGCTTGCAGTGTGCGAGCGCGGCAGCTTGAATCACTGGCAGTTTGTCCGGCGGAATATAGCTCTCCGGATCATCGAGCAATGCCTGCTCGTTCCACACGAAGCCCGCGAACTGATGGGTCCAGAAATTGGCCGGTGCTCCCACAATGATTCCATCGAAATCATCGGGGAAGCGTTGCGCCTCGATCAAGGCTTCCCGCCCGCCTTCCGAACATCCGCTGAAGTACGAGCGCCCCGGCTGCTTGCCATAAAAAGAACGGATAATCGCCTTCGAAATGTCGGCAGTACTGTGAACCGCTCGATAGGCAAAATCCGTGAGCTTCTCCGGATGACCGACAGCCCAGCTTACGTCGGTGAAACCGGTATGCCCATCATCGGTCGCGGCGACGGCATATCCGCTGACCAGTGGGCCCAGCAGTCCGCGAGAGGGTATGACGCCGGCAAATCCGCCGTTGCCGACCTGCTGAAACTTTCCATTCCAGGTCGCTGTCGGCATCCATAATTCGAATTTGATTTCGGAATCGGCAGTGGGCTTGATGACACCTGTGACCCGGCAGAACGCAGGCACATTCACCGGCGCGATGGCGCCCAGCATGTCGGGAGGGGCCGTAAAGGGGCCGGCGGGCATCACCTTCGCCGAGGTGATCGTGGTGTTCGGCACCATTAGGCCGGCGACACTTTCGCACGATTGCTGTCCGAGTGCGGTTGCCGGAAGGAAAGCGGCTGCGAAGATTGTGACAGTGGAGACGATAGTCTGAAGGCGACTGATCATGGCACTTCTCCGGGTGGGGATTTTCACATTGCGGCGATTCCCGAGCGAGCAAAGGCGGCAATCATCTGCGTCAAGGCTGCGTGAAGCTGAAGCGCTTCCATAATTCTAAACGATACAGATGCTGAGTCCCCGAACGTGGCGCAAGTGTACCTCAGCGGCAGCGAGAATGACAACCACGCAGTGGCTGAAAACAAAGGAACTGGGGCGTTGGAGCGACGAGCGCCGATCGCTTCGTCCCGGCACATAGTTTGTTCTTGTAACCCGGGCTCGCAATCGCGCCGTGCGCATGCAGCAACGGGAATGCTGGGTTTTCGGACCCGTGGCGGCGGGTCCGCAGGAAACGAAGTCGGGCTGCGATAAACTCGTTCCCTCACCTTGAGTCGAAGCATGACGATAATCATCTCGGACTTTACAGTCACCCCAGGTTCCTGGTCCAAACCGACGATTATGTATGGAAAGGTGGGTATCCAATCCGATTCGAATCGTTTAGAAAATTGTTGACATCGCCACGCGAAGGGTGATATCAATCCCATCGTTGCGTGGCACGCCTTCGAAATTGTGGGAGTTGAGAGTGTGCAGTTCTCAGTTCCGAGTTGTGCTCTGCTTGGACGGGCGAGGGCGCCCGTCCCCACACGAGCACAACTGGGGAAACCGTTGCGCTGCCGTCCGCGGTGCACGCTGGAGGACTTGGCCGAGGTTGGTCTTAGGGATGGGGATGGAGGCGACATGAAAAGGTCAGCTCGCAGTTCACGGGTCATTTCAACTTGCGCGTTCCTGGTTTTGGGTCTGAGCCTGCTCGCTCCGAAGCAGGCGATGCCGCAAGCCGGGAATTCCAGCATCTCGGGAATTGTCGCAGATAGTTCCGGCGCGGCCGTTGTCGGGGTTAAGGTCGTCGTCACCAACGTGCAAACCGGCACCTCCACCACGGTAGCAAGCAACTCGGCAGGCAGGTATTTTGCGCCCCAGTTGGGAGTTGGACAGTACGAAGTGCAAGCGCAGAAAGAAGGATTTCAAACCACGGTTCGCAAAGGCATCACGGTAACGGTGGGCGCCGATGCGGTCGTGGACATTACGTTAAGTGTCGGAACCCTGAGTCAGAACGTTGAAGTAGCGGCGGACGCATCGGCCGTTGACACCACGACCAGCGCGGTTGGCATGCTTGTGAACTCACGAGAGATTCAGGACCTGCCTCTCAACGGCCGAAACTTGACGCAGCTTGCGCTGCTGGCGCCCGGTGTCCTGGCTGAGGCCAGCGTTTCCGGCGATGTTGGATATGGTTATGGCACGCCGCTCAGGTATTCGACGGCCGGCTTGCGCTCCGAAGGTCAAGCCATTCTGCTCGACGGCACTAACATCCAGGGTTATTGGGATCAGGGTCCCGGCCTCACTATTGCCGGATCATCGCTGGGAGTGGAATCCATCGCGGAATTTCAGGTTCTCACTGACACCTACGACGCTCAATACGGAGGCTTCGGCGCGGCAACTATCATGGCGAGTCGGTCTGGAACGAATGACTGGCATGGATCCGATTACCTGTTCGCCCGCAATAGTGCGATGGACGCCCGCAACTATTTCGATCCGACTTCGGGGCCGCCACCTTTTCATCGCTATCAATACGGAACCTCGATTGGTGGCGCGCTCCAAAAAAATAAGACTTTCTTTTTCGCCAATTATGAAGGATTGAACCAGTCGCTGGGAATCAGTTCCATCTTCGCTGTTCCCGACCAGAACGCCCGCAACGGGTTCCTGCCTTGCGCCGCCGCTCCGGGTGTGACCTGCGACACCAGCACAGGCCTGGCGGATGTTGGCGTCAGTCCTGCCACGGCCGCCATTGTCTCGGTTTATCCTCAGCCGAACGGACCCGAATTGGGCGGAGGCGTTGCCGAGAATCTGCAGCCGGTTTCCCAGCCTCAACACGAAAACTACTTCCTGCTCAGGCTCGACCACAATTTTTCCAGTTCCGACTCGCTGTTTGGCCGTTACCTGCTCGATACTGGAGGCCTTACTACTCCCAACCCCGTTCCCGGTCAAAGCGTGCAAAATTTTGGCCGCGACCAATACTTCACGCTGTCTGAGAGAAAAGTTATCTCGCCGACTCTGTTTAACTCAGCAACTTTTGGTTTCACCAGAACCTACAATAATCTGACGGGCGGCACCAATCCCGCGCTCACCGCGTTTCCCGGCCGTCCGACCATGTGGCTGTTCGTCGGTGGCCTTACCGGATTTGCGGGAGATCCCTTCCACCAGGGTGAGAACCGCTATTCTGTAGGGGACGATGTCCTGTGGACCCACGGAAAACACAATATCAAGTTCGGGATCAGTGTTACGCGGACCCAGGCCAATGCGTTGTTCCCGCTATTTCTTGGCGGCCTTGCCGACATCATTAGCCTCGAGGCTCTCCTCCAGAACAGCATTTTTCTCTTTGAAGGTCCGACGGTTGGCCACGATGATCCGCAGCGAAATCTTCGCGACACCCGCGTGGGACCCTACATCCAGGATGATTGGCACGCAACCCGCCGTCTGACTGTGAATCTTGGTCTCCGCTATGAATTCATGAGCAATCCCACCGAGGCCAAGAGTAAGTTCTACGCTCTCATCAATCCGCTCACCGATGCCAATTTTACCCATGTCCCCAATGCCTTCCAATCCAACCCCACGGTGAAGAACTTCGCGCCCAGAGTGGGCTTGGCCTGGGATCCATTTGGTACGGGAAAAACTTCGATTCGCGCCGGCTTTGGAATTTTCTACCACCTGTACAACGAAGAAGTGCTTACCGACTCATACTCGTTTGATCCACCTTACTACGACATGAGCAGCGTCTTATTCACCTCTTTCCCCAATCCTTTCGCGTCTAGCGCTGCCAGCCTTCTGTCGTCTCCCACGGAGACTACGTCCTACCAGACAAATAAGACGCCCTATGCCATGGAATACAACCTCAATATTCAGCGGCAACTTCCCGGCAACACGCTGTTCACCATTGGCTATGTCGGTTCTCAGGGAAGACACGCCATGAACACCTACGCCATCAATAACTGCAATCCAACGCAGATACTCCCCGACGGAACGGAATTCCGCAACCCGGCGCTACCCTGTGTCCGCACCAATCCGAACTTCAGCTTCATTAACCTTCATTACTCCGACGGTAACTCCAATTACAACTCGCTGCAGGCCTCGGTGGTTCGCAGAATATCCCGCGGGCTGCAGTTTTCTTCCGCTTATACGTTTGCCAGGAGCATGGATTTCGGTTCTGGTTTCACTGGCGTGGATCAGGCTCCGGGCACCACGGAATTCAGCCTTGACAATATCGCGAACGCCTACCACAAAGTGGAATATGCTCCTTCGGCCTTCAATGTTCGGCACAACTGGGTCAACAGCCTGGTCTATGATTTGCCGTTCCGGCACAGTCGGCTGAAAGAGGGCTGGCAGGCCGGCATCATCGGAGGCGTGACTTCCGGCCATCCCTTCACCATCGTGGATGGTTTTGACCAATGCAACGTTGGCGGCGGCGTGCAGGGCCAGTGCCGTCCCGACGCTACTCCGGGAGTAAATCCTAACGTCGGAAACGTGAATGAGTGGTTTAATCCAGCGGCTTATACATTGCAGACTGCCGGAACCAATGGCAATGTTGGAAGAAACAGTCTTGTCGGTCCGGGATATGCCGATTTCGACGTTTCCCTCTCCAAGGCTACCCGCATTACGGAGCGCTCTAACCTCGATCTACGTTTCGATTGTTTTAATATCGCGAACCATACCAATTTCAATGTTCCCGCCTCCAGCCTGTATGAAGGCGCCGGAATTGCCAATCCGACGGCCGGAATCATTTTCGGCACCGTATCTACTTCACGGCAGATCCAGCTTAGCGCCCGATTTGCCTTCTAGCAGGCTGCGGAAAGGGTCTGTGTTGCACTTGATTTTTGGTGGCGCAGCGGTTCACCGCTCCGGTAACTGCGCTATTTTAGGTGAGGCTTCAGCCGCTGAGGGCGTGGCTTTCGCGCTCAGAAACATGTGACAGAAGACGAGAAAACGCGAGACATCGGCTCCGTCCCACGCTTGGCGCGAACACCAATCAGCCGTCGAAAATTGATAAGCGATGGGACAAGGTTGGCTGGTAGCGCGGCGGCGCTCTGCCTGATCCCGCGCGCCGCAGTCGAGCGTGCGGAAGTCATCACCAACGCGAATGCTCCATCGGTTGACGGCGCGCCATCCGTTCTGGCTTCCGATCGCAATGCCATTGTTGAAACCACCGCCGGGAAGATTCGTGGCTTCACCCGCAGCGGCACATACACATTCAAGGGCGTTCCCTATGCTGCCCCCACTGGTGGAAGCGCGCGTTTTATGCCTCCCAGCAAGCCGGTGCCGTGGACCGGCGTTCGCAGTTCCATGGCTTACGGGTTCGTCTGCCCTCAGGAACCTCGGCGGGGCTGGGCGCGTGACGAGCTGGCATGGTTATTCGATTGGAATGATGGACGGTCCGGCGAAGATTGTCTGCGCCTGAATATCTGGACGCCGGGGCTTAACGATGGACGCAAGCGGCCGGTGATGGTGTGGCTTCACGGCGGCGGCTACACCGCAGGGTCAAGCCAGGAACAGCCGGGCTACAACGGCGAGAATTTGAGCCGTCGCGGCGATGTCGTGCTGATTTCGCTCAACCACCGCCTTGGAGTTCTAGGTTTTCTGAACCTGGCGGAGTTCGGCGAAAAATATGCCGCTTCTGCCAACGTCGGCATGCTGGATGTGGTGGCCGCGCTGGAATGGGTTCGTGACAATGTCGCAAACTTCGGTGGAGATCCCGGCAATGTCACCATCTTCGGACAATCCGGTGGCGGCGGCAAAGTCGGCGTAATCATGGCCATGCCGGCGGCCAAAGGCTTGTTCCACAAAGCCGTGGTGCAGAGTGGCTCTCTGATGCGCCAGTTGACGCCCGACCAATCCACAAGATTGACGGCGGCGGTGCTGGCGGAACTCCAGTTGAACGGTTCATTGAGTAGTACACAGAGTGACCAGCTTGTGGAATTGACGGTGGAGCGACTGGTTGCCGCCGGTGTGACAGCGGTGAAAAAAGTGGCGCCGAAGATCCCGCCGGGAAAAGCGTCCATTCTGGATTGGATCGGATGGCAGCCTACCGTGGACGGAAAGATCCTGCCTGCACACTCCTTCGATCCCGTGGCGCCGGCGATCTCTGCCGAGGTTCCAATGATGATCGGCTCATGTCTGAATGAATTCACCATGAGCATCCTCAACCCGAAGCTTGAGTCGCTCACCGACGAAGACCTGCAGACCCGTGTAGCGGCAAAGTATGGCGCAGGCGAAAACAGTGCGCATATTATCGAGGTATTCCGTCGTGGACACCCGGGCGCCACACCGGTCGTTCTGTGGGAATTGATCACCAATGATTTTCGGAGGTTGGCGGTTACACAGGCCCAGCGCAAGGCGGCGCAAAAAGCCGCGCCAGTCTATCTGTACTCTTTTGCGTGGCAATCCCCGGTTCTTGACGGAAGGTTTCGCTCCTTTCATTGTCTCGAGATCCCTTTTGTTTTTTACAACACGGACGTTCATGCCAGCATGACGGGTGGCGGCGCGGACGCCCGGGAGCTCAGCGCGAAAGTAAGCGACGCCTGGATTCGCTTCGCGCGCAGCGGTGACCCGAATCACAGCGGAATTCCAAAATGGCTGCGATTCGACGCGAACCACGGCGCCACGATGATATTCGACAAAGTATGCGAAGCCAGGAATGCGCCTGACAGGGAAGAGCTGCGGGTGATGGCGGAAGTAAATTCGAAAGGAGAATCCCTCAATGAAGTTCAATATTCTTAAGGCGTGCGCATTTGTGCTCTGTGCGTCATTGCTGGCGCTGACTCAGGACGCCTCGCACGACGGCTTGGGCAATAACCTGAGCAATCTATATCGTCTCTCCAACGCGAAAACATTCTCGATAAGCCCCGAGAATTTGACCGGCGAAAAAGGCAAAGGTGGCATGGCGGTTGAGGGCACCGCGTCTCGCCAGTCCCGCGAACTGGGGCAGGGATGGAAGGTGAATCCCTACGTCCTCATTCAGCCGGGGACGACTTTCACCATGGGCGAGATCAATGGATCGGGCGCGATCGAACACATCTGGATGACGCCGACCGGCAATTGGCGATACTCGATTCTCAGAATGTACTGGGATGACGAAAAAGAGCCGTCGGTAGAAGTTCCCGTCGGCGACTTCTTCGCCGTAGGCTGGGGGAAGTACGCGCGGATTTCGTCCCTGCCCATCTGCGTGAACCCGGGGAGCGCCTTCAACTCCTATTGGACGATGCCGTTCCGGCGCAAGGCAAAGATCACGATGGAGAACCTCGACGAAAAGCCGATCGCTCTTTACTACCAGATCACCTATTCGCAGGGAGAAGTGCCGAAAGACGCAGCCTACTTTCATGCTCAGTTCAGAAGGGTGAATCCGCTCCCCTACAAACAGGTCTACACCATCCTCGACAACGTAAAGGGGCAGGGACAATACGTGGGCACTTATATGGCGTGGGGAGTGCATAACAATGGCTGGTGGGGTGAAGGAGAAATCAAGTTTTATCTCGACGGCGATCGCGACTTCCCGACTATAAACGGAACCGGAACCGAAGATTATTTTGGAGGTTCGTACAACTTCGAGAACCGGGAAAAGAAACAGTTCGAGGAATTCTCCAGTCCGTATTCGGGATTGGCACAGGTGATCAAGCCCGACGGACTGTACCAGTCTCAACAAAGATTTGGGTTGTATCGCTGGCATATCGCCGATCCCATTCGCTTCGAGAAAGATTTGAAAGTGACCATTCAGGCTCTCGGATGGCGGGAAGGTGGAACCTATCTGCCGCTTATGGATGATATTTCTTCGGTGGCTATCTGGTACCAGACCGAACCGCACGCTCCGTTCCCGAAGCTCCCGGCAAAAGAACAGTTGGAAATAGAGTGATTCAACCCAGTATGTTACGCAATGGCCGGAACGACGACCGGAACTATGAGCAGGTGTACAACGAGTTTCGATGGCAGATTCCGGAACACTACAACATCGGCGTCGACGTCTGCGACAAATGGGCGAGTGTCGACCCGAACAAACTGGCGCTCATCTTTGTCGACGCGGACGGCGTCTCGCGCGAATACAATTTCGGCGAACTCAGAGATGAGTCGAACCGGCTGGCGAACTTGCTGGCCGCGCACGGAATTGGCAAGGGCGATCGCGTAGGAATTCTTCTTACCCAATCCCCCGAAGCCGCCTTCAGTCATATCGCGGTGCCCAAACTTGGTGCGATTGCCGTCCCTCTGTTCGTGCTCTTCGGCGTCGACGCGCTGAGCCATCGGCTTGCGGACTCCGGCGCATGCGCGGTGATCACCGACGCGCAAGGCGCGGCCAAGTTGGCCGAGATCAGGGCCGTCCTCTCGGATCTGAAATTGATCCTGTCCGTTGGCGGTGGGCCCGGAACGATCGATTTCTACCCCGCTCTGGAGTCTTGCGGAAATACATTCGAGCCGGTGCGCACCAGGGCGGAAGATCCGGCGATGATCATATATACGTCCGGCACCACCGGAGCCCCGAAGGGTGCGCTGCACGCCCATCGTGTTCTCCTGGGGCATTTGCCCGGTGTCGAGATGAGCCATGATTTTTTCCCCCAACCTGGGGATCGTATCTGGACGCCCGCGGATTGGGCCTGGATCGGCGGACTGCTCGACGTGCTTCTTCCAGCCCTCCATCACGGCGTGCCTGTCGTCGCGCGGCGCTTTGCGAAATTCACCGGCGAAGCCGCCTTCGACCTCATCCGCGACTACGACATCCGGAATGCCTTCATTCCTCCCACCGCGCTGAAGGTGATGCGATCGGTCCCACATGCCGAAGACCGCTGGCCTTTGAAAATGCGCACCGTCGCCAGCGGCGGTGAATCGCTCGGAACCGAATTGCTCGAATGGGGACGCCGCACGTTGGGCGTCACCATCAACGAATTCTATGGCCAGACTGAATGCAACATGGTGGTCTCCTCGTGCGGCGCACTGATGGCGCCACGGCCGGGCGTCATGGGCAAGGCTGTGCCCGGCCACCAGGTGGAGGTCATCGATGCCGCGGGACGGCCGTCCTCGATGGGCGAGCTCGGCATTCTCGGCGTGCGCCGCGGCGACCCGGTCATGTTCCTGCGCTACTGGAATAACCCGGACGAGACCGCAGTCAAGTTCAGCGGCGACTGGCTTCTTACCGGAGATACGGCGGTCAAGGAAGGGGACAGTTGGATCCGCTTTGTTGGCCGGACGGACGACATGATCACATCTGCTGGTTATCGGATCGGCCCCAGTGAAATCGAAGACTGTCTTCTCCGCCATCCAGCGGTCAAGCTGGCCTGTGCGGTGGGGAAACCCGATCCGCAACGCACACAGGTCGTTAAGATCTACGTTGTTTTGAGGGACGGTTATACCGCTTCTGACAAACTGGCGACCGAAATAGCAGCCCACGTAAAGACCCGCCTGGCGGCGCATGAATATCCCCGCGAAGTGGAGTTCGTGTCGTCACTCCCCATGACCGCAACCGGCAAGCTGATTCGCCGTGAATTGCGCGAACGCGCCGAGGAAGAGGCGAGGACCGAGGATTCAAAGCTGTCCGGCAATCGAGGGAACCGAAATCTGGCGTAGTTGGGACCACGGATCTTGAATAAGCATTTCGAGTGCGATGGCGATTTTCGCCAATAGTCACTGGAGACGCGATTGATCGCCACTTGAGGCGGTTTCAACGACCGTTCGCCTCTTCTCTAAATTCAAATGTGAGCGGTTTAGAACAGACGGTCAGATTCCTACTGATTAGGATTGTGTGGTTTCACCTGGATGCTACAAGTTCTCACGCCGGAGCCCGAAAGCCCTGAGGGTTCGACATCAGAATCGGAAGCAGTATCAAATCCCAAGCGAAATTTCAGACCGCCGCAAGGCGAGAATCTTCGGAGGATTCCATGAAGAGAGCATTGCTGTTGATCGTTGTACCGGCCCTGCTGGTCGCGCTGGGGTTTGCACAGACTCCCGCGCCGAGCAGCAATCCAGAGCAGACCAACATTAAGGGCTGCCTGGGCGGCTCGGATGGTAATTACACGCTTGTCGAAGACAACACCGGCCACACTTTCAAGATCACTACCAGCAGCGTTGATTTCAAGCAACATCTGGGCCATGAGGTAAGCCTGGTTGGGCAGAAAGCTAGTGGCGCGGGTTCCGCCGCTGCCGATAACAGCTTTGCCGTTACCGAACTGAATATGATCTCCGAGCACTGCGCTGTGGTTGCCGCCGCACCGGTTGCGACTGACAGCACGCCTGCGAAAACTACCGTCGCGCCACCGGATGCAGCGACGGCTGCGCCTGTGGCAACGATCGTTGCCACTACCAGCGCCACGGTTGCGGAGACGGCCGTCAAACCGGCTGCACCTGCTGCGACCGTCAGCACACCGGCGGAGATTGTCGTCACACCGGCTGTGGATGCAACGGCACCCGCAGTTGCACCTGTAGAGATTGTCGCTGCGCCCGTTGTCGCTCCGGCAATTGTCGCTCCAGCGGCGGAGACTGCCAGCGCACCCGCTGTGGACGCAGTTGCGCCCACCGCCGACATGGTGCGCCTGCCAGCACACTCTCGGAGACTGTCGGCAACACCCGATGCAGTCGCTACTACGACACCCGCGGAGACTGCCAGCACTCCTTCGGCGCCTGCGAGCACTTCTGATGCAGCTGCCACTACTCCCGCTGCGCCTGCCAGCACTCCTGATGCGGCCGCTACTACACCCGCTGTGGCCGCCGCTGCTCCCGCCAGGCACGGAACCCTATTTCTCTTGATTGCGTTTGCCGTGGTGGTAATTGTGATTGGCACGCTGGTCCCATTTCTTGGCAGGTGGAGACGTCGGAAAGCGTTGGAGCGGACGGGCGCGCCGAACCTCTCGTTTACGGAAGCGACTACGCCGGTAGCGATTACCCGGGAAGCAATCTCCGACGAGGACAAGCCTGAACAGCCACGTAAAGCTGCCTAGGAGGCTGCGGAAAAACTAACCGAGGGCGCAAAAAGCGCACGCCAGGCGCTTCATCGTCCGGAGGTATGGTTGAGTTGCCCATTAAGGCACAATCGGGAGAATCAGAGCCGAGGGGCGCGATTTGTCATGGTAGATGAGGTTGGTGGCTCGAACCATGTGCGTTCCACGGCCCTGATCCTCGCCCGTATTCAGGTTTCGATCAAATCGCGGGAAGTTGCTGCTGGAAACCTCGAGCCGCAATTTGTGTCCGGGCAGGAAAACATTGCTGGTTGCCCAAAGATCGACGCTGATGTGATAGACCTCGCCCGGATTCCCGAGTTCCGGTTTCTCCGGGGAATTGCGGTAGCGCATGCGAAGAATGCCTTCCGTCAGATTCTGGGCAAATCCGTTCGGCCAGACGTCCACCAGCTTCCCCGTAAAGTCTGTGTCGACGGCGGAACTACTGACATACAGGTCGAGCGAAATCGGACCTGTAACTTCGGTGTTCTGGATAAACGCGGGCGATGAGAATACCAGCACGTCGTCCCGCGCTTCCGCGGGCCGCTGGTCTTCGGGACCGATGCCGGTTGGCAGCCCTGCGCAACAGAGAGGCCCGCCAATCGTGGGCACTGGGTTGCTCGGATCATATTCATACTGGTCGGGCTTTTCTTCCGCGGGCGCGTCAGGGCTCAGCACGCCGCTTCCATTCAGACCATTCGACGGTTTGCCAGACGCCGACCGCAGGTAATACCGCGTCGGCTTCGCGCGCTCCAGCGGCCAGTCATCTTCTTCGCGCCAGTCGTTCTTGCCCATGACGAAGATTCTTACCGGCTTCTCATGGTCCAACCCATTCACCGTTCCCTTCAGCAGACTGTCATACCAGCGCAGTGTTACTTCGTCCACATCAAACGGCAACTTATCTCCAAAATCGACGGCGCCCACTTTCTTGTTACTCCATCCGCCGGCATGGCCCCCAACGTAGACCATCAGCCGCTGGCCGCGCCGCGCCGCCTCCGTGCCGGCCTCCTTTTTCAGGCGCGTATAGTTCCTTAACGTCCCGCCGAGAAAAATGTCGTACCACGCGCCCAGGCTGAATACGGGAACTTCAATCTGCGCATAGTGATCCTCGATCGACCACTGCTTCCAGTAGTCGTCATAGTTGGGATGCGCGAGCCAATCGGTGAAATACGGCGCGGGCCCCGCAGCCGGAGTTTCGAGCACTGGATACGATGTCAGCGGCAGCTTTTGTGTCCAACTAAGCGTGTCACTGGACGTGTTTGCCTGGCGGCTGATGGTGTTCAGCGCGAGGCCCGTCGTCCACGACTCGTTGAACCATTGCTCGAACGCGCCGCCCTGATAGGTCCAGCCGTCGTGATAATTGGACGCCGTATAGTTGGGGCAAATTCCCGCCAGATGCGGCGGGCGGGCGATGGCCGCCAGATACTGCGTCGCGCCCACGTAGGAGCCACCGAACATTCCGACTTTTCCGTTGGAATAGGGAAGCGCTGCGGTCCACTCCACCGTGTCGTAGCCGTCCTGAGATTCGTACTTGAAGGGATACCAGTCACCCTCGGAGGCATATCTGCCGCGAACATCCTGCACGACGACTACGTATCCGCGTGCCGCGCCCTTGAAGCAAAAATCCATGCCTCCACTCTTGTCACAGGGCGTGCGTGCCAACAGCACTGGAAACTTGCCATCCGCCTTGGGCCGGCAAATATCCGCACGCAGGGCGACGCCGTCGCGCATCTTTACAGACTTGTTCCGATCGAGAGTTACTTCGTAGTTAGCGTTGTTATTAGCATCATTGTTATCCGCCGCCCTGACCGCTGGTGCGAAGATCGTCAGGACGACGAAACAACAGGCTAGTCGTACCCGGGAATTTGCTCTCGCTTGCTTTGAAGACAATCTCTCCTCGTTCCTTCCGCCTTTGTTGGCGGACTCGCCTGCCTATCGGTCCGCAGCGTAGGCCAGTGAAACCGCCTCTGTCAAGGCGAGTGCGCGCATGGTAATGAATCTGGTGTGATCCTGACCAAATAAAAATTGTCATCGTTGGCAGTTCTCAGCTCCCGGTTCTCAGTTCTCGGAAAGTGTCGCGAGGACAAATGCGTTTCTCCTGGTGATTGGAAGACGTCGGGGATCTGTGCGTTTCTGTACCAAGGTGTTGCTTTTGTACCCCCCCCCAATTCGCGCTAAAGTACTGGGATTAAAAGAGTTAACTCTAAGCTATCCCTTCTAAAGGACTTAGCTTGTCAAAGAGCACTGAAAATAGTCTTGGGACTATTTGGGGATTATTGTCGCATTCTGTGGATTGGAAGTCTGTGACGGCGCGCACGGCTGATTGTGATGAAAAATACGATACCGATCTGCGGTGTGACGAGAGACAACTCGAGTCGCTATTGCTGTCAAATGAAATCCTGAGATTGAGGCGATCGTGGAAACCCACTCTAACGTCGCAAAGGGCGCGACGTTAGAATGGGCCACCCTCCAGCTTCCAGTCTGGCTCGATTTGCTCTATGGCTATTCGGGCGATAAGAACAAGGCGGTCTCCGAGGCAACCGCAGCTGTGGCCCTCGCGGACACACCCGATGCTGTTATCTTATCGGCTGAAATTGCGGCCCTCGCCGGCAATGAAGCGCAGGCCCGCCATTGGATGGAAGATGTGAGCCGCCGCCGGCCTCTGGATACCAGGTACCAGACCGTGTACGTTCCGTCTGTGCAGGCGATTCTCTTCATCAACCACGGTGAGGCCGCCAAAGCCATTGATGTGCTGAAAGCCGGCGAAGCGTATGACAGAGGAGCTACCGACACCCACTTTATCCGCGGTCGCGCCTATCTGTTGAACCACCAGCCTGCGCAAGCGGCGCAGGAGTTTCAAACGGTGTTGAATCTGAGAGGCGCGTACATCGGAGATCCGCTGATGGGGTTGGCCCAGCTGTACCTGGCCCGCGCCTATGCCCAGGAGAACGATTCCGCCAAAGCCCGCGCTGCGTATCAGGATTTTCTTGCGCTGTGGAAGGATGCCGACACCGATATTCCTATTCTGAAGGAAGCCAAGGCGGAGTACGCGAAGTTACAATAAGTGTTGATCTGGTGGAGAGTCGGGCGCCCGGCCATGGTCGTTGCAGCTTTGGGCAAAAGAGACAAAGTCAAACGCAGCGGACAGGAGTGTCCGCTCCACAACACCCTATTGGCTATAGGACGGCTGACATGCTTGTTCCTGCGGCGGCGAAGACGTCGGAGGCTTCCTGTTCCGCGATCGGAATGAATGCTTGCACTACCTCGGCGTCGAACTGCGTTCCGCTGCTGGCTACCAGACGCGCAATCGCTTCGTTGTGCTGTAATCCCTGGCGGTAGCAGCGATTGGAGACCATCGCATCGAAGGCGTCGATCACGCAGATGATTCGCGAGACCAGTGGAATGTCATTGCCTTTGAGTCCGGCCGGATAGCCGGTTCCATCCACGCTCTCGTGATGATGCAGAGCGTAGAGACTTGCCTCTTCGAGGCCGGGGAACAGCCGCAGGATGGACCAGCTGTATTCCGGATGGCGGTTGATGAGCGCGCGTTCCTCGGAGGTGAGCGGACCCGCTTTTTTCAGAATTGCGTCCGGAACGCCGATCTTGCCCACGTCGTGCAGCAGCGCGGCGACTTCCACCTGGTAAAGACTTTCTTCCGGCATCTCCATTTTGCGTGCTACCCGAAGCGCCCATTCCGCGAGGCGGGTGCTGTGCACGCCGGTGTTGATGTCTTTCAGGTCAAGCATCTGGTTGAAGGCGCAGACCAGAGAGTTGCGGAAAGCGAGATGCTGCTCCTCCAGCTCTTTGATGCGAAGCACCAGTCCGGACGCATCCAGAGCCGGTTTTGGGGTTGCCGCCATATCGTCGTGAGCTCGCTTCCTACTTCAACAGACGGCAGGCCTGCACCGCCTGGTAGGTATCCAGCCGTCCGAATCCTAGATTGAGGTCGCCGATGTAGTGGGCATCCGCCAATCCAAGCGGAACGGTTGAGCTGGGGCAGTTGCCGTTGGTACCCATCATGAGCGCCGCGGTGCCGGCGACGAAAGGAGTGCTGAATGACGTGCCCCATCCGGCGGCCCATGTTCCCCACGGATAGGTGGTGACCACGCCTTCTCCCGGCGCGGCGATCCACACCGGGGGCGCGCCGTAATTGGTAAACGTGGACTGGACATCGGTATTCGAAGTCGACGCTACGTCAATGACACCGGGGAGTCCGCCCGGATACACCACGGTGTATTCGCCGCTGTTGCCGGCGGAGGCGACGGAAATGACGCCGTGACTGTTTGCATACTTGATTGCAGTCGCGAGTTCCGCGGAGTAACTCGTGTAATTGAAGCTCATGTTCATGACTTTGGCGCCGTTGTTCACGGCGTAGTAGATAGCGCGCAGAATGTTGGAGTCATAGGCGGCGCCGTTCGCGGTAAAAGCTTTCAGCGGCATGATCTTCGCCTCGGGGGCGACCAGGTGAACGATGCCGGCGGTCATGGTGCCGTGTCCAAAGTCTGTGTAGGGGCCACCATCGAGCACGGCGACCGTGCGCTGATCGAGCACGGCTACGGTCCGCTGGTCCAGCACGGCGGGCTGCGCCTGGCTCGGATTGGGAGTGGCTTGAACGTCGTTCATTTCCGAACCGCCGCTGGTGTTGCGCGTGAAGTCGTAGCCGTCGACCAGAACGCTTTTCAATACGGCGTTCGTGGGATCGACGCCGGTATCGATCACTGCGACTGTCGTTCCCGCGCCGGCCACGTTAAATGTCGACTGCGTCTGGGCGGTTCGCACTAACGCATTTGCGGGCTGCGCCAGATAGCCGTGCCACACCGTCGCGCCGTAGTAAGGAGTTGGCGTCTCATCCGTGAGATACGAAGGGTCGCCGTTAGCATAGGCGGGCACGGCATTCACCACCTGATCCACTTCCACATCGAGGATGCCCGTCTCCAGACTGATTTTGAGGAGGCTGGTGACCGGATTCAGAATGGCGGGGAAAGTTATCAGGAACAACTGTCCATTCGGGTCACCGAGGCCGGTCACGACCGTGCAGCCGGTCAATAAGCAGGTCAGGTTGATGCCCGGCAGCCCCAGAGAGTCGCGCACAATCAGGCGCGTCTGTGCTTGCGCAGCCGGCGCGCAGAAAGCAGTCAGCAACAGCAACAGGCAAGGTACCATGCCAGCGCGTCGAAGACTCATGCGTGAATTCGTTCCGTTCATCGTTTTCCCCTTGTGGACTGTGTTCCCAATTGCGAGTCTAAGGTAGAACTTTCGTGCTTGCCACTTACAGCCGTACTCTCTCTGCTGTCTCCGCGGTAACCGTGCCTGTTTCTTTGGTAAGTCGTGGTTGGTTACCCTTATCTCGGGTTTGTCAGCGGGATCCGCACGGTATTGCGAGCCTCTGTTTTAACCGACAACCAGCGATGATCTTTTGCTTCAAACTCAATATGGAACTCTCCGAAGGCGCTGAGCGGAGCGGTCGCGATCACCAGGTTCTCTTCGGTCGATAACACGATGGTTGCATTCTGCCAGGCTCGCATTTCCTGCTTGTCGAGCACCTGACCGACGAGGTGAACGGCTTTGGATTGCAGACGGCGGCCAAAGCGCAAATCCACGCTCAGGCCTTCGGCTTCGTAGATCACCTGCCATACACTGAGCGCCCCGCTGGTCCGTACGCCCGCCGGCAGCGGCTGCGCAAAGCTGTCAAAAACGAGGTTCGCCAGCGCCCACGGCCGCGGCTGGGGCGCTGCCTTGCTGCCGAAGCCCAACTTCACCAGCCGCACCAGATTCTGGGGCGGCGCATAAGCGCCTTCCTCGGCCGCGAGCCTTTCGACCCGACTCCAGACGCCTAGTGTTGTCTTGCATTTCGAACAACCCGAGGCGAGGTGGGTTCTGATATCTGCGCTGATTTCGGGTGGGCTGACTCCGCGCACAAAATCGGCCAAGGGCTGTTCTGAGAAATGCCGCATTCTGATCCTCGTTTCCTTAATAGTCTTCGGGGGGCTTCGAGAACAGGCCGCCAGGTTCGAGTTATTAAGCTGGGACTTGTCTCTAATACAAAAGGGAAAGCAGGAGCCCGGAAAATACAGGTCGCCACAGAAAAACTGGATAACTCGTTATCCCTTTCCTATCAACAAGAAAGGCGCCCAGTAATAAGGATGGGGTCGGCGTTCACGCAGGCTGATGGCCGCAGCCTGCATGGCTTCGGCTTTCGAATGCCCTTGCTGCAGCCGGGTATAGAACTCGACCATGAATTCCCTGGTGCTTCCGTCGTGAACGTCCCACAGGCTGAGGACCAGCGACTGCGCTCCGGCCTGTAACAAGCCTCGGACCAGGCCCATCAACTCGTCGCCGGGGGTGATGACATTCAACCCGGTGGCGCAGCCGCTCAGCACGACTAACTCGACTGGAAGTTGCAGGTGGGCCATGTCGAAGAGGCTCAGATGCGAGGTTCCCAGCCGGATCGACGAAAACATTGGGTTGTCCTGACGAAAGTATCCGTGTGTCGCAATGTGTACCGTCTTGCTCCGCGACCCATGCGTTTGCAGAACCTGCTCGGTGGCTTCGTCGCCGACGAAGAGTTTGGAGTGGGGCAGGATTTGAGCAAGTGCTTCCACCTCGGCGCGAATGGCGGGCGTACGAGCGTCGGGGACGCCGAGGATCAGGGCATCGCCGTTGGCATTGACGGATTTCGTCTGACAGTGAGCGTAAACGCTGGCGCTGGGCGCGTAGGAAATGGAAAAGCGATCGATGAGGTACGATTCGCCATCGTGCAGCGCCTGAAACGGAACATAGTGCAGCAGCCCATGCTGCACAAAGACAAGGTGGCGGGCATCGAGCAAATGGCGGATGGGCGCAATTAATTCCTGATACAAACTCTGCAGGTGGGCCTCGGTCGATTCCAGCAGGGCCTTGCTGAAAGTGGCCAAATAGCGGGGATCGAGGCGAAATTTCGACATCTGAAATTGCAGAAACTGCAACAGCTTTTGAATTCGCGACTGCACCGTGACCGGGCAGATGTGAAGTTTGTCGCGGGTCAGCACGCAAACGATACTGCGGTCGCCGGTGCAAAAGAACTCAACCACCGCGGTATCAGCGGGAAGCACCGAGCGGATTTCCTCCAGCGACATGGTGGTGGGAATCTGCAGGCCGGCTTCGTTCGCTTCCGCGACGGTGGCTTCTTTCACGGCCCGCATCAGATCGGACTCTCGCGATCGAGCCTGTTGCTCGAGTTGCTGGACCCGCTCTTGCGAACGCTCTTCCGGCCGCAGCTGTTCGCGCTCGATCAGGTTGTAATACCAATTCAGCTCTTCGCGCAGGTTGCGGATGGAACGCACCAGATCGCTTTGTCCGGGATCGGCCGCCGTGGGCACGTGGACGGGCTGGTTCAGAAGATCCATCAGGGTGCGCGACTTGGCTTGTTCGATGTAAGCAAACGCTTCTTCAAAGCTGTTCTGGCGACGCAGGCAAATGTCGACCAGGCTCTCGTAAACTTCGAGCTTGTTCTCGAAGAAAGCGATCTTCAGCTCTTCCCCGCGGAGGCTGCTGCGCAAGCGCTCGACTGCGGCGCGCGCCCGGCAATAGGATTCGTAGGCAGCATCTTCATTTCCGGTGATGCGCTCCACTTCTCCCATCAGAAACTCGGCCTGGTAGAGAAGCGTGGGCGAGTCGAGATTCTCGAGGCCGGTTAGCGCCGTCTCGCAGTGTTGTTTTGCGAGTCTGGTGTCGCTCAGGCGCAGAGCAATTCGCGCGAGCAACAATTCGGCGACGACGGCCTTGCCGCGCATCGGCGACGTCCGGAAGAACTCGTGCGCTGCCGCACAAAGACGGCGCGCCTCAAACAGACGCCCCTCGGTGAAAAGTACCAGCGCCTGGTACAAGTCAATCAGCGAGGGCCAGACCTGGTTCTGATCGCGAACGAACATTTCTTTTGCTTGCGCAAACAGCTTGACGGCCTCGAAGGCCTGTCCCTGACGGCTGGATGCGATGGCGGCGAAGCCCAACGCTTTCGCGGCCTCGTAGCCAAAGCCAAGATCGTGGAAACCTGCATTGGCCGCGCGTCCCAATTCGCCGGCCTCGGCGCTCAGATTCAACTCCAGGTAGATTTCCGAGAGGTCAAGATTGCACAACGCCAGCTGATACGCGTCGTTCGCTTTTTTTGCGCTGACGGATGCGTCGCGGAGCATTTGAATCGAACGCCCATACTCTCCGCGCAGGAAATGCAAATAGGCGATGTTGTAGTCGGCATACGCCACCAGAATCGGCATGTCTTTCTGCTCACAGTGGCGGCGCGCGACCTTATGCAGTTCCAATGCTTTGGGGAAATCGTTCAGACTGATGTGGCAAAGCGACAAGTTACTCAGAACCGCAGCTAGGCCTTCCGCATCGTCGTAAGCGAGCATCTGCTCGTACGCGCGTTCGTAAAATGCGAGCGCTTCGATGAACCGATCCTGCCGGTGATAGATATTTCCAATGTTGATTTCCAGGCGAGCCAGCCGCCGAGTGTTGCCCTGTTGCCGAAAGATTGCACCGGCACGCGCTCCGGCAGCCAGCGCCTGACCGTACCGGCCGAGCAATAATAGCGGTTGAATGGACCCGCTCAGAGTACGGGCGAGCTCCGCTTCTTCTCCGGATTGCTCAAACAATGCGCATGCCTTCTCGTGCAGAAGAATGGCGTCGCTGTGCTCGTCGAGCGCGTACATGGCGTTTGCTTTCGCACGCAGACTTCGGGCGAGCAGACTCGGACTGCCGAGGGTTTCGGCAACATCCACGGCGGCGTCCGCCAGTCGTTTGGCCCGATGCGTGTCGACGCGAACCTCCTGCCAGACTTTTTCGGTGAGGGTCTTTACGATCTCATCCCACGCCGCCGCCGGGTTTTGCATGACCAGCTGCGCCCGGCTCGGAGTGTCGTTACACGCGAGCAGGCGCTCGAGGATAGCGTCGGCTTCGGTTTTCTGAACTGCCTGGACGCTCATTGGAAGACGCTCATTGGAATTAAAAGCCTCTCTTTTCAAGAAGCTTTCGGAGATAAGACAGGCAGCGGCCGCGGATCGCTCCGATCGAACCTCTCGACATGCCTAATTCTTTGGCGATGTTGTCGTAGGGCCGGGGAGGAATTTCGAAAAAGAGCAAGCGCACCATGCGCTCGCACTTTTCGGGCAAGTCAGAGATGGCGCTGCGCAGGATCTGTTCCTGCTCGATCTGCACCAGCATGTGTTCGGGAAGCTCGTCGAGGCTGGCAGGAGACGCGTTGTCGCTCCGGGCGCCCTCCGGCGCGAGTTCAACCAGCCTCTCGGCGGCGCGCTGGTAGTGAAGACATTTGTGATAGCAGGTCTGCATCAGCCACTTCGGCAAGGCGCGGTGTTCGCGGAGGCGCGGCAGTTCGGAAAGCAGGTCCACGCAAACCGACTGAAAAATGTCGCCCGCATCCTGATGCATACCGAGCTTGACGGGAATCGAGTAAATCAGATTCTTGTACTTATCGATCAAAGTTCCCCAGGCTTCCTGATCGCCTTTCAGACAATCGGCGATCAGGCGTTCGTCGGAAGATCGAAGCAGCGCCGAGTGGAGCGACGAAGAGTCAAGCGGCGAGGACTCGAGCGGCGCGGAATCAGCGGGCCGCTCCTTCTGCCTTTTTGTTACGGCTTCCGTCATCGCACTCCCGCGTTCTGCTGCGCCGGCGCGCGAACATAAAGTTCGTCTGCGTTCCACAACGTGTAAGGATCGAGCACGACAGGGTGGAAGTTGCCGACCCGGGCATCCGCGCCCGCGAGGATGTTTGGTGTGCCGAGGAAAATGAAGGGCAGGTTTTCGGCAATCAGTTGCTGCGCGCGATCGTATAACTGCTTGCGCTTCGCATAATCGAGGGTGACCATCTGTTGTTGCATCAGCTGATCAAGCTCACGTTCCCAGTCGGTTGCGGGCTGGGTTTCGCCGAGATGCCACAGGTGCGATGTGCCGCTGAACGCCCAAACATTCATCTCGGGATTTGGGTCAGCATCTCCCCCGCCCAGTCCCATGATCGCTGCATCGTAATCGAAGCTCTGAAACACACGGTCAATTACGGCGCGAAATTCGAGGGAAACGACGTAGACCTGCATTCCCAGGTGCGAGAGGTCGTCCTGCAGCAGGGTTGCCATCTTCATGCGCTGCGTGTTCGACGAGTTGGTGATGATGGAAAATTCGATCGGACGGCCGGCGGCATCCAGCAACTGGCCGGCAGGGTTCCAGGAATACCCGGCTGACTTCAGAAGCTGACGCGCGGTTTCGACTGAGCGCTGCGGATGCGGGATTGTCTGATTGATCCAGAGTTTATTTCCGGGTCCTACATTGCCCCACAAGGCTGCGCCGCGGGCTCCGTAGACCAGACGCACGATGGAATCGCGATCGACCGCGGCTGAGATTGCCTGACGGAATTTCAGATCGCGAAACCAGACCTGCTTTCCGGCGACTTCGTCGAGTTTCTTTCCATTGAGGTCATTCAGATTGAATAACAGAAAGTTGTATTCGAGGCTGGGCCCCATGTCCGCGAGCTGCGAACCTGCGCGGGTCTTCTCACGCGCCAGCAGGTTGTAATTCTCGGAGCTGAGCCGGCTGATGATGTCGGTCTCACCGGCCTCAAAGCGCATCACCTGCGCGTCCTCCGTACCGACGAACAGGAATACGAGTTCATCCAGATAAGGCAGGCGCTGGTTTTGCTGATCAACCTTCCAGTAATACGGATTGCGTTCCACAACGATCCGCTGTCCCGGCACATATTGCTTGAGACGAAACGGACCCAATCCAGCGATCTCGGTTGGCGCGGCGTTCAACGACCAGGCCTGCGCGAAATGGCCTTCGCGGTACGGCTTCTCTAGCAGGTGCTTCGGAAGCATGGCCAAGCCATCGAACAATCTTTCGGCGGCGGCATAAGGGCGCGGAAGCACGAAGCGCACTGTGTATGGATCGAGTTTCGTAACCTGAATGGGCTTGCCGTCAATGATCAGCAAATCACGCTGCGGAGAATCGACTGCTTCATCCATATAAACGTTGAAGGAGAAGACCACATCGTCGGCGTCGAACGGATGGCCGTCGGAAAATCGAATCCCCTGGCGGAGCTGCAAGGTAAAGGTGCGGCCATCGGGCGAGATCTTCCAAGATTTCGCCAGCGCGGGCTGAGTTTGCTGCGAAGATCGGTTGATCTCGATGAGATCTCCCATGAGGCGTCCGATGACCTCGCGTGAAACCGCATCCGTCGCGGTAACCGGGTTGAGCGTCTTCGGCTCGGAGCGTTGGCCAACAGTCAGGTGACCGCCGTAGTGGCCGGATACGTCCGCCATGCGCATTAATTCTTCGCCGGCGTTCGCGGTTTGCGGAATGGGCGCCGCGGCAAAACATACGCCCGCGAGCAGGCACACGTGTAGGGTTAGGCGAGCGATCCCTTGCATAAACACCCCTTACCCCACAGAACTTATTCGGAACTTTATTTCCAGGATTGATGAGATTCTAACCGGGAATGAAAGACATCAGCGAGGGAGCTGTAGAGTACGGAAGTAACCACCAACGCGCCAGCCGGGGCCAGCAGCCATCCATAGGACACGAGGACGCTGTATTGCTGCAGCGTACTCAGCATGTTGCCCCAGCTCGGCACCGGCTCATTCACTCCCAGGCCGAAGAAGGAGAGCGTTACTTCGGCGGCGATATATCGCGGAATCAGCAGGGCCGCCTGGGTCAGGAGCAAGCCGAAGACTTCGGGCAGAAGGTGCCGCCGCAGCAGGTAGAAGTCAGAGCCGCCAAAGCCGCGTGCCGCTAGAATGTAGTTGCGGTTGCGCGCGCTGAGCACCACTCCCCGGACTAGCCTAGAAGGCCGCGCCCAGCCGATCAAGCCGATCACGCTGGTCAGCAGGAAGAAGGTGCGCAGCGTACTGAGATGTAAGGGCAGAAATGCACGTACGCCGAGCAGGAAGTAGAGCCAGGGCAACGAAAGGAAGAGCTCGGTCACCCCCATCAGGGACTCGTCAATCCATCGCCCATAGTAACCGGCGATGATGCCGAGAATACTTCCAGCGAAAAGCGCAATGAGAGTCGCCGTGATTCCGGCGGCAACGGAGATCTGGCCGCCCCACAGGACGCGTGAAAACTCATCGCGTCCGTAACCATCGGTGCCAAATAGCAGTACCCTGCCCGGTTCGTCGACTCCGAATAAGTGGACAGTCGTTCCGAAAACACCAAGAAGTTTGTATCTCGATCCACTTACCCAGAAGCGTAGGGGATACTCGCGGCTGCGGTCTTCCTGATAAGTTCCGGCTTGATCGCCATCCATCACAGTCGTCCACGCATAGATAAACGGGCGTAGGTGAAACCCTGCGCTGTCCTTGAAATGCAGCCGCATGGGCGGAGCGTAAGGGAGCCCGCGGTCCTGGGTGGTGGGATCTTCGGGCGCGAAGAAACCGGCGAGCAGGAGCACTAGATGTAATGTGGCGAGGGCCGCAACCCAGAGGGCGGTCTTAGTTCGTATTATCTTAGTTCGCATCCGTCCCCTCCCGGCGAATGCGCGGGTCCAAGGCGAGGAGCATTACATCGGCAACCAGATTTCCCCCGACCATAAACAGCGCCGAAAACATGATTCCGCCGATGACGAGATATAAGTCGCGGGATAGCGTTGCCTCCAGAATCAACGGGCCCATGCCGGGCCATCCACAAACGACTTCAACGATCAGCGATCCACTGAGCAAGCCGGCCAGGGAGAAGCCCAAAAGGGAGATGGCGGGATTCGCGGCGACGGGCAGCGCGTGCCGGAACAGCAGGCGGGCGCTGCCGATGCCAAAACCGCGCGCGGCCTGCATATAAGGAGCGCCCAGCACTTCGAGAACGCTGGCGCGAACGTGCCTGACAATTACGGCTGTTTCGCAAAGCACGAGGATCAATGCCGGCAGAGCCAGGTGCAGCATGATGTCCTGCAATTTCGCCCAGGTAGAAAAATCCTCGAAATCAGCCGATACCATTCCGCCGATGCGGAAGACTCGCCAGCGAACCGCGATTGCAAGCAGGCCCACCGCAATTACCAGCTCCGGTACCGAGACCAGGAGAGAACTCGCCAGGGTCACGAGCTTATCCAGCAGGCCGCCACGCCGGTTCGCTGCCCACACTCCGAGCGGTACGGAAATTATCCAGGTGAGAACGAGCGCCGTCGTTGTCAGAAGCAAAGTATTTTTCGCCCGGCTCCACAGTAACGGCGCAACGGGCACGTTGTACGCGATGGAATAGCCAAGGTCGCCGTGCAAGGCAGATTTCATCCAACGGCCATATCGGATGAGCAACGGCTGGTCCAATCCGTAATGGGAGCGCAGCGCCAAAATCGTTTCTGGAGAGATCTGCGGGTTGAGCCGCATTTCGTCGAAGAAACTCCCGGGCGCCATTTCAGTGAATAGAAAACAGAGTGCCGACACTCCGATCAGTAACACAATCGCGCGCAGCAGCCTGCGGCCGATGAAACTCACTCCGCCGCTCCCGTGACCGCCGCGAGATTTGACGCCGCGGCTTTCGCCGAAACCAGAAGTTGCTTCGTGGCCGGGTGACTGGGATTGGAAATAATCTGCTGGGTTGGGCCGATCTCCACGGTCCGACCTTGGGCCATGACTCCGATCACGTCCGCTAACTTTGCCACCAGCGCCAGGTCGTGAGAGATCAGAAGATAAGTCAGGGAATGCTCGGCTTGCAGATCGAGCAGCAGATTGGCGATTTGCGCCTGGGTCGACAAGTCCAATCCGGAAAGAGTTTCATCCAGAACCATGAGCTGCGGACGCAAAGCGAGTGCGCGCGCCAGCGCGAGCCGCTGGCGCTGGCCGCCGCTGAAGTGGAGGATCGATCGGTGTATCCAGTCGGAAGAGAGCCCAACTTCAGTCATCAAGGCGCGAGCGAGATCGCGGCGATTCTTTCGATCGTAGCCAGCTTCACGGCTTCCGTCGTTACCTGTTCCACGATGGATCAGCAGGGGCTCCTCGATCACTTCCAGCGCTGAGAAACGCGGGTTCATCGAAGTAACTGCGTCCTGGAACACCATTTGGATAGCCGAGCGAAAGGGCGCCAGTTCGCGCGGATGAAGTTGTGCGATGTCAGCGCCCTGGATCAGGATCTGGCCCGAGTCCGGCCTCTCCAGACGCGCCACGCATCTCGCTACGGTAGATTTTCCCGATCCCGACTCGCCGACCAGCGCCAGCGTTTGCCCGCGTGGGATCTCGAAATCAACGCCGCTTACCGCCGGCACGGCCACCCGCTTGCGCCACAGGCCGCCCCGGACATATTTCTTGCAGAGCCCTTGGACACTCAGCAAGACCTGGATTGGCTCCTGGTCAGCGGGCGAGTTGGCAGGCACGCGGGTCGGCAAGTTACTCCCCATACTTGAAACAATTTACGGGTCGCGAGGGCTCCGGCGTGAACTCGCGCGGATAGCGGCGCGAACAGACGTCCATCCGCTCGGAGCAGCGTGGCTCAAAACGGCAACCAATCGGCAGGTGCGCCGGATCCGGAGATTCACCGGCGATTGCCGGAAGTTGTGAGAAGCCTTTGGGATCGACGGTTGGGCGGGGCCACTTCTCAAATTCGAGAAGTGGCGCACCCCCCACCATTGAGGATGCGGCGATCCGCACCAAAGCTTGCGTATAAGGATGCAGCGGTCGCCCGAAGATTTCCGCGCTAGTCCCGACTTCGACAATGCGCCCCGCATACATGACGGCGATGCGGTCCGCGAAGCCTGCAAACAGCGATGGATCGTGGCTGATTACCAGAATTGCGGTCGCATGTTGCCGGCGAATCCGCGACAGGAGCGCGACGATCTCCGCCTGCAGGGTCGCGTCGAGTTTGCTGGTAGGTTCATCGGCGATCAGGAGCGCGGGGCGGCACGACACCGCCTGCGCGATCGCGATCCGCTGACGCTGTCCGCCACTGAGTTGATGAGGATACGCGGAGTAGATTTCGTCGGGGTGGTCGAAGCCGACCTCTCGCAGCAGCTCCACGACTCGCTGCCGGCGTTGCTCTGCGTTGAGGGGAAAATGCGCGCGCAGGACTTCGCCGACCAGCGAACCGGCGGTCATCACTGGATTCAACGACAGAGCCGGATCCTGCGGTATCAGCGATATTTCCCGGCCGCGGATTGCGCGCAATTCTTTTTCAGACAGATGCAGCAGGTCGCGGCCGCGGATCAAAATTGCGCCGCCTTCGCACCTTGCGTGCGGCGGCAGCAATCGCAGCATTGCGCTGGCCAGTGTGCTTTTTCCGCAACCGGACTCGCCGAGTATGCCGACGATCTCTCCCGGGCCAATCGCCAGGCTGACGCCATCCACGGCGCGGACGGGGTCGCCGTCTTCGGGAGAGTAGGTGATCGTCAGTTCCCGGACACTGACAAAATATTCTTTTGCGCCATCCACCAGTCAAATCTTACCCACAATGCCGGGGCTGGGGAATGTGCAACGGGCGTCCTGTCCCCAAGTCAAAATAGGGCAGTTACCGCAGCGGTGAACCGCTGCGCCACCCAAAATCAAGTGCGACACAGACTTTTTCCGCAGCCTGTGAAGCCGCGCCCTTCAAAACCCTGCGAGTCAGAGTTTTCTGGTGGCGTTAGACGGGGCAAGCCCCGTCTCTACACGAGTTTTCCCGCAGCCTGTGAAGCCGCGCCCTTTCAAAGCCAACTCAGCCTGCACCACTGATTATTCTCTTACTTAGTTCCCACCGTCTTGACCCACGCTTGCACCGCCTGGTATGTGTCGAGGCGACCATTGCCCATCTCGCTGGAGATCGGCACTGCATGAGCGATCGCCTGGGCTGCGGTCTGCTGATTCACGTTTGTCGAAACGTTTACCAGCAATGCCGCCGTTCCTGACACGAACGGAGCGCTGAAGGAAGTTCCCCATCCCGCGGCATAGGTGCCGTAGGGATAGGTTGAGACAACACCCTCGCCGGGAGCAGCCACCCAGACGTCCGATCCGTAGTTGGTGAAGTTGGACGGTGTGTCGTAGTCGGTGGTGGATGCGACTCCCATGACATTGCTTAGAGCCGCTGGATATACCAGCACGTCCTGGCCGCTGTTGCCTACGGAAGCGACACAGATCAAACCTTTTTTGTTGGCATAATTGATTGCCGTCGCCATTTCATTGGAGGACGGGCTGAAGCTGAAGCTCATGCTGAGCACTTTGCCGCCGTTTTGAACGGCGAAGTACGTAGCCCGGATAATGTTCGAGACATAGCCGGTTCCGTCTGCCGCGAAGGCCTTGAGCGGCATAATTTTCGCCTGCGGGGCCACCAGGTGAACGATTCCGGCGGTCATGGTGCCATGCCCGAACGCGGAGTACGGTCCCGAATCCAATACCGCGGCCGAAGACTGATTCACGACAGCGATGGTCGACGAATTCACATAATTAGGCTCGGCGCTATCCAGCACCGCCGCCGACGACTGATTGACGTCACTGGTTTCATCCGCATTGGGAGTGTTGTTTATGAAGTTGTAGCCGGGTACCAGAACCGGGACGAGCGCCGGGTGCTGCGTGTCAACCCCCGTATCGATCATGGCCACCGTGCCCGCGCCGGCGACATTGAATGTGCTCTGCGTCTGGCGCACGCGGACGATCACTGCGGCAGGCTGATTCACGTAGCCGTCCCAGACGGGAGTGCCATAGTAAACGAGCGGCGTGTTGTCGGTCAGGGATTCAGGAACCGGTCCGGCGGTTGCCCCAACCAGGTAAAGCTGCTTATCCGCTTCTGCATCAATGATTCCAACCTGGTTCAGCAGAATGGTCAGGAAGGAATTCAAGGGTACTGAGTCGTTGACCGTGATCAGGAAGAGCTGGCCCGAAGGATCGCCGAGATTGAGCCCCACTTGACAATTGACCACCAGGCAAGTGACCCGGAGTCCACTCAATCCCAGTTCGTCGCGCACAATCACTCGCTGCTGGGCGAACGCGGGCCGCATCATCGTAGCCACGAGCAAAAGCAGAAGCAACATCCAGCGACTGCATTTCATAGAGCCCTCTCAGAATCTTGCCTGCTGTTCTCGGGTCGACTTGTTTTCTACATAGACTCAGTTTCCAGATAACTCAGTGTTCAAGATTGCAATACCGTCTGCCGCTAACTCAAGGTCTCGGATTTCTAATCCGGGACATTACCTTAGTTATGTCTAAGTGAGGTCGCGGGCGCTTTCGCCATCGGGCACTGGGACAATGATCGTCCTGCTACCTCCGATTCCAAAGACGAGTTGCAGGTGATCGAGCGCGGTAATACCGAAGTCGAACTCGCCAACGTCGTTGGTTTTTCCTCGCGACACAGTATCTCCTTCAGAAAGCAGACTCACAGGGACTCCGCTGACTCCATGATCCGGCTTAGTGGAGTCATGGATTTGCCCCATCAGAACCACTGCATCCGACCCGGGCTTGGGCTGCATGCGCATGTCGATACAGACATTGCCCGACTTATAGAGAAGCTGCCGGACCACGGCGGAGCTGCCACGCATTCCGGCGGCGATGGGCTGCAGCGCGCTATCGAAAAGCAGGCTAGCCAGCTCCAGCTTGCCGGTAGGGAATGGAACCACCTTGCGTAGAGCAAAACTGGTGTTGACCGCATGGACCGCCCATGCGGGAGGTTCCCAGGTATTCTGACGCTTTGCAATATCCACGACACGCCTCCATATCGCCAGAGTTTTCGAACATTTAGAACATCCCTCATCGAGGTGTTGCTGCATCGCGATCTTTTTGTCGCTGCCCCCGACTTGGCGAGCAAAATCGATCCAATCTTCTATCGAATCATGTTTCATAACTTTCCTACCTTGCATGGGAGTGGGTGCCTCTAGCTAATAAGGGTAGGCGGGAGGGTCCAAAAATATAGGACGGACAAGAAAATCACGAGCGCTAGTTACCCGGAGGTTACCTTTCCGAGTAACACGAAGGGGGCCCAATAGTAGGGATGGGGGTAAACCTCTCGGAGATCGAGGGCAGCTTGTCGCAATGCAACGCTCTTATCCGCGGAACCGTCCGTGCAGCCGTTCGTGCCGCCGGACAAATGGCCATAGAAAGACGCCATGAACTGCGCGGTGCTGTGGTCCTGCACGTCCCAGAGAGTCAGGAGAGCGGATTGCGCGCCGGCGTAGATCAGCCCCCGAACCAGTCCAAGCAACTCGTCACCTTCCGCCACTACGCTCAGGCCGGTCGCGCACCCACTGAGGGTGATGAGTTCGGCCGGGAGTCTAAGTTGATAGAGATCGTAAAGACTCAATATGCCATCGCCCAGACGGATTCCAGAAAACATCGGGTCATCCTGCCGGAAGTAGCCATGCGTGGCGATGTGAATGAACCGGCTGTGGGGCCCTTTCTGCTGCAGCACTCCGACCGTGGCACCCTTGCCAAGGAACAGCTCGGACCCTGGAATGGCATTCGCAACCGCATGGGCTTCGTCCAGAACAAAGGGCGCGGCCGCGTCAGGAATGCCGAGTACGAGAGCGGATGCGGACTGGTTCGAGGACCGGGCCCGGCAAAGGCTAAGAACCGTAGCACTGGGCGCGTACGAAACTCTGAATGAGTCGATGATGTATTGCTGGCCGTCGAACAAAGCATGAAACGGAAGAGAATGGAGAATGCCATGAGGTACGACGAGCAGATGGTTTCCCGTGAGCCACTTTTTGACCGGACCCAGCAGTTCGTCGTAGAGCTCTTTCAGGTGTCGCTGTGTGGCCTGCAGTAGAGAGGCCTGAAAGGCGCTGGTGTACTCGGACGCGAGGCGGAACTTCGAAAGTTGAAACTGCAGCCGCGCCAATAAGTCATTCACGCGGGAGACTTCGCCGACCGGAACAATCTCCAGCAGATCATTTCTCAGCAGAACCACCACAAAGCGGCCGCGCACCTGAAAGTACTCGAGCAGTGTGGAGCCGGGAGAAAGGTTGGCGCGAATTTCCTCCGCCGTAGCCGCCTTCGGTGAAACCAGGCCCGCGGATTCAGCTACAGAAAATGGCATCTCGCGGACAACACGCAGGACTTCGGCTTCGCGCTTCCTTATCTCAGCCTGGATTTGAGCCAGGCGCTCGGGAGAACTCTGGGCGCCGCGAAGCTGTTCCGTTTCGTAGCTGTGGGAGTACCAGTGAATCTCCGCCCGAAGATCTTGCAGCTTGCGCCGGAGCTCAGTATCCAGATTAGGGGCTAACTGAAACTCGGATCTTGATTTGAACATCAAGTCCCGCAAACTTCGGGACTTCGATTGTTCGATGTATTCGAACGCTTCCTCCGGTCGCTGTGGGCCGGGCTGTTGCTCCAGGCATAGCTCCACCAGTTCCTCGTAGATTTCCAACCTGTTTTTCATGAAGGAAATTTTGAGTTCTTCCCGATTAAGACCGCTGCGCAGTGCTTCCATAATCTTTCGGGCTTTTTGATAACAGTCGTAAGCTTGCGTCTGGCTGCCTGCCGCCATATGAATCCGGCCCATGAGGTGCTGGGCTTGACAACTTAGAACCGGAAGTTCGAGCGCATGCAGATGCTTCAAAGCGGCTTTGCAGTGCAGGGACGCGAAAGCTGGTTTCCCCGTCCGCAAATACAAGTCTGCGAGAAGTAGACGGCAGAGGATCAGGTTGTGAGGAACCTTGGATTTGGATGCGCGGAATATTTTCAGGGCGGCGAGGCCGAGGCGCCTCGCCTCGCTGTTCCGGCCCTGGTTGAGAAAAATGATCGCAGTATAAAGGTCGATCCGGGATGCCCATATGCGGTTGCCTTCCTTGCCAAACATTTTCCGGGCTCTTGCGAATAGCTCCAACGCAGGCTTCGCTTTGCCCTGTTGCCACATGGCCAGGGCCAGATTCGCCAAAGATTTGCCGCCTTCATAACCCATGCCCAGGCGCTCGAAGGCTGCAGCAGCTTCCTGCGCCATCTCCTCTGCCTGTTTCGGCTGATTCAGTTCGAGGTGGATTTCCGACAAATCAAGATGGCATAGCGCAACATGGTATTGATCGTTGGCTTTGCGGCAAGTCTCGAGAGTCGAGCGCAACATCTCGACCGCGCGGCTGTGCTCACCACGGAAATAGTGAAGCGATGCAATGTTGTAATCCGCCTGCCCGACCAGCACTTGCATGCCATGTTCCAGCGCGAACCGCCGTGCCTCTTCGTAGGTGGCGAGGGCTCTGGGAAAATCGTTTAATCCGACGAGGCACATGGCGACGTTATGCAGAGCTACGGCCAGCGCCTCCGGATCCTGTTTCGGATTCGCAAGAAAATAGCGGTGGGCCCGCTGGTAACATTCGAGGGCCTCCGCCAATCGGTCCTGCCGATGGAAGATGTTGCCGGCGTTCAGTTCCACTCGTGCCAGGCGCCAGTGATTTCCTTCGGCGGCGAAGATCTGGCGCGCCTGCTCGACTGCGGAGAATGCGTGGTCGTACTGTCCGGCCAGAATCAGAGGTTGTATGGAGGCGTTTAAGGTTCGGCCAAGTTCCGTGGTGCTGTGCAATTCGATGAAAATCCGGCACGCCTTTTCATGATATTTGACGGCAGACCTGTTCTTACCCGAGACGTAGAACGCATTGCCCATGGCGCGAAAACTTTGCCCGAGGGCTGCCTGGTCTCCCAGCTTGTGGGCGATGGTTACGGCGAATTCGGCGAGCATGATGGCTCGGGCAGTGTCGATCTTTGTCTTTGCCTGTTCACGGACTGCGTCCGCGAGCCAAGAAACAACCTCTGCCTTCAGCAGTTCAGGATGTTGGGCCAGGAACTTGACCTGTGTGGTCTTCCCTTTGAGTGGAGGCAGATGGCCCAACAACTCATTTTGCGAGATGTGGGCGCCTCGGCCGATAGTCGTCACGATAAGTAGAAGCCTGACTGCTCTAAGCGGAGCCGTAGCTTGTCCAGGCAGCGCCTGCGGATAAAACCAATGGAACCGATAGCTAGATCCAGTTCTTTCGCAACTTGTTCATAGGGACGCGCCGGCATTTCAAAAAACAACATATGCACAAGTTGGCGACAGCGCGGGGACAAAACCAGCATAGCTTCGCGCAGAACCCGCTCCTGCTCGAGTTGCTCCAGCAAACGCTCGGGTTCCTCCGGCGAGGCGTGGAAGTGGGGATGGTTAATTTCCTGAACTTTTCCCTGAACTCTTTCCTGCACTTCTTCCCGCACGTCCTCCTGCAATCTTGCCTCTGACCTCTGGTTTTGTTGGCTCTGTTTTCGATGGAAGCATTTGTTTCGCGCGACTTGAATCAGCCAGCCTGCCAAGGCATTCGGCTCGCGAAGACGAGGCAACTCCGTCAAGAGGTCGATGCAGACCGCTTGAAAAATATCGGCCGAATCCTCTTCGGAGAAGCCGTAGCGCATCGGAATCGAAAAGATCAGATTCTTATATTTCCCGATAAGAGCCGCCCATGCGGCCTCGTCGCCCTTAAGGCACTTTTGAACAAGATCAGAATCGGAAAACTGCTTCGTGGCCCCAATCCTAGCTTTCTTTGGCCCAGTGCTCCCCATTGGCTCCCTTTCCCCTGGAAGAACGACTCTCGCGCGACCTGAAACGGCTTACTCCCATGCCCGCATTTGGAGAGAACGCATTTGCAAAGAAAAATAGGGAGGTGACACTGATAGCGACTTCGCTTAGACGCCGCGGTGGGGCTTCGTCGGCTGCAACAAGTGCGTGGCGGCAAATCGCGACGATGAGGGTACCGCTGAAACTACGAACTGTCATACGCACGCCTTAGCGCTTACGTGCGTGACAGGGGCCCCTTTCCTGCAACACACTCACCAGCAGCAAGCCGGCACTGCCACATTCACCAATGCGAAATGAGGACATGCTGCGGTCGGAGCGCTGCCAGCATATTACCGCAACCTGGCGCGGGCTCTCCCACTCCCAGACCCTGGCCAGACCCAAGAGAGATAACGCCACTTCAGTGGGGATATGGTGGAGAACAAGAGCTCTGCTTCGGCCAGAAGAAACAGGTAACTGCGCTAAGAGTACGACGGTAATCAGGGGTCTCGTTTATCGCTTATCGTTTGCCGCTTCTCCGTCGTACCAGAGTTCGAGTTCCAAAATCAGAACATGCCTTTTCAGACACTCCCGGTGTCGTAGACGGTCTAAGTGGTTGCGAACAATCAAAACCGGGCCGTGGTTCGCTAATTGCTTCTGTCATGGCATGTGGAAGCCACAATCGTCTGCTGCAAATGCGCCCCGACCTGCTACTCCCTTTGAGCCGTCACAGCATGCCAACTATGCGAGCTTGCGAACGCGGTTTAACCCAAATCTGGTGGGGTTCGGAATTGCCGATCCCCCCATGCAGGCTCTCAACATGAAAGAGCGGGATGATCGAGCTTCGAAAATGCTCAGCAGGCGGAAGCTGGAGGTCGGAAGTGAAAACCTCTAATCTCAGCCTGGTTCCGCTCCGGCAAGCCACGCTTTGCCTCGACTGCGAAAACATAACGACAGCGCACGCCAACTGCCACGCCTGCGGTTCACGAGCGCTTTTGAATGTTGCCCGGGCTCTCAACCACCAGCGCCCGTTTGATCTGGCGTGTTCCGGGAGAACCGCTGCCGTCCCGATATCGGTGCCGCGGGTTCGCCAACGCGAGCCCTTTCACCTGCGCCGCGGCCCGGAAAAAGCCCTTCCCCGAAGATTCGATTTCAGCACGTCGGAGAGCAGCGCATGAAGCTCAGAAATAGTAACTAGGAGACAGACTGTGATACTGACCAATCACAAATGGATTCTAAGCGCGTGGGATTGGTGGCTCAAACTGCTGCCTTCGCCATTTGGAGACATGTGTTAGCAAACGAAACCACTCGCCCCGGTGGTCGCCTGGCGCCCAGGGGTCTCAAGAACCCGTCGGATTCTCCTCGTCTCCGTCGGACCCCTGGGACCGCCGGGCCAAACTCCGGCGCCGGGCTGGACGGGCGAGTCGCCCGTCCCCACACGTGCACCAAGCTATAGAAATGAGGAATAGCGCCAATGTCGTCACTGAAACTTCTTGTTGTGGAAGATGATTTGCCGAGCCTGGAACTGATGGACGAGGTTTTCAGTTCCCTCAAAGCCAACGTTCGCCCCATCAGCGACGGCAGGACAGCGGCCGATCTGATCAACCGGGAGAAATATGACGGGATTTTCCTGGATCTCGAAATGCCCAAAATGACGGGCTTCGATCTCGCCCGCTGCGTCCGGGGATCTTCCTGGAACAAGGGCACTCCGATTGTGATCGTGACAGGCCGTGACGAAAGAGAGACCATGCAGCAGGTATTTGCGATGGGAGCAACTTTCTTCCTGCAAAAGCCGGTCGACCGGCAAAAGCTGGGCGGGTTGTTCCGGGCCGTGCGGGGGTCGTTGTTTGAGAACCGCCGGCGGAGTGCCCGAGTTCCGCTGCAGACCGACGTGGTCTGCGATGTCGACTCCAAAGTTATCCACGGCACCAGCTGGAATCTCAGTCAAGGCGGAATTCAGATTGAGGCTTCTGGCCTTAAGGCGAAGGACATTGTTCATATATCGTTCCGGTTGCCCACCTCAGGCGCGCTGGTCGAAACTTTTGGCGTAGTGATCTGGGCAACGGAATGTCGTCAGGGAATTCAGTTCACGAAGATGAGCGCCCAGAGCGTGGCGGCGCTTCGAGAGTTCATCGCAGAAGGGGAAAGGCCCGACTGGATCTCGAAATAGGTCAGGCGACATTTTGTGTAGAGCTGGGCGGACGAATGCGTCCGCCCCTACGTGAGCAGCGGAATCTGCCAGAATCCCAAGAGGGACGGCGCCGTGGAATCCCACCCTTGCGCACAGAACGCGCAAGGATGGGGCACCCTCGCTCACGTTTTAGTTTGAAAAAGTCAAAGGCAAAATCAGTCGCCGAGAAGACGACCCATTTCCTCGGCCAGGGCGGTCGCATTGATGGGCTTTGACAGATATCCGTCGAAGCCTGCTTTTAGAACCTCTTCCCGGTCCCCTCGCATGGCATAAGCGGTGACGGCCAGCACCGGCAAATCCACTAGTCGTGGATTCTCACGTACCTTTCGCACCACGCCGAACCCGTCCAGTTTTGGCATCCCGAGATCCAGAAGCAGAATGTCGGGGCGCGTTTGTTCGACCATCTCCAGCGCTTCCTCGCCATCGCAGGCTTCGGTCACTTCGTAGCCGCGCACCTCGAGCAATTCTCTGAGAAGCTCCCTGTTGACGGCATTATCCTCGGCAATCAGCACTCTTTTCATGACTGCACTCTCATGACTGCCCCGCGGACTTCGTCAGACTGCGACGTTGGAGGACCCTGGCCACTTCAGCCGTGAGCTGTTGCTGCCATGATCCGCTCTTTTGCAGGAACCCTTGCGTGTCGCGGCTGAGAAACTCAATTTCGTCTTTGGTCAGATTCTTGGCGGTCATTACCAGAATCGGCAGGTCCCGCAAGCCCGGCTCCTGGCGAACGTGGCGAATCACCTGAAACCCATCCATGTCGGGCATGAGCAGATCAAGCAACACAGCGCCCACAGATTTTGACTTGAGCACTTCCAGAGCGCGGGCGCCACTTTGGACGCTCTGTGTTGCATACCCGGCCGCGCGCAAACTTTCGTCCACCAGTTCCAAGGTTCGCGGATCGTCGTCGACAAGAAGGATCGAGGCGTCCTCGCCCGTCCCATCGCCCGTTCGAGGCGCAACGTGCTTGCGAATCGCCGCCAACAGCGTGGGCTGATGGATTGGTTTGAGGAGGTAGTCCGTCGCTCCCAGGGCGAACCCAACCTTTTGCTGGTCCACGATCGAGACGATGATGACGGGAATGTCCGTGGTCGCGGCCGCCGCTTTGAGTGCCATCAGGGTCTCGAAGCCACTCCCGCCGGGCATCAGGACATCGAGAGTAATTGCATCGGGGAGCAGTTCCTGGGCTTTCTTCACGGCTTCTGCTCCTGAATCCGCGAGCGCGACCCGATAATCCGTCTCCAGGTAGCTCGCCAGAAGCTCGCGGGCTGGGACTTCGTCGTCTACGATCAGAACCAGTGGCCGGCGGGCGTTTTCAGTCGCCACGGTGGAAGCGGCGGGCCACTTCTCCTTCTCCGAGGCGACAAGCGTCGCACCCCCGTGCGGCAGCGTGAACGTGAAACGGCTCCCCTTGCCGGGTTCGCTCTCCAGCCAGATCTTGCCTCCTTGTTGCTCCACCAGACGCCTGGTTATGGCGAGCCCGAGCCCGGTGCCTTCCTGGGTTGCTCCGGCACTCCCTTCGACTTGCCGGAATTCTTCGAAGACCATCTCCTGATCCGCGGCGCGGATGCCTATGCCGGTGTCGGTCACCGACAAGGCAACCGCTCCTGCTTCGTCGTAACATCGAATTTCGATGTGGCCGTCTTTCGGTGTGAACTTGACCGCATTGCTGAGCAGGTTATACAGAACCTGTTTGAAACGGACCCGATCGGCATAGACGGGCCGATCTGTTTCCAGCTTCTGTTGCACCTCAATATTCTTGGCCATGGCGAGGGGACGAATTGTCGAAAGAACTTCGGGCAGAGCATTGCCGACGACGAAGTCCTCGCAGCGAAGTTCGAGCTGTCCAGCTTCGATCTTTGAGAGATCGAGAATATCGTTGATCAGCTGGAGCAGGTGAACCGACCCCTGCCTGATGTGGCCCACAAAGCGTTTTTGTTTGGCGTTCAGTTCGCCCGGAGTTCCATCGGCCAGCAGTTCTGAAAATCCGACAATCGCATTCAGCGGAGTTCGCAACTCGTGGCTCATGCTGGCGAGGAATTTGCTCTTCAATCGAGTGGCACGTTCCACTTCACGATTGCGGATTTCAAGTTCGTGATTCGCTGCTTCCAGTCGTTCCGTGAATTCCTTGCGTTCCTCTTCGGCGTGCTGCCGCTCGGTGACGTCAACCGCGATGACAAAGTCGGCGGGGCGCCCGGAAAACACGAACGAATACGACGTGATTTCAACAAAAATTATGCTGCTATCCTTCTTTCGGTGCCGCCAAACCCCATATTGAGTTTGCTCCGCGTGTAGCGCGGCAATGCTCTTCAAGACGGAAGCAACATCTTCCGGCGGCCGAATGTCCTGGATGGTCATCGAAAGGAACTCGTCGCGGGAATATCCATATCTTCCGAGCGCAGACTCATTCACTGCCAGGAAGCGAAGCGTCTCGCGGTCGTAAATCCAGGTGGGCTGTGGATTCAGGTCGAATAACTTCCGGTAGCGCTCTTCGCTCTCGCGCACTCTCGCTTCCGCTCCCTTTCGTCCCGTTATATCGCGCGCGACCGCGTAGACGACCTGTCGTCCAGGCGCCGAAACTGCATTCCACAGGAGCCATTTGTACGAACCGTCCTTGCACAGGTATCGGTTTTCGAAAGCCAGAGTTACTTCGCCGCGTTGCAGACGGTCGGTCTCCGACATCGTTGCCGCGCGGTCTTCCGGATGAATATATTCAATCCGGGGCTTGGCCATGAGTTCGTCCGCAGTGAAGCCCAGCGTTTTTTCCCAGCTCGGATTCAGGCTCTTGAAGAATCCGTCGAACCCGATAATGCAAAACATGTCGACCGACAGTTTGATGAATCGGTTGCCCGTTTCCAGCTGTGAATACAGCGATCCCATAAACGCGCTGAACCCCAGTCCCAGCGCCAGGAATGCGAGGCCCAGAAGCCACACGCGCTTTTCCACCTCCCACAGCCCTTGCCGTAGCACGTTGGCCGGCTGTTCCACGAGAACTCCCCAGCCCGATTGGCCTGCCGGCTCATAACTGGTAAAGCGGGCTTCGCCATCGCGCCGGGCGCCTGCGGTGTCGCCCGGCCACGTCTGAAATTTCCTTTCCGTTTTATCGCCATCCAAAACCGCAGCGATCTCAGGATTCATGTTTCCGATTGCGGGGCTTCCGAGTGCGGGCATCTGCCCGTTCTGGTCCACGAGCCGGATGGTCCATCCATGTTCCAGTTTCGTCGCCAGCAATCGCTGGCTGAGCACATCGAGAGCATCCGCGCTTACGAGGATGGCAACGGGGTTGCCTTTCTCATCGCGCACAGGAACGGCAATGGCAACAATCAGTCGATACGGAGGAATCGCGCTCCGATACATTTCCGAGACGTAGGGTCTCTGTTCGCGGGACCATCCTTTATACCAATCACGGTTCGCAAAGTTCTTGCCAAGCAAAGCAGGTTGAGGCGGATCGATCGCGCGCATCGTGCCCGTAAGATCGTAGATGCCAAGAAAGGAACAGTCAGAGCAAAGCGATCTGGCACTCTGCAAATGCCATGCAACCAGATCCAGATTTCCTTTGGTCCAGGCTTCGGCGAGGGTTCGCCGCGTGGCAATCGATTCAAGAAAGGCTGTGCTTTGCCGAAAATGTTCGTCCACTAAAGCGGCCGAGACGCGGGCGTTCTGGACGCTCTCGGTAGTGGCTTGCGTCTCGGTCTGGTGCTTCAGCACCCGGCTCGCCGAGTAAGCGAAGAGGGCGATTGGCACGATCAGGAGCAGCAAGAAAAGAAGATAAGGGCGCCACCGGCTTTTCGACACCCAATTTCCCACACTGGTTAGTGTTCTCACAGACCTCCCAACCTCCGTCCGCCTTTGATACTGGATCTCACTTAATCGTTTGAGAAGAGCCGACAAAGAAGCGGGCTTCTAGCCCCCGGCGGCCGCAGCGCGCGATGCCAAATCCAAACTTCCCTCACGCGCTAATTGCTCGAGCCGCTCGAAAATCGCCGGATCCCACCATCCTCTGCCTACCTCTTCCTTCATCGTCTGCAGCGCATCGGTGATCGAAAAGGCGTGTTTGTAAGGTCTCTCCGTTGTGAGCGCGTCATAGACGTCAACAATCTGCAGCACCCTCGCGGTGATCGGAATCGACTCGCCTCGGAGGCCGTCCGGGTATCCCGACCCATCGAATTTCTCGTGATGATGGCGGATGATGGGGAGCACCGATCGAAACGACTTCAGCGGCGAACAAATACGCTCGCCGACGATCGGATGCACCCGCATCATCTTCCATTCTTCTTCCGAGAGCTTCGTGGGTTTCAACAAAATCGAATCTGGCACGGCAATCTTGCCAATGTCATGGACTACCCCTCCACGCCGGAGGGCCGTGATTTGTTCCTCGGGAAGTCCGAGATGGTGACCCAGGCGTGCGGAGTAATTGGCCAGGCGCTCGCAGTGGCCATGCGTGTACGGGTCTTTGCCTTCGATGCTGCGGGCCAGCGTGAAGAGAACGGACTCAGCGCGCTCCAGTTCGTCCGTCCGTTGCTTGAGCGTCAAGAGCGATCGGACGCGAGCCAGCAATTCGGTTCGATCCACGGGCCGGCTGAGGAAGTCATCCGCACCCACTCGGATTCCCTTGATCCGATCCTGCTTCTCGGAAAGTGAAGTGATCAGGATGACGGGGATTAGATATGTTTCCGGATTCGCCTTGATCTTTTCACAGGCATCCAGCCCGCTCATGCGAGGCATCAGCACATCAAGGAGAACCAGATCCGCTTGTACTCGATTCAGCTCTTGCAGGGCGGTCACGCCGTCAGGGGCGGTAATGACTTCAAATCCCTCGCGGGACAGCAACTCTTCCAATAACTCCCGATTCGACTCTTCGTCGTCGGCGACCAGAATGGTTCCGGTGATGGACTGGCTTGACCAGCGCAGCATGCTTCACCAAGTTCTCTGCGAGATGAGTGCCAGCCTCGCACAAAAACGACCAGGCAGCCAGTTACAAAAGTGCTCGGTTCGATGGTGATGTGCGTGCCGTAATTGTCTTTGGGAAACCTCAGATTACCAAGGTGATTTGTCACACTATTACTTCCACGCTAGATTCTGTCAAAGACTCAGGCCTTCCAGCACCGCCGATGCGACTGTTCGCGACAAGGAACGCTACCGGAGCGGGCACGATTCAATCATGCCAAGAAAACGGATAATCGTCGGCGAGGATGACGACGCGATTCGCGGCGCCCTCGCAGAATTCCTGGGATCGCTCGACTACGACGTCATCGAAGCAAGCGACTGTGCCGGCATCAAAGAGGCCTTCCGGAACTCGTCTCCCGACGCGGCCATCCTGGACTATTCGTTGCCCGACGGGACCGCGCTCGATCTGTTGCCGCACTTACGGCAATCGAACCCCGGCGTGCCCCTGATTGTGCTTACCGGTAACGGAAGCATTCCGCTGGCAGTACAGGCGATCAAGGAAGGGGCGGACCAGTTTTTAACCAAGCCGGTGGAAATGGCTGCAATTGCTGTGGTGCTGGAACGGGCGCTCAAGAATCAGCGCAACCTTCAGAAACAGCTCGCGGGGAAAGCGCGCGAAATAAGAGAGAGCGTCGATCCGTTTCTCGGCACGAGCGCAGCCATCCGGCAGGTGGCGGAACAGGCGGAGAGAATAAGTCTGAGCCATTGTCCAGTCTTGATCGCGGGCGAAACCGGCTCTGGCAAGGGCGTGCTGGCCAAATGGTTGCACGATCAAAGCCAGAGAGCGGACGAGCCATTTGTCGATCTGAACTGTGCCGGCTTCGGGCGCGAGCTTCTGGAGACGGAGCTTTTCGGGCACGAAGCGGGCGCATTTACGGGAGCGCTTCAGCGCAAGATGGGACTGTTGGAAGTGGCGCAGCGGGGCACTGTATTTCTCGACGAAATCGGCGATATGGATCTGCAAATCCAGCCCAAGCTGCTTAAGATTCTGGAAGAGAAACGGTTCCGGCGGTTGGGTGATATCCAGGAGCGCCAACTGGATGTGCGGCTCATTGCGGCCAGTCACGAGGATCTGGCCCAGCTGGTTCGAGAGAAGAAATTTCGCAGCGATCTGTACTTTCGCGTCAGCACGGTCGTGATTCGCGTGCCTCCGCTTCGGGAAAGACTAGAAGATATCCCAATCCTGACGCGGTATTTTTTCGAACGCATTGCCGGCGATCTGGGTCGGCTGCATCTTACGCTTTCCGATCAGACCATCGAAACCATGACCGCCTACTCCTGGCCCGGTAACATTCGTGAACTGAGGAACGTAATCGAGCGATCGGTCCTGCTGGCCTCTGGCGAGACCATTCGCCCCCAGGACCTGCATCTCGAGTTCAAAGGCGAAGTCGAGGTGAGTGGAGAGTCGCAGCTCACGTTCCGCGAGATTCAGAGCATGCACATACAAAAAGCATTGGACGCAGAGCGCGGCAGCGTGGCTCGTGCCGCGGTTCGACTCGGGCTGAGCAAAAGCACACTTTACAACAAGATGAAGACTTTCGGCATCCGAACCGTCCGGGTTCCGAACTAGCGCCCAGAACCAGCGGCCTCACCTCAGCGGCGTCGTTGGTCGCTAGTCGCTGGTCGTTCGGAAATCGCTGCAGACGTCTAATGTTTGCGAACGACTAACGACTAGCGACTTTCCACGAATTTCCTCAGGTGTAGATGCCGGCTCCCGCCGCCATGCTCAAAGCTGCCCGGCGCTGTTCGAAATTGTGTAGGGTGTGCTTGCCTATTGCCGGCGGAGGGACCGTGCCGTAAACCGGATCGTCAAAATAACCGGTCGACAGCAATTTTTTCAGTGAAACGGCCGGGCACAGGAGATTCGCCTGGGCAAACTCAACGCCCATCGCCTCCAACTGCAAAAGGTCGTCGTTCGCGGCCACGCCTTCCGCTACCACCGAGCTGTTCAGAGCTTTCGCCAACGCTACCAGCGACGCCACCACGGCGCGCCGTTTTGGGTCGGTGGTCAAATCGTGCACGAAGTACGCGTCCAGTTTGAAGAACTCGGGATGGCAATCCAGCATCATGCGATAGTTGGATTGACCCAGCCCCACATCGTCGAGTGCGATACGTACGCCACAGCCGCGTAGCTTCGCGACGCTGGTCATCAGTTCGGAAATGTTGCAGGTGGGAGCGTGCTCCACAAGTTCGATCGTGAACCGTTCCGGGTCCAGCGACTGCTTTTGTAAGTGTCGCCGGAAGAAGTCAACGAAGTCGGAATTGTAGCCGAGGGTCGAGGCGTGCACATTGACGTTGATACGCACTCCCGACGGCAAGCCCTTGGCCTCATCGCAGATCGCGGTGATGCAACTTTGATCGACTGCCGCCTCCGCTCTTTTGCGCCGGACATAATCAAACAGAATGTCCGCTCTTTCAAATTTTGTTCCTCGAGGTCCGCGAACCAGGGCTTCGACACTATGGACCTCTCCTGCTCCGCCCCGGATCTGAAAAATAGGCTGAAAGCGAACGGACAGCTCAAACGGATCGAGAATAGTTTCGAGAATAGACTTCCTCATGCTCTGGCTCCTGATGTATTGGCTCCTGCTAACTGCACCACCGCTTTTTCCAGGTCTTTCAACCGCGTCGGTTTTCGAAGAAAGACGTCCGCTCCGGATGCCGATGCCTCTGCCTTAAGTTCCGGCCAGCCATAGGCGGTCAACACAATGACGCGGGTTGGCAAGGAATGTTCGCGGATGTGCTTGACTACTTCTAGTCCGCCAAACGCGAGTTTGCTCAGCCGGAGATCCGTGATTACAACGGAATAGGAAAAATGCGCCAACAGGGTTTGCGCTTCTTCCAGTTCTTGCGCGCAGTCTACTTCATACCCGCCTGCCGCGAGATACTCCCGATACGCATCTACCAACTGTTCGTCATCGTCGATGATAAGGACTTTGTCTGCCATGCGGTCATACACGCACGCCGGACTCCAAATCCACGGAATCCGAAAGCATTGATAACAAGCCACGTCAACTGCGGTAACCGCATGGATTGTCCAATAACAAGATTTCAATTTCTGGAAAACAGACAGATGGCAGGAAGCGCGGTAATACTCAATAACGGATTACCACCGTAAGTTGTGAGGCTACGCGGAAGCCAAGTATCGTAAGCGGGAACTAATCATGAACAGAGCCATACTGGGGAAGCGTGTGTGATGGCAGACCTCCTGACCGGCAAGTCGACGAACAGCAGCCCCGAGTTACACGCAGATCTAAAGGCTCTCTTACTCGTGCAGAAGACTGAGTTAATCAATGAGATAACTCGGGCCACCGCCAACCAATTTAACAACATGATGATGGCGATCACCAGCTACGCCGAGCTGGAGATGAAGAAGGCCTCAGCGTCGCAGCGGAAAAGTCTTGAACAAGTACTGAGTAATGCCGGACGAGCCACGGCTCTAGTCCAGAGGCTCCTGGCCATAAGCCGCAAACAGGCCGCCTCGCCTCGACCCCTGGATCTGAATAAGATACTGACGGATATCAGCAGCCTGCTTGAGCAGTTAGCCGGCGAGCACGTCGCGTTTGTTTACAATCTCGATCCCGCCATCCCGATGGTCAATGCCGATCCCGCTGAAATCGAGCAGGTGGTGATCGGTCTTGCAATCAATGCGCGCAACGGAATGGCCAAGGTTGGAAAGCTCACGGCAAGCACAAAGCTGGTGGATCTGAACAAAGAATCCGCTGGCCTGGGCGAGATCGAGCGGCCCGGCAAGTATGTGATGCTCGCCATCGACGACACCGGTTACGACGGCACGACCGAAGAACCTGTTGGCGGCCGCGATCAGGATGCCAGAATCAATCTGTCGCTCGCGGCAGTTCGTGGAATCGTCAAGAATGCCGGGGGATATGTGCGGTTTTTCACCGAACCCGGAAAAGGCAACAGCTTTACCATTTATTTCCCCGCGCTTAAACAAGAGGCCCAAAAAGATTTTAAGGGCAGTTCTCCACGGACTGTGCCCGTCGCCCGCACCGTTCTGGTTGTCGAAGACGATGACGCGGTACGCATACCAACTTCTGAGTTTCTGAAAATGGAGGGCTTCAAGGTCCTGCAGGCAAGGACGGGCGATGAAGCGATTCACCTCGTGCAGCAGAACCGCTCGCGCGTCGACGTCCTGGTTACGGATATCGTGATGCCCCGGATGACCGGCCGCCAGGTAGCAGAGAAGTTGCTCGATCTTCACCCCGGCCTCAAGGTCCTCTACATGTCCGGAGATACCGATGCAGCGCAGTCTTCGCGCGCGAGTGCTCTTCCGGCCGACGCCATCCTGCGGAAGCCTTTCCGCCTCGAGACACTCAAAGGCAAGATTCATGAGTTGCTCGGAGAATAAGTGATACGACGGATGAGCCGTCGAAGAGACGCGGCATTCACCCGGGCAACCGGCTGACACCATATTTGCGGCGAGACCCACGACGAGACCCACGATGAGATTCAAACCAGACTCCGGCGATCTGTTGCGAGCTCAACAAGCTCTCCACGAGAGCGAGGCTCGCCGGCAGTCTCTCCTGGACTTTGCTCTGGATTGCGTCATCTGCGCCGATGCCGGTGGCAAGATCACCGATTTCAACCCCGCGGCGGAGAGAACCTTCCGCGTCGCAAGATCGGAAGCCGTCGGCAAGGATGTGGTGCAGACGATCCTGCCTCCGGGGTCGCAAGATCGTCTGCGCCGCGATTTCTTCACTGCTGTCGCACCCGGCAGCGTCGACATTATCGGCAATCGCATCGAAACCGGCTGCTTGCGCGCCGATGGCAGCGAATTTCCCGCCGAACTCACCGTCACCCAGATCGTCATCGAGAAACAAACCTCTTATACGGTCTATGTCCGCGACATTACGGCCCGTCGCCGTGCCGAGGAAATAGTTGTGCGCCTGGCGGCGATTGTCGAATCCTCACAGGATGCAATCATCGGCAAGGATCTGAATTGCCGAATTACGAGTTGGAACCGCGGCGCCGAGCTGATGTATGGCTATTCTGCGAGCGAGGCCATTGGCCAGCACATCTCCGTCCTCGCCCCCGCGGGTCGTTCCCACGAAATTCAAAAGATTATCGAAGAGCTGGAGACCGGCCGCCCGATCGAGAATTTCGAAACCATCAGGATGGCCAAGAACGGCAGGCTGATTCATGTATCCCTGACCGTATCGCCGGTTCTGGATTCAGATCGAACCCTCATCGGCGCATCTTCCATTGCACGGGATATAACCGCCCAGAAGCTTGCCGAAGAAGCTCTGCGCCGGGCGAGCGAGACCAGCATCTACGCTTCCCCCGTGCCCATCATTGCCGTCGACACCGAAAGCCGCGTGACCATGTGGAATCCGGCGGCAGAAGCGCTATTTGGTTGGAATGAGGACGAGGTAATCAGCCAACCTATTCCTATTATTCCGGACCATCTACGGGCAGAAGCCGCCGCCATGCACACCCGGCTGTTGTCGGGCGAAACCCTGCGAGGAATCGAAGTGCTTCGCCGGAGGCGGAACGGCTCATTGGTTACGATCAGCCTCTCCGCGGCTCCAATCCGAGACGCGAGTCGCAGGGTTAAGGGAATTCTCGGATTCATGGCGGACATCACAGAGCAAAAGTGCGCGGAAGAAGCCTTGCGGAAGGCGGAAGAAAAGTATCGGACAATCTTTGAAAACACTGTCCAGGGTATCTATCAAACGACTCCGGATGGCAAGTACATTTCCGCCAATCCCGCCCTCGCCCGTATGCTCGGTTTTGATTCACCGCAAGAGCTGATCAGCACCCGCGAAGAGATATGGACCCAGGAATACGTGAAACCCGAGATGCACGCCGAATTCACTAAAACCATTGAAGAGCGTGGTGTCGTGCAGAATTTTGAATACGAAGCCTATCGCAAGGATGGAAAGATCATCTGGGTTTCGAAGAATGCCCGTGTCGTACGCGACTCGCGCGGCCAGACTCTCTATTTCGAGGGGACGGTCGAGGACATTTCGGGCCGCCGCGAGTTGGAACAACAACTGCGGCAGATGCAGAAGATCGAAGCGGTCGGCCGGCTCGCTGGTGGTGTAGCGCATGACTTCAACAATATCCTGATGGCCATCAGCAGCTATGCGGAACTGCTCGACAAGAAATTACCGGATGAGGCGACCCGCCGATACGCCGGCGAAATCGTGAAAGCGACCGAGCGAGGATCGTCCCTGACCGAAGGCCTGCTGACCTTCAGCCGCAAGCAGGTACTCTCTCTCAAGGTGCTCGACCTGAACACGCTGATCGTGGAACAGATCAAAATGCTGAAGCGCCTGATCCCGGAAAACATTGAGCTGCAATTTACTGCGGGCGGCGATATTGGGCGAGTAAGAGCGGATCCAAGCCAGGTCCAGCAGGTGCTCATGAACCTGATCATCAATGCGCGGGACGCCATCTCGGGTCGCGGCCGACTTACCATCGAGACCGGCAACGCCGAACTCGACGCCGCTGATTGTCATCTCTCTGACCAATCCAAAGGCGGGAGATACGTCATGGTGGCGGTGAGCGACAACGGTTGCGGCATGAGCGCGGAGACAAAGTCGCACGTCTTTGAGCCCTTCTTCACCACAAAAGAGCAGGGCAAAGGCACCGGACTTGGGCTTGCCATTGTGTTCGGTATCGTTAAGCAGAGCGCCGGTCATATCTTCGTTCAGAGCGAACCCAACATGGGTACGACTTTCAAGATCTATTTTCCATCGGTGGAAGGGGAACTTCAGGCACAGGATCGAGAACAACAGGAGCAGCCGATCCTCGGAACGGAGACGATCCTTCTTGCGGAAGATGAGGATAGTGTCCGCGACTCCGCGGCAGAGTATCTCCGCGAGAACGGCTACACCGTGCTCACCGCCAAAGGAGGACCAGAGGCTCTCCAGGTGGCGGAGCAGTACGATCGTCCCATCGATCTCCTGCTGACCGACTTGATCATGCCGATCATGAGCGGGCGCGAGCTGTCGGAACGGATGATGAGCGTTCGCCCCGGAATCAGAGTGGTGTTCATGTCAGGGTATTCGAATAATTTGCTGTCCAACCAGCAGGTGCTTGATCCCAAACATGTGCTTCTGCACAAGCCTTTTCGGCTGGCTGCGCTGGGCCGACGCGTTCGCGACGTTCTGGACCGTTCCCTGGGAGCGGCTGCCGGAAAATGATGTGCATTACGCGGCATCGCTGCCGAGCTGTGCTCGGCTGGACGGGCGAGACGCCCGTCCCCACACGTCCATCAGTCTCATGAATGCCTCTTAATCACAATCCACACCACGACTGCGATGGCCACAATCAGCGCATAGAGCGCGTAGAAGGGAGCAAACACAAAAGCATCTTACGCCAGAACCACGCTACCTTTTCGCTTTCACGGGCTCTTTTTCTGCAACCCGCTTGCTGACCTGGAACGTCAGCTTGCCCGCTTTTTTGTCGGCGTCCACGACCACATGATCGCCATGCAGCACCTCGCCGTCCAGAATTTTCAGGGCCAGCGGATCCTGCACCAGTTTCTGAATGGCGCGCTTCAGCGGACGTGCTCCGAAGTTTGGATCGTATCCTTCGGTGAACAGCAGCTCTTTCGCAGTGTCCGTCAGCTCCAGCGAAATTTTGCGATCGGCAAGCAGGCGGCGCAAGTCTTCCAGGCGCAGATCGACAATCTTCACCAGCTGCTCTTTGCCCAGCGGATGGAAGATGATGATGTCGTCCACGCGATTCAGGAACTCGGGTCTGAAATGTCCGTGCAGCGCGTTCAGCACCTGCTTCGAGGCCTCCTCGAACGCATCGGCCGAACCGATGTTTTCCGACTGCAGGTACGACGAGCCCAGGTTCGAAGTCATGATGATGACTGTGTTTTTGAAATCCACCTTGCGTCCCTTGCCGTCGGTGAGACGGCCGTCATCCATGATCTGCAACAGGATGTTGAACACATCCGGATGCGCTTTTTCGATTTCATCGAAAAGAATGACGGCGTAGGGATGTCGCCGAACCTGCTCGGTGAGTTGTCCACCTTCTTCGTAGCCGACGTATCCCGGAGGCGCGCCGATCAGACGCGATACCGCATGCTTCTCCATGTATTCCGACATATCAATGCGGATCATGGAGCGCTCATCGTCAAAAAGAAATTCAGCGAGCGCGCGGGCGAGTTCAGTTTTGCCCACGCCGGTGGGTCCCAGAAAAATAAAGGAACCGATCGGCCGCTTTGGATCGCTCAATCCCGCGCGTGACCGGCGAATCGCGTTGGCTACGCCTTCCAGTGCTTCATTCTGGCCAATGACGCGCTGGCGAAGCCGCTCTTCCATGTTGACAAGCTTTTTGACTTCGCCCTCGAGCATTTTGGAAACTGGAATGCCCGTCCACTTGGAAACGATGTGGGCTACGTCCTCCTCATCGACCTCTTCTTTCAACATGCGTGTAGGACGCGCGCCCGCTCCCCCGTCGATCTGCGACGTGACTTTCTGCAGCTCCGCCTCTGTCTGGCGAATGAGCCCATACCGGATCTGCGCCACGCGCTCCAGATTCCCCTTGCGCTCTTCTGCCGCCTCTTCGATTCTTAGCTGCTCGAGTTTTTCTTTCAGAGCGCGCGCTGTCCCGATCATATCTTTTTCCTGCTTCCACTTGGCCTTGAGCGCGTTCGATTTTTCACGAATGCCGGCCAGTTCCTTCTCGACGTGCGCCAGCCGGTCTCTGGAGTTGTTGTCATCTTCCTTTTTCAGCGCCTGCTTTTCGATTTCGAGTTGCGTGGCGCGCCGTTCGAGCTGATCGATTTCAGTGGGCATGGAATCGATCTGGATGCGCAGCGACGACGCAGCCTCATCGATCAGGTCGATGGCTTTGTCGGGCAGGAAGCGGTCGGATATATAGCGATGCGAGAGCGTCGCCGCGGCCACGATGGCCGAATCCTTGATGCGCACGCCGTGATGAACTTCGTACTTTTCTTTCAGGCCGCGCAAAATGGCAATCGTGTCCTCGACGTTCGGCTCGCCCACAAACACGATCTGGAAGCGGCGTTCGAGCGCGGCGTCTTTCTCGATGTACTTGCGATATTCGTTGAGAGTGGTGGCGCCGATGGCGCGCAGTTCTCCGCGGGCGAGCGCCGGCTTCAGCATGTTGGAGGCATCGATCGAACCTACGGCGGCACCGGCTCCGATGAGCGTGTGCAGTTCGTCGATGAAAAGAATGATCTTGCCCTCGGAATCTTCGATCTCCTTGAGGACGGCCTTCAGCCGGTCTTCGAACTCGCCGCGATACTTTGCGCCGGCGAGCATCGCTCCCAGATCGAGCGCGACCACGCGCTTGTTCTTCAGAGCTTCCGGCACGTCGCCGGAAATGATGCGCTGCGCCAGGCCTTCGACGATGGCCGTCTTGCCCACGCCCGGTTCGCCGATCAGCACCGGATTATTTTTCGTGCGCCGCGAAAGCACCTGCACCACGCGGCGAATTTCTTCGTCGCGGCCGATCACGGGATCGAGTTTGCCGCGCCGCGCCTGCTCGGTCAGGTCGCGGGCATAACGCTCCAGCGCCTGGTACTTGGCTTCGGGATTCTGATCGGTGATACGCTGCGATCCGCGAACCGCGATCAGCGCTTTGAGGATGGCGTCGTGGGTCGCGCCGTAACGCGCCAGCAACTCCTGCGCCGGATCGCGCTTCAGATCGGTCAACGCCAGCAGCATGTGCTCGGTCGAAACGTATTCGTCTTTGAACGTGTCGGCTTCCTTGAAAGACCTTTCCAGAAGCTGATTGATCTGTGACGACATGCCCGGCTGGTTCGCGCCGCTGCTGCCCGAAACTTTCGGCAACTTTTCAATTTCTTTGTAGAGGTCGCTGAGCACGGCCTGCGGGCCGATGCCGATTTTTTCCAGCACGGGCGCGACGATGCCTTCGCGGTCTTCGACCAGCGCGGCCAGTAAATGGAGCGGCATGAGTTCCGGATTGCCGTGCTCCGAGGCGAGCTCGTTCGCGCGCTGAATCGCCTCCTGCGCCTTCACGGTGAATTTGTCCCAACGGATTGCCATGGCTTTATTCCTCTTACTGCATTGTCATTTTATTATTGCCCGATCATTCTGAGCGCAGCGAAGAACCTATGAATCTCGCCTGCAGCGAAAGGAATGCACAGGGTGTTCACTTCGCTCAGATGACGGGATATTTTATGTTCAAACAGAACGGGGGCGCTGTTTCTCGCCTCCCGCTGAGTTTACATCTGCCGGGCTTTGCCCGGCCGGACGAGGCAGAGCGTTCAGTTGCTTACGCTCATTATCAGGCAATTGAGATAGCTGGTTTCCGGCACATTCAATAGAACTGGATGATCTTTCGCTGCCCCGCGACTCTCGATCACACGCACGCTTTTGTGGGCGTCTTGAGCGGCGGCGGCCACCACTTTAAGAAACTCCTGGGCCCCGACGTGGAACGAACAGGAGCAGGTCACGAGGATTCCCCCCGGACCCAGCATTTTCAGGGCACGCAGGTTGAGTTCCTTGTATCCGCCAAGAGCTTTCTCCAGGTCGCGCTTGGATTTCGCAAAAGCCGGCGGATCGAGAACGACGGTGTCGTAGTGGCGGCCGGAGGCGGCGTACTCCCGCAGCAGGTCAAACGCATTGCCTTCCATCCATTCCAGTTCGCGGCCATTCAGCGCAGCGTTCTTATCCGCCATTTCGAGCGCCGGACGCGAACTGTCCACCCCGATCACGCTTGGGCATTTCTCCGCCAGGTGAAGCGCAAATCCGCCCTGATAGCAGAAAGCGTCGAGCGCTTCTCCGTGAGCGTATTGCGCCGCGGCCGCGTAGTTTTCCCGCTGATCGAGAAACGCTCCGGTTTTCTGGCCTTCGAGACCGTCGTAGTGAAAGCGGACTCCGTTCATTCTGACTTCGGTCGAACTTTTGTCTCCGTAGAGCAATCCCGATTCGAGCGCGGGCAATTGCTCAAGTTCACGAATGCGGGCTTCGACGCGCTCCACAATTCCCGATGGTTGAAATTCCTCTTTCAGCGTTTGCACAACGGCTTCGCGCACCGGCGCTGCGTCCATGGCCTGGGTGAGAATTTGCAGCGAAATAACATCGTTATAACGATCGACGATGAGGCCCGGCAGAAAATCGGCTTCGCTGAAGACAACGCGGTAGGCGTCGGTGTTCGAAACCAGGTCCTTCCGGTAGGCGATGGCGGCGCGAATGCGCTCCGCAACCAGAGCGGGCAGATCGGCGACCGATCCGTGCGAAATCATCCGGATCGCGATCTGCGACGACGAACTGTAGAGCGCCGTCCCCAGGAATTTGCCGCGCTGATCGTGGACGCGTACCGGCGCGCCGGGAGGAATGTCATTCGTCCCGACGATATCCGAGCGATAGACCCAGGGATGACGAGCCTGCAGACGGGTCACGCCTCGGGCGGAGAGTTTTACAGAAGGCTCCAAGTGCCTAGCGGAGACGGCGGATCTTTTCAGCATGAGTAGATGCTATACCCACCGTCAGGCAGGAATCACGACGCCGTCAAAATTCTGGCGGCGCGATTTTGGAATCGCGTCCACGCTGGCCGTAACCGCGCCCGACATCACCTTCTGCCATGCGGCCTGAAACTGCTCCATCTCGGGCGAGGTTCCAATTGTGATGCGCGTATACGTCGGCCACGCCGGCCAGATGCGTCCAATAAATACATTCTGTTTTGCCATCGCATCAATGGTCGGCTTCGCCGGCTTTTTCGTGTCCAGCATAAAGAAGTTCGCTTCGGAGGGAACGTAGGAGTAGCCGTTGCGGTCGAGCCAGGCAAAGACCTGGGAGCGGACGCTGCTGTTGATGCGCTTGCGCTCCGGCACAAGTTGCGCGTCTTTCAGGCTGGCGGACGCGGCCACCAGCGCGGTGACGGGCATGGGATTCCAGCCGCCGCGACTTTCGATCTTCTCCAGAAGGTCGGGCCGCCCAAATACGGCGCCACAGCGCAATCCTGCCATGCCGTAAATCTTCGAGAAGGTGCGCAGCAGGACTACATCCTTGCCGGCCTTCACCAGATCGATGACCGAAGGCGCGTCGGTAAAATGAATGTACGCTTCATCCACCAGCACTACAGAATCCTTGGGCTTGTTTTCGACCAGATATTCAACGTCGGAATGGCTGGTCAGCGTGCCCGTCGGGTTGTTGGGAGTACAGATATAAAACACGCCTGCGTCGGGCCCGGCAGCCAGCATCGCCTTGACGTCATGGGCATAGCTTTTCGTGAGCGGAATTTTCACCACCTTCGCCCCGACGCTGTGGGCGGCAAACATGCCGGCTTCGTATCCGGGATCGGCGGTCACAAAGCTGCGTTGAGGGGAGGTGAAAAGGGCCACCGTGTAATGCAGAGGCTCGCTCGATCCGGGAAAGACGCGCACCTGTTCCGGCTTCAGACCTTCCATTTCCGCAAGCGTCTTCACAAGGTCGTCGCTGAGCCAGTCGGAATAGCGGCCACCTTGCGGAATAATGGCGGTGAGTGCCTCGCGCGCCGAAGGCCCGGGCCCCAGCGGGTTTTCATTGGCATCAATCTTGATGCCATTCGCCGGGGCATTGGGATGTGCGGCATGAGCCAGCATCGGTTCGGTGACGATGCGCAATGCAAGCGCGGCGGATGCGGCGGCCGTCAGGCTGAGAAAGGAACGACGCGACGTGGAAAGCTTGCCGAACTCCTTGCTGTGGGGATCCATCATTCACCTCGTGGCGCCTATCTTACCGCAAATCGTGTCCGATCGCGCCGCAGCAAATGCCGCTGCGAAGCGTGCCCGGAATCATCCTGGCAAAACCTGCCGAAGGTGTCCGGACGCACGGATTCGTACGCAAAATTGAGCCCACTGCCGCGGCGTCCCCGTCTTCATAACACGTCGTGCTACCCTTGCCACCGTTCGCTCGTCCATTCTCTTGTCACATTCTCTTGTCCATTTCTAATTCTAACGAGGCGATCATGAGGCGGGCCGTGCCAGTCAATCGAATCGAACTGTTATTTCGCTTTGTTCCTATTACTGCCGATTGCCGCTCACTCTCAGGCCGCATCGGCCAACAAAAGCATTGCGGACCTGCAATGGTTTTCCGGGCATTGGTCATGCGATGGCAAGTTCGCCGGCTCCGGCGAGGCGATCTCGGCCGATCTTTCGTTCGAGCCGGCATTGGACGGTAAATGGATTCTGTTCCACCACGACGATCGTCCGCCGTTTTCCTACCACGCGCTCTCCGAATGGGGGTGGGACGAGAAAGCGCAGCAGTATATATCCGTCATCCAGGACTCGACGGGTGGTATACGCTTGTTCTATTCTCCGGGGTTTGCGGATTCCAGGCTGGTCTGGGACGGTAAGGCGCTGGAAAATTCAGCCGCGCCTTCCGAAAGATTCGAATTCGTCAAGAACGGTCCAAACACTTTCACGGTCAGCTATTCGTTCCAGCAGAAGGGCGAGTGGCACGCTGTCGATACCAGCAACTGCACCCGCAAGTGATAGTCGCGTCGACTGCCACTCTACGTGACTTCCGCGGCTGTAAGTCCGCCGTCCACTCCGGTTTTGTCACGGTCGATCGCGTTGTTTTTATCCTTGGCTACACTCCAGGCGATGGCCAGCGAAACCATCATCAGAATCGCAGCTAGATACCACGGCGCGCCGGGCAGATGGTGCTCCGGGCCGATGAAGTACGCGAACGTCAGCGAAAATAATCCCGGTCCAAACAGCATGGCAACGCCGCGCAGAGACGCCAGCGCGCCCTGCAACTCTCCCTGCTCAGAGGACGAAACCCGCTGCGTCATCAGCGACTGCGAAGTAGAGCTGGCCAGTGACCACAGGCAATTTACCGGAATCGCAGCCAGAAACACTACCGGCGACGGCCAGCCGAACATCACAAATCCCACCGACGCGAATGCCAGTCCTGTGAGCAGCGTCCGCCGTTCTCCCAATCGCGCCACCACCGCCCCGACGATGGAGTAAGAAACCATAGACGCAACGCCGACCATCGCCAGGGAAATTCCGATCATCCGCGGATTCCACTCGAAGCGGTAAATCACGTAGAGAACATAAACGGTCACGTAGATTTCGTGGACAACATATCCCAGGAAATTGACCGTGGCCAGGCCCAGCAATTCGGCATGGGAGCGAAGCAACCGCAGAGCGCCCACGGGATTCGCATTCCGCCACTGCAAACTGGTTTGACGTTTCTCGGGAGGAAGCGACTCGGGCAAAACGAACACGCCGTAGCAGAAATTGATCAGGCTGCCAACGCCCGCCACCCAGAAAGGCAGCCGGGGATTATGCAAGCCGAGCCAGCCTCCGATCGCGGGCCCGAGGATGAAGCCGGCACCGAAAGCCGCGCCCAGCAGGCCAAACGCTTTGGAGCGCTTTTCCGGGGGCGTCACGTCGCTGATATAGGCAGTGGCGGTGGGAATGCTCGCGGAGGTGAGTCCCGAAAGCACACGTCCGAGAAACAGCCAGCTCACTGAAGGTGCGAGCGCCATGACAAAGTAGTCGAGCGCTAATCCGAAGTTCGACAGCAGCACAACCGGCCGGCGGCCGAAGCGATCAGAGAGCAGACCCAGCACCGGCGCAAAGATGAACTGCATGAACGCCCAGGTGGTCGTGAACAAGCCGATGTATTCCGACGCGCGAGCCGTGTTGCCATGGAGAAAGTCGGAAATCAGCTTGGGCAGCAACGGCGCCACCACGCCGAATGACAGCATATCGAGCAGCACGGTGATAAAAATGAAGCCGAGTGCGGCGTGACGTTTCGTGAACATGACCATTATTTTTCCAATAACTGTCGCACAGTTGCAATATCGTCGCTGAGATCCGGAGCCATGCGGGCGGCCTGCTCCTGCGCGGCGCACGCAGCTTCTGGCTTCCCGCCGATCTCAAGCGCCTGCGCCAGCAGCAGATATCCGACCGGCGTCGGTTGCAGTTCGACCGACCGTTCGTAGTCCGCGGACGCCTGAGCGATGTCGCCGGCTCTCTGCGCCACCAAGCCCAGCCCGCGATAGGCGGGGGAATTTCCTGGCTGCTGCGTCAGCGCCGCTTCGAAGTCCTGTTTCGCGTGGTCGTATTGTTTCAGCGAGTAATGCGCATATCCGCTGTTGGTGTGCGCCATCGCCAGCAGGGGCGGCTTCTTCGTAAATTGAATTGCTGTCGCATAGCCATCGAGCGCCGCCTGATAATTGCCACGCATCTGGTCGTAGGTCGCGATATTGAGCGCAGCCATAGGGTCGTCCGGCTGCAGGAATCGCGCCCGCTGCAGGTGCGGCATCGCTTCCTCCACCCGGCCCAGGGCGATTAGAGCGGTCGCCATATTATCTTCAGCAGAGTAATTTCCCCCGGTGACTTCGAGCGTGTGAGTCCACAGAGTGATGTTGTCGCTCCAATAACTCACCTGCCGATGCAGCGCAATTCCCAGCGTCAGCAGGATGGCCGCAACGCCCACCACGACCACTGAAGTCGGAACCCGCCATCTTCTGGCGAGATCCGCTCCACCCCAGCAGACGATCACGAAAATTCCCAGCAATGGAATATAAGCATAGCGGTCGGCCATGCTCTGCACGCCGACCTGCACCAGTCCGATCATCGGTACCAGCGTTCCGAGGAACCAGAACCATCCTACAAAAAAAGGCCGTTGCCGCCGGAAGATCACTGCCAGCAAACTGATGGCGATGATTACGAATGCGGATAACGCCGCCGCCGCGATGCTGATCGAAAGCTCCGGATGCGGATACACCGGCGCCAGATTGACCGGCCAGAAGGCTTTCCCGAGATATTTGACGTAGGCGATGGCGGCATTTCCCAGGTGAATCCAAAGCGGCAGGTTCACCTGGGTTGCCTCCGTCTGCACGTGCATCGTGATAATGGCGCTCACCGCCGAAAGCGCAAACCATGGCACTTTCTCCCAAACCAGGCTCAGGAAAGAAGACGCGGTTGAGCCCGTCCGCTCGCCGGTACTTTCATCCTCTCGCGCATCCTGGCGCCCGACACGGCCCAACGGCCAGTAATCCAGCAGCAGAAGCACAAAAGGAAACGTGATCACCTGGGGCTTGGTCATCAGTCCCAGAGCGTAAGCGAACGTGACGGCCAGATATCGTCCGAAGCGTGGCCGCCGCGCATACCAGCCATAGGCGGCCAGCGCGAGTAAAAAGAAAAACATGCTGAGGACGTTCTTCCGCTCCGCAATCCATGCCACCGACTCCACGTTGATCGGATGCACAGCAAAGAGCGCGGCAACCAATAGACTTCGCCAGCCGAATCCCGTAGCGCTCATCAGAATCAGGAACAGAAGCACAGCGTCCATCGCATGCAGAAGCACATTGATGACATGTGGTCCCCCCGGATCCAAGCCGAAGATCTGGCAATCGAGAGCGTGCGAAAACCAGGTCACCGGATGCCAGTTGGTGGCGTCCGTAGTGCGAAGGGCCCAAACCACGGTATTCCACGTGAGGCCGGCACGAACCTGCGGATTTTCGTAAACGTAAGCGCCGTCGTCAAGATTCAGAAATGGGGCGCGAAAGACCGAGCTGTAAAGCGTGAGCGTTGCCAGAGCCAGCAGAAGGCAGACAATCAATCTGTGTTTTTCCGGGAACTCAAGAATAGGCGACGCAGTCGGGCGCGGACCAGGCTTCGCCGCGGCCGCATCCACGGACACTGACCCGGACTTCACTGACCCCGATTCCACGGAATCCATTCCTCGGTTACAGCACCACTGTCACGGTGCGAAATCTGGATCGTCTCACTCGGATCGACAACGCTACTCTGCCAGCAACTGCTTCACGCTCGCGAGGTCGCCGTTGAGATCACGAGTCATCCCCGCGGCCTGTGCCTCCGCCGCGCGCGCCGCTTCGGCCTGTCCACCACTCTCCAGCGCCCGCGCCAGAAGCAGATAGCCTAGCGACGTCGGCTGAATTTCGACTGCCCGTTCATAGTCCCGGACCGCCTGGGACATGTCGCCGGCTCTTTGCGCCAGCAAACCAAGCCCGCGATATGCCGCTGCACTTCCCGGCTCATAGCGGAGCGTTGCTTCGAAATCCTGTTTCGCCTGGTCGTATTGTTTCAGCATGAAGTGCGCGTATCCGCTATTCACCCGCGCCATGGCCAGCAAAGAGGGATCGGTGGTGCATTGCGGCACTCGGGCATAGCCGTCGATGGCGGCCTGATAGTTGCCATGCATCTGCTCGTAGCTCGCAATATTCAGCGTGGACACCAGATCATCCGGCCGCAAGAATCGCGCGCGTCGCAGGTGCGGCATCGCTTCATCCACACGGCCCTTGGCAATCAACGCTCCCGCAAGGTTATCTTCCGCCGTGAAGTTGCCTTCGGTTACTTCTACCGCGTGCGTCCACAACGTGACATTGTCGCTCCAATAGCCAACCTGCCGATGCAGCGCCGCTCCCAGCGCCAGCAGAGTGACAGCCGTGCAGATCGCCGGCGCTGCCGTCGGAACATGCCAGCTTTGTGCGAAATCCGCCGCGCTCCAGCACACGATCACGAAGATTCCCAGCAGCGGAATGTAAGCATAACGGTCGGCCATCCCGTGAACCCCGATCTGAACCAATCCGATCATCGGTACCAGCGTTCCCAGAAACCAGAACCATCCTACAAAGAAGGGACGTTTGCGCCGGAAAATCACCGCGCAGATGCTGATGGCGATAATTGCGACCGCCGACGCCATCGCGGCTGGAATGCTGATCGATAGCTCCGGATGCGGATAAACCGCCGCCAGATTCATCGGCCAGAACGCCCGTTCGAGATACTTGGCATACGAAAGAGCCGCATTTCCCAAGTGCGCCCAAAGCGGAAGTCTTAGTTGCTTCGCGTCCGCTTCCGCCTTCATGGTTATGATCGCGCTCGCGGCTGAGAGCGCGAACCACGGCACTTTCTCCCAGACCAGCTTCCAGAAAGACGCTGCCTGGAATGACGGTGCGGGTTTGTCCGCTCGCGCTTGAGGTGGTGCCAAACGTTCCAGGGGCCAGTAATCCAGCAGTAGAAGGACGAACGGAAACGTAATGACTTGCGCTTTCGTCATCAGCCCCAAAGCGAAAGCCAGAGTGACGGTCAGGTATCGTCCAACTCCAGGCTGACGCGCATACCAACCATAAGCGGCGAGGGCGACGAGGAAGAAGAACATGCTGAGAACGTTCTTCCGCTCCGCGATCCACGCTACTGACTCTACATTCATGGGATGCAAGGCAAAGAGCGCCGCGACCACGAGGCTGCGCCATGCGAAACCGGTGGCGCTCTCCAGAATCAGGAAGAGCAGCACCGCGTTCGCGGCATGGAGAAGCACGTTGACCGTATGCGGACCGAGCGGATTCAAGCCGAAGATCTGGCAGTCGAGAGCGTGCGAGAGCCAGGCGATCGGCTTCCAGTCCGAAAGCTCAGTGCTGCGGAATGCCCAAACCATTGTGCTCCACTTGATTCCGGCACGAACATGCACATTGCCGGTAACGTAGGCGTCGTCGTCGTAATTCAAAAAGGGAGCACGGAAGACGGAGCTGTAAAGCGCAATCGTTGCCAGGGCAAGCAGAAGGCACAGAATCAATCGCCGTGTGTCGTCAGATTGAAAGAGCGAAGACTGAAAGAGCGAGGACTGAATAAGCGAAGACTGGGAATCGGACTCGGACGCGCGCAGCTCGGGCTTGGTTTCCGTCGAATCCATAGATTTCATTGAACTTTACTGTGCTAACGGAAACAATAGCATGGGAGGAAAGTGTGTTTCGGGCGGCAAGGTTTCTGAAGCAATCGACAGTAACGAGGGGCTGAGCGTCGATGGTCGTTAGTCGTTAGTCGTTAGCGAACGACGAGCGACCATTTGACTGATCTTAGCTTTGCGAACGACCATCGACCAACGACCATCGACCGGTTCTAGCTCGCGGCCGTCTGTTCCGCCGCAGAGGCGGAATGGTGTGTCGCTCTGTGCTCGCGCTGGATCGCGAGCAGATCTTTATGAAGAAGATCGAGTACGTTTGACGGTATCTCGGAACCCCACTCGTCGATCTCTTTTTCATCCCAATGCCCGTTGAGCCGCAGCGCGGCGTCGGTCAGGTCTTCCGGAAACGCCAGACGGTACACTCCTTCGCGCACCAGCACCCCGCCCACCTGGCGGCCGGTATGCATTTCATAGACGCGTCGCGTCGAATTGCCGCCGCTATTGGTAAACACCAGCAGCACTTCGTTTTCCTCGCCGTAATCCGGACGATAGAACCATGCCTGCGGCGCATCCGCCTTCGGACGCGAGCGTTTTCTCCCGGTAACCGTCACCACTTCCTGCTCCGGCTTCACTTCATTCGCGGGATTGAAGTAATAAACGCGCGAGCACGACTCACAAACCATTACCTTCTCGCCATTGCGCACTTCGTTGTAGGTCTGCGGCCGCAGCTTCACCTGGCAGCCCATGCATTTCTGGTCGCGGACTTCCGCGAGGCCGGTGCCTCTGAACTTTGCCACGCGCTCATATTGACGCAGAATATCTTCCGAGATCCCCTGTCGCAGGCCGTCGCGTTGGGCGTTCCACTCCGAGAGCTTCTTCTGATCCTCGGCGGTAACCTTGCGCGCCTCTTCTTTTTCTTTTTCAATCTCGGCCATCTCGGCCTTCAGTTCGGCCTCGGCCGCTTTGACTTCCTTGTCGCGCGCCTCCACGTTGACCATTACTTCGAGGATCCGGTCTTCATTGAGACGGATCTCTTCCTCGGCAAACTGGATCTCGTGCAGCAGCGCTTTATATTGGTCGTTGGTTTTTACGTCGAGGGATTGATCGCGATACTTGGAAATCTTGCCTTGCAGATCTTTGATTGCGGCTTCGAATTTCTTGCGGTTGGCTTCGTCGCCCTTGGCTGCGTTCCGCGCTTTTTCCAGTTGCGCTTTGGTACCAGCCAGTTTTTGTTCGATCACCGCAACGCGTTTCGGCAGCGCGGCAACTTCGTCCTGCAGCCTGCGGATCTCTTTATCCGCCAGTTGGAGCTCCAGTAATTTGTCGATATCAGGAAGCATCGGTTCGGGGCATCACAATAGAGATTCTAGCACGCTAGCAGCGCGGGCTTGGCTCCCAATCTTGGCGAGGGCCCACGCGGGCGATGGCTGTGAAGTCCCACCCTAACGTCGAAAGGCACGACGTTAGGATGGGGCACCCGAATTCGGGTTTTGTCAGGCTCGGCGGCGTTTGCTTCTTCGCGGCTGCTCACATGCGTGGATGGTTCCCGGCGGGAGATTGGGGTCGGACGACTGAGTGGAGCTCGTCTCCGGGGCTGGCTTGTGAGTTTTACCAGCACTCAGGAGGGCCATATTGGTGGACGCGACCTGCATGGCATAGAACAGGGCCGAAGCTTCTTTTGGCTCGATGCGGCGATGGAGCATCAGCTCGCAAACCTCGGAGATCGCCGATTGGATGGAGGCGGCATCTTCGAGTTGAGGGAGATAGACGTGAAACGAAGGGTTGCGCTCGTTGTTGTCGATGTCGATCGGGGGCGGGCCCATGATCTTGTGAGTATGGCAAAACCTCTCGACGGGTTTAGCGCGAGATGGACAGGGATCTCCGTTCATTGTTCTTTGTTCGCAAAGTTTGACTGAAGGTTCGTCGGAAGAAGATGACATATGATTGCTCCTTAATGATTATGATTGCTCGTTGGGCTACGATGAGTTTTGGTGGTTGGTCCTTAGTTTCTTGGCGGGTAAGGAATTGAATTGGTTTTGTACCCCCCCCCCAATTGCGGCTAAATTGTTGACATTAAAAGAGTTAGATCTAAGACCGCCCTTCTGAAGGACTTATCGGTTCGTCCACCGCTTCTGCTCACTTTTCAAAGAACGTCGAAACCCGTCTCTGGAGACGGGAACGCCGCTTCATTTGCACTCTCGGAGAATTTTCGCAGGGGTTGCGGTTCGGCGTTTGTGATGGGGGTACAGGAAAAATGTGATGAAAAATCGGGGTGAATTGGTGGTTCAACGCGGTTCCTGGCTCAAGATATGAGCGTTCAGGGCAGGTTGCAGGAAAGTATCCACTCGGATACACTACGAAGAGGTGAATGCGCTGCTTCGCTCGTCCGATTTCGATGCGTGGCAAGGCGATGAAAATGGCTCGCGAACTCAAAAGGGCGAAACAGTGAAGAAGAGAAAGAAAATAATTTACAAACCATTCGACGCGGCGGCGTATCTCGATAACGATGCGGTCATTGCGGAATATCTTTCAGCGGCTGCCGAAGACGCGAACCCCGAAGTATTCGTCACCGCCCTCGGCAATGTGGCTAAAGCGCGAGGCATGGCGCAGATCGCCAAAGACGCGGGACTGGGCAGGGAGAGCCTCTACAAAACGCTGAGTGCCGGCGCACACCCCCGCTTCGAAACCATCAATTCCGTGCTGCACGCCCTCGGCGTGAAGTTCACCGTCGTCGCTGAACGCGAGAGATAGATCGCGCTGCCAAACGAAGGTCCCAAGCGGTCGGCGAATGTGGAATCTCACCCTTCAAAACTCAGGGCCCCTTAGTGTCTGTGCCCACGGGGTCGAAGGCCTGCACTCGCGGCGATCGTGGTTCCCACTCCTGCGCAAAGTACGCGCAGGAATGGGGCACCCATTGTGTGGTAGCCTGCGGAGTTTGGTCTGCGTCGGATCAGCTTGCATGGAGGCCTATTAACTTGAAACCCTGGATTTCTGGAAGCTTCGTTTCGTCTTCGCTCTTTCTTATCGTCCTTCTTATTGTCGTCGCCGGCCCTACCCCGGCATGGTGCCAGCAGAACAAAGCCGGCAGCGTCCTGGTTGAGCGCGTTGGGGACACGGCGTTTATTCAATTGAACGCGCCCAGTTTCCTGGCGCTTTCGCCCCGGCAGCAGGCTCTGGCTTACTGGCTGACGCAGGCTTCTATTGCCATCGATCCTATTTTTTACGACCAGGCGTCTGCTTATGGTCTGCAACAGAAACGGTTGCTGGAGGAAATCACGGCTCGTCCCAAGGGAATCGACCCGGGGGTGATGGCGAAGATCAGTGAATTCGCCAAGCTTTTCTGGGGCAACCGCGGCAATCACAACGAGACCACGTCGCAGAAATTTCTGCCCGCTTTTACGTTTGAGCAACTAGAACAGGCTGCGCTGATCGCTCAGAAAAATGGAGCATTTCAGACGGCATATGCCGATCTTCCGCCGCTGAGTCAACCTACCGATTTGATCCGGGAACTGCAGTCGTTGCGGGCTTCGTTGTTTGATCCACAGTTCGAGCCGATGGTGACCGCCAAGAGTCCGGTGGGAGGAGAGGACACGATTCAGGCCAGTTCGAATACTTTTTACCAGAACGTAAGTCAGGCTGATCTGAAGGGGTTTCAGGCTAAGTATCCGCTGAACTCACGGGTGATAAAGAGCGCCGACGGCAAACTTACGGAACTTGTCTACCGCGCCGGCACTCCGGATGGCAGCGTTCCCCCCGGACTCTACGCGACATTTTTGGGCAAAGCGAACGCCTGCTTCGAGAAGGCACGCGCTTATGCCGAGCCGGCGCAAGCCGCGGTGATTGACCATCTGATCCGCTACTACCAGACCGGCGACTATGCCGAGTGGCTGGCGTTTGGCACCGCCTGGGTACAGAACGACGCCACCGTCGACTTCGATAGCGGCTTTATCGAGATTTATCGCGATGCGCGCGGCGCCAAAGGGAGTTCGCAGAGTTTTGTGACGGTCACCGACAATCGGATTACCACCACCATGAAGAAGCTGGCGGAAAGCGCCGCTTATTTTGAAGAGAAGGCTCCGTGGGACGCGAAATATAAGCGCGAGTCGTTCAAACTTCCGGTGGTGAAAGCGGTGGAGACACTGATTGAAACCGGCGATTTCAGCGTGAGCACGATCGGCGACAATCTGCCCAACGAAAACTCAATCCACGAAAAGTATGGCTCGAAGAACTTTCTGTTCATGGGGAGCAAGCGCGCCATCGAGGAAGCGACCGGCCACGCGGCCGTGGCCGAGTTTGCGGCCAACGCTGCCGAGATCGAACGGGCCGCCAAGTATGGCACCGAAGCCAGCGATCTCCAGGTGGCCTTGCACGAAGTCATCGGCCACGGCTCCGGCAGGCTGACGGATCGCGTCAGTGGCGGAGCCCAGCCTTTTCTTAAGGAGTATTTTTCAACGCTCGAGGAAGGACGCGCCGACCTGATGGCGTTGTGGAACGTGTGGGATCCGAAACTGAAGGAGCTGGGGCTGGTGTCAAATCAGGAAGAGGTTGCGGAGGCGATGTACGATACGGCGGCGCTGGTCGCGCTGCAACAGCTGCGGCGCGTTCCGCACGGCGACACGATTGAAGAAGATCACGAGCGCGATCGGCAGTTGATCGCGCACTATATCGCCGACAAGGTTCCCGGCTCGATCGAGCAGTTCAACCGCGACGGCAAAACCTACGTTCGTGTGGCCGACTACCAAAAAATGCGGCAGGGAGTCGGGATGCTGCTGGCTGAGCTGATGCGCATCAAGGCCGAAGGGGATTACAACGCGATCAAGGCGCTGGTCGATCAATACGGCGTCCACTTCGATACGGGGCTGCGCGACCAGGTGCTGGCACGGTATCAGAAGCTTAACCTGCCGACGTATTTCGCGGGGGTCAACGCTCACCTGGTGCCTAGCTTCGGCAAGGACGGCGAGGTCGAGAAGGTCGACATCCACTATTTGCAGGATCCGGTGCGGCAATATTTGGACTATGGCGCTATGTATGACAAGGGGCTGGTGCCGTAGAAAGGAGGTTAGAGGTGAGAGGTTAGATTGCAGAGGTTAAACCCTCCGCCTCCAACAATGCCGATGGAAACTGGGGATTTTACCTCTGCAATCTAACCTCTGACCTCTGACCTGTGCTTCTAACCTCTGCAATCTGACCTCTGACCTCTAACCTGTCCGCAGGGCTGACTTTCGTAACCTGCCCTAGTGGCGGAGGATGAGGCAAAATTGACGCAGAATGCCCTCCATACCCATTCCGCACAAGGGACAGCGCGGCTTCCGCGTCCGGCTTGGCGGGTCCATCCTTACGCTGGTGGTGCTGGAAAACGGGCGTGAGATCCGTGGGCGGCTGAGTCAACTCTCGGTCAACGGCGGGCTGCTCTCGCTGGAAAAGCCGCTCGACGAAGGCATTCGGGTCACCGTCGTTTTCCATCTGGGGTTCAGCATTCGGTGTCGCTCGCAGATGATGTTTCCCATGTGGGCCACGCAGGGATGTCTTCAGCCGTTTCGTTTTCTGGAATTGTCCGAGGCTAGCCGTGCTGGTCTGAAGATGGAATTGGAAACGCTCGTCCGGGCCGGGGCGTCTCAGGAACAAGAAGAAGAAAGCGAATAGCGCTTACTTTCCCGCTGCTGCCAGAATCTGTTGCAGCGGATAGTTCTGCAACTCTCCGATCCGCTCCAGCGTGATATCCGGCTTGGGATAGCGAGCCACTTCGGCCGCGTCGAGCGCGTAGTGTCCCTGGCGCGGAAACACGGTGGTCACCCGCGCGCCCCAATGCTTCTTGATGGCTGCTAGAATCCGCACCTTGTCATCGACCATGACGTAATGCTCGGCGGGATACTTCGCCTCCACGTCGTCGAGTTCGAGTTCCTTGTGGATATAGATCAGGATGTGGCCTTCGAAGGCCTCATAGAGGCCGGAGCGGTCGATTTTGCGCGGCTGAAAGACCACGTCGCCGTCGCTCAGGATCACGGCTCGGCCCAGGCGGCGGGCGTACTCGACTGCATCCAGCGACTCGGGAAACAACCGGTTGGCGAAGGGATAATTGATCATGAAATGCGAGACGGCGAGAAGCTTCGGATCGCGCGGCCGCTCGAGGCGATAACGCTGCAATGCGCCCAGGTAGTCGGCGTATCCGAGTTCGGTGCGCAGCTGCTCGAAAATTTCCCAGTAGCGCTGCGCCGAGCCCTCGCCGACCTTGTTCTGGAGGTGCTGCTTCAGACCTTCGGCCACGCGATCGTTGTCGAGCAGCGTGTTGTCCACGTCGAAAAAGAAGACGGTACGGGGATTGGCGTCGGGGCGATTCACGCGATCTCCAAAATGACCTTCAGGCTCCAGAATGATGAATCCGGGAATTAGAGGCAGCCTTATCATGCCAGAAACGGCGGGCCTTCGCCTCTATAAGTCGGTGTGCCCTAATCTTCTTCTTTCACCACAGAGGCACGGGGACACGGAGAAAAGCTTGGCAAGAACCACAAGAGAAAGGTTTTGCCACGCTGCTGGGGTGCTCCGTGTCTCCGTGCCTCCGTGGTAGAAAAGCAAATTGGGAGGCTGCGTAAGCCGCGTAATTCCTGGTCTTTTTGCAGTTGAAGCGTGGCCGGACCGCTCGATTTGCGGGCGTCGGAAGGGACTTGTGCGGTTCCGGTTCGGTGTAGTACAAAGGCATCGATCACGAATCGATAATCAGCCGAGGCGGAGTATTGTGACTCCGGCTCACAAAACCGGGCGAATCCGTCCTTGCCCCAGGAGACGCTTTTGTGAAACACATTGACCTCGACGTCAACCACCGCTTCGACACCCGGTCCAGCCGCCTTTGTGAATTCTGCCGAGAGCTCGACCCGCAGTTCCCGCACCGCCGCCCCCTCGATCAGATGGTGGTCGGCGGCCGCAAAGCCATTGCTTCCGCTCATTTAACCGAGGATGGGTACGTCCGGCATCGAATGCTTGAACTGCGCCGGATTACGTCCCGCGCGCCGCTTACTGCTGCCTGAACGGTGGATTTCTCGCCCACCCGAGCATTTTTCGCGTTAGCGCTGCGAAAGCCTACACTCGCAGCGTTCCTGGAATCCCACCCCTTCGCAAAGTGCGCGAAGGGATGGGCCACCCCTTGTGTTGCTTATGCCTACGAGGTCAAAAGCCGCTTTGTTCCTCGTTCCTCCGGGGCCCCGGTGGTAACTGGTTGCCGATTTCCCGCTTGACAGGCTTGTCTCGACAGATGGATACTTATGCATTGCATTGCATTTTTATTCATGTCGAAAACAGCCCGCCATCAAGCGATCCTCGACGTGCTCGACGACGGTCCCGTCGAAAGCCAGGACTTTCTTCAGCAGAGGCTGGAGCGCAAGGGATTTGAGGTGGGCCAGGCGACTCTCTCGCGCGATATTCATGAACTGAAACTCGTCAAAGGCCCCGAGGGCTATCGGCGATTGGGCGAAAGCATGGGCTCCGACAGCGTTTTGCCTTCGGTCATGAATCTGGCACGGCAGTTTGTGGTCGAAATCCGGCAGGCTCAGAACCTGCTGGTGGTGAAGACCACGGTCGGCAGCGCGCAGCCTGTCGCCGCCGCGCTTGACGCATCGCACTGGCCTGAGGTCATCGGCACACTCGCCGGCGACGACACGGTGCTGGTCATCGCCACCGATAAAAAGAAAGCGCTAGCGCTCTCCCGTCGCATTCGCGAGCAGTCGTAAGCGGTTTGCGGGCGTCTTTGCAGGCATCAAGGCTTGGAGCCGAGTCAGAATTTTCAGAGAATGGAGTATTACGAAACGACAATGAGAACCGATCCCATGGCACTGCTGGACCCAGGAAAGATGAAGACAAAAATCGCGCCGAACCTGCTGCCGGAACCGATTGCGCCGCGCGATCTCGTCTCCATCCACGATCTTTCTCCCGCCGAAATCCTCTCGCTGTTCAACCTCACTTCCATGCTCAAGCAGCGTCCGGCGGAGTTCCGGGGCATTCTCGCCGGCAAGCAGATGGTGATGTTCTTCGAGAAGCCCTCACTGCGCACCCGGCTCACGTTCGAAGCCGGCATGGACAGCCTGGGAGGCAGCACCTTCTTTTTCGATCAGACGGCCAGCCGCCTCAACGCCCGCGAGTCGCTCTACGACATCGCGCACAACCTTGAGCGCTGGATCGATCTCATCGTCCTGCGCACCTTCAGCCATGCCGTGGTGGAGGAAATGGCGACGTATGCCGGCGTTCCGGTCATCAATGCGCTGAGCGAGCTGGAGCATCCCTGCCAGGCGCTTGCCGACTTCTTTACGCTGCAGGAGCATTTCGGCGATCTCAAGAAAATTCATTTCGCTTATGTTGGCGACGGCAACAACATGGCGCACTCGCTGCTGCTGGCCGGAGCCTCGGTCGGCGCCAAGGTTTCGATCGCCACACCCGAGAGCTATCCGCTCAATCCCGTGATCGTGACCATGGCCAAGGCCATTGCGGAAGAAACCAAAGCCACGCTGCGTATCCTGAACGATGCCCGCAAAGCGGTGGCCGGGGCCGATGCCGTCTACACCGATGCGTGGGCGAGCATGGGGCACGAACAGGAATCCGAAGAACGCGCCGCCATCTTCGGACCTTTTCAGGTGAATGCGGCACTCATGCAGCTCGCCAAGCCTCATGCGCGGTTCATGCACTGTTTGCCTGCGCATCGCGGCTGTGAGGTGACGGACCAGGTCATCGACTCGGTGAACTCGGTGGTCTTCGATCAGGCGGAGAATCGTCTGCATATTCAGAAAGCTATACTGGTATGGCTGCTGGGCAGCGGCGTGGGCCGCTATCCGGCTGGGGTCCAAGGCAGGAGCGCGCATGCCTGAAAAAATTGTTCTCGCCTACTCGGGCGGGCTTGATACCTCCATCATCATTCCATGGCTCAAGGAAAACTATGCCTATGAAGTGATCGCCATGGTCGCCGACGTGGGCCAGGGAGATGACGTCGAAGCGGTGGTTAACAAGGCCTATAAAACCGGAGCCAGCAAGGTCGTGGTCGAAGATCTGCGCGAGGAGTTTCTGACTGGCTATGTCTGGCCGGCGCTGAAAGCGGGCGCGGTTTATGAGAATAAATACCTGCTCGGCACCTCGCTCGCGCGTCCGGTGATTGCGAAACATCAGGTTGAAGTCGCATTGCGCGAAGGCGCAACGGCCGTCAGCCATGGTTGCACCGGAAAGGGCAACGACCAGGTGCGCTTCGAGATGGCTTATCAGGCGCTGGCTCCCGAGCTGAAAGTGATCGCGCCGTGGCGCGAATGGGATCTGAAGTCGCGTGAAGATTGCCTCGACTATGCGGAAAAGCGCGGCATTTCGGTGACTGCGAGCCGCGAGAAAATTCACAGCCGCGATCGCAATCTCTGGCACCTGAGCCACGAAGGCGGAGAGCTGGAAGACGCCGGCAACGCGCCATTCGCGAGCACTTGGCAGATGACGAAGTCTCCGCAGGAGGCTCCCGATAAAGAAGAGAAAGTCGAAATCGGATTTGAAAATGGCGCGCCCGTTTCGGTGGGCGGACAGACTCTTGATCCGGTGTCGCTGGTCGAACTGCTGAACGAAATCGGCGGACGCAACGCGGTGGGACGCATCGACCTGGTCGAGAATCGCTTTGTCGGCATTAAATCGCGCGGCTGCTATGAAACTCCCGGAGGCACGTTGCTGCTGGCCGCTCACGGCGAACTCGAAGCTCTCTGTCTTGATCGCGACCTGCTGCACTTCAAGCAGCACGTAGCGCTCAAGTATGCCGAACTGGTGTATTTCGGCCTGTGGTTTACGCCGTTGCGCGAAGCGCTCGACGCATTCGTCGATACCACGCAACAGAATCTGACCGGCGCGGTTACGCTGTCGCTCTACAAGGGCAACGTCAGCGTGGTGAGCCGCAAATCCGATTACTCGCTCTATCGCACCGACCTCTCTTCGTTCACCATGGGCGCAAGTTACGATCAGAAAGATGCGGAAGGATTTATTCGCATTCTCGGACTGCCCTCGCGTTGCCGCGCCCAGACGAAAAATAAGGTAGAGGTTGCGTCGTGAAAATGTGGTCCGGCCGCTTCCGGCAGCCGCTTGACCCCGAATTTGAAAAATGGCAGCGGTCGTTTCCGTACGATCAACGGCTGCTGCCCTTCGAACTTGCCGCCAGCCGGGCCCACGCCAACGCCCTCGAACACGCCGGCGTGCTTTCCTCGGAAGAGCTGTCGGAAATCGTAAAGGCTTTGGGAGACATCGGCCGCCGCGCTGAATCTTCTCCAGAATTTCTTAACGACCCGGAAGCCGAAGACGTCCATCACTTCGTTGAAAAGCAGCTGGCGGCGTTGATCGGCGCGACCGGCTACAAGTTGCACACCGGCCGCAGCCGCAACGAGCAGATCGCTACCGACCTCCGCCTCTTCGTGCGTGAAAGCATCGATACGCTGCAGAACCTGATCGCCGATTGGATCGAGGCGATTCTTGCTCGCGCTGAAACCGCGGGCGACTCGGCTTCGGTCTTGCCTTTGGCCATGCCCGCTTACACGCACTTGCAGCCGGCCGAGCCGGTTCTGGCTGCGCATTGGCTGCTGGCTTATGTCGAAATGTTTCTGCGTGACGCCTCGCGGCTGGCCGACTGCCGTAAGCGCGTGAACCTTTGTCCGCTGGGATCGGGCGCGGTGGCTGGAGCCACGCTCACGCTCAACCGTCAAGCCATGGCCGCGGAGTTGGGATTTGATGCTCCGACGGCGAACAGCATGGACGCGACCAGCGACCGCGATTTTGCTATTGAATTTGTCGACGCGCTCTCGCTGCTTGCGCTCCACCTCAGTCGCTGGGCCGAGGAGATGATCCTGTTCTCGACGGCCGCTTACGGATTTGTCGAGCTGCCGGAAGCTTACTCCACCGGCAGCAGCGCCATGCCGCAGAAAAAAAATCCCGACTTGCTGGAACTGGTGCGCGGGAAAGCTGCACGAGTCATGGGTTGCGCCACCACGCTGCAGACCTTGATGAAGGGACTGCCGCTCGCCTACAACAAAGATCTGCAGGAAACGCAGGAACCTTTATTCAACGCCTCCGACACGGTTATCGGCATGTTGCCGCTGGTTACCGGATTTATGAACGCGGTCGAATTCAACGACGCGAGGATGAATCAGGCGGCGAGTTCGGGTTTTATGAACGCGTGGGCTGCGGCTGCGTATCTCGTCGAACGCGGAGTTCCCTCGCGCCTCGCTCATGAAGCGGTCGGCAAGGCCGTGGCTTTGGCGGTGGAGCGCGGATGCGATTTGCAGAAACTGCCGGTTGCCGATTTGCAGGTGATCCATTCGAGCTTTGACGCGGGATTCCATTCGCGTCTTGGACTTATTGAGGTGCTTGCGCTGCACGATGTTTCCGGCGGGACAGCGCCTCGGCATGTTAAGCGGGCGCTGCTGAGTGCGCGGGAGCGGGTTGGGGCTTTGCGGGCTTTCGAACAGGTCGGGACCAATCGCTAACTGCTTTGAAAACCTTGGGTTGACTCGCCGGGAAATTTAGGAGGGCTATTTGCTCTTTAAATCGAGCCGCCCGACTTACGCGATCATACTGGTCGCGCTTTCCAGTCTCTGGATGTGTGCGATGTTTCTCCCACTTTTGTATTCCGTCGTGTTTCCGAACAACGACCTCCGCGGAATTGTCTATGCTTTGGAAGAGCGCGGAGCCGCTCCCGCAAAGGCGGCCGATATTGTTAAGGAAACCCTGGCTACAGCGGGACCACTCCGAAGGGCCGTGCAGGTTGGGTACTATTCCGGGGTCACGGCCACGGTGCGGATCAGCGGATCGCAGGCGTCAAACAGGAAGCAGGCTTCTTACCTTGCGTGGTTTCAGAAGCGTTCCAAGCCGTTGCTGCTCGTAATCACGCGCGACGAGGGAGGCGGGAGTACGGCGTTCTACATTAGCGAAGGCAAAATCTCGGGCATGGTGCGCTCCTATTCACTTCCGACACTGTTGTTCGGAGTTTCGCTTTTTCTCATGCGCAGAAGATCTCCGAACAATCTGCTTCGTGATTAGCGAGGTTCGTGATGGCCCCTTCTCGAAAAGCGCGAGAAGAGGTGCACCCAGCTCGTTCCATCGTTGCTCTGCGGGTAGGGGTCTTTCGACTCCGCAGGGACTTCACTTCGTGAAGTCCCTGCTCCGCTCAAGATGACAGTGTGAGGAGATCAACTCAAGATGACAGTGTGAGGAGATCAAGATGAGTTTTGAGTAGATGCGGAAAATACTGGCCGAGCCTTCCTCTGCCCACAACGCATCTAATTTGGGGACGTCATAACTTTGGAGTTCTATCCTGTCTCTTACTCGGGTTCTTTTCTTCGCACTGCTTCTTTTAGTCATCTACGCCGTCCAGCGGTTCTGGTTTCTGCGGGCCTGGGCCTGGATTGGCTCGTTCTCGAATGGCAACTGGCGTTTCGGGCTGCACACTGGGCTGATCGCGCTGGCGGCTGCGCTGCTGGCTACGGTTCTTGATCCGCTGCTGGGGCATGGGGTTTCCCGACTTAGTTTGGGCAGCCTGAATTTCGGTAAGACTTTGATCACATTTGCCCGCTTATGGATGGTCGCTTCATTCTTTGGATTCCTGGCGATTGAGTCGGTGGGAGCGATTGAGTGGGTCACGAATATTGCGGCGCGGCTTTTGCCTCGTTCTGGAAGTGGAGCGGTGGCGGGGGGATTCAGTCCGTCGCGGCGGACATTTTTTCAATATGCCGCGGCGCTGGCGGGAGGCTTTCCATTTCTTGCCGCTACTTATGGATTTGCCGCGGGGCGCTTCCACTATACGATCGAGCGCGTCGATGTGCCAGTCGCCAATCTTCCTCCGGAGCTGGATGGGCTGCGCATCGCTCAGCTTAGCGACATTCATATTGGCGACTACATGCCGCCGCACGAAATTGCTCGCGCGGTTGACATGGCCAACTCGCTGCAGCCGGACATTTCTTTTGTTACGGGAGACTTTGTCTCGAGCGAAGGCGATCCGCTTGATACCTGCATTACCGAGTTGAGCCGGCTGCGCGCTCCGCTGGGCGTTTGGGGATGCAATGGCAACCACGAAATTTATGCGGGAGTGGAAGACGAGGCGGAGCGGCTCTTCCGCGAAAAGGGAATGCGTTTGCTGCGCGGGCGGAGTGCGGTTGTCGAGCACAACGGAGGGCGCTTTAATCTGCTGGGCGTCGATTATCAGCGCGACCACGTGGTGAGCGGCGAGCATACCGGTCCTATGTTGCGCGAGATTGAACCTCTGATTCGCCGCGACATGCCTAATTTCCTGCTGTCGCATAATCCCAATTCGTTTCATCGAGCGGCCGAGCTCGGCATCGAGCTTAGCCTTGCCGGGCATACTCATGGCGGGCAGGTGAAGGTTGAGATTGTGGATCACAGCATCAGTCCGGCGCGATTGATGACGCCGTTTGTCGCCGGGCTTTATCATTTGCCGATGAATGGGCAGAAGGCTGCGCTTTATGTGAACCGCGGGCTGGGGACGTTCGGATTTCCGGTGCGGATTGGCGTGCCGCCGGAGATTACGTTGTTGACGCTGCGGAGAGCCTAGGTTCAGTCGTCCCTCCGGGACTTGGTCCTTCCAGCCGTCGCTCTGACCCGGCGCTGAAGCGCCGGGCTATTATCGGTCGTCCCTTCGGGACTTGTGACTGCGGGACTTCGGCCGTCCCTCCTAAGGGTTGGCTACCAGAGCTTCAAACTTGAACCCCACCAGATCAGGGCTATGAACAGGACTTGCATCGGGATCCGCAGAGGGAGCGGGGTCACGGGCTTGCCTCTCAGCATTACACCTTTCACGGCGGCGTTTACGTTGGCGATGAGCATTCCGATCAGCAGCAGGATCAGGCAGAGTCCGGCGAGGGGGCGGAATTTTGGGATCAGCAAACCGGCCGCGCCCAGGAATTCGAAAATGCCGGTGATGTAGACAATCAGCATGGGCTGCGGAAAGTAGGATGGGATCATCCGCGCCAGATCGTGTCGCATCTTGTTGAAGTGCGTGATACCGGTGGAGACGAACATGACGGCCAGGGCATAAGGAACTGAGTCGTGCCACGTGGCGAGGGCGGGGACACCGAGAGCGCCGATGGCTCTGAGGATCAGCCAGGAGCCGAACAATATGATCAGCACAATCATGCGTTCGTCGTTATTACCAGATGCGTTTCTAGATGCGCTTGCGGGCAGCGGCGATGCGGACTGCGGCCGCGGATTCGACATTTGGTAGTGGTCAGTTTGAAAAGTGATGCGATCCACGTGCACATTTGCGGCCGGCAAACAGCAGGTCCTTCGCTTCGCTCAGGATGACAATTTTTATCTAATCCAGATGACAATTTTTTATTTGCTGAGAATGACGACCCAACTGAGCTACTCCTCGACATCTTCCATGGTCATCTTCCGGGTGTCAAACGTGGTATAATTCTCAGTAAATCATGGTCTTGTAATGCCTGTAGATGCAAGAACTTAGCGGCATTTGTGGTGACACAGGGCGGGCGGAGCTTTGCTCCGCTTGGGCGGACGAATGCGTCCGCCCCTACGCGATCTCTTGAGAACTGACTTTTATGGCTGACGATCAGAATCCTGAACTTCCTTTAACTCCTCCTGGTGGCGACGGACAGTCTCCTACGGGTCCGGGCGCGCTCAACATGGTGCCGGTCAACATTGAAGAGGAGATGAAGCGGTCGTATCTCGACTATTCCTTGTCGGTGATTATCGGTCGCGCTTTGCCTGACGTCCGCGACGGACTGAAGCCGGTGCATCGCCGCATTCTTTACACGATGCAGCAGATGGGGCTGGCTCCGGGACGCGCCACGCGCAAGTGCGCACGCATCGTCGGCGAAGTGATGGGCAAGTACCATCCGCATGGCAACCTGGCGGTTTATGACGCGTTGGTGCGACTGGCCCAGCCGTTTGCCATGCGCGCTCCGCTGGTGGATGGGCAGGGAAATTTTGGCTCGGTCGATGGCGACCCTCCGGCAGCGGATCGATATACCGAAGCTCGTTTGACACGAGTTTCGATGGCGCTGCTTGAGGATCTCGATAAAGAAGCGGTCGACTTTTACCCGAACTACGATGGCACGGAAACGCAGCCTGCGGTTCTTCCCGCTCGTTATCCCAACCTGCTGGTGAATGGATCGGATGGCATCGCGGTCGGCATGGCCACCAAGATTCCGCCGCACAATCTGGGGGAGATTGTGGATGCGACGATCACGCTGGTGAATAATCCGGGCGCGCAGTTGCCGGAAATTCTAAAGTTTGTGCAGGGACCGGACTTTCCTACGGCGGCCATCATTCACGGGCGCGCTGGAATCTTTGAGGCTTACCGAACGGGCCGCGGCCGGTTCATGATGCGGGCGCGCGCCGCCATTGAGAGCGTTACCAAGGACAAGCAGGCGATCATTGTTACCGAAATTCCTTATCAGGTGAATAAGGCGCGGCTGATCGAGCGGATCGCCGATCTGGTGAACGACAAGACGATCGACGATATCTCCGACATTCGCGACGAGAGCGATCGCGACGGCATGCGCATCGTGATCGAACTCAAGCGTGGAGCTGAACCGCAGATCGTGCTTAACCAGCTTTTCAAGCACACGTCGATGCAGGAAGGCTTCAGCATGATTCTGCTGGCGGTGGTAAACGCGCAGCCGAAGGAAATGGGGCTGATCCAGGCGATTAAACACTTCATCGACCATCGCGTCGATGTGGTGCGGCGGCGCACTTCTTATTTACTCAGCAAGGCGCGCGATCGCGAGCACATTCTGGAAGGCTATCTGACCGCGCTTGATCATCTTGATAATGTGATCGTGATTATTCGCGGCAGCGCGAATCGCGCCGATGCTCGAGAGAATTTAGTCGCGTACTTTGGCGGCAAGAAGATTGACATCAATACCAGCGGACGCGCTCCGAAGCTTGACGCGGACAAGCCGTTCACTGCGAAGCAGGCCGACGCCATCCTCGAACTGCAACTGCACCGGCTGACCAAGCTTTCGATCGACGAAATTTCGAACGAGTTGAAGTCCGTGCGCGAAGCGATCGCCGAGTATGAGTCGATTCTTGCTTCTGAGAAGAAGCTGCGCGGCGTGATCATCAAAGAACTGGAAGAGGTCAAGAAGCTTTACGCCGACGCTCGCCGCACCGTGATCGAAGATGAAGCGGCGGAGATCATGCTGGAAGATCTGATCGCCGACGAACAGGTCGCGGTCACGGTCAGCCATTCCGGGTACATGAAGCGGACTCCGATTTCGACGTATCGCATGCAGCGGCGCGGCGGTACCGGACGCACCGGCATGAAGACGCGCGACGAGGATTTTGTCGAGCATCTGTTCATCGCTTCGACTCATGCCTACATTTTGATTTTCACCAACACCGGGCGCGTTTACTGGCTGAAGGTGTATGAGATTCCCGACATCGCCGCTGCCGGCAAAGGCAAGCACGTCGGCAATCTGGTCGGGCTGCAGCCGGGCGAAACCGTGCGCACCATGCTCGCGGTGCGCGACCTGGAAGAAGAAAACAGGTACGTCTTTTTTGCCACGCACAATGGCACGGTGAAAAAGACTGAAGTGAAAGACTTCTCGCACGTGATGCAGCGCGGCATCATTGCAATCAATATCGAAGAGGGCGATGAGTTGGTGGCGGCTTCGCTCACCGATGGCAACCAGATCGTGTTCCTTGCTTCGCATGATGGGCAGGCGATTCGCTTCGACGAGAATGACGTGCGCTCCATGGGGCGTAACGCCACCGGCGTGCGGGGCATGAACCTGGGCGAGAAAGATTACATCGTCGGCATGGCCACCACGATCAAGCCGGAGGCGAAAGCGGCATTGAAAGAGGGTGAGGTCGCTCCCGAAGTGGCCGACCTGGTGCCGGAGAAAGGCTCGCTGATTCTTTCGGTGACCGAGAACGGGTACGGGAAGCGGACTCCCGCCGATGAGTATCGCTTGACCAATCGCGGCGGCAAGGGCGTGATCAACGTCAAGACAACGGAACGCAACGGCAAGGTCGTCGGCATCTCGCAGGTGTCGGAGAAATCCGAGGTGATGCTGATCAGCCAGTACGGCAAGATCATCCGGATTGAATCCAAGTTCATACGGGAATCGGGGCGGTCGGCACAGGGAGTGCGGTTGCTGAACGTGGAGCCGGGCGACCGGGTCGCGGCGGCGGTGGTGATTCCTCCGGAAGAGCCGCCTAATGGGACGTTGATTCAGTAAGTTACGGGCTGGTTGTACGTACAATGTTTCACGTGGAACACTTTGTCGACATATTTATGTACGTACATTTACGCTGTAAGTTTTATAGAGCCTGCTGAACAACCTGCGGAAAAAAGTCGTTTCTGAGCGAAAGCCGCGCCCTCAGCGGCTAAAGCCTTATTTAAATCGTGAAGTTATCGCAGCGGTGAACCGCTGCGCCACCCAAAATCAAGTGCAACACCAATGAGCAAGCGCAACACCAAGAGCAAGCGCAACACCAAAATCAAGTGCAACGCCGGATATGAACGCCGGCAGCTTGAGAGATGTCAGCACCCGCCCCTTGCGATAAGGCCGCAAGGAGCGGGCCACCCTTTTGCTCCTCTCCCTTAGTGCTCCTCTATCCTCGAGTGCTCCTCTGCCCTTGAGTTGCTTTTACTGCTGGGCGGTGAATAATTTCAAATTTTCGGCTTTCCAGCGCATTGCGGCGTAGATGCGATTTCTTCCGCTGGGGTGATCGAAAAAAATCCACTCTTCGATGGGGCCGGGATTCATTTTGCGATATTCGCCGAGATGGATCGCCGCCTGGGCAAAGCCGTCGGGCTGCCGGCTGGTGTTCAGTCCGTACATGTCGGCTTCGTATTCCTGCGTGCGGGTGTACGTGTTCACGATGGGTGTGATGACGGTGCCAAAGATAGAGAAGAGCAACAATGCGAGGGGAAGAACGGCGGTGTCACCGACTCCCCGAATCTGCCACTTCTCGCCCCAGCGCTGGAGCGACCATCCGAGGGTCCAGTACAAGTAGGCGAAGCCGAGCACGATGACGATGGAGAAAAACGTGAGGCCCTTGGAGATGTGGTTCATGACGTAATGGCCCATCTCGTGTCCCATGACCGCTTGGATTTCTTCGGGTGAGCCGCGGCGCAAGAGGTTGTCGTTGAGGGTGATGCGCATGGTATTGGCGAAGCCGCTGACGTCGGCGCTCATGCGCGTCGTCTGCCGTGAAGCGTCCCGGGTGTACACATTCTTCGCGGGAATCCCGTTGGCTCTCGCCAGGCTCAGGATGGGATCGACAACTTTGGGGTCGTTGAGGATCGTAGATTTGTTGAAGATCGGAGCAATATAGACGGGCGTGATCGCTATTCCGAAGATGGCAAAACAAATGGTGACGACGGCGCCCCAGATCCACCAGGTACGCGGGAGACGGCGGACAACGCCGAACAGCAGCATGGCCAGCAGACCGCCCAGCACTATGCCCAAGGCAAGACCTTTCAGTTGATCGACCATCCAGGGACCGAAGGTTTGCGTGGCGAGTCCGTACTTGTGCTCGCGGAAGTATCCTTCGTAAACGGCGAGGGGGAACCCGAGAATGGTGGTGAGAACCAGGTATTGTGCGACGTAGAGGAAGGTTTGCAGCGGCTTAAAGCGCGTGACGCGCTCCGAGAGATCGCGCATGCGGGCGGACCAGCGCAGGTTCAGGAGCAGCAATGAGATTACGGCTCCGTAGAGAAAATCCCAGAGAATAAGCCAGTATCCACCCTCGAAATAGGCGTCGGACCGAGCGGTTTTGTCGGCGGGAATCTGCGCGAGGTAAGCGTTGGTGGCGGCGGTCGCGTCGAAGTGCGGCGAGGGCTGGGCTTCCGGGGGAACCTGGATCACGGATGGCATCTCGTTCGCGTCTGGTTGCGCGAGGGCGGGAGTTGCGAGGAAAGTTGCGCAGCAAAAAATCAGACAGCCGAGTATCGTCGTTAAGCCTGTTCGTTTAGGCATCATTGAGTCGGTCTCCGGAAAGTGATCCGTAGAGTGTATACGGAGTTTCGGTGGCGGCGGTTCATTTTTAGCGGCGGCATGGGTGCTCCCTGTGACTGGAAAGGGTAGACGCCTTCCTTTTTTACCGCCGAGGACGCGGAGGGCGCGGAGAAAGACCTGAACCAGCAAAAACCAAGAACACCGCCGCGGTCTTCACGTCCCCGGACGCGAACCGCGGAGAACTCGAAGTGAAAAAGTTTCGGAGACGTAGGTTTGGCCAGGCGGTTCGGTCGCCCCTCCGGGGCTTGCTCCGTACAGCTGGGCTCTTAACCCGGCGCTGAAGCGCCGGGCTATTATCGGTTGTCCCTCCAGGACAGTCTAGGGGCGCGTTTTGGCGATTTCTGGCGCGGCGGCTTCGCCGGTTCGTTTGGCTTGTTGCGGAGCTAGATGGTGCCGGGTTAGTCCGTCTTTCAGGAATTCGAAGCTTTCTTCGGGCGTATCCGCGATCTTGAATAGCGCGAGATCGTCGGGTGAGATTACGCCCGCGTCGGCCATGGCTTCGAAATTGACGATTTTCTTCCAGTAAGCGCTGCCATAGATGACGACCACAATTTTCTTGGCCAGTTTTTCGGTCTGGGCGAGGGTGAGGATTTCAAAAAGTTCGTCCAGCGTGCCGAAGCCCCCGGGAAAAATCACCAGGGCTTTGGCCAGGTAGGCGAACCAGAACTTCCGCATGAAAAAATAATGGAACTCGAAGTTGAGCGAAGGCGTGATGTAGGGGTTCGGATTCTGTTCGAAGGGCAGGTGGATGTTGAGTCCGATGGTTTTTCCTCCCGCTTCATTGGCGCCGAGGTTGGCCGCTTCCATGATGCCGGGGCCGCCGCCGGTGGTGACAACGAAGCGGTGACGCTTGGCGGGGATCTGGAGGGTCCATTCGGTGAGCATGTGGGCGAGGCGGCGCGCATCCTCATAGTAGCGAGCCATGTCGACGGCGGCCTCGGCGCGTTTGATTTCCGTGGCGCGCTGGGCGGCGGGAGCGGGGTTGTTGTTCGCCTGAAGGCCGGTCAGAAAATTCGCGGCATACTCGCGACTCTTGATGCGGGCGGAACCGAAGAAGACGACCGTGTCCTGAATCTGCTCGCGGCGGAAGCGCGAGAGGGGCTCGCTGTATTCGGCGAGCAGGCGCAGAATTCTGCCATCCGGGCTGTTGAGAAACGGTTCGTTCTGATAGGCGAGAGGCGCGGATTTCAGTATTTGATCAGTCATAAGTAAATCAGTCGTTCGTCGTTGGTCGCTAGTCGTTGGGCATCAGGTGTCCGTCGTTAGGAGTCAATCAAGGCCGTCGTCCCAGCGACCAACGACTATCGACCAACGACTGCTCTTCATTCCTCTTCCCGATATTGGATGGCTTCCCAGAATCCGATCCAGACATTCAGGACGCCTAGGCCGGTCGCTAGTCCGCGGGCGAAGCCGCTGTCTACTATGCCGCGCAGCGCGGGATAGGGCAGGAGTAGAGGGTTTTCCGCCCACTCGGGACGCCAGGGCAAAATCATGAGCATTACGCCCAGCGTGGCACACAAAAATACGAACAAGAGAACTCCGATGCGGCGGAGCCATACTCGCGCGGCCGACGGCGATGGGGCGGGACGGGCAACGGGCAAGTCCGGGACCGATGCTTCGGGCGAAGACTTGAGTTCGCCGACACCGGTGTTCGCGCTGGCAAAGGGTAGCTTGGGATCGGAAATCATTACACGGAGATCATTACACGAAGATCATTCAATGAAGATCATCGCACGAGTTGTCGTGGGTAAGGCCGCGGATGTACGGATTAACACCGCGGGCGCGGGACCGGATCGCAAAACGCGCGTAAATTTCAAACCCACTTCGTGCATTCTACGACTTCAGAGCCTTAATGCGCTCGGCCACGTCGCGATAATCGATATTCGCGCCGTAGACATCGGTGAAGTGCCGCAGGGCGGCGGGTTTGTCCTGGGCAGCTTCGCAGGCCGACCCCAGTTCGTAGTTGATGGCGAGGCGCGCCTCATTGTCAAGTCCCGGGATGGTAAGCGACTTTTCATACCAGCGAATGGCGGCTTCCGGAACGCCTTTGTCGAGGAAGCACTGGGCCAGCCAGGTGTAAGTCTGGACGGGCTGGGAAAAAGGCAGGCCGCGATCGATGGAAGAGCAAACTTTCTGGAGCTCGGCAATGGCTTCGTCGAGCAGCCCCATTTCGCGGAAGGCAACGCCGAGGTTGTAATGGGTTTCGGGATCGTTGTCGCCGGCCGCAACCTCTTCCTCGAGTTCCTGCTTCAACTCGCCGAACATTTCCGAAAGATCGATGCTTTCGGAGGGATGCATGGCCTGCGCTTCGGGTCCGAGGGTGCGCATCACGCTTGGACTGTAGGTGAGGGCAGGAGCGGCCGCGGTGGCGGCGCCTCCGGCGGACGCTGCGATCGAGGGCATGGTGGCCGGAGCGGGCGGAACTTTAATTTCAACACGGGCTGCGGCTGGATGCGCCACGGGCTCGTGTTCGGGCTCGTGTTCCGGCCGTCTCGCCGCCGACCAGGCTGGCGCCGGCTGGGCCTCGGCTGGCTCTTCGTGAGCAGCGGGTGGCTCAGCTTGCGGGAAAGAATCGCCGAGTGAAGCTTCCAGATCGGCGACAAACGAATTCAATTCGCTGGCCCCGGTGTGCGCAGGCTCGAAATGAAGCGGCTCGGCATGGGCCAGCTCCGCCGGAACCTCGCTGGAGGTTGCGTGGTCCGCCTGGTGTTCGTAACCGATGAGATCGGCGGAGGGTGCGATTTCGGTTGTGTCCTCGGCCGCCATTTCGAGTTCGAAGGCCGCTGGCTCAAGGGAAGTTTCGTCGGCGTTGATCTCGGGAATGTCCGCTTCCGGTTCGACGGGCGGTAGACCGGTCGATTCGAGGGCAGCGCGCAAGGGATCGAGAATATGAGGATCGCGGGTGAGCGATTCGAGCTTCTCGAGCGCAGACCGGGCCTGGTCGGTCATGAAGTGCTCGAGGTAGAAGCGAATTTCGTCGACCGTCTCGGCGATCTCGGGATTTACTTGAGCGTCGGCGTTGGCGTCGAGGATGGCCGGGCTTTCCGTGGCCGGGGCTGAGCTGTCGGCGGAGAGGGAATGTTCCCATTCCGAGGACAGATCGTTCGGGTCGGAAGGCGGTTGCACGGCCAACTCGTGGATGTCGAATTCGGGATGCGCGGCGGCTTCGGGCTCGGCCGTCGGCCAGGGGGCTTGCGGAGCGGCTGCAGCGGCCCGGTTGATAGCGTGAACCGATGAATCGGCGGCGGATCTGGCGGAGGCAGCTTCCGCGCTGTGCTCGTAGCGCGCGGCCAATTCTCCATAGCGCACAGCCTCATCGGGATAGCCGGCGTCGTGGTACACGCTTTCCAGCGTGCGGCAGCAGACGGCGGCTTCGGTGAAGCGGCGAAAACGGGTATGCAGAGCGACCAGGCGCTGGTTGAGGCGCACGTCGCGCGGGGCCTGCGGCAGAGCGCCGAGCAGAGGCACGACGGCTTTGTCCGGCAGGTTGTAAGAAAGGAACAGGTCGGCATCGGTGACCGCGGAGCGCACGGCGATGGCGATGTGGTCGGGATAAGACTGATCGATGACCGGCGCCGTCGATTCCATCTCCTCGACGATGACCGCGCCTTCTTCGGCGGTGATCCCGAGGGCAGGGGA
>Ga0182018_10000047_pt1 | contig 141700 bp, 107 predicted proteins | sample 812P2MmetaG_FD_120490 | JGI IMG/M metagenome (GOLD analysis project Ga0182018, IMG submission 120490) | Permafrost microbial communities from Stordalen Mire, Sweden - 812P2M metaG | ecosystem: Environmental > Terrestrial > Soil > Wetlands > Permafrost | place: Sweden: Stordalen | collected... | reverse complement strand
CTGTCCTTCAGGCTAGTTGACGCTCAACCCCTGATTCAGTAGCCTCATGCGCGAGTCCAGTGGGAAGCGAACGCGAGAAACCTTCGGGAGAAAGGAGGCACCGATGACCGAGAAACCCGTCGTCCCCATTTCAAGGCGCCAGTTTGCACGGCGCGCCGCCATCGCTTCGGCCGTAGCCTCCATTGCTCCAGCCGCGGCTTTAGGTGCCGGCGTTGCTTCGGGCGCCGCGCAGACTCCAGCGCCAGGAAACCAGGCCCCTGCTTCCTCGAGCCAGCCGCAACTGCCTCCCGATATGCCGAAGCTCTCGCCCGAAAGTCAGGTTGAAGCCGACAGCCGCTTCCAATTGATCTTGGCGCAATATGGTAGCCGCTTCTCCGACGAGCAGAAGGCGGATCTCCATCGGCTTTGCATGGTCGCCCAACCATCGCTGGACCATGTGCGGGCCTACAAAGCGGAAAACCAGGACGGTCCCGGCCTATATCTGAAGCCGCTGTTCGAACGGGAAAAGAAGCCGAAGCCTGCGGCGCAGCCAACGCAGCCTGCCGCTAAAACATCCGGGGCGGCGACGAAACCATGAACCACAACTGGTCGTGGAATATGCAGCGCGGCTGCGCGGACGGCAGCGGTCGCGCTGAAGCGCGCCCCTGCATTTTTGGCGCTGCGCGCCTAGGCCGTTAGGGAAGACCGGATGCCCAGCGAAGAAATCTTCTATTTGCCGGTCACGGAATTAGCAAAGCGCATCGAGTCGAAAACACTCTCGCCCGTGGATTTGACGCAGCTCTACCTTAAGCGCAGCGAAAAACTCGGCCCACGATTCAACGCGTACGCGCGGCTCACTCCTGATATCGCCCTCGCGCAGGCGGAAGCCGCGGAGAAAGACATTCGGCGAGGACATTATCGCGGTCCGCTGCACGGAATCCCCTACGCGGCTAAGGATTTGCTCGCCGTCAAAGGTGTGCCCACCACTTGGGGAGCGAAACCCTACGCTGACCAAGTGTTTGACTACGACGCCACGGTAATCGAGCATTTGAATCACGCTGGCGCGGTGCTGCTCGGCAAAGCGTCGATGATCGAGCTGGCTGGTGGGATGAACTACCGCTTCGCTTCCGCCTCGCTGCAGGGAGCGGCAAAAAATCCGTGGGATACCTCGTGCTGGACTTGCGGATCGTCCTCCGGGTCCGGCGCGATCGTTGCGGCTGGGCTCGCGGCGTTTGCGATCGGCACCGAGACGTGGGGATCGATCATTTGCCCGTCGGCTTTCTGCGGCATCAGTGGGTTGCGGCCTACGTATGGCCGCGTAAGCCGTTATGGCGCGATGGCGCTGGCTCCTTCGATGGATAAGATCGGCCCGATGGCGAGATCCGCCGAAGACTGCGCGCAGATTTTCGCCGTGCTGGCCGGGCACGACCCGAAAGATCACGGCACGCTGCCGGTCGATAAAGCCGCCTTCACGTACTCGCCTTCGATGGAATTGAAGACGCGGTCGTTGACGGTCGGCTGGCTCACGAACGCGTGGAAAACGGTAGATCCCAGCGTGGCGAAAATCGCCGAGACCACCGAGAAAACATTGCGGAAGACTTTTCCGGTCGTGCGTCACGTCGCGCTGCCGCCAGGACCATGGGACGATACCGGCAACGTCATCATGGGCATCGAAGGAGCGGCTTCGTTTCGCGCGCTGATTCGCAGCGGCCACGTCAGCGAGCTGGCCGACCCGCTGGGCCAAATTAACGGTTATGTGAATGAGCAGATGCCCGGCGCCGACTATCTACAGGCGCAGCGCATTCGCGAGATTCTGCAGAAAAAAATGGCGGACCTGTTCGATTCGTTCGATGTGCTCGCGACAGTCTCGCAACCGCTGCCTGCAACACCCCTCGATTTCAATTTGGAGACGGGCCTTTCCTTCCCTGACTCTTTGGGCGCCATCGGCAATCTTTGCGGACTACCAGCCCTATCTGTCCCGTGTGGCTTCACCGAAAAACATCTTCCGGTGGGCGTGCAGTTCGTGGCGCGGGCCGGCGACGATTTCGGCGTGATTCAAGCGGCACGCACCTTCCAAGCACACACGGACTGGCACCATCGCCATCCCAAGCTCACGTGAGGGTCTGAATCAGGATTTTCGGGCGACGTCGAGCACTTCGCGCACGGCGCGCAAGAGCGCGCTGCGATTGAACGGCTTCGTGAGGATGCGCACCGACGAACCAGACTGCGCGGCTTCGGTCGCGGCGTGTTCGCTATAACCGGACATGAAAATGACGCAGAGCCCGGAGTGCGCCTGCTGTAGCAGGGCCGCTAATTGCTGTCCCGTCATTCCGGGCATGACCAGGTCGGTGACCAGGAGATCGATTTCGGTGGAATGCTCCGCGGCAAGTTTCAGCGCTTCCTGGCCGTTACCCGCTTCGATAATGGTGTAGCCGGCGGCTTCCAGGAATTCGCGAGCGAGTTCGCGCACATCCGCTTCGTCTTCGGCGAGCAAGACGGTCTCGGTTCCGCGCGGCGCCTCCGCAACGGTCGTGGACGCGGCGCCTTTCTCGACGGGCTGGTCGACGCGCGGCAGATAAATTTTGAAGGAAGTGCCCTTGCCGACTTCGCTGTAAACCCAGACGAAGCCTCCGCTTTGCTTGACCACTCCATAGACGGTCGAAAGTCCGAGCCCCGTTCCTTTGCCTTGTTCCTTGGTCGTGAAAAATGGCTCGAAAATACGCGCCTGGGTTTCGGCATCCATCCCAGTTCCGGTGTCGCTCACGGCGAGGAGAACGTAGTTGCCGGGTTCGACGACCGGCCGCGTATTGCTGTAAGTGCGATCCAGCTCGGCGTTGGACGTTTCGATGAGCAAGCGGCCGCCGTTGGGCATGGCATCGCGCGCGTTCACCGCCAGATTCATGATCACCTGTTCCATCTGGCTGGCGTCGGCGCGAATGGCGCCGAGATTGGGCGAGGTGCGAATGATGAGCTCGACATCTTCGCCAATCAGGCGCGGAATCAACTTGCCCATTTCTTCAACGACATTGTTCAGACTCATCACGCGCGGCTGCAACACTTGCATGCGGCTAAAGGCGAGCAGCTGGCGGGTGAGCGACGCAGCGCGATCGGCGGCGCGGTCGATCAATTCTATTTTTCGCACGGAATGATCTCCGGGCGGCAATCCATTCAGTAATAGCTCCGTGTGGCCCTTAATCACCATCAGTAAATTGTTGAAATCATGTGCGACCCCGCCGGCCAAACGTCCGACGGCTTCCATTTTTTGTGCCTGGCGAAGCTGTTCTTCGAGCAGTTGGCGCTCGCCGACATCCTGCGCGACTACCAGATGGACGGCGCGGCCGGCATATTCCAACTGGTGAGCGATGATTTCGGTATCGATCACTTTTCCATCTTTGCGAACGTGCTTCCAGTGTCCTTTGTATTGCTCGTCGCACTTCGGCTGGCGAATGTACTCGAGGAAAGCGGCTTGTTCGCTGGCCAGGCGAATGTCCAGAACGGTCATACCCTCGAATTCTTCGCTCGAGTAACCGAATTCGCGAACAGCCGCGTCGTTCACCTGCAGGAAGCGAAGCGTTTCGGTGTCGAAAACCCAGGTAGGAAGCGGGTTGTGGGAAAAAAGGAGGCGGAACATCGAAGCACTTTTGCGCAAGGCGTCTTCGGCGCTGCGGCGCTCGATGGCTAGGGCGATGTGGCCGCCAACGGAATCGAGAAATTCGAGGTCGCGAACGTCGTAGGCTTTTTCGTTCTGATAGTGCTGAACGACGAGGACTCCGATGGTTGCGGTGGGAGTTTTGAGCGGGACGCCGAGCCACGCGGGAGATGGCGAGCCCACGAGTTCGACTTCGTCACGTGCAGCGAGCCGATCGAATTCGGATTGCGGAATCAGCATGCCGCGCCCGGTGCGAAAGACAAAAGCGGTGCAGGTGCGACTCACTTTCTGAGGGGTGGGAGGCGGGTCGTATTCATCTGCGAAAAATGGAAAGTGAAATGTGTCGGTTTCCCCGTCGTGGAGAGCGACAAAGCAATTTTCGGCGTATAAAACTTTTTTGAGTGACTGATGGATGCTGAGAAGCAACTGATCCAGGTTGGCGGTTTGATTCAGTGCGTGGACGATGTCGGAAATGACCTGGCGCTCTTCCTGCATTCTTTGCAGATCGGTGACGTCGAGAAAGCTGACGACGATGGCTTCGACGCCGGGGTAGCGCAGATGATTCTGGGCCGAAACCTCAAACCAGCGCCACAATCCGTCCTTGCGTTGGAGGCGGCAACGGGCGTTAAACCAAGCGCCCGGCGATTCCGTCAATTGTTGAAGACGTTTGCGAGCGGAAGGTTGCTGTTCCGGATGGAGCAAGTTAATGATGGGCTTTCCGACCAAATCGCCGGAAAAATAGCCGAGGACACGGCCAAACCCTTCATTTGCATAGAGAACCGAGCCTTCACTATCGAGGAGCGCAAGCAGTTCGCGTGTCGATCCCAGCAACGAGGAGAGTTGCTCGGGACCCAAAATGGTTTGCTCGGAAGATAGGCGCTGTGACATGTGGACGTTGCGTGCAAAAGCCACCCACAACAGTGGATCGCGGGCAGCGGTGAATCCGGCAGCCTCCGCTGAAGATTCTCGTGCTACAACGACCACACCAAAAGGGCCGAGGGCAATGCGTATAGGATACGTTAAACCGTTTAATGAAAAGGCGAACAAGAATGAGCGTGTCGCGAAAAAATGACTGTACGAAAGGCCAGGTTGGATGCCGAGTAGCCTTCTCTGCGATTTGTGTCAGGCCTCACTCGCGACAAGTCCCGCCAGGGACGCAGGAGGCGCTAAGGTCTTTCGGGCGCTACCGGGGCATGCTACGCTCCGGGCGTCGATGGACGATTTTCCACTTCAGATGCAAGTACCTTGAAAAGTTGTGGTGAGGAGACAATTTCGCCATGCATTCGATTTGGAAGGATATGTTTGTATTGGGCTTGCCCGTTCTCGAGAAGATCCTGCGGCCGGTTGTGGTGTATGCGTTCCTGGTCGTCAGCTTGCGGCTTTCCGGCAAACGCGAACTGGTACAACTGAATCCCTTCGATCTGGTGGTCTTGTTGACGCTGTCGAATACCGTGCAGAACGCGATCATTGGCGACGACAACAGTGTGAGTGGCGGAATTATCGGGGCGACTTCCCTGCTGGCGATAAACTATCTGGTGGTGCGTTTTCTGTACAATCACCGAAAGCTGGACCAATTGGTCGAAGGCAGGGCCGACGTGCTGATCGACAACGGCAAAGTGCGCACGGAGCATCTGAAGAAAGAGTTGATTACCATGCAGCAACTTTTGGCGGCGGCACGCAAGCAAGGCTTTGAGGATCTGTCGGACGTGCAGCAGTGCGTGCTGGAGCCGGGAGGGACGCTTACCTTTGTCGCCCGGAAGCCTGATACGGAGGATCTGCGGCACCAGGAATTGCTAAAGCGGTTTGAGATGGTGACCGAAGAGCTGGCGCGGCTGCGAAAGACGCAGCCACCAGCTACGGCTTAGGAGTTGGGATCGAGTCAGGCGAATCTTATTGGGCGAATATGAGCGTTCAGTGCAGGGCGAGATGCACAGTTCAGGTTCTTCGAGTACCTTGTCGAATGGTCTCAGCATGACCCGTTAAGGTTGTGGGGTATGCCTTCGCCCGGAACTTATCGGAAAGCGGACGTCACTTCGCGCTAGGTTCATGGGGAATTCTTGAAGGCGGAGGAGGTTGATCTGATCGACCGGACCCTCGGGCACTATAGGATCACCGCGGCGATTGGTGCTGGCGGGATGGGTGAAGTGTATCGCGCCGCCGATGGCAAACTCGGCCGGGACGTAGCGCTGAAGGTGCTGCCTGCGGCCATGGCGGGCGATTCTGAATACCTAGCGCGTTTCCAACGCGAGGCTCGCGCCGTTGCCGCACTGAATCACCCGCACATCGTGACGATTTATTCGGTGGAAGAGGTGGGCGGCGTCCACTTTCTGACGATGGAACTCATCGAGGGCCGATCGCTGAAGCAACTGATTGCCGCGGGCGTCATTCCAGTCGAGCAGATCTTAGAGATGGGCGCTGCGCTTGCGGATGCACTCGCTTCGGCGCACGAGAAAGGAATCGTGCATCGCGATCTGAAACCCGCCAACGTCATGGTGACGCCCCAGGGTCGCGTCAAGGTGCTCGACTTCGGGCTGGCCAAAGATGTCCTTGCAGCGGATGCGACCGACACCACGCTGACCTCAGGTGGTTACACGAGAGCAGGCAAAGTGATGGGCACGCCTGCGTACATGTCCCCCGAACAAGTTGCGGGCCGCACAACCGACCATCGCACCGACATTTTCTCGTTGGGGATCGTGCTGTATGAGATGGCGTGCGGGCAGCGGCCGTTCCTCGGCCGATCACCGGCAGAATTAGCATCCGCGATCCTGTGCGACGCGCCAAAGCCTTTGAACGAATTGCGGCCCGACTTACCAGAACAATGCTGCGAGGCAATTCACCGCTGCCTAGAGAAGAGCGTCTCCGAACGGTCGTTGTCGGCGCGGGATCTCCACACCGTACTGCGCGCAACCACAGGCAACAGGACCGCTGACGCGACGCGGCCCCCGATCGCGGCAGGCCGGCCTTTCTCCACGGCGCCGAAGCGTGACCCGGGAGCGGCCCGCGCCAGTGAGGGCTTCTGGATCGCCGTCCTGCCGTTCGGGTACAAAGGCACAAACGCCGAAGTGACTGCCCTGGCCGAGGGTCTCACGGACGAAATCGTGACTGGCCTATCGCGGTTTTCCTACCTCAAGGTGCTTGCGCGCAGCTCCACCACGAAGCATGCGCATGAGGAAGTGGACGTCCGCGCTGTTGGCAAGGAACTTGGCGCAAGCTACGTGATGGAAGGCAGCCTTCGACTGGCGGGGTCCAAGCTGCGGATCGCGGTGCAACTGGTCGACACGAACGCTGGCGCGCATCTTTGGGCGGAGACTTATGACCGTGCCTTTCATGCGGAAGACGTTTTCGCGCTCCAAGATGACGTTGTACCCACGATTGTGTCGACCGTCGCCGACACCTACGGCATCCTCCCGCACACGATGAGTGAAGTGCTTCGCAACCGTGACCCGGAGCGACTTACGCCCTACGAGTCCGTGCTTCGAAGCTTCGCGCACTTCCCGCGCCTGTCCACCGCGGAGCATGCGGCATCGAGGTCCGGCTTGGAACGCGCCGTCCAACAAGCGCCAGGTTATGCCGATGCGTGGGCGATGCTGTCGATGGTGGTGAGGGAAGAACACACACACGGGTTCAACGTGCGACCTGATCCCCTGGGACGCGCGTCGGCCGCCGCGCGGCGCGCCGTCGAAATCGCTCCTTCGAATCACCTCGCTTACCACGCGCTAGCCTCGGCGCAATTCTTTCGGCGCGAGTTCCAGGCGTTTCGGATCTCCGCGGACCGCGCCATCGCGCTCAACCCTATGGACGGATTCACCGCGGCGTACCTGGGTTTTCTGATTGCCTATGCCGGCGACTGGGAACGCGGTTGTGCTCTGGCGATAAGGGCCAGGCGGCTCAACCCACATCATCCCGGATGGTATTGGTTTGGTTCTTTCTTCGACGCTTATCGCCAGCATGATTACCGTGGCGCGCTGGACTACGCGCTCAAAGTCAACATGCCTGGATTCTGGCGTACGAATCTGGCACTGGCAGCAGCCTATGGACAGCTTGGCGAAGAAGAAGCAGCGCGGGAATCGGCGCGCGGGCTGCTTGCACTGAGACCCGATTTCCCTACCATCGCGCGCGAGGAGTTGGAGAAGTGGTGGGATCCGGCGCTCGTCGAGCACCTTATCGAGGGGCTTCGCAAAGCGGGTTTGGAGATTGGCGCGGTGCATTCCAAGTCGAGCCACGAGAGCGGCGGATGACGCCTGGAGTTGGGGAGCTGCGAGGTTTCGCTGAGCGATACACGGCGGCGTGGTGCAGTCACGACCCCGTGAGCGTAGCCGCCTTTTACACACGGGATGGTTTGCTTAGCATCAATGCCAACGCTCCGGCGAAGGGGCGGAAAACCATCGCCGCCTCGGCTGGGGCGTTCATGACGGCGTTTCCTGATCTGCAGGTGGTTATGGACGACATCGTCACACAGGGTGATCGTGCCGTATATCATTGGACGTTGAGCGGTACCAACACCGGGCCATGCGGCGCGGGTCGCCGTGTTCGCATCAGCGGCTTCGAAGTGTGGACGATCGGAGAGCATGGACTCATTGCCGAATCACGAGGCCATTTCGACGACGTTGATTACCGGCGCCAGCTGCAACACGGCGCCCAGGAAATAGACTAGAACGCGCCGATTTTCGTCATGCCCTGGAATTAATGGAGCAGGAAACCGGTGATGGCCAGAACAACCCCGACGGCTCCAATCGCGATGCCGCTGAACCAGAAGAAACGCTTCTTGGTCAGCAGGGTGATGGAGCAGATCACCAGGCCCATTTCCAGAAAGACTTCACCTGCGTCGAAGCGGTCGGCGCGATGGCTGGTCAGGTCGCGCTCGGCTTCCAGTTCTTCCGCCTTTTCCCTGATTCCGTTTTTGTCCTCCGTGTAGCGCTTGACTTCTTTTACATATTTCTCGCGGACGGCGGAAGTCTCTTCTTTTTCATGCGGCGCGAGGGCGCCGAGCATGTCGGCTACGGCGTCCATTTCGTGGAGACGGATATCTTTGGCCTGGTAGTAGCCCCACTGATCGCTGGCTTTGGCCTGCAGGAGAAGTTCTTCGGTGTGGGCGCGATGGCCGAGCAGGGTGACGATAGCGCCGAGCACCGCGAGAATGGAGATGGTCACCGAGACAGGAATAGTGAGCGGGTGCAATCTTTGCTCTTCGTGTTCTTCGTGTTCGGGCAGTTCGATGCCTTCGGACATTTGTGAGCGCGTTCCTTTCGGTGATTATTTGTCGCTACTGGCGGCCATGGCTTTAAGAGCATCCGCGGCGGCGGCGATGGTTCGTTCGATATCCTGCGATGTGTGCGCCGTCGAAACGAAGGCGGCCTCGAACTGCGAGGGCGCGAGAAAGATGCCGCGGTCGAGCATTTCACGGAAAAAGCGGGCGTAACGCTTGGTGTCGGAGTGTTTCGCGCCGGCGTAATCTCGGACCGGCTCATCGCTGAAAAACAGGGTGCTGAGCGACCCCGTGGAATTGACCTGCCCGGGGATTTTCGCGTCGGCGAGGGCCTTGCGGAGGCCGCTGGCGAGACGGTCGGCTCGTTCGGCGATGCGGTGGTAGAGGCCGTCGACGGACAATTGTTTCAGCGTGGCAATGCCCGCGGCCATGGCGAGCGGATTCCCCGCTAGCGTGCCTGCCTGGTAGACGGGGCCTAGGGGCGCGACATTATTCATGAGTTCGGCGCGACCGCCGTAGGCTGCTACCGGTAAGCCCCCTCCGATGATTTTGCCCAGCGTGGTGATGTCGGCTTCGCCACCGAGGAACTGCTGGACCGCGCCGTTGTGAATGCGGTAGCCGGTGATGACTTCGTCGATGATGAACAACGCGCCATTTTTGCGCGTGATATCGCGGAGTCCCGCGAGGAAACCGGGTTCGGGGAGAACTACACCCATGTTGGCGGCGATGGGCTCGACGATGACTGCGGCGATCTTGTTCTTGTGTTCGGTGAAGAGATGACTGACGGCTTCAAGATTATTGTAAGGGGCGTTGAGTGTTAGCTGCGCGAGGGCTTCGGGCACGCCTGGGCATTCAGCGATGCTTAGGGTTGCGAGACCCGATCCGGCGTCCGAGAGAAAGCTGTCGGCATGACCGTGGTAACACCCCCGGAATTTGACGACATAGTCGCGCTTGGTTACGCCGCGGGCCAGCCGGACGGCGCTCATGGTGGCTTCGGTGCCGCTGGAGACGAAGCGGATTTTTTCCAGGGCGGGGATGGTGCGATTGATCATCGTGGCGAGTTCGAGTTCGAGCTCGGTGGTCACGCCATAGCTGGTGCCGCGCTTGGCTTGCTCGACGATCGCCGCCGTGACGGCGGGATTGGCGTGGCCCAAGAGCATCGCGCCCCAGGAGCAGACATAATCGAGGAGTTTGTTGCCGTCGACGTCGTAGAGATATTGGCCTTCACCGCGATCAATGATCAGCGGGTCGCAGCCTACGGAGCGGAAGGCGCGGACCGGACTGTTTACGCCGCCGACGAGAAATTTCTCGGCGCGCTCGAAGATTTCGCGAGAGCGTCGGCGGATGTCTTTCGTTTTGGTGGGCGTGGCGGTCATTTCGTGGCGTTTTGTATATCGGTCATCGGTAAATTATCACGGACGGAGCCAGCGCGCGACGTCCTTGGCGTGATAGGTCAGGATGATGTCGGCGCCGGCACGCTGGATGCCGGTCAGGATTTCGAGCACCGTGCGGCGCTCGTCGAGCCAGCCGTTCGCTGCAGCGGCTTTCACCATGGCGTATTCGCCGCTGACGTTGTAGGCGCCTACCGGAACGTCGAAGGCTTCCCGGACGCGGCGGATGACGTCGAGGTACGGCATCGCGGGCTTGACCATGACCATGTCGGCGCCTTCTTCGATGTCGAGGGCCACTTCTTTCAGCGCTTCGCGCGCGTTGGCGGGGTCCATTTGATAGCTCCGGCGGTCGCCGAATTGCGGCGTGGATTGCGCGGCTTCGCGAAACGGGCCGTAGAACGCGGAGCTGTATTTGGCGGCGTAAGCGAGGATCGGGAGATTTTCGAATTTGTGGTCGTCAAGTTTGTTGCGGATGGCGGCTACGCGGCCATCCATCATGTCGCTCGGGGCGACGATGTCGGCGCCAGCGCGGGCGTGGGAGAGAGCTTGGTTCGCGAGGACTGCCAACGTGACGTCGTTGGCCACTTCGCCGTTTTCGATTACGCCGCAGTGGCCGTGGTCGGTGTATTCGCACAAGCAGACGTCGGTAATGACAATAAGATTGAGATTGGCTTTGCGGATGCCTTCGACGGCGCGCTGGACTTCACCGTGCTGTGCGGTGGAGCTGGAGCCAGTAGCGTCTTTGGATTCGGGGATGCCGAAGAGAATTACGCCGGGAAGGCCGAGGGATTCCACTTCGCGGCATTCTTCGACGATTTTATCGACCGATTGTTGTGCGACCCCCGGCATGGAACTCACTTCCTGCCGGACGTTTGAGCCAGGGCAGACAAACATCGGGTAGATCAGGCCGGCGGCGGTGAAGCGCGTTTCGCGGACCAGATTGCGAAGCGCCTCGGTGCGGCGCAAGCGGCGGGGGCGATGGATGGGGAAACTCATCCGTGCTTGGCTCCTGCCAGTGGTTGCTTTGCGGTTGGTGTCGCTGCGAAACACGATTCCAGCGCGTCGATGACTGCATTGGTTGTCGTATCCGCAGCTGTGACGAGGCGCTGGATTGCATACTCGCGCAGCGCGGCGGAAGTTACCGGACCAGCGGCGGCGATGACGATTCTGTTTTGGAGCCCGGTCAATACTTCCTTCCCGATCAGATCGGCCAGGTTGTGCACCGCGCTTGGGCTGAAAAAGACTGCAGCGTCGGCTTCGGCGCCGATTACCCTTGCGGCGCGGTCGCGATCGACATCGCTGGGAGGGAGTGTGCGATAGGCGATCACTTCAGTCAATTTGGCGCCGAGTTGTTTCAGAGAAGCTGGCAGACCGGGGTTGGCACGGTCGCTGCGGGGAAGAAATACATTTTTGTTACCGAGTTGCATGGCTAGCTCTTCGGCTAGAGCCGAGCCTAGATGGGTTTTTGCGACGTGATCGACGCGTAGGGCCGATTTCGTGGCTTCCTCTTTGGTCGCAGGTCCGACCGCGGCGACGCGCGGGCGACCTGCAGCACGGTCCAGAGTTAGACCTAAAATCGTGCTCCGAGACACTACCGATTGAACGGCGTTCGCACTGGTGAAGAGAACCCAGTCGAATTCTTGCCACCCGCGCAAGGCCGCATCGAGCGGAGCGTAATCCTGCGGGGCGGAAAACGAAACTAACGGCAGAGAGGTAGGAATGGCGCCATGTTGCAGCAATTTTGCCAAGAGGTCGGAGCTTTGCGCAACGGCGCGAGTGATGACAATGCGCTTACCGGCCAGAGAGGATGCGGCCTGAGACGATGCGGCGGGATCAGCCACGTTGGCGACTCACTTCTTCGAGGATGTTTTGCGCGCCTGCATCGATGAGAAGTTGGGCCATGCGGCCGCCCAAGGCTCGAGCTTGATCGGGGGGAGCAGCAGCGCGCTGCTTGACGTACTGCAGGCCGTCGATCGAGCAGACGCAGGCTTCGAGAACGAGTTCGTCGCGTTCCATGCGGGCCCAGGCGCCGAGCGGCACTTGGCAGCCGCCTTGAAGGGCGGAGAGCAACGTGCGCTCGGCTACGATCGCGGCGCGAGTTTCGGCGTCGTCGAGCTTCTCGAGCGCGTTTGCGGTTTCAGCATCCGACGCGCGGCATTCTACACCGAGCGCACCCTGACCTACGGCGGGCATGCAGACCTCGGGAGAAAGCGTCTCGCTGATGCGATGAGACCAGCCGAGACGATCGAGCCCGGCTTTGGCGAGCATGACGGCGTCGTACTCACCGGCTTCCACTTTGCGTAGGCGGGTGTCCACGTTGCCGCGAAGATCGCGCACGTCGAGGTCGGGACGAATGTGCCGGAGTTGCGCCTGGCGGCGAAGGCTGCCGGTGCCGACGCGCGCACCTTCGCGCAGGTTCAGGAGCGTGGCGCCATTGCCGGAGACCAGACAGTCGCGGACATCTTCACGGCGGCAGATTGCGGGAAACGACAGCCGCGATGGAACAGCGGTGGGAATATCTTTCACGCTGTGGACGGCGATGTCGATCGATTCCTCAAGCAGGGCGTCTTCGAGCTCCTTGATGAAAATTCCCTTCCCGCCGATTTGTGACAGTGGCGATTGCTGCATCTTGTCGCCGGAAGTCTTGATGATGACGATTTCGCCGTCGACGCCGGTGGCTTGAAAAATTTGCTTGCGTACGAATTCGGCTTGCCACTTCGCCAGGACGCTTCCGCGGGTGCCGATGCGAAGATGCTTCATCGCTTATCTCGGTCGGACAGAAAGAGGTCGCGCAGGGCTTCGACGTTTTGGATTTTGCGGCGGAGTTCGCGTTCGCCGCGGAGGCGCTCGGCGGGCTCGACGAGTAGTTTCTCGAGTAGTTCGTCCATCAGGACTTCCATTTGCTCGCGATCCTTGGGACTGAGATGCGTCACGGATGCGAGGCGCGTGTGAAGGAAAGTCGTGCGCTCCTCGCGCAGGCGGGCGCGCAAGGCCGAGACCAGTCCGACGAGCTCGACGCTGGCTTGCCAGGAAAGAAACTTGCCGACGTGCTCTTCGACGATGGCTTCGGCGCGAGGGATTTCCCCTTCGCGGGCCTGTCGATTTTGCTGCACGATGCCGCTTAGGTCGTCCAAGTTATAGACGTAGAGGTTGTACAAATCCGAGGCTGCGGCTTCGATGTTCCGGGGCATGCCGAGGTCCATGACGAAGAGTGCGCGGTTCCCGCGCGCATTCATTGCACTTTCGAGCACCCTGCGAGGCAGAACCGGTTCGTCAGCAGAAACGGAAGAAACGACGACGTCAGGCTTTAGCAGCCCGGTGTCCCAACTGGCCCACTCGACGACGCTGCCGTTGAATTTTTGGGCCAGTTCTTCGGCTCGATCGCGCGAGCGATTCATGACGAAAAGATCGGCAATGCCGCGGTCGCGTAGAGTGGAGATGACTTGCTCGCTGACCGCACCGGCGCCGAGGACCAATGCACTGTGCCCATTCAATTTGCCGAAAATGCGTTCGGCAAGTTTCACGCCGGCAGCCGCGACGGACATCGGCCGCGAGCCGAGTTCGGTTTCCGTGCGAACCCGTTTGCCCACTTCCAGCGCGCCTTGGAACAGGCGATTGAGCACGGGGCCGGTCGCGCCTTGCTCGTGCGCCGAACGATACGCTTCGCGAACCTGCCCGAGGATTTCCGCTTCACCGAGAAGCATGGAGTCGAGTCCGGCGGAAACGCGGAACAGGTGGCGGACGGCATGGCGATCATAATGGTGATACAGCGAACTGGTAAGAATGTCCGGGCCCACGGAGTGAAATTCGCTGAGAAACGAAGCGAGTCCGGAAAGGCAGTTGTGCGAGGTTTCCGGAGGAACGCCATAGACTTCGCTGCGGTTACAGGTCGAGAGAACCAGCGTTTCGTCCAGGATGCCCCTCGCGCGCAGCTGGTCCGCAGCGCGGCGAGCCTGATCGGCGGTGAAAGACACCTTCTCACGCACCTCGACGGGCGCTGTGCGATGGTTCAAGCCGACGAGGACGATTTCCATTCCGTTGCCCGCGCGCCCCTTAGAAGTACCGGTGACTGTGCGAAAGATAGAGATTCACGACAGTGAAGCTCAGCACGACAATCACAAAATTGAAGATGCAAAGACGCGAAGCTCGCGCGCCTCGCCACGTCGTGGTGCGCGAAAGCTGAAGATAGACCGCGTAAAGCAAGAGCACCACAAGCGTGATGACGTACTTCGGATCGTAATACCAATATTGGCCGGTCAGGCGATCCACCCAGATGAAACCCAGAATGGTGCCGACGGCTATGGAAATCAGGCCGACCAGGACGCTCGACCGGCTCATGCGCTCGAGTAGTTCCAGCGCGGGCAAGCGCCATACGACCTCGCTCAGCTGACGATTACGCAGCAGGCGGTTCTGGATCAGAAAGATCAGGCTCAACACGAACGAGAGCGCAAAAGCGGCGTAGGCCAGGATGCTGAGCGTCACGTGAAAAGCGAAGACCGGCCCATGTGCGATGGTCGGAGAGAGACGGTCGGCAGGCGCGAGATGGGCGGCCAGGAAGAACACCAGGATAAACGGCAGGACGAACGCACCGACCGAACGCTGCCGATGGTAGAACTCAAGGCCGAGATACGTGAGAGCCAAAAGCCAGCCGAACAGCGACATCGAGCCATAAAGATCGTGATAGGGGACGGTGTGGAGTCCTCGGGAGCGCTCGAGCAGCGCAAAGTAGTGAGCGATCAGTCCAAGAACCAGGAACAAGGTGCCGAGTCCGCCAGCAATTTCGCGACCAGTGCGCAGGAAACGAATGTAAGAGCCAAAGCTCAGCGCATAGGCGAGCACAGTCAGATATAGGAAGATGTGAGGCATCGGGCCTTGTTCGCGGCGCATCATCCGGGGCCGCCGACCAGCGGAAATTCCGGAGTCGCACCGGGACCATTAATACTTGAGTATAGCTCAGCTGTTTGGCGGCCGCACCGACATGGATTCGTGTGCAACCAAAAAATCGGGTTGGCGGCTTATTAGGCCCGGCTGTCCTGTGGGACAGGGTGCAGCACGGGCTGGCGGGATTTGTTATGCTCTTTGGGAACAAACATGAGTTTGCCAACTACCTCCCTGAATCGCAAAGACTTGTTCTTGCGCGCATGCCGCGGCGAGGCGGTGCCGCGTCTACCGGTGTGGATGATGCGCCAGGCCGGACGCTATCTGCCGGAATATCGAGAGATTCGAGCAAAGAGGGCGTTTCTGGAGGTTTGTAAGACTCCGGATTTGGCGTTGGAAGTGTCGATGCAGCCGTTTCGGAGGCTGGGTGTCGATGCGGTGATCGTGTTCTCCGACATTTTGATTCCGGCCGAGGCCATGGGGCTAAAGCTGGAGCTGGGTGATTCTGGACCGAACTTGCCGGAACCGGTACGCTCCGAATCCGATATCGAAAAACTGCGCATCTTCGATCCGGAGACGGAAACGGGCTTTTTGACGGAAGCCATCCGACGGATCGTGCGGGAGGTGGGACCGACAGTTCCGGTGCTAGGTTTCGCGGGCGCTCCTTGGACGCTGGCTTGCTACATGGTGGAAGGACGGACCAAAGAGGGCTTCGCGACCGTTAAAAGCTTGCTGTATCACCAGCGCGATGCGTTCGAGGCCTTGCTGTGCAAGATCGCCAAGGCCACGGTGGGATATTTGAAGGCGCAGATCGCGGCGGGCGCGGCCGCCGTGCAACTTTTTGATACCTGGTGCGGGGAGCTCAGCCTAGCCGACTACGAAACGTATGCGCTTCCTGCGGTGCGAGAAATTATTAGCCAGATCGCCGGCGAAGTTCCGGTGATTTATTACACCAAAGCTTCGCACCACCTACTGCCTGCGATCGCGCGTTCCGGCGCGGACGTTCTGAGCGTGGATTGGCGCATCAATATGCGCGAAGCGCGAGAGACCCTGGGACCGCGCATCGCATTCCAGGGCAATGTCGATCCCGCGGTGCTGTTCGGTCCGCCAGAGAAGATTCGCCGGATGACTTTGGATACGGCCGCGGCACTCGGCGGGGTCGGGCACATCCTGAATCTGGGTCACGGGATTTTGCAGGGTACGCCGGTCGAGAATGCGCAGCTTTTCATCGAAACCGGGCAGCGAGCAGAATTGGCGGAGACCAGGTCCGCGGTCCCCGCGGGTTGAGAACGGAAAACGGTGACGACCACTAATCCAACTACGGAGCAGATGGTTCACGAGCTTCGCGTCAGCCAGGAATTTCTTGCCAAATACAATCAGCCCGGCCCGCGCTACACGAGCTATCCGACCGCGCCCGTCTGGAACGATGCATTTGGTCCAGAGGATCTGGAGCGCGTGCACGAAAAATCCGATCTCGCACGAGCGCCCGTCTCCTTGTACATGCATATTCCCTTCTGCGAGAGCTTGTGCTTGTTCTGCGCCTGCAACGTCATCATCCAAAAAGATAAATCGGTGGCGCCACCATACCTTGGTGTCTTGAAACGCGAGCTCGACCGCGTCAGCCGCAGCGTGTCGAAAGAACGCTCCGTGGTGCAGTTCCACTGGGGCGGCGGAACACCCACCTATCTCGTGCCAGCGCAAATCGAAGATTTGTTCGGCGCCGCCCAGGAAGGCTTCCACTTCGCGCCCGATGCGGAGATCGGAATCGAAGTCGATCCGCGGGTCACGTCGCGCGCCCACCTGGAAACGTTGCGCAGACTCGGATTCAACCGTCTGAGCATGGGCATTCAGGACTTTCATCCCGACGTGCAGAAAGCCATCAACCGGATCCAGCCATTTGAATTGACCCGCGACCTGATCTCCTCCGCGCGTGCGCTGAGCTTTGACAGCATCAACGTCGATCTTATTTATGGTTTGCCGCACCAGACTCCGGAACGCTTCGGGCACACCGTCGAACAGATTCTGGATCTGGCTCCCGACCGCGTCGCGCTGTTCAGCTATGCGCACGTTCCCTGGCTGAAAAAGCAGCAAGGCGCGTTTGCCTCGTTCTTGCCCGAAGGCATGCAAAAATTTGAAATTTTCCGCACCGGCATGCTGAAGTTCCTCGAAGCCGGCTACCTCTATATAGGCATGGATCACTTCGCCAAGCCGGGCGACGAACTGGCCGTCTCGCAGCAAAATCGCACGCTGCACCGCAATTTTCAGGGCTACACGACGAAAGCGGGTGCGGATCTGTTCGGCATGGGCGTCACGGCCATCAGTGGAATTCAGGATGCTTACGCACAGAATCACCGCGACCTGCCCTCGTGGGAAAAGGCCGTCGCCGACCGGGGTATCGCCACCATGCGTGGATATCATCTATCCGACGATGACCGCCTGCGTCGCGCCGTCATCAGCCGGCTGCTGTGCCACACCATTGTTATTAAGGATGAGATTTCCCGGGAATTTGGCATCGACTTCGACCAGTACTTTGCTGAAGAACTGCGGCGCCTGGAGCCTGCGCGGGAAGATGGCCTCGTTATGCTGGAGCCCGGCCAGATTCGCACCACCTGGCTGGGGCGGATCTTCATTCGCAACCTGGCGATCGTCTTCGATCCCTATCTGGAAAAGCAGCAACTCGCTGCCAAGCCTTTGTTCTCGAAAACACTCTGATATGGCGAGCCAAGAGGTTGCGGCGTGACGCTGCAGGTTCCAGCGCTGATCGTGGGCGCAGGAATCTCGGGCTTGGTGTGCGCGCACGCGCTGCGCAAAGCGGGAGTCAACGCGCTGGTTGTCGAAGCGTGTGCCCGCCCAGGTGGTTCGATTCATTCCGAGCGGCGTGATGGATACCTGCTCGAAGTTGGCCCTCAGAGTTTTAGCAGCACCGCGCAGTTGCTGGCTCTCTGCGCAGAGCTCGGCATCGAAGACAAGCTCGTAAAGGCGCCCCTGCACGCGCCGCGCTACGTGCTCATTGGTGGCGCACTGAAGCAGGTTCCGCTGAGTCCGCCTGCATTCCTCACCTCTGATTTGGTAAGCGCACGAACGAAATGGGCCATCGTTCGCGATGTGTTCGGCAGGAGCCATGCTCCCGAACAGGATGAATCCGTGGCCGCTTTCGTGCATCGGAAATTCTCAGCGGAATTACTCGACCGGCTTGTAGGGCCCTTCGTTTCGGGCGTACATGCGGGCGATCCGGAGCGACTCAGCCTGCGAAGTTCATTTCCGATGTTGTATGACGCAGAGAAGCGGAAAGGCAGTGTCATCCGCGGCCTGATGGCGAAGTCCGGAAAGGAACCTCGGCAGCGGCCGACTTTGTTGAGTTTCCTCGATGGCACGGAAACCCTCGCCCGCGCGCTTTGTGCGCGACTGGGTGACGGACTTCGGTTGAACGCTCGCGTGACTCGCATCAGCAGTACAGGCACTCCTGTTTACGCTGAGCGTCGAAGCGCCCGGGCAGACGTCAACACGGCTTCGCATGAACCGATTCGCAATATCGCCAGTGCTGCTTTCCAAGCGACGATCGAAACGCTGGGCCACGAAGAAACGATCCTCGCAGACAATCTAGTCATCGCCACACCGACGGATGTTGCTGGAAAGCTGCTTCGCGAACTCAGTCCAAGTTTCGAGTCCTTGCTGGGAGCAGTGGAATACGCCCCGGTCGCGGTTGTGTCGCTGGGTTATCCACGCTCCGACCTGGGTCATCCGCTGACCGGCTTCGGCTTCTTGGTGCCGCGATCGGCAGGACTACGGGTCCTCGGCACGGTTTGGAATTCTTCTCTATTTCCCGGCCGCGCACCGGGTGGGCATGTCCTGCTGACGAGTTTCGTAGGCGGCGCCACCGACCCAACGGCAATAAGTCTGCCGTCCGCCGAATTGGCAGCTCTAGTCCATTCCGAGATCGCGCCCCTGCTGGCGATCGAACGAAAACCAGCCCTCTCCAACGTCACGACGTATCTCCGTGCGCTGCCACAATATAATCTGGGCCACGCGGATCGCCTTGCCGCCATCGAAACGCAGCGAGCGCTCTTCCCGAATCTGTGGCTCACTGGCAACTACCTCAGCGGCCCCTCAATCGGCGCTTGCGTAGAGCAATCCCTAAAGGTGACGAATCAAATGATCTCGCGTATGCGGCCCTGAGGCGGTAGACTCATCCGGCCCAACGGCGCTGACGTATATCTCTGCAGGAGACAAAGAAGCTTAACCTGTGTTTCTGGCGGCCATGACCTCAAAGTATGGCGATGACGCGTCCGCGGACGCGAAGCTAGTGGACAGGTTTCTTCGCAGGGACGTGAGCGCGTTCGAAGAGCTCTACGACCGGCATTGCCGCATCGTGTATGCGCTGGTGATGCGCATCGTGCAGCAAGCACCCACCGCGGAGGAAGTGGTCCAAGACGTTTTCCTCCATTTGTGGCGCAACGCCGGGCAGTATCAGTCCGCTCGCGGCCCCTTCGTCCCCTGGCTGCTGACCCTCGCGCGCAATCGTGCGCTCGACCATCTTCGACTCAAAAGTGAACGGCAGCGCCGGCGCGAGGACCAGACCGAAGACATGCCGGCCATCGCGCAGGCCCCGGAATACGAGAAGGCTCTGGACGAGAAGCGGCGCGCCGAACGTGTTCGTTCTTTGATGGGAACGCTCAGCGCCCCGCAGAAAAAGGCCATTGAGATGGCCTACTTTGAAGGCTTGAGTCACAGCGAGATCGCCAACGCCTTGCAGGAACCGTTGGGCACGGTCAAAAGTTGGATCAGGAACGGACTGTTGCGTTTGAAGGAAGGATTACGAACAGCATCGTGAGTGAACAGGACCAATTCCGGGAGCTAATCGAGGGGTACGCCATCGGTGCGCTTGATCCGAACGAACGCTTGGCGCTTGAGGCCCATCTTGCCGAGGGCTGCCCGGAGTGCGCCAAGGCGCTCGAGGAAGGGCGTTTGCTGGTCAGCCAGCTTGCGTATCTCGCTCCGCCTGCGGAGCCTTCCGAGATGCTGAAGGCCCGGCTGCTCAGGACCGTGCGAGCCGAGTCGGCCCCCGCGAAGATTGCGGAAACGAAGTCTCCCGGTAGATCGATTCCCCTTTGGCTCTGGGCCGGTGTGGCCGCTCTGCTGTTCTTGTCGGTGTACTCCAGCTGGGACGCGCGGAAATTGCAAAACACAGTGCAAGATATGAAGGCGCGCGAAGCTGCTGAACTGAAGCAACGGGAACAATTGAACCAGGAACTGACGTTGGCGAAGCATGAGGCTTGGATCCTCACGGACCCGAACTCCAAGAAGATCGACATCATGCCGAACGATAAGGCAATGCCGGTGCTTGAGGCCGTGTGGCATCCGCAGATGGGGATTTACATCACCGGCCAGAAAATGCCGATGCCCAAGGGCAACAAAGTTCTGCAGTTGTGGCTGATACCCAAAGCTCCCGGCGCCAAGCCGATGCCTTCGCATACGTTCTGGCCCGACGCGAACGGGAAAATCACAGAGATGGTGGATGATCCCCCGGAAGTGATGGCACAGACGAAAGCTTTGGCGATCACCGAAGAACCTGCAGGCGGAAGCCAGCAGCCAACCAGCACGCCGATCTGGGTTGGCGGCGTCAGCTAGCGCTGTTTTTACCGCGGCGCCCCTATTGCGGTCTGTCTCAACTCGCCGAACCCCTAAATTCACCGCTCAATGCCGGACTGAACTGAAAGTCGTGAAACTCACCTTTCTGTTCGTTCACGCGGAACAACGTGCCAATCTGCGCCCAATGGCGGAGCGGTTTGCGGTGCACGTATACTATGGAGTGCTTATGAGCGAACAAACGAAAACGCGGCGGCAGATGCTGGAAGAGTTCGTGGCGAAGAAGCCGGACGATGCATTTTCGCGGTATGGGTTGGCTATGGAGTGCATGAATGGCGGCGACACCGGAGCTGCGGACGGACACTTTCGCGAATTGCTGCAGCGGAATGCCGACTATGTGCCGGCTTATCTTATGTACGCGCAGATGCTTTCGCGCGAGGCGCGTGGCGAGGAAGCGCGGCAAGTGTTGTCGACCGGAATCGCTGCCGCGGACCGCAAAGGCGATTCGCACGCGCGGTCGGAGATGGAGAGCTTGCTTTCGGAGATCGGGTAGGACCGGTTCGCGCCTGCGGACCACCAGGCAGCTTCAGTCCCAGGTTGCCTCCACCATTCTGGTGCATCCGGCTCTTGCGCCGACTGCCTCTTGCGGCGTCTGGTATGATGAGTTCATGGGAGCAACGCGTCCCGAACGCATTCCGCTTTTCCCTCTGAACGTCGTTCTTCTGCCCGGCGGCGACCTTCCCCTGCATATCTTCGAGCCGCGATACTGCCGGATGGTTCAGGAATGCATCGAAAACAAGAGTGAGTTCGGAATGCTGCTGTCGCTGCCTAAAGGTGTGGTGCGCGTAGGCTGTACGGCGGAAGTCGTGAACGTCGCAAAGCAATATGATGACGGAAGGATGGACATCCTCACGGTGGGACGTGCGCCGTTTCGCATCGTGGAACTGGTGAACGCCGAAGCGTTTGGCGACGATGTCTTGCTGGAGGGCGCGGTCGACTATCTCGATGATCGGGACCGGCCGATCGACCCAGATGTGCGACGAAAACTCGTCGAGCTATATGAGGTCTGCCACACGATTGTGTACGGCGACTATCCCAAGAATGTGCAAGGCGCCGGGCCGCAAGCCCTGTCGTACGTTGTGGCTGGCACTCTGCCCATGGATCTGATGTGGAAGCAGAAGGTGCTGGAGTTGCGATCGGAAGCCGATCGGCAAGAGCGGCTGGTGACGCACCTTCGCGAGTGGGCGCCGCATCTACAAAAGATTGAGATGTTGCGTCAGAACGCGGACGGAGATGTACACGGATTGAATTAGACTTTCAGCGGGACGAGCAATCGTCACGCGAAACGGGGACCTGATGACAGCAAGCATATCGTTACCGTCGCGACCTGGAACTCCGAAGCCGCGAACGCTAGGTGAGTTGCGCAACATTCCAGACTTTGATGCGAGAACCACGTCGATTTCGGTGAAGAACGAGTTACGCCGTAACTTGCTGCGCGCCATCGAGAAGAACCAAGCGCTCTTCCCCGGCGTGCATGGATATGAAGACACGGTGATCCCACAGATCGTCAACGCGATTCTGTCGCGGCACAACTTCATTTTGTTGGGTCTGCGCGGGCAAGCCAAGAGCCGGATTCTGCGCGGGTTGGCGGAATTGCTGGATGCCGAGATTCCGGTGGTGGCGGAATGCGAAATCAATGACAACCCGCTGAACCCGATCTGCCGGGCTTGCCGGGAGAAAATCGCATCCGAAGGTGACGCCACGCCGATCACCTGGATGCCGCGCGATCAACGCTACGTCGAAAAGCTGGCCACGCCGGACGTGACCATCGCGGATATTATTGGCGACGTCGATCCCATCCGCGCGGCGCGGGGAGGACGCGACCTCTCGGACGAATTGACCATCCACTACGGCTTGCTGCCGCGCGCGAACCGTGGGATTTTTGCGATCAATGAGTTGCCCGATCTTGCCGGAAAGATTCAAGTCGGTCTGTTCAACATCATGCAAGAGGGCGACATTCAGATTAAGGGCTACCCGCTTCGGCTGCCGTTGGATGTGCTCCTCGTCTTCACCGCCAATCCGGAGGACTACACGGCGCGCGGGAAGATCATCACCCCTTTGAAGGATCGCATCGGAGCGGAAATACGCACGCACTATCCGGCGACCGTGGCGGAGGGCATGACCGTCACGAACCAGGAAGCCTGGGTCGCGCGCGACGTTCAGCGAAAGATCGATGTGCCGCAATACCTCCGCGAGGTCGTGGAAGAGATTGCGTTTCAGGCGCGCGAGGACAAGCGCGTCGATCGGCGCTCGGGCGTCAGCCAGCGGCTTCCCATCACCACGCTGGAGAGCTCCGTAAGCAGCGCCGAGCAGCGCGCCGCACGCACCGGCGAGAAGTGTGGCATCGCGAGGGTCGCCGACATTTATGCCGCGATGCCGGCGATCACCGGGAAGCTTGAACTCGAATACGAAGGCGAGTTGAAGGGCGCCGACACGATTGCGCGTGAATTGATTCGGGCGGCGGTCGGCCGCGTGTTCAGCAAGCATTTTGGTGAAGTCAGCTTTCAGCCGGTGATTCAGTGGTTTGAGTTGGGCGGCGAATTGAAGCTGCCAGAACTCGCGACGACTGCCGAGCGCTACGAGCAACTGTCGAAGATCCAGGGCCTGATGGATCAGATCGGCAAGCTGGACGTGAACGATCGCAAGGACGCCGGAGCTGCCGCGGCTGCCGCGGAAATGATTCTGGAGGGCTTGTGGGCGCACCGGCGCATCGGCCGCAGCGAAGAACGCGGTTATTTTGCCGAAAAGCCGCGACAACCCGAGCCTCGCGAACGTGAAACACCCAACCGGCCGCGACGCCAGTTCAACTGAGCGGTTCGAGTGACGAATCGGTGAGATAAGGCAGAAAGGCTTGCGATGAAATTCATTCGCTACGGAAAATATGTCGGCGAGCCGGCCGATGCGGTCGATTTGGAAGAATTGGTGCGCCGGCTCGGTAATTTTTTCTTGCAGAGCGGGTTCGAGTCGCAATTCTACGGTGTGTCGGAGATGGACCCGGAAAAGTCAATGGAGGCTTTGCGGGAAGCCATTTTGCGCGCGCTCCAGGAAGGCGATTTGCTGCCGCAAGACGCGATGAGCGACGAGCTCCGCGAAATGTTGAACAATCCGCAAGCGGCCAAGGATAGCCAGGCGGTTCGCGACCTGATCCAGAAATTGATGGACCGGATGGCGGAACAAGGCTACATCAACCCGCAGCAGCCGCCGCAGGTGACGCCACCTCCGCAAACGAGCGCGCGCGGGCAAGTTGGGCAAGCGCAAGAGCGCGAAACCGAAGCGCGATTTGAAATCACAGACAAAACCATCGATTTTCTCGGATTCAAAACTTTGCAGGATCTACTCGGCTCGCTGGGGCGTAGCAGTTTTGGCCGCCACGATACGCGCGATTTGTCTACCGGGATCGAAGCCAGCGGCGTCTCGCGGCAATACGAATTCGGCGATACGCTGAACATGGACGTGAGCGAAACCCTGTTCAACGCCGTGCGGCGTGACGGCGCGAAGGTGCCGATCGAGATTACCTACTCCGACCTGATGGTGCACCAGTGCGAGTATCACAGCTCTTGCGCTACGGTCGTGCTTCTCGACTGCAGCCACAGCATGATTTTATATGGCGAAGACCGGTTCACGCCGGCCAAGCGGGTGGCTATGGCACTGTCGCACCTGATTCGCACACAGTATCCGGGCGACACGCTGAGCTTGGTCTTGTTTCACGACAGCGCGGAAGAAGTGCCCATCGGCGAATTGGCTCGCGTGCAGGTCGGCCCGTATTACACCAACACGCGCGAAGGCCTGCGCATGGCGCAGCGCATTTTGCTGCGGCAGAAGAAAGACATGCGGCAGATCATCATGATCACCGACGGCAAGCCGTCCGCTTTGACGCTGGAAGACGGCCGCATCTACAAGAATGCGTTCGGGCTCGACCCCTTCGTGGTAGGTCAGACGCTCGAAGAGGTCAACAAGTGCAAGCGCGCGGGCATTCTGATCAATACCTTCATGCTCGCCAGCGACTACAGCCTGGTGCACTTCGTGCAGAAAATCACGGAGATGTGTCGCGGCAAAGCCTATTTCACGACACCCTACACGCTAGGACAGTACTTGCTGATGGATTACATGCAGCGCAAGACGCGGCAGATCCACTAGTCGGACACATTTTCAGCTGCGAAGTTTTCCTGATCAGACCCGCCAAGTTAGACTGGGGGCGTGGCGCTATCGCGGTGGATTTCGCGCATTCTGCATTCGGACGGTGAGATGACCCATATCGATCAAGGCCATACGGCTCCCGCTTTTTCGTCAAGAGACCTCAACGGCAAAACGTACTCGCTTCCCTCTTTATTGGAGAAGGGCCCGGTCATCGCGGCGTTCTTCAAGATTTCTTGTCCCGTATGTCAGTTCACATTTCCTTTTCTGGAACGGTTGTACAAGCACTACGGCGGAGACGGGGCGACATTTCTGGGCGTTTCGCAGGATGACGCCAAGGCTACCAGGAAGTTTGCTGCCGAGTACGGGATTACGTTTCCGATGGCGATCGACGAGAAAGGGTATCCCGTGTCGAACGCTTACGGACTAACGAACGTGCCGACGATCTTTTTGATCGATCCAGACGCGACGGTCAAAGTCGTTTGCATGGGCTTTGATAAGAAAAGCTTAGAGGATATTGGGGCATCGCTCGCCGAGCGAAAACGGTTGGCTCCTGCCGCTTTATTCCGTGCCGACGAGAAGGTCCCGGCCCACAAACCTGGTTGAGGATCCAAAAACTAGGTCCGGTCCGGACCTGCTCACGCAAATCGCAGGGTGCCTGGGTGCCATTCGAACGGCCCAAAACCTGTTTCGGGTTCCACGAATCTCGACAGCCGCATTAAAAATTGAAGGGTTGGATGGACGCTTGTGTCCATGCTTCCATTGGTCGGCGTAGTCCGGAAAACTCAAGATGGGCTTCGTGCGCAGCGTACCAGGCGCCATTTTCCTGCCATGATCGGGGCCAAACGGCGCTGGGAATGATTCAATGGATTTCGTTGCAGGTTGAAACTTTCGGTCTAGATACGCCGCGAAGGACAAGCTGTCCTCTACAGGCTAGTGTCATCTTCGAGGGCCTTCTTCTTGTGCTTTGGCGGGCGCGTTCGTTTGTCGGCGATTACGCGAGTGCCGGCTGGGGCCAAACCGGATTCTCGGGCGCGTCGGCGGGCGACCTGACCTACGTCCAGAACTTTTTTCTTGCGCTTCTTCATGGTGGTTCGTCCGATTCCTTTGCCGTTCGAAACGATTGAGCTGAAGTTAAGGTTGAGATCCTTCGGTTGTGCTCGTCGGATAGCCTCTGGATGACATGATTGGATTTGCCGCGGGTGGGGAGGTTCGCGTGATTTCGGTCACGGCGCGATAGCCTTGGTCGATGGCTTCGTTAGTGTAGGCGAACGCGCCTGCGTCGGAATTGGCGATGTGGATCCGGCCAAACGGCTGGCGGCCGATTTCACAAGGCGATTGCCCGGCGGGCCACTCGGGATCATACAGCGAGTTGTACTCGTAGGCGTAGCCATGGGGCCAGCGATTTACCGTAATGCCTTGAATGTCTTGGGCAGGATCGAAGCCCCCCGGGCCCAGCATGCGGCTTAATTGATCGCGGATATTGTGTTCGAACGTTTCGAATGTGGTGGTGAACAGCTTTGTGCGTCCGACTCGCTGCTGGACACGGGCGGGAAGTCCCGGAGAACACGGGACATGCTGCATGTGTAGGACGCAAGGGCCGTCCGCGTTCCTGGAATACTCGTAACCTCCGATGCTTACCGGGAAATCCAGCTCAACGCCGGAGAAAAAGCTGCCGGGGCAAGCGACGCCGCTAAGTTTCAGTTTTTCGAACGCCGCGCGATTGCGGAGTTGCACGTTGGTGTAGACGAGGGGAACCTTGACGCCATAGGCCAGCCCTTCCTTCTGTTTATCGCTCATCTCCGGACATAGAAACGGAATCACCATGTTCCAGCACGCCAGCACGCAGGCGGACCCTCGGACGGAATGGGCCTGACCGTCGCGAACATAGGTGACCGTCACTTCCCTGTCCGGCGCGGCTCCGCTTTGGTTCCGCGCGTTCACCACCGTGGAGTTCAACCGGATGCGAACGGGTGAAGATTCTGAATCGAGTTCGGAATAATCCATTTTCGCGAGGACGATGTCTTCCATGGTGCTGCCCGGCGCGCAAGCCGGGATGAGCTTGCGTACCAGGAGTCGCGCAACGGAGGCGTTGCCGTCCGGGAAGTGATAGATGTATGGCTCGTCGTCTTGACGGGTGACTTCCAGGCCGATTCCGGGCCCTAATGGCCCTGACAGATCCATGCCGTCAAAACCGGGATGGCCTTTCAGGCCGGCCAGGTCACCGGCGGGAACTGCATCGATGCCAACGCCATAGAGACCATAGGTAGACGCCTGAAAATATAGGATGACGCCTGGATCGACCTTGACGTCGCGGAGGAGAAAGTCTTTGTAGCTGGTCCGCGCCAGGTAAATCTTTTTCTCGGCGGAGGTCTTGCTGGGAAGGTAGTCGACCTTCTCGGTATAGAGTCTTGCGAGGTCTTTCTGCGCTTGCTGAGAGAGCGGCGTCTTGCCTAGAAACTCAGGCCAGGAAGGCTTGCCGACACCGCCGACGGTGCGGTCGACGCCGAATGTCTCTTTGTCGAAAAACATCCCATGGCTTAGGCCGCGCGACGTGAAAAAATTTCGGTCGAAATATTTATCGAAGCGATCGGCTTCGATACCCAATTCGCTGAACAGTGCTTTAGCCTCCGCGCTGTAGAGTTTCGGACCGGCAATCGATTGCGTCCCGCCATAGCCGATCAGCAGGCGGTTGCCCGAACGAAACTCGTTGCGTTTGGCGTGGCCGCCGAAATCGTCATGGTTGTCGAGGATTAGCACACGAGCTTTGGGTCCGGCTTGCCGGCGGTAAAAATAGGCTGCGGCCAGGCCGCTGATTCCGGCGCCCACGACAATCAGATCGTAGGAATCGCTATCGGGCGTCGCGGTCTCCCAGCGTTTGCCAGCACTCATCGCGTGGGCAACTTCCCACGATCCGTCGTGGCTGCCGCGCATGCCGGTTTTCGCTGGAGGGTAATAGGCTGGCACATCGATGAGAGGGCCTGCCAGACCGAAGCCCTCGGCCCACACTTTGCCTGAAAATGCGATGGAGCCGCCAACTGCAAGGCTTGCCCCGTTCAGGAAATCGCGGCGCGAGATGGTGCGCTGCATTCCCAAGTCGTCTTTCCGCGTTACTCGGCTCACCGTTTGGCCTCGATGTTTCTTTTCGCAAGGGGTAAGGTACGCCTGCTAGCGCAACTCTTTACGGCACCGCCAGCTTAGCCCACGACGCTCGCGCAGAAAAGGGACTTAGATTGCTTCCGGCCGTGCCGGAATCACGGAGCGGACATCTTTATCGGACGTCCTCAGGATGACAGGTGGGGGCGCACGCTTCGAGTGGATTGAGATGCGGCCCAATATTAGCGGACGCACAGCAGCCAAGGAACGTCGCCGAAATCAAAAACTGAAAGTGACCTGGAGATCGATGCGGCGATTGGCGGTGCTGGATGAGTAGGGTTGGCCCGCGAGGCCGTTGGACTCGCCGAATAGGGGCGAACTGAGGTTTCCAACCGGGGTGGCCAGGTTTACGTTATTGAAGATGTTGCGGGCGGCCACGGCGAACGTCAGGCCATAGCGTTTGTTTGTCGCGCCGGCATCGAAACCGCCGCCACCCCGTGGACCACCACCGCCACCGCCGCGTCCGCCGCCACCGCCGCCCCCTGGCCCGCGGCCAAACGTGCCTCCGCCGCCCGGGCCTCCCGGACCAGTTGGCGCAGTCGCTTCTTTCACTTTCCCGAAGCCGAAAGTTTTGCTCAGACGCAAATTCAAGACGAAACGTCCGGGCCCGGTGGCGTCGTTGATCGGAATGATAGCGTCGCCGGGCCCGGGAGCTACATTGAAGCAGCCGTATTTGGTCTGAACAATATTCGGCCCGGGAGTGGCCGAGCAAGTAGCGACTCCCGGCCGCGTGCTGAATTGCGCGTCACCAAAGAGGTCGTCACCGCTGGTGATGTTGAACGGGACACCCGAACTGGCGATCAGGAAAGGGCTCAGGCGGAAAGCTTTGGGAAGGCCGATGGTGCCGCCCATAAAAACGCGGTTGCGATAATCAAACGACGCACGACCATAGTCGAGAGAAGGATTCAGAGGATCGGAGGGCATATAGGTTGGCCCGGAAGTATCGCTGTCCGCGTAATTCAGCACGTAATAGCCAAATAGGGTGAGCTTCGCGCCCATGCGCACGCTGCTGTTCACGATCAGCTGGTTCTGTTTGAAAACGCCTTCCGACTGATATCGATACAAGATTTCGTTCGGCGGCAGCGCTCCGGCCTCGTTCGCGTTGATGAAGTTGGTGTAAAACGCATGGTCGCCGCGGGAGTTGAGATACGTGACCGCGACATTGGCGTATTTTGTCAGCTGCTTCTCGACACTGACGCCGGTCTGCATAGTGTAGGGCGTGCGAAGATTCGGATTGGGCTGGTAGATCGTTTGCGGCGAGAGCGTGGCCGCCGAAAATGCGGAGGGCGGCACGGTCTGCGTGGGATTGAAGAAGGCTGGATACTGCACCAGGTATTCCTGCTGAGCCACGCCGTTTTGCAATTCTTGCGCCAGCACCAGATCTTCGGTAAAGCGATCGTAGAAGATTCCATAGCCCGCGCGCAGCACCCATTTTGGCGAGGCATTTTTTCCCTTTGCGCCAATGCCCCAGGCGAGGCCAACGCGAGGCGCGAAATCGGCGTGATCGCCGAGGTTGTTCTGGGTTTCGTAACGCAAGCCGCCACTGAGTGTCACGTTAGAGCGGACGCGCCAGTCATCTTGCACGTAGAGCGCTCCGTCGAAGTAGGTCACGTCGGCGTTCGCGTGGCCGGCAGGGTTCACGGCCAGCGAATAATAGCTCGGGCCTATGCCCATGGCCTGGATATCGGCGATCGTTAGACCGGTCGACAGGTTCTGGAGCATCATCTGATACGACTGCAAGGGCGTGATTTCGCAACTGTCATTCGCCGTAGTCGGGGTGCAAACAGAGGGAGCCAGGGTGCGCTTGCCGAAGGAATATTCGCCGTTGAAGGTCGCGTTGGTGAGATTCTCGTCCGTTGTTGAACGCAGCCTTCCGCCATACTTCAGCGAATGCTTGCCGATGGTCATATAGGTTTCGTTCTGCAACTCGTAGCGATTCTGGGTGTCGTCATTGGTGCCGGTGCTGTTGCCACCGTCGGCAAATGCGCCGGAAACGGAGATCATCGGCGCGGTGCTTACGGGGCTTTGGTTCGCGACCTCGTGGATGTATTGAAAGCGCGTTTCGTTGATGACTTTGGGGCTCAACGTCTGCGTGTCGTTGATCTGCAGCGTGCTTTCGGAATCGTATTGGTTTGTTCCCAGCGACGCGAGATTGAAAGCACCGACGCTCTCGTTCTCCTGCGTCTGGCGGTAAAACTGATAGCGCACCGATAGCGTGTTGCTGGCGCTGACTTGGTAATCGAGCCTGGGGCTGAGATTGATGCGGGTATCCGGGTTGGGCACCGCGGCGCTGAAGGGCGTGACCAGAAAGGTCGTCGGATCGACAACCTGTGCGCTGACTACGTTCAGGTTGTTGATGTTCCGCTCTTCATAATTGAAGAAAATCGAGGCTTTCTTGCTGAGCGGGCCACCAATGTTGCCACTGAACTGCGTGGACTCGTAGCCGGGCGGCTGCTCGCCTTCGGGCAAGCGCTCGAACGGGTTGCGAGAATTGAACGCCGCGGTGGTCGCGGTGAGGAACAAAGAGCCGTGCCACTGGTCAGTGCCGGGCTTGGTCAGGATTTCAATTCGTCCGTAACCCAACTTGTCGTATTCGGCGGAAAACGGGTTTTGATTGATGCGAATCTCGCGGATCGAAGCCTTCGGCGGCAGCTGCCCCGCGGTGAAGCCATCGATGTAGATTTGCCCGCCGTTGGGTCCGGCGGACGGGCCAGCCAGTGCTTGCAGGTCCGCCTGGAGTTCGTCCGGATCGTCGGAAAGCGCTTCCAGATCCTTGCCCTGAATCACGATGGCGCCGGCATTGGCGGCGGGATTCACGTCGAGTGCAGCGGCCGCCTGGTCAGTGACGACGACTTGCTGCTGTTGCGTCTCGATGGCCAGCTTGACATCGAGTTTCTGAGTTTGGCCTGCGACGATGTCGAGGGCATCCTTCTCGAAAGAGGTAAAGCCGGTGGCGATGACTTTCAGGCCGTACTTGCCGGGCGCGAGACCCTTAATCTCGTAGATCCCGTCGCGGTTGGTGTTTGTGGTAATGGCGTCGCCATTTGGAGTAGTCAGCAACACGGTCGCGGTGGGCACCACGCTTCCGGACGGATCGGTGACCTGCCCGCGCAAGGCGGCGGTGGCTTGCGACGTAGTGGTTTGCCCCGATAGGGGAAGGCTCGCCATCCCGGCAAGCAAAACCAGAAGGATGGTGAGGAGGTAGTTTTGGACTTGCCGGAAACTCATCTAGGCTCCTGGAAGCAATAAAGGGATTTTTCGATCACTGCGCGGCCGCATCGCCGCCGGGCGCACCGCTGAGGCTCCAAGGCGTCAAGATCGATTGGCTGCCACTCGGGGACGCCTGGAGGATTGGCTCGACTCCCGCTAAAAGGGTGATCGCTACCACGTTCGCGCCTTCAGGTCCCGAAGTGGCGACGATCATCACGGCATCGCCTTTTTGCAAGTCGGCAAGCGTCGCAGCGGGCATGCGGCCGATGGCTTGCTGCAGGTCCGGCGCTCCGCCTTGCGCACCACCGGCTTGGCCTCCGCCACCTTGTCCTGATCCGCCAGCCCCACTTTGTCTTTGGCCGCCAGCCGGTCTTTCACCAGCCGCAGCCGGGCTCGCTGACGGTGATGCTCCTTGAGACGCTCCCGCGGTAGAACCGGTTGGCTGGCCTCCCGGGGAAGTCCCTTTTAATCGCGCGGCAATTCTCTGGGCCATAGCTGGCGGCAATTTCCGCAACTGGGAAGTGTCGTTGACTTTGACCACCACCGGTTTCTTGGTTGCCAGGTCCGATACCGTGATGGTGCCCGTTCCCGCGTCGATCGAACCGATCGTGCCTGAGATGTTCCGGAACGACCCGGACACGATTTCATCGGCAGTGAGTTCGTTGCCGTCGCCGCTGCGAGCACCGCGGGCGCGAAGTTGGTCCCCTACTTTGATCTGATCGATCGGAGCGGGGGCGGCGTCATCGAACTTCACCGAGCCTGGAGCATAGCGGCGCAGGATGGTTTCTTTCGATACGTGCACGGTGACACTCTTGTTGGCTCCCAGGGCCGATGTGGAGACGGTGATCACTCCCGTCGCCGGATCCACCGCGCTCACTAGGCCGCCCACGCCGTGTTTTTGCCACTCTTCGCGTTCGTGCGCGCGCTTCTCGGCGATGTCGCCCTTCTTCATGGCAATCACCGAAACGGCGAGCAATGACTTGCCATCTGGGCCGGAGGTGCCGCGGACCAGAATGCGGTCGCCGGGTTGTAGGTCCTCCAATTGAAGGGGCGCCGCGGTTTTTAAGTCGGTCTGTCCGGGTTCGATGCGGAGCAAACGTGCCCCATCTTCAACGACGATGGTGATGTCGCCCCCGCCCTCGGAGGCGAGCGTGATGTTCTTGCCGGAAGCGGCCTTCACGGTGCCAACCGCTTTCGCGGGTGCAGGCTGCGCGGCTTGTGACCCAGACGCGGGGGCAGCGTGTGTCGCGCCGCAGCACAACAGCGCGGCAAAAAAGTGCAAGCGTAGAGGTTTCCCTAGTTTGCGTCGGGCTTTGTATGTCTGTTCGGCCATTAACACGATCACGCTCTGATTAGATGTCTCATTCGTGGAGACGTGCATTCTTAGACGTATTGTGTGTGGCTAAATGTTACACAGCTGTCCCGAGGGTTTGCGATACTGACGGTCTTGGTGTGCGTGCTGGGCAATGGCTGCAAGTGAGATGCGCGATGTTCGTGAAGGGCTTATAGAGTCGACAGGAACGGGAGAGAAAACGCCCTCGGCGGTTTTTTTCGGACTCCGGTGGCTGAGACGCTTCGCTTATCGGGGACGGTCGGTATGAAAATATTTTTTGTAGGCCAGAATCCAGTCGGCAGAAATGTCGTGTTGGGCGGTACTGAGGTCGAGTTCCCCGTCGCACACCAACTCGTGCAGGCGGTCCTCCAACTCGTCCTTTACGTGCGCATTCCAAACCGTGGAGTAATACGGTTGCGGCCACAAATTGTGGATGTCGTCTGAACCGCCAAGCTCCGGCGTGATCAGGAAATCCACTTCGTAGTCGTTGGACGGGACGCCGTTCATGCCGTATTCCTGAAAAACCTGGCGCTGCAGGGAAACGGGGACGGCGCGGGGGGCGGCTATGTCGGGCGCGGCACCGCAGAGTTCGCGCAAATTCACTTGCCGCGTGGCCCCGGGAGTGAGGTTTCGCCTTGGTTCCAGCGGACCCTCGGCAATGATCGAGGAGGACTCTTGAAAGTGCGAACGGTAGATCACCGCGAGACTTGCGCAAGCAACGATGACGGCCGATGCGAAACCAAGAGCCAGGAGCCGTCGAGGCGGTGAGCCACGTAATACTCTGGACCACGTTCCGGTGCTCGAAGCAGCCGCGAGTTGGGACAGATGCGCTTTCAACAAGGCGCGTCCTCCCACGTCAGGAGGCAATTGCGGATCAAGGATCGCGTGTCGTGTTTCCACCAGGTCGGCGATGGTAGTTTCGAAGCGACTCGTGCGCGCACGGCAATCCCAACAAGCAGCCAGGTGATCGCCAATTTCCTTCCTGCGCTGTGGAGGCATTTCACCGTCGGCCGCCAACAACAAATCTTCGTCGGAAGGATGAGAGTCTTGGGAACGCATTTAGCTCACCCCCGGTCGGCGCGCTCGAGGCGCGTGATGGAACGGGTCAAAGAAATCGATACGGCGCCCAGGGACATATCCAGGACTTCCGCAATTTCACGATAGCGGAGACCCTCGGCGCGCAGGTGCAAGCAATACTGATCACGCAAAGGGAGGGCGCGAAACGCGGCCAACAGATATTGCTGCCGCTGACTGAACGCGACTTGCTGCTCGGGACTCGGCGCAGGATCGACGTGTCCTGCCGCGACCAGCTCATGGAGTTCCGCCTGGTCCGGTCGATTCTGCCCGGCTTGGCGTTCCTTGAGGGCCAGATTGTGCGCGACGCGGAAAATCCAGCCCCGAAGATTATCGCGCGGCCGACCGAGCTGGAGGTGCCGGAAGAGCGCGAGAAATACGTCCTGAACGATCTCTTCCGCATCGGGTACCGGCAGGCCGATCGAAAGCACGTAGCGGAGCAGTCGGTTCCGATGCTCTTCGAACAAACGGATGACCACGTGCTCGGCTTCCGAACAAACGGAGTCCGAGGTAGTTTTTGCCACGGTGGTCATCACCCGGCAGAGAGTTCCGCCTGAATCAGGAATGGTCATATATGAAGACGAGGCTGCTCACCTAGTTTACATTCGTTTTCTCGATCCCTTGTTCACTCTTTCTGCGGGCTGCCGCCCTTAGGGTCAACCAGCGCGTCTCCACTGTTGCAAGTGCCGGTCTGTTGATCTTCCTTACAAAATCCTTATGCGGGCTTCATCACTTCCTAAGCCTTTAATCGCTATCGTTCCCGATTGATTGCACTTGCGCGCCGCTGGTAGCTTTCTGCGTGAAAGGGCAATTGCAGCGAACGGGCAGGACGACGGGATCGAAATTGTGCCGGTTCTGAACGGTTCCGCCAATCCGGAGATTGGCGTTCCCGAGGTCCCCGGCCGCTGGTACCAAAAGTTTGAGAAGGAGCACTTCTTTGGCGGATATAGCATTCATCGTGGCGACCGTGATGTTCTTCGTTGTCGCCATTTTCTATCTTCGCGGGTGCGAACGACTCAAATAGAAACGCGACTAACTCATGCTTGAAAACATTCTTTTGATCGCGGTGTGTATCTGCTTGTTCGGCTATCTTCTGATGGCCCTACTCAGGCCGGAAGACTTTTAGCCATGACCTCTAGCGGTTGGTACCAGATTATTTTCTTTTTGCTGGTGATCTTCGCGATCACTAAACCCATGGGCGTATTCCTGACCCGGGTGTTCAATCGCGACAAAACCTTCCTCGACTTCGCCCTGCGGCCTATCGAGCGCCTGATCTACCGGCTGTGCGGTGTCCACGAAGAACAGGAAATGCAGTGGATTGAGTACGGGACCGCGATGCTGCTTTTCAGCGGCGTGTCCATGGCGCTCCTGTACTTCATCGAGCGCCTGCAACTGTGGCTGGGCTTCAATCCTCAGAAGCTTGCCAACGTCGGACCCGATCTTGCGTGGAACACCGCGGCCTCCTTCACCACAAATACGAACTGGCAAGCCTATGTCCCGGAAACGACCATGAGTTACTTCACGCAGATGGCGGGGCTCGCCTATCACAACTTCGCCTCTGCCGCGGTGGGCATCGCCTTGGCAATTGCTGTGATTCGCGGCGTCGCGCGCCGCGAATCGAAGACCATTGGCAACTTCTGGGTCGACCTGACGCGCTGTTTTCTGTGGGTGCTCCTGCCCGCGTGCCTGATTATTTCGCTGGTCTTCGTGTCGCAAGGCGTGGTGCAAAATCTGAAACCTTATGCCAGTGCCCAACTGATTGACCCGCAAACGGTGCAGACACAGGGCACGGACGGCAAGACGACCACGCAGACGGTTACGCAGCAGCCCATAGCGCTCGGGCCAACCGCCTCGCAGGAAGCCATCAAGATGTTCGGGACCAACGGCGGCGGCTTTTTCAACGCCAATAGCGCGCATCCGTTCGAAAATCCGACGCCTTTCACCAATTTTCTTCAGATTGTTTTGATCTTCGCGATCCCCGCGGGTCTCACCTACACACTCGGCCGCATGACGGGCTCGCCGCGTCACGGCTGGGCCGTGTGGGGAGCGATGGCCGTTCTGTTTCTCGTCGGAGTTACGGCGGCATACGCCGCGGAGTCGAGCGGCAATCCTCAGCTTGCCGGCGTCGATCAAGTCGCGAGCGATCAGCACTCCGGTGGCAACATGGAGGGCAAAGAAGTGCGTTTCGGAATCGCCAACTCCGCCCTTTTCGCGACCGTCACCACGGATGCCAGCTGTGGTGCCGTCAACAGCATGCATGACTCGTTTACACCTCTCGGCGGCATGATTCCGCTCCTCAACATAATGCTGGGCGAAGTCATATTTGGGGGCGTCGGTTCGGGACTTTACGGCATGCTCGTCTTCGTCATACTCGCGGTCTTCATCGCGGGCTTGATGGTCGGGCGCACGCCGGAATATCTGGGCAAGAAAATCGAATCATTCGACGTCAAGATGGCGATGCTTTCGGTCCTGGCGTCCTCGACGACCATTTTGTTGTTCGCAGCAGTTGCCGTGATCTCCAAACCAGGTCTCGCAGGGATCAGCAATCCGGGGCCACACGGCCTTTCGCAAATTCTCTACGCGTACACCTCTTCGGTAGGCAACAACGGCTCCGCGTTCGGCGGGATTAACGCCAACACGCTATGGTTCAACAGCACCACCGGACTGGCCACGCTGATCGGCCGCTTTTTCGTGGTGATACCGATCCTAGCCATCGCAGGAAATCTCGCGGCAAAAAAGACCGCACCCTCATCCGCGGGCACCTTCCCGGTCACCGGCCCGCTCTTTGCCACGTTGCTGGTCTCCACCATCTTGATCGTTGGAGCGTTGACATTCTTCCCGGCCCTGAGCCTGGGGCCCATCCTCGAGCACTTACTCATGGCCGCCGGAAAGGTTTTCTGAGGCCCCCCGTGGAACACTCGTCACAATCCAAGCCGAAGCCGCTGGCGGACAAAAAGATCGTTTCGCGCGCGATCGTGGATTCTTTTACGAAATTGAATCCACGAACCATGGTCAAGAACCCAGTTATGTTCGTCGTCGAAGTGGGCGCGGTGCTCACGACGATCGAACTCGTGGTGAATACCTTGCGCCATGCGGGACAGTTCAGTTTCGGCCTGCAAATCACGCTCTGGCTGTGGTTCACGGTTCTTTTCGCGAATTTTGCCGAAGCCATGGCCGAAGGACGCGGCAAAGCGCAGGCCGATACGCTGCGCAAAGCTCGCACTCTGACCGAAGCGCATTTGTTGCGCCCCAACGGTTCGATCGACGTGATTCCCAGCTCGAAGTTGCGCACGGGAGATGTCGTGGTGGTGGTTGCGGGCGAATTTGTCCCCGGCGACGGCGAAGTCATCGAAGGCGTCGCCAGCGTCGATGAATCCGCGATCACCGGGGAATCCGCGCCGGTAATTCGCGAATCCGGTGGCGACCGGTCGGCCGTGACCGGCGGCACGCGCGTGCTCTCCGATTCCATCAACGTGCGCATCACCTCGAATCCCGGCGAAACTTTCCTCGATCGTATGATTCGTCTGGTGGAAGGCGCCTGTCGCCAAAAAACTCCCAATGAAATCGCGCTTAATATTCTGCTGGCCGGGCTGACTATCATCTTCTTGCTCGCGGTAGTGACTTTGCAACCATTCGCCATCTATTCCGGCGCTCCGCAGAGCATCTTCGTGCTCGTTTCGCTTCTCGTCTGCTTGATTCCCACCACGATCGGAGGGCTCCTTTCCGCAATCGGCATCGCTGGAATGGACCGCATGATTCAGCGCAACGTCATCGCCATGTCCGGCCGCGCGGTCGAAGCCTCCGGCGACGTTGACGTCCTGCTGCTCGACAAGACCGGTACGATCACCTTGGGCAATCGCGAAGCGACCATGCTGCACGCCAGCCCCAACGTAAACGAGGCCGACCTCGCCAACGCCGCGCAACTTGCCTCCCTGGCCGACGAAACACCGGAAGGGCGTTCGATTGTCGTACTGGTGAAGGAGAAATACGGTCTCCGAGGTCGTGAACTAAGCCAACTTAATCCTGTCTTTATTCCCTTTTCGGCTCAAACGCGCATGTCCGGCGTCGATCTCGATGGCCTGCAAATCCGCAAAGGCGCCCCTGAGGCCATCTCCAAACACGTCGCCGAACGTGGGAACAAGGTGCCTGCGGAAATTCAACAGAATGTCACCGACATCGCCAACGGCGGCGGCACACCTCTGCTTGTCGCGGAGAATGGCCGCGTGCTAGGGGTGATCGCGCTCACCGACATCGTGAAGGGCGGCATGCGCGAGCGCTTCGATCACCTGCGCGCCATGGGCATTCGCACCATGATGATCACCGGCGACAATCCGCTGACTGCAGCGGCTATCGCGCGTCAAGCCGGTGTCGACGACTTTCTCGCGGAAGCCAGACCCGAAGACAAGATGGCGTTGATCAAGCGGGAGCAAGCGAAAGGCAAACTGGTGGCGATGACCGGTGACGGCACCAACGACGCCCCGGCCCTCGCACAAGCCGACGTCGGTGTGGCGATGAACACTGGCACGCAAGCGGCCAAAGAAGCCGGCAATATGGTCGATCTCGATTCGAATCCGACCAAGCTCATTGAGATTGTGGAAATCGGCAAGCAGTTGCTGATTACCCGTGGGGCGCTAACCACTTTTTCAGTCGCCAACGACGTCGCCAAATACTTCGCCATCATTCCTGCCATGTTCGCCGGCGCGTTCCCTCAGTTGAACGTGCTGAACGTTATGCACCTGGCTACCCCGCAATCGGCGATTCTTTCGGCCGTGATCTTTAACGCGCTGATCATCATCGCGCTGATTCCCTTGGCCCTGCGCGGCGTACGCTATCGCCCGGTTGGAGCAGCCGCCCTGCTTCGTCAGAATCTACTCGTGTATGGAGTTGGCGGCGTGGTCGCTCCATTCATCGGCATCAAACTGATCGATCTCGTGATCACGTATCTGCATTTCGCGTGAGGCCGCTGATGAAACAAAACTTTCGCATCGCCATTCTAATCACGCTGGTGACCACGGTGATCTTCGGTCTGATCTATCCCCTCGCCGTCACCGGCCTCGCGCAACTTCTTTTTCCTCACCAGGCCAACGGTAGCCTAATCGTGAAGAACGGCCAGGTCTTCGGCTCGCAACTTCTGGGTCAGACCTTTTCGTCGCCTGGCTATTTTCGTGCGCGGCCTTCCAACGCTGGAGCGGGCTACGATGCATCCCAGTCGTCAGGTTCGAATCTCGGCCCGACAAATCACCAGCTCATCGATCGTGTCAAAGCAGACGTGGCCAAACTGCACGCGGAAAACCCCAGCGCCGCCATACCCGTTGATCTAGTGACTGCATCAGGCTCCGGCCTCGACCCCGAAATCTCGCCAGCTGGCGCCGAATTCCAGATCCCTCGTGTGGCTCGCGAACGCAACATGTCCGAAGACGACGTCCGCTCCCTGATCGCGAAGCACACCCTCGGACGCCAATTCGGCTTTCTCGGCGAACCCCGCGTCCGCGTTCTCGAACTAAATCTAGACCTCGACTCCACTCACCCCAGAAAATAGCGAATCACAACGCCATTCGGAGCTGCGCTGCTGCGGCTGGTGCGAACCGTGGTGAGGAATTAATCCGGATGGGCGTGACGCCAATTCCAGTACTCCGACTGTTCTTTCCTGCTGGCCTTCGCGAATTCATGATCCTTGCGGTGCTTTTCCGCCAGGAATCGCGCCCAAGCCTGCTGTTCGTGGTCGTCCCACTGATGGTAATCCTTGTGATCTCGATCGTAGACGCGGTCTTGAGGTGCGGGAGCGGCCAACATGGCCACCGGCGCTGCAAGCGCAGCGGTCAAGCAGAGCGAAGCGATATAGTGATGTGCACGATGCATCAAAGTAGTCCTCCAGACCCACAGAAAAACAGAAACGCTCCTCGGCAGCCATACCCAGAAACCCGTATCTCCAAGGGAATTTTCCAACCCAGAGCGTGCGCGATCCTCCGATCAAAAAACCGAAGCGAGGACTCCGACGAGAGTCCTCGCTTGTGCCAGAAGCCGCCGTTTCCGTCGTTCCTGTTAACCTTGCCAACGCCAACCAGTGGCTGGCGCAGTATTCGCGCTTCCTCCTAGGATCGCTGCAGTGAACTGAGTTTTGGTGCCCGGCGCCGTAGTAGCCACCACCGGTGAAATACTCATTGAAGTCACGGACGCGCTGGGCGACGATTTGGCAATGCCGACGCATCCAGAAGTCCCCATCAGGATGGGCGCAAGGAAAAGCAGAATTACTTGAACTCGGGTCTGGCAGAGCAACCTCATGATTCCGTTCTCTCTTTGTTCCCAAGTTCAGTTTTTTTGGTGCGCGGCGTTTCGAATCTGCTAGTCGCTTGAGAGGCCGGTAAGCAGGCAGAGATAGACTAGCTCGGGTCGACGGTCGTAACTTGCAGGTGGGGCAGAAGACGGCTTTCCCAAGGCTTGGACACACCCAACGGGCAGGCACCTTGCTGCTCACTTTCCGACGCGCACGGAATCAGAAAGAGCGAAATCGCAGAAAATTGGCAACGTATTCGAGCGAAAAGGCGCGAACGTAAAAAAGATCTGACCTGGAAAAGCTAGAACGAGGAACGTTTCGCGGCGTGCAAAGGCCGGGGCACCGCTTCGACCGAGACTGGCCCGTTATTGGATTGCTGGAATTCGATATCGGGCAATTGCTCCACCGCCCGGCGCAGCGACTGCTCCCAACTGGAGTGGATCAGGTTCAAGTCGTGGTCGCCAGCCCCGACCCGCCGGTACCTGGTCACCTCCAGCGAGTCCTTTTTGTACAGTAATAGATCAAATGGCGGACCCACCGTGACGTTCGACCGCATGGTGGCGTCCAGCGAAAGGAGCGCGTATTTTGCCGCGACCTCCAGCGAAGTGCTGGTTTGAATTCCACGATCCAGGATCGGCCGGCCGTACTTGCACTCTCCCAACTGGAGGTATAACGAATCTTCCGTGGCGGCTAAAGGATTTCCCTGAGGATAAATCAAATACAAATTCGGCTCCTGACCACGAACCTGCCCTCCCAGAAGCAGGTGCACGTTGAAGCTGAAGGAATCGCGCTCCAGGGAAGACCGATCGATGTCGGACACTCGGCGCACGCAGTCCCCGACGATGCGCGCTGCATCATACAAAGAATTGGCTTGCGCCAAGCCACGCCCCGCATCGAAGTCGGCGCGTAACAAGGTGACCACCGATTGGCTGATCGACAAGCTTCCGCTGGTCAGAATGACGAAAACGCGTTCGCCCGGCTGCACGAATTGATGCATCTTGCGGCAGGTATTGACCTGATCGAATCCAGCGTTGGTACGGGAATCGGAGGCCAGAACCAAGCCTTCTTTGGTCATGATGCCCAAGCAATAAGTCACGATGCGCCTCAGGTTCGGAAAATGTGAAGCTACCGCATCATAGCACCGACTCGTGATCGCATATTTTATGATCTGCCGCAGCGAAAAATTCGCAAGGGAGCGATGTGCAAAAGGTTTATAAGGAAAGCTTATGCTGATTCGCCTGGGATATGACATGGAGTTCGAAACACGCGCCGACGTGCCGATGGTCACGCTGCTGAAGGTTCACCCGTCACGCGAAAGTGATCTGCGCGAACCGGACGAACTGCGAACCGACCCGTTCGTCCCCGTCGAGAATTTCCTGGATCGCTTCGGCAACCGTGGCAGCCGTTTGGTGGCACCGACCGGCCGGATCCGCCTTCACAATTCGACGCTGATTGAAGATTCCGGCCAGCCCGACCCTCAAGCCTCCGACGCCCGCGAAATTCCGGTCGACCATCTCCCCGTCGAAGTCCTGCCCTACCTCATGAACAGCCGCTACTGCGAAGTCGATCTCATGTCCAGCGCCGCGCTTGAACTTTTCGGGCAAACGCCGCGAGGCTGGGCACGTGTACAATCAGTATGCGACTGGGTCCAAAGTAAAGTCACCTTCGGCTACAAAAACGCCAGCTCCTTTCGCACCGCCCTCGGCGTATACACCGAACGCGTCGGAGTCTGCCGGGACTTCCAGCACCTCGCGATCACCTTCTGCCGCGCACTGAATATTCCCGCCCGCTATGCCACCGGCTACCTCGGGGACATCGGCATCCCTCCCGCGCCATTCCCGATGGACTTCAGCGCTTGGTTGGAGGTCTATCTCGAAGACCGCTGGTGGACCTTCGACGCCCGCCACAACACTCCGCGCGTCGGCCGCGTCCTCATGGCTACCGGGCTCGACGCCACAGACTGCGCCTTCACCACCAGCTTCGGCACCGCAGCCCTCAGGAGTTTCGATGTCGTCAGCGATGAAGTGAAAAATCTGGAGCAAGCCGCCGGACAATCCGCTCACTAACAGGACGACGGGCATCGAGGGATTGTCGCAAGTTACGACTTTCGCGAGGGAGTCTTCGCGGTATTCGGGCGTTGCGGTTGAAACCGATACCCGATCCACGGCTCGGTCAAAATATATTTCGGGCGCGCCGGATCGGCTTCGATCTTCTTACGCAACTGATTGATCACGACGCGGAGATTTTCGGTCTCTTCTCCATAGTCGGGTCCCCACACCGACTGCAAGAGCCGTCGATGCGTCAGTGGTTTTCCCAGGTTGGCCACCAAGTGCTTCAGGACGTCGTATTCTTTTGGAGTGAGGTGGACGTCGCGTCCGCGCACGGTTACCTGGCGACTTTCAAAATCGATGTTCACATCCTTCGAGACGAATGGCGCCACCGCGTCGCCCGGCGCGTATCGCCGCAGCGCCGAACGGATGCGTGCCAACAATTCTTCGATCCCGAACGGCTTCACCACGTAATCGTCGGCGCCCGCGTCCAGGGCCATGACTTTGTCCCGCTCTGCGTTGCGGACCGTCAGCATGATGATCGGCGCATCCGACGATCGCCGGATTTCCTTACATGCCTCGAGGCCGCCCATGCCCGGCATGTTTATGTCGAGCAGCACCAGGTCAGGACGCTCCTTGCGGACGGCCTCGACGCCTTCTTCGCCCGTCTTGGCCTCAGTGATTAGGTAACCGTGGGTGGAGAGCGTGCTGCGCATCACGCGCCGAATTTGCGGTTCGTCGTCAACCACCAGGATCGTCTCGCCGCTCATCGCGCCTCCCGTTGGCCCCGGTCCTGGTTGCGGTCCACTGGCAGCGTGAAGGAAAAGACCGAGCCGTGACCCAATTGACTGGTGACGCTGACCGATCCCTTGTGCGCGACGATGATGGCCTTCGCGATCGGCAGCCCCATGCCCGTCCCGCGCACCAGGTATCGCTGGTCCTTGCCGCGATAAAATTTGTCGAAGATCATGGTCTGCTCGAAGTCATCGATTCCCGGGCCGCGATCCGCAACGCTGGTCGTGACGGAATCTCCCGTCAACTCCGCCGTGATCGTGATCGGCTGATCTTTGGGCGAATACAAATTTGCGTTATCGATCAACTGCACCATCGCTTCTTTCGCGCGCTCGCGGTCGGCGCGCACCAGCGGAAGATTCGCGTCTATTTTAATGTCGATCGGGCGGCCCGCCAGCGCCATCTTACAGTGCGCCAGCGACGCTTCGATGATCTCGGTGATGGGAGTGGGCTCGAGGCCCAGTTCCACCTCGCCCGCTTCCAGTTTGGCCATTTCTCCCGCTTCTTCCACCAGTCGATTCAGACGATCGCATTCTTCGTCGATGATCGTAAGTAGTTCGCGCATCTGCACCGGATCTGGATTCGCGGAAGCGAGCAGGCTGCTCACCGCCGCTTTCATGGAAGTCAGCGGGGTCCGGAAGTCGTGGGTGATGGAATCGAGTAGTGCCGACTTGAGGCGCTCCCCTTGCCGTTCCGCTTCGGTTTGTCCCAGTTGTTCGACGGCTCGGGCGCGCTCGATCGCGATCGCCACCAGCGTGCTCACGGCTTCCACCGATTGCCGGGAGAGCTGCGAACCGGAGACTCCAAGGCTGCCGATCGGCCGCACGCCAAGGCGCACGGGAATAAAATAGTTGCCGGCAACAGCGTCGATCGTGATTTCGTCGTGCTCGAACGCAGCCTTCATTTTCTCCTCATCCAGATGAGAAGCGCCAAATCCGGATCGGTAAAACTTGTCCTTTTGTGGCAAATACAGCTCCGCCGCTCCGGCCTCGAAGCTTTCCACGATGTAGTCCGGAATGGCGTTCATCAGCTGAATCACGTTGCCTTCGCCGAGCAGCTTCCGGCTGAAGCGATAGAGCCGCTCAACTTCGCGTCTGCGATGGTGGGCTTCATCCGCCTCAGTGCGAATTCGCGAAGAAAGCTGGCTCCCGGTGATTGCCGTAATCAGAAATACGATCAGCGCCACCCAATTCTGCGGATCCGCGATGGTGAACATTCCGACTGGCGGCAAAAAAAAATAGTTCAACGACAGCATCGCCAGAATGGACATGACCACCGAAACGGCCATTCCCCAAACAGCTGAAACTGCTAGAATTGCCAGCAGAAAAGACAGCGCTACCGTGGTGTGATTGACGTGCAGAATCCGGTAGTAGATGTAGGTAACCGCAATGACCATGGCGACGGATACGGTGAGCCCAACGATGCGGCCGCCCAGGAATCGTTGCATCCCGGTATTCTATCGTATGCAGCAAATCTAACCCGGAGAATATAGCCCTTGCCCAAAAAGCCTGAGGAATGGCTGGAGGTCGCCTCGCCGCCCCAGAAGACGCGGGGCATCTTCAAGCTTTTCCTAGGCTATGCCCCAGGTGTCGGCAAAACGTTCAGCATGCTGAGCGAAGCCATTCGCCGCCGCAGTCGCGGGGAGGATGTGGTCGTCGGCGTTGTGGAATCGCACGGCCGCAAAGGCATCGAAGAACTCATCGAGGGGATGGAATGCGTCCCGCGCAAAAAGCTCGAGTACAAGGGCACGATTTTTGAAGAAATGGATGTGGATGCGATTCTTGCGCGCCACCCGGACGTCGTTCTCGTGGATGAACTGGCGCATACGAATATTCCCGGCAGCAAGCATCGCAAACGATACGAAGACGTCCAGGAACTCCTCGCGGCCAAGATCGATGTCGTCTCCACCCTCAACATTCAACATATCGAAAGCATTGCTCCGGTCGTTCGCTCCATAACCGGCATTGTGGTTCGGGAGACCGTGCCTGATTGGGTGCCGCTGACCGCTTCGGAAACCGTCATGGTCGACCTCACTCCCGAGGCGCTCCTGAATCGCATGAAACGCGGCGATGTCTACAGCACCGACAAAGTGGAGCGCTCGCTGAAGAATTTCTTCCGCCGCGGCAACCTGATCGCGCTGCGCGAACTTGCCTTGCGCCAGGTGGCCGAACAGGTAGATCGAAGTCTCGAGACCTACATGGAAGATCAGGACATCCGCAAGAACTGGGGTGTCCGCGAACGCATGGCCGTCTGCATTTCCGCGAATCCCGCCGGTCAATACCTGATCGCCCGGGGCGCCCGCATGGCACGGCGCATGGATGCCGAACTCTACGTCATTCACGTCGATCGCGAAATCGGCCCCAAGGAATTAAACCAGGCAGCCTTGGCGGCGAATTTGCGCTTCGCCGAAAATCTTGGCGCCAAGGTTGTCCGCCTGCGCGGGCGCAGCGTCGCCGACGCGGTCGCCGATTTCGTTCGCTCCAAACACGTCACTCAAGTTATTTTTGGCCGCGCGCCGGTTCACGATTGGCGAAAATATCTCTATCTTTCCGCCGTTCACCGGTTTCTTCGAGAATCGCCTGCCGTCGATGTTCACATCGTGACCCAAGAACCGGAAGACTAGCGTGCAATCTAGCGACCGTGCTCGCGGTAAGTGCCGTAAGACTCACCGAACCCTTCGCCTCCTGTTTAGGAGCGCAGCAGTGCTGCGTCCAGACGCACGAGCGCAGCGATTCTAAGCAACGGCATATTCGTTCAATAAGCTGGATTTATGGTGTCTTCGATTAGTATTAATTTGACTGATTGACTTCCCTTCCTCGATGCTGTATCTTCATGGCGTTTGCTATGATTCGCAACGCCATCTCGCACGCGCGCGCCCTCCCGGCCGTCACCGCGGTACCGGTATTTCGCGCCGTGGTACAAACTATTCCCGTAATTATTCGGGGATGTACACCAGGATGATGGCGGCCTAGCCAAGCAGCACCGAAGACTTTCAGGGCCATCATCCAAATGAGGATGATGGCCCTTCGTTTTTGGCTCGGCTCTGTTGCAGAATTTGCGTATCGAAATGAACGAAGCTGACGATCGAGATTACTTGGAGGAACGCCGCAGTGACGACAGCCCCTTTGCCGAAACCCCGAAGTCACGCGCTTGTTGACGGCCCAAATCGCGCCGGCGCCCGTTCGATGCTGCGCGCGTGCGGATTGAAAGACGACGATTTCGCTAAGCCCCTGATCGGTGTCGCAAACACCTGGATCGAGATTGGTCCCTGCAATTATCACCTTCGAGAACTCGCGGCCGACGTGAAGGCTGGTATCAGAGCGGCCGGCGGAACGCCACTCGAGTTCAACACGGTCTCCATCTCCGACGGCATCACTATGGGCACCGAGGGCATGCGCACCTCGCTGGTGAGCCGCGAAGTAATTGCCGATTCGATCGAGTTGGTGACTCGCGGAAACATGTTCGACGCAATCGTGATTCTGGTCGGATGCGACAAGACGATTCCAGGCGGCATCATGGCCGCGGCCCGCTTGAATATCCCGGCGCTGGTCCTTTACGGTGGCTCCATCGCCCCCGGCCAGTTCGAGGGCCACGCCGTCACGATTCAAGACGTGTACGAGGCGATCGGCAGTCATGCACGCGGAAGCATGACCGATGCGCGATTGGCCGCTCTGGAAAGAGTCGCCTGCCCTGGGGCGGGAGCTTGCGGTGGGCAATTCACCGCAAACACCATGGCGCTGGTCGCTGAATTTCTGGGTATCGCCCCCATGGGTCTGTCCGGTGTGCCCGCAACGAAACCGGAAAAACATAACGCCGGGCACCGCGCGGGCGAACTGCTGATGGATCTGCTGCGTAAGGATATCACTCCGTCGAAAATCATCACCAAGGCCGCCATCGAGAATGCCATCACAGGCGTAGCAGCCACGGGCGGATCGACGAACTCCGTACTGCACCTGCTGGCCATTGCCAACGAAGCGCGCATTCCTCTTTCCATCGACGACTTTGACCGCATCAGCACCCGAACCCCGATCCTGGCGGACCTGAAGCCCGCCGGGCGATTCGTAGCCACCGATCTGTATGCCGCGGGCGGAACGGCGCTGGTCGCAAAACGGTTGATCGACTCCAAGCTGTTGAACGGTGACAGCATCACAGTCACGGGACGCACGATTGGCGAAGAAGCTGCCGGTGCAAAGGAAACCCCGAATCAGGAGGTGGTACGCGCGCTCAGCAACCCGCTGAAACCAACCGGCGGCCTGGTCATCCTGAAAGGCAATTTGGCACCGGAAGGCTGCGTTTTGAAGGTCGCGGGCCACGACTACAAGACCTTCCGCGGAACGGCACGAGTCTTCGACAATGAAGAAGCGGCGTTTGCCGCGGTAGAAAGCGGAAGCATCAAGGCCGGCGATGTCGTGGTGATCCGCTACGAAGGGCCCAAGGGCGGTCCGGGTATGCGCGAGATGTTGCAGGTAACCGCGGCCCTGGTCGGCGCCGGCCTCGGCGATTCGGTAGCGTTGCTGACCGACGGGCGATTCTCCGGAGCCACGCACGGTTTGATGGCAGGGCACGTGGCCCCAGAAGCGGTAAACGGCGGAACGATCGCGGCCGTCGCTGACGGCGACACAATCGAATTCGATATTCCGAAGCGTTCGCTAAACGTGGCGCTGACCGACGCGGAGATTCAACGCCGCATGTCTACTTGGAGAGCACCGGCGCCGAGGTTCAGCACAGGCGTAATGGCCAAGTATGCTTTGATGGTTTCCTCAGCGGCGCAAGGTGCAGTGACCACCCCGCCGGCAAGTTTCAGTCGTTCGATCTCAGAAAGTGTGCACGCGAGGACCTTATGAAGCTGACCGGTGCGGAAATTCTCTGCGAGACGCTGACGCATCTCGGCGTCCGCCATCTCTTTGGATATCCGGGCGGCGCAATTCTTCCCGTCTACGACGCGCTGGGTAAATCGAAACTGCACCACGTGCTGGTGCGCCACGAGCAAGGCGCCACGCACATGGCGGACGGCTACGCGCGAGCCAGCGGCGGTGTGGGTGTGGCAATGGCCACTTCCGGCCCTGGCGCGACGAACATGGTCACGGGCATTGCCACCGCCATGCTCGATTCTTCTCCGGTGGTGTGCATCACCGGGCAAGTGAGCAGCAAACTGCTGGGCTCGGACGCGTTCCAGGAAATCGATATCACCGGCATCACCATGCCCATCACCAAGCACAACGTGGTGGTTTCGCGTGCCGAAGATATCGCGCGCACGGTGCGCGAAGCATTCGTGATCGCAAATTCCGGTAGGCCCGGACCGGTTCTTGTCGATATCACCAAGGACGCGCAGCAGGCTTCCTGCGATTTCAATTTTGAGGCCTCCGCTCCTAAGCTGCCGGTGAAGCGGCAGCGCGTGAACTACGAGAAAGCGGAATTCGACCGCGCCGTCGAGCTCTTGAACTCCGCCAAGCGGCCGCTGATCCTGGCCGGCCACGGCATCATGGTTTCCGGCGCGATGCGCGCGTTCGACCAGTTCGTGCGCACCGGCAACTTCCCCGTGGCGATGACGCTGCTCGGCATCGGATGCTTCCCTGCCAGCGATCCGCTAAACCTCGGCATGATGGGCATGCACGGCGAAGCCTGGGTCAACCACGCCATTCAAGAAGCGGACCTGCTAATCGCGGTGGGCATGCGCTTCGACGATCGGGTGACCGGCGATCTCCGCACCTACGCGCGAGACGCACGCAAGATTCACATCGAGATCGACCGCTCGGAAATCAATAAAAACGTCAAGGTGGATTCCGCTCTGGTCGGCGACGCCCGCGAAGTGCTCGAGCAATTGCTCCCCTGCATCCAGCGCCGCGAACGCCCGGATTGGCTGGCGCACATCCGCGAACTGAAAGGTGATTCCGCGGTGCGCGACATCCAGGGATTACCCGACAACGGCCATCTCTACGCCGCGCATGTGATCAACGATTTATGGAAAGAAACTCGTGGCGAGGCTATCGTCGTGACTGACGTGGGCCAGCATCAAATGTGGGAGGCGCAGTACTACCATCACAATCTGCCGCGCACGCTGGTCACCTCTGGCGGGTTGGGAACGATGGGGTTTGCCCTTCCGGCGGCAATTGGCGCGAAATTCGCCAAGCCCGAAGCCGACGTTTGGGTGGTGGTCGGCGACGGCGGCTTCCAGATGACCATGTGCGAGCTTGCCACCATCGTGCAGGAAAAAATCAAGGTAAACATCGCCATCATCAACAACGGTTTTCTGGGAATGGTGCGCCAGTGGCAGGAATTCTTCTACGACAAGCGCTACGTGGCCACGCCGTTGGTGGCGCCCGACTTCGCCGCGCTTGCCAACGCATTCGGAATTCGCGGCGAGCGCATCACTTCGCGCGCCGATGTGACGCCGACGATTCGCTCCGCACGTGAGTCGAAAGAGTCCGTACTGATCGATTTCCGCGTTGAGCAGGAAGATTCCGTATATCCGATGGTGCCCGCGGGCGGATCGCTGCACGAAATGATCCGCCGACCGAACAGTCCGCTGGTCGAAACCGCGGCAACCGAGCTGTAAGAATAGCGAGGAAACCATGCAGACTCTCGTCGCTTACGTGGAAAACAAACCGGGCGTGTTGAACCGGGTCTCGTCCCTGGCCCGACGATTGGCCATTAACATCGATTCGCTGACGGTTGGCCCGACCGACAACGAAGAAATCGCGCGCATGACCATCGTGGCGCACACCGATGAACGTGGCGCGCACCGCCTCGAAGCCAGCCTGGAAAAGCTCGTCGATGTGCTGCTGGCGGAAAATGTTTCCGAAAGACCTCTGTTGGAGCGCGATCTGGCGCTGATCAAAGTAACGGCCGATCAGAAAACGCGGCCGCACTTGATGGAACTGATCAAGGTTTTCCGCGCGCGGGTTATCGATGTGGCGCCGGAATCGCTGATTCTCGAAGTTTCCGGGACTGTCGACAAGATCGACGGACTGTTGGAAGTGTTGCGGCCCTTCGGGGTTTTGGAAATGGCGCGGTCGGGGCGTATCGCCATGACTCGCGGCGGCGATTTGTTGCGTCCGCCCGGAGCCCCGCCAAAAACCGGCGAGCTGGAAACGGCCGGCTCTAAAGCTTAGGAACTTTTTGGACGGGCGGTCTTGGTGAAAACCGACTTCGGCGGCTGAGCCGGTCCAAGAGCAAGCCTTTCGGCACTGCTGAAGCCGTGCCCTCCCGTTAAGCCGTTACGGAAACCCAGTTTACGTCCGCAAGATTGTACGACCGAAGAACGGTCCACGAGAGGAAACGAACGAATGGCACATCTTTATTATGATAATTCCGCGGACCTCGCGCTCATCCAGGGGAAGAAGGTTGCGATCATCGGCTACGGGTCGCAGGGGCACGCTCACGCGCTAAACCTTCGCGACAGCGGCGTTTCGGTTCGTGTCGGCTTGCAGCCCGGCAGCGGATCGCTCGCGCGCGCACAGAAAGAAGGGCTGACGGTCAACACCCCCGCCGAAGCTGCTGCCTGGGCGGACGTGATCATGATCCTCACGCCGGATACGAAGCAGCCGAAACTCTACAAGGAATCGATCGAGCCGAATCTTTCCGCGGGCAAGACCCTGATGTTCGCACATGGCTTTAATATTCGGTTCGGCACGATAAAGCCCCCTGCTTCTGTGGATGTATCCATGATCGCACCCAAAGCGCCTGGTCATCGCGTCCGCGAAGTTTTCACAGAAGGCGGAGGTACGCCCGCACTGATCGCGATCGAACAGGACGCGAGTGGAAACGCCAAGGCGCTCGCGCTCTCCTACGCCAAAGGCCTCGGCTGCACGCGCGCCGGCGTTCTGGAAACCACCTTCACCGAGGAAACCGAGACCGATTTGTTCGGCGAACAAGCCGTGCTGTGCGGCGGCGTCAGCGAATTGATCAAGGCGGGATTTGACACCCTCGTCGAGGCGGGATATCAGCCCGAGGTCGCCTACTTCGAGTGCATGCACGAATTAAAATTGATCGTCGATCTGATCTATCGCGGTGGCCTTAGCTACATGCGCTATTCCATCAGCGACACCGCTGAGCAAGGCGACTACACCGCCGGGCCGAGGATCATCACCTCCAAAACCCGCGAGGAGATGAAAAAAATTCTCGCCGAAATCCGTGATGGTAGCTTCGCAAAGAAGTGGATCGAGGAAAACGAGCAGGGATGCCCGAACTTTCTGGCCACTCGCCAACGCGAGCAAACTCACCGTATCGAACAATTAGGACCGAAGCTGCGCGCCATGATGCCCTTCCTTCAGCCAGTCGTCGCTCCGGGACTGGCCACCAAGGCGGCGGCGTCCGAGAAGTAACCGCGCAACGTTTTCCTTAGTTAACAATCGAACGTAATTGTAAGAAGGTGAACTCGCACCGGTTGACATCATCGTGGATTTGGGGGATTCTCTCGCCCGCATGAAAAAGCCAGAACCCCGCTCCCCAGTGGCGTCTCCCAATCTCGCCGAGCGTATTGACAAGCTCACGATAAAGCGTCAGGAAACCGTTCGCCCGATCCTGGAGCACCCGCGGGAGTACGTTCTGTTGAGCGTGCGCGCGATGGCCCAGCGGCTCAAGACCGATCCCGCCACCATCGTGCGCATTGTGCGCGGCCTGGGATTCAGCGGCTACCGCGAATTTCAGCATCATTTGCATGAACTGTCCATCGCCTTTGCCACCCCCGTGGACATGATGCAATCCGCAAGTCGCGATTCCAGCATGCCTGCTCTCGTGCAGGAATCGCTGGCGCAAGGAGTGAAGAACTTACATGCGCTAAACAACAGTCTGGACGCCAAGCGGTTGACGAAGGTCGCGAAGCGTTTCTTCAAGGCACGGCGCATTGTAGTCTTTGCGGCGGACGGCGCGGCGGTGCTGGCGGAATACCTGGAGTACCAGCTTTCCATTCTCGGGCTGCCAATCATTGCCGTCGCATCAGCGGGCGGCATGACGCACGCGGCGCGCGTGGCGACCAAACGTGATGTCGTGGTAGCCATCAGTTTCCGTCGAGGGTTGCGGCAAACAGTCGAGGGGGCGCAGCAGGCGCGCGAGCATGGCGCTTACTGTATCGGCGTCGCGGACACCTACTTGTCTCCACTGGCCCGGGTTTGCAACGAGATCTTCCTGGCTTCGGTCGACTCAGCCTCTTTTGGAGTGTCGTTCACCGCGCCGATTTCGCTGCTCGACGCAATCATTGCCACCTGCGGACAATATCGCAGGCGACTCACATTAGCGGTGGCGAAGGAAATCGCCGAAGAGCAGCGCAAGGGATTCCGGTGGTATAACCCCTGAGGTTTGAAGCAACCGACGGACGGCTCTTTTTAGCGAGACGCCCCAAAAATGCCTCTAGTTTTTAGGCTCGGTGAGGTTGCAGAGACCAGCACTGATTGGGTCCGTTGGTGCAGCGCGGGTTAGCTCAGTGAGGTCTTGCCTAACTCCGCCACGCGCCGTTCGTAAACCATGACACACCAACCGTGCTTCCCGCGATAGCGGAACACGATCTTGTGCCCTGGCTCCATCCTGGCGCGAGAGCGGACGATCGAATCCGACAGTTCGACCCAGTCCCCGGTCACCAGGTAGTTGCCTTCCCAGCCGCGCAGCTCAAAATGGCCGTCATTCCTTAGGGTAAGCGGGGCCGCGTTGCAAGGAACGGATTTGCCTTGAATCGTGGCGGTCGCGCACTGGTAGCGGCCGGAAACTCCTGGGGTTTGGGCGTGGCTCGCAGGGAGCAGGACAAAAGACAGAACCGCGAGCGAGGTCAAGTGCATCCACCTAAATGGAAAAGGGTTGGGCTTCATCCAGTTCTCCGCATTCACCGGGCCTCTGCGGGAGGCTGTACCTTCGTACAGGTAGTTCGCTGCACGCGATTCGCCAACCAGCCGCGCGACAGGCCATTGATAATAAGGGGCTTAGGCCGCCTTTGACGCGGACAGCGGGTCTGTCCGTACACTTTTGCATCCCACCGGAACATTGTTGGGGAAAAGTTTTGCAGACTTTTCGTATTCTCTAACGGCGAACGGCCAAACCACCCTCATCGCAAAGCCCTTCAATTAAAGGGCAATTCCGCCACGGCCTCCCCGTCTTTTCGCGGGTCGGAGGCACCAAAGTTCACGCCAGTCGCGAAATCCCGCTGAACGGCCTGCCCGCCGCCGACGACGCTGGAGAACGTGCCCTTTAACTCAATCCTGTGGCCCACAGAGCCCAGTTCGTTTCGCACGTTCTGCGAAAAGCGGTTCTCCATGAACAGGTCGCAGCCGGTGAAGGTGTATTTCGAGAAGCGCGGCGCTTCCAGAGCGGCCTGAATGTTCATTTTGAAGTCGGCAATGTCGGCAATGAATTGCGCATGTGCCTGCGCCTGGTTCCAGCCCCCCATGATACCAAAGGCCATGCGCGTGTCGCCCTTTTGCGCGAAACCCGGAATGATCGTGTGCAACGGGCGTTTGCGTCCTACTAAAGCATTTGGCGACGCGGGGTCCAGATTGAATAGCCCTCCTCGGTTGTGGAGAACAAATCCGGTCCCCGGCGCCACGATTCCTGATCCAAATCCCGAGAAGTTGCTCTGAATCAGCGAGACCATATTTCCGTCACGATCTACGACGGTCAGATAGGTCGTCTCGCTACCCGGCGGTAGGTCTCCGGCCTTGGTGTCGCAGTTCGCGTGTTGCGGATCGATCAGTTTGGCGCGTTCGTTGGCCCAATTTTTCGACAGCAGCGTAGCGACCGGCAGTTTCTGCTTTCGTGGGTCGCCGATGTATTTCGCCAAATCGGTGTAGGCGAGCTTCTTGGCTTCGATCTCGGTGTGCAACGCCCGAGTCGAACCGAAACCCCAATCCTTCTGTCCCAGCGGGAAGGTCTCCATGATGTTCAGCATTTCCAGAGCGGCGAGTCCCTGTCCGTTGGGCGGCATTTCGTACACCGTCCAATCGCGATAGGTGGTGGAAATCGGCTCGACCCATTCGCTGGAGTATTCCGACAGGTCCTGCGCGGTCATAGTGCCGCCATGGCGTTTCATAGCGTCCAAAATTTTTGCCGCCGTCTCGCCCTTGTAGAACCCGTCACGGCCGCGATTCGCGATTTGTTGCAGGGACGTCGCCAAATCCGGATTCCGAAAAATTTCTCCGACCTTCGGCGCATGATCCTGCAGCAAGTAGGTCTTCGCGGCGGCCTCGTCCGCGCGGAGTAGATCAACATCCCCGGCCCAATAGGCCGAAACCCATTCGGAAACCGGAAAACCATCCTGTGCAGTGCGGATCGCGGCACTGAGGTCGTCTGCCAGCTTCTTACGTCCGAACTTGTCTGCCAGCTTCTGCCAGCCGTCAACCATTCCGGGAACTGTCACGCTATTGATGCCGCGCTGCGGCATGTCGCGCAGACCTTGCTTTTGAAGGAATTCGATGGTGAGTCCCTTCGGCGCCCACCCGCTAGCATTCAACCCGTAGAGTTTGTTCGCCTTCGCGTCGTAGACGATCACAAACATGTCTCCGCCGATGCCGTTCATCATGGGTTCAACGACGCCCATCATGGCGTTCGCAGTGATGGCAGCATCGACGGCATTGCCGCCGCGTTCGAGCATGCGAACTCCCGCCTGCGACGCGAGAGGCGACTCGGTAGCCACAATCCCTCCGCGCGAAATCACCATCGACCGGGCCTGGCTGCGGTCCTGTGCGGGCGCCGGCTGAAACGACAAGACGGCAGCGATGGACGCCACGACGCTTAAACGAATAAAAATCTGCATGGTCCCTTCCCCATGGTTGGTCTTATCTAACTCTCGGCGACCCCGCGCTCTTCGTCGAACAGATTGTCGCGTGCCGCACTGTACCGCGACCACCCCAGCCTCGCAAGCGTCGCGATTGACGTGAGGGGCCATGGCGTCGCACACTCATAGCGAGTTCTTTGGGAAATTTCCCGATATCAACCTAGAATCGAATGAACGTGGCCCGGCATCCAACCTGTGCCTGCATGGCAGTTTGTTGTTCGTCTTTTGGGAGACCTGAATCGTGCCTGAACAAAGCGCTGAAAGTTCCATTTCGCGGCAACAGACCCCGGAGTCACAGATCGAAGCTCAAATCGACGCATTTCTAGCCGGACGAAACTCCGACCCCTTCGCGCTGCTCGGCCCGCAACCCGTCGACACACCCTCGGGACGCCACTGGGCCATCCGTTTTTTCCATCCGCACGCAATTTCCGCCAGCGTCCAGATCTCCGGCGTTGGCGTCATCGAAGCGAAAAAGCGCCGCGATGTGGGCTTCTTTGAAGCAACGCTGCCGGAAAACTATCGCGACCGCCCCGATGCGGCCAACTATCGCATCCGTTTTCATTCGGACGTCGGTCAGGACTTTGAACGCTACGACACCTACGCCTTCCCCTACCTGCTCAGCGATTTCGATCTCTACCTGATGGGTGAGGGCCGCCATTACGACGCCTACGAAAAGCTCGGCGCGCATATAAAAACGGTGGCAGGAGTTCGGGGCGTCAACTTCGCGGTCTGGGCGCCGAGCGCGCGCCGCGTCAGCGTTGTCGGCGATTTCAACCACTGGGACGGTCGCGTGAATCCCATGCGCGCCCGCGGATCCTCCGGTGTTTGGGAACTCTTCGTGCCTGAGCTGAACGAAGGAGCCGTCTACAAGTACGAAATCATCGGCCCGCGCGGAGAGCTGCTCCCGCTCAAAGCCGATCCCTTCGCGTTTCGCGCGGAACTTCGACCCAGCACAGGTTCCATCGTCGCGAACCTTGATACTCACGCGTGGAACGACTCCGAATGGATGTCGCGGCGCAAAGACACTTCCTGGCTGGAGTACCCGATCTCGATTTACGAAGTGCATCTCGGCGCTTGGCGTCGCGTCCCCGATGAAGGCAACCGGTGGCTTACCTACCGCGAGTTAGGCGACCAACTCATCCCCTACGTAAAAGAGCTGGGTTACTCTCACATCGAACTCCTGCCAATCATGGAGCACCCCTTTGACGGCTCGTGGGGCTATCAGACGATCGGCTATTACGCCGCGACCAGCCGGTACGGAACCCCGGACGAGTTCATGGAATTCATCGACCGCTGCCACCGCGCCGGCATCGGAGTCATTCTCGACTGGACTCCCGCCCATTTTCCGCGCGACACGTTCGGCCTCGCCGAATTCGACGGGACGCATTTGTACGAACACTCGGATCCACGTCAGGGCTCGCATCCGGACTGGGGCACGCTGGTTTTCAATTACGGCCGTAACGAAGTCGTAAACTATCTCATCTCCAACGCGCTTTTCTGGCTCGACAAATACCACATCGATGGCCTCCGCGTGGACGCCGTTGCTTCCATGCTCTATCTGGATTATTCGCGCAAGGAAGGCCAGTGGATTCCCAACGAATTCGGTGGCCGCGAGAATCTCCACGCCATCGCGTTCCTCAAGCGTCTGAACGAGGTCGCCTACGAGCGCTTCCCAGGCCTGCTCACGATCGCCGAGGAATCGACATCCTGGCCGGCCGTGTCGCGTCCCACCTACCTGGGCGGCCTCGGTTTTAGCCTCAAATGGAACATGGGCTGGATGAATGACACGCTGAAGTATTTTTCGACCGACCCGATTTATCGCCGGTTCGAGCAGAACAAGCTCACGTTCTCGCTGCTCTACGCCTTCACCGAAAACTTCGTCCTTCCCTTCTCCCACGACGAGGTCGTTCACGGTAAGAACTCGCTCCTGCACAAAATGCCTGGCGATATGTGGCAGCAATTCGCCAATCTGCGATTGCTCTACGGCTACCAATACGGGCATCCCGGCAAGAAGCTTCTTTTCATGGGCCAGGAGTTCGGGCAACGCGAGGAATTCAGCGAAGCCCACAGCCTGCAGTGGCACTTGCTCCAATATGAAACGCACCGCGGGCTACAAAACCTTGTCGCCGATCTGAATAGACTCTACGCCGCTGAGCCCTCGCTGCATCAAGTAGACTTCGACTGGCACGGTTTCGAGTGGATCGACTGCAACGATGCCGACAACAGTACCTTCTCCTTCATTCGCCATGGCAAAAGCCCGGACGACATGATGATCGTCGTCGTCAATGCGACGCCGGTGGTGCGCAAAGGCTACCGCGTTGGTGCGCCTCGGCATGGCTTCTATAAGGAGGTCCTGAACACGGACGCGGCGGTATACGGGGGCTCCAATGTCGGCAATATGGGCGGCATTCACTCCCAACCGATACCACACATGGGCCGCGAACAATCTTTGCCTATGACCCTCCCCCCACTCGCGGCCGTCTTCCTGAAGTGGACTCCAAGCTGACAAGCCGTCGACTCTTCTAGCACAGGGCTGGTCCGCACACCCCCGCGGCTGCTAGTTCCGCTTTGCACCGTCTGTATCGGGCCCTCGCCGATCGGCAGCCTTCAAGGTATAAATTCAACCGCCCTTCCCTCGAATTATTCGGGAAACATTTTTCAGCCCACTCTCGTATATCAAACCAGAGTGCTGGACTCGATCCGCTTCATCACTGAGTTCAGACTGCCGGTTTTCTTAACTCCAAGTCCGTGAAGGAGATACTCCATCATGACCGACCGCATGCGAAAACTTCCCGCCCTCGCACTGATCGCCGTTACGTTGGCGCTTACCCCGCTCGCCGGGCTCGCGCAAAATAACTCCCAAAAGGCGTCCGAGACCGCCGGTCGAGACCGGTGGCTGCACATTCGCGTGGATAATCCCGACTCCAAAGAAGAAACCGTTCGCGTCAACGTCCCTCTGGAACTCGCCGAAAAGATTCTGCCGACCATCAACCGCGATCGGCTCCAGAGCGGCAAGGTCAAGGTCGACGAGATCGACTGCCACGGTGTAGACCTGCGCGCCTTGCTTGACGCTGTCCGCTCCTCGAAAGACGGCGAATTCGTCACCGTCCAGAACAAAGACTCCGACGTCCGTGTGGCCAAACAAAACAACTATTTCCTGGTTCATGTTGCGGACAAGCGTCACCCGTCGAAGAAATCGAACGTGGAGGTCAAAATCCCCATGAAAGTCGTCGACGCGCTATTTTCAGCTGGCAAGGATGAGCTCGACCTCGTCGCCGGCCTACGCGCCCTGTCCGCGCAGGGAGACACGGACCTGGTATCCGTGAAAGATGAAGAAAATACCGTGAGGATCTGGCTGGACTCGAAGAACGTTTCCGATTAACCGGACGGTCCGAACAACCGGTAAACGCAGCCTAACGAAAAGATGGAAATCAAGTCGACTGGAAGGGGACGGATATGTTGCTCGCGAACCTAGCCCTCGGGGTGGTGGGAACTGTAGTCCTGGCCGGAGCGTACACCTTTCACGACGGCATCATGCGAGTGGACGCAGATCAGCAGGGCGGGCGGCACGTCCATGTTTGGGCTCCTGCCGCCATCGTTCCGATAGCCATGCATGTCGTCCCGAGACGCCACTTGGAGCGCGCCGCTGAGCAGGCACGGCCGTGGCTCCCTGCACTTCGCGCTTTGACCAAGGAACTAGAGAAGTATCCGAACGCTGAATTCGTAGACGTCCGGGAAGGCCACGACGAACAGCATGTTCGCGTCCGGACCGAGGGTGGAAAGCTATTAATTGATGTCGATGAACCCGATGAACACGTTCACGTCGCTTGCCCCTTGGCGATGATACGCGACCTTGCCGACGAACTTGAGATCAACACGCCCGGAGTATGACCGCCAAGAACGCCTTTAGCCCTCACTGCGGATTCTTGTGCTGCTGCATGAAGGCCTGGGGATCGAACTTGGTTACCGGACCCGTAATGTGATCCATCGCTCCGGTGATGATCTTGGTTAGCACCATCGAGCTATTCTTGCCTGACTGCTTCACCATCGCTATCGGCGTCACCTTATCGCTGGTCCAAACTTCGTCTGTGCCGTCGTCCTTTTTCCAATGTGCACAGCTGAAGGTACCCGCGGGTACTGTGATCGTCTCCGTTCCCACCTGTTGCCACTTCGCCATTTCATCCTTCATGTGATTTTTGCCCATTTGATCGGGATTAAACGGCATTTCCATGGCCGGCTGCCCGGGCTGCTGAAACACAATCCTGGCGAACTGAAAATCCTTCGTCACCAATATTTTCGAATACATCATGGCACCCGCCCGCGGCTCCGTGTGTCCAATTTCCATCCAGTACCCTTCTCCATTCGGGGTCATTTCTTTGCCGACGATGGTCATCTCCATTTGAGAGGCCGGTCTTTTCTGGTCGGCGGACTGCTGGTCATAAACGGCGCCATTCCCCACCACTGGCTTGAAAATGTCCGCAATATTCGGCTTGCTGAACAGGTTCATACCCATCTGCGCGGCAACGCCACCAGAAAGACACAGACATCCAGACGCTGCCAGCACAACGCCAAGCAATCGCTTCATCGTCTTCGTCTCCTTTGGACACTACGGTCGGAAGCCTGAGATTATACGGCGAAGAACCGAAAAAATCGTAGAGTTTTGCGGCGCCAGGTTGATTTGCGCCAGATTGAATTTGACGAAGGTCAGTTGACTCGGCAAGCCTTCGACGTCTTCGGCTATTCGTACGCGAGGGCCACAACGGGATCGTAGCTCGCCGCGCGTAGCGCCGGATAGGTTACTCCCGCCGCTGCCCCGACCACCGCCAGCAGGATCGAGGACAGCACCCAACGCGGCGTGATCAGGATCATCAGCCCAGGATTGGTCTCTTTCAGAATCGCCTGTGTTAGGAACGTCACCAGAATTCCGACAACGCTTCCAAGTAGTGTCAATACGAGGGTCTCGCCCAGCAGCATCTCCACGATGTCGAATCGCGAAAACCCCAGGGCCTTCAGGATTCCAACTTCGCGCGTCCGCTCCATCACCATGGTGTGCATGTTCAACAGCACCACCAGAAAGCTGATCACGATGCCCAGGCCAACCATCGATCGCACAAACGGCTTCAGCTCCGGGAGGTTTGAGGAACTCATCAGCGTCACGTATTCCGACATCGACCGCACCCGGTTCTTCGGCGACAGGTTCAAGATTTCCGCTCGCGTCGCTTCCGTGTCCCCTTTGCTCCGCACGTAAAACATCGAGACGCGGTTCTCGACGCCGGCAATTTCTTGCGCGGTCTTAATCGGAATAAAAAATCGCGCTCCTTTGCCGTGCGCCACAATCCCGCTGATCCTAAACGTATGATTGAGCAGCGCGATATGGTCTCCGACCTTCAGGCGTTTCGACTGTGCGATGATGTCGTCGGCAATGACTTCGTCCGGAGATTCAAACTTGCGCCCTGCCCGGTACAAGAAACCCCGGCTTAGCGCGTTAAACCGTTTGTAGTCGATGCCATAGATCATCACCAGGTTCTTCGGCTCGGTGAGAATCACCGTCGGTGCAACTTCGTCCACTCCAGGCAAAGCCTCGATCTGATCGGCCAATGTTTCCGGCATGACCGCGCTGGAAAACGCAAAGAAAATAGACGAGTTGGGCGGCTGGACAAGAATATCCGCGCCGACTCCTTCCACGCGCTTCCCCCACTCGGAAATTACGCCCGACGTGAGGCCAACAATCATCAGCACCAAAATCACTTGAATCGCGATAGCGATGACGCTGAGCGTGCACCGTAGTGGCCGCGCCGCGATGTTGCCCCAAAACATTTGTACGAGGGAAAAAGGTCCGTCGAAGGTGTCATCCATCCGTGGAATCCAGTTCGTCACCTATCCGCTAGCAAGACGTATGCCGAATCTCCATCCACATATTTCCGTTCCGTGAAGTTTTCAACACAAGTGTTGATAAGTTTGTGGAAAAACTCGCTTCCTCTAAGGCTAACTACACGCTTCTCAGTATCCTGACTCGGTTTGCACTATTTCGGTGCAAGTATCTTGCTCACCACAGGTCGCGAACTCCGTTTCGAAAAATCCGCTACGCGCCAATCGCTCAGTACCAGCGGGGCGGTCTGTCCAAATGTATTTTGACCGTCTGCTTCGCTTCGCTGACATCGTACCAGCGCCCATACGTTTTCCAGCCGTCGGCAACCACTTGCACCAGGACTCTTCCCATTGGAGCATCCGGAATGTGCGCCGTTCCATCTCGGTTCGTCTTCACATTCAGCTCCACCGTCTTATTCTTCTTCACCTTGCGTTCTTCGATGTACTTGATATAGACACTGGCATTCTCGATTGGCGTTTCATTTTCGCCGCCCGACACTTCGATGGTGATGCGCGACGTTTGTTCGGTCGGCGTTTGTTTGGCCGGTTGGGCCTGCGCCCCCGCCCTCCCTTGCGTAGCGCAAAGCGCCAGCGTCATCAAACACACCGCGGCTGATCCCAGAAATCGCATCTCCGTCAATACTCCATCCTCCACGCAGCGCACAGCTTGGTCAAGTCTAACCGCTACATTTTTCGATGCCCGCGGCGATGGACAAGCTGCTCGTCGGATCCGCGGCATCCGGCACTATCACCAGTCGGTCGCTGGAAACTCTTTCCTAGCCCGAGTTTGACTGGCCGGTTTTGCTACGGTACCTTCTTTCCAGCAACCCTCCCGCAGCGTAACTGGCCGTTGCTGGCGAATTACATGGCGATGCGGTCGAGAAGCGGGAGAACCCCGAGAATCCGTCCATTTCGCTGAGCGGAGCGCTTGACGATCAGTTCCAGCGTCGCCGCTCGCTGACCGCGCGTTACGGCCGGCAAGCCCCCGGGAAGCAATAATCATTTTGCAAATTTTCAAAAGCAGGAGTCCCCATGGGTTTCGCTACAAACGCTATTCACGTCGGCCAGGAACCTGATCCCGCCACCGGTGCCGTCGTCGCTCCGATCTATCAGACCTCTACCTACGTGCAAACCGAGCTCGGCAAAACCAAAGGCTACGACTACGCCCGCACCAATCATCCCAATCGCAAAGCCCTCGAACGAACGGTAGCGAAATTGGAAGGCGGCCAGTCCGCCTATGTTTTTTCCTCCGGCATGGCCGGCATCGACGCGGTGTTTCGTCTTCTCCGCCCCGGCGATCATGTGATCGTCTCCGAGGCAGTCTACGGCGGCGTGTTTCGCCTCTCGACGCAACTACTCGTGCACTTCGGCCTGGAATTCAGCTTCGTTGATACCTCAACGCCGGAATTGGTCCTCGGCGCGCTCCGCCCAAACACCAAGATGCTGTACGTGGAAACACCCGCGAATCCGACCATGCGCGTCACCGACATCGCGGCTATCGCCAACATCGCGAACGATCGACACGTAACCTTGGTGGTGGACAATACCTTCCTCAGCCCTTATCTCCAGCGCCCCATTGAACTCGGCGCTCACATCGTCGTCCATTCCATGACCAAGTACCTCAACGGCCACAGCGACTCGACCGGCGGCGCCGTAGTTCTCACCCGCCCCGAAGACGCCGAGAAAATCTATTTCATCCAGCGCTCCGCAGGCACCGGCCTCGCTCCTATGGACTGCTTCCTGACCTCTCGCGGCATCAAGACGCTCGCCGTGCGCATGCTTCAGCACAACGCCAACGGCATCTCCGTGGCGCGCCATCTTGACGCTCATCCCAAAATTAAAAAGGTGTACTACCCAGGCTTGCCGTCGCACCCGCACCACGAGATCGCCCGAAAGCAGCAGCGCGGCCCGGGCGCCATGTTGGCCTTCGACCTGGAGACGCAAGACGCCGCCCGCCGTTTCCTCAACCAGGTAAAACTCTGCTCGCTCGCCGAAAGCCTGGGTGGAGTGGAAACGCTAATCTCCCTACCCGCGCTAATGACCCACGCCTCTATGCCGCCGGAAATTCGTGAACGAGTCGGCATCACGGAAGGCCTGGTCCGTCTCTCCATTGGCATCGAAGACGTCGAAGACATCATCGCCGACCTCGATCAAGCATTACTCCACATCTAATCTCTTGCCGGCGGTTAGGCGAGCGCTCGGTCATGGATACGGAAGGGCTGTTTGTTCCAGTAGGTGAGGGATCGCCATGCCCATTCGAGAGGGCCGAAGTGGAAATAACGCAGCCAGATGGGACTGACGACGAGAATCGCAGCCCAGACGAGAACGACGATCCCATAAAGTTGGTAACGCTGCAGCTTGTCGAAAAGTCCGAAGCCGTAGCCGTTGAAAATGGTGGTGCAGACAAGAGAAGTGAGAATGTAATTGGAAAAAGCCATTCTGCCGGCGCAAGCGAGAGTTCTTGTCGCAAATTGCAAAACGCCCGACTTGATCGCCAGAACAACCACAGCGATATAACCCAAGGCGGTGAAACGCCCAATTTCATACGTGGTTATATTGGGCACCCAAGAGTCCACGCTGAAATGCCCTTTGGCGGCGGACCAGACGCTCCAAGTGTCCACAGGCAAACCAATAACGAAGGACAGCAGAGCCATCCACACGTAGAATTTGGTGGAATAACTGCCGGTCAGCACGCCCAGTTTGAGCAGCGCCATGCCGATCAGCATCATGGCCAGAACGTCGAACCACCACGGCATATAGATGGGATGGCTATGTAGTTCGTAAACGTGCTTGGCGCGAAATGCAACTAACTTGAAATACCCGCCCAGATGAGCATCGGTATCGTGTTTCAAATCCTCGGGAGGCGGAAAGTAAATCTTGAGGACGTTTTCCCACTCATTCTTCTTGTCTTCCTGAACCGCGGTCAGCTTTTTGCCTGCTTTCTCGTCGGCTTGAATCTGGTTATATTCGCGCTGCAGGGTCTTCTGATGGAAATGATCGCGAACTCCGTTGCCCACCATGACCAGTACCATAACTCCGGCAGAGATCAACAGAATGCGGGGAGAAAGCTTGCGTAGCGGATACAGCACCAGGCCCATCACCGCGTAATAGAAAAGGATGTCGCCGTCCCAGATCAAATACGCGTGGATGATGCCGAACAGAAGGAGCCACAGCATGCGTCGGTAATGAATGTCCGCGGCGTCGGCAGCCGCACCCCTGCGGGAAAGCCGGTCGACCAAGAGGTAGACGCTAGCCCCGAAAGTCATTGAAAAAATGGCGCGCATTTTGCCGTCAGCAAAGATTGTGGTAAAGCACCAGGTGAGGAGATTCACGCCGGTTGCGCCGCCTGCAGGTGCGGGACTGTCATAAGCAGGACCAGGCAGGCCGAACGAGCAGATGTTCATCAACAGGATGCCGAGCAGGCCAAATCCGCGAATGGTGTCGAGTACGGAGATTCGTTCCTCCATGCGCACGGGCGACGCCGCAGGCTGGTCTTGCTCCGCTTGCGTGCTCGAGAGCGCTGCAGCGGTGGAAATCGGGGCGATGCCAATTTCGGCCGCGTTGGGAGCCGCAAAGATTTCGGGCGTCGACATTCGTGGACCTCACACAAGCAAACGGTGCATCGGGGTCGCTATTTGGCCTAAAGAGGGCCTCATCCTACACCGGTCTCGCCTGCTCGCGATGCATTTCTCTGTGGCGCCGTACCGAAGAACTTCCATGGGCCTGATGAACGAGTAATCGAACACCGCTTATCGTCTAGCCTCATTGACTCGCTCTCGCGCAGCACTTAGAATCCCCCCGCATGCCCGACCCGGCTTCCCTCTCAGGTCAAACCATCTCGCACTACCGCGTCGTCGAGAAACTCGGCGGCGGTGGCATGGGCGTTGTCTACAAAGCCGAAGACACCAAGCTCGGCCGTTTCGTAGCCCTGAAATTTCTCCCCGACGACGTCGCCAAAGATCCGCAAGCCCTTGAGCGCTTCCAACGAGAAGCTCGCGCCGCCTCCGCCCTCAACCATCCGAATATCTGCACCATCCACGACATCCAGGAACACGACGGTCGCGCCTTCATCATCATGGAATACATGGAAGGCGCCACACTCAAACACGTCATCACCGGCTCTCCACTGGAGATTGAACGCCTGCTCGAAATCGGCATCGATGTTTCCGACGCCCTCGATGCCGCCCACGCCAAAGGCATCATCCATCGTGACATCAAGCCCGCCAATATTTTCGTCACCGCGCGCGGCCACGCCAAAATCCTCGACTTCGGTCTCGCCAAGCTCACGCTCGCAAGCGCCCCGTCCGGTGATACCGCCAGCACCAGCGCAGGCAACATCACCGAAGACCATCTCACCGGCGCGGGCAGCACCGTCGGCACGGTCGCCTATATGTCCCCCGAACAAGCCCTCGGCAAACCCCTCGATGCCCGCAGCGATCTGTTTTCCTTCGGCGCGGTGCTCTACGAAATGGCCACAGGTGTTCTCCCTTTCAAGGGTGACACCTCCGCCGCGATCTTCGACGGCATCCTGCACAGGGCTCCGGTTGCGCCCGTGCGCTTCAACACCGAGATTCCCGACGAACTCGAGCGCATCATTAACAAAGCCCTGGAGAAAGACCGCGACCTCCGCTACCAGCACGCGTCCGATCTTCGCGCCGACCTCAAACGCCTCAAACGCGAGACTTCCGGCCGCTCCATTGTTCAAGCCGCTGCTGAGCCTGACGGCCAGGAGCCCCCGGTCACGCCCAAAAAAATCTCCAGCGGCCGTCGCAAACTAGCAAGCGCGGGCGCAATCACCGCCGCCGAATCCGTTCCATCGCGATCGTCGAGGTCCCTATTGGCCGTCTTCGCCATTATCGTGGTGCTACTTGTCGCCGGCGGAATCTACTACTGGCATTCGCGCGTATCCGCCAAGCTCACCGAAAAAGACACGATTGTGCTGGCCGATTTCGCCAACTCCACCGGCGACGCCGTGTTCGACGACACCCTGAAGCAAGCCCTGGCCGTGAATCTGGGCCAATCTCCCTTCCTGAACATTGTTTCCGAAGACAAAGTCCACAACACGCTGGAGATGATGGGGCAACAATCGGCGCAACACATCTCCAACGACTTGGCGAGAGAGATCTGCCAGCGTGCCGGCGCAAAAGCTTCCATCGACGGCTCCATTTCCGGTCTCGGCAGTCAATACGTGATTTCCCTGCGCGCAGTAAATTGCGCCACGGGAGACGCTCTGGCTCGACGCCAGGCCGAGGCGCCTAGCAAGGAGCGCATTCTGGAAGCTCTCAGCGATGCCGCATCCAAGTTGCGAACCGATTTGGGTGAGTCGCTCAGCTCGGTGCAGAAATACGACGTGCCTTTGGCGGACGCCACCACCACCTCGCTGGAGGCTTTGAAGACCTTCAGCATCGGCACGCGAACCGCACACGAGAAGGGCACCTCCGAGTCCATCCCGTTCCTAAAGCGTGCCGTCGAGCTGGATCCCAATTTCGCAATGGCCTACACTTCCTTGGCCACCTCCTATTACAACTTGAACCAGATCGATCTCTCCATCGCCGCCATCAAGAAAGCCTTCGAATTGCGCGACCGCGTTACCGAACGCGAGCGCTCCCATATCACTACCCTCTACTACGACATCGCCACCGGCGAACTCGAAAAGGCCACCGAAGGTTACAAGCAATGGTTGCAGATCTATCCTAGAGACGTGACCGTCCATGGAAACTTGGCGAATGAATTCATGGTGGCAGGCAAATACCAAGACGCCATCGACGCCGAGAGGGTTACCTTGGCGAGCGATCCCAACGTCGTCGATTACCTGAACCTGGCCGCCAGCTACACAGGCCTCGATCGTTTCGACGAAGCCCAGGGCGCCATCGACGACGCGTTGGCTCGCAAGCTCGACGATCCCGTTATGCATGAGAACATCTATACCCTCGCTTTCTTGCGCGGAGACAACGCCAAGCTTGATCGTGAGTTGTCGCTGAGCGCGGGAAAACCCGGATGGGAGGATCTCCTCCTCTTCCTACACTCCAACACCGCAGCCGTCCACGGCCACATCAACGACGCTCGTTCCCTTTCCCGGCGCGCGGCCGACGCCGCTCTGCGCGCCGATCTTAAGGAACCTGCAGCTCTCTGGCTCGCCGATGCGAGCTTACGCGAGGCGGCGTTCGGAAACCGTGAGCAGGCTCGGCAATTTGCCGCCGAGTCCGGAAAAATCGCTCCAACCAGTCGCGACGCTCAGATTTTGGTTGCTCTTGCCTTCGCGCGCGGCGGAGATGCCGCGCGAGCACAAGCGATCGTCGACGATTTGAACCGCCGCTTCTCTGTCAATACGATGGTCCAATCGGTCTGGCTCCCCACCATCCGCGCCCAAATCGAACTCAGTCGCGGCAGCGCGGCCAAAGCCGTGGACCTGTTGCAACCCGCGACGCCCTATGAACTTGGTGAAGGCATAGGCAGCCTGAATTTCGTTTGCATCCTCCCGGCATATATCCGAGGGGAAGCCTATCTCGGCGCGAAACAAGGCAGCGCCGCAGCCGCGGAGTTCCAGAAAATTCTCGATCACCGCGGGCTGGTGTCCAATTGCTGGAGCGGCGCGCTCGCCCACCTCGGTCTCGCCCGCTCCTACGCTCTCTCCGGCGATACCGCGAAAGGTCGGACGAATTACCAGGACTTTCTCGCCCTCTGGAAAGATGCCGACCCCAGTCTTCCCGTCCTGCAGCAAGCCAAATCCGAATACGCCAAGCTCCTATAGCACAGCCAGGAGTGGCTGCGCCCGGCGAGCCCGTATTCGCTAACCGGCGAAGCTCTTCCGAAACAAAGTCTACTTACCATCTCTGACCTCTCTTAGCCCGCGCACCCTCCTGCTCTTCGTTTATCACTTCCAAGTTTTCCTTCTCACCTCTGTCACCTCATTGACTCGCTCCGCCTCTCCACTTAAAATCCCTCGCACATGCCCCAGTCGCCCTCCCTGATCGGTCAAACCGTCTCACACTACCGCATCGTCGAAAAGCTCGGCGGCGGCGGCATGGGCGTGGTCTACAAAGCGGAAGACACGCGTCTGGGCCGCTTCGTGGCCCTCAAATTCCTCCCCGAAGACCTGGCCCACGATCCGCAATCGCTCGAACGTTTCAAGCGCGAAGCCCGCGCCGCCTCCGCCCTCAACCATCCCAATATCTGCACGATTTACGACATCGGCGAAGAATCCGGCAAAGCTTTCATCGCTATGGAATTTCTCGATGGCGCCACGCTAAAACATGTCATCACCGGCAAGCCTCTGGAACTCGAGCAGCTCCTCGGTCTCGGGATTGAAATCGCCGACGCTCTCGATGCCGCCCACGGCGCAGGCGTAGTGCATCGCGACATTAAGCCTGCCAACATCTTCGTCACCAAACGCGGCAACGCCAAAGTTCTCGACTTCGGCCTCGCAAAAATTGCCGACCTCGCCGCCTCCATCACGAGAACCGACGCCGCCATGACCGAGGGGGTGCGTCCAGACCATCTCACCAGCCCAGGCACCACGCTCGGCACTGTCGCCTACATGTCTCCCGAACAAGTTCGCGGCAAAGACGTGGACGCCCGCAGCGACCTGTTCTCCTTCGGTGTCGTCCTCTACGAAATGGCCACCGGCGCGCTGCCCTTCCGCGGCGACACCTCCGGCCTGATCTTCGAGTCCATCCTGAATCGTGCCCCGGTCTCACCAGTGCGCCTGAATCCCGATCTCCCCGCCAAACTCGAAGACATCATCAATCGCGCCCTCGAAAAAGATCGCGAACTCCGTTATCAACACGCCTCCGAGATGCGCGCCGAGCTCAAGCGCCTCAAACGCGACACCGACTCCGGCCGCTCCGCCGTCCTTTGTTCCGATCCCGAAGCGATGCCCGCGCAAGCTTCGGTTTCCACCCCATCCGCCAAGTCAACGCCAACTGCGTCGGCTCCCGCTTCGGTCAGTTCCGCTTCCTCCGCTGTCGTGAACTCGGTACCAAGCGTTGCCTCGTCCGTCGCCACGGCCCCAAAGAGTGCGCGCGCGTTGGTTCTCGCGGCGGCCGCGATCGTTATCGCCGCGGTCTTCGCCGGCGGACTTTACTGGCGTTCGCACGCGAGCCCCAAGCTTACCGAGAAAGACACCGTGGTTCTCGCCGACTTCACCAACACGACAGGCGATTCGGTTTTCGACGGCGCTCTGCGCCAAGGTCTGTCCTCTCAGCTCGAACAATCCCCCTTTCTGAATCTGCTTTCCGACGAGCGCATCGCGCAAACACTGTCCCTCATGGCCCAGCCCAAAGACGCCCGGCTCACCCACGAGATTGCCCGCGACGTCTGCCAGCGCACTGCCAGCGCTGCCACTATCGAAGGCTCCATTTCCAGCCTAGGCACGCAATACGTGGTCGGCCTCAAAGCCGTGAACTGCCACAACGGCGATCAGCTGGCCCAGGAACAGACAACCGCTAACGGAAAAGAGCAGGTGTTGAAAGCCCTGGGCGACACGGCCACCAAAATCCGCGAAAAACTCGGCGAATCGCTCTCTTCGCTACAAAAATTCGACGCGCCGCCCGAAAGCGTCACCACCGCGTCCCTCGAAGCGTTGCAGGCCTACAGCCTCGGCTATCAAACCATGACCGTGAAAGGCGACTTTGCCGCGGCCGTGCCGTTGTTCCAGCGCGCTTCCCAGCTCGATCCTAATTTCGCCATGGCCTTCGCTCGGCTGGGCACCAACTACAATAATTTAGGCGAAGACGCGCGCGCCAGCGAAAGCCTTCATAAGGCCTACGATCTTCGCGAGCGCGCCAGCGAACGCGAACGGTTTTATATCACTTCGCATTACCAGGACCTTGTGCAACGCGACTCGGAAGCCGCCCGAACCACCTACGAAACCTGGGCTCGCACCTATCCACGCGACGAGGTCCCGGCCACCAATCTAGGCGTGCTTTACCAAATCCTCGGTCAGTACGACGAAGCTCTAGTCGCGGCGCGTGACGCGTTCAAAATCAGCCCCGACGGCATCGCCTACGCCAACCTCTGCCATAGTTACGTCGCCCTGAACCGCCTCGACGAAGCCAAGGCCATTGGCCAAGAAGCCCAATCTCGCAAACTCGATGCACCTTACCTTTACGTCGACGTTTACATCATCGCGTTCCTGCAGCATGACTCCGCGGGCATGGCCCACGTCGTCGAGCATTTGATGAATTCGCGCGGATACGAAGATCAGATTCTCGGGATAGAGTCCGACACTGCCGCATATTCTGGCCGGTTTGTGAAGGCCCGAGAACTCGCGGACCGGTCGATCGAATCGGCCGTACGCGCGGACGTCAAAGAGCGTGCCGGATCGCAGCAGGCCATATCTGCGGTACGCGAGGAGTTCATCGGAAATACGCCGTTAGCCGTGCGCCAGGCTCGTGCCGCTCTCGCCCTCGCGAACGACCGCGCGGTCAGCGGAATATCCGCCATTGCGCTTGGCCTGGCCGGCGAAACCTCGGAAGCCACTCGTCTCGGCGACGATATTTCCAAGCGATTCCCCGAAGATACCACGCTGCAATTTAGGTTGGTGCCGATGGTTCGGGCCTCGGTCATGCTCCACGATAAAAAAGGGGCCCAGGCGATTGAGGTGTTGTCTCCCGCATTGCGTTATGAGTTAGGCAGCGTCAACCCGGGTTTCAATCTCATCCCCGCTTACTTGCGCGGGCTGGCCTATCTCGAACTCAAGCAAGGTTCGTCTGCGGCCGCTGAGTTTCAGAAAATCAACGATCATCCAGGCGTCGTTGGGAACTCGGTCGTCACTGTGCTGGCGCACCTCGGATTGGCGCGAGCCTACGCTCTCGGCGGTGACACCGCAAAATCCCGCACCGCCTATCAGGATTTTTTTGCCCTCTGGAAAGACGCCGACTCCGACATCCCCATCCTGCAGCAAGCCAAATCCGAATACGCCAAGCTCCAGTAGCACAGCCACCCCTGGTCGTGCCCACGCAATCCGCGCGACACCTAAATCTGCTCGCGGCCCTTCGCTGCGTCACTTCCCCGCCGGCCTCACACTTTCCTCCAGCCAATCCAAATACTCCCGCGAACCCGCCGCCACCGGAATGACCACAAACTCCGGAACATCGTAACTGTGCCAGTGCACAACTTCCTTCTCCAACTCCGCCAGCCGCTTCTCGGTCGTCTTGATCACGATCAGCACCTCTCGCGCGCTTTGCACTTTTCCTTTCCACCGATAGATCGATTGTACCGGGCCGAGCACGATGTTCACGCACGCGGCCAGCCGCTTGCGGACCACGCGGCTGGCGATTCTTCGTGCCTCCACGATCGATCCGCACGTCACCAGTACGATCCGGCTGCCCTTCCCTGTTACCATCGCTGCCTCCTCTGTACGCTCGCGATCCCGCTCGAGAAACCATCGACGCGCTGTCGCTCCCCATTTCTTCGCGACGCGCTTCTTTTTTCTTCCTGCTCCGGGCTAAAATAGCGACGCTATGACTTCCTCTCCCGTCAAGTTCGGCACTTCCGGCTGGCGCGGCCTGATCGCCGACGACTTTACCTTCGCCAGCGTGCGCCTCGCCGTCACCGCCATCGCGGAACACGTCAACGACCACAAAAAGAATTCCACAATCCTGGTCGGCTACGACCCTCGCTTCTACTCAGAAGAGTTCTCGCAACTTGCAGTGGATATCCTCCAGCAACATCACATCCGCACGCTGCTCTGCGAAACTTTCACGCCAACGCCCGCGATCGCCTACGAAATCATGCGGCGCAAACTCGATGGCGCCGTCAATTTCACTGCCAGCCACAACCCCGCGCAGTACCACGGCCTGAAGTTTTCTTCGGCCGATGCCGGGCCCGCGCTTCCCGAAGTCACCAAAGACATCGAAGCCCGCGCCGCGAAGCTAGCCGCGAAAGACGGCGCCATCGCGAAGGCTCCGCGTCACCAAAGCACCAAAGACGAGATCGTGAACCTGCGCGACACCTACCTAAAGCGTCTAGGTGAACTGGTTCGCTTCGACGTGCTCGCCAAAGGCAAAGCGAAATTCGTTGTCGACGCACTTCACGGCTGCGGCGCCGGCTATCTGGACCGTGTGCTCGCCGATCATGGCGTTTCGATTCAGGCCATGCGCACGAATCGCGATTGCCTGTTCGACGGCACCGGCCCCGACGTCTCCGAAGAAAACCTTGCACCCCTGCGCAAGGCGGTCACTGAATCCGGTGCAACCGCTGGACTCGCCACCGACGGTGACGCCGACCGCTTCGGCATCATCGATCGCGACGGCACGTGGGTCTCGCCGAACCACATACTCGCCTTGGTCTACGACTACCTCGTCGAGTCGCGTGGCTGGAAGATGCCCGCCGCGCGGAGCGTCGCCACGTCACAAATGATAGATGCAGCGGCGAAGGCGAATGGCCAATCGACCTACCAGACGCCCGTCGGCTTCAAGTACATCGGCCAGCTTATTCGCGAAGACAAGATCGCGTTGGGTGGCGAAGAGAGCGCCGGCTTGACCATCCGCGGCCACGTGCCGGAGAAAGACGGCATCCTCGCCTGCCTGCTGGTGGCTGAAATGCTGGCCGCGCGCGGCGGCTCGTTGCGCGATGAGATTGCGGCGCTGTTCAAGAAAATCGGCCGCGAATTCTGGCCCGTGCGAGAGAATCTGCGCCTCAGCGACGAACAAAAGGCAAACGCCATCAGAAAAGTCGCGGTGGACGCTACGACACTCCTTGGACGAAAAGTAGTTTCCGTAGATCGCACCGACGGCGCAAAATTCGTTTTCGACAATGGGAGCTGGATGTTGCTGCGGCTGTCTGGTACTGAACCGCTGCTCCGACTGTACGTCGAAGCGGACAGTTCGAAGGCTTCCGCACGTTTGACCGAAGAGGCAACCAAGTGGGTACTCGCGTAACAAACGAAACCCCGGAAAACGGGTTCAACGAATTTCTGAGGCAGCACGGGCGCACCATCCTGGGCTTGTTCGTGCTTGCATTGGTCGTCCACGATGTCTTTGGCGCGCATGGATTTATCGCCATGCGCCGGACGCAAAACGAAATTGAACGAGTGCGCAAGGACATCGACCGGCTCAATTCCGAAAACATTCAGCTCGGGCAAAAAGTTAAGGCGCTCAAGAGCGATCCGCATGCGATCGAACAGATCGCGCGGGAAGAACTGCAGCGCGCGAAACCCGGCGAAGTGATCATACGGATTCCACAGTTGCCGCAACCGCAGGACTCGCCTGCGAAACCTTAACTGTCCGCTTTTTCCAGCGCGTCCGCCAAATCGATAGCGCCAGCATCGCCACAAAAATAATCACCAGACCTGCGGTTGCCGTGGCGATGCTGCACCGTCCCTTAGGCAGGATCGAAAGACGCCCGTACACGAACTCGATGTGAACCCAGTAAACCAACAGCGAGGTTTGGCCGAGTTGGATGATCGGACTGAAACCTGTCTGCGCGAATCCCCACCCGCACCACGCGTACGTCAGGAACAAAATTATGAGGAGAATGCCGCAGCGCATCAGGAAGAAACTTGGGCTGGTGTGCCAATAGTCGTAAATGGCTGGATCGTACAGACGGATTGGGCCGGCGTCGAACAGAACAGAAAGAGCACAGGCAAGCGCACCTGTGATACCCAAAGCGACAAACGCGGAGACTTCTTTTCGCTTCGCGAAGTCCGACAACAGAAAGAAACCGACTGCCAAGCCGGCAAATGCAAAGGCCACCCATGGGAAAATCGGGAATAGCCATGATTGTGGCCGGCCGAACGTGTGAACGCCATTGAGGTAAGACTCGAGTGGCCAAGGAATGGAGCTCAAGCGGTTGGTCGTCCACAGCAGTGGTGTGATCAACACGACGAATGTGGCGACGAGCAAGGAGCCGGCCACCGCGCGATTGCGCCAAGTCACAAGAGTCTTCGTTGCCGTGGCAACTACCGTTGCGCAGGGCTTGCGGCTGGCTTGCAATTGCGAATCTGACCTCGAGGTCGTGAGCCGACAAAGAATTCCCATCAACATCATGGAAAGACCAAGGGTATTCAAAATATCGACCCGAAACAGGTCCGTCCACGGAGAGATTGGGTAGCCCAGGACAAATTCCTGGATTCGGAAAGCTATGCCCAGGGCGTAGATTTCGGCGCCGCGAAGAATGGTTTTCTTGGCGACGGCGTTGCGGGCTGCGCCCTTTTCGCGAAGTTTTTCCGTGACCAATGCGAAGGAAATGCCGGAGAGAAAAATAAACAGCGGGGCGGGAAGCGTGCCTCCGAGCTGCGACCACGGATAGAGCCAGCCCTTTCGGGCGCCGGGAGCTAGCCAGGAGCTGTAGCAGTGCGTTTGGAACATCAGGACGCAGGCGAGGCCGCGCATCCAGTCGATATAAGCTAGCCGTCGTTCGGGTTGAATTGCCGCTGACATCGGGAAACCGTAGCCGCCTTCTTTGAGGGTGCGGTTTAGATGACACACCGTCTCATCACAACGAATACGACGTGTTCTTCTTCCAGCAAAACCTGCGACCGTTAACCTCTTGTATCCGCTCGCACCCGTTCGAGCGTGCGCTACAATTCTGGCTTGGCTGCTACGCGACAGCTCGGGCCGCTGGCCATGCTCGGAATATGGGCCGCGCTTTGCTTTGGCGGCGTTTTGTATGCTTCCTGGCTTGGGTATGGCGGCCGGGAATTTGCAGCTACTGTTACCACCTTTGCCTTTTATTTCGCAGGGCTGCTGCTGTTCGCCGCGCGCGGCGTGCCGGAGTTTCTGGTGTCGCGATTCGGCGCTGGCAGCGGCTACCTGCTCGGTATGGCGGTCATTCTTGGATACCTGATTTATTCCTTCGGGACAAATACTTTTGCGTTCGCGCGTGCTGGTGCCATTACCGCTTTGGCGTTTGTTCCTCTGGCTTTGGCGGCGTCGACGAAGGGCCAGGCGCCTGGTGCCTGGCAGGACTACGTGGCGATCGCCGTCGTGTGGGCGGCGGTTAAATTCTCGCCTTCGCATTGGTTCTGGCCGTGGCCAGGTGGGCGTTTGGCGTATGTGTTTACCGTGCTGCTTTGCGTCAACGTGGCGCTGGCTACGTTCCTGCTGATAAGATGCCTGCCAGGAGTTGGTTATAGCATCGGTTGGGGCCAGCGCTGGAGCGTGTACATCGCGGGCAGCTTCCTGCTCTTTAGCGCGATTGCGATTCCCCTCGGCACGGCGTTGCATTTCATTCAATTCGCACCGTATTGGGAGACCTGGAGGACGGTGCCGGGCCTGACGCTGGCAATCTTGTGTTTCACGGCGTGGCCGGAGGAGTTTTTGTTTCGCGGGCTACTGCAGAACATGCTGGCGCGAACGACGAAGAGCGATATGGCGGGCTGGGGGACGGCGTCGGTGTTGTTCGGGTTCTCGCATATCACGAACATGGGATTCCCGAATTGGCGGTACGTGATTCTGGCGACGATTGCCGGGCTATTCTATGGCTGGACCTGGCGCAAGACTGGATCGATTTTCGCTTCGGCGATCGTGCATGCGCTGGTGGACGCGCTGTGGCACTTCCTGTTTCGAACGCTTTGAGGCTTGACCACTTGGCGTTTGCGGGACTTCTATGGCGAGTGTCCGTTATTCCCGGCCTAGCTGTTGGTATGCCTTGGCTTGGTGTAGGGGAGCTGCAGTGCTGCGCCCCTGCAAGTACTCGGGCACTTGCATGCGACGCATGGAACATAAGCGGGTAACGCAGCGTATCTAGAATAGCGGGGAAACATGAGAACTTTTGGACAAGATTTGCAATTTGCGCTGCGAATGATGCGGAAGAATTTGGGTTTCACTGCGGCGGCGGTGTTGTGCTTGATGCTGGGGATTGGGGCTACTACCGGGATTTTTACGGTCGTGAATGCGGTTTTGTTGCGGCCGCTTCCCTACTCGCATCCGGAGCAGCTCATCCGGGTCTACACGGAGTTTCCCACGTTTCCCAACGGCGGTTTGCCGAGGTTTTGGACTTCGGCGCCGGAATTCTTTGATTTGCGGCGCGATACGCATTCCTGGGCTTCGCTGGATGCGTGGCAGACCGGTGGCACGAACCTGGGTGGTGCGAACCAGCCGGTGCGGGTGACGGCGGCGCTGGTGAGCGGCGGAATGCTGGAGACGTTGGGGGTTGCGCCGATTTCGGGGCGGTTGATTTCGGCAGCTGACGATGCGCCAGGTGCATCGCTTGTCGCAGACATCTCATACGGGACGTGGAAAACCGTGTTTGGCGGCGATCCGCAGATCGTCGGGCGGGAGACGCGGCTCGATGGGAAAAAATGCACGATTGTCGGAGTGATGCCGAGGACGTTTCAATTTCCTCCAGGCGAAAGCGATCCGCCGAAGGTATGGTCGCCGCTGCAACTGGATCCCGCGGTCCAGACAAACCGCGGCGGGCACAATTATTACTTGTTGGGGCGGTTGAAGCCGGGGGTGTCTCCGGCGGCGGCTCAGGGGGAGCTGGCTGCACTGGTGCAATCGTACGGGGAACACAAATCGCCAAACACGCACAGTTTTGATCCGAAAAATCACACGCTCGTGAGTTATCCGTTGCAGGCGGAAGTAGTTTCCAGCGTCAGGCCTGCTTTGCTGGTGCTGCTGGGGGCGGTGGTGTTTGTCTTGTTGATTGCCAGCGTGAACGTAGCGAATCTTTTGCTGGCGCGCGCGGAAGCGCGGCGCCGGGAGATTGCGATTCGCGGGGCGATGGGGGCTGGATTGTGGCGGCTGGCGCGGCAGTTTGTGACCGAAGGAGTTTTGCTGGCGCTGTGCGGGGCGGTTCTCGGTTTGGCGCTCGCGTATGGCGGCGTGCGATTGGTGCAATTGACGAATGCGGGCGGGATTCCGCGCGCGGATGAGATTGTGATGGACTGGCGGGTGTTGCTATTTACGCTGGGGACGAGCTTGGTTACAGGCGCGGTTTTTGGATTGGCCCCGCTAGTGCCATTGCTGGTCAGCGGGATTTCCGAGTCGCTGAAAAATGCGGCAGGAAGCACGACGGCTGCCGGCGGGGCGCAGATGTTTCGGCGGGCGCTGGTGGTGGGCGAACTGGCGATGGCGCTGGTGCTGCTGATCGGTTGCGGCTTGATGTTGCGCGCGTTCTGGAAATTGCAGGAAGTGCATACCGGGATGGCCCCGGACAACGTGGTCACCATGCGGGTGTCGCTGCCGAGTGGGACGTACACGGATAACGCGAAGATCGCGGGCTTCTGGGAACGGCTGGACGAGCAAATCACGAACCTGCCGGGAGTGCGGTCGGCGGCGCTGGTGTACGGTATGCCGCCGCTGCGGGCTCCGAACATGAACGATACGGACATCGAAGGATTCGTGAAACGCGAAGGTGGACCGATCCAGAACGTGGACTACGATCAGGTGGTGACCAAGGATTATTTCGCGACCATGGGCATTCGCTTGATGGAAGGACGATTTTTCGATGATCGCGACACGGCGGCGGGGGTGCCGGTGGTGATCGTGAACAGCACGATGGCCCGGACGTTCTGGCCGAATGAGAGCGCGATTGGAAAGCATGTGCGTCCGAACAGTGGATCGAAGGATCCGTGGAGCACAGTTGTGGGCGTGGTGGACGATGTTAAGAATGCAGGGCTGGACCGGCCTGCAGGTGCGGAGATGTATTTGGCGTACCGACAGGCGGAGAATTTTGCGTTGACGGATATGTACGTGGTGATGCGGGCGCGATCGGGAGACTCGCGAAATTTGGTGGGAGCGGTGCGCGAGCGATTGAATGCGATGGATTCGTCGCTGCCATTGTCGGACGTGCGGATGATGGAGGACGTGATGGAGCGGGCGCAGGCGCGGCCGAGATTTTTGACGCTACTGTTGACGTTGTTTTCCGTTACAGCGCTGGCAATTGCCACCGTGGGGATTTATGGGGTGGTGTCGTATTCCGTGGCGCGGCGGACGAAGGAATTCGGCTTGCGCATGGTACTAGGAGCCCAGGGCGGGGACGTGCTCGCCCTGGTGATGAAACAGGGCGCGGGTATGGTGTTGATTGGATTGGCTGCGGGATTGGTGACCGCGTTTGCCTTAACGCGATTGATGGCCAGCGTGTTGTTTGCCGTGGCGCCGACCGATGCCGAAACGTTTGCCGGCGTGACGGCGTTGTTGGCGGCGGTGGCGCTGGCGGCGTGCTATGTGCCGGCGCGGCGGGCGACGCGTGTGGATCCCATGCAAACGTTGCGGTATGAGTGACGTCGCTCGTCTTGCCGAAACTATTGTTTGGCCAGTTCCCGAAGCAGCTCCGCACCGGACGTTTTCAGACGTTTCTTGCCAAAGATTTTTTCGCGCTCGCGAGAAAGTCTGGAAACTCTAGCGTTTTCGCGGGCTCATCTGATGGGGCTTTTACAACGAGGCTCTTGCGGTTTTTCGTGGCTTTTTCTTGACAGAGACAGTTTAGCAGAACGCCGAGCAGCGAATTTGCTCCGTCATCAGAAGTATACGGTTTCAGTCAGCGGACGACGCCGGCTAGGGGGCTGCTCGCGGCGGCGTAGAGGCGCTTGGGCATGCGGCCGGCTAGATAGGCTTTGCGGCCCGCGGCGGTGGCTTCGCGCATGGCTTCGGCCATCAAGGTGGCGTCCTGGGCTTCGGCTATGGCGGTGTTCATTAGGAGGCCGTCGGCGCCTAGCTCCATGGCTTGAGCGGCGTCGCTGGCCGTGCCAACACCGGCGTCCACGATCAGGGGGACTTCGGTGATGCGTTCGCGCAGGATGCGGAGGTTGGCGGGATTCTGGATGCCCAGGCCGGAGCCAATTGGGGCGGCTAACGGCATTACTGCCGAGGCGCCTGCGTCGATTAGCTTGCGGGCGGCGATGAGGTCGTCGTTGGTGTAGGGGAGCACTACGAAGCCTTCTTTGACGAGGACGCGGGTGGCCTCGATGAGCTGGTCGGTGTCGGGGAATAGCGTTTGCTGGTCGCCGATAACTTCTAGTTTGACCCAGTGGGAGAGGCCCACTTCGCGGCCGAGGCGGGCGGTGCGGATGGCTTCGTCGGCGGTGTAGCAACCCGCGGTGTTGGGAAGGATGAAGATCTTTTCGCGGTCGATGTAGTCGAGGAGGGATTCTTTCGATTTGTCGGTGAGGTTGACGCGGCGGATGGCTACGGTGACCATGTCGGCTCCGGATGCGGCGTGGGCGCGGGCCATTTCATGGAAGTTGCGATATTTGCCGGTGCCAACGATCAAGCGCGAGCGGAAGGCGCGGCCTGCGATTACGAGTTGGTCTGCCATGGTGTCCTCGATTGGATTCTAAACCTCCGTGCGCCTGGCTACAAATTGCCCGCGAATCGTCGGCTGAAGCGTCCCGCACTTCTTACAAGCCATTGAAAACACTGCGCCTTGCCGGAACGGTTGGATGCTCGGGAGCGCATCAGTTAATAAACAGTAAGCGTACGCCGATTGGGCCGATTGGACGCGGGCTGCGATTTGCTATAGTTCTATTAGAGTGCCGTGCAAACGTGTCGATGGACGACGCGGATGCTGCTGTGGCGCCACTATGTTTGCTGAACGCACAAATTGGAACCTGACGCCGAACCGCTTGAGCGAAGCTCTGGCGCAGCACCTTGCCGCTGGAAAGCGGCTGTACGACCTGAGCGCTTCGAATCCCACCGAGGTGGGTTTTTCCTACGATCACGAAACCATTTTGCACGCGATGTGCGACCCGAACGCGCTGACGTACGTGCCCGATCCTAAGGGTTTGGTACGGGCGCGCCAGGGTGTGGCGGAATATTACGCGGACCGCGGCAACGAGGTGTCGGTGGAAGATATCATCCTCACCGCCAGCACCAGCGAGGCCTATTCGTTCGTGTTTCGCGCGCTGTGCAACCCAGGCGACGAACTGCTCGTGCCTGCGCCGAGCTATCCGCTGTTTGGTTTTCTGGCCGGCATTCACGACGTCACACTGGCACACTATCCGCTGGTCTACGATCACGGCTGGCAGGTCGATCTGCCTTCGGTCGAAAAAGCGATCACGCCCCGCACTCGCGGAATTATCGTGGTGAATCCCAACAATCCTACGGGACACTTCGTGAAACCCGAGGAATTAGCGGCGCTCAATGCAATCTGTTCGGCGCGGGACATGGCGTTGATTGCGGACGAAGTCTTTCTCGACTTCGCCCACGTCGATTTCAACGGACGCCGGGAACTTGGCAAGGTGCGTCCTCGCGCAGCGAACGGCGGACGGCCCCAATCACTCGCCGTCAACAGCGGAGCGCTCACGTTTACGATGAGCGGATTGTCGAAAATTGCGGGATTGCCACAGATGAAAGCCGCTTGGCTGGTTGCCAGCGGGCCGGAGCCGCTCAAGAAGCAGGCAGTAGAGAGGATCGAAGTCATCGCGGACACTTATCTATCCATGAACGCACCTATACAATTGGCGCTGCCCATTTTTCTGGAGCAGCGGCATGGATTTCAGAAACAGGTGCTGACGCGGGTGCGGCGAAATGTTGGGGAGCTGGACCGGCAGCTCATGCTGCGAAAAATGTGCAGCCGGCTGGAAATCGAGGGCGGGTGGTACGCGGTAGTCCGCGTGCCCGCGACACGATCGGATGACGACCTCGCCGTGGATTTGCTGACCAAAAAAGGGATTTATGTTCATCCAGGCCATTTCTACGATTTCGCTACGGACGGGTATTTGATCGTGAGCCTGATCATGCCAGAGCGAGATTTTGCGGAAGGCTGCCGGCAGATGTTGTCGATGTTTTGAGAAAAAGAGTAGTGAAAAGAAAGAACGAATGAAGTAAAGAAGTCGCGGAAATCTCACCGTACGCAATCTGCTTAGCTTTGAAGGATGGGACGTGGCTCGGCCACGTCGGCGTAGAGCTGCGTGATGACGTCGCGATATTTTTGCTCGACGACGCGGCGCTTGAGTTTCATGGTGAAGGTCAGACCGCCGTTGTCGAAGGTGAAGTCTTCGGGCAGCAGGGCGAAACGTTTGATGGTCTCCCACTGCGCGAGGTGCGTCGTGAGGCGGGCGACTTGGTCTTCGATGAGCTTGCGTACCCAGGGGTGTGTGACCAACTCTTTGCTGGATGCAAAGGTGATGCCCTGCTCCGCGGCTTTGGACTCGACAGTGACGGGATTGGGCACCAGCAGCGCGACGACAAACTTGCGCTGATCGCCGACGACCATGGCGTTCAGGATGTAGGGGCTGGTCTTCAGCGCGTTCTCGATGGGTTGGGGAGCGACAAATTTGCCGGCCGCGGTTTTGAGTAGGTCCTTCTTGCGATCGGTGATGAAAAGATAGTTGTCGGCATCGAGATATCCGATATCGCCGGTGTGAAACCAGCCGTCCTCGCCGATCACTTCGCGGGTGGCGTCGGGACTTTTGTAATAACCCTGCATGACGCAGGGGCCCTTGGCGAGGATTTCGCCATCCGGGGCGATGCTGATCAGAACGTTGGGAATGGGTTTACCGGAGCTGCCTGCGCGGTTTTTCGGATAGTTGGAGGTCAGAACGGGCGAGGTCTCGGTCAAACCATAGCCCTGATAGATCAGAACGCCGATGGACCAGAAGAATTCGGCAAGATCCTTGGAAAGTGGGGCGCCACCTGAAAAAACGATGCGCAGTTGGCCGCCCGTGCCCGCGCGAATTTTGGAAAAGACGAGTTTGTTGGCGAGAGCCCACTGCAATTTCAGTAGCGGGCTTGCGGATCCCTCGCCGCAACGCCAAGACGCGGCACGTTTTGCAACGTCCATCCCCCAATCAAAAAGCTTGCGCTTGATGCCCGTGTTTTTGCTGCCCTTCTCCATGATGCGCGCGTAGATTTTTTCGAAGACGCGGGGGACCGCGGCCAACACCGTAGGTTTGAGATCCAAAAGGACCTCGGCGAGAAGGTTCACGTCTTCCACATAGGCGATCGAAATGCCATTGAAGAGCAGGACGTAGTCCATGGTGCGGCCATAGATATGGGCGAGAGGAAGAAAGGACAAAGCTTGGTCGAGGCCGGGCTTCAATTCTTGCGCCGACCAGGAGTCGGTTGCGTTCGAGCAGATGTTGGTGTGCGTGAGCATCACGCCTTTGGGCTCGCCGGTGGTGCCGGAAGTGTAAATGATGGAAGCGAGCTGGCCAGGAAGGACTTGCGAAGCGCGCATGCGATAGGCGGCGATTTCCGCGCCGCCCGCCGAGGCGATCAGGGTTTCGTAGCGAAGGCATTCGGTGGGTACGTCGTCTCCGGCGTCGGCAACGATGATGTGTTCGAGTTCAGGGAGGCGCGACCGGCATGCCAGGAGCTTCTGCAATTGGGGCGCGCCACAAACGACGACAACCTTCGCGCCCGCATGATTGAGAATGTAGGTCATGCGGTCGGGCGACTCGTTGAAATAGACGGGAACGGTGATGCCGCCGGCTCCGGTGGCGGCAAAGTCGGCGGTGTGCCATTCGGGCCGATTGGTGGCGAACAGGCCTACGCGGTCGCCAGGTTTCACACCGAGTTCAACGAAGGCCATGGACAGGCCCGCAACACGACGGAGGAGTTCCGCAGAAGAGATTGGGTGCCAGAGGTTGTCGCGACGGAACATTTGTGCGCGCGGGTTGGGGAGCGAATCGATTGCGTTGAGAAATCGCGAGGGGAGGGTGCCGTAGGTCATCGAAGTCGCTCACTTTACTCTAACTGTTTTGGCGGCGCAATTCCTAGAGGACGTACGACCCAGGACTTTGGTTCGACAATGGCGCTGGTGTTGGCAGGGGAGCTTGGTTGCCTGCGTTGGCTTTGAGATCCTGAGCCTGTCCTCGCCGGACGGGCCCAGGATGACAGCGTGCTTGAAGCTCGGCGATCGAACAGGCCTACCTCCGGAGATTGCGATGGATGGCTCACAAAAGGCGGCGGTGCTGCGCTAAGATGGGCGACGGAGTCAATTTCATGAGCGCGACAATACCAGGGACACGTGCCGAAACGTTGGGCGAGACTTCGTTGTCGAAGGGACCGTTCCGCGCGGCGCGCGGCACGCAGATTTCCTGCAAAAGCTGGCAGCAGGAAGCGGCGCTGCGGATGTTGATGAACAATCTGGACCCGGAAGTTGCGGAGAAGCCGCAGGAACTGGTGGTGTACGGGGGGACCGGGCGCGCGGCTCGAAACTGGGAATGCTTTCACGCGATCGTGCGGTCGCTGAAGGAGCTTGCGAACGACGAGACTTTGCTGGTGCAGTCGGGCAAGCCGGTGGCGGTTTTTCGGACACACGAATATGCGCCGCGGGTGTTGCTGTGCAATTCCAACCTGGTCGGCCATTGGAATAACTGGGACCGCTTTCACGAACTCGATCGCGCGGGCTTGATGATGTATGGGCAGATGACCGCCGGCAGCTGGATTTATATCGGGACGCAAGGGATTTTGCAGGGTACGTATGAGACGTTTGCGGCGGCGGCGACGAAGCACTTCGGCGGAAGCCTCTCTGGAAAATTGGTAGTGACCGGCGGTATGGGTGGCATGGGTGGGGCGCAGCCTTTGGCGGCCACCATGAATGGGGCGGCGTTTCTGGGAATCGACGTCGATCCGGAACGCATCAAGCGGCGAGTGAAGACGGGCTACTGCGACGTGATGGTGACGAATCTGGACGAAGCCTTGCGCATCCTGAAGAATGCGGTGCGCAAAGGCGAAGCCACTTCGGTCGGTCTGGTGGGCAATTGCGCTGATTTGATTCCGGAGATGGCGCGGCGTGGAGTCGTGCCGGATTTGTTGACCGATCAGACTAGCGCGCACGATCCGATCGGCGGGTACGTGCCGAATGGCATGACGCTGGAAGCGGCGCTGGAGTTGCGCAAGAGCAACACGGACGAGTACAAGAAGCAGTCGATGGCGGCCATGGCGCAGCACGTCCAAGGCATGCTGGATTTGCAGAAACTTGGGGCGGTGACCTTCGACTACGGAAACAACATTCGCACGTTCGCGTTCGAGCAGGGCGTGAAGAACGCTTACGACTTCCCTGGCTTCGTGCCTGCGTATATCCGGCCGCTTTTCTGCGAGGGAAAAGGGCCGTTTCGGTGGGCGGCGCTTTCTGGAGAAGCTTCGGACATTGCGCGGGCGGATCAGCTGGTGCTAGAGATGTTTCCGCAGAACGAGCATCTGGCGCGCTGGATCAAGCTCGCACAGAAGCGCGTTAGGTTTCAGGGATTGCCCTCGCGCATCTGCTGGCTCGGGTATGGCGAGCGCGATAAGTTTGGGCTGGCTTTAAACGACCTGGTGGCGCGCGGCGAACTGAAGGCGCCGATCGTGATTGGGCGCGATCACCTGGACTGCGGGTCGGTGGCTTCGCCTTACCGCGAGACCGAGTCGATGCTGGATGGCTCCGACGCGATTGCTGACTGGCCGTTGCTGAATGCGCTGGTGAATACGGCGAGCGGGGCGTCGTGGGTATCGATCCACAACGGCGGCGGGGTGGGCATTGGTTATTCGCAGCACGCCGGGCAGGTTACCGTCGCGGACGGGACGAAGGAAATGGCGGCGCGTATCGAACGCGTGCTGACCAACGATCCCGGTATGGGTGTGGCGCGGCATGTAGACGCCGGCTACGACGAAGCTACTGAATTCGCGCGGAAGTCTGGTGTGAAGATCCCGATGATGTAGTACCGTTCCGGGGTCACCGCAGGTCCCGGGTAACGTTTCGACCGCGTGCCCGTTGAGAACTGTCCCGCATCGAATAACCGAGGCAATGCGGGGAAAAGAGAAGGAGGCAAACGTGTACGTCATTTTTGGAGCAACCGGGCACACAGGTTCGGCGATTGCGGAAACGCTTCTGGCAAAGGGCGAAAAAGTACGCGCGATTGGACGCAGCAAGGAACGCCTGGCAAGAGTTACCGAGCTGGGTGCGGAGCCATTCGTGGGCGACGTCGCGGATTCCGCGTTTTTGACGCAGGCGTTCGATGGGGCGCGAGCGGTCTACTTTATGGTGCCGCCCGATCCCAGTAACAACGACTATCGCGGGCACCAGCACCAGATTATCGAGGCCGTGGCGACCGCCCTGGAAGCGGCCCGGGTGCACTACGTGGTGGCGCTGAGCAGCTTTGGCGCGGACAAGGAATCGGGTACCGGTCCGGTTGCGGGGCTGCACGAGATGGAGTCGAGGCTGCAACGAATTACCGGACTGAATGCGCTGAGCCTGCGCGCGGGGTATTTCATGGAGAATGTGCTGCCGCAGGTCGGCGTTATTCAAAAGTTTGGCATGATCGCGACGCCGCTGCGTAGCGACTTGTTGCTGCCGATGATTACCACTGAAGATATCGCCGCGGCGGCGGCCGAGCACCTGCTCAAGCTGGATTTTTCCGGGCATCAGACGCGGGAGTTGCAAGGGCAGCGCGACATCAGCTATGCGGAAATTGCTCGCATTGTGGGCGGGGCGATTGGCAAACCGAGCCTCAGCTATATGCAACTTCCTAACGAACAGTTCATCGAGGCGCTGACGCAGATGGGCTTCTCCCGGAGTTTCGCCGGATTGATGGTAGAAATGACGGATGCGTTGAACGACGGACGGATGAGGGCGCTCGAACCACGGACAGCTGGGAATACGACACCGACGTCCTTCGAAACCTTTGTTCAGGACGTATTCGTACCGGCGTTTCGAGGCAAGGCTGCGACAGCGTAGACGCCGGTAGACCTGCGACGCTATGCCTTTGGACGTAGGGGAATTGGGATGACACCCCCGGGCATTTGTATAAGTATCAAGACAAAGACTTTAGCCGGGTAGGCATCTGCAAGGCGCTGATGGCAAAGGACGAATGGTTTGCGCCCGGGACGTTGGCGCGCACGCAATCGGTTCGTTCCATCGCATCGCTTATTCCAAAAAACGAAGCCAGCATGTAGCTGATTTCAAGTCACTGATGCGCAGGCCCAGGACGCCGCGGCGCCTACGTTACTGAAACTGGGGGGCAAGGATTTCTGGGGTGCAACGGAGAGTCTAACTCTACCTGGACAAAGTATTAAGTATCGATATATTACTAAACTATTAACACAGCGTCGAAGAGTTTCTTGGCCCTCGCAACGGGGACACGGATCGGGCCTTGGGTGGTGGCGAAAGGGTGTGCCGTGGTGACGGGTTTTGGGCATAATAGCGAAGCCTTGTCGAATTCCCTTCTTATTACTGGCGCTTCTCAAATACTCACAATGCGGGGGCGTGGACCGCGACGTGGGAAAGCGCTTTCGAATCTTGGAATCATCAAGGACGGGGCGCTTTTGATTCGGGACGGTCGGATCGCTGGGGCGGGTACCCGCGCGAAAGTCGAGGCGCTGCCGGAAGCGCGTACTGCGGAGAAGTTAGACGTTGAGGGACGGGTGATCCTGCCGGGGTTCGTCGATTCCCATACGCATTTGATCCATGCTGCGAGCCGTGCCGAAGAATATGAGTTGAAGATTGCGGGCGCGAGCTACGAAGAGATCGCGCGCAAGGGCGGCGGCATACTCAATTCTGTGAAGAAGCTGAGGGCGGCGACGTCGGAAGCGCTGAAGAAGCGGGCGCGGGCGGCGCTGCATGAGTTTGCAGCGCACGGAACGACGACGATCGAAGCGAAGAGTGGCTACGGACTGGATGTCACGAGCGAGCTGAAGATATTGGGGCTGCATCAGGAGTTGAAACGGGAGCAGCCGCTGGAGATCGTCTCGACCTTCCTTGGTGCGCATGTGGTGCCGGCGGAGTATCGGGGTACTCCGGACGGGCCGCAACGGTATGTGGCGCTGCTGATCAACCGACTGATTCCCGAGGTCGCGGAGCGAAAGCTGGCCGAATTTTGCGATGTGTTTTGCGACCGTGGAGCGTTCACGCGGGGACAGTCGGAGCAAGTTCTGGAAGCGGGGCGACGGCACGGGTTGTTACCCCGGCTGCATGCGGAACAGTTGACGCGGACAGGTGCAACGCAACTTGCGGTGCAGCTTGGGGCCGCGAGCTGCGATCATTTGGAGCAAGTGAACGCGGCCGACATTCGGGCTTTGGCGAAGTCGAAGACGGTGGCGACGCTGCTGCCTGGCTGTGACTTCCATCTTGGCTTGAAGAGGTATGCGCCGGCGCGCGGGTTAATTGCGGGCGGGGCGATTGTGGCGCTGGCCACGGACTACAACCCCGGCACCAGCCCAACTTTGAGTATGCCCATGATCCTGTCGCTGGCTTGCACGCAATTGCGCATGACGCCCGCGGAGGGTATTACGGCGGCGACGATCAACGCGGCCTATGCGCTGCGCCGCGAGAAGGAGATCGGTTCGCTGGAAACGGGCAAGAGTGCGGATATCAGTGTGTTTGAGGTCGAGGACTATCAGGAGATTCCTTACTACTTTGGCGTGAACAAATGTTGGATGACGATCAAGCGGGGCGAGATTGTCTTTCGCGCGGCGGGCGCCGGCACATCTGAGTCTGTGTGGCAACGTTAAAAACGTGAAAGACCTGCCTGTGCAGTTGAAGAGAGTTGTGATAACTCGGAGCGCCTCCAGTTTTTCCAGGTGTCTGGCGGTTGAGATTCTTCGGGCCCCCTCGTCAGATGCCCTCAGAATACAATTTTCCATTCTGCGTCAGAGGCTGCCGAAGAATGCTGGGAATAGGCTTTGCCCCGAGGTGCGGAACGTGACGGGGTTGACGCCGGGCGGAGCAAGTGCTGCCCCTACAGTTGATTAGGAAGCGAGATACCCGCGCGGCTTGAAGCCTCTCCTTACAGTTGGGCACAGACTCACACTCGCCTAGAGCACTTCGTGCAGCGGGGTGGCTGAGTGGGCAAAAATCTCCTATCATGATCAGGAGCCAGGCGGTTTGAGGAATCCACTGCGATGAAGCGACTGATTGAGTGCGTGCCGAATTTTTCCGAGGGGCGGGATCCCGCGAGGGTGGACGCGATCGTGGCGTCGATGAGCGCGGTGCCGGGCGTATATGTGCTGGATCGCGAGATGGACGCCGACCATCACCGGTGCGTGGTGACGCTGGCGGGGGAACCGGAGGCCGTGGCGGAAGCGGCGTTGCGCGGCGTCGGCAAGGCGATGGAGCTGATTGACCTGAACGTGCATACCGGGGCGCACCCGCGCGTGGGAGCAGCGGACGTGATCCCGTTTATTCCGATCCATGGGGTCACGATTGAGGATTGCGTGGCGCTGGCGCGGCGAGTGGGAAAAGAAATATGGAGCCGCTACCGCATTCCGGTGTTCTTCTACGAGGCGGCGGCAACGCGGCCCGACCGGACCAATCTCGAAAATGTGCGACGCGGGCAGTTTGAGGGTTTGCGCGATGAGTTGAAGCGTAACCATGAACGGCAGCCGGATATTGGCGAGCCTAAACTGCACCCCACGGCGGGCGTCACAGTCGTGGGAGCGCGTAAATTCCTGATCGCCTACAACGTAAACCTGAATACCCCGGACGTCAGCATCGCCAACAAGATTGCGAAAGCGATTCGCTATTCTTCCGGCGGGCTGCGCTATGTGAAATCGATGGGCGTGGAGTTGAAGGCGCGGAACCTGGCGCAGGTATCGATAAATCTCACCGATTTCGAGCAGACGCCGATGCATCGCGTGTACGAAATGGTGAAGCGCGAGGCGGCCCGGTATGGCGCGATTCCCGTTGGCAGCGAGATTGTCGGACTGATCCCGAAAAAAGCCATTGAGATGGCGGCGGATTATTTTCTGCAGGTTGAAAATTTTTCGCCGGAGCAAATCTTTGAGAACAAAATGGAAGCAGCTCTGAGGGGAGCGCCGGCGGATACAGAGGCCAAAGAAGGCAAGTTGGCGGGTCTGGCGCAGCCATTTCTGGAGGCGGTTGCGGCTCCCACGGCAACACCCGGCGGAGGAAGTGTGGCAGCGTTTGCCGGAGCCTTGGCGGCCTCGTTGGGGCAAATGGTTGCGGGGCTTTCGCGCAAGAAGAAATCGCAATTCCTGGTCGCGGACAAGCTATCCGATGCGCTGGACGACATGCGGCGGGTAGCGGAAGAGCTCACGCTGGCCATCGATCGTGACTCGGATTCTTACGATGACGTGATGCTGGCGTTCAAACTGCCGCAGGGCGATGCGGGAGAAATCAAGTGGCGCGAAGAGGCCATTCAGATCGCGACGCGGGCCGCGACCGAAGTGCCACTTGAAGTGGCGGACCGTACAGTTACCCTTTTCGAACGTCTGGGACAACTTGCGGCTATCGCGGCGGCATCCATGAAGTCAGACTTAGAGGTAGCCCGGCTGATGGCTGCGGCGGGCGCCAAAGGCGCCTTGGCCAATGTCGAGATCAACCTCGATGGAATAAAGGATGCCGGGTACGTAGCGGCAACGCGAGAGAAAGTTTCAGCGCTGCGCGAGCGCATGGGCGAGACCCGCACGATCAACGCGTAAATCGCCGCCGGTCTTCTCCGAAGGCCGAAAGGAGAATCAATATGAACCGAATCAAGGAATTCAGGGCGACACCGGCCATGCGGCGGATTGTCGCCGTTTGCACCTTAGCGGCGCTAACGCTGTTCGCGCCAAAACCCGCGACCGCCGGGCGCCTGGGAGCGGACGTTATTGCACTGTTCCCGAAGGAAGTGGGCGAATTTGCTTACGCCGATTTGAAGAAGGCGCGGACGCTGGCGTGGTTTCCGCAGCTGCAGCAGCAAATGCTGCCGGAGCGCTTCCGCCAGTTCGAGAAGTTCCTGGCTTCCGCTGGCGTCGATCCGAACTCTCAGGTCGAAGAATTGGCGTGGGGGCTTGTCGCGGAGGGCGTGACTAGCAAGACCGCCGAAGCGGGGTCTTCTGCGGTGCCGACCGGGGAGCAGATCGTGGGAGTGGCATTGGGCAATTACAATCCGGAGTCCACGGAAGCTTACTTCAAGCAGCAGAAGTTGCCGACCTTCAAGGCACGGAACTATACGCTGTATGCGTTCGGCAGCGGTTCCGGCGCCAACGATCTTTTCTTTTTCTTCATCGATTCGAGTACCGCGGCGTTCGGGCAGCGCGCGCTGCTGGAAAAAATGATTGAAGTGCGCTTCGGAACCGAAGAAGGGCTGATGCGCAACGACAAATTCTTTCCGCTGGTGAATGAGGCGAATGGCACCGGAGTATTTTGGTCGGTGTTGAACCCGGCATACACGCGACTGGCGATGCAGCAACTGGCGCCTGAAATTCAGCAGTTTCCGGACGCCGCCAAACTGGTGACGCGCATGCAGAATATGATCATTAATATCGACGCTAGCAGCGGGATCGATGGGAAGTTTCAGGGGATTTGCGGATCGACCGATGACGCGAATGCGCTGGGGCAATTGCTGCAGATGGGGCTGATGTACAAGCAATACCAGTCGAAGACGGAGAATCCCGACATGGCGCAATTACTCACGCAGGCCAGCGTCACACCGAGCGGCGACCGGATCGTGGTGCACATGACGCTAACTGACGATCAGATGGCGTCGTTGATTAAGCGCAATACGTTCGCGTTCAAGATGTAGTGTTCTCGCGACTTAGGATAGTTTTACGGGCGGGACATTGTTGCCTCCCGCTGTTTTGTTTAGAGCCAGCTTACCTGCTTGGCGCGCCTTGGCTGATGTACTTGGTGAGGCGGGTGACCGCCAGTTTCCCTTGCATTTCATACTGGATGCGATCTACTCCGCTCAGTACTCCGCCTCTGCCGGAACTGCCACCATCCTGTGACGCAGACTTTGCGATCGTATCCAGGCCGACAGCCGGGGCTGTATCTCCTTCGTAGGAAAGTGCGACCTCGATGCGATCGGAGTGGCGCGTGAGCGTGACGTTCAGGTGTGGATGACTTTCAGTGAGATGTTCGAACGCTTCTCTGCACGCAGCGACCACTGCCGTTTGCAATTGCGCAGTAGCGTCATTCTCCATGCCGGCCGCGTCGGCCAGATAGCGGACCGCGCCACCGACGGCGGCCGCCAATCTGGGATCGGCGTCAATTTGCAGACGAATGATCTTGAATTCAGTTTCCACTTTGTTCGTTAGCAAGTGCTACGTCGCACGCTTCCCGGCAGTCCGGGCAATAGTAGAGGCCGTCGGCGCAGAGTCTCACTTTATTCTGTCCCTTGCAGATGGTGCAGTACTTTTCGCACGTGCATTGCTGTTCCGTCTTGTCGCACGTGGAGCAGACGATGGGACCGGGCATGGGAGCCTCCTAGAAAACTCTACCTGAGTGACACGGGAGGCGGCAAGACGCAGCTGTGGATCGTCGCACGGACTGTTTCCTTGAGATTTCTTTCCGCCATCTTTCGGCCGACTTACGGGACGGGACAGACTGCGGGGCTCCGCGGACTGGGCCCTTCGCTACACGTCTAGACGTGCGCAATATGCGTCGCTGCGGCCTTCTTTGACGCGTGTTTGAGCGCGTGTTAGTATCGATTTCTGCCTGAGCATGCGGAATGGAATCCGTCAACACGCCTACAACAAGCGAACTTCGAAAGACGTCACTCAATGCCGTACACCGGCGATTGGGCGCAAAAATGGTGAATTTTGGCGGCTGGGACATGCCCGTCGAGTACCCGTCGAGCGGCGGGTTGGTCGCTGAGCACAAGGCCGTGCGCGGATCGGTCGGGGTTTTCGATGTCAGCCATATGGGCGACATCCGAGTTGGCACGGGGCGGACGGCGGGCGGCGCGCTGGCGGCGGTGCAGCATCTCAGCATGAACGATGCGGCGAAGCTGGCTGTGGGGCAGGCGCATTACTCGGCGCTGCTGTATCCGAAGGGCACGTTCGTGGACGACGTCATTGTCCACCGGCTTGGCGAGGATGATTTCCTGCTGGTCATCAATGCAGGGACGCGCGAGAAGGACGTCAGCTGGGTTCGCGAGAACACGAAAGGCTTCGATTGCGTTGTCGACGATCGGAGCGACAGCTATACACAACTTGCGATTCAAGGCCCTCGCGCGGTCGACGTGATGAGCAAGCTCACGGGCACGAATTTGGACGATATCAAGAATTATTGGTTTATAGACGGCACTGTTTGCGGACTGAGAGATATCCTGATTGCCCGCACCGGCTATACCGGTGAAGACGGTTTTGAGATTTATGTGCCATCCGACAAAGCGACGAGCGAAGAGGTGTGGGCGCGGGTAATCGAGGCTGGACGTGAGTTCGGCTTGATTCCTTGCGGCTTGGGCGCGCGGAATACATTGCGGCTGGAAGCAAAGATGGCTTTGTACGGCCACGAGATCAGCGACACGATCAATGTTTGGGAGGCTGGGCTGGAGCGATATTGCAAGATGGAGAAGGGTGAGTTCATCGGTCGCGCCGCTCTGGAACGCGCGAAGGCGGCGGGATTGAAGCGCACCCTGGTGGGATTGGAAATGATCGACCGCGGGATCGCACGGGATGAATATTGCTGCTGTGATGAAAGTGGTGAAGCGATCGGGGTGATCACCAGCGGTTCGCCTTCGCCCACGCTAGGAAAGAACATCGCGCTGGCATACGTTCCGCCGGCGACGGCCGCGGTGGGAACGCCGATTTACGTGGAGATTCGCGGCAACAAATACAAAGCTCAAGTAGTGCCCACGCCGTTTTACAAGCGGCCCAAGAAGGTTGCTGCTCCGCAAGTTGTGAAGTCAGCCTGAAGCAGGATAAGTTGGAGTGTTCCCGGCTGAGCCGGGTCAACAAAGGAGTCTTCTCATGGCATACCCGGCAAAATATCGCTACACGAAACAGCACGAATGGGCCGATGTCAACGGCAATGTGGCTACGATCGGAATTACAGACTACGCGCAGCACGAACTGGGCGACGTAGTATTTGCGGAATTGCCGAAGGTTGGCGCAAAGGTGGAGTCTGGGAAGTCCTTCGGAACTGTCGAGTCCGTCAAGGCGGTCAGCGAGATTTACTCTCCGGTGTCGGGCGAGGTAACTGAGGTCAACGGCGAACTCCAGAATACGCCGGAGAAAATCAACACCGATCCGCACGGGGCGGCATGGCTGGTCAAGGTCAAGCTCGCAAATCCCGCGGAGTTGAATGGGTTGATGGATGCCGCGGCGTATGAGGCATTCATCGCCGAAGCGGACAAGGGCAAGGAAGCCTCGGCCTAATGCGGTATCTCCCCAAGAGCCCTACGGAACGCGAGGAGATGCTTGCGGCTATCGGCGCCAAGTCGATCGACGATCTTTTCTCCAGCATTCCGGAGCGCTACCGGCTGCGCGAGGCGTTGAAGTTGCCGGGACCTTTTTCCGAAGCGGAAGTCATTCAATATTTCAAAGAGCGGGCGACGGAAAATTCCTTCGGGTACACGAGTTTTCTCGGGGCCGGCGTCTACAATCACCTGCGCTCGGTGGTGACCGACGCCATTATCCAGCGCGGCGAGTTCCTCACGTCCTACACGCCATATCAAGCGGAAATTTCGCAAGGCACGCTGCAGGCGATCTTCGAGTTTCAGACGCTGATGTGCCAGCTCACCGGGCAACAGGTCGCCAACGCTTCGATGTGGGACGGCTCGACGGCTACTACCGAAGCTGTGCTCATGGCGGAACGCATCACCGGCCGCACTCGCGTGCTGGTGGCGCGCTCTTTGCACCCGGAGTATCGCGACGTGCTGAAGACGTACGCGAAAAATTCCGGGCTGCACGTGGAAGAGATTCCGTATGCTATCGACGGCACGCTTGACCAGAGGGCGTTGCGATCGGCGATCAAGGACGACGTTGCAACTGTTGTCGTGCAGTCGCCTAATTTTTTCGGCGCGATCGAGCCCGTGGCCGCGTTGGCCGACATCGTGCATGCATCGGGCGCGCTGCTCGCGGTCTCCATTACCGAGGGCGTGTCACTGGGGTTAGTGCGCTCTCCCGCGGAAGCTGACATCGTTGCGATGGAAGGCCAGAGTTTTGGCTTGGCTCCCAGTTACGGCGGGCCGTTTGTCGGCGTGCTGGCCTCGCGCGACAAATTCGTGCGGCAGATGCCAGGGCGACTCGCGGGACAAGCCATCGATACTGAGGGCCGACGGGGATTCGTGCTGACGCTCGCCACACGCGAGCAGCACATCCGGCGGGAGAAGGCTACTTCGAACATCTGCACCAACCAGGCGCTTTGCGCCTTGGCCGCGACCGTGCATCTCACCCTGCTCGGCAAGGAAGGTCTGCGCGAGATGGCGCACCAGAATCTTTCGAAGGCGCAGTTCGCGCTGGCAGAGCTGACCAAGATTCCCGGCGTCAAGCGCAGGTTTGCGGCGCCTTTTTTCAACGAATTCACGATCGAGCTGCCGAGATCAGCCCGCATCGTCAATCACGAACTGCTGAAGGAAAAAATCGTTGGGCCACTACCGCTCGGCCCGACCTATCCGGAGCTGACCAAGAACGCCCTGGTTTGCGTCACGGAAACAACCACGCGTGCCGAAATCGAAAAGCTCGCGTCGGCGGTTCGACGGGCGTTGGAGCAACCCCTGCCGTAGGCGCCAACTCCTGGCGCGCTCGCGAAACCGCACGCCTGGAGGGTGCGATTGGCAACAGAAAGGATAATTTTCAGGAAACCCGGTGAACAGAAAGATCAAAAAAGCATCCCGCCACACCAGCCAGAACGAGGGCTTGATCTTCGAGAAGTCCTCGCCCGGCAAGCGCGCGTTTGAGCTTCCTCCGCTGGATGTTCCGACAGCCGACCCTGCGAAGGCCTTGGGCTCGAGTCATCGGCGCGAAGGCGTCGAAGGATTTCCGGAAGTCAGCGAGATTGAAGTGCTGCGCCATTTCACGCGGCTTTCAACGTGGAATTTCGCGATCGATCTGGGCATGTATCCGCTGGGATCCTGCACGATGAAGTACAACCCACGGGTGAACGAATTCGTGGCGCGCCTCGACGGCATCGCCACGGAGCATCCTTTGCAGCCGCAGGAACTTTCCCAGGGCTGCCTGAAAATCCTGCGCCTGCTGGAAAAATGTCTGCTGGAAATCACCGGCATGGATGCGATTACTCTGCAGCCCGCCGCGGGTGCGCAGGGCGAACTGACCGGATTGCTGCTGATTCGCGCCTACCTCGAAAAACAAGGTAACGCGCGCAAGAAGGTTCTGATCCCGGACTCGGCGCACGGGACAAATCCCGCGACCGCGGTGATCGCCGGCTATCAAGTTGAGAACATCAAGTCCGAATCACACGGACAGATCGATGTCGAGAAGCTTCGCGAACTAGTCACTGAAGACGTCGCCGCGTTGATGATCACCAACCCGTCGACGCTGGGCATCTTTGAAGAGCGCATTCCCGAAATTGCTGAAATTCTCCACGCAAAGGGCGCATTGCTTTACATGGACGGCGCAAACATGAACGCGTTGGCTGGGGTGGCGCGGCCGGGTGACCTCGGTGTAGACGTGATGCACTTGAACCTGCACAAGACATTTTCTACACCGCATGGTGGCGGCGGCCCGGGCGCCGGCCCCGTGGCGATGAAAAAGATTCTCGAACCTTTTCGGCCCGTGCCCATCCTTGTCGAAAAAGAGGGTGGACGGTTGGTGCTGGAGCCTGTTCGCCCGCATTCGATCGGAAGAGTGAAAGCATTCTCCGGGAATTTTGGAGTGCTGGTGCGCGCGCTCGCCTACATCCTGGCTTACGGGCCCGGCATTCGCCAGGCAACGGAAGATGCCGTGCTGAACGCGAACTATATCCGCAAGCATCTGGAAGGCGTTTACGATCTGCCTTATTCCCTGCCCTCGATGCACGAAGTGGTGTTCAGCGACGCCATTCAAAAAAAGAACGGCGTAAACACCATGGACATCGCCAAGCGGCTGATCGATTACGGCTTTCATCCTTACACGACGGCGTTTCCGCTGATCGTGCCCGGCGCGCTGATGATCGAACCGACCGAATCGGAATCCAAAGAAGAGTGTGACTTTTTCATTGACGCGATGCGCTCGATCGCCGAAGAAGCCGCGGCGACGCCAGAAATCGTCAAGACCGCGCCGCACACGACCCGCGTGCGGCGTCTCGATGAAGTCGGCGCGGCACGCAACCCGATCCTACGCTGGGATCCTTCGCGCCCGGAGAAGACCGCGGCACAAAAGAAACACGATGTCGCCGATGCAAAGCATCGTGAACCAGCCCCGGTTACTCCGACTGCCTGAAGCGGTTGCGATTCACTTCACGGCACAGTCGCGCCTACCGTTTACAGAGCAGCTTATCCCGATCTGCTAGACTCGTGCTGGAGAGACCTCTCGTTTTGCTTGCATGACTCCGGCGCTAGCTGCATGGCTTCCCAAATCCGTTCTGTTATTGCGCGGTTACGATCGCCACAAATTCCTTAGTGATTTGATTGCCGGCGTTACGGTGGGCCTTGTGGCTTTGCCGTTGGCAATGGCTTTTGCCATCTCGTCTGGAGTCAAGCCACAAGCTGGAATTTATTGCGCCATCGTGACGGGCTTCTTGATCTCCGCGCTGGGCGGGTCAAAGACACAGATCGGCGGTCCGACCGGCGCGTTCGTCGTAGTGATCTCCGGAATCATCGCCAAGTACGGAATCGAAGGCTTGTTTGCGTGCACGATGATGGCGGGCCTCCTGCTGTTGATTCTCGGGGCGACGGGGATGGGCTCCGCGGTGAAATATTTCCCGCGACCGGTGATCATCGGTTTCACCAACGGGATCGCCATCCTGATCGCCAGCACGCAGATTCGGGATTTTTTCGGACTGCGCATGACCACGGTGCCGGGCGACTTTTTTCACCGCATGGGCGCCTACGGCCAGTCTTGGCACACGATTTCTCCTACGGCGACAGCTCTTTCTCTCGCTTCGCTGGCGATCATGATTCTCTGTCTGAAGTATGCCAAGCGAATACCTGGAGCGATCGTGGTTACCTTTGGAGCGACCATCGTCGTAACCTTGCTGCACTTGCCGGTCGAAACCATTGGCACGCGCTTCGGTGGGATTCCCAGCGGATTGCCGGCGTTCGCCATTCCGAGATTGCACTACAACGTCCTGCGCCAACTACTGTCGCCGGCGTTTACCGTCGCGATGCTTGGGGCCATTGAATCACTGATGTCCGCGGTGGTGTCGGACCGCATGAGCAAAGACAAACACAATCCAAATGTCGAGCTGATGGCGCAGGGAATCGCCAACATCGTCTCACCCCTTTTCGGAGGCTTGCCGGCCACGGGAGCGATCGCGCGCACGGCTACGAACGTACGCTCTGGCGCCAAGACTCCGGTCGCAGGAATGATTCACGCGCTGACGTTGCTTGCCATCGTTCTCTTCGCGGCGCCATTGGTAAAGAATGTGCCGCTGGCTGCCCTGGCTGCCATCCTAATTATGGTCGCCTACAACATGGGGGAATGGCACGAGATACCCGAAATTTTGAAGCTCACAACGGCGGATATTGCGGTGTGGGTGTTAACGCTGACCCTCACCGTCGTGGCCGACCTGACCTTCGCGGTCGAAATCGGCATGGTGCTGGCCGCTCTGACATTCATTCGCAAGGTCTCTCGCACCACCACCGTTAAGCGCGTCACCCGCGACTACGTGGAAGATAGCCGCGTGCACATCCTGCAGGGCAAGGACATTCCCGACTACGTAACCGTATTCCGGGTTCACGGACCGTTCCTGTTCGGCGCTACCGACAAATTCTCCGAAATCCTGGACGACCTGCCGACGCTCCCGTCGATCATCGTGCTGCGACTTCGCAATATGACCGCGATTGATGCCACGGGACTCGGCGCTATCCGCGATCTCGCCGACCAGGTTCACGCTTCAGGCAGGTCACTGCTACTTTGCGGCGCGAGAGAACAACCGGCGCAGCTGATGAAACAAGCGGAATTCGAACGCCACGTCGGCACCGAAAACATTTGCACCAGCATCCAAGGGGCTTTGGAACGGGCAGCGGAGATACGCCAGAGCTCTGCGGTCCCACCTCAGATGCTTGTGGAAACGAAGAACTGATTCTGCCGCCGTCCTGTCCGCTTCAGACAAGATCGCACTTTGCCACTTTAAGGAACGGTTGCGGCCGACATTTTTACTTCGTCAGCCTAACGGTGTCGAGGATCGCGCTGAAGGTCTTGTCGTAGTCGCTATATGCCGGCTGGGGAGCGACGCAGAGAAATGACAACAATTCGTTAGGCTGCATCACCGTGATCAGCCAATCCGTTTCCTGCCCGCCGATCGGGGAATCGTTGGCCAAATAGGTGGATAGTGCAGGTTGCCCGTTCAGCCTGACCGGCGAGGACGGTTGGGTTACTTTCAGATTCGGATTTGATTTCTGCAAAATTTGAATCAGTCGCTGCGTCGCCTTTGCCAGCGCGTCCGCATCGTGCGAATCCACCTGGGGCGACGTGATGCTCACGATCATCCCGTACGCGAATGCGTCTTGCCCGTCGCCTCCCCGGACCACACCACGGGCAGGCGCGAACGATGCCCCATCGTCGTTGTCGGTCTCGCCCCAATTGTCGGGATACTTCAGCGTGAACGAATTCCCCTCATACTCAGAGAAGCGGCTCGAAGCTGGAGGTGGCGGCGTCGCCGCAGCGGCTGCGGGGGTCACTGGATCGATCTTCTTAACCACCGGCAGGGCAAGTACCTCCCGCTTGATCGCCTCGAACTCCGCGGAGTCCCGCTTGGCATTGGCAGGCGGCCCGCCAAGCTTGTCGATTTCCTCATCCACGCGCTCGACCCGGTGATCCGGGTTCGGATGGTCCGACAAAAACTGCGGTGGGTTGTTTCCCTTCGTCTCGGCCTGCAATTTCTCGAAAAATTGCGTCATGGCTCGTGGATCGTACCCGGTGTCATACAGTACCTGCGTGCCCATCAGGTCCGCCTGGGTTTCATCCCCGCGCGAATACCGCAGAAGCAACCCTCCCGCGCCCAATGCCACACCTTCTGTCAGTAGATCTCCGCCCGTACTCCCGCCGAACAGCCCGCCGAAGATCCCCGCTGCCCCCTGCGCGAGTTGCGTCTTCGACGCCTGGGCTGTGCCATGTCGCAACGCTACGTGCGAAAGCTCGTGCGCCATTACCGCAGCGAGTTGCGCTTCGTTGTCCGATACTTCGATGGCGCCCCGGTTCACGAAAACATATCCGCCCGGCAACGCAAACGCGTTGATCGACTTATCGTTTACGCAGTGAAACTCCCACGGGTACTGAATGCCGCGCGTGGGCAATTTTGACACGAGCCGAAGACCAAGCTTCGTAAGGTAGGCGTCCACCTTTGGGTCATTGCACAGCGGCAGCCGCTTTTCCATCAAGAGCGCGTTCTGTTTCCCCAGCTGGACGTCGGTCTGGGGCGAATACATATTCCAAGGCGGCTTCAGCTGAGTGCGCTGCGCCAACAGCGGGGGCGTACCCAGAAGAAGGCAGACTGCGCAAATCAGGACGAAACGTGGGACATAGCAGGAGCCGGACATGATGCCATCCTCAAACTCACTTTACACCGGCTCATTCGCAAAATCGGCATGGGGGGACGGTTGGCCCGGTCCTCCCCTGCCATACCACCGTACATGCGGGTCCGCCTACGGCGGTTCAGTAAGTTGAGCCCTGACGGGCCGTGAGGTTCGAGTCGTCGTTCGCCGCAAGGGCTTCGCCGCTCTGCGGGTTTCCGTTTCGGCTTCACCGTCTTCTGAACCTGCAAAACTCAGCCGAAGCTGATTGGCTGGCGCAGCGCCACCCGTGAGGTCTACGTTCTGCAGCCCGCTCCCACTGTTTGGGCCTTCCTCACTTCCGTGAGTACTACGCCCGCTGCTGACTTCTGCTGCAGGATCAGCGTGAATTACTCCACGCTCAGTCACGAATCCGAGACATGCAACAGATCTCCCGCGATAAGTTCGTCTGCTTTCGATACGCGACCGCCGGATTTATCACCAGCGTCCTTGATGGATACGGACTTCGCGATCATCTGCTCGCTCGTCCGACGCCGTAGGCCTCAAATCCAGTTCTTGTCCATCGGCCCGTATCTTTGCTCCACGCTCCGTTTAGACCCCACCTCGCGGTGACGCCCTTGCGCTTCGCTACCCTTCACCTCCATCAGGTTGGGACTGGACTTTCATCCGCTAGCTGTCGAACACGCGCGGCGTACAGAAAAAAGCCCGGGTGAAAATCCACCCGGGCGGAATCAGAGAGAGAAGTAAACGAAACCGAGCCAGACTTATCGAGCTGGACTATCGAGCCAAACGGGGCGTGGCTTCCGGCGCAGGCGTCGCTGTCGGGGCTTCCACGGTTTTTCCGTTGCGCGCTGGCGCAGGCCGTGGCGGCGCTATTGCAGGTTCCAGACGGCGGACCGGCATTGCCAGATTTTCGCCTTCGCGAATGAAGGTCAAACGGTCCTGGCTTTTGTCCCAGTCGATGCAGACCAGGTCGCCGAGGTGAACTTGTTCGGTCGCCAGAAGGTTGGCCAACGGATACACAACGTGCCGCTCGATTGAGCGCTTCAGGTGCCGAGCGCCGTAGCGCTGGTCGGTGCCTTCCTGCAAAAGAAACTCTTTGCCCGGTGTGGTTACGCGAAACAGGAATTGGCCCTTGGCCGTCTCCAGCACGCGCTGCTGCACCTGGCCCAGTTCGATTTCCAGAACTTCTTCCAATTGCTCACGCTTCAGCGGGTGGAATACCACGACTTTGTCCAACCGGTTCATGAACTCCGGGGAAAATTTACGGCGCGCCGCTTCGACGGCAGTCCGCTGGACCTTGTCGTCCAAGCCGGCAGCCGACTTATCCTTGGGCTGCACGAAGCCCATGCCGCCGTTGATCAATTCCGCGATCTCGCCACCGCCCAGATTCGAGGTCAGGAAAATCACGGTCTGCGACAGATCCACGCGGCGATTGTCGCCCAAGGTCAGCGTAGCCTTGTCCAACATGCCCAGTAGCAATTGCCAGAGCGCGTCGGAGGCCTTTTCGATCTCGTCGAACAGCAAAAAGGAAAGTTTCAATTTGTCGGTATGGCTCTTGGCCAGCTCTTCCTGGGTGATCAGCGGATGAGTCTCCCGGTGTCCCAAGTAGCCTGGAGGTGAGCCGATCAACTTCGCAATTTCGTGAGAGTGCTGAAATTCCGCGCAATCCACTTTGATGATGGCGCGGCCATCGCCAAACAGGATCTCTGCCGCAGCTTCGACGATCCGCGTCTTGCCCGAACCAGTCGGCCCCAGAAACAACAAATTCCCCACCGGGCGGCCCGGTGAATTTAGCCCGGCGCAGAACACCTGATACATGTCCACCAGCGACTGCACACCTTCTTCCTGGCCTACGATCTTCGCGCGCAGCGAGCCGTGGAAGTCCCGTGTTTCGGTGCTACGGATGGTGGGATCCAACTGTTGTCGAACGGCGGCTCTCATGTTTGCTCTCCCCGAATCCGCGTGTCTCAGAAACCCGCGAGGCTGGGTTAGTGCATGGGAAGTGCCATTCTTTTGCACAACTTGGCAGATCGCCGAAGCGCAATAAACTCAATAACATGCGTGAGTTGCAGTTCTGGAAACAGTCTCAATGGGTGAGACACTGTTCCATCCGGGCGCAAAGTGAGAGATGCGAAACAGTTTGTGTCAGTCCGCAAACGACAAAAAGCGGCGGACTCGCGCCACAACGACACGCAGGGCTAAAGTGTTACCTTAGATAATCCTCACGCAGGCTTATCCGGCCGCCAGGACCACGACGCCGGGTCGCTCGCTCGGGGGCACGGCGACGCCATCGCTAAACGCCACCACGCGGCCGGAGTTTGCGGCGACTCGCTCACCCGGAACCAGAATCCCCACTAGATTGAGCGGATCGGCCGCCGATACGCTGACCATCTCGCCGTTAGCTGGGACATTTCGCTGCGCTCGCAGCGATTCCACCGCCACGGGTAGCGCGAATTGTTCCCCTAAGAAGCCGCTGACGAATCTGCCGCCCCGCACCTCGCCTCTATCCTCCAGGCGTCTCAATGTGATCAGCAGCTCGCGCCACTTCGGCAGGATTGTTTCGCGGCTCAAGACCTCGCGAAATACGATCCCGTAGCGCCGCAACAGCATCCAGCATGTGGCTTCCAGCGCGCGGGCTCGGTCCACAGGCTCTCCAGCATAAAGCAGCGACCATCTTCCGGCACTGTGTCGTGGCCGCATGCTCCGCCCATTTCCATGCCCAGAACGCCGTTTCGGGTCGATCAGAGCCCGCAAGTTGTCGAAGCCATCCGCGGTCAGCAAGCCGCCAGCGACGAGTTCCCAGAGCGCCGTCTCGACCTCAGCCTTTAGTTTTCCGGTGCCGCGCACAATATCCGTGAAAAACGATGCCCCCCGCTGCCGCAAAAACTGCATCACCGCCTTGGCGTCCGGGCTGAGCCCTCGCGTCTCCTCATCGCCGGCTTCCCGATGCGGGATCATCCAATCCGCATCCTCGCGCACGAAAAATGTGATCGGCGCGACGCTGGTCGGAACCACTCGCCGACGCTCCGGCGGTACCGTTTCCAGTGTCGCCGGATGCGGCGATACCCTGCCCCAACCCACCGCCCCTGTAAGGCAAAGCTGATCCAGCACCTTCGGGTCATAATCCGCTATGCGTCGCGCTAGAATCTGCCGCTCCCAGGAGTTCGCCGGCGCCTCAAAGCCCTGCATCTGCTGCAAAATTTCCAATGTTCCCCGCTCGCCCAGGACCTGACCACTGGGCCCGACATGCTGCCATCGCAACAGCCAGCGCATGAATTGCGCCGCCGTGACCGACTCGACTTGTTTCCGCAGCGTGCCCAGCGTCAAACGGTGAATCCTCGCGAGCAGCCTTCGGTCGCACCATTCCGTTTCGCCCGAACTCGCATTGGTGAACTGTCCGCGCAGTACCGCGCCGCTCGCCTCCAGCCGCAGCATCGCCTTCTCCGCGTCCGCGGCACCCAGCCGGAGCACGCCCCCCAACTCCGTGACTGTCACCGGCCCGGAATGGGGCATCCAGCCGGTGGCCAAATCGAGCACCACTTCTTCTCGCGATTTCGGTGCCGATTCCAGGTCTGGCAGATGCGTCTCAAATCGCGCGTCAGGAAAAATCTGTTCGAACGCCTTCACCCGTTCGGCCGCCACCCAATACGTCCTGTCGCCAACCCACGCTCGTCCAGCGCGCCGCTCGCCCGCGAGCAGTTCGAAATACTCGTTCCAAGCTGGGACCGACTCCTGCAGTTTCGCTCCGACCCTGGTGCCCGGCCAAATTCCATGGGTCGGCAGCGCGACCAAACTTAACAGCGCGTCGTGCAACTCTTCCGCGTCCCGAACGTCCGGCCAGGCATCCGCGCAAACTTCCGCAATCGCCGCCGGGTCCAGCCTGCCAACTTCCGATAACACCGCTTCGGGTAGCACTCGCCGCATCTCCACCGCGCGCGCCCGCCGTTCTTCGAGCGGCGCATCATCCAGGTACGCGTATGGGTTCGCATTCAGTATTTCGTGCGAAAACTGCGACGGAACCGGGGTGTCCACCGCCAGGCACTCAATCCGTCCCTCGCGGATATCCAGCAACACCCTCTCGAGGCCTTCTATGTCCAGCGCTTCGGTAAGGACGTCCTTCATCACCTCATCGATCAACGGATGCTTTGGGATTTTGATCTCGCCCACGATATTTTCCGGGCAGGCTGAGGCTTGCGGGAAAACCGCCGCCAGCAAGTCGTCCGCACGCATGCGTTGGATTTGCGGCGCCACTTTCTTCCCGCCTTGAAAGCGCAGCAGCGCCAGCGCCCGGCCCGCGTCCCAGCGCCAACGCGCGGTAAAGAGGGGCGAATCCAGCACCGCCTGCTCCAAAACTTCGCGCACCGAGTTCGGATGCAAAAAGTGAAAAACGTCGCCCAGCGGAAAACTGTGCTGCTCGGCCAACGAGATGTTCAACCCGTTGTCGGTTGCCGCCGCTTGCAGCTCGAAATTGAACGACCGGCAAAACCGCTTCCGCAGCGCCAATCCCCAAGCCTTGTTGATCCGCCCGCCGAAGGGCGCGTGAATGACAAGCTGCATCCCGCCGCCCTCATCGAAGAAACGTTCCGCTACAATCGTCTGCTGGGTAGGCACCGACCGCAGCACCGCGCGCCCAGCCACCATGTATTCCACGATCTGTTCCGCGCCCGGATCGTCGAGGCCGCACTCCGCCTTCAACCAGTGCACCGCAGCGGCGACCTTCGGCGAACTCTCCCGGTTCGCACCCACCACCACGCCTTCGACGAGAAAGCTCACCGCCCGCCGCAAGTTCGCGACCTGTTCCGACAATTCCGCCGTACGCGCCGGCGCCTCACCCAGCCAGAACGGCACGCTAGGCGCCGCCCCTTGCGCGTCCTCCACCAGCACGCTGCCGGAGTTTTGCACCCGCCGCACACGCCAAGAAGTATTCCCCAGCAGAAAAACATCACCAGCCAGGCTCTCCACCGCGAAATCCTCGTGGATTGTGCCGACCACAGTGCCTTCCGGCTGCGCAATCACGGTGTACAACGCATTCTCTGGGATCGCTCCGCCGCTGGTGATCGCCGCCAGACGCGCACCTCGCCGAGGCCGCAAAATCCCATTCACGCGATCGCGATGCAGGTACGCCCCATAACGCCCACGCCGCGCCGCGATGCCTTCGGACAGCATCTCCACAATCCTGTCGAAGTCCGCGCGCGGCAATTCCCGATAGGGATACGCCTTCCGAATCGTGTCAAACAATTCCTGTTCGTTCCAATCCTCGGCGGCACACATGGCCACAATCTGTTGCGCGAGAATGTCCATCGGCGCATCCGGAATCGCCAGCCGATCCAGTTCGCCGTTCCGGATCGCCCGCACCAGCGCGGCGCATTCCACCAATTCGTCGCGCGTCGTCGCGAAAATCCGGCCTTTCGGAATTGCGCCTCGCCAGTGCCCGGCGCGTCCAATACGCTGCAGCCCAACGGAAATGGATCGCGTCGAACCGATCTGGCACACCAGATCCACGGTGCCTATATCAATTCCCAATTCCAGCGAAGCCGTCGCCACCAGCGCGCGAATTTCTCCCTCTTTGAGCTTTTTTTCCGCCGCCAATCGCAATTTGCGCGACAAGCTCCCGTGGTGCGCCGCCACTTTATCGGCTCCAAGGCGCTCGCCCAAGTGGTGCGCCACGCGCTCAGCCAACCGCCGCGTGTTCACGAAAATCAGCGTCGACCGATGCTCTTGTGCCAGCACGGTGATGCGATCGTAGATCTCCCCCCACATTTCGTTCGAGGCTACGGGCCCAAGCTCGCTGCCCGGCACTTCCACCGCCACATCCAGTTCGCGCCGGTGTCCGACATTCACCACGATCGGGCCCGGGCGGCTCCCTCCCGTCAAAAACTTCGCCACCAACTCAATCGGCTTCTGTGTCGCCGACAATCCAATGCGCGCCAAGGGCTTTTCGGTCAAATGCTCCAAGCGCTCCAGCGACAACGCTAGGTGCGCACCGCGTTTGTCGTCAGCAATCGCATGGATCTCATCGACAATCACGGTCTCGACGGTCTTCAACACCTCGCGGCTTTTCGCCGCAGTCAACAGGATGTATAACGACTCCGGCGTACTCACCAAAATATGCGGCGGTCGTACCAACATCGCCCGCCGCTCGTGCGCCAGAGTGTCGCCAGTCCGCACCGCCGTGCGGATTTTAGGCATCAACATGCCGCGCTCTCCTGCAAGCTGCAGGATTTCGCCCAGCGGAACTTCTAGATTTTTCTGAATGTCGTTGCCAAGGGCCTTCAAAGGCGAGACGTACAAAACTTCAGTGCGGTCCTGCAGCTCTCCTCGAAGCGCTTTTCGCACCAGAGCATCAATACAAACCAGAAACGCGGCCAACGTTTTTCCAGAACCGGTAGGCGCAGAGATCAACGTCGCCTTGCCGTCTAGAATCGCCGGCCACCCCTGCTCCTGCGGTTCGGTAGGCGTGCCGAAGCGCGCGACAAACCAATCTCGAATAAGCGGATGCGCCCATTCGAGCACGCAAGACCGGCGTTGTAGCTCGGTGTCCATCGGCGATCCCAATTATAAGCGTTTCGATAAAGATCTGCTTTCGGTGGGAACCTGTAGCCGTCCTGTTCAACAGAGCAGCGTTTAGATGAAACTGCGGCTAAGCCCGTCCAAGAAATCAAAACGTGGCCACGGGGTTTCTGTTGGTGTTTTGTTCCAAGCCAGGAGCCAAACTCATCTCTCTGGTCAGAGTGTCTACTGAAAATTAGGAGCTAGACCGCTCCGGCTTCTTCCGCGCCTGCGGCGCAGCCGCAGGTGCCGACGCCGGCAACGCAGCCCGAGACTTCTTCGCCTCCGCCACAGCTTCCGTGGGAGCGTCCGCGCTCCGGCCGTCCTTGATCTCCGCCGCCGCGGCCTTCGTGTCGTTCGGATCAGGTTCGGTCTGGACCAGCGCGCCTTCTCCCTCACGCACGAATGTAAGCCGCTTGTGCTCGCCGTCCCAATCGATCCGCACCAGGTCGCCCAGGTGCAGTTGCTCGGTGGCCAGCAAATTCGCCAGCGGATAGACAACGTGCCGCTCGATCGCCCTTTTCAGGTGCCGCGCCCCGTAACGCTGGTCGGTGCCTTCCTGCAACAGAAAATCACGCCCCGGCGCTGTCACGCGAAACAGAAATTGCCCCTTCGCGGTCTCCAGCACGCGCCGCTGCACTTGGCCAAGTTCGATGTCGAGAACTTCTTCCAATTGCTCGCGCTTCAACGGATGAAACACCACCAACTTGTCCAACCGGTTCATGAATTCCGGCGAGAACTTCCTGCGCGCCGCTTCTACCGCCGTCCGCTCGACCTTCTGCTCCAACCCAACGGCGGACTTGTCCTTCGGCTGTATAAATCCCATTCCGCCGTTCATCAACTCGGTAATTTCACCGCTGCCGAGATTCGACGTCAAGAAAATCACCGTCTGCGACAGATCCACGCGGCGGTTGTCGCCCAAAGTCAGCGTCGCTTTATCCAACATGCCCAGCAGCAATTGCCAGAGCGCGTCGGAGGCTTTCTCAATCTCGTCAAACAACAAAAAGGAAAGCTTCAACTTATCCGAGTGGCTCTTGGCCAATTCTTCTTGGGTAATCAACGGGTGAGTCTCCCGGTGGCCCAAATACCCCGGGGGCGAGCCGATCAGTTTCGCAATTTCATGCGAGTGCTGAAATTCCGCGCAATCCACCTTGATCAGCGCGCGCGCATCCCCAAACAAAATTTCCGCGGCCGCTTCCACGATTCGCGTCTTTCCCGAACCCGTCGGCCCGAGGAACAGCAAATTGCCCACGGGTCGCCCAGGCGAGTTCAAGCCGGCGCAAAACACCTGATACAACTCCACCAGCGCCTGCACGCCCTCTTCTTGCCCCACGATCTTGGCTTTCAGCGCGGTTTGAAACTCCAGCGTATCCGTGCTGCGCTGATCTGGGTCCAGTGGAAGGATGTAATCTTTCATGGCCGCCTCCTAACGTCCCGCGTGTGCGAGGACGCAGTACTAAATCGCCCGCGTCGATGGTCGAACTGCGACAACTTGACCTGAAGCGTGGACTGCAGGAGCCGCAACTGCAGCAGCAACTCGCCGGCCACGCCGGACGATTCAGAAATTCGGAGAACGGGCGGAAACAGGTCCGCCAACTCTAAGTTCAAATCGCGCAAATCTCCTACCAGCTTCTGTACGATCGGGGAATTGGCATCGGCAAGATCCACTTCCCGGCCGTTCACTTGCTCCCGCAGGGCTCGCCAGTTCAGTTCCACAAACGGGTGCTTCTTGGAAACTTCGCGCACTACTCGCTCGGTGATCTGCGCGCGTTCCCCAAGGCGGGCCAGGTGAATCTGCTTTACCTTCTCGCCCCGCCGCACGTTGTGCACGAGGTAGAACTTCTTCCCTTTGCGCCGCACAAACGCCATGACTTTTGCCTCGTACGTCCGACCAATGTCTGTAGTGTACCGCGCTTCCACTACAGACTTCAACGAGAAATTCACGAAACCGCAACAAATGTTTCGAATGCGTTATAGCAACAAAATACATCGTGCTCGTTCCAACGCTTCATTACTTTTTTCGTTCCGTTCCATTTGCCTTGCGCATCATCGATTCTTCCCTGCCTTGTTCTCTGTTTTGTTAGATGCCGCAGCGGCCAACTCAGCTTCTGCGATTCTCCATGTGTCCTTTGCGTTTCGTCTCGCCGATGTAATTTCTTCGTTTTACTCCAAGGCTTTTCATCGGCTCGCGCCCTGCTTTTGATTAAACCCGCGCGCGGCTGTTTTGTCTTGTTGCTACTGGCCCGTGCCGTTACTATGTCGCGCGGCGTCTAGCCGAGGTGGCCGACGCCAACCATTGAAGTTTGAGGACTTTGCAATGTCAACTTGGGATCCGGTCTATCGCCTGGTGAAACAAATTCCGCGCGGGCGGGTTTTATACTATGGGGCCGTCGCTAGAATTCTGCGTCTACCAGGCGGCGCGCGCAGCGCAGGCCGAGCCATGGCCGCCACGCCGTCCGGAAAAGGCATTCCTTGGCATCGCGTTCTCGGCGCAGGCGGCAAACTCCTTATCCGCGAACCATACGCCTCGCTTCAGAAGAAGCTCCTCGAAAGCGAAGGCGTTGAGGTCATCGAATCCCGCGTGAACCTTAAGCGCCATCTCTGGACCCCTCCCCAAAAAGCCAAAAGGTCTACGAAAGAAAAAGCACCTCGCAAACGTACCCTCAAATGAGTTGACGCCGAATCGTGTAGCCCCTGTTTTGCCCTGAACCTCGAAGGGTCAAAGGGCGTGGCCTAGACGAACAAGAGCCGACATCCAAGTGCCGAAAGACATCGCCCTCACAAGATGAATTCCCCTATCTGCTGTATGCTATACGTTCGCCAAAAAACTGGATCGAATAGCGGCACACTCAACCGCAACACAAACTCATGGCTCAACCCGTCATCCAGGTAGAAAATCTCGTCAAGCGCTACGGCGATGTCGAAGCCGTTCGCGGCGTGAGTTTCACCGTGGAAGAAGGCGAAGTCTTCGGCCTGCTTGGGCCAAACGGTGCCGGCAAAACCACCACGGTAGAAATTCTCGAAGGCCTGCGCACGCTCGACAGCGGCCGCGTCTCGGTCTGCGGCTTGGATCCACAACGTGATTCCGAGCAGCTCAAAAATGAAATCGGCGCTGCGCTACAATCCACTTCCCTGCCCGACAAGTTGAAAGTCTTTGAAGCTCTCAAACTTTTCGCCGGTTTTTACACTCGCCGTCGCGATCCCGAAGAACTCCTGAAACGTTTCGGCCTGACCGAAAAGCGCGACACCTTCTACAGCAAGTTGTCCGGAGGCCAGAAGCAGCGACTCGCCTTGGCCATGGCGCTGGTTAACAATCCTCGCGTTCTCTTTTTCGACGAGCCCACCGCGGGCCTCGATCCTCAGGTTCGCCGCGAAATCTACGACATTATCAACGAGCTGCGGGACGAAAAAAAAACCATCGTGATGACCACGCACTACATCGAAGAAGCCGAGCATCTCTGCGACCGCGTCGCCATCGTCGACCACGGCAAAGTCATCGCGCTCGGCACGCCCCACGAACTCAAAGCAAGCTCAGCTGACAAGACGCGTATCGAAGTGCGTCTCGCCCGCCCCGAATCCGAAGCCGTCCTGACCAGACTCGATGGCGTCTCCGATTGCCGCAATCTCAACGGCGGTTACGCCCTCCATTGCCAGCGGCCACCGCAAGCCATCGTGGCCCTCGTTAAATACCTTGAAGCCCAGGGCAACGAGCTAGTCAGCCTGGAGATCGCCACGCCCTCTCTCGAGGATGTCTTCATCGAGCTGACCGGAAGGAGACTCCGCGATTGAAGCACTTTCTTACACTCACGGCCATGCGCATCCGGCTCACCCTGCGTAACAAAACCTTCTTGTTCTTCGGCTTGATCATGCCCTTCGGATTTTTCTTCCTCTTCGCCGGCGTCTTCGCCAAGGGCGATCCTTCCGCGGTGCGCTTTTTTCTAGGTCCCGTAATTTCCCTGGCCGTCATGGGCGCGTTCTGGGGACTAAGCGTGGCTCTCGTGACCTTTCGTGAACAAGGGATTTTGCGGCGTTTCCACGTGACCCCGGTGACCTCCGCTGACATGCTCGCCTCCAGCATCGTCGCCAACTACTTTCTTATTCTTCCCACCATCGGCATTGAACTGCTCCTTTCCAAATTCATCTTTCACGTGTCCGGTTTTGGGAACCTGTTTTCTCTGTTCATACTCGTCACCGTGGGCGTGATTTCCTTCGGGTCTATGGGGCTGGTGATCGCCAGCGTCACCAACACCATGCAGGAGACTCAGGTCCTCAATCAGCTCATCTGGTTTGCTCTGATTTTTCTTTCCGGCGCCACCGTTCCCTTGTCGGATCTTCCTAAGTCAGCGCAAGCTTTCGGTGTCTTTCTCCCGGCCACGTACCTGGTGTGGGGGCTACAGGACGCGATCTACTTGTCCGCGCCGGTCTGGCATCTCTGGAAAGAAACGCTTTCACTGTTCAGCTGGGCGATCCTCACTTTCTTTGTCGCCGCACAGCTCTTTCGTTGGGAACCCGAATCCAAAATCCAACGCAAAGCGAAAATCTGGGCCGCCGCCACCGCTCTTCCCTTCCTGCTGTTGGGAATTTGGGAGAATCGCAGCGGAACGATTCTCCTGCAATCGAAAGCAGCCCTACACTCCGTCAACAGCCCTGCCAAGACCAACCCGCGGTCTGATGCTCCGCCAACTTCGGACGACAAGTAGCACGATAAAACCCGTGCACGGGACAATGTAGGGCGCGCTCGAGCTTGCCTGCGTCCCTGCTGGCGCCTCAGTCTTATCTGCGTCTCGATTCGCGGTCCCTACCGGTATCCGGCCAACCCCGCCAAATTGGTTTTCTTTCAAGCCGCATCGCAGAGCCCGACGCATTGACGCTTCGCAGCCAGCTACCGTATTCTGCAATTTCGAGTGGCGCTAGTGGCCACACACAAAAGGGAGCAGCAATCATGCCGATCACCAAAACGGAAAAAATCTGGCACAACGGAAACTGGATCAACTGGGACGACGCCACCCTTCACGTCCTTTCCCACGTGGTCAGCTACGGTTCCGCGGTCTTTGAAGGCATTCGCTGCTACGACACCAAGCAAGGCCCCGCCATTTTTCGCCTTCGCGATCACATGCAGCGCCTGATCAATTCCGCGAAAATCTATCGCATGGATCTGCCGTTCACGGTCGACCAGTTCTGCAATACCGCCACCGAGCTGGTCCGCCAAAACAAGCTCAACTCCTGTTACGTCAAGCCCATCGTCCTGCGTGGCTACGGCGAAGTCGGCGTCAACCCACTGAGCTCGCCCATCGATTGCTACATGGCCTGTTGGACTTGGGGCGCCTACCTCGGCGCGGACGCCCTCACCAAGGGTGTGGACATCGGCGTCAGTTCCTGGACGCGCATCGCTCCCAACACGCTACCCGCCATGTCCAAGGCCGCCGCAAATTACATGAATTCGCAGCTCATCCGCATGGAAGCGTCGTTCAACGGCTACGCCGAAGGCGTAGCCCTCGACCACGAAGGCCACGTCAGCGAAGGCTCGGGCATGAACATTTTCCTGGTCCACGACGGTGTGCTCTACACCCCCCCGCTGTCCACCAGCATCCTCCCCGGCATCACCCGCGACTCCGTCACGAAAATGGCTGAGGATTTCAAAATCCCTGTCAAGGAATCCACCATCCCGCGCGAAATGCTCTACATCGTCGACGAAGTCTTCTTCGTCGGCACCGCCGTCGAGATCACCCCAATCCGCTCCGTCGATCACATCCAGGTCGGCAAAGGCGTAGCCGGTCCCATTACCCGCCGCCTGCAAGAGGAATTTTTCGCGATCACCAGCGGCAGCAAACCCGACCACCACAACTGGCTCACCCCAGTAAACGCCCCAGTGGCCACGGCGCGCTAGAGCAGCCGCGGCGGCCGACTGTCCACCCGGAGGGTCAAAGGGTCGCGGACGCCCTTTCGCGGTTGTGCGTAAACCTCATCGCGTGTGACGCCGCTATGGTGCCCCGTCCTATGGCACGACAACCCCGTTCCGGTTAGAATCCCTCGCGTCCCCGGGCACATTGCTCTTCCCGGCTGGGAGGATTCTGGATGTACAACATCCCGCAGAAGCTCACTGCTGAATTTCTCGGCACTTTCGTGCTGGTCTTTTTCGGTGCAGGCGCCATCTGCGCCGATCAATTCCTCCACGGAGCCGGCGGCCTGGGCCTGCTAGGCATAGCCGCCGCTCACGGTCTCGCCATCGCAGTCATGTTCTGCGCATTTGCACAAGTCTCAGGCGGTCACTTCAATCCCGCCGTGACCATCGGCTTCTGGGTCACCAAGCGTGTCAGCACTCTCGACGTAGTCCTTTACTGGATCGCTCAAATCGCCGGCGCCATCGCCGCAGCTTTCCTCCTGAAAACCATCATCCCCGAAGACACCTGGCGCGCCGTCGCGCTCGGCACCCCCGAACTGATTCGCGACCTCCCTCGCCTCTCCGCCATGATTCTTGAAGCCATCGGCACCTTCTTCCTGGTCTTAGTCATCTTCGCCACCTCGGTTGACGACAATCAAGCCACCGCGCGCTCGGTCGCAGGCTTCGCCATTGGCCTGACATTCGCTCTCGGGGTCATGGTCGCCTACCCCTTCACCGGCGGCGCCCTTAATCCCGCCCGCGCCCTCGGCCCCGCTCTCGCCTCCTCTCACTGGGCAAACTGGGGCGTCTTCTGGGTCGGCCCCCTGGCAGGCGGCTTCCTCGCCGGCCTCCTCTACGACTCGCTCTATCTGAAAAAGCCCTAGCCCCTTCCTCCGGCTCTCTGTTCTGTTTTTTTCCTTCTCCGAGCCTCTGTGCCTCCGCGGCAAATCCTTCCGTTCTCCCCCCTCCACTGCCCACCCGCGCAGTTAACTACCGCGCGACGTATCGCTCTGCATTTCTTGCCCGCCCATGCCTCGAATGCTAACTTCGCTCTATTGCGCCGTCATCGCGGAGCCTACATTCATGGCATTGAACATTGACGATCTCCTACGCCGCGCGGTAGAAAACAAGGCGTCCGACCTGCACCTGAAAGTCGGCAACCACCCCTACCTCCGCGTAGACGGGCTGCTGACTCCGCTCACCGACGTCGCCCGCATCACCCCGGAAGAAATGCTCTCCATGGCGTTTAGCATGATGACCAACCGCCAAAAGCAAAAGTTCAAGGAGACCGCCGAGCTGGACATGGCGTACGGCGTAGCCGGCCTGGGCCGTTTCCGCGTCAACGTTTTCCAGCAGCGCGGCAACGTCGGCATGGTCCTCCGCGTCATTCCGACAAAAATTCGCACCACCGAAGAACTGAATCTTCCCGCGGTCATCAATCGAATTTGCGAAGAGCAGCGCGGGCTCGTGCTCGTCACGGGCACCACCGGTTCTGGTAAGTCCACCACGCTGGCCGCCATGATCGACCGCGTCAACGCCAGCCGCTCCGACCATCTGATCACCATCGAAGACCCCATCGAATTCCTGCACCGCGACAAGAAGAGTTTCATCAACCAACGCGAAGTCGAAGTGGACACCGCGAACTTCTCCACCGCGCTGCGCGCCGCCTTGCGTCAAGATCCCGACGTGATTCTGGTCGGCGAAATGCGCGACCTCGAAACGATCTCCACTGCGCTGCTGGCGGCTGAAACCGGCCACCTGGTTTTTTCGACCTTGCACACTCTCGACGCGACGGAAACCATCCAGCGCATCATCGCCGTCTTTCCGCCTCCCGAGCAGAAACAAATTCGCCTCCAGATGGCCGCCACGCTGAAAGCCGTTATCTCCCAGCGCTTGGTTCGGCGCGCCGACGACCAGGGTCGCGTGCCCGCCGTCGAAGTCATGATCGCCACCGCCTACATCCGCGATTGCATCATCAACCCCGACAAGACCCGCCTGATCCGAGACGCCATCGCCGCTGGCGGCAGCCAATACGGCATGCAGACCTTCGATCAATCGCTCTTCGATCTCTACACCAAGCAATTGATCACCCTCGAGGAAGCCCTCTCGCGCTCCTCCAACCCGGACGAATTCCGCCTGCGCATCCAAGGCGTCCGTTCCGCGTCCGATTCTGCCCGCGAAGAAATGGAACGCCAAATGGCCGACTTCGAACGCTTCGTCCGCAAATAGCAATCCGCCCTTCCTACAGAACGTTCCGTGAAGCTGAAAATGAGGAGCGTCGACAATGTTCAAGAAGACCACCCTGACTTTTCTGGTTCTGATGGGGATTCTTGCTTTCACTGCGCTTGCCAAACGTTCCCACCGGGAGTTCTCTGAGGCTCGGCCGCTGAGCAAAGCCGAGCTCCTCGCTCTGGTTGCCGGCGACAGTCTCCCCGAAAACATAACTTACGAAATACGCACTCATGGCTTGCGCTTTGCACCGACGGACGGTTTCAAGGGGCTGCTGTCAAACGCTGGAGCCGCTGCGCAAGTGTTAGCGGAAGTCGACAAAGCCAACGTCTCCGAGACCGAGTCCTACATTGCCGACGACTCACCCTTGCTCGAACATCTGAGCGCGGCTGGAAAAATGATCCGCGCCCAACGTTATCTTTAGGTTTTGTTTTCTTCTCGATTTTTATCTCCTCCTCCTCTTTCTCTCAACTGTGCTTCGGTGGCTAGTGCCCTCTTGCTTTCCTAGTCGCCGTTTCCTAGTCGCCGTTTCCTAGTCGCCGTTTCCCAGTCGCCGTTTCCCAGTCGCCGTTTCCCAGTCGCCGTTTCCCAGTCGCCGTTTCCCGGTCGCCGTTTCCCATCTTTACTTCGTTACTTCATTACTTCTATGCTTCCATCGTGTTCTCGAAGTTCAAAAAACTCGACACCGAATCCGAACTCTACCAAGTCGCTCTCCGCGCCCTGACCCGCCGTCCTCACTCGGTCCACGAAATGAAAAACCTGCTGGCCCGCAGGGCCTCCAGCGAACTCCTGGCCCAGGTCGTCCTGGCCCGCCTCAAAGAAAACGGCCTGATCGACGACTCCCTTTACGCCAAACAATTCGCCCGCCAACGCACCGAAATCCGCCGCCAGGGCAAATTCCGCATCGTCCGCGACCTCCGCGCACGCGGCATACCCGACCGCCACATCGAAGCGGCCATCGCCGAGTCCAGCAACGAAGCCGTCGAAACCGCCGCCGTCCGCCAGCGCATCCAGCGCAAACTAAAACTCTTCCGCGGTCCCATCGACCAAAAGAAAATTGCCTCCCTCTACAACACCCTGCGCCGCGCCGGTTTCCCCTCCGACACCATCCGCCGCGAACTGAAATCCATCACCCAAGACGAACTCCCCGATCCCGTCGACACCGAAAGCTAACGACTGGACGAACCAGGTCAACTCGCACAAGAACCAAAAGCTGCTTCCAGTGGATTCGTCAGCTCTTCGGAGGAAACTTGAGGTCAACGGTGACGGCGTTGGTTTGAACCGGTTGCCATCCATGGTCGCCGGTTCGGAGTGCCATTGGCGGACGGCGTCTTCGGCCGCTTTTCTGAGGGAAGGCCCAAAGACGAAGCGATGCGTCAGGCCGCTCCGCCATGGCTGGAGTTCAGACGGGCATCCGCGGGCCGCGCGAGAATCCCCTGATTACCGCCGAGAAAACTTCTACCGCCCGCGAAGTAATTTTTGGTGGATGTCCGGCCAAAATTCTTCGAATACGTTCCCTACGCCATCATTTAGCAACTGGCTCGCCCACCGCTCCAGCGTCTCGCCCGCGCCCTGGCGTTCCCCGCGCGGATAATAGCGGCTGGATATCTCGGTAGCCACGCCGCTGCCCACAATCTCCGAGATATTGAACCTTGCGGCGCCTTTGTCATTTTTGGTGATCCACAGACGGCTGATGGCGTAGCCGGTGCGGCGGAAGAAGCCTCCGCGATAGAGAGTGTAGTAGCGGGGATCCTCGTGCGTGAAGGAGGGGAAAATAGCTCCGGTCATGTAGTTTTCGATGCCGGCGTCGGCGAAGGTGTGCCAGTAATAGCGGCCATACCCAGCGGCTCCTTGGTGAAATTCTGGATACGTATTCGTCGTCTGCTCGATCGCCGCTTGCATGGCTACGGAAATGAACGAGGAGTAGTCGAACGTACCCTGCGTGGCCAGCCAGAACTTTTGCTTGAGAGTGAGCGGAGGCAGGTTGGTGTTGGCGCTCACGGCCTGAAAGTTGGGGACAATGCCGAGGATGCGCTTGGTTTGCTGGCCCCCCGAAGAGTCGGGTGGCGCGGCATCGGTTGGTGATGGACTGGGCGCTTGAGGATCGGACGTGGCTGCGGGCGGAGCTTGGGAGACCGACGCCTGGGAATTCCCAGATTGATCCGGAAGGAGAAGGTAAGCTGCCGGCATTCTTTGCGCGAGGATCGGGAGGGGTGATTGGGCCCCCAGCGGGGAGCCCAACAGCACGAAGAATGGCACGGCAACCGCGACGCTCTTTGCTAGGGAGAAAAGGCCTGGCGAGAACCTGTGGGAGACACTTACTCGGTTTTTGAGCATTCCGGGGTAACCGTGCTGTAGGACGTTTCGAGAGCCCCAATTAGTTGCAAGCGAAGCCGCGTGGAGTCTTGCATGTGCGCAAAAGGTCATTTGGACGAGCAGACCGGCCACCACCAGGGTCGCAGCCTCTGGGAGGAGATTCCTCCCTGCGCATCCTAGAGTTCCCCCTCCCTCGTCCCCGAAGGCCGCCTTAATCTCTCGTTCGGCGAGTGCCCCTCCGGTTGCTGGAGGGGAGGTCTCTTGTCCCAAAGCGGTACTCCAACCCACCCGGCCTGGCCGCCGGCACTTCCGCCACTCTCGCGCCTGCTTTGCGCGTCCAAATTCCCGAATCTCCCTACGTCCATGGACCGATGCGTCCATGCATGCTTCAATTTTCCTCGCCTCCGTGCCTCGCAGCCGCAACTCTGCCATAATCCAAAATTGCAACCATCCCCACATCCGAGGTTGACGTGACCGGCGACCCCACAACGCGCTCCTGGAGCGGCAATGACATCCGCGAGACCTTCCTTCGCTTCTTTGAAAGCAAAGGCCACCGGCGCGTCCGCAGCAGTTCCCTGGTCCCCCACGGCGACCCCACCCTGCTCTTCACCAACGCCGGCATGAACCAGTTCAAAGACGTCTTCCTCGGCCTCGAAAAGCGCGACTACAACCGCGCCACCACCGCCCAAAAATGCGTCCGCGCCGGCGGCAAACACAACGACCTCGAAAACGTCGGCTTCACCAAGCGCCACCACACCTTCTTCGAGATGATGGGCAACTTCTCTTTCGGCGACTATTTCAAAAAGGACGCCATCGCATACGCCTGGGAACTGATCACCTCGCCGCAGTGGTACGGCATCGACAAGGCGAAACTCTACACGACGGTTTTTGGTGGCGCTGAAGTGGCCCCGGGTACCGCCCTGGGAGTGGACGAAGAAGCGCGCGAGTTCTGGCTGGGACAAAACGTCGCCGCGGATCGCGTCGTTCCCATCCCCGGCCTCAAAGACAATTTCTGGGCCATGGGTGACACCGGCCCCTGCGGTCCCTGCAGCGAAATCTTCTACGACATGGGCCCCGCCGCCTCCGAACAAGGCCACGCCAATTGCAAGTTCCCCTGCGACTGCGGCCGCTACGTCGAAATCTGGAACCTCGTCTTCATGCAGTTCAACCGGGACGCCACCGGCACGCTCACGCCGTTACCAAAACCTTGTGTCGACACCGGCTTGGGGCTCGAGCGCTCAACCGCCGTCCTGCAAGGCGTCGTCTCCAACTACGACACCGATCTGTTTGTGCCGCTCCTGAAGCGCGCCGCCGAACTGTGCGGCGTGGACGAAAGCAAAGAGGAAGCGTTGGAAGAGGGCCGCGGCGGCGCCGCTTCCCTGCGCGTGATCGCCGATCACGCCCGCGCCACAACATTTCTCATCAGCGATGGTGTGGTGCCATCGAACGAGGGCCGAGGATACGTTCTTCGCAAAATCATGCGGCGAGGGATTTATCATGGCCGCGTTCTCGGCGCGACCAAGCCCTTCCTGTTTGAAATGTCCCGCTCCGTGGTCGATTTGATGGGCAAAGCCTATCCGGATCTCGTTGAACACTCGACGCGTGTGGTCGAAACGATACGCGGCGAAGAAAATCGCTTCACTCGCGCTATCGAAGCGGGTCTGCCACGACTGGAAGTAGATCTTGGGAAACCCGGCCAACCCGGCAGCGGAGTGGACCGCAATGGCATTTACGCCGGCGACAAAGCGTTTCGCCTTTACGACACCTACGGACTCCCGGCGGACTTCATTCGAGACGCGGTACGCGACCGAGGTCTGCAATTCGACGAAGAAGGCTTTGAGCACGCGATGCAGGAGCAGAAAACCCGAGCCCGCGCGTCGTGGAAGGGCGCTCACAAGGAAGGGGCCAGTCCTGCGTTTGCCAAGATCGCGGAGAACGTCAAGACCGAGAAGGATTTTTATCACGCCACTTTGGCGAAAGGCGTTCGCATCGAAGCGATCGTTGGCAAAAGCGGGCCCGTCAACGAATTGAAGGCGGGCGAATCCGGCGAGATTGTTCTGGACCGCACTGTAATTTACGCCGAATCGGGCGGGCAGATGGCCGACACCGGCGCGTTCTACGACGCCTCAGGCCAGCAACCGCTAGCCGAGGTCAACGGTGCGTATTATCCCGTGGCCGGATTGGTCGCGCACAAGGTTACGGCGAAAGAGACACTGCGCGTCGGAGACCGCATAACCGTGGTGGCCGACGCCCAGCGCCGCGCGCGGATTATGCGCAATCACTCCGGTACGCACCTGGTGCATGCGGCGCTGCGCAATGTTCTGGGTACGCACGTGAAACAGGCTGGCTCGCTGAATGCGCCCGATCGCTTGCGCTTCGACTTCTCGCACTTCGCGCACGTGGACGCCGAAGAGTTGCGCGACATCGAGCAGCAGGTGAACGACGAGATTCGCCTCAACACCAAGATCGAGACCGAGGTCACTTCGCTCGACAATGCGCTGGCTTCCGGGGCGCTGGCCTTCTTCGGCGACAAATATCCGGAGAGCAATGTTCGCGTCGTCACCATTCCCGACGAGCGCGCTCCCCGTGGGTTTTACTCGAAGGAGCTTTGCGGCGGCACGCACGTGCACCGCGTCGGCGATATTGGCGTGCTGAAGATTGTGGGTGAGCAATCGGTGGCAGCGGGAGTACGGCGCATCGAGGCTGTCACCGGCATCGGCGCCCTCCAGCACTACCAGCAACAGGCCCAAATCCTGTCGCAGGTCGCAAGCAAGCTGAATGTCGGCGAAGACGACGTTCTAGCCGCTGTGGAAAAGCTCTCGCAAACCGTAAAGGCCCTCGAGAAAGACCTGGAGGCGCAGAAGCGCAAAGGGGTGCTGGGCCAGCTGGATGAGCTGGTCGGAAAAGCCCAAACCGTCAAGGGCGTGAAGGTCATTGCTGAACAAGTGCAGAATGTTGATCGCGAAGGACTGCGGCAGCTTGTGGATAGCCTGAGGCACAAACTGGGTTCCGGCGTGGTCGCTCTGGGCACGCCCGAAAACGGCAAAGTCGCTCTCATCGCCGGAGTAACCAAAGACCTCACCACTAAAGTCCATGCCGGCAAGCTGATACAGGCCCTGGCGAAGCAGGTGGGAGGCTCCGGCGGCGGGCGTCCTGACTTGGCCGAGGCTGGCGGAAAGGACACAACCGCGCTAAAAACTGCCCTTTTGGCCGTTCCCTCGATGGTGGAAGCGTTGCTATGATCCACGGTGCCAGAAACGTGTCCGTCGGTGGACACCCATTCGTACTATCGACTCCCCACGGACCAAAACCGTACCATTCCGCGTGCATTCGAGAGAGGATTTGTGAGCCTTCCCCGGCCCAGGATGACGAGACGCGCACTCCTTCGGACCAAGGTCCAAACAGGTGCCCGTTTGGCCGCCCGATTGGGTCTCTGTTTGGGTATGCTGGCCTTCTGTGGAAAACCCGCCGGCGCCCAGATCGTCAAGGTCGCAGACAACAGCGGACGGCAGTTTTTTGTCAACGCCGAGCCGCCCGTGCAGATCAAGGTGGCGCCGGCGCGATCGCGAGCGGCGATCTACATGCCGGAGCAGGCTTCGTTCACGGGACGCGGCAGACCGGCGATGAGCATCGACCGCGATGGCGCAGAGCGCTTGGTGCGGGAAGCAGCAGAACGGCATAACGTCGACCCGGCGCTGGTTCGCGCCGTGATCGAGACCGAGTCGAACTGGAACTCTTCGGCAATTTCCCGCAAGGGCGCCGTGGGGCTCATGCAGCTGATGCCGACCACCGCGCAGCGGTTCGGCGCAACCGAGTTTTATAGCCCGCAACAGAACGTCGATGCCGGTGTTAAGTATCTAAAGACTTTGCTGGAGCGGTATAATGGCAATCTCGATCTGGCCCTCGCGGCCTACAACGCCGGAGAAGGGGCCGTGGACAAGGCTCATGGTATTCCGGCGTTTCGAGAGACGCGCAACTACGTGCAAAAAGTGCAGAATGCCTACTTCCGGCCAGGCTCAGGGAGACTCGCGGACATGTGGATCAGCCCTCGTGCGATCCATAAAGACGTGGATCCGTCCGGCCGCATCATATTCACCAACGAATAGACTGACTCCGACTTGGTCGGAGCCGCATCGGGTAGGGCCTTAAGATGCGCATGGCACGGCGAAAATTTCCCCACAGAAGGTTCGCCCGCGTTTCGCCATGTTTTGTCTCGCGCGAATCTGCGCTCCAACCGGCAGCGTTTCCTAGCGCAGACGCTCTCGTTTACCTTGGGCTTCAAAGGGTGTGTGCTCTTGAGCAAACTCTGCCAAATTCAAAACCGTCGCAAGTCATCCTGACGCCTTGTTGGAAGACTTCTTTTTCGACAATTTTTCTCTCGGCCGTTCTGCTCTCCCTAGGTTTGCTTTTCCCGTGTGCTCTTCCCTGTTCTGCAGCCGAAGCGGCTGGCACCGCGAATACCAATACCAAACGCCAGGCGGCTTCGGCACAGTTTGCGCGGGCGGAAGACCAGCGGGCGGGATTGAACGACAAGCCCGCGAACAAGCGGACGCTGGCGGAATACAAGCAAGTTGTGTCGACCTATCGACGCGTGTATTTGATTACCCCGCGTGCGCCGGAAGTGGCTGCATCGCTGGTGGCGATTGCGGAACTTTGCGTGGAGATGGGCGACCGGTTCGGCCGCAGCTATTACCAGGAGGCGGCAGATTCCTATCGTTTTTTGATTCACGAATATCCCACCAGCAAGTACGCTCAGGACGCCATGTTCAACATGGCGGAGCTGGAGAAGGATCAGCTTGGCGATCCGAAGCTGGCGTCGAAGACGTACGACGAATTTCTGAGGAAATACCCGCGGTCGCCGCGCCGTCGCGAAGCGCAGGAAGCACGCGCCGAAGTGGCGCTGGTGCTGAACGCACAGGCACCCACCGACGCGAAGAAAGTTCCGGCCCAACCGGCGTCAAGCGGGACGCCGCGATCGTCCACATCGGGGTCCATGACATCGGCTTCGGCGAAAACGGACGAGCCGCCGGAACTGCCCCGGGATGAGCAGGACGAAACTCCCCTGCCTCCGGCATCGCCGGGTGGCAGCGTGCCTCGCGTTCGGCGGATCAGCACGAAAGCTTCCGCGGACTCGACGCGGGTGACCATCGACCTCGAAGATACCGTGCAGTATTCATCGGCGCGCATTCGCAACCCCGATCGAATTTTTTTCGACATTCACGATGCGCGCCTCACACCGGAAGTGGCGAAGGCCAACATTCGCGTCGAGGGCGAGCTGTTGACCGCGGTGCGGGCGGCGCAGAATCATTCCGGGATCGTGCGCGTCGTGCTGGACGTGAACGGCGTGAAGGACTACAGCGCCACGCTGCAGGACAACCCGCCCGAACTGATTATTGATTTGTTTCCGAATTCGGGGTTGACGCACACGGCGATGGCAAAGCGGCCTTCGCAGCCGGAATCACGACAGAAATCGGATGACGCTATCGTCGATGTTGCCAGCGTGGTTCCTCATGCCGCGGTTGAGCCTAACCAACGATCGGCGGCGCAGCCTGCCGTCGTTACCGACGCAAATCCTACTCCGGCTGCAACCTTGCCTCCCTCTTTGGTCCGCGGTGGCTTGCCGACAGGTAGCGGTTCGCGCTCAAAATCGTTGAAGAATGCTTCAACAACTCCCGCCGCGGCCGGCAGGCCCGACTTGATTCATCCGAGTTCGGTTCCGACACCTACACGGGATGGGCAGGCGACGCTTACGCGAACATTGGGATTGAAGATTGGTCGGATTGTGATCGATGCCGGGCATGGCGGGCACGATACCGGGACGATTGGGCCCACGGGCTTAATGGAGAAGGACCTTTGTCTGGATGTGGCGTTGCGGCTGGGAAAGATCATTCAGCAGCGATTGCCAGGGGCAGACGTGGTGTACACGCGATCGGACGATACGTTTATTCCGCTGGAAGAGCGTACGCGTATTGCGAATGAGGCCAAAGCCGATCTGTTTATCTCCATTCATGCGAATTCGTCCCACGATCATCAGGCCCGCGGAATCGAGACGTATTACTTGAATTTGAAGGGGTCGCCGGACGCAATGGAAGTGGCTTCGCGCGAGAACGCGACCGCGCAAGAGAGCGTGCACGACTTGGAAGACCTTGTGAAGAAGATTGCGCGCAGCGAAAAGATCGACGAGTCGCGAGAGTTCGCGGCCGACATTCAGGACTCGCTGGCCAAGCGCATTCAGAAGCAGTACAAGCCGGTGAAAGACCGCGGGGTGCGCAAGGCGCCGTTTGTGGTGCTGATTGGCGCGGATATGCCCTCGATCCTGACGGAGATCTCGTTCCTCAGCAATCCTGCCGACGAACAGCTTTTGAAGAAGCCGGACCACCGCCAGCGTGTCGCCGAGGGGTTGTACCAAGGCGTCGCGAGCTACCTGCAAAGCTTGAACAGCATGACCGGCAACCTGCCTAAGCTGCCCCTTACGCCCGCCGGGCGCTCAGCCGCAGTCGCCTCAGTTGATCAAACCCGGAACCAGCGTTAACCTGTTGGTGTCTAACGTTGTTGGCCTCATGCGCGAGCTTATCCTCATTTCCGCACTCCTCTTGCTGGCACCATCGCTCCGCGCGGCCGATGTGCAGTGGCCTGCCGCGATGGGAAACTGGACGGCTTCGGCGACATCCGAAGACCCGACACCTGCCAGCGCCAGCCCTGTGCTTCAGGAATCGGGATTGGTTCGCACGAGTTCACACACCTACCGCAATGGAGATCGTAGTCTTTCGATGACGCTGTACACGTTCCGTGACTCGAGCGGGGCTTATGAAGCGTACACGTTTCTGCTCGGCGCACCAGAATTGTTGGACAAGAACAAAGCCATCATTCTAAAGAGCAACCTGGTCCTTCAGATTTACGCACCCGCTCATTTTTCCGCCGACGAGTTGAAGCCGTTTGACGTCTGGGAAGAGTCCCTCTCCGACCATATTCCTTCGCCCCCGGTGGCCACCTATTTGCCAGACAAGGACCGATCGCTACTGACGGAGCGATATGCGCTGGGCCCTGTGGGGTTTCGCAAGGCGACAACAGACCTCGAGCAGGCATACGCCGCGGCGTTGGCGGATGTGGCGGGATTCGACTCTGGGGCGGAGGCGATGTTTGCCCGGTATGAAGCGGCAAAGAACAGGGCGCTGCTACTGCTGATCGAGTATCCAACGCCGCAGTTGGCGGAATTGCATTTGCGGCATTTGCAGCGGGCCTTGCACGAGGCCAAGCTGGGCACGAGCAGCGTCGAGCGGAAAGGGTCGCTGCTGTCGATTGTGCTGGCGACTACGTCGGCGGAGTATGCGGAGAAATTGCGGAGAGCCATCAATTACGAGACCGAGGTTACCTGGAACGAGCCAAGCACTACGGCCACCGATCCGCCAATCACCAGCACCCTGGTGAAGATCATTATTGCGACCATGGTGCTGATGGGGATGGCTTTTGTTCTGGGGCTTGCCTTTGGCGGGGTGCGCGTGATTACGAAGAGGTTGTTTCCAGGCAAGGTTTTTGACCGGCCCGCGCAGATGGAGGTTTTGCAGTTGGGGCTTTCGGGGAAACCGATCGATCCGCGGGACATGTATTAGGGATGTTTTGGAAAAGGCGCGATCGTCGATCCGGCAAGACGCATCGGCCGGGCGGACCAGGGCCCGCCCCTACAGACTTGGACGTTGAGCGGTAGTCGCGACAAGTAACGGAATTCCCTTCCTGGCGTCTAATTCAGTCATTGATGTGTGGATGTGTGCCTAGTAAGCGAAGCTAAGTTGACGTAGCATTTGAAGGTAGCGTCGGCGGCCTCGGCTCTTAGGGAGATGTGCTCGGAATGTTTGGTCCAGGGTGGGATTCCATTGGCCATATGGATTCGATCCGTCGTCATTTCAAAGCGGCGGCATGGGCGGCGGGGCTGGTCGTTCTCGCGGCTTTTGCGGCAGGGTGTGGGAAGACTTCGGCGGGAGACCCTGCGGCGACCGGCGCGATGCAGGCGATGCCGGTGCAGGTGCAAGTGGCGAAGTCGCAGAAGATACCGGATACGACCGAATACCTTTCGATCTTGAAATCGCGGCATTCGGCGACGATCAATCCCCAAGTTGAGGGGCAGATCACCAAGATCTTTGTGCAATCGGGCGACCGCGTGAAAGTGGGCAGGCCGCTTTTGCAGATCGATCCGTTGAAGCAGCAGGCTACGCTGAGTAGCCAGGAGGCTAGCCGGGTGGCGCAGGAGGCGAACCTGCGCTACGCGAAAGTGCAGTTGGATCGCGAGAAGAAATTGTTCGAAGCGGGCGTGGTGGCCAAGCAAGAGCTGGACAATGCGCAAACGAATTTCGACGCGGCCGAAGCGCAACTGAAGTCACTAGAGCAGCAGGTTACGACCCAGCAGGTGGAGTTGCGCTATTACACCGTGGCAGCGCCGATGGATGGGATTGTAGGAGACGTGCCCGTGCGCGTCGGGGATCGCGTGGCGGTGACGACGTTGCTGACTACCGTGGATGAGCCTGGAGCGGTGGAGGCTTACATTTACGTTCCCGCGGATCGGGCGCGCGATCTGAAGCTGGGTGTGCCGGTGCATTTGATCGATGCGGCGGGGCGCGATCTGGCGAATTCGCGGATTACCTTTATATCGCCACAGGTGGATACCGAGACCCAGACGGTTTTGGCAAAGGCTACCGTTGAGAATGCGTCAGGGAATTTGCGGATTGCGCAGCAGGTGCGGGCGCGGGTGGTTTGGGGCTCGCACGAGGGGACCGTCATTCCGATTCTTTCGGTTACACGGATCAACGGGGAATTCTTTGCATTTCTGGCGATTAAGGACGGCCAGGGTCTGGTGGCGCGGCAGAAATTGCTGAAGATTGGGGAAGCCGTTGGAAACGATTATGCGGTTTTGGATGGGATTCAACCTGGCGATCACATTATTGTTTCGGGGTTGCAGTTTTTGAGGGATGGGGCGCCGGTGATGGAGCAGGTTGTTAGTTTGGATGACGCCAAGGGTGGGGCGGGGCGATAAGCTCGTGGTTCCTGATTCGTGACCCGTCGTCCGTGTCCCGTGGTTCGCGGGGTTTCCGGGGATTTGCTGGTGGGTTTTGTATGGGCGGCCTGGCTAAAGCCGGGCGTCTGCATCGGGCGCGTACATAAGGCGGATTGAAACTTGTTTGTTGATTTTTTTATACGACGGCCGGTGTTTGCTACGGTTTGCGCGCTGCTGATTATTCTGGGCGGCGCGATTTCTATTCCTACCCTTCCGATTGCGCAATTTCCTAATTTGGCTCCGCCGCAAGTGGTGGTGTCGAGCGCGTACATTGGGGCGAACGCGCAGACCGTGGAATCGGCGGTGACCATTCCGCTGGAACAAGCCATCAACGGCGTGCAGGGGATGAAGTACATCACGTCGAGCAGCGGGAATGATGGGACCAGCCAGATCACCGTGACATTCGATGTCTCGCGCGACGTGGACCTGGCCTCGGTGGACGTGCAGAACCGCGTGAACCAGGCGCTGGGCCGGCTGCCGGATACGGTGAAGAATACCGGGGTGATCATCACCAAGCAGTTGGGCGGATTCGTTTTCGGCGCCGGCGTGTATACCGAGAATGGGCAATACGACAGCTTGTTCCTGAGCAATTATCTCGACATCTACGTGAAAGACGCCATCAAGCGAGTGCCCGGCGTCGGGGACGCCATTATATTTGGCGAACGCAAATATGCGATGCGGCTGTGGCTCGATCCGGCGCGGATGGGCGAACGCGGGCTGACGGCAACGACGGTGCTCAGCGCGCTCAATGAGCAGAACGTGCAAGTGGCCGCGGGAGAGGTGGGGCAGCCGCCTTCGCGGGACGGCCAGGCATACGAGATCAGCGTGCGTGCGATCGGGCGGCTTACCGAGCCGTCGGAATTCGACAACATCGTTTTGAAGTCGGGGACGGACGGAACGCTGGTGCGACTGAAGGATGTGGGGCGCGCGGAACTGGGGGCGGAAAGTTACGATTCACTGCTGCGATTCGACGGGCACGATGCGGTGGGGCTGGCGGTCACGCAGCTTCCGGGCGCGAATGCGCTGGACGTGGACAAGGCCGCGAAAGCGGAACTGGAGCTGCTGTCGAAGAATTTTCCGCCGGGGATGAAGTATGCGGTGGCATTTGATTCGACCACCGTGGTCGGAGAGTCGATTAAAGATGTGCTGATCACTTTGATTCAGGCGGTCTGCCTGGTGATCATCGTGATTTATTTGTTTTTGCAGGACTGGCGAAGCACGTTTATTCCCGCGATTACGATTCCGGTGTCGCTGGTCGGGACGTTTATTTTCGTGAAGTTGTTCGGGTTCTCGATCAATACGTTGACCCTGTTCGGGATCACGCTGGCGACCGGACTGGTGGTGGATGACGCGATCGTGGTCATCGAGAACGTGGAGCGGCATATCACCGAGGGGATTACCGAGCCGCACAACGCCGCCTCGGTGGCGATGAAGGAAGTGGCCGGGGCGGTGATCGCCACGTCGCTGGTGCTGGTGGCGGTATTCGTTCCGGTGGCCTTGTTTCCGGGGACGACGGGAATCTTGTTCCGGCAATTCGCGCTGACGATTGCGTTTTCTGTGTCGATTTCTGCTTTCAATGCCTTGACGCTGACGCCGGCGTTGTCGGCGATTTTTCTGGGGCATCACCGGGAGCGGGCGCAGGGGCGTTTTTTCCGAGGGTTTAATCGCGCGGTCGAGGCGGTAACGAACGCGTATCGAGCTACGGTACGGCGTGCGATTGGATGGCGGTTCGCGGCGCTGGTGTTGTTTGCGTGCGTGCTGGGCGCGACGTATTGGGTGTACCAACTCGTTCCGCGCGCGTTTATTCCGGAAGACGACCAGGGCTTCATCATGTTCATCATCCAGGCGCCGCAGGGTGCCTCCCTGACCTACACGCGCGACATTTGCGCCAAGACCGAGCAGCTGCTCTCGCACGTTCCGGAAATCAGCGCGGCGTTTACCGTTGCGGGTTTTAGCCAGGCGGGGAATGCTCCGAATCGCGCCATTATTTATGCGAACTTGCAGCCTTTCGACCAGCGCAAAGGTGAGCAGCATAGCGCCGCGGCCATTATTCAGCGATTGCGCGGGCCGTTATTTGGCATACCCGGCGCGCTGGTGGTTCCGTTCAATCCGCCGGCGGTGCAGGGGCTCGGACAATTCGGAGGATTTCAGTTTGAGTTGGAGGATTTGGGGCGGAATTCGTTGCAGACAATCGCGAATACTGCGAATACCCTGGTGGCACAGGGGAATGCGGGAAAGGATCTGACCGGACTGTTCACCAGCTTTACGGCAAACGATCCGCAATATTTGGTGCGCATCGATCGCGAGAAGGCGAAAAGCTTGCAAGTGCCGTTCAGCCAGATTACCGATGCGCTGCAGGTCTACATGGGCTCGGTGTATGTGAACGACTTCGACTTCAACAACCGTTCGTACCGAGTGTACGTGCAGGCGGACCAGGTGTTTCGGGCGCAAGCCAAAGATATCCGGCAGTACTATTTGCGGTCAGATACCGGGAAGATGATTCCTCTCGACAATGTGGTGAGCATCGAGCAGACAGCGAATCCGCAAGTGATCACGCACTACAATTTGTTCCGGTCGGCCGAGATCGATGGGAACTCAGCACCGGGGCGAAGCTCGGGGCAAGGCATCGCGGACATGGAATCTCTTGCTCGAAAGACTTTGCCGAACGGTATGACGTTTGAGTGGAGCGGATTGTCGCTGGAGGAATTGGAATCGGGCGGAAAGGCGAGCTTGCTTTTTGGATTGGGACTGGTGGTGGTGTATCTGACTTTGGCGGCGCAATACGAAAGTTTCATTTTGCCGTTTATCGTGCTGCTGGCGGTGCCTGTGGCGTTGCTGGGTGCGATCGGTTCGCAGGCTTTGCGTGGGTTGCAGAACGATGTGTTTTGCCAGATTGGATTGGTGATGTTGATCGGGTTGTCGAGCAAGAACGCTATTTTGATCGTGGAGTTCGCGGAACAGTTGCGGGATCAGGGGTTGTCGATTGTGGAGGCGGCGGTTGAGGCCGCGCGAATCCGGTTGCGACCGATTCTGATGACGTCACTGGCCTTTATCTTGGGAGTTGTGCCGCTGGTGTTTGCGCAGGGGGCCGGGCGGGCTGGACGCGTGTCGGTGGGAACGACGGTGTTTGGCGGGATGATCGCGGCAACGACGTTGAACCTGCTGTTCATTCCGGTCTTGTATGTGCTGGTGCGGAGCCTGGTGCCTAGCCGGAGAACGCACGTGGGGGTGGTTAGTGAACCGGCGGATTGACAAGGGTGTGGGTAGGTCGCAACTTCCGCTCTAATGCGGCCTCGAAAATAATTCAAATACGGCTAAAGTTGGACGGGCTTCCGCCGATAAAGTAGGTGAGTCGCGGTTTATCTTGTCGAAGCAAGATCTCATGTCTGTCAGCGCAATTCTTCAATCGCACGCGGCCCCACGGAGAACGTACTCACGGAAGCATCGCAGGAAGGCGCACAGCAAAGGGTCGATGGGCGAATACGACCCCGACTACCGAGCGCCCAACAGGCGCAAGAAACTCAAGCGGCGGCAGCCGCGCAGAACAATGCCGGCCATGAACAGGGTGGCGCGAAGAATGGCAGCGAGGGTGGCCGCGTGAATTGGTAGCCGTAAACTTGAGGTGTGCATTCAACGCGCCGCGTGGCGTGAGCGGTTTGGCCCGGGTTGTGAACGAACCGAGCGGGGTCCCGATGAGTCCGGGGCTTGCGTGAAGGCGCCCGGCATCGTTCGCCCGCGGCTGACATTGTGGTTCCCTGCTGCATTCGTCAGGTTCCAGTTCGCAGTTTCCTTTCTCCATCACCTACCTCCTGGACTGCTCCCGACTGGCTTGGCGTTTCCATTTCATACAGAGATGACTGGGTCTTGACCTCGTAGTGACAAAGTGGGTCCGAGGTGGGAATACCTTGGCTTCCATGTCAGTTCCGCGTGCGATCTGCGCGAATACGGTGTGTACATGGGCATGATTGCAGAAAATCCAGCGGTGAGGGCGGCGTTGCTCGAGTCTGGGCGGAAGGAGCGGGCACGAAGCGGAGTTGTGGCGACAGCGACGCGGTTGGCTGCGGTGGCAGCGGTCGTTTTCCTTCTGGCTACGGCGGTGCGGTCGGGATGGAGACGGGCGGAAACGGATTTTCCCAACTACTACACGGCGGCGGTGCTGATGCGCAAAGGGTTGCCGGTGCGGGAATATTACGATTGGACGTGGTTTCAGCGGCAGATGAATTATGCGGGGATCGAGACGCAGCTGGGGGGATACCAGCCGCAGACGCCGCTGACGGCGCTGCCGTTGACCACCTTCGCAAGTTTTCCAGTGCAAACTGCGAAACGGATTTGGCTGGCGCTCAATCTGTGCTTTTTGGGTGTCACGGTTATGTTGTTGTCGCGCGCGACCAGATTTCGGATCGAGCACGTGACGCTGCTCGCGTTTTTGGGATTTGGGTCGCTGTACAGCAATTTTTTGTATGGGCAATACTACGTTTTTCTGCTTTTTCTGCTGACGGCTGCTTTCTATTGCCTGGACCGCGGGAAGTTCGCGGAGAGCGGATTTATTTCGGGCGTGGCTTTTGGGTTGAAGCTGTATGGCGGACCGCTGATTTTGTATTTTTTGATCAGGAGGAACTGGAAGGCAGCGGCAGGATTTCTGGCGGCGGTGGCATGCGGTGTTGTCCTAGCGCTCGCTTTGTTCGGGTGGAGGGATCTTCACTTTTACGCGACGCAGATTCTGCCGCGGGCGTTGGAAGGGGAGATCATTGATCCGTTCAACAGCGGGAATGGGACGCTGGCGACCCTGCTGCGGCGGTTGTTCGTACTAGAGCCGGAGCTTAACCCACGGCCGTTCTGGAATGCGCCGGCGGTGTTCTTTTTCCTTCGGCCGTTCGCCAGCGCGCTGATTCTACTGGTTACATTGGTGGGATTAACGGGCGAGCGCTCCGGGAACGAACGGCGGGACTTTGCGTGGTTTCTGATCGCGATCCTGCTGTTGTCGGCGAATACGGCTTCGTACACGTTTATTTTGCTGTTGCTTCCGATCAGCTTGCTGCTGGTGGATGCGAAGTTGGCGGAACGGGTGTTCCTCGTGGGAGCTTTCTTCGCATTGTGCTTTCCTTTGCATCCGGGGTGGGGCGCGGTATTTCCGAAATTGTGGATGCTGCTTGCGCTTTTCTTTGTGGCCGGGCGGCCCTATTTCCGAGCGGTGCGCCCCAGACTGTTGCTTGCAGCCGTGGGCGCCGCGGCGGTGCTTGCTGCAGTGGATGCACATCGGCACGTGGTTAGCTATGCGGCGGAGCCCGGACGGCGATTCGAACGGGTGGCGGTGCAGAAAGGTGCGCTTTTCTCCGGCGCGCCTGCCGTGTCGGCGGCTGGTTTGTTTTATCAGGCGATCGGGAAAGATCGATATATTTTGCGCTGGCTGCATGATGGTGTGAATGAAGAATTGGCTTTTGAGGGGCACGCCTTCCATCCGGTCGCGCCGATTGCTGAGGGGCCGATCTATTTTGAGCTGGTTTCGCACGGCGTCTCGACGACCATGGCGTTCGACCCTGCAACACGACGCGTGGCGCCGCGGGCCTTGCCTATGGCAACATCCGCTTTATTGCCGGCAGAGGTAGCCGACTCGGTACCGTCGTGGGATGGGCAATGGATCGCGTTTGAGCGGGAGCAGAACGCGACGCGACAGATTTGGCTGCGCAATGTGGCCACCGGCGCTGAGCGACAGCTGACCGGCGGAAATTGCAACAGCGAGTCGCCGGCATGGGAGTTGGATTCCAAAGCTATTGTATTTGCCAGCGATTGTGGACGGGGGATCGGGTTACCCGCGTTGTACCGAGCCGAAATTGCGAGCCCCAGCGGGTTGTGAGGTGACATCGTGTCACGGACTACGATGAAGCAGCTCGACTATTTCCGGGCGCGTTTGTCGTGAAAACATGCGTGGTGATCAGTTCGCTGAATCGGGCTGAGATCCTGCACGAGACGGTTCAATCGCTGCAGAAGCAAACGATCGCGCCTGTCGCGGTTATTTTGTCTTTGTGCGACGCGGCCAGCGTGTTGCCGGAGACCGCGCAGCTTCCCCTGGTGCGCGTCGTGCTGGGAGGGCAGGGACTGACCAAGCAGCGCAACCATGGCGCCCAGGCTGCGCCTGCTGGGACGCCGTATGTCCTGTTTCTGGACGACGACACGGAGCTGGCGCCGGAGTATTTGGAGAGGATGGAAGGGCTGCTGGATCAGTACCCCGAGATCGTGGTGGCCAGCGGTGTCAGCGCAGCGGATGGTCTGCGGCTGGGGCGAGCACTGACGCGCGACCAGGCCGAAGCGGCGACGCGAAAATATCCTTGCGAAAGCGGCACGGAGCACGCGGAAGGGGCTTACGGCTGCAATATGTTCGTCAGGAAATCGATTCTCGAGCAAGTACGTTTCGACGAAGGTCTACCGCGGGAGGGCTGGCTGGAGGATTACGATTTTTCGGTGCGCTGCAGGCAATTTGGATCCGTGGTGTGGAATCGCGGGACATGCGTGGCACATCTAGGAGTCCAGCGGCTGGCGCGCGAACGAGGATTCCCTGTCGGCTATTCACAGATCGCCAACCCCTACTATCTCTGGCGGAAGCAGGTGATCCCGTCGTTCGGAAGGCTCATCTTTAAATTCTGGTTTCCGGCGCTGCGCGTCAGCCTTCAAGGCACGCTGCACGGCAAACCACCGTGGAACGTGACGTTTGACTATCGTGGCAGACTTCGGGGAAACATTCAGGCTTTGACCGATGCGGCACGGCTCAAATTGGCGCCAAGCCGAATTGTCGCGTTTACAAAGGATGGGCACGGCGTCTCGAACGGAACGTGAATCGTCTACGGTGCCAGATACTTGAGGATGAGGCGCTCGTCTTCGGCGGTGAGATTCGCGCGCACTCTCATCTGACGCACGACGCCCCTGGCTTCGCGAGGTGATAAGTCGTCCGGAGGCACATGGCAGCGCCCGCATTGTCTCTCAAAGCGTTTCTCGCCCTCCTCGCTTTCGGTGCTAGCGGTTTGCACGGGGGAAGACTTCGATACCTTCGTTTTCTGTTGCGGAGCGGAGTTCTTTGCAGTTGCGCCAAGAGTGACCAAGAACAGGATCACAAGACTCAAGCGAGTGGCGAATCGAATATTCATTTGGGACCTCCAGGAAGAAGTGGGAAGAGGAAGCGGTAGGTTATCTGGAAATTCCAGATGTTAGAGTTACCGAGAGAGCTGAACTGACGACCGTAACTGGTGTTGAGGCGAAGATTGTGAGGGAGATAGTAATTCAAACCGAAATCAACTTGTTGGGTGTCGGCACCAGGATTGGCGTCATCGGGCGAAGGTGTGCCGAGATAGAACTGTTGCACGCGGCCGATGGCCTGAAGGCGGCCTAGCCAGCTATCCGCGCCACGAAATCGCGAGAAACGGTACGCTCCTTCGATCCAGTAGCCTTGCCCACCGCGGGTGTGTGCGTACTCGGCCCGCAGATCGAGTGGAGCGCTGCTGGGCTGCCAAACGAGATAGGTGCCCCAGGAGTTCAAGTGCTGGTCCTGCAGGAATCGCTGATACGACATACCAATTTCCAGACGCTTGCCAGGAATGAATGTGCCGACGCGACCACCTGTGGACCGTCCAGCGTTGAACTGGTGAGCGGTGACAAGCGCCGAGAAATAGGCGACGTAATTGAGCTGCCAGGCCTTACGAGAAACAGCGACGCCTCTGAGCATACCGCCTTCGCTGGAACCGGAGGTGCGGGTGCCAATGCCGGCGATCAGCGGGGCATCCGAGAGATTGTGGATCCAGATGGGAGCGATTCGCTCGTTGTAGATATTGAATGGAGTTAGAAAATCGCCGACCACGATGGTCAGGTGAGAATTGGCGACGTAGTCCAGCTGGAGGTAGTCGACGCTGGACAGCGTCAGGGAGTGGTAGGGACCCGTGGCGCCATCTTCGCGGGAGATAAACTCGTCGAATGTTCCCCTGGATTCGATTAGCCAGTGATCTCCAAACGGAATCGTTACCACCGGGGAGATGGTGGGCTGAAAGACCGTAGCTCCGCCCGACGTAGTGCTCAAATACTGAACTCCACCCGAGATGATTGGAGTAGAAACTTGAGCGGAAATCGCCAAGGCGACGGACAGATACAACAACAAAGCAAATAAGCTTCTTCGAAACATCGGGCTCCTCGCGAGCCAGCAGAGAATTCGACAGTTTCGTGGAACTCACTACGGGATCAGTGATACGACCGTTGGTCGCTTTACACCAGCGCGGACGATCACAGCATGGAGAGACGCGAGGAGTGACTTGTCATGCACAAGTCAAATGAGAGTCACGATTGTGCAGGATAGGTTTGACCGCGCCGACGTTGAGCGCTTAGCAGCAGCTTTACTTGCGCTCCCATAATTCGTCTTCGCTCGCAAATACGCGTACGAGTTCATATCGGTTGAGAAGGTACGTCTGCAGGGGCGCCAGGGAATTCCCGCTGTGGCGAAGGTCCAGGCGTTTTGACCAAAGAACGTATCGCACTTCCCTTTCCTGCAATTGTCGAATCGCCACGTCCACGTCTTCTGGACGAGTTTGTTCGTTTGTTCCAACGGCGTCGATAAAAAGCGGATTGCGCACGCCCAGTGGGACATACATACCCGGCCATGCAGCTTGAAAGAAAAAGCTCCCAGGCTTCACCCGTTTTGTGATCCACAGCAGTTCTTCGCAGGTCTGCGGGGCAGCGGCAGCACGACCCGCAGGCAGATCACAGACAACATACTGCTGGTGATGTCTTACCCAGGTCTGGCGCAGCGCCAGGCAAGCAACTCCGCAATACAACAGCGTGACGATCGGACGCCGATACCTGGCGGTACGGTCGACCAGCCATAGCAAAAGAATGATTCCCGGCATCGACACGGAGTAAATGCGCAGCCAGTTTGGGCTGATCGCCACCTCTGCGAGCAAGAACACTCCTACAAGGCAGAGCAGCAGGGCTCCCCGACGATTGGGGTTGCAGTCGTTCGGTTTGAAACGTGATCGCAGCAGAGCCAGGAGGTAAATTACCGGAAGCAACAGATAGACGAAGATCTGCTGCGCGGCCAGCGGCAACGCGCGCCACGTCAGGAACTCCGGCAATCCGAGGTTGGCAATACCTGACACGCGAGGAGCATATCGCCAGACATAGAGGACCTGCTCATACCACAAGCGATTCGCTCCTACGGTGGCGATGAAATAGACGTTGAGCGCGAACAGCGATGCGACAAAGCTCAAAAGCAAAAGCCCGGGACCTGCGAAGCGCTTTGGCCAGCCGCTTTTCGGACAACGCTGCTCCCAAATCAAGTACACCGAAAGACCGAGCACAGCAGCCACGCCGTGCGTCTGCGTAAAGAACGACGCCAAGCCGAGCAACGCTCCGCATCCCGCAATCTTAGGACCACTGCTTTCGTGCATCAGGGCGAGCGTCGCGCACATAACCGCCAGAACGCTGAACCAGTGGTGCGTGGCATTGAGAGGTTTGCTGAAAATGAGGACCAGGTACAGCAACGTGGCCAGCAACGCCTGACCTCGTTCCATGATTTGACTGGCGACGCGAAAGCATATCCAGCACAGAGCGGTGCCGAGCGCGAGAACAGTCAAGTTCAGAGCCCAGATATGGAGTCCAAACAGTTTAAACACCGCAAAAAACAGAAGATCCGTGCCGGGAGGTGTGTATTGAAAAAAATCGAGATAGGCGCGCTCGCCGAGCAACATGCGCTGGGCATTCGTCCAAAAGAACACCTGATCGTCGCCTTGCAGCACGGGGACATGGAGAAAAACGAAGAGGTTAATGTACAGGTAGGACGCAATGCCAACCAGCATCAAAACAGTGAAGCTCCTTGCTTGCCGCCGGGTTCGCAAGGGCAGATGCACATCTCGCTGTTCCGGGGGAGATGCATGTTGTGTTCCTACGGACATTGCTTGGTTCCAAGAAGCTTCGCGTGGTGAATGCACTACCGTAGAGTTCTACTCCTTCGCGTGTTCTGCATCAACGTACTTGAACGCAACTTCACTGGTGACTCCAATTTAACTTGGATGTGACATACCCCCATTTGCCATCCGCCAAACTTGTAGTTGCGTGCCGATCATGGGCGAAGGAACGCAGTAACAACTTGGGGCACGAAATACGAGGACTAGGCACCGCAGATGAAGTGCGGCGTGTGTGTTTAGGTCGAGACACATAAAAACGGGAGTACGAGAATGAATTCGAGCGTGAGAAGTGCGGCCATTACTGCTGGCGTGTTGGCCTTGACTGCGACGGTGATTGGCAGCCAGCCAAAGATGCCGACAAGCAACACAGAACACATCGAGATTGTGGCGAGCCGATTTTCATTTTCTCCGAATGAAATTACGGTAAAGAAAGGAGATCACGTGACGATTACGGTGCGGTCGACGGATGTTACCCATGGGCTGGTGATCGAGGCTCTGGGAGTTCGAACGAACCAAATCAAGAAGGGCCAGCCTGAGGATCTGAACCTGGTAGCGGACACGGCTGGCACGTTTCCGGGCAAGTGCGCGCATTTCTGCGGCAAGGGGCATGGCTCAATGACCTTTACGGTGCACGTGGTCGAATGAACGGGCGGCGTTTGCGAATGGGCACCGGGGCGCTGCTGGCGTTTGCGTTTCTGGGAGCGGGCTGCAAGGCCACGCCGCGCGGAAAATGGGAGACGGCGGCGGTGACGCGCGCGAAGCACTGGATATTCGTGAGGAATAAGGACGCGAAGAATCCGCTACAGGCTACGCCTGAAAATGTCGCCGACGGGAAAGCGAACTTTTCCCACTACTGCATCGCTTGCCACGGACTGGACGGACAGAATACCGGGGTACCCTTTGCGGAGAATATGGCTCCGCCGGTGCCGTCCCTTGCGTCTACCAATGTGCAATCGTATACAGACGGGCAACTGAAATGGGTGATCGACAATGGCATCTTCCCTTCCGGCATGCCCGCGTCCAAGGGAATTTTGACCGACGAAGAGATCTGGTCAACAGTGCTTTATATTCGACACTTGCCCGCTGCTGGGAGTCTGGGGGAGCCGGGGATCTACAGTGGCGACGACAGCGAGCCTGCAACGCAGGGCGACACTCACAACCGATAATTGAGAGAGCAGACGCAGCGTTTGCAGACGGGATTGTTGGGGATGTCCAACGCCGCGCGGAAGGCCAAAGCGTCTTCGCCGTTGACGACGTCTTCCAGCGACTGCCGGTGGACGTTGCCGACGGGTCGATGAAAGAAGCACGGGCGAACGGTGCCGTCGGCTTCGATCACCGCAGAGGTCCATGGCGCGTTGCAGCGCGGAGACTCGCTGCGGTCGAGGCCGAGATGAGCGCGGAAATGCGTGGCGATGCGGCGAAGTTTGGCGGGCGATTCTGCAATGTAACCGGAATCGATGTCGTGTGAGTGTTTGGTGACGAGCGACTCGATTTCGCTCTCGAGAACGTCCACTTCCTCGACCGAGAGGGCCACTTCACTCTGACGATCGGCGGACCAGGCCTGGGGACGATTGAAGGCCTCGGACGTGAGATCGGATGCCAAGAAAGAAATCCCGCTTAAATTCAGTTGTTTTGCGGCGGCCAGCGTTTCACAAAGGTAGCCGTGGTTTGTTTTTTGTATGGTGGTGCGGGCGGTAACGGTGATTGACGGGCGCTGCTGCCGAATGGCATCTACACCCGAATGCAGGAGAACGAAGGCTTTGTCGACGCGGCGGATCGCATTGTGAATTCGCTCGGGCCCATCCAGGGAGACGATGACATCGTCGAACGATTCGGCGACTTCAGCTGCGTGTTTGCCGAGCAGCAAGCCGGTCGTCAATAGCGTCAAGCGAATGTGCTCTTGCCGAAGCATCGAGCAGAGTTGTGGCCATTCGCGGTTCAGCAGCGGTTCTCCGCCGGAAAAAACGACCCACCGGACTCCGAGGCGGCGAATGGATTCGAGATGCGGCTCTAGATCCGTCGGACCCAAGGAGCGCGAGTCGGCTGTTTTCCAGATGTCGCACATCACGCAGCGGCAGTTGCAAGAGGTGTGCGCGTGTAGGACAAGAACGGGAAGTTGAGTTATGCGGTGGTGTTCGGTGTCGAGGGCCGGAGCGCCGATGGTGACCAAATTATGTTGGGAGGCCACGGCGCACCTTTCTTCCGCCAAGATTGATCTCGCCGGGAAGATGCTTTCGCGCTTCGGCGAAAAGGCGGCTTAACGGCGCGCGAATCCAGCGAACCTCGCCTTCGATGTCGAGAGGGCGCAAGCCAGTCGTGACCAGCCGCGGAAGACGGGGAAGCAGTCTGGCGGAAGCGAGCTGAACTTGACCGCCGATGACGACGAATTCCACGTCGCGATAATGGAGGTTGGCAAGTCTGCTGGCGGGCGATTGGCCGACGTCACGGACGGCGATGAAGTCCGCCGGCGCGCCGACGCGCAGGGTGCCTTCGCCAGATTTGAGGCGCAGGGCTTGCGCAGCGCGAGTGGTGACGAGCGAATAGAGTTGCTCGACGGGCAGGCCGATGCTTTCGGCCGCGAAACGAACTTCGTCCAGGAGATCGCCGGCGGCGGTCAGGGGCGAATCGCTGCCTAGAGCGAGATGTGGGAGAGTTGCCAGAATCTTGGGGTCATGGGTGCGGCCAAAAAGGAACACGTTGGACGTCGGGCACCAGATCAGCGCCGCTCTAGCGGAGCGGAGGAGCGAGAATCCACTTTCATCGAGGCCCAAGCCGTGGACGATGACGGTGCGGTCGGTGAGGGCGTCTAGCTCCGCGAGCCGAAATATTTCACCAGCGCTTTTCGAATCGATGCCTTCTGCAAGGTGAAGGATGAAGGCCTGATCTGGCGGAGCCAGCTTTTGCTTCTGAGCCACGTCGTTGTCCAGGTGGATGGAGTGGGCCCAGGAGAAGTCGCGATGGACTCGGACGGCGAAGCTGTTGTCGAAGACTTCTTTGACATAGGGATTGTGATGACAAACGGTGGTGACGCCGCAGAGGAGATTGCGGATTCCGCCCCACCAGAGGCGCACATCTTTGGGAACCGCACAATGCTCGCGGACGGGCGAGACCTCGGGATGATGGATGTCGTCGGCCCACTCGACAAAGTTGCGGTATCCGCTTTTGCCGAGGCGGGGGAACAACGCAAATTCCAGATGATCGTGGGCGTTGATAAGGCCTGGGAGCAACAGGAAACCGGTCAAATCGACACCGCGCTTGCTGGATTTTGGCCGATGGGCAGAGGATGCTTGCGTCGATTTGAGAGAGGCGATGCGGCCTAGTTGGATCGTGAGGTCTGCTTGGGTGCTTTCTTGGGGGCCTAGAGCTACGCTGGCGTTTCGGACTTGACTAAGGACGGCTGACGGCTTTGTTCCCGGAACGCCAATCGGGAGATTGGCGTTCCCGAGGGGCGCTGTTCGTAATTCGGAGCGACGGTGCTTCACGCGGAGGTGCGCGACATAGATGGCGGGTAGGCCAGTCGCGGCTTCGAATGCATCCAGTTTACCTGCTCGTTTGAAGAGGTCGAATTCTGGGTCGCCGAAGTTTGGTTCGATCAGAGCTTCGGCTTCTATGCCGAGCGCTTCGAAGGAATGAAGGACCTCCTTGATCGGCCTCGAAAACGCCGCGATGTCTACAAAGGATCTGTTGACGTGGAATCCGCGGCGCCAGCCGAGTGCGACGGTGGTCGCGGGATGGAGATCGGAGACGAAAATCGATCCGCCAGGACGCAGAAGTCTTCGGATCTGCTGTGCGAACGTGGTCAGGTCTGGCAAGTAGCTTGCGAGGAAGGAGCAAACGATCATGTCGGCTGAGGAGCGCGGAAACGGAAGGTCGCCGCAAGTTGCCAACACCAGTTTTGCAGAGCTGCCCAGCCTTAACTTTGCTTGAGACAACATTTCGGGAGAAAAATCCACGCCTACTAGAGAACGAGGGGATTTCCCGGCGAGCTTGGCGAGCCAGCGGCCGGTGCCGCAACCGAGGTCGACGACGTCGAGGCCTTCGATCACGGGCAGAAGTTGCTCGAGGAAACGCTGCTCGAGGGAGAGTATCGGATTGGGCTCGGCGTCGTAGACGGAGGAGACCACGCGATAACCGTCTTTCGGAGAGAGACCCGAAGCGGATGATGGGCTTGCCAGTGTGACGTCCGCGCGGACTAAAGGCTCTCGGCCTTCGGTTTGCGGAGGTTGATGAATTGATGCGCCCAACGGAGTTCCTTTGGATAGGCGTAGATACGCGCGGAATAGCGCCACGCGCTGAGAGTCTTGAGCAGAGCCCGGCTCCAGCGGGGAGCGCGGATGTCTTGCACGGTGGGCCACCGCGAGCTGACCACGGTTTCGAAGTTATCGATGAGATCCTTTGTTTTGCGGGCGAGCCACGGGGTGTTTGGATTGATGCGCAGGGTGTAGTCCATCCAACGCTTGGTGGCCCATTCGTCGGGCGTGGTGGGGAAGGCGATCTGCCCGTCGATATTGCCGTACATGGCGGTGCGCTGGGGAACCGGAGTGTAGTGGTACATGATGATTTCGGATTTGGGGTTGATGCGCTTGATGGTGCGGATGAATCCGAGCGTCTCACGAGTGTCGCGCTCCGGATCGCGAGGATTGCCGATGACGAAAGAAAACTCCGGGATGATGTCGAACTGGCGGATGCGCTTGGCGAGGTTCAGCGTTTCCTCGGTGGTGATGTCTTTTTCCATTTCCTTGAGGACCCAGTCCGAGCCGGACTCGGCGCCGAAGAAGATCATGGTGCAGCCTGCGCGGCGGATAGCGGCAAGCGTCGCGTCGGAATATTTATTGACGATGTCGATGCGGGCTTCGCACCACCACTGCAAGCTGAGGGGGGTGATGCGTTCGCAAAGCTCCATGGCGTGGTCTTCGCGGAGGAAGAAGTTCATGTCGTAAAACTGAACCGAGTCGGCGCCATATTGCGTGACCAGATGGCGCAAGATGGCTTCAGTGCGCTGCGGATTTTCCATGCGCTCGCGATTACCGTAGGCCGCGTGGATGCCGCAGAAACTGCAACGGAAAGGGCAGCCGATACTGGCGTGATGCACGGCAGTGCGCTTGCCGAAGAAGGAAGGGCGCAGGTATTTTTCTACCGGAAGCTTGTGGAAAGGAGTCCAGGGGAAGGCATCCGGGCCTTTCATGGGGCGTTCGGGGTTGTGACGATGAAGGCCGAAGATATCCTTGAAGGATAGGCCCGCGATTGTTTCGAACTTTCTCTTGCCGCGGAGAGCGTCCAGTAATTCTAGGAGTGTGTCTTCTCCTTGGCCGCGCACGGCGTAGTCAACATACTTTGCGTTCAGCGTCGCATCGCTGTAGATCGAGGGGAAATAGCCGCCCCAAACAATGGGGACCTTGGGATGGAAGCGCCGGATTTCGATGCAGCTCTCGACAGCGGCGGCCATCTGAGGGCCGGGCATTACCGTTACGCCCAGCATCTCGACTTCGTTTTGCTGCAGCAGACGGAGAATGGTGGCGGTGGGATTGTCGTCCAGGTTCCCATCGACGATTTCGTAGTCTTCCCTACCCTCAAGAACGGCGCCGAGGGCCAGAACGGAGAGGGGCAGACGTCTGTTGCGAGGTCTTGTGGAGCGCGGGTTGTACAAAATAATCATTGCATCCTCAACTTGTAGTTTTCCGGCCGCTGATTGCGCGGCCTTGCGCATGACGCCCGGACCGGACTACGGGAATCAGCATGTTCTCTCGAATTCCAACAGAACATGATCGCCGACGGCGCGAAGAACCGGCCACGCGGAAAAGATTCTGTCCATCGCTTCCAGGCGCGCGAGGACAGTCCTATGCTTACGGGCCCAGGATTCCACATAGGACGGCGGAACGAATAAGCCGACCGCGCGAGTGGAGCGCAAGCGAAACCACGGCGAGAATGACTCGCGCATGCGAGCAATTGTGGGGTACCAGATAGGAACGGTGATTTCGTTCAGCCGGGCGAGGGCGCTGCCACGGAGTCGCCGGAACGCTTTCGTGAAATTGGCGCGGCCGCCATGCCAAGCTATTTCCCACAGACAGAATCGAGTGGAGATGCAGATAAGCGCTACCGCGCCGGGCTTCAGAAGCTCTGCAAGTTTCCGTGCGACTTGCGACGGGTCCGCAACGCAGTTCAGGCCGGAGAAATTCGACAACACACCATCGAAAGCGATGGCCGACGAGAGAGCATCCACTTCTTCGTTTCTGAGCAGGCGGAATTCCAGAGATGCGTCCGGCGCTTCGAGGGCTTTGCGGCGTTCGGCGACTTGAATCATGCGGACGGAAGCATCGCAACCGAGCACGGAGATTCCGCGTTTGGCGAGGAACAAGGCGTCCTCGCCGGTGCCACAGTTCAGATCGAGAATACGATCGCCTGGGCGGAACGCTTTTTTCAGTGAATTCCAGACGACGCTGCGCTGTGCTCTTCCGATGGCGGATTCGGTGAAGGTCACATCGTAGGTGTCCGCCATGCGATCGAAGGCGGCGGATGCGCCACGTTCACCGAGCGAGGTTGCCTGAATCATGCTTCCACCGCGTTGACGGAGGTGTACAGGCTTTCCCGCGCGGCTTGAATGCGAGTTCGCAGTTCAATTTCAGCCAGGTCTTTTATTTCGCCGCGTTGCAGCCGCGCGAGCTGAACTTCATCGCGAAGAAGGCGGTCGGCGCACTCGTAGAATCGGGCCGGACGACGACCGGACATCGCGATCTCGCGGTCGGAAGTCTCGGCCCACGGCTTGAGCTGAACCAGCGAATCCGCAACGCTCTTGTAATACGGGGTGCCTTTGATGGGGTAGGCAATCGTGGTGAAGAAGATATCCGGGTCGGAGCGCTTGACGTGCTCAATCGTTGCTTCGATGTCCTGTAACTGTTCGCCTTCGTAGCCCCACATCAAGAACATGCCGGTCTGAATGCTGTGCGTCTTGCAGGCGGAAATCGCGGACTGCACTTGTCCGACGGTGACGCCGCGTTCCATCGAATCGAGGATGCGCTGCGAGCCGCTCTCGGAGCCGATCCAAACGCGAAAGCAACCTAGTTCCGCGAGCAGGTCGACGACTTCATCGTTCAGGCGGTCGGCTCTCGAAATGCACTCAAATGGGATGCGCAGACCTCGGCGCCGCATTTCTGCGGTGTACTGGCGCAACCAGCCGTGATGAATGGTGAATACATCGT
>Ga0182018_10000046_pt1 | contig 142498 bp, 124 predicted proteins | sample 812P2MmetaG_FD_120490 | JGI IMG/M metagenome (GOLD analysis project Ga0182018, IMG submission 120490) | Permafrost microbial communities from Stordalen Mire, Sweden - 812P2M metaG | ecosystem: Environmental > Terrestrial > Soil > Wetlands > Permafrost | place: Sweden: Stordalen | collected... | reverse complement strand
GGTCGTCAAATGTGGAGCAGAAAAACAACCAAGCAAGGCGAAAGAAAAAGCGCCTTCAGGAAAAAAGGCGAAGCCTGCTCAAAAAGTGTTTGACAGGGACCGACATGGTTAGAGATGTCCGGTAACGCGACTCACCAGGAGTTAGCACGACGCGGGCGAAACGGATAGGATGGGAATTCCACTTGCCGTCAAAAACGTTGTGATACGACAACGGGGGAAGGGTGGTTATCATCAGGTGCGAATCCGATTTGTCCTGCCTTTTCTTATACTGTGGGCGCTGCTTGGATGCGGTCGAAGTGTCGCCTCTGACCTAGAGCCCTAGTCGGCGCCAAGATTTACCTCTCGCCAGCTGAGCAACCAATCGAAACGGACTCAATCCTCATACACGATGGCCGCATAGTTGCCGTTGGGCCGAGCGTCAGCATTAAGATACCTCGCGGCACGCCCGTAATTGATTGCGCGGGCCTGACCGTAACCGCCGGCTTCTGGAACAGTCACGTACACCTTATTCTCCCCGGCCTGCTCCATGCAGAAAAGCTGTCGTCTGAGCAACTTACGTCACAACTCGAAGGGATGTTGACGCGCTGGGGATCCACTACCGTCTTTGACATCGCTTCCGTGCTGGAGAACACAAATCTTATTCGCCGTCGCATAGAAAGTGGCGAAGTGGAGGGCCCAAGGATTTTCACAGCAGGAGAGCCGTTCTGGATGAGAACGCCCATTTACATCCGGGAATTTCTCGACACCAATCACGTTGCGATGCCGGAGATCGAATCGAAAGCGCAGGCCGCAGAGCGAGTGCGACAGCAAATACACGACGGTGCGGACGGCATCAAGATTTTTGCGAATTCAATCGAGCGAGACGATATTTTTACTATGCCGTTGGCCGTGGCCCAGACAATAGTCGCCGAGGCTCACGATGCCCACAAACCCGTTTTCGCCCATGTCTCAAATGATGAAGGAAATGAAGTGGCCATTCAGAGTGGAGTTGACATCCTGGCCCACACCACCCCAAGTGGAAGTCTCTGGAGCGAATCTTTTGTGAAACGCCTAAATGCTGCTCACATGGCCCTTACCCCCACGCTTACATTGTGGGATGTCGAAGCCAAAAAAGATGGTGCCGCGCCTGAGCTAGCCGAGAAATGGATGAACAAGGCGATCCAACAGTTGAAGGCCTTCTCCCAATCGGGCGGACAAGTTCTCTTTGGCACCGACGTGGGCTACATCGATCACTTCGACACTTCAGAAGAGTTCATGTTGATGTCTCGCGCCGGTTTGAGCTTTCAGCAGATACTAGCTTCACTCACTACGAATCCCGCACAGCGGTTCGGTTCTTCGAGCCATCTCGGACGCATCGCGCGCGGCATGGACGCCGATCTGACCGTCCTAACCGCTGATCCAGCGCAGGACTCGGCTGCGTTTTCAAAGGTCCGCTACACATTTGTGGGCGGCAAGGTGATGTATTCGCTGCGATGACTCCCTGCCGATCCCGGGGGCGCATGTCGCGGGCGTCGGGGGCGCTGTGGGGACCGCCTTAAGACGAGGGGACGAAATAGCCACTGATGGTGCATTGAAATGAAGAGTATTCAGCGGTGGAGTTCCCGTTTAAGAATACTTGGCATTCTGGCCCGGGGGAAAAGGGCCAGGTACCGGAGGGTATTACAATGGGGCCAGCTAGTGTCCCCGTGTAATAGTCGTACGTACCGCTTGAGGCCTGCCGCCCCATTGGCACAGCGAACCAGAAGGGGCCCAACGGATAGACTTGTAAGGCGAGTTGGGCCAATTGGGGGTCGGCGCCCGGCGTGGATTCGCTCCATATAGTCAAGGCCGTTACGACAAGGGTTTGACCCGGTGGGACGGCCGAGAAATCGCAGACATTCCCGGTGCTCCCGTTGTATAGGCCCGAACAGCTAGATATATATATATTGCTAGCCGCCGGTGCCAGCACGGTTGGTATCGCGCTGGTGGGCGTATTTACCACCTGGACGAGCGCGGCAACGACGGCGTGGGCCGCCTTCGGGGCAATCGCTACTCCAAGTAATCCCGCCAGCACCGCAGCGCCGACGCCCATCAACAACCGTTTCGCAAATCGCATCTTTGCTCTCCTTTGGTGGAAGCTCATTTTGGCTGCTTTGCGGTCAACTCCTAAACCGTGCCACTCCTCGCGTGGCGCGACAGTGAGCGCTTGCGGAAGCCAATTCCCGCCAGCCCCATGCCGATCAGAAGCAGCGTGGCGGGTTCGGGCGTTGTCGTTGTGGTGGAGCCTGACGGCAAGCCGGTGATGTCGAGCGCGTAGGCGCCGGAGGTGTTGGGGCAAGGAGTGCCGGTGTCGCCATCCTCCGTGTTGCAGAACACGCCGCCGGTCAAATCGGTAAAGCCTTCGCCGAGCGTTCCGTTATCGTAGACGGCGTTGGCGATGTACTGGCCATCGCTGAGAACGATGGTGTAGGTGCCTGCCGCAAGACTCGAGAGCGTCATGGTGATATCACCGCATGTGGTATCGCCAAAATCGGACACCGTATTCGCCGGGCCACAGCCCACGAAGTCCTGGCCGCCCGTCAAGTCCAACGGGTTATCGTAATTCGAGAGGGACAACGAAGTCCCAAAAGGATTTCCCGAACCGTCCGTCAGAATCGTGGCGCCGGCACCGGCAAAAATCGCCAGGAAGGGATCGGTCCCACCGGGTGGGATTGTGGTACCCGCCTGATTCACGCCGCCGCCGAATCCGTAAGTCTGGAGGGTGATGGTAGCGGCGGAACTCAGGTTCAGAACGACATCGAAGGTGCTTTCCGGAGTCGCCAGCGTACCGGTGAACGACGAGTCCGCGCGAGCAGCCCCTGCACCGAGAAGCAGTGCGATCAAAAGAATCAAGCAACTCGATAATTTCATCGATTTTCCTTTTTGGCCGAGACGGGGGCGGTTGGAGGCAGACTTACTGCCCGGAATCCGACTTTCGCGCGCACGATCGTGTCCAATCTCGCCATGCTGAAACGAAACGACTTGCCAACAACCGGCATTGCGACCAGTGCAAGTAAATGCAAACTTTGTGCAAAATATTGCCCGTGTTGGTCCGCGCGGGCGGATAGCGACCATACACTCCGAAGCAGTGGGCGCACGTCGTTACGACCCGCGCGCCGCAGAGGTTATCACGGGGAACATGGGACTGCTGATAACAAAAAGTCCGAGGGCCTGATTAACGCTGCCAGCTCAACCGGTCGATGCAACACCATCCAGTGAGTTGATTCGGTTATTCTTGCGACGCAAAAATTCAAACTGATCCACTACCGTTTGCCGGGAGTCATTTTCGCCCGCGTCAGCTCGGTCCGACCCTTCGTGTGGCTCTCCGTGAGCCCCCCTGATTCGCGCATGATCGTGATTATAAAGGCGCTTAAAGTCCTTTGTTTTAACGATGATATAGAAGTGTTCCTTCTACGTGGGTTAGCGTAGATTTTTAGTATACAATTGGTTACTAGGTATAGCCTCCTCATTCGATATTTGAGTAGAGCAATGCGGCCTGGGGATGGGTCTGTTCCGCAGCGAGGCGCGGACTGCGGGTATCCATTTAAGGTTGCAGCCGCCTTCTTGATAAGCCAGCAAAATTGGTATTTGGGGGAATCCTCGCGGTTGGCAAGGCGTGCTTCTTTACAAGAATGATGCTACTACACAGTAGATATATTGTCAAGATAATCGTTTTACATCTAGTTGGAGTACTGCCATTACGCCTGGGAGGGATGGGGTGAAGCATTTCCTCGCAGTGTTTGGGATAAAGCTGTGCCTTAGGCAGGATGGACACAAGCGAGGCGAGGACTTGGACTTGGGCGGATGCGTTAGCGCACCCGCCGGTCGTTGATTTGCCAAAGGTTACGACTCGGTCTATGGGTTGGGTGTGGCGACAGCGGCGGCGGAGACGCTGGCGGCGTCCAGGGTTAGCGGGGATTGCAGGATTAGGTCGATCTTGGAGCCGGCGTCGAGATAGAGGTCGGAACGGCCGTTGTGGTGAGACAGAAGGGCGACGGTGACGACGACAGCGGCAAGAGCGGCGAGGCCGATTCCAATCACTAGTCCACGCGACGGGCCGAGGTGTGGCAGGGGAGGTGGTGCTTGCTGGGGAGGTAGTTGTTGAGGTTCGGCAAACATGGCGAAGGAGACGGGCATCATCGAGAAGGAGTGTATTTCGTCAGGATTGCTTCCATCATTCGCAAACGCTAAATCGTTGATGTCGGCCAGATAGGCTGATGCATTTTGGGAGGCCGGGCTTTCCTGGGTTGCGGCCACGGGAAAAGCGTCTGGGGAAGCTGCAAGCCTGGCCTCCGCGGTGGCGCCGGAAAGCGGTACGGCGTAGCCGTTGGCGAAGATTAGACGAGTGAACTGCATTCGAAAGGCGGCGTGATGTGAAGAATTAGGACGGTGTACGGCGGCGATCTGACCTTCGGCGTAGGTGCCTGCAGGAATTGCCAATTGGTTATTTACGGTGACGGGAAAGGAAGTTTCCGCGCGGACGGAGTCTCCAGAGTGCGTGGAATGGGTGTTGATCGGAGTGGTGAGCACCATGGGGATGCTGGTGCCCTGGGGAACGGTGATAGGCCCCTTTGCGGCGGGGATTGGCGCCTGTTGCTGGACATCTACCGACTGAGGCGCAGATTGGGGCGCAGATTTGGACATGTCCTGTGGCGCGTATATCGGCGTTGGTGGCGGAGCGGGCTGAGGGGCCGGTTCTTGTGCGTTGCAGGTTAAAGCCGTAAAAAGTGCCAGGATTGTGAACACACGCATGGCGTTTCTCCTTTTTGTAGAACGTTTACCGCGAAAATGATGATGTGGCCGCTGTGTCGGGTTACGGCGTCTTGGCGCTGGCTTGTGTGAGGTTTTGTTGGCCGCCGGGATCGAAGGTCAGCGCAAAGGTCTTGCCTTTGAATTGGATGGAGAGCACCGAGGGGGAGGCGTCAGAGCTGGTGTCCACTTGGGATTTGGACGATTTGTCCACGAGAGCGGCTATGTGCGCCTGCACGGTGGCGACGAGCCGGCCCTTTTGCAGGATTTGCACTTGCGCATCGGGTCCGGGGCCGTCCCAGGTGGCTTGGTAGGAGCCTTTCGACAATGGCTGTCCGGCGAGGTAGACGCTGCCGCTGACCTTGAACGACTCCTTGTGGACGTCGCCGGCTTCAGAGATTACCGACGGCGGGCCCGGGCAGTAAATGCCCGACGTTCCGGGGCTGCCGGGGATTACCGTTGCAGGAGTGCCGGGTGTGCCGGGAATGGTGATATCGGGCATGCCAGGGCCGCCGGGTATGGTGGTGGAAGGAGTGCCGGGGGTTCCCGGTATGACGGTATCAGGGCTGCCGGGAGTACCCGCGATGGGACGGCAGTGCGTCGCGGAAGTCCACTGCAGTTGCGGAGGCTTGGATTCCATCGCGGCGACGGCCACGCTGGCTGCGTCGAGCGTGAGAGGGGACTGGAGGTCCATTTCGATTTGTGAACCGTTATCGAGCAGGACGTCGCTGGTGAAATAAATATCGACGTGAACCGCGGCGGTGGCTGCGGCGTTGACCACGGGGACTTCATCTTGAACAAGTGGATCTTTAGGGGCCGCGCTCTGGGTGGCGGAAGCGCTACCTGAGGCGACCGGGAGGGCCGCGGTGTATCCATTGGCGAAAACCAATTTTGTGAAATGCATTTGAAATTCGGCGCGATTCGTTTTGCGCGTGGGTCGCGTGAGCGAGTCGATCTGACCTTCGACGTAAGTGCCCGGAGGGATGGCCATGGTGTTGTTGATGGAAACCGGGAAAGCGGTGACGCCGTAGATCGCGTCTCCGATGTGGGCGGATTTGGCCCATACAGGGCTGGTGAGGGCAAGGATGACTTTTGTACCTGCGGGAACCAGCAAATTTGCGTGCGGGGAAGCGCCCGCGACAATTGGCGGACCTTGTGGGTTGACCGATGGATCGATTTGTTGCGGAGTTGCGGGTTGCGCAACGGTTGCGAAAGCAACGGACAGAAATGCTATTGGGAGGAAACGCATGGGCTATTTACCTCCAAGTACCCGGCTAATGTGGCCTGTAAGATGGACGCGCGGGAAGTCCCGCAGGTTTCAAAATTGTGTAAGGGACTAGCGCATGACTAACTGGTTGCGCGTGGTGGGAAGCAGGTCGGTATCATGCGCCGATTGAGAAATGGGCTTAGACGGGGCCCGCTCATCTAGAGTTTTCTCGTAGAAACTTTCGCGCGCGAAACTATCGGTCGTGAGCTTTGACGGTTGCCCGCTGGATCGTTGCGGCGGTCGATTCAGGCTGAGCCGCTTTCGGTCAGTCTAACCATCAGAAGTCGTTTTCGCTGCTGAAGGCTTCTCCTGCTTACGGTGGCCGCCGGCTACAATCAAGACCGCCGAACCCAATAGAAGTATCGCGGAAATAATTAGCGATTCCCGTGCGCCCGGGATAAATGTTTTCGCGCGACTTACGAGCGATCCGAACAGGGCTACGCCGAGGACACTGCCTGTTTGTCTCGTAGAGTTGAGAACACCGGCCGCGATACCCGAACGCTTTTTCTCGACACTGCCCAGCAATGTTGAGGTGAGGGGCGGGACCAACAATCCCAAGCCCGCACCCATGGCAATTAGCTGAGCGCACATCGCCCAGTAACTCGTGCCACGGTCGATGCCAACCAGGGCAACGCAGCCCACAGCGGCAATTGCCGCGCCAACCGCAATGATTATGGGCGCGCCAAATCGTTCAGTCGCGCGCGCGGCGAACAAGTTCACTGGGAGCACCGCTCCCATCATCGGAAGAAAGGCCAGTCCGGTTGCAAAAGCGGAGAAACCGTTAAGCTGCTGGAAGTATAAACTGAGCATAAAAATGAGACCGTAAAAGGCCACGTTAATGAGAAGACCGACAAGCGAGGTCAGCGCAAACAGTCGGTTCCCGAACAGCGAAAGTGGGAGCATGGGCTGCCGAGCCCGGCGTTCCTGGAATACGAAAAGTGCGGCCAAAACCACGAAGCCAGCGAAGCCTGCGAGCACCCACGGATTGCTCCAGCCCAGGGCTCCGCCTTCGATCATCGCGCCAGCTAAACAAACCAGTGCGCCAATCGCCGCAGCTTGCCCGAGCAGATCGAGTTCACGATGGGCCGAGCGCGGCGTCTCTTTTGCGTAACGCCATGTCAACCAAAGGCCCGCGAGACCGATGGGCAGGTTGACCAGAAATATGCTGCGCCAGCCGACGAGCGAGATGAGGGCACCACCCGCAAGCGGGCCTGCCGTGAGAGCAAGGCTGGCTCCGGCGGCCCAAATACCGACCGCTCGCCCGCGTTCCTTTTCTTCGGGGTAGACATGATTGAGGAGGGCGAGAGAGCTCGGAACCAAGATGGCCGCGCCCACGCCTTGCACGGCCCTCGCCGCAATCAGGAGCATCGCGGTAGGCGCCAGTGCGCATCCGAGCGATGCAGAGGTAAAGATGGCGAAGCCCGCCATGAATACTCTCTTTGCGCCAATGCGGTCGCCCAGCGCACCAGCCGTCAAGATCAATGCCGCAAACGCAATCGTGTAGGTGCTGACTACCCACTGCAGCTGGGACACGCCGCCGCCGAGGGATTTGCCAATGGTGTTCAAGGCCGTATTCACGATGGTGACGTCGAGCTGGACGACGCCATAGCCAATACTCATCGCAAGAAGCGTTAAGGACTTCGCGGACCCCGACCGGTCATCACGCGGCACAGGCGGCATCAGTCTGGATTAGTCACTTCGCACTGCGTTCCCGCAGTTGCTTCAGGTAGGACTGCCAGGCGATGGCCCAGGTGTGGGTGCCATGGCCGTGGGTTTGTTCGCTGATGGGGAGAAGAACGAAGGTGGTGTTCTTGAGGAGCTTGCTTGGAAAATACCCGGCCCGAGAGAATTATCACTTTTACCTCGCGAAGTGCGAATTTAACACACTCTTCCGGAGTTGCGCGCCCGTCTGCTGGCGCCTGCGGCGGAGCGCCGCTATTCGAAGCGGAGGGCGGTCATGGGATCGACTTGGGAGGCTCTGCGCGCCGGCAGGGAACAGGCTAGTGCGGCGACCAGAACCAGCACAACGGTTACGGCGACAAGGACGAGGGGATCGCGGGAGCTGCCCTCGGCCCATTGCGCGAGCAGTCGATTCAGGGCCAGAGCGAGGAGCATTCCGCCGACGAGGCCGCTGGTCACACTGATGGCTACCGACGAGAAGACAATGCGCCAGACATGGATTTGCGGAGCGCCTAGCGCCATGCGGATGCCAAATTCCTTGGTACGCTGCACGACGGAATAGGAAACCACGCTGTAGAGGCCCACGGCGGCGAGGGCAAGAGCCAGCATGGCGAAGGCGCCAAACAGCCAGGCTACCAAGTGCTCTTGTTCATATTCCTGCTGATCGGTGATCCAGTGTTCGAGATCCTCGACGTGGCCGCTGATTTGCTGGCCGGCGTTGAGGGAGTTGACTTGCATGCCGACGGCGTGGAGCAGCGTAAGAGGGGGGACCTCCGAGCGCACCAGGATTTGCATCCACATATGCATGGAGAGGGTGTAGGGCAGGAAAGCTTCGGGGAGTATGGGCTTGCGCAAGCCATCATCGCGTTTGTCCGCCACGATGCCAACAATCTGAAGCCAGCCGGTGGAGTCCGGGGCGGCGAGAGTGAAGGGCGGTTCGTCCTTGAGATCCGGGACGCGGATCGAGTGTCCCAGGGAATCGCCGTCGGGGAAGTAAAGGTGCGCCATGGTCTCGTTGATGACGGCAACATGGGCGGCATTGTGGTTCTGCGTCTCGTCCCAGATGTAGCCGTGCACGAGGGGAATGCGGAGCACGGGAAAATATCCCGGGCTGACAAAGTTGATGCGGACCTTTTGCGCGTCGCGCGCGGCCTTACCGAGGATTTCGATTCCGGTTGGCCAGCCATTGGAGGGCGGGGTGGCATTGGTGGAGATGGCGGCCATGGTGACACCGGGGACGGTGGAGACTTTGTCGCGCAACTGCGCGAAGTAGGCGGAGCGCTCCGCCCAAGTTTTGTAGGTGTTGTCGTGAACGGGGATGCCGACAGACATTACGTTGTGGGGGTCGTAACCGAGGCGGGTGTGGATCAGGTGCAAGAAGCCCTCCATGGCGGCGCCCGCGCCGGTGAGCATGACGAGGGTGAGGGCGATCTGGCTGGCGATGAGCAGACCATTCATGGTGCGGCCGTGCGCTGTTCCAGCGATTCTGCGCGACCCGGATTGCATGGCTTCGGCCACGTCGGGTCGCGAAAGTTGCAGCGCCGGCCAAAGGCCGAAGAGAATTCCGGTAAACAGCGCGACGAGCACACTGAAGAGCAGCACCGGCAGATTGATTCGGATGGCGGCTTCGTGCGGGAAAGAATATTTCGGAAGCATAGCCACGATGACAGCCGTGGCGCGGTAGGCCAAGAGCACACCCAAGGCGGCGCCGGTGAGAGACAGGAGCAGAGACTCAGTGAGCAACTGGCGGATGAGGCGCCGGCGAGTAGCGCCCAGCGCGGTGCGCACGGCGAATTCCTGCTGGCGGGACATACCGCGGGCGAGCAACAAGATGGAAACATTGGCGCAACCGATGGCCAGCAACAGGGCCACGGCGGTGAAGAGAAGATAGAGAGTGCCGCCGAGGTCGTGAACGAAGTCCTCGTTGAGGCCGACGACGTGAAACTGATATTTGTCTGTGGGGAAATGCTTGGGAGTTTCGTGGGCGAACTGTTCGATCAGGGGGAGCAACGCGGCATCGGCCGCTGCGTGGCTGACACCGGGCTTCAGACGAAGGCCGACGTAATAGGAGCGCGCCTGATCCTGGGTGATTTTCTCCGGGAGGTAGACGTCGCCGTCCTCCCAAGTGAAACGCGGAGCGGCGACGCCGACGATGGTGTAGTTCTTGTGCACGAGTTGTAGCGATTGCCCGACGACCGCGGGATTAGAACTGAAATGGCGCTGCCAAAAGCTGTAGCTGAGCACGGCTACCGGCTCAGGATCCTGGCCATCGATGGCATCGGAGGGCAGGAGGCCGCGGCCCAGCGCGGTGGGAACGCCGAAATAGTTGAAGCCGTTGGAGCTCATGTAAACGCCGTTGAGGTCTTCAGGGAGATCCTGGCCGGTGACGGTAAGACTCCAGTCATCGACGAGGACGGCGTCTTCGACGACGGGAGATTTCCTGATCTGTTGCCATTGGCCCGCGGTGAGGCCGAAACCGCGTTCCTGGCCGGTCTGGTCACGCAATCGCATGTGGACCATGCGGTTCGGAGCGGCGTAGGGGTATGGGTTCACGAGGATAGCGAAGAGGACGCTGAACACCGCAGTGGTGGCGCCGATTCCGAGGGCCAGGGAAGTCAGCGCGGTCAGCGTGAAACCGGGGCTTTTGAGGAGTTGGCGGAGCGCGTAGCGGAAATCCTGAAGTGCGGTGTGCATATGGCTCTTCCCCTCGGAGCGTGCTGTGGCAGTTGCCGCACAAGGCTTCGCCGGGCACTGACTAGTATAAAGACGTTACAACAGAAAAATGGTTTGGTGCGTCAAAGGAAGAGAGCATCACAAGGAACAGACGACCCGGCCATGTGGACAGTATCCTTTAAGGAGAGGTCCATCGCCAAGAATTTGCAAGGCAACCGGAGCGCAAACTTGGGTGTTATAATCTGGGGAACCGGGAATGTGGTCCCTACAGGAATAGGAGCATCACGATGGATGAGCAAGTAAAAGATTTAGTAGGCTGGGCGCGCCGGCGGAAGATGTTGACGGGATTTTTTGTGACGGTGACGTTGCTGGCTGGTATTTTGATTGGCACGGTGGTTTCCGGGCGAGTTTCCGCGATGAAGGCGCTGAACTTTGCGGGGACTTCGGCGACGCGGCTGGCGTTGCCGGATCCGGTGCCGTCTTCGAGTTCATTTTCCGGGATTGTAAATCGCGTGGAGCCAGCGGTGGTGAACATTGCCACGACGCAGGTGATGGATCGCAAGGCGGCCATGCGCGGGCATAAGCACGCCCAACAGAATGACGATGATAACGATCCCATGCAGGATTTCTTTGACCGATTCTTCCAGGGGCAGGGCGGGCAGGATGCGCCCCCGCAGGCGGAACGCAGTTTGGGTTCCGGCGTGATCGTTGACAAGCGCGGATATATTTTGACCAACAATCACGTTGTGGATCAAGCGACCAAGATTCAAGTGCAGTTGAATGGCGAGACGCAGAAATACACCGCGAAGGTGGTGGGCATCGACGAAGAGACAGACCTGGCGGTGGTGAAGATTGATGCGGGCAGGGATTTGCCGACCGCGAAGCTGGGAAATTCCGATGGTGTGCAGGTGGGCGATTGGGTGCTGGCCATTGGCAGCCCGTTTGGTTTGCAGGCTACGGTGACGGCCGGCATTATCAGCGCGAAGGATCGCGGCGGCATCGGGCAACAGTTCCAGAAATTCATTCAGACAGACGCCGCGATCAACCCAGGCAATTCCGGCGGCCCGCTGGTGGATTTGGCGGGAGAAGTGGTGGGAATCAATACGGCGATTATCACCGGAAGCCGCGGGTACGAAGGGGTGGGATTTGCGCTGCCTTCGACGACGGCCATTAACGTTTACAACCAGATCATCGCGCAGGGGCGTGTGACGCGAGGCTCCATCGGCGTGAGGTTCCAAGAAGATTTGGGCACCAACTCGATTACGCTGAAGGAACTGGGCGCACCGTATGGCGTGGTGATTGAGGACGTGGCGCCAGGCAGTCCCGCCGAGAAGGCTGGGCTGAAGGGCGGCGACGTGATTACCGCGGTGAATGGGCAGCCGGTGAAGAGCGGCAACGACCTGGTGAATCCGATTTCGCTGGCGGCGATTGGCAGCAAGGTGAAGATCGGATATGTACGCGAGCGCACGCAGAAGGAAACTGTGGCGACGGTGGAAGACCGCACGCGCGTTTTCCCGAATGCTGCGGGACGCATGGGCGAACAGCCCGGTGACGTGACGCCACCGGAGTTTGGCTTGCATGTGAAGGAGCTAACCCCGGATCGTGCGCGGCAATTGGGCATGGATGGCTCGAGGGGCGTGCTGGTCTCGGAAGTCGAGCCGGCGAGCTTTGCGGATGACGTGGGCTTTGGACGCGGAGACGTGATCGCGGAAGTGAATCGCGAGAGCGTGAACTCCGTGGACGAATACCAAAAGGCCGTGGCCCAACTGAAGCCGGGGAGCAACGTGGTGTTCAAAGTGCTCCGCAAATCGGATGGCGACCGGGTACTGACGGTGTTTCTGCCAGGTATTGTGCCGGCGGAAAATCAGAAGTAGATTTTCAAGCGAGCGGCGAGGCGTTTCCCGGAAAATGTCAGGGAGATTCCTCGCCGCATTTTTGGCGAAGATTTTCCTAACGTAATGACCACGCTGCAAACCATGAGAGTCGCGCTGCTGTTGACCGGGATGGGCGCGATGATGGTGTCGTTTGGTCCCGCGGCGGCGACCACCACCAAGCACACGAAGAATTCTTCCGCGAAGCCGCCGACCAATGGCACATCGAAAAGCCCCACTACCACCAAGAAGTCCGGCACAACCAGGTCTGGCGCATCGAATTCGGGCGCAGCTAAATCGCCAGGGACGAAGTCAACTGGCGGGAAGTTGAACGCAAGTAAAACCGGCAAACGCACGGGAAAAAAATCAACCGGACGGCAGCGCGGGCAGATGGCGCCTACACCGGAGCGGATCACCGAGATTCAGCAGGCTTTGGCGAAGAATGGAGCTTTTGCTGGCGTGCCATCGGGGAAATGGGATGACTCGACGGCCGACGCGATGCGAAAGTTTCAAGCGGCGCATGGTTTGAATCCGAGCGGCAAGCTGGATGCGCCGACGTTAAATCACCTTGGACTGGGAGCGGCGACGGCCGGGGCGGCACCTCCAACGCCGATGGTCCGAACCTCATCAGTGGTGTTGCCCGCGGATATTCAGCACTAGAACCGCTCTCGGTTGCGCAATCCTGAAAAAACCTCAGCAAAATAAAATACCACCGGCAGCTCGATGGCGGTGTGTGCAAAGTGCGAATTTGGCAGCGCAGGTTGTAACCTGCGCTTTTATGACACGCCGCAAGAAAGCACAGAATAAATTCCGTGCTTTCAGGGGCGAGTCGGAGCGGCGTTTAGTTTTCGGCTTGAGCCTGGAAAACTTCTCCCGGCAGACGAATGATGGTCGGACGGGCGTTGGGGTCGGCATTCGTCGCAAAACTGTCGCGCGAGCTTGCGCTGTACGACGACGGACGTCGTGAGTCGCCGCGACCGCCACGATTGCGATTGTACCCGCCACGGGAACCTTCGCGCGAGCCATCGCGTGACCCAGAGTGTGATCCTTCGTACGAATTGCCACGCGAATCATCGCGCGGCGTGCTGCGGTGCACATCGGGACGGACGAAGGGTGGTCTGGCGCCACCGTTTGGCGAGGTGGCGGCGTGCGACGTGGGGTTGCTCATGTTGTGGGGCGCCGCGGTGCCGTCGTTGGCGAGCAGGCGCTCCATCTTGATGCCGAGTTGGCGCTCCATGTGAAAAATTTCGGAGCGTTGTTCGCGGGAAAAAAGCGTGGAGGCTACGCCCTTGCCGCCGTTGCGGCCGGTGCGGCCAACGCGGTGAATGAAATTCTCCGCGACCTCGGGCAGATCGTAATTGATGACGTGGGCGATGTCTTGCACATGGATACCGCGCGAGGCGAGGTCGGTGGCGATGAGGACCCTGATGCGGCCTTGTTGAAACGCCGCCAGTGCGGCCATGCGCTGCGATTGCGAGCGGTCGCCGTGAATCATGGAGGCGGAGAAGCCATCGCGATTGAGGCTCTTGCAGATGCGTTCGGTGCCGCGCTTGGTGCGCGCGAAGACGAGGACGCGGCCGGTTTCCTTGGCGAGCAGGCGTTGCAGGAGCTCTTGTTTGCGGTCGGTGGCCACTTCAAAGGCTTGCATGCGGACGTTTTCCGATGGCTTGAGCGTGGAACCGAATGCCAGGCGGACCGGAGTGCGCAGGTAGTCTTTGACGAGGTGCGCGACGCTGGCTTCGAGGGTGGCGGAGAAGCACATGGTCTGGCGTTCTTTTGGCAGGATGCTGGCGATGCGCTTCAGGGCGGGAAGGAAACCCATGTCCAGCATGCGGTCGGATTCATCGAGCACGAGGATGCTAAGGCTGCGGAAATTTACGAGTTTGCGCTCGAGAAAATCTTCGAGGCGTCCCGGGGTGGCAACGATGAGGCGTGCGCCCTTGCGGATGGCTTGCAGTTGCGCGCCTTCCGAGAGGCCACCCACTACGGCGGCGGCTTGCGTGAGCTGTTTGCCGCGCAGCGTGTTGTAGACCTCGACGACTTGCACGGCGAGTTCGCGCGTGGGCACGAGTACCAGGGCTCCGATGCCCGGGGTGGTCTGTTTTAAGAGCTTTTCTATTACCGGAATCATGAAGGCGAGCGTTTTGCCGGTTCCGGTTTGCGCGGTGGCCAGAACATCCTTGCCTTCGAGCGCGACGGGAATGGAGGCAGCCTGCACGGGCGTGGGAGTGACAAACTTCATGGCCGCGAGGCGTTCCTTCATGTAAGGAGAAATCATTGATTCTGAAAAACTTTGCATTTCACAACTTTCTTGCTGGCTTGTGCCGGCGCACACACGGAGTTCCGAGGGCGCACGGCACGTTGTGCCAGGCTCATTTTAGATTACGCGTATGACGTACGGAGAAAACTGCAGGCGGGGATTCTCAGATTATGGCAGCTACTGCACCAGAGGGACCGCACAACACAACCGAAGTGATAAGCGCAAAAACAGAATAGCATAAGTCGCGGAGGAATGCACGAGGTATCAACCGGTTGCGCTAGTCGTTAACGCATGGTTTGACGGGTTTTGCGGCGGGCGGTAAACTGTAACTTCCACGTTGTTGCGGTTCGCGTTGGATCCCGCACAGGATAAGCCGGAAAAGCTATGGGCGTTTTCGCGGCGGCGGTATGAATGTCAGGAGGAAGTATGGCTACGGTTGCTGCGCCTCGGGTTTACAAAAATTTTATTAATGGCGAATGGGTTGAGCCGCGCGGCGGGAATGCGTATGAGAATCGCAATCCCGCGAATACGGATGAACTCGTGGGGATGTTTGTGTCCTCGGGTGCCGCGGACATTGATGCTGCGGTGGATGCGGCTACCGAGGCGTATAAGACTTGGCGGCTGGTGCCTGCGCCCAAGCGGGCGGAGATTTTGTATCGCGCGGCGGAGCTGCTGCTGCAACGCAAGGAAGAATTTTCGAAGGACATGACGCGCGAGATGGGCAAAGTACTGGCCGAGACGCGCGGCGACGTGCAGGAAGCCATCGATATGACGTATTACATGGCTGGGGAAGGGCGGCGGCTGTTTGGGCAGACTACACCTTCCGAGTTGCCGAACAAATTTGCGATGAGCGTGCGGCAATCGATCGGTGTATGCGGCATGATCACGCCGTGGAATTTTCCCATGGCGATTCCATCGTGGAAGATGATGCCGGCGCTGGTGTCGGGCAATACCGTGGTGCTGAAGCCAGCTGAGGATACGCCGCTGTCGTCGTATCACCTGGTGCAGGTGCTTTCAGAGGCCGGGATTCCGCGCGGCGTCGTGAATTTGGTCAGCGGCGATGGGCCGAACGCCGGCGCGCCTTTGTCGAAGCACAAAAAGGTGCCGGTGATCAGTTTTACCGGCTCGACTGCGGTGGGGCGTATCATCGCGGAAGCTGCGGCGCCGGATTTCAAGCACGTCAGCCTGGAGATGGGCGGCAAGAACATCATTATTGTGATGGACGACGCCAATCTGGATCTGGCGATTGATGGCGCGATTTGGGGCGGTTTCGGTACCAGCGGGCAGCGCTGCACCGCGGCTAGCCGCGTAGCGGTGCACAAGAGCGTCTACGACGAGTTCATCAAACGTTTCGTGGAACGGGCGAAGACGCTGAGAGTTGGCGACGGGCTCGATTCGCAGATTGAAATGGGTCCGTGCATCAACGAACAGCAACTAAAGACGGTGATGTCCTACGTGGAGATTGGCAAGAACGAAGGCGCGAAACTGCTGACCGGCGGGAATCGGCTAGACGGCGGCGCGCTCGCAAAGGGTTGGTTTCATGCGCCAACCGTTTTCGGGGATTGCTCGCCGAAAATGCGTGTGGCCCAGGAAGAAATCTTTGGACCCGTAGTTTCCGTGATTCCGATTGGCAGCTTTGACGAGGCTATCGAAGTCGCGAATGGCGTGCCGTACGGGCTCTCCGCGTCGATCTACACGCGTAACGTGAACCAAGCCTTCGCGGCGATGCGTGATCTTTACACGGGCATCGTCTACGTGAACGCTCCCACCATTGGCGCGGAAACGCATTTGCCCTTTGGGGGCACCAAGCAAACCGGCAACGGCCACCGCGAAGCCGCCATCTCGGCCATCGATTTCTTCACCGAATGGAAAACGCTGTACATCGACTATTCCGATCGCTTGCAGCGCGCGCAAATCGATAACAACTGACGGTCGCGGCGTTGACGGTTCTTGACGCGATTCCTACAATAAGAGGCGGCAGTTCGAGCCAAATTTATTGCGTGCGATCTCGATTATGAAGTGGGAAGGTAAGAATCGTGCGCGGAAAGCTAACGCTTACCCATAGTCGCCGGGTGAACCGTTAGCAGAAAGGCTGCTTCACGGAGTAAAGTGCTGCTATGAGGGCTCCCGCGCTGCAGGAACGGCGAAACCGCCAGATTCTGGCGGATATTGTGCGCACGTACATCGAGACGGGCGAGCCGGTATCCTCGCGGGCGATTTCCAGGCGTTTTGAAGAGCTTTTGAGTACCGCGACCATACGGAACGTGATGGCGGACCTTGAGGATGGCGGCTTGCTCTATCAGCCGCATACGTCCGCGGGTCGCGTGCCCACGGCCGCGGCATATCGTTTTTTTGCGCAGGAGATTGCCTCGCAAGCCACGCTGACCGTGGACGATCGCGACTGGATACGCCGCGAATTTGCCGGCGCGAAGACTTCGGCGGAGATCACCGAGCGAGCGGGACACGTGCTGGCCGAAGTTTCCAACGGCTTGGGCATTATCGTTTCGCAGCCGCTGGGCAAGACGGTGCTAGAGCACACGCGGATGTGGCTGCTGCCGGACGGGCGCGTGGTGGTAGTTTTGATTTCACCCGGCGGCAACACACGGGACAAGATTTTGCGCCCGCATAGGCTCTTTTCACAGTCAGAGCTGGATGCCACGGCGGACTTTTTGAATCGGCACTACTCCGGGTGGACGCTCGAGGCCATTCGCACGGACTTGCTGCAAAAACTGGCCTCCGAACGCGAGCGTTACGAAGGCTTAATCAGTGGCGCGCTGACGCTTTGCGATCCGGCCGCACTCGGGGACGAATTCGCCTTGCACATGCACGTGGAGGGCACGGCACAAATCGTGGGCAGCGCGGAGTTCGCTGATCAGGCGCAATTGCGCGACGTACTTGCGGCCATCGAAGAAAAGCATCGTCTGGTCACCATGCTGAACGCGTGCATCGAAACGCCGGAGCCGGTGCACGTGCAAATTGGCGTGAAGGAAATTTCGGAGTCGGGCGAGAATTTGGCGGTTATCAGCGCACGGTACGTGCGCAATGACGAAGTGCAAGGCTCGCTGGGCGTCCTCGGCCCGACGCGCATGGATTATGAGCGCGCTATGACGGCGGTAGCGTACGTCGCGCAGCTTTTCAGCGAAGCGCTGAGCAAGCCGTAGATTTTTTTGCAAACCAGCCCGGCGTTAGCGGCGAGTTTTTGAGAAGTTGCAGGGTTGAAATCCAGATCAGGGGAGTTGGAACGTGGGAGTCATCAACTGGAACGAGAAAAATCCTCCGAACGAATCCGGCGCGGAACTGGAACCGTCCAGCGGCGGCCAGGATGTGCTGGTAGACACAGGAAAAGCTGAAGCCGAGGTAGCCAAGCTGGCTAGCGATCTAGAAGAGTTGCGGCAGACGCTGCTGCGCCGACAAGCGGACTTCGATAATTATCGCAAGCGCATCGAACGCGAGCGCGCCGACGATGCCAAGCGCACCACCGCGCGGCTGATCGAAGCGCTGTTGCCGGTGATTGACAGCTTCGAGCAGGCACTCGCAGCGCATCGCGAACCCGAGTACGCCAATTATCAGAAAGGCTTCGAGCTGATCCACAAGCAATTGCTCGATAACATCACCCGGCTGGGCGCGGAACGGGTCGAACCTCTCGGCAAAGCGTTCGATCCGCACACGCATCAGGCCATGGACCGCACGGAGACTTCAGAATACCCGGACGGCACAATCTTGCAGGTGTTTCAGCCGGGATATGTGTTTCACGGCCGCGTGTTGCGGCCCGCGATGGTGCGTGTAGCGGTACACCATCCCCGCGCATCGAAAGAAGCAGCGAATTAGCCCCTTACGGCGGAAAATATCGCCGCGCAAAAAAAATTAAATAAATCCATAGCGACTGGAACAGGGACCCGAGAATGATGAGCAAAGCCAAGCAACGCGACTATTACGAAGTGTTGGGTGTCACCCGAACCGCCCAGGTCGATGAAATCAAGGCGGCGTATCGCAAAGCCGCGCTGAAATGGCATCCCGACCGCAATCCGGAGAACAAAGAAGAAGCCGACGTGCTCTTCCGCGAATGCACGGAAGCGTACAGCGTGCTCAGCGACCAGCAAAAGCGCCAAATTTACGATACCTACGGGCACGCTGGCCTGTCGAGCGCGGGGGGCACCGGCGGATTCGACGGCACGGTGTTTCAGGACTTTCACGATATTTTCGGCGATTTTTTTGGTTTCGAAGATTTGTTCGGCGGACGTCGCGGTGGCGGCCGCAACCGCGCGCAACGCGGCGCCGATTTACGCTACGACATGACGCTGACGTTTGAAGAAGGCGCGACGGGCGTAACGACAAAAATTAAATTGCCGCGCCAGGAATATTGCGAATCCTGCAACGGCACCGGCGCGAAAAAGGGTACGGGCGCGCAATCTTGCCAGGCATGCGGTGGCCGCGGCCAACTCGCCTATCAACAGGGATTTTTCACCATCACACGGACGTGCCCGAATTGCCAGGGAGCAGGCCAGATCATCAAAGAGCGCTGCTCCGATTGTCGCGGCCAGGGACGCATCGAACGCGAACGCACCATCGAGTTGCGCATTCCTCCCGGCGTAGACACTGGCACGCGCCTACGCGTTACGGGCGAAGGCGAGCCTGGGCCGAATGGTGGACCGACCGGCGATCTCTACGTGGTGCTCGAGGTTAAGGAGCATCCATTCTTCGAACGCCGAGGCGCCGACCTCTATTGCACTATTCCCCTAAGCATCGCTCAGGCGGCGCTCGGCGCCGAGTTGCCGGTTCCTGGACTCGTTGGCGAAGAAAGACTGAAAATACCCGAAGGCACACAAAGCGGAGCAGTGTTCCGCATGAAAGGCAAAGGCCTGGCCGATCCGCGCGGCGGCGGCAAAGGCGATCTCTATTACCACGTCCGAGTCCTGACGCCCACGAAGCTCACGCGCGAACAACGCAAACTCGTCGAACAACTCGGCGCCTCCCTGAAGGTAGAAAATAAGCCCGCCGAACGAGGCTCTTCGATTTTCGATAAGGTAAAAGACATTTTCGGCTAAACAGCGGCTGGGCACTCGCAAGACTGAAGGCCACGAGACGTCAGGTTCCTCTCAATGGAAGAATGCTGCACCTTTCGACCATGTCAAGCGGTCTCCACCCACCAAGGCGAGTGAGAGTACGTTGGAGTTTGAAGGGTCGAAGCGCACATCGTAGTAAGAACCCATGAACTGTCTTTGGATTCTGAGCGATCTAAGGGCATTCTTGGGTAGAACACTCTTAAGTTTCGTACCCCAATCGACAAACTGGAATTTTCCATTCAGTTCCACCTTGATCTGGGTGCTGACAGTAACGAATCCTTTGAACTCAAAACAGTCCTCTCCCTTTGCCTCTGCGGTCTTTTCGCAACCTTCCTCAGGATGTGCTCGGAGCTTTCGCTCCAGTTCATCCAATTGACTGGCATTGCTGGCCCCAATGATGGCTGCGGAGATATCCTGCTCGTTGGGAACAAGATAGGTGTAGAAGAGGAGGCGGTAATGAGGTTGTTCTAGAAGTTGCCGCAAGCCCAGAGCGCGACTTCCTTCCTCGCCATCTTTTTCTAAAGATTCAGGCGAGTATTGGATAGCGCCAACCTGTTGGAATCGAATTTTTCCGCCGCTTGTCTGTTCCACGTCAAAATTGCCAGTGCTGACACCGAGGTAGTTCTTTACCGTATGCTTTTCCTCTCCCGGCGCGGCAGGGCGGAAGTAAGCGCGTTCGATCTTCAGGCGAAGACCCGCTTTCAGGTCAAGACCGCCTCGCCCCAGTAGATAACCGTAGGCGTTGAACAAACTCTCTGATGGCCTCATAGGGATGCTCTGTAACATGTAATCTCGAATGGGAGAGCTCTCCGGAGGAAAACAGCCCAGCAGCTGCGATCGATCCAGATCGGCGAGAAATGGGTAGAACGTTTCCATGATATCGCCGCCATTTGCCTGCGAGCCGCTTTCCACGTCGCTCAGCCATTTCTCAGGCGTTGGCAGGACTATTTGAATCGCGGCCGGATTGTCGCTCCGATGTTCCAGGCTAAAGGGACCATTTTTCGTGGCACAAGCCGTGGGGACGGACGAGAAACCGGAGCTACTGTTTAGCGTCAGTGTGACCGGGACGTTCATGGCCTGTGATTCAGGAACCGTCGGAGCGAAGAGCACGGAACCGTTTTTCAATGACTGCAATCGAAAGGAAGCCTGCGCTGAGGAAATTGGCCGCCTCGGGGCACAACCAACCAGGATGACCGATGCACACAGGAACGCCAAAAGCCTGGTCTGCTTGGATCTTCTATGCATGTGTCGGCAAGTCCTGACGAACCAGCACAAAACAACGCGGCACCCCATTTGGACACCGCCAGCGATGAAAGGTTCCCACACTGGTCGCGAACGCCAGGTGTGGTTGTCCACTTGGATTTGGTGCTTAACACGTCGAGTCACGGGCGACTGGTTTTGCGTTGATTTATTTGTCCAATTAAGCGCGCTACACGTCTAGAATCTGCTTTCAGGGCTTTCTACCCTCGCGAGTGAATGAAGGTACAAACGTGCGCCGGCGATTTTTCGTCTCACAATTCGACGGTACGAGGGCGGTAATGGATGGAGAAGCCGCTCACCATCTCGGTCGCGTACTCCGCGCGCAAGAAGGCCAGCAATACGAACTAAGCGATGGCCAGCGTGTGTTTGTAGCGCGAATCGAGCGCGCCAGCCGCGACCGCATAGAATTCGCGCTGCAAGAAGAAATGCCCGTGCGGAAACCCAGCCTCGAAGTCACGCTACTTCTCGCGATCGTGAAATTTGATGCGTTCGAATGGGCTATCGAGAAAGCCACGGAGCTGGGCGTCAGCAAGATCGTCCCGCTGGCTGCCGCGCGCAGCGAAAAAGGCTTGCTGGCCGCTGCCACAAAGCGCTCCGAACGCTGGCGTAAAATTTTACTGGAGGCCTCGCAGCAATCCCGCCGATTGAGCGTTCCGCACCTGGAAGGACTGACCAAACCGGAATGCGCATTCGTTTCCTGCAAGAGCGGTGCCGGCGTGATGCTGTCAGAGCTGAGCACCGCCCACCCGCTCCGCGCTGTACTGGCAGGCCTCGCAGGCGCTAACGCGGTGATGACCATCGGCCCGGAAGGCGGATGGACCGACGCCGAATTCGCGGCCGCGGAGTCCGCCGGTTTCCGACAAGCATCCCTTGGCAAACTAATCCTCCGCACAGAAACCGCCGTAATCGCCGCGCTGGCCTCACTTAACTACGCCCTCAGCACCGACTGAGCACCGATCTCGCTTGCACGCTCTGCGCCACGCGGCGGACTGGGCCCCAAATGCCCAGGCGTTTGCACCGCGGCAGGGAAGTTAGGCAACGAAACGCCTAGCCATCCGAATCCTAGTAAGGGGCCGCAGCACCAAACCGCCGCGATTCCCGCACGCCGCAAATCGAATCTAGCGCACGCCGCAACGAGCATGTTATAAATACGAGGCCGCCCCATGCACAGCACCAACGAGAACCAACTCGCCACAGGCACCGTGCAAGAACCCTCCCCAGCGCCGTCGTGCTCGTGCAGCACCGAATCGGGGAGCAGGGAACTGTCGCCGCTCGCCTCCGGCAACGAACCGCAGCCGTCAAACTCGCTCCGCAACGAAGTCCGCGTCTGGACCCGCGACCTTTTGATTGCCATCGGCCTGGCCCTGGTCATCATCGTTTTTCTCTACCAGCCGGTTAAAGTCGAGGGCACCAGCATGGCGCCGCTGCTGTCCGACCAGGAGCGTATCTTCATAAACAAATTCATCTACCGCTTCACCGCCATCGAACGCGGCGACGTAGTGGTCTTCTGGTACCCGCTCGACCGCTCCAAGTCCTTCATCAAGCGCGTCATCGGCCTTCCGGGCGACACGCTGGAAATGCGCCAAGGCACGCTGTACGTGAATGGGAAGGTGGTCGCCGAGCCTTACGTCCCGCTGCGCTACGAAGATTTCAGCAATTTCGGTCCGGTAACTGTTGCCAGAGACAGCTACTTCGTTATGGGCGATCACCGCATCAGCTCGAACGACTCGCGCGTGTTCGGCGCGGTGGAAAATAAATTTATCTATGGGCGCGCCGTTTTCGCCTATTGGCCCGTCGACCATTTCGGTTCCCTGGCCATCACGGACGCGCAATCCAAATGACCGAGCTTAGAATGTCCCGGAACGGAGGCCACGCTGAACGAAGTTCAACACCGACCCGCGATTCTTGCGCTCGAAGACGGACGCGTCTTTAACGGCCGCGCAGCCGGCGCCATCACACGCCGCGGCGGCGAAGTCGTTTTTAATACCAGCCTCACCGGATATCAGGAAGTTTTCACCGATCCCAGTTACGCGGGCCAGATTGTCTGCCTCACCTATCCGCATATTGGAAATGTTGGCGCAAATCTTGACGACGAAGAAGCGCCGCGGCCGTATATTGAATCCTTGATCGTTCGGGAATTTTCGCAAATCTCCTCGAACTGGCGTTCCGCCGAAACGGCGCAGCTTTATCTGAATCGCCACAAAATCCCGGCCATCTGGGATATCGATACGCGCGCATTAGTTCGCCACATCCGGAACGTCGGCGCGCTGCGCGGCGTAGTCTCAACCGACGGCACTCCCGCCGAGCAACTCATCTTCGAAGCCAAGCAAATCCCCGCCATGGCCGGCCAGGAACTGGCAGGCCGCGTTTCTTGCAAAAAATCCTTCTCCTGGGACAAAGGCTCGATCGATCTAGCCACCGCGCCGTGGACCGAGCACATGGGCGCCGCCGCACACACGGAAGAAACCCGCAGGCATCGCGTCGTAGCCTACGACTACGGAATTAAACAAAACATTCTGCGCATGCTCGTCGATCACCACTGCGAAGTAGTTGTGGTCCCTGCGCAAACCTCCGCTGAAGACGTGCTGGCCATGGGCGCCGATGGCGTGTTTCTTTCCAACGGTCCCGGCGACCCCGAGCCCGTCCATTACGCCGTAGAGAATATCCGCAAACTGGCGGGAAAAACTCCCATCTTCGGCATCTGCCTCGGCCATCAGCTCTGCGGTCTCGCTCTCGGCGGCAAAACGTACAAACTAAAATTTGGCCACCACGGCTCGAATCACCCGGTCAAAAACCTTCTGGCCGAAAAAGTGGAAATCACCGCGCAGAACCACGGCTTCGTTGTCGATCCCGAATCCCTCCCATCCAGCGAGGTCGAAATTACGCACATAAATCTCAACGACGGCACCAACGAGGGCATGCGCCACAAATCGCTGCCGCTGTTCAGCGTGCAGTATCACCCGGAAGCCTCGCCCGGCCCGCACGATTCGCACTACCTGTTCACGCAGTTCACGAATTTGATGAAGGAGTTCCAGCGGTCCGGGAGCTCCGGTGAATGAAGATGTTGTTCCGCGCTCGTATCGTCGTGCCGGTCGTTCTGGCGCTATCGGCATTGGCATTGTTGGGCGAAACTCCTCCGCTCAACATCCGCACCATGCACAGGTTTCCTCAGGAAGAGCAGCGCAAGGAGCAAATGGAGCGCCTCGCCAGGAAATACGATCTCGCGAAGTACACCATTACGCGCGACATCGTCATCGATCGCGGCGCCATGAATCATTCCTCTCCCGTGCTCACGCTAAATCTGCGCTTCCTGGACAACGACGACCTCGCACTTTCCGCTTACGTGCACGAGCAAGGACACTGGCTGTTGATGGAGCGACATCGCGACGACAACCCCGCCCTGCTCGAAGACCTCGAGCAAACTTTTCCGGGCCTCGATTACCGCATGCCACAGGGCGACGGAGATCTGCGCAGCAGCTATTTCCATATCGCGGTGTGCATGCTGGAGTGGCAGGCCATGGAACAGTTGACGGGCGCGCAACGCGCGCAGAAAGTCATCGAGTGGAAACAGAAAGATTACTACACCGCGATTTATACCATTCTGCTGCAGCATCGGGAACAAGTCGAAAGCGTGCTGAGTCGCCACGCGGTGAAGTGGTGACCGCTAGACTCCGCACCACGCAATACGCAAAAATCACTTTGAGGCCAGATGCCTAAGCGCACCGACATTAAAAAAATCCTGATCATTGGTTCTGGCCCCATCGTCATCGGCCAAGCCTGCGAATTTGATTATTCCGGCGCGCAAGCTTGCAAAGCTCTGCGCGCGGAAGGCTACGAAGTGGTGCTGGTGAACTCCAACCCCGCCACCATTATGACCGACCCCGAGCTGGCACATCGCACGTACATCGAGCCGCTCACCAAGGAATATCTCGAGGAAATTATCGCGCGCGAGCGGCCCGATGCCTTGCTGCCCACCGTAGGCGGTCAAACCGCTCTAAATCTTGCCGTGGAACTCGCCGAAAGCGGCATCCTCGAAAAATATAAAGTAGAAATGATCGGCGCCAGTTTGCGCGCCATCAAAGTTGCCGAAGACCGCCTGTGGTTCAAGGATGCCTGCAAAAAACTGGGCCTCGAAGTGCCTAACTCCGCTCTGGTCAACAATGCTCAGGACGCGCTGCGTCTGTGCGACCAACTCGGCTTCCCGTTGGTAATCCGTCCGTCCTTCACCATGGGCGGCGCCGGCGGATCGATTGCCTACAATAAAGAGGAATTCGGCGAAGCCATCAATCACGCTTTGGACATAAGTCCGGTTCACGAAGCCCTGGTTGAAGAATCCGTATTGGGTTGGAAAGAATTCGAACTCGAAGTGATGCGCGACAAAAAGGATAATTTCGTCGTCATCTGCAGCATCGAAAATTTTGACCCCATGGGTGTGCATACCGGCGACTCCATCACGGTCGCACCTGCGCAAACGCTCACCGACAAGGAATATCAGCGCATGCGCGACGCCGCGGCCGCCATCATCCGCGAAGTTGGCGTAGAAACTGGCGGCTCCAACGTGCAGTTCGCCGTCAATCCCGAAAACGGCAAGATGACGGTCATCGAAATGAACCCACGCGTTTCCCGCAGCAGCGCCCTAGCCAGCAAAGCCACTGGTTTTCCGATCGCCAAAATCGCCGCGCGCCTCGCCGTTGGCATGACCCTCGACGAAATCCCCAACGACATCACCAAGAAAACTCCGGCATGCTTTGAACCCACCATCGACTACGTAGTCGTAAAAATTCCCAAATTTCAGTTCGAGAAATTTCCGGGCGCGGACAGCACCCTGGGAACGCAAATGAAATCCGTGGGCGAAGTCATGGCCATCGGGCGCACTTTCAAAGAAGCCCTGCAAAAAGCGGTCCGCTCCCTCGAACCAAGCACCCCATGGCGCGCTCCGCTCGAAACGCCCGACTCGTTACTGCGCGAAAAGCTGGCCACTCCGCGCCCCGACCGCATCCACTGGATACTCACCGCCGTCGAACGCGGCCTCCCCTCCCAAGAAATCTGCGATCTCACCAGCATCGATCCGTGGTTCATACACCAGATCGAAGAACTAACGGCGATGAATCGCCGCGCCGCCACGGTTACCGTGGAAACAGCTTCCAAGGATTTACTCCGGGAAGCCAAACGCAACGGCGCCAGCGATGAACACCTGGCGCAAATCTGGAAAACCACGCCAGCCGCCGTCCGTTTGCAACGCGCCCGTTATAATGTCGCCCCCGTTTTCAAACGCGTCGACACCTGCGCCGCCGAATTCGAATCCTTCACTCCATACATGTATTCCACTTACGAAGAAGAAGACGAATCCGATCCGCGCCCGGGCCCCAAAGTAATGATTCTCGGCAGCGGACCCAACCGCATCGGCCAAGGCATCGAATTCGATTATTGCTGCTGCCACGCGGCCTTCGCCCTGCGCGAGGACGGCTTCGAAACCATCATGGTGAATTGCAATCCGGAAACGGTGTCCACGGATTACGATACCTCCGACCGGTTATATTTCGAGCCTTTGACGCTCGAAGACGTGCTCGCCATTTTCGAAAAAGAAAAACCCCAAGGGGTAATCGTGCAATTCGGCGGTCAAACCCCTCTAAATCTTGCGCTCGAGCTAAAACGTAACGGTGTTCCGATCCTGGGCACCGCTCCGGAATCCATCGATCTCGCCGAGGATCGTCGCCGCTTCGGCCGCCTCCTCGACGAACTAAAGATCCCGCAGCCGCGCAACGGCACGGCCTTAATCCCTGAAGAAGCCGCGCGCGTAGCTGGCGAAATCGGCCTGCCGGTTCTAGTTCGCCCCAGCTACGTTCTCGGCGGCCGCGCCATGGTCATCGCCTATGATGTAAACACGGTCCAGGAATACGTCGCCCAAGCCGCGCTAATGGGCCCCGCAAAACCTGTCCTCATCGATCAATTTTTAGAAGAAGCCACCGAAGTAGACGTGGACGCTCTCGCCGATGGCACCGACGTAGTTATCGGCGGCATTATGGAACACATCGAAGAAGCCGGCGTCCATTCCGGCGACTCGTCCTGCGTCCTCCCGCCGGTAAGCCTCTCGCCGCGAATCATCGCTACGATCCGTGAATACACCAAGCGCCTCGCCATCGCTCTTAAAGTAGTCGGCCTGATGAACGTGCAATACGCCATCCAGCGCGACACCGTCTATGTGCTAGAAGTAAATCCCCGCGCCTCGCGCACGATCCCTTATGTCAGCAAAGCGACCGGCGTGCCACTGGCAAAAGTCGCTGCGCGCCTGATGACCGGAAAAAAACTGGCGAACATGAAACTGCCGCTGGTCCGCCACAACGGCGTTTCCGAAATCGCCGTCCACGATTTCTACGCGGTGAAATCTCCGGTTTTTCCCTTCAATAAATTTCGCGGTGTGGACACCATTCTCGGGCCGGAAATGCGCTCCACCGGAGAAGTCATGGGCACCTCAACTTCGTATGGTCTCGCCTTTGCCAAAGCACAGCTTGCCGCCGGACAAAAACTCCCTCGCTCCGGCACGATCTTCCTGAGCGTGAACGACCGCGACAAAAAACACGTCGGCCCGCTAGGCAAAGAACTAGCCACCCTCGGTTTCAAGCTAATGGCCACTCGCGGCACGGCGGCCGCGCTCGAGGCCGCCGGCGTCGAAAGCGAAGAAGTCTTTAAGGTCAACGAAGGCCGTCCCAACATCGTCGACCTCGTAAAAACCGCAAAAATCAATCTGGTCATCAACACTCCGCTAGGCCGCGAATCTTTCTACGACGAAAAATCCATCCGTCGCGCCGCCATTCGCTACAATATTCCCTGCATCACCACGCTCGCCGCGGCCCACGCCGCGTCTCTTGGAATTCGCGCGCTATTGGAACAAGGCACAGAGGTAGCCGCACTGCAGGACCTGCACCAGGGAAAAATCGCCGCATCCACCAGCCCCGCATCAGGAGACTAGCCATGGATTTCGCCGGAGTTTTCCCCGCGCTAACCACGCCGTACAGCGAAGACGGCTCCGTCTCGCTAAGCGATCTAAAACACAACGTCCTGCTCTACAACAAAACTGATCTAGCCGGGCTCGTAGCGCTGGGCTCAACGGGCGAATCCGTGCTGCTGACGCATGCCGAAAGGGAAGGCGTGCTAATCACAGTGAAAGAATTCGCCGCCAAAGAGAAAAAGTTAATTGCCGGATGCGGCGCCGAATCCACTGCCGAAACCATCGAACGCGTAAAACGCGCAGCAGAAATTGGTTATCACGCCGCGTTAGTCAAGACCCCGCACTACTACAAACCGTTCTACAAAACAGAAGCGCAGATTGCCCACTACAAACGCGTGGCAGATGCCTCGCCACTTCCGATCCTGCTCTACAGCGTCCCGCAATTCACCGGCGTAGCCCTGGAAGCGAGCGATGTGGCGACACTCTGCGAACATCCCAACATCGTCGGCATTAAAGACAGTTCCGGCAACGTGCAGCGCATCGCGGAAATGATTGCCGCCACTCCTCCGTCCTTCCAAATATTGGTGGGCGCCGCTGCCACAGTATTTCCGTGCCTGGCCATAGGCGCGCGGGGCTCCATTCTGGCTCTCGCTTGCGCGCTACCGGAGAAATGCGCGGCGATGTACCAACTCTATCGCGCCGGCCAATTTGATCTAGCCCGTGAACTGCAAACGGTCCTCGTCCGTGCCTCGAAAACCATCGTCTCCGAGCTAGGCATCGCCGGTGTTAAATTTGTAATGGACCAGCGCGGCTACCGTGGCGGCCACCCGCGTCTCCCGCTCCTCCCCCTCGAGGACTGGCACAAAAAACGCATCACGGCCCTCCTATCGACCATAGAACCCGCCTCCGTCGCCGCCTGCCACCCCTAAGACACGGCCAGTCTCCGAGCACAGCTCCGCATCGCCAAACTAGCGCTGCATCGCGAGCCCAGCCTCGGAGACGCGGATGCTGTTCTTGGCGTCCCACTTCCAGAAGCACACGCCGCGTCCCCATTCGAGCCAGGCACCGATTAACTCCCCAATGTAGACACCACGCCCCATTTGATGAGACGTTTCGCCTCGCGTAACATCTAACGGCTCATGGATTGTCGCCCCCTCCCCTTTCGCCAGCTCCCGCACCAACCCAAAATCTTTCTCGATTACTTGGATCATTTTTCGCGCGTAAAACAATTCTACATGCACGAACCCGCCATGAAGGCCGTCTTCCGCGAAGCCAAGTCTTTGAACTATCCACGTGAGCGGGCCCAAAAAGTGGCGGAGACTCTTCGCAAACAAAATCTCGCTTTCGGCAGCGATGCGGAAACGCAAAAAAATTTAGATCGCCTGGCAAACGGCGCCGCAGCCGTAGTCAGCGGCCAGCAAGTCGGTCTTTTCGGCGGCCCGTCCTATTCCATCTATAAGGCGCTGATGGCTGTTCAAGTCGCGCAAGAATTGACGCGAAAAGGCATCGATGCCGTCCCCGTCTTCTGGATGGCGACCGAGGATCACGACGTCGACGAAGTCCGCCACACCACCTGGTTTCACGACGGCCGCTCCACACGCTTTGAACTCCCCGTACCCGGCGATCCCGGCCAGCCCGTCGGGCGCATCGCGCTCGGTGCCGCAAGCGCGAATATTGTGCGCGAAGCTTCCGATTTACTCGAGCAGCAGGGCAGTTCGCTGCTCGCGCACATCCTGCGCGACAGCTACGGCGTGAACGAAACCTACGGCACCGCCTTCGCGAAAATGTTTGCCCGCGTCTTCGCCGGCCGTGGCCTGATCCTGCTCGACCCTCTAGATCCCGAACTCCATCGCATCGCCGCGCCAATTTATGCACGCGCCGCAGCCGAGCGCGCTGTGCTGAACGGAGCTCTGCTCCAGCGCGGTGAGGATCTTGAGAATGGTGGGTACGCCGCACAAGTTAAAGTCACCAGCAAAAGCACACTGCTTTTCTATATGGGCGACGGCTCGCGCCAGGTGGTAACGGCCACGGCGACGGGTTTTCAAGCCGGAGCGAAATCCTGGTCTCGCGAAGAATTCGCGCAGCTCGCCTCCACCGAGCCGGAAAATCTCAGCCCCAATGCGCTCTTTCGACCGGTAGTGCAAGATTTTTTGCTGCCGACCGCTGCTTACATCGGCGGTGCTGCGGAAATTTCTTACTTCGCTCAATCGGAAGTCATCTATCGCGATTTGTTGGGCCGCATGCCGGTGATGCTTCCGCGCGCGGGCTTTACGCTGGTGGACGTCAAAGGCGCCAAGCTGCTGCGCCAATACCATCTCACCGTCGAAGATGTGTGGCGCGGATCGCAGGCCCTCCGCCGTCTTCTCGAACGCGGCGCGGTTCCCAAAGCCCTCGCCGTAGAATTTGACCGTGAGCAAAAGCAAATCGTCCGCACCCTCACGCAGCTCGGCAAACAAATCGAAAAATTGGACCGCACGCTGCAAGGCTCCGTAAACACCGCGCAAAAGAAAATCACCTTTCAGCTCGACAAATTGCGCCGCAAAACTGGGCGGGCACAAGATCAAAAAAGCGCGTTGCTGGCCGCACACCAGCAATTCCTGGAAACCCTGCTGTATCCTCACCACGCACTGCAATCTCGTGAACTGGGTTTCCTGCCGTTTCTAGCGCGTTGGGGCAGCAGCGCCCTCGATGAACTACAGAAATGTTCCTCCGCAAAAAAACTCGGCCACCATTTCATAATTCAATGGCCGTAGCAGGCAGTTGTGGTGGCGCGTCTTCACATCGTGCCTTGCTCTCTCACCTGGCAATACAACGCCGATTTGAGGTAATTGTGCAATGTACACCCTGCACTTAAAAACCGACCGCCGCACACAGTTCGTAGATATCACCGAAAAGGTACAGGGGCTCGTGGCGAAATCCGGCGTTGCCGAGGGCACCTGCTATCTGTACGTCCCGCACACTACGGCGGCCGTTACCATCAACGAGCACGCCGATCCCGACGTAGCAAGCGATGTGGAGGGAATCTTTGATCGGCTCGTGCCACTGCGCGGACCGTACAAACACAGCGAAGGGAACTCCGATTCGCATATGAAATCAATTCTCGTCGGCGCCATGCAAACGATTTTCATCGAAGGCGGCAAACTCGCACTAGGGCGCTGGCAAGGAATTTTCTTTTGCGAGTTTGACGGCCCGCGGGATCGCAAGTTGTATGTAAAAATCCTCTTTGACGCCGGATGAGTGAATATCCGCGCTACCAACGGGTGTGCTAAAGTTTTCTCTTCCATGCGACCACTCGGGATCTACGTGCAGGTGCCTTTTTGCCAGACGAAGTGTACCTACTGCAATTTTCATACTGGCGTAGTGTCCCCGTCGCGTTTTGCCCCTTACGTGCGCGCCGTTTGCGGCGAAATTCGCCACCACGTCGCGTTGTACGCAAACGCCGAATTGCGCGTGGCGGAAGCGCTGGGCGACCTGACGGCAGATAGCGTGTACATTGGCGGTGGGACGCCAAGCCTGCTCGATCCGGTGCACATTGCCGACCTGCTCGCCGCGATGCGGGGCACGTTCGCATGGCATGCGCCAGAAATAACTCTCGAAGCCGATCCGGAAACCATCGAACCCGACAAAGCCGCGGCGTGGATTGCCGCCGGCGTAAATCGCGTCAGTTTCGGTTTGCAGTCGTTTGTGGACAAAGAGTTGATTGCGTCGGGGCGCATGCATCGCCGCGCGGACATATACCGCGCCGTCCCGATTCTGCGCGATGCGGGGATTCGCAATATCAGCTTCGACCTCATCGCCGGACTCCCGCACCAGACGGCCGCCAGTTGGCGGCAATCGCTGGATGAACTTGCGAATCTGCAGCCGGAACATGTTTCGGTGTATCTGCTGGAAATCGACGAAGGGAGCCGGCTCGGCCTCGAAGTTTTGCAAGGGGGCGCGCGTTACAGTGCCCGCGACATCCCCGCCGAAGACGACATGGCCAGTTTTTACGAAATGGCGCAGGGGCATCTGCGCGCCGAGGGTTATCACCACTACGAAATATCCAATTGGGCCAAGCCGGGATACGAATCGCGGCACAATTTAAAATATTGGCGGCGCGAAACGTATCTGGGTTTCGGCGCTGGCGCACACTCCTTCGTTGGGGGAAATCGGTGGGCCAATGCGCACGACGCGGCCGGCTACGTGAAAGCTCTGGAGGAATCGCGCCTGCCAATCGAGGAACACGAAATTCTGTCTGCCGAACGTGCGCTTGAAGAAGAGTTGTTTCTCGGTTTGCGGCAGCTCGACGGTATCGACGTGGCGAAAATTGAACGCGAGTACAGCGTGCAACTGGCATCGCGATTCGATCCACTGGCGAAACAGGGTTTACTGGAACGTAGTGGAGATGTTGTCCGGCTCGCGCCGCGACGTTTAAGCGTATCGAACGAAGTTTTTGTCGAACTGATGCGTTGAGCGCAACGCGCAAACTCCGAGGAACGGTGCAGGGGATCGCATGAGCGCAAAAACAATGGAAACCGATACGGTGCGAGGACTCGCGCAGCAAGCACTGCAAAAAGCGGTGGATCTGCGCAGCGATACGCTGACGCGGCCGACCCTGGAAATGCGCGAGGCCATGGCCAACGCTGAAGTCGGCGACGACGTTTACGGCGAAGATCCCACAATCAATAAATTGGAGAAGCGCGCGGCTGAAATCTTTGGCAAAGAAGCGGCGCTGTTTGTTCCCACCGGATGCATGGGGAACTTGATTGCCATAAAAACGTGGACGCACCACGGCGACGAGGTGATTTGCGATGAACGCAGCCACGTAAATTTGTACGAACTGGCGTCCATGTCCGCGATTGCGGGTTGCATGCCGCGGATCGCGTGTGGCGAAGACGGCATTCTCAATTGGAAACTGATTGAGGCGGTGATTCGTCCGAAAATTTATTACGATTCGCAAACGGCCCTGGTGTGTCTAGAAAACTCGCACAACATGGCCGGAGGCATGCTGTATACGGCGGCGCAAATTGCCGATATTTGCGAACAGGCCCACGGCGTTGGATTGAAGGTGCATCTTGACGGCGCGCGGATTTTTAATGCGTCCGTCGCGCTGGAGGAAAACGTTGCGGAACTGACGCGAAAAGTCGACTCCGTAATGTTTTGCCTGTCCAAGGGATTGGGTGCCCCGGTTGGGTCGATGATCGCAGGCTCGCGCGAATTTATTGACAAGGGGCGCGTATACCGAAAAATGTTCGGCGGCGGAATGCGCCAGGCGGGCGTGCTCGCGGCCGCGGGATTGATCGCGCTGGAAAAATCTCCATCGCGGCTGCACGTCGACCATGAACATGCGAAATTGCTTGCGGAGGCGGTGGCGAGTACTCGGGGGCTGCGGATCGACGCGAGCAAAGTGCGCACCAATATTGTGATTTTTGATTGTTCGCAGACAGGAAAGACTGCCGTGGAGTTCTGCGACGCGCTGGCCGTGCGTGGTGTTTTGGCGCAGGACACGGCGCTGCGTTCCGTGCGATTTGTGACGCACTGCGACGTGGGCCGCGCGGGGATTGAGAAAGCGATTGTGGTGTTGCGGGAAGTGAGCAGTGAAATCACAAGGTAGAAGCAGTAACAAGTGAATGAAGGGGTGGCGTGACGCCACGGAGTGCTGAGGAGCCGGGGACGAAAACAGCGGCTCACGCGAAGCCCTTTTGAGCGCATGCAGGAAGATGCCCGGGCGAATGCAGTGTTTCCCTGATGGCAACTGAATAATTTAGATGCGACGATTAAGTCCTCTCGTAAATCACGGCGCGGCTGCGCGGAACGGCGCCGGAATAGATGCCGGAATAAATAAGGAGATGCACATGCCGATTTTGACGTGGGTTGCGCTTGGTTTGATCGCTGGTTTCGTTGGAAGCAAAGTGGTTAACAAAACCGGAGAGGGTGTGCTGCTGGACATTGTGCTTGGGATTGTAGGAGCGGTAGTGGGCGGTTGGCTGTTCAATACCTTCGGGCATTCCGGAGTTAGCGGACTGAACTTATACAGCGTCATGGTGGCGGTGGTTGGCGCGATTGTCGTGCTGGTGGTTTATCACGCGCTCATCGGTGGGACGCGACGACGGTTCGTTTGAGTTTGAGCCGAGCGGGGCGAGATTTGCGATTGCGCTGAAGGGCGCGAAGCGGTGTGGAAATGCTGTTGTTCGACGATCTTGGGCGAATCCTCTTCAGGGGGTTCGCCCTTTTTTATTTGGCGGGGCACTGCGGCATTCATTTGATCGATGAAAAGCCGCATGGCTCCAGGCCAGTCGCCCCGCGCTACAAGGCGCTAGCGGAGAAGGTCTTCAATGGTTACGCGAGCGTCGGTTTTGGCGTCGCGATATTTTACGATGACGGCGCATTGCAGGCTTAACTTCCATTTGGCAGCGCGTTCGTTGGAGATGGCTCGTGAGCCGGGGACTACGATGGCGGCTTCGGGAATGATCAGCGGGGTGGAGTCTGCGGCGGTGTAGATTTCGTCGCGGACGAGATCATAGACGGGAATGGAGCGATTGAGGATAGTGCCGGTGCCGAGAACGGCGCGGTGCTTAACGATGGTGCCTTCGTAGACGCCGGAGTTGCCGCCGATCATTACGTCGTCTTCGATGATGACGGGGAGGGCGCCGATGGGTTCGAGGACGCCGCCGATTTGTGCCGCGGCGGAGATGTGACAGTTTTGCCCGATTTGCGCGCAGGAGCCGACTAGAGCGTGGGAATCGATCATGGTATTTTCGCCGATGTACGCGCCGACATTGACGAACATGGGTGGCATACAGATTACGCCGCGGGCGATGAAGCTGCCGTCGCGGATGCTGGAGCCGCCGGGAACGATGCGGACGCCGTCGGAGGCGGTGATTCGGCGCGGCGGGTAGGTGGACTTGTCGAAGAATGGCTGCTTCCGCGTGTCGAGAGACATGTCCGTGATTTGGCCCATGCGGAAGCCGAGGAGAATGCCCTTTTTTACCCACGGCTCGGCGCGCCAGCCGCCAGGTGCTGAAGGGTCCGAACTGGCGGCACGGATTTCTCCGCGGTTCAAAGCTTGTTTGAATTTTTGGAAGAGCGCGAAATGTTCTTCCGTGTAGATCGGCGGCGGACCGTCGAAGAGCGTTTCAATTTGCGTATGCAACGTTTGCTCTTTCAGTCGGAACTCCTTCGGTCGGGACGGTTTCCACTTGCGCGCCTTGCGCCTCCTCGGAATGGAGAAGCCCCAGCGATTCTAGTGCGCTGCGAATGCGCGCCAGGTTCGCGGGCTGCGGCGCAACGAGAGGCAAGCGCCACGTTGGTTCGAGCAAATTCATTTCCGCCATGGCGGCCTTCACGGGGCCGGGATTAGATTCCACAAAGTTGATTTCCATCAGCGGATGATAGCGACGGTGAATCTCGCGGGCTTCGGTGAACTGGCCGGCGAGCGCGAAGCGTACCATGCGGGACATTTCCGCGGGAATTTCGTTGGAGACCACAGAAATAACGCCGCGTCCGCCGAGCGCGATGAGCGGCAGGGCGATAGCGTCGTCGCCGGAAAGCACCGCGAAATCGCCGGAGACTTGGTTGAGGATAGCGGCCATTTGCGAAATGTTTCCCGAGGCTTCCTTGATGCCGACGATATTGGGAATTTGCGAAAGCCGCGCGACAGTCGCCGGCTCGATGTTCACGCCGGTACGGCCTTGCACGCTGTACAAGATAATTGGCAGTTCCGTCGCGTCGGCGATGGCCTGGAAATGCTGGCAGAGGCCTTCCTGCGTGGGCTTGTTGTAGTAGGGAGTGACGGAGAGCAGGCCGTCGACGCCCAGGGAGGCAAGTTCGCGCGCCAAAGAAATGACTTCGGCGGTGTTGTAGCCGCCAGCGCCTGCGAGCACCGGAACTCGGCCGCGGGATTCGTTGACGGTGATCTCCACTACACGGAGATGTTCTTCGTGAGTAAGGGTGGGGCTTTCGCCGGTGGTGCCGCAAGGGACGAGAAAATCGACACCGGCAGCGATCTGACGCTTCACGAGTTTGCGTAGCGTGGCTTCATCGAGCGAGCCGTCACGGTGGAATGGAGTTACGAGTGCAGTGCCTGTGCCGGTGAACATTTTCTTGCTCCTTCGTATTACGTTTTTCCTTCCTGGGCCACGACTGGCGAAGACCGCGCTAGTTCAGCTCGCCCAGGATGTTGCGAAATTCGTGTACGCCTGTTTTTGTGGCGATCCACTGCGCGGCACGCAAGGCTCCGCGTGCAAAACCTGCGCGACTGCGCGCGGTGTGACGCAGCGTGATGGTGTCGGCGGCGGAGTCGAAGCCGATTTCGTGGGTTCCGGGATGCGTGCCGGCGCGGTTGGAAGATAGCGTTAAGGTGCGCGCGTAGCCGCTGTCGCGGATTTGCTGAGCGAGGGCGTTGAGCGTGCCGCTGGTCGCATCTTTTTTTGCGGAGTGATGAATTTCCCAGCCCCAGGCTTCGTATTCGGGATGTTTGGCAAACGATGCGGCGGCGGTGGCGACGGCTTGCATGAAAAGATTTACGCCGACAGAGAAATTGGCGCCGTAGAGCAGGGCAGTGTTCGCGGATGCGACGGCGGCACGCACCTCTGAAAGCTGGGCGAGCCAACCGGTCGTGCCGCAAACGGTGTTGACGCCCAAGGCCGCGAGATTTGCCAGATTCGCCGGCGCCGCGGCGGGCGTGCTGAATTCGATGGCGACGCGGGCGCCTTCAAGCGATTGCGTCGAGAGCGTAGCAATATTCGCGAAGTTGAATTTCGCGCGAACGGTGAAGCCGTACTCCGGCGCGAGTTGTTCGACGAGCCGGCCCATTTTGCCGTAACCGACGATGGCTAGTCCGGCGCTCAGCCCGGTGCTCATGACGGCACTCCGCCGGTTAGCAGTTGGCGGACCATTCGCGCGTAAATGTTCACAGCGTCGGTCAAATCTTTTTTGGCGATGCGTTCTTCAGCGGTGTGGGCCACGTGAATGCTGCCCGGACCGATGAGCAGCGGGCGACCCCAGGTACCGTTGAAAATGGGAATGTCGGTGGTGAAAGCGACCACCGTGGTGGGCAATCCGTCGAGGGCTTGAAGGTGGACAGCGGCGCTGTAGTGTACTTCGCGGGCTTCCACGCGATTTACCGAGAGGCGTTGCACTTCGTTGCGCAGGAAAGAGGGATCGCCAACGATGCGAAACATGATTTCTGCCTGGGCCTGATCGGCGATTACATTTGGCGCGCGGCCGCCGGAGATGGTACCGACATTTAAGGTGGAGGCGCCGAGAATGGCATCGTGCGAAAGCGGCACATTGCGGATATCGTGCAAAACATCCAGCAGCGCGTGGATCGCCGAATGGCCCAGCTCCGGATAGGCGGAATGGGCGAGCTTGCCGCGGGCGACTAATTCGTAGCGCAACGCGCCCTTGGAGCCGAGTGCGAGGAGATTTTCCGTGGGCTCGCCGTTGATGAGGAATTGCGAGCCACGCGGCGCATTCGCTGCCGCGCGCGCGCCGGCCGAATCGCGTTCTTCGCCGACGACGAAGAGGAGCGCGAAATTGCGGATGTTTTCGTCAAGCAACATTTCCGCAGCGGCGATCATGGCGGCGATGATGCCTTTGGCGTCGCAGGCGCCGCGGCCGTAGATATGGGAGTTATCTTCGCGAGAAGGGAAGAACGGTGGCACGGTATCCATGTGCGTAGAGAGCGTGACGATGGGATCGCCAAAAGTGATCAGAATATTGTCGCGCCCCTGCGCCGCGAGCATGCGTTCGATTTTTCCGTTGCGCGCGGTGGCCAATGCGCGCAGATGGGCGAAAAGATAGTCGGCGATGGGGGCTTCCCGGCCGGTGGTCGAATCAAGATCGACGAGCGCGCGCGTTAGCGTGAATACATTCATAAGAATAATTTTTCTCTTGGAAGCGAAACAGAAAGGAAGGTAACGCGAAGAGCAAAACGCGATTGCCGCCTCTCGATAGCGCTCCACCCCGGTCCTGCGCCCGTGAGACGGGCAACAGCGGGATGACAGTGAACAAGCTTTTCAGCCTGAACCCCAGCAGCGGCGATTTCAGCTATCGCTGCGACTTCGGCGGACAGCAGCAACACCCTTTTTGCGCGGGACTCCGAAGCGAATCGGAATGGCGTACCGCGCTACTCATGGCATCCGCACCTCTACCAAGTACGCTTTCAGCGTATAGGAGACCCGCACATTCTGTCAACGGATCTGATTCCAAAAGAAAGAACGAATGCGCGGTATTATCTGAAATAGAGGAGGACAGCATTAAGAATGTTTTTTGATCTACAACCCATTTTGGAAGGCGAGCTTCTGCGGCTGCGACCGCTTCGACCAGAAGATTGGGATGGCCTATATGCGGTGGCTTCCGATCCGCTCATTTGGGAACAACATCCCGCTAGGGACCGTTGCGAGGAAGACGTTTTCAAGGGATTTTTCCGCGAGGCCCTGGAATCGGGTGGAGCATTGGTCGTAATTGATTCCAAGGATAGCCGGGTCATCGGGTCGTCGCGATTCCACCGATACGACGAAGAAAAAAGCGAGATCGAAATCGGCTGGACGTTCTTGGCCAGGTCCCACTGGGGAGGCATCTACAATAAGGAAATGAAACAGCTCATGCTCCGGCACGCCTTCAGATTCGTGAATAGCGTTATTTTTCTTGTTGGCCCGCAGAATTTGCGCTCGCAGCGAGCCATGGAAAAAACAGGTGGAGTCCGTGTGGGCTCAAGGACCGACGGAAACGGGCGGGATAGTTTTGTCTATCGAATCGCGGCTCCGATTGGCACAGCAAAAGCGGAGGCGCTCACCTGACCAGGCGCAGCCATTCTTCTGAGTCGTTCCGGACCGCGGACTATGGATTGCCCACATTGGAAATCGTGGCGGTCGTTCCGTCGAATTTGGTCAAATGGACGACGAACGGCTCGTTGTAGGTCCTGGCTTTTTCCCGGAGGATACTGAGTGCGACCGCCTCTCCGAGTAGCAACGAGGTGTCGCTGTCGCTGCGCCAGTGAATCCCGGCGTGGATGCCATGGCCGAAGCTGACGTTGTGGCCGAGTTTGTTCAGTTCTCCGTTCACCGTCAATTCTCCCGCATCCGATCCCGTGTACGGTATCAGCGACAAGCCGTCGTCCGTGGCTACCACCGGATCCGGAATCACGAAGGTGCCGTCGAAGAAGAACTTCAGCACCGTGATACATGCTCCGCCCACCGTGCCGTGCCCGGTTGGATAGGATGGATGTGCCGGTGAACCTTCAGGAAATGCCAGCGGAAGTACATACGATCCATACTTGGCGAAGCTCTGTTGCAGTGCCACCGAGTTTAGGACCACGTTGCTGGGCTTCACGTCGGTGAAGGCGCCCTGTCCCGTCTTGATCAAATGCACGATTCCGCCAAGCGCTTCCGGTCGCGGACGGAGATGCACAAACCACTTCTGGTACCACACCGCGTTCAAGGCCTTGGTGGCTACCTCGCCGATGGTGGCCGCAAAGTCCGGTCCCCCAAACGTGCCGAAGCCATTCTGCACCGTGGACTTCGCGTAGGGATTGCCGGGATTCACTGGGGCTCCGCCGGAAGAAAAACTGCCGGGTGGCTCGGCGTTGATGCCGGCAAGCATTAGGAACGCGGTGAAGTACGACTGATAGAGTACGTCTACGTGGGTATAAGCCGCGAAATCCCGGCCGTCGCGCCGGTAACGCAATTGCGGGTCGACTTGATTCCGCTTGCCGGTGTCCACGCCGTTCTGGATGTCCAGCCATTCGCTGAAGGTCGTTCCATAGTCTATGTTGGGCAGGTAGGTTAACAGTTGTTGGCCCATGGGCTGGGCGCCAAAGTACGACGGCTGGATAAAGAACTGCGAAGTGTACGGCCCCAGAGTTTCCCCTGGGAAGCCCCCGCGGAATAACAGATTAGGGGTGACTTGTCCCGTGCTGGTTCGCGGTCCCATGTAAGAAGGCTGTGAACCAATCTCCGCTGCGGCGGCTGCGGCCATCGCGTTGGTACCATAATCGGTGAACGCTACATCGCGCAGAAGCGACGCCCAGTAGTGTTCCACCAGCTCGGTGGCGGTCTGATCACTGGCTATCGGGGGAGCGGGGGGGACTTGTGGCTGGCCAAACTGTGCATTATCCGGTGCTTCCAAGTCGAAAGCCAGTCCACCTTGCGGGCCGTTTAACGTTCGTGTGCCGCCGAGAATAATCTCTTCGAATTGGGAGAATTTGCCGCCGGCCAGCGCGGTTTCAAAGCTGTTGAAGGAGGCTGCGGTTACTCGCCCGTATTGGTCGTGTACCAGCGGTTTGCTATAGGTCCCTCCGTGGTCGGGATAGAGCGCTTGGTCGCCGTTGTTTACATTTTTCGCCGGGCCAAACAGCGCGTCCGTGGTTGCCTCGGTGACTCGGAGTTCGAACGCTTTGACGATCCTCGGATGGCTCACACCGGAAGGTCCCGCAGCCGGTGAGGAATTAGAATTGACGGATTGGGCGGAAGCCACGGACGGCGCCGCGATCGCACCCGCCGCAAGACCCGCCGCTACACCTACTTGGCCTAGGAATTGCCTCCGACTCGAGCCTTTCGGAGCCTTTCCGTGTGTCGACGTCTTTAGGTCGTGTCCCTGAAACACACCATTCTTCTCTTCGCTCATGCGAGTTCTCCTCATCGACAAGTTTTCCAGCAGAGAGCCGGGAGCCGGACACTGGAGAAAGCAGGGGAGGAACGCCTGGGAAGCGAATTTAGGGGCGCGGTGGGAGAACGGAACGGCTAATCCTGCGGCGCTATTCGGTTCCCGAGGAATTCAAAACTCCGCCGGTTGGCGCGCAGCCTAGCCCGCTGGCGAAGCGAAGTCAACTGCAAAATCGGTCACATTATATAAATATATATTATAAGATAATATTAGACTGTTTCACACATAGAGATTGACAAGAGGTTAGGTTTGCGCGCGGTGTTAGTTTTGCAGGCATCTTCTTTTCTATTTACGAACCGTGAGGTTCACCTCTCCTCCAATCCGGCTCCATTCGAATGGTGGGGTGGGAATTCCAGTTACCTTCGTCGTTCTTCGAGTTGGGCGAGGAGTTCGCAGAAGACGCCGTTGGTCCAGCCGAAGCCGATTTCGTTTTGGCTGTAGCCCACGCGGATGCGGGTAGCGGAACTGCGGGTGACTACATTGTATTTTTCGCGGATGGTGTGATCTTTTTCGTAATTTTGTACCACCATGGTCAGGAAATTTTCGGCGATGCGGTTCGCTTCAACGTTGAAACGATAGCGGACCAGGCCTTCGACGGCCAGGAGTTGGATGGGAGCCCAGCCGTACGGGAAGTCCCACTGGGCTTCGGATTCGCGCGTGCTCATGGCCAGACCGCCGGGTTGCTCGAACATGGCGAGATTTTTTACCACGCGAGCGGATTGTCCTTCGGAGGCGGCGCCGACCCACAGCGGGTAGAACGTGGTGGCGTATTCGTAGGTGGACGGGGCGTTCTTGACGGCATTGTAGTCGAAATAGAGACCCAACTCTTCGTTCCAGAGAAATTTGTTGATGAGCTGCTGGCGGTGCGCGGCTTTGGATTTCCATTCCTCGGCGCGTTCGGGTTTGCCGAGGATTTCGCTCATGGCGGCCAGGTCCATTTCTGTTTTGTAGAGCAGGGAATTGAGGCACACGGGAGCGAAGTGGTGGGTCTGGCCGCTGAAGCTGCCGAAGCGGAAGGAGACGTCGAAGCCGGATTCGCGCATGCTGCGGTCGCCCTTATAAAAGTCGGAGGTGAGGGCCAGGCGATGGACTTCTTCGGATTGTTCCGGATGGCCTTCGGGCGAGGTGCGCTCGTGGCCGAAAAAGGGAAAGATCGGGCCGGCGACGTTAGTAGCGGGATCGTGGCCGTTCATGCGAATTACGTTGTCGGCATCCTGCCCGTCGTGAATCAGGAAAAAATGGGCGATGCCTCGGTAGTAATCGTTGGGGTTGCCCATGATTTCAGGCACGGGGCCGTCGCCGTGATCGAAATACCGTGAGAGTCCGGTGTCTCCGACAAGATGCGGCGGATTGGCCCACTGTTCATGGTCGCGTGCGGCGTAAGCGTAGCCGCGCTCGAGCCAAGCAAGGTCGGGGCCGCCCGAGGATTTGTCCGCGTGGAAAAGGGCCAGGACCATAGAGGTTAGAAATGGCGGTTGAGAGCGGGTGAGATAGTAGGTGCGATTGGCGTTCAGGATGCTGCCATAGTGATCGAGTTCAAAAAAGAAATTCTCGACCATGCCCTTGGCGAGGGCGATGCGCTGGTCACGCAGCAAACCGAGGATAATAAAATAACTGTCCCAGCCGTACATCTCGTTGAATTGGCCGCCTGGGACCACGTAGGGATGCTCGAGATAAAGTAGGCCTTCGTTCTTGATCTTGGCCAAGTCGACTTCGTCGGGAATGGTGATTAACTGGGGGAGACGGCGGACATCGAGGCGATAACGCTGTTGTAGCTCGCTGATAGCCGCAGGCGCGGGCAATTCGGCGGGCAGATAGAGGATAGGTTCGTCGTCCGTTTTAGGATCGCGGTAGGATTCCCACCGCGCAAGGGTGCGGGTGAGCGAGTCCCAGCTCTTGGTAATGAATTGGCGAGTTTCGGTGAAATCAGTTTTGGTGTCGGGCATTTCCGCAGTGCTGGACTCCCCGCTGGCACCAGGCTAAAACGGCCGATTCAATAGTAGACGACAGCGCTATAGCGGGGCGCCGCCGGAAGAGTTTCGCGTATTTACACGCGGCCGAGGAGAAGTAAAATCAGCAGCACCAAAACAACGAGGCCCAAACCGCCGCTCGGAAAATAGCCCCAACTACGACTGTGATTCCAACTGGGGAAAGCGCCGACAGCCATCAAGAGGAGGATGACGAGTAACACGGTGATCATGGAGTAGCTCCTTAAAATACACGATGTGATGACGGATTATTAAAACGCAACTTCGCGTTTCGGAGTATCGGTGAAAGTGTGTACGTTTTAAACGAGAGGGATGTAGGAGTTTTCTTAAGTGAGAGATATTCTGCTCAAACCGCACGCAGATCCCTTGAATGTACGGACGAAATCCGGAGCGCGCGCGGTGCCGCCTGGGCGCGCATCTGCAACGGACGCGGCATGTCGGGCGAAGTCTACAAGGGCAGGTCGGCGGGACGGGAAGTGGTCTAATAAACCAATGTCATGGGAAAATACAGGGATGATGGTATTCGTCTTGCAGTGTGCTCCCAGTATCGTTTTAACAGGAGGGTTATGAATCTACGAATCCTTGTAGCGGACGATCACGACATTATGCGCCGGGGGCTCAAGTCGCTACTGACCGCCAAGGCCGGGTGGGAGGTTTGTGCGGAAGCAAAGACGGGCCGGGAAGCAGTGGCTCTCTCGGAGCAGCACAAACCCGACGTGGTGGTCATGGACGTGAGTATGCCGGATTTGAACGGGTTGGAGGCGGCACGGCGGATTCGCAAAGCGCTACCGAGAACCGAGATAGTTATTTTGACGCTGCACTTTTCGGATCAACTGGTCCACGACATTGTGGAGACCGGGGCACGGGCGTACATCATGAAGTCGGACGCGGATCGGGATTTGGTCGCGGCCGTGGATGCGGTGTCGAACCGGCGGTCGTTTTTTACACCAAGGGCAGCGGAGATGCTGCTGAATGGATTTCGCAAGCAAGCGACGCCGAATGCGGCGCCCACGGAGTATCGCAGCCGGCTGACGTCGCGGGAACGCGAGATCACGCAACTGCTGGCGGAAGGCAAGAGCAGTAAGGAAGTCGCGGTGGCACTGAACATCAGCGTGAAGACGGCGGAGACGCATCGCGCGAACATCATGAGGAAGCTGGAACTGCACTCGGTGAGCGAGTTAGTACGCTATGCGGTGAAGAATCAGATCATCGAGGCGTAGCGTAAAGCAGTTGTATGGGAATGGAAGGTAGCTAGCGTGTTGCCAACGCGAGGTTTCTTGAGTTTCTGCGGAAATGCTGGCTCCCCTGCCCAAGTGGAAGAACGGGCGGCCAGCCATGCCTAAAGTGTTCATTGTTGACGATCACGCGTTCATCCGGCGGGGCGTCCAAGGAATATTGAAGGGGTCCGCGGAGTGGGAACTGTGCGGGGAGGCAGACAACGGTAACGATGCGGTGCGGCTGGCGGGAGAGTTAAAACCCGATGCCATCGTGATGGACGTGTCGATGCCCGGCATGAACGGGTTGGAAGCCACGCGGGCGATTCGTAAGGCTGACCCGGACGTTAAAATCGTGCTGCTGACGCTGCACGAGTCTTCGGAGTTGGTGCGCAACGCGTTTCAGGCCGGAGTGAATGGCTATTTACTGAAGACCGATGCGGAACAAGAGTTGGTGCGGGCGCTGCGTGCAGTCCTGGAGCAAGGCAAGTATGTCAGCCCGCGAATCGATAGCGCGGTGGCGAAAGCGGTTGGGCAGGAAAAGAGCCTAAACGGCGGCGGAGCGAAGGACCAAGGGGCGGGAAGATCCTGAAGCGATTGACGGAGGATCAAGGCAGGCACGGAATCGGCGGCCAAACATGGTCCCTGGCAAGCAAAACGGAAATAAACTAGCGACGGAGGTGCGGACCATGAAGGATTCGGGAACGGTTCTGGTGGCGTTTCTTACGGGAGTGGCGGTGGGAGCGGGAGTGGCCTTGCTGTTTGCGCCGCAGTCTGGTGAGGATACGCGGGAGTGGATCAGTGATACGGTGGAGGACGAGGCCTACCGGTTGCGCCGGAAGGCGAAGAGGTCTCTGGATCAGGTGCAGGATGTGCTGGAAAAAGGCGAGCAGACGGTAACTAGGGTGCTTAAGACGGGGAAAACGGCCTTGGATACTTTGGCGGCCAAGCTGGACTCCTAGTTATTTTGTCGATGGCCAGAAAAGTTTGTTAGCCAAAAAACGCGAGAATCGGGGAGATGATGGCGGAAAATCACGGCAAGGACGAAGGCAAGGGCAAGGGTACGATTACGCGAGAAGGGCTAATCGCGAATTTGAATGAGGACCTGGCGAGGGAGTTCCAGGCCATCATTGCATACGTCGTGTATTCACAGACGCTGAAGGGTGCGGAATACATGAACATCGCTGGTGAGCTGGAAAAGCACGCCGGGGAAGAGTTGCAGCACGCGATCAAGATTGCCAACCAGATTGATTACCTGGGCGGCGAACCGACGGTGACGCCGAAAGCGGTGAAGCAGACGGACGATAACAAAGACATGTTGAAGGCGGACCTAAACAACGAGAACGAGACGGTGCGGAATTACCGGGCGCGTGTGCGGCAGTGTGATGAGTTGGGCGAATTTGCCATGGCCGAAGTGATTCGAGAGATTTTGGTCCAGGAACAGGATCACCAGATTGCTTTGGCAACGGCGCTGGGAATCGATGTGCCGAATACCAGCGAAAGCCGTTCAGAAAAGAAATAATCGGTTACCACGAGCGAATTGGGCGCGAATGCCTTGCAGGCATTCGCGCTCTTTTTTTTCGTCAACTTCTGCAACAAGGATCTTAGGAAGCTCGGGTCCGAGGGGCCTGAGGGCCGAAATTCGGGTTGTGGCGGTTGGCTCCGGCTGCTCCCGTCCTAAGCTTTGGCCGGATGCATGGATTCCGAAAGTTTGATAAGCCGCTGGCGGCATCGCACCGGCTTCAGTCGGTGGCAAAGGATGCCCGCCTCAGAAGGCGGCGGCTGCGGGTGCGCTGGGTTCTTTAGCGAGCGAGAGCAATTGATTGCGCATGCGGACGCGGGCGCGGAAGATCCTGGATTTTACAGTTTCCACAGTGATGCCCATGGCGCGAGCCAGCTCGCGGTTAGTCCAGCCTTCGGCCTTGTGGAGGATGAAGGTGTCGCGCAGGGAGGGATGCAGGCCGTAGAAGGCTTTGGCGGTGAGTTCTTTGGCGATGTACGCACGTTCAGGATTGGGTCGGTGGTCTTCAACGTCCGGGGTCATGGGTTCATCGGTGTCCGGCCGGAAAACTTCCAGAGTTTTGGCGGTACGGTCGGATTGAGCTTTGCGGAGCTTCATTAGGGATTCATTAATAGCAATGCGCACCAGCCAGGTGGAGAAGCGGGAATTGCCCTCGAATTGGCGGATGTTGTTGAAGGCCTTGCACAGGACGTTTTGCACATTATCCTCCGCATCTTCGTGGTTTTTGAGCATGCGCAGGGAGACCCCGTAGATTTGCTGGGAGTGACGGCGTACGAGTTCGGAGAAGGCATCGGTGCTGCCAGAGCGGGCCCGGGCGATCAGCGCGGTTTCTTCGTTCTGGGGATATGGTTTCTCCATGACGGGTGCGGCTCCTCAAAAAAGTGATTTGACCTAAGTGACCTAAGTGGATGTGCAACCATCCACGGCTTCCGGGCTCGAGGTGTACGCGAATCCGGGCGCAGATTCGGAGTGTCGAGCGCGTTCCCGGCGTCGAGAACGTAGGTAAAGGTATAAGCGGTGGAGGGGGATGGAACAATACACGGGAGTGTGTATAGACGCGATGCGAATTTCTTAGGAACGGGGGCGGGCAAAGCGATGATGAGGAAAGATTTACCCGGAGCGCACAGAAATTTCGCGTGGAGTCAACTGGGGTGCGGTCGTAAGTGCAGTAGATTCAACGAAGAAGGCATGGCGAACGAAGTGCAAGTTTGAAACATAGAGCGAATCTGGTGTGTTGGGAGGTAGAAAGATGAGTTATCGCGATGCGGGCATACAGTTAGTGGCTGTTGTCGGCCTGCTGGCTCTGGTAGTGGTCGCGTTGACGTTTGGATCTGCCGAAGCACTGGCGACGTTTACGCGGTATTTCTGTACTGCGGCGGTTGGTGTCTTTGCGGTGGCGTCTACGTTGGGCTTGGCGACGCGCCTGCGCGCTTAAGGCGATTATATTTTGGCTCAGCGCTGTGCGCATAGGGTCTTGCCGGTATTGTTCCGTATTATCTCCTGTGATGTAGTCGCGTTCGCAAGACACCTATGAGGCAAAGTGTGCGCATTGGGTCTGTCCAATGGTGAGCACTGGCCTCGACGTGTACAATGAAGGCCATTTCGCGTCGCTAAGCGTCTAAAGTAAAGTTCATCCTATCGTGGCCGTGACCTCCGAAGCCGCTCAAAACAATTTCCAGAATGCCTGGGGGAAGCGCCTGCAGGCGCTGAAAAATATTCCTCCGGTATTAAAAATCATTTGGCAGTCGAGTCCTGCCGTAGTTAGCGCCGAGTTGGCGCTGCGGGCTATTGTGGCCGTGGTGCCCGTGGGGTTGCTGGCCGTCACGCGGCTGATTATCGATGCGGTGGTGGGGCACGTGGCCCGGGGGGCTGCGCTTCGGCACGACTTTTGGTGGCTGGTGGGAGCGGAGTTCGCACTCGCTTCGCTATCGACGATTTTGAATCGCATCGTGGATTTTTGCGACACGCTGTTGGCGGATAAGTTTGCGCGGCACATCAGCATTCGAATCATGGAGCACGCCTCGCGGCTGGATCTGTTTTGCTACGAGGATCCCAGCTTTCAGGACAAGCTGGAGCGGGCGCGGGTGCAGGCCACCGACCGGCTTGGAATGATGCGGCAGATGGGGTTGCTGGTGCAGCAGATCATTACCGCCGCGACGCTGGCGGCGAGCATACTGTTTTTTTCTCCGTGGCTGCTGGTTCTGCTGGTTGTCTGCGTGGTGCCGGCATTTTTGGGAGAGAGTCACTTTGCTTTTTTGGGATACGCACTGGCCTTTCGGTTGACGCCGGTGAAGCGTCAGATCGATTATTTGCGGTTTCTGGGCGCGAGCAAAGACAGCGCCAAGGAACTAAAACTATTTGGGCTGAACCGGTATTTGACGGATCGCTTTACGGAATTGTCCGACGATGTGTACGTCGAGAATGTTGCGCTGGCGAAACGCCGCCTGTGGGCGACGGCGGTGCTTTCGCTGGTAACGACCTCGGGTTACTACGGTGCGTATGTTTATGTGATTTTTGAGACCGTTGCCGGAATGATGACCGTTGGCACGCTGACATTTTTGACCGGGGCGATTGCCGGGGCCAGTGCGAACCTGCAGATGATTTTTTCGACGTTTTCGAGCATCGCCGACCAGTCTTTATTTTTGACTGATTTGTTGGAATTTTTCGCACTGCGGGCGCTAGTTACTTCCAAACCGAATGCTGTACGTGCGCCGCGACCGATTCAGCAGGGAATTGAATTTTGTGACGTGTCGTTCTGTTATCCGGGAAGCAGCCGCCTGGTCCTGAAAAGTTTAAATCTGCGGGTGGCGCCGGGGGAACGCATCGCGTTGATTGGCGAGAATGGCGAAGGTAAGACCACGATCGTTAAGCTGATTACGCGGCTGTACGATCCGACCGCAGGCAGCGTGTTGCTCGATGGCATCGATTTGCGCGAATACGATTTGGAAGATTATTCGAGCCAGATTGCGGTGATTTTTCAGGATTTCATGCGTTACGACATGACCGCCTGGGAAAACATTGCCATGGGGCAGATTTCCGAGCTGAAAAATATGGCGCGCATCGAACTCGCGGCCAAGAAGAGTTTGGCGGAATCCGTGGTGGCCAAGCTGCCCGGCGGCTACGAGCAGATGCTGGGCCGCCGGTTCGAAACCGGCGTGGATTTGAGCGGCGGCGAGTGGCAACGCGTAGCGCTGGCGCGTGCTTATTTGCGGGATGCGCAGCTGCTGGTTCTGGACGAGCCGACGGCCGCCCTGGATGCAAAATCGGAGCACGAAGTGTTCGAGCGGTTCGCGGAACTGACCAAGGGAAAAATGGCGCTGCTGATTTCGCACCGGTTCTCCACCGTGAAGATGGCGGATCGCATTGTGGTTCTGGAGAAGGGCCAAATCGCCGAAGAAGGCCGGCACGAGGAATTGATGGCTCGCGGCGGCCGCTACGCGGCGATGTTTGAGATGCAGGCGGCGAGTTATAGATAAGCGCTGGAGTTCGGGAAATACGCGTAATTTATGAACGACGAAGACCTGATCGAGTTGGAGCGGACCGCGGAAATGAATCCCGAGCCGCGCCTGGTGACCGAGCCTTTGCGCTCCGACGGGAGGTCGGGGGAAGCAGCGCCCGCGCAACTGCACGAGGACGCACGAACTCGATCTCAGGAATGGAAAGCTGGCGGCAAAGCCGCCAGCAGCGACGTATTGCAACAAAAATTGGAGCAGGCGACGGCGGTCATTCTGGAGGCCGGACAGATGCTCGCGCGGGAGCAAGAGCAGCCCGATGCTGGCGACGACGACGAGCGCAGTTTCGCCAACAATTTGCGGTTGTTGCGGGCGGGCTCGCTGGAGGTTCGCGCCGCTCTGAAGTTCGATATCCCGATACGACAGCTGTGCAGCTTGTCCGATCCGGCAATGGAGTTGCTGCGGCCCTATGTGGCTGCGCGGTCTTACCTCTCGGCCGTGAATGGCTTGTTTGACGAGGGTGTTTTTACAGACTACATGCAAGCGTTTCAGGAATCCGGCTACTTCGAGATGCACGAGATCTGGGCGTTGAAGCCGATGATGCAACTGGCGGTGCTCGAGTGCGTCGCGGCGAAAGTCAAATCTCGCAGCGTGGCAACGGACGAGACGAAGGGTGGTAACTCAACCCCGGAGTTTGCTGCGTCGATTCCGTTTTCGTCGCTGATCAAGAGTCTTCACCGGCTTAGCCATACAACGCTAAAGGATGCGTTCCGCCAGTTGAGCCGAACCGACGCAATTCTCATGGAAGATCCCGTCGGCGCGTACGCGCGGATGGATTTTGAGAGCTGCGACCTATATCACGCAGCGATTCAGGAGTTGATGCTCTCCTCGCCGGTGGACGAATTTGAAATCGCGCGTTTGACCGTCGAGTTTTCGCGCCAGGCGCTGCAGCAACAGCACCCGAATGAGCGCGCGCGGGAACGCCGCGGACATGTGGGGTTTTATCTGTTGGGGCGCGGCCGGAGATTGTTGAAGCAGCACATTCAATATCACCCTCGCGGAGCCAAGGCGTTTATCGAGATGTTTCGCGAATCCCCGGACGAGTTTTATTTTTTGACGCTGGAATTGCTGCTCTTTGTGATGATGTTTTTTGTGGTGACGGGAGTGAGCGGCGCCGTGCCGGTAATCGCCGCGGCGCTCTTTCTGATATTGCCGGCCAGCGAGGCGGCGGTCGAAGTTGTAAATCAGTTGGTGACATTTCTTGCGCCGGCGCGCGCTCTGCCGCGTCTGGATTTTTCCACTGGCATTCCCGCAGATTGCCTGACGATTGTGGCCGTGCCAACGCTGCTGATCAGCGAGGCGCAGATTAAAGACCTGGTGCGCAGTTTGGAGATTCGCTACGTCGGGAATTGCGATTCGCAACTGTACTTTGCATTGCTTACCGATCCGCCGGACTCCGAGCAACGATTTGACGAACGCGACCAGCTCGTTTCGTTGTGCTCCGGCCTCATCGAAGACTTGAACCGCAAATATGGGCGCGGAGGACGGGGACAATTCCTGCATTTCCATCGTCACCGGGTGTTCAACGAAATTGAAAATAAGTGGATGGGCTGGGAGCGTAAACGCGGGAAATTGCTGGACTTTAATGATTTTCTGCGCGGGCAATACGATCGCTTCCCGGTAAAGATCGGAGACCTTTCGATCTTGCCGCGCGTGCGCTACGTGATCACTTTGGATTCCGACACCCAGCTTCCGAGGGAAGCCGCGTATCGCCTGGTGGCCACTCTGGCGCACCCGCTCAACCGCGCTTCCGTGGATCCGGCCACGAATGCCGTGAATGAAGGTTATGGCGTGCTGCAGCCGCGCGTGGGCATCAGCGTGCAGTCGGCGAATCAATCGCGTCTGGCCTTCCTCTATTCCGGTCAGACCGGGCTGGATATTTATGCTCGCGCGGTTTCGGATGTGTATCAGGATTTATTTGGCGAAGGGATTTTTACCGGCAAGGGAATTTATGAGGTCGATGTTTTTCGGCAGGTATTGTCAGGAAGATTTCCGTCGAATGCCATTCTCAGTCACGATTTGATTGAAGGGGCGTATGCCCGGGCGGGACTCGTTTCCGACGTCGAGATCATCGACGACTATCCATCGCATTTTAGCGCGCACAGCCGGCGAAAGCACCGGTGGATTCGCGGGGACTGGCAGATTTTGCGCTGGCTGCTGCCGCGCGTGCCGGATGCGCACGGGAAGTCCGTCAAAAATCCCCTGAATGTGGTCTCGCGCTGGAAAATCTTGGACAACCTGCGGCGCAGCGTGATCGAATCGGCGACGTTCGTGTTGCTGCTCGCGGCGTGGTTCTATTTGCCGGGTTCGCCCGGGAACTGGACCGCCGCCACGGTGGCATTGATGCTGATTCCCAGCTATGTGCAGTTGGTGTTGTCGTTGTCGCGGTTGTGGGAGTCGGAAGATCGCCGTGGTTTGCTGCGGCAGAGCTTCAACGAGTTTACGTCCGGGCAGATTTCCGTTCTGATTACGCTCACGTTTCTGGCGCATCAGACGCTAACCACGCTGGATGCTATCTGTCGCACGGTATTTCGCTTGACCGTCAGTCGCCGCCACCTTTTGGAGTGGGAGACTGCGGCGCAATCAGAGATGGACGCGAAAAAGCGCACGCCTGTGGATGTTTATCTGGACTGGACATCGATCGTGGGCGGAGTTCTGGCGCTGGCCATAAGCTATTTCCGGCCCGCGGCGCTTTTGGCGGCGCTGCCCATTCTCACCTTGTGGATTCTCGCAAAACCTGTGGCGCGCTGGCTGGACCGGCCGCTGCATGGCGTACGCAACGACATCGGCCCGGCAGAGGAAGAATTTCTGCGGCTGGCCGCCTTGCGCACCTGGCGGTATTTTCAGGAAATGTCCGGGCCAGAAAATAATTGGCTGATTCCGGACAACGTCTCCGAAGAACCGTTTAACGTGGCGCATCGTTTGTCGCCCACGAACCTCGGTTTGCAGTTCAATGCGCAATACGCGGCATATGATTTGGGCTTTCTCGACGCTTGCTCCTACTTGGAACTAACCGAAAAGACGCTGGCGAGCGCCCAAAGGCTGCCGCGCGTGCGCGGACATTTTCTCAACTGGTTCGATACCGTCTCGCTTAGCGCGCTTGAGCCGCGGTTTGTTTCCAGTGTAGACAGTGGGAATCTCGCGTGCTCGCTATGGTGTTTGAAGCATGGAAGTTTGGACATCGTGAAGCAGCCGATCTTTCGCCCGGCGTTGTTGCGCGGCGTGCGCGAGTATCTGGCCGTCGCTGCGGAAGAATGCGAGCGAGCGGGAGCCGGGCTCGACGTGGCGGGAGCATTCGACGTGTTGCGCGGCGAATGTGCGCGTCTAGGCGATAATGTTGCGGCGTGGATTGGTTCGCTGCGCACCATGGAAGAGAGTTTGCTGGGAATGATCGCGGAGGTTCCCGCGGACACCACCTCAGCATCGCACGCCTCCGCGCGCTGGTGGTTGCGGGCTTGTCAATCGCGGGTGGTGGCTCTGCAGCTCCTGGTGGAGCGGTTGATGCCGTGGATGCTGCCGCAATACGCGGCCGTGCGGCAGCAAGTAGGGGAGATGCTGTACGGGAACGTGACGGCGGGGCTGACGCTTGAAGAATTGCCAGGGTTTACCGCCAAGCTCCAAAAAAAATTGGGCGAGTATTCGTTTTGGTCGGAAGAGCACGGAGCCCTGCAGGAATTGAACGACCGATTGCCAGAGTGCGCCATAGGAGCGCGCGATATTGCCAGCCGTTGCCACCGGGTGGCGGACGAAGCGGATGTGCTTGTGCACGAGATGGACTTCCGCTTTTTGTTCAACCGCAAACGGAAAATGTTGTCCGTGGGATTCGATGTCACGCAGAACGAATTGGTGGAGAGTTGTTACGATCTGCTGGCGTCGGAAGCCCGCGGTGCGGTGTTTGTAGCCATCGCCAAGGGCGATATCCCGCAGAATAGCTGGTTTCAGTTGGGGAGAGTGCACACGAAATTTGCAGGCCGCAACGTATTGTTATCGTGGACCGGGACGATGTTTGAGTACCTGATGCCGATGCTGTGGATGCGCGCTTTTCCGGGGACGCTTCTGGAAAACAGCATGGGTGGCGCGGTGGCCAGCCAGCGCCGCGTCGTCGAAAAGCTTGGTATTCCTTGGGGTATTTCCGAGGGGGCCTCCGGCGTGAAAAACGACGCAGGGCATTTTGAATACCACGCCTTCGGCCTGCGGGCGCTCGCACTCAAGCCCGATGCGGTTCGGCGTTTAGTGATCACGCCATATGCTGCGTTTCTGGCCTTGAACGTGGACCCGGCGAACTCCGTGCGCAATTTGCGGGAGATGCAGGCGCAGAAATGGGTCGGGCCGCTGGGATTTTATGAATCGGCGGATTATGGACGGCCGCAGCGCGGGGCCAAGCTCCGCGCGGAAGTCGTCCGCAGTTGGATGGCGCATCATCAAGGCATGAGTTTATTGTCCGTGGCGAATCTGTTGTCCAATGCCATATTTCAGCGGCTGTTTCATCGCGAGGTGATGGTTGCGTCCACCGAGAGAATCCTACATGAACGAAAACCTTCTGCTACGAACTGTGAACCGGCGGGGGCGAGCGATGAATGGGCGTCTTGAGGAGCGGAAGGTGATTATGGGACGGATGAAGTCGGAGCGCAAGAATATGGATTCGAGTTCTCGCTCGAGCTTGGGTCTGCTGACGGCCCTGGCCGCGCTGTGCTTGTGGGTGACCGTGCCAGCGGCGGATGCGCAGACGCATCGCGCCACCTCTGGCGCGCAGAGTGGGGAAACTACAGTCACCGTGGATCTGAATGCGAATTCTCATCCTTTTCCTCATTTTTGGGAGCAGATGTATGGTTCGGGCCGCGCCGTGCTTTCTCTGCGAGAAAGCTACCGCGACGATCTCCGCGAGGTGCAGCGCGTGACGGGGTTCGAATACATACGCTTTCACGGAATTTTTCTCGATGAGGTTGGTTTGTACGACGAAGACGCGAATGGAAAACCGGTTTACAACTTCTCCTACGTCGACCAGATTTACGACGGATTGTTGAAAAATCACGTGCGGCCGTTTGTGGAAATGAGCTTCATGCCCAATAAACTGACCTCCGATACGAAGCTCGTCCAGGCGTTCTGGTACAAGCCGAACGTAGGGCCGCCGAAGGATTGGGATAAGTGGGAGAAATTAGTCGAGGTCTTTGCCCGGCATATGGTGGAACGTTACGGCGAAGATGAGGTCGCGACCTGGTATTTCGAAGTCTGGAACGAACCGAACCTGGATTTTTGGATGGGAGACCCGCGCGAGAGCACCTATTACGAACTCTACGATCGCGCTGCGCGCGCGGTGAAGCGCGTCAGCCCGCGACTGCGCGTCGGTGGGCCTGCCACCGCCCAGGCGGCTTGGGCGGATCACTTCCTAGCCCACTGCAAGGCCAACAATGTTCCGGTGGATTTTGTCTCCACGCACGTTTACGGCAACGACAAAGCCGAAGACGTCTTCGGCACCCACGAAGTGATTCCGCGAGACCGTATGGTGTGTCGCTCGGTGCAGAAAGTTCACGAGCAAATTCTAGCCTCCGCGTTCCCGAAGATCCCATTGATTTGGAGCGAATTCAACGCCGATTACAGCAACCAGGCCCAGGTGACGGACAGCGCGTACATGGGACCGTGGATGGCGGACACCATTCGCCAATGCGATGGCTTGACTCAAATGATGAGTTATTGGGACTTCTCCGATGTTTTTGAAGAGCAAGGCGTGGTGAAGAAACCGTTTTACGGCGGATTTGGCTTGCTCGCGGAGGACGCAATCCCCAAGCCGGCGTTCAATGATTTCGCGCTGTTGCATAAGTTGGGCGATGTGCGTGTGGATGTCGACAGCGAGTTAGTGTTGGCGACCAAGCGGAAAGATGGCCGCCTGGTGCTGGCCGTATGGGGAAAAATTATTCCTCCAGAGCAACAGCCCAGCGGAGACGATGTCGTGCGACTGAACTTTAGAGGACTGACCGGGACGCACTCAGCGCGTGTGACCATCGTCGATGACCAGCACGGTTCGCCGCTGCCCGCCTACGCGAAAATGGGCAGCCCGCAATTTCCGTCTCCGGCGCAAATTAAGCAGTTGCGCTTCGCGGCTCAGTTGCCGGTGGCGCACTCCACGCCGCTCCAGGGGAATGCTTTGGAGTTGACGCTCCCTCCGCACGCGCTGGCTCTCGTGGAGATCGATCCGTAGCCCGCCAAGGCAGCGAACTACAGCGAAATCGCGACTCGCTACGAATCCGGCCAAAACGGGAACGTTGGACCCGGTGCATTCCCGGGTGCAACTATGTCTGCGCGTTCGTCGTGAAAACCCGCGACATTCATCCCGCGCTGCACTTCAGCATTCTCCATGAATTGTTCCCATACGAAACCGCTGCGCACATTTTCTGCCATTAGCAACGTGATGCCCACGTCGATGCCCAGCACATCCGGGTCATACCAGTTGGTCAGTGGATTAAAGCTGTCGACGAATCCGTACTTGCGCCAGCCTTTTTCTCCAAACTTTTCACGCACCGTGTGCAGAACGCGGATCGTTTCCTGCGGCAGAAATGGCAAGGAGCCGCCGGCGGCGCACGGTACCACGCTACCGTCCGGATGACCCATCAGCGGAGGTCCGCCCCATACTTCATAACCGTGCGGTGAGTCCGACGCGGTGATGCCCCAGAGGTCGTCGCTGTAGTCTGGAAATTGCTGCGCGAGACTCAGACACCACTCCTTGTGCACGCGCGTGGCCAGAATCGAATTAGTAAAATAATTCGCGAACTTATCGCGCTTCCCGCGAAAATCAAACCACGCATGCGAATATTGATGCGCGAAAAGCGGTGCGTAAGCGCCAATGTACCGTACACCGTAGAAATCGAACATCGGGCGTCCCCACGCGTCCCACACTTCGCGCCCCAGCGCGTGCGTGGGCGAGCCGAGTCCCAGCAGGTACAGCATCATCAGTTCGTTGTAGGTGTCCCACGAGGAGCCGAGAAACTGATGCTCCGGAGTCCAGCCTTGCGACGCCAATTTCTCCCCTCGCAACAGCCATGCGAAATCCGCGCGTTCGTAAAGTTTGCTGGCCAGGTCGCTGATTTCATCGTCCGCGAAATAGGCTTTGCAGGTGAGCGCGCCGCATAAAAAAATGGCTGTGTCGATGGAAGAAACTTCGGAAGCCAGCACCCGTTGGCCCGTCCGCATATTCAGGAAGTGGTAGAAAAAACCGTTTTCATGCGGTGCTTTGTTCAGCGCGAACCCTAGCGTCGTCCTCACCTGCTCGCGAATCTTTTGCGCGTCCGACCAGCCCCGCTTGTCGGCAATGCACAGTGCCGTAAGGCTGAACCCGGTGGCGGCGATGCTGGCGACGTCGCGTGAGTCGTTTCCTTCGGCCGAACTGCGATCCTTGGTGAGCCCGGTGTCCGGCTGCGATTGTTCGAAGAAGAATTGCGCGGAGGCTCTCGATATTTCTTCCAGAAGCGTATCGTCGCTCGCCGTCAGCGGCCGGGGCGCCGCCGGAACTACGGTCTCTGGCGCCGAAGTCGGAGACTGCATGGCGCCCAGCAACGCGGGTGCTAGGGCCAGCGAGCCGCCGAAACCCGCTGCTTGGAGCAGGAACTGGCGTCGACTGCCAAGGAACGGTGATGCGCTGTGATTTTGGCGTCGCGCCATGTCTGGACTATTTTACCGCAGCACCGCTAGACCCTCGACGGAAAGCGCGAATGCCGGCGCTGAATGTGTGCCAGACAAATAGCAGCGAATCGTGGTCGCTGTCTCCCCAGCTTACCCATAGCAATTTGCTCTGCCTATACCGTAAATGGGGTACATCTTTTGGGCCTATGTCCCACCCCGATACATACAGACTCGCGTGTGTTTGCCTCCACGGAACACCGTATTCCGTGCCTCAGCGTCGCTATGTTTTCCTGATTCTGCCAGCTCGCGCACGATGCATCCAAGCGCATCTGCGAAAATCGCGAGCTTGGCATTCGGATCAGCTTCAATTATCCAAGGAGGCGTCATGAACTGGGATCAGATCGAGGGCAAGTGGAAGCAGTCAGCAGGCGCAGTAAAGGAAAAGTGGGGCAAGCTGACGGACGACGACTTGACGGTCATTGCTGGAAAGAAAGATCAACTGGTCGGGAAAATACAGGAACGTTACGGCATCGCGAAGGAGGCCGCCCAGAAGCAGGTGGACGAATTCAGCAACTCCTATAACCAGGCGTCCGCCGGCAAGGATCGCGAAACCCGTGAGCGCGACGCGGAAGTGAACGCCGCGAATCGCGATCGTTCCCGCTCTGCCGGAAAGTCCTAAAGGCCCGGAAAGTCCTAAAGGCCCGGAAAGTCCTAAAGGCACCGTTGCATGGTCAAATGCATGGCCAAAATTTGTGCGCGTATGTGTATTTGGGGGAGGCTCGTTCTCAACGAGCCTCTTTTTTATTTCCCAGGAGGAACGCTTCGCCGCAGTCTGTTACTCTGTGCCCGGCGGTGAACACCGATGAAGAGCGCGCGTCCAATAGCGGTTGTCGCACTCGTATCAGCCGTAGCGCTGCTGCGTTGCGATTCGCCCGCGTGGGCCAGCGATCCCATGGTCACCCTTTCTGCCACGCAATTGCGCTTCGGAACCCAGGCTCAGGGCACCAGCAGCAGTCCGCAACTCGTAATCCTCGCCAACATTGGCCAGGCCGACCTCACCATCACCAGCATTGTGGTGAGCGGCCAAGATAGCGGCGATTTCATCGAGACCTCGAATTGTCCCATGAGTCCTGCGATCCTTGCCGCTGGCGGCAACTGCGAGATCAAATTGGTCTTTCACCCGCACACCAGCGTTACGGAACTCACCGCCATACTGACGATCGCAGATAACGCCTCGGGAAGTCCGCGCAGCGTCGCGCTTTCTGGCGCGCCCACTGCTGCGGTCCCGGGGATCACCCTGTCGCCGGCCAGCGTTGGTTTCGGCAATCAGTCCGTTGGAGCAGCCTCCGTGCCTCAGCCCATTGTCATCACCAATTCCGGTAGCGCCACGCTCAATCTAAATTCGGCGATCAGCATCAGCGGACCGGATGCCGGCGAATTCCGCATCGAGAAATCCGCCAATCCCTGTCCACAAGACAGCGGACAGTTGGCGCCGCGCGCGAGTTGCGAAATCAATGCCATATTTGTGCCCGTGAGTGCCGGCGGCAAGAGCGCGCAGATAGTAATTGTCGACGACGCGGCCGGCAGCCCGCATGTCGTTTCCCTGAGCGGAACGGCCATCACGCCTCGGCAGTAGCGAGTAGCGCGAATTCGCGTGCGGCGCTGACCAGAAACCTTCTCTTTGCATCGAACTTACGCGCAAATCGGCCGCATCATTGTTGATGGACCTTGTACCGCTTTGCCCTGTCTTTGCGTCCAACGTTTAACCGCTTCTGCCGGTCTGGCGGCGAAGTCGGGGCGTGCGACCGTTAGCTGCGACGCGGGCCGCAAGTGCGCGAAGCGAGGGCTGCAAATGACCATTACGATGACCCCTGCGATGACCGTTACAAACATGCGAAAAGAGTTTGTCGGGGGAGCTCATTTGCGGATTTTTATTCTCATTATTTTTACGGGCGTAATTCTGTTCGCGGATGCCTCTCGGGCCGAAGTTGCTCTTGGGTACCCAGCGCAACCGCAGGCTGCCGCGCAATCCGGGGGCGTGACTCGCGTCGTCGGCACCGTGAAAGCCATTGCCGACCAGACCGTGACCTTGGCGACCGATTCCGGCGATGTATTCAAGGTTGTCATGCAAAGCGACACGAGACTTCTGCGCGTGGCCCCCGGACAGCAAGACATCAAGCAAGCAGCACCGATCGCCTTGAGCGACCTGCAGCCTGGCGACCGCCTTCTGGTGCGCGGCAAGCCCGGAGAAGATCCGAAGACCGTGGTCGCCCTGTCGGTGATCGCCATGGCCAAAACCGATGTGGCCGCAAAGCAGGCCAAGGATCGCGAAGAGTGGCAAAAACACGGCTTGGGCGGAATCGTCAGCGCGGTGGATCCCGCCGCCGGAGCCATCGCCATTGGCGTCACCGTGACGGGAGAAAAAAAGAGTGTCGTCGTCAAAATCGCCAAGGATACGGTCCTGCGGCGCTACGCGGCGGATTCTGTGAAATTTGACGATGCCAAGCCCGCGCCGCTCGACAGCGTGCATGTCGGAGATCAACTGCGCGCGCGAGGCACACGCAGCGCCGACGGCAGCGAGTTAGCCGCCGACGAAGTCGTGTCCGGCACTTTCAGAAATATCTCCGGCACAATTTCCAGCCTGGACGCCGGCGCCGGCACAATTCTCGTGCAGGATTTGACCACCAAAAAGCCGGTCTCGGTCAAAATCACCGCGGACTCACAATTACGCAAGCTCTCCGCGCCCGTGGCGCAAAGAATTGCCGCGCGAATGAAAGGCGAGAACTCCTCGGGTGCTGCGCCGGCAGCGCCGTCGGGAAACTCCGGTGCCTCAGTCTCGGGAACCTCGGCCCCTAATGGCTCGGCCAATGATTCTGCCGCGAATGCCAGTTCTACTCCCGGAAGCGGAAGCGGACGCGGCCCCGGGTCTGGTCAGGGCGGCGGTGATTTGCAGCAAATGCTTGCCCGAATGCCCGCCTCCAGTTTGGCGGAATTGCAGAAGGGTGATGCCGTCATGATCGTGACTACAGAAAGTGTGCCGGGCGCAGGCGTGACCGCCATCACCCTGCTCGCCGGCGTCGAGCCCATCCTCCAGGCCTCACCGAACGGCGGCCAATCCTCCATTCTCTCCGCCTGGAGTCTCGGCGGTGCGCCCGCGGGAGACGCCGGTACTCCCTAATTCCCCGCAGCGCGGCGATAAACCTTTCGTGCGGAGCACTCGCATACGAACAAATTCAAATCAGGAGCAGTAATGAAAGCGCGGCCATTTCAAGTGTTTCTCTTAATCATCGCGTCGTTCTTCATCGCTTCGCTGCTGCCGCATCGCGGCGCGGCCCAAGAGGCAAATGACGCAAAAGGTACCTTGCGCGGCCAGGTCACCGATCCCTCCGGCGCCACTGTTGCCGGCGCAACGATCTTATTGACTACTCCCGCGGGCGCGTCCATCAACACCACCACGAACAAAGACGGCAGCTACGAATTCAAAAACCTCGTCCCCGGCAAATACACCGTAAAAGCCGTGGCCCAGGGTTTTGCCCTGTTCACCCAGGAAAACGTGGTGATCGCTGCCGGCCAAGTCCAGAAAGTGAACGTCGCCCTGACCATCGAAGTGCAAGAACAAAAAGTGATGGTCAGCGATTCCAATGTCACCGTCGACGTAAATCCCGCAAACAACGCCGGCATGATCGTCATTAAAGACAAAGACCTCGAGGCCCTTTCCGACGACCCCGATGAATTTCAATCCGAATTGCAGGCCCTCGCCGGACCCTCCGCTGGCCCCAACGGCGGCCAAATCTACATCGACGGCTTCACCGCCGGCCAGCTTCCGCCGAAGTCTTCCATCCGCGAAATTCGCATCAACCAAAATCCCTTTTCCGCCGAATACGACAAACTCGGCTACGGCCGCATCGAAATTTTAACCAAGCCCGGCACTGACAATTGGCACGGCCAGGTTCAGATGCAGGGCACCTCCTCGGATTTCAACTCCCGTGACCCATTTCTCGGCGACGCCTCGCAGCCGGGATACGATTCCACGTTCTACAACGCCAGCATCGGCGGCCCGCTCGGCAAGAAAGCCTCACTCTTCTTCAGCATCGACCGCCGCGACCAAAGCAATTTGAACATCGTAAGCGCCACCACCGTGGATCCCACCGATCCCACGGTTACCTCGCCATTCTCTCAGGCCGTTCCTTTTCCCCAGACCCGCACCAATCTCGGCCCGCGTTTCGATTTCCAACTCGGTCCCAACAACACTCTCTCCGTGCGCTATCAATATTTTCGCGACAATGAGCAGAATGAAGGCGTCGGTGGATTCAATCTCGCATCTCAGGCCTACAATTCCCTCGAAACCGAGCACACTCTTCAGGTTGTCGACACCCAGATTTTAGGCCCGCGCGTTGTCAACGAAACGCGCTTTCAGTATCGCCACGATGACACCGGCCAGAGTATCGTAGGTGCCGGACTGCCTTTTTCCATCGACAATCCGACCGTCAACGTCCAAGGTGCGTTCATTAGCGGTCCCAACAACACCGGGAATCAGTTGGACGCGCAAAATTCCTATGAGCTGCAGAACTTTACGGCCATCACCGATGGAAACCACCTCATCAAATTTGGCGGCCGCCTCCGCGCCACCCGCGATGACAACAATCTGAACAACAACTTCAATGGTCAGTTCACTTTCGGCTCGCGTCTGGACCCGGCGTGCACGCCGCAGCAGATTCAATTGAATCAATGCGCCACCATCACGGGTCTCCAGGCCTATCAGAACACCCTCCAATTGCTGGCCGCGGGCGACACACCGGCGATGATCTTTGCCAATGGCGGCGGCGCCAGCCAGTATTCGGTGATCACCGGCACGCCCGCGCTCACCGACACCTACTTCGACGTCGAACCCTACGTGCAGGATGATTGGAGGTTTCGCCCGAATATCACTCTGAGTTTCGGCCTGCGCTACGAAGTACAAAACAGCCTGGGCGAGCACCACGACTTCGCTCCTCGGCTCGGCGCGGCTTGGGGTCTGGGCGCCAAAGGGAAGAAGCCTGCCATTGTTGTCCTTCGCGTGGGCTTTGGAATTTTCTACGATCGCTTCACGCAGACGCTCATCGAGCAGCAACAACGCCTGAATGGCGTCCTGCAAACGCAGACCACCATCGCCGATCCGGGATGCTTTCCGATCGCCAACCCCAGCGGGGATTATGGACCCTCCACCTGTCTCACCGCCGGTGGGGCCGTCAGCTCCCTCGGCACGCAGTATCAGACCAACCCCGATCTCCGCACCCCCTACACCATGCAGACGGGCGTCAGCGTCGAGCGCCAGTTGACCAAATTCGCCAATCTCGCCGTCACCTATCTCACTTCCCGCGGCGTCCATCAGTACGTCACCACCAACATCAATTCGCCTCTGCCGTGCACCGTCGCCGGATGCGATCCCGCCACCCAACCGCGCCCCAATCCCGCCGAAGGCGACATTTACCAGTATCAATCCGAGGGGATTTTTAAGCAGAATCAACTCATCATCAACAGCAGCGTCCGCATGGGCGCCAAGCTTTCACTTTTCGGCTACTACACCCTCAACTACGCCAACGCCGACACAGCCGGCCCGAATACCTTTGCCTCAGATTCTTACGATATCTCGCAGGACTATGGCCGCACGCCTTACGACATTCGCAATCGCCTCTTTCTCGGCGGCACGGTCGGCCTTCCCTATGCTTTCCGCCTCAGCCCCTTTGTCATCGCTCAGTCCGGCACGCCCTACAACATCACCACCGGTCAGGACAATAACGACGACTCCATCTTCAACGACCGCCCCGCGTTTGGCACCAGCTGCGGCACTGGCGCTTCGTCCACCATGGTTTCCACCAAACTGGGCTGTTTTAATATCGCCCCGGGGCCGGGAGACGTCCTCGTCCCGTACGACTACGGCACCAGCCCCGGACGCTTCAGTTTCAATCTTCGCCTGAGCAAATCCTTCGGTTTTGGCGCCAAAAAAGAAACCAACGCCGGCATGGGCGGTCCGAGCGGCGGTACCTTCGGCAGGCCGGGCGGCGGCGGCGGCGGAGGAGGGGGAGGCGGACGTGGCGGTCCAGGCGGCGGAGGTTTTGGTCCCGGCAATCCCACCAACCGCAGATATGGCCTGACCTTCAGCGTCTCCGCCCAAAATCTGTTCAACAACGTGAACGTCGCCACCCCCGTCGGCATCGTCACGTCGCCCATTTTCGGCTTCGCCAACGGCTTGGCCGGGCGTCCCTTTTCCACCACCACGGCCAACCGCCGCCTGGATCTCCAGGTCCTCTTCAGCTTCTAACCCGCGTTTTCTTCAGCCAGCCCGGGCTGTAAGCCGGGCCTGGTAAGCCGGGGCGCAAGTCGTTTGTCATCAATCCACTCCGACGCACCTGAAAATAAGCTTAAATTGTTCTTGACAAGATAAGTGCCCTGCGATACACTCTTGCTTGTAGAGAAGCACGCCTGCCCGTTACTGAAATTCTCAAAAATTAAATTTTCTGGTCCTAAGGTCGTCGTTACGCATAGGCGCATCTGAAGGGGGTGGAGGGAGTAGCTAAATAGTTACTTTTCGATCATAGTAAACATCTTGGAATCAACACTTGTAAAAGTGTATCAAAACAAAGCACTTTAATTCCCTTTGTAATGAAGTACTTTCAAAAAACCCTAGGGGGTATCTCTGTACCGGCCGCCTTGCCGCCCACGCCTTCGGTTCCTACCGCTCGCTTTCTAAGGCGGCCTTTTGCCTCGCCTGGGCGCTCCAAGTCCCCTGGCGTCTGACCTCCATCCTCTAGTAATGTGACCCCAGAGGATCAAGGCTTGAGTGACAAAGGGTTGAGTGACGAAGGGTTGAGCGACCCCAAGCGAGACCAAGAACTAGGCCTGCATCGCAACATCAACCGACGCGACTTCCTGAACGGCTTCAGCCTGGCATTAGGTGTCTCGCTGGCCTCACCCTATACGGCCTGGAGCGAGGCCTTCGGCATGCCCGGCAGCGCATCGCCCCACGGGGATTCCAGCGCACAATCGGCCACCGGCTATTACCCTCCGGCGAAGACCGGCATGCGCGGCAGTCACGACGGTTCGTGGGAAGTGGCGCACGCGCTGCGCGACGGCAAGACTTGGCCGCAGCCGGCTCCGGACGCAGAGCACTACGATTTGATTGTGGTCGGAGGCGGCATCAGCGGCCTTGCGGCAGCCTATTTTTATCGTCAGCACGCCGGCGATAAAGCGCGCATTCTCATCCTCGACAATCACGACGATTTCGGCGGCCACGCCAAGCGCAATGAGTTTCAATCGAACGGCAGGCTGCTGCTCGGTTACGGCGGAACGCAAAGCATCGCCGGGCCGAATCTGTACAGCGCGGAAGCGAAAGGCTTGTTTCGCGATCTGGGCATCGAGCCGGAGCGCTTCAGTAAATATTACGACACGAAGTTTTTCTCCTCTCGCGGCCTGAGTCGCGGAGCGTTTTTCGACAAAGAAACCTTCGGCGCGGACCGTCTCGTGGCCGAGATTGGAAAGCCAACATGGCCGGAATTTTTAGCCAAGACCCCGCTCTCCAAAGAAGCCCAAACAGACATTGCGCGCTTATATTCCGACAAAGTGGATTACCTCCCGGCCATGGATCGCGAGCAGAAAAAAATCTACTTGGCCAAGACCAGCTACAAGGATTTTCTGCTTCACCATGCGAGCGTTCGCGCCGACGTCATTCCGTTCTTCCAAAAGAGCACCTACGGCCTATACGGCGTGGGCATCGACGCCGTTCCCGCAGGAGATCTCGCCAAGCTGCGTTCCCATCCAGGCTTCGCGGGCATGGATCTATCCGGGCCCTACGGTCCAGGCATGGGTCTCGAAATCACCAGACAGGACGAAGAACCGTACATCTACCATTTTCCCGATGGCAACGCGTCCATTGCACGCATGCTCGTACGTGCGCTCATTCCGGGAAGCGCTCCGGGCCGCACCATGGAAGACATCGTCCTGGCGAAAATGGATTACGCCAAGCTCGACCAGCATAAACCGCCGGTTCGCATACGGCTCAATTCCACCGTGGTGCAAGCGGCAAATATTGGCGGCAATTTTGTCACCGACGACAACCCCGGAAAGCAGGTGCAAATCACCTACGTGCGTGATGGCCAGGCCCATTCCGTGCGCGGGATGCACTGCGTGCTGGCCTGCTGGAACATGGTCATTCCATTCCTCTGCCCGGAGTTGTCCCAGGCGCAAAAGGATGGTCTCGAATATGGCGTAAAAGTGCCCTTGGTTTACGCAAATGTGTTGCTGCGCAGCCGCCAGCCATTCGAGAGGCTAAAAATTAGCAGCGCGGAATGTCCAGGAAGTTTCTTTGACGGTGTAACGCTGGATTTTCCCGTAAGCATAGGTGGATACGCGTACCCGGAAAAAGTCGACGATCCGTGCGTGATCCATCTGCAACACGTGCCGTGCTCGCCGGGCCTTCCCGCGCGCGACCAGCAGCGCGCCGGTCGCGGCCAGCTGTACACCACGACATTTGAGGCCTTCGAGCGCAACATTCGCGAACAACTCAATCGCATGCTTGGTGACGGAGGTTTTGACGCCGTCCGTGACATCCAGGCGATCACCGTGAACCGCTGGCCGCACGGTTACGCTTACGAATACAATTCCCTCTACGATCCGGTCTGGCCCGAGGGAAAATCCCCGTGCGAGATCGGCCGCGCGCCGTTCGGCAACATCCATATCGCCAATTCGGACGCCGGAGCCTTTGCCTACGCCAATGAAGCGATCGACCAAGCCTGGCGCGCCGTCCAGGAAATCGTTTCGGCAGGATGATTCCATGAAGAAGGGAAAAAAGAAGGGCATCGATCCCGCAAAAGAAGCCCGCCGGAGAGCACGCAAGTCCGGCTTAGCACCCGCGGCAACGCGCGTCATCGTCGATAAACGGAATCGCCCGCCGAAGCACAAGAAAAAACAGTTGGAGCCGGAGGGATATTGAGATGTAGCAAAGCATCGACCAGCGAATCAGTAGCACAGGATCCATCCTGTGCGTCTTTCCGTAAATACTCCGACAACAAAGCAAGCTGGAACTCGCACAAGCCGCAAGAAAGGTTCCGACCGGAACCTAGTTTTTCGAGCCTCACCCAGGTTTGTAGTCCGGGACACGCTCGTCGGGACGAAAGAGCGCCGCAGGCATCTGTTTGCGGCGCCCAGCGAGTTCGTTGGCAATGTTTTCGAGATCGGCCTTGCTAAATCCCATGCACGTCGCGCGTATCGCCGCGTCGGAATCGATGAGAAAAATACTAGGTACGTTCGTCAATCGGTAACCGCTGGAAACGGGATAGCCGGTTTCGTCGATCAGCACGGGAAACGTAATGCCGTAGTCTTCGGCAAATCGTCTTGTGGCGCGCATGTCATCCTGCGAAACGCCAAGAAACGCGACGTTGTCGCCGCCGTAGCGTTTATGTAAGCGTTCGAGAAACGGAAACGTGAATTGGCAGACCGGGCAGGAAACCTTGAAGAACGCGACCACCACCAGCCCGCGCTTCATGGCGGCGTTCAAGGAATATTCTTTTCCGTCGAGCGATCTCAGGGAAAAACCGGGAGCAACAGCACCTACGGCAAGATTGTTCATAGATTTAGTCGCTCCGAGCAATCGCGCAAGCCGGCGCAAAAGTGCCATGTGGCAAGTTTACCGCAGCGAGGCCACGCAACAAAAGTGCCGGTTTTCGACAAACGAGCGGGATTAGTGGATGTTTTTGGTTTTCCGCTGCATGTAATCCATCAGCAGGTATTGGCCAAGGTTGTAGGGCGTGGTGAAGTAGGCTTTGCCCTTGCACATTTCCGTGATTTTTTGCACGAAGTGCACCAGGTTGTAGTCGCTGGCCAGCATAAACGTATTGATCATGATGCCGGCGCGCTTGCATTTGTTCACTTCTTCCAGGGTTTGACCGACCACAAAAGGGTCCAGACCGAAAGCGTTTTTGTAGATGCGCCCGTCTTCGAGCGTCAGCGCGGAGGGCTTGCCGTCGGTAATCATTACGATCTGGCGCATATCCTTCTTCTGCCGCAACAGGATGCGCTGCGCCATGCGCAGTCCTTCGCGCGTGTTGGTGTAATACGGGCCGACTTGCACGCGAGCCAGTTCGCCGATAGGCACTTCCTCGGCGCTGTCATGAAACAGCACCAGGCTGAGAGTGTCGCCAGGATATTGCGTGCGAATCAGATGGGAGAGGGCCATGGCCACGCGCTTCGCGGGAGTGAAGCGATCCTCGCCGTAGAGAATCATGCTGTGGCTGCAGTCGAGGAGCACGACGGTGGCGCAAGAGCTGTGGTATTCGCATTGATGCACCATCAAGTCGGAATAATTCATTTCGATGGGCACCTTTGCGCCTTCGCGGCGCACCGCGTTAAACAGGGTCGCGCTGATGTCCATGTTCAAGGTGTCGCCGAATTCATAAGGACGCGATATACCGCCGGATTCGACGCCGGTGGCGAGATCGCGCGTGTCGTGACGGCCAAAGCTGCTGCGCCCCAGCGAGCCAAGCAAGTCCTGCAGCGTTTTGAAGCCGAGAAAATCGATGGTTTTATCCGTAATCTCAAAGCGCACTTCCGGTTGACGCTCCTGCGGCTGTCCGATCTGGCCGCGCGCCGAGGTAGTCGGCGGCGGAGTGACTTGCGGCGATTGCTGCGGATTTATAAAACCTTCCTGGCCAAGGCGCTCCATGAGTTTTTCGATCAGGTCCTTGATTTCCTGATTGTTCATCGCGCCGGGATCTTGCAGCATTTTGCGCAATTCCTCGCTCATGGCGTCTTCGCGAAGCAAGTCGCCCTCCTGCAGCGCGCGGAGAATTGCTTCTCGCAGGGCTTCCATCGAGCGGTCCGGGTCCATTTCGTTTATTCCGTAGTATTGCGACTCAAAGCCGCTTTGCAGAAAGAAATCGCCCAGGCGTTTGACGAGTTCCTCCAGGTCGACGGCGTCTGCCGGTTCACCGATGTATTTTCCGTAGCGAATGAATTTCATTGCGTGCCTCGTGTTTGGCCCGTGGTGCTTACCAGTTCCGGAAGAATCCAGCCGGGACTATCGTCCGGCCCTACAAAGTCCTAATTCAAACCGCGGCGCGGAGGACGGTTGGTGCTTCCCGGATCGCGGGGTTCAGGTTGGCGTTGTTTTTCGGCGTAGTAGCCGCGTTCTTCGGTGCGGCCGATGCGGCGGTGGGCCCACAGGCCTTCCAAGATCATTTCCGCGGCGGCGCTCGCGGGGCCGGGGTTTTTGCGGTCGTCTACTCCCAGACGGTTGACGTTTTCCATCAAGCTGGGGATTTTCGAGAGTTGCTGGTAACGCTCGGCCGTGGTGGCGTTTTCAGGAAGTTTTAGTTCGGAGCCGGCTTCAAACCATTGGATGGTTGGCTGGAAATTTGTTTCGCCGAAGTTCTTGGAGAAGACGCGGCCAACGGCGGTGCGAATTAATTCGCGGGCGATGAAATCGGCGCCCTTTAGTTCGCCTTCGTATTCCAGTTCCATCTTGCCGGTGATGGCGGGGAGCGCGGCGTAGACGTCAGTGACGCGCGCGTAGGAAGTGGCTTCGCCGGTACGGACGGCGCGTTGTTCCGCACTGCTTACCACGCTTTCGAGCGTGCTGATGGGGAGGCGCTGGCTTACACCCGAGCGGCGATCGACGCGCTTGTCTTCGCGGGCCTGGAAAGCAATTTCTTCGATTACCTGGCGAAGATATTCGGGAACCTCGATTTTGCGGCCCCCGTGACCATCGTCGCGGGCGATCCACGCTTCTTGCGCGGTGATGGTCATGCCTTCGGCGACGGTGCTGGGATAGTGGGTGCGAATTTCCGCGCCGATGCGATCCTTTAGCGGGGTGATAATCTTTCCGCGCGCGGTGTAATCCTCGGGATTGGCGGTGAACACCAGCAAAACATCCAGCGGCAGACGCAGCGGGTAGCCTTTAATTTGGATGTCGCCTTCCTGCATGATGTTGAAGAGGCCGACTTGAATTTTTCCGGCGAGGTCGGGAAGTTCGTTGATGCCGAAGATGCCGCGATTGGCGCGCGGCAGCAAACCGTAGTGGATGGTGAGTTCGTCGGAGAGGTCGCGGCCTCCGCGTGCGGCGCGAATGGGATCGACATCGCCGATGATGTCGGCCATGGTGACGTCGGGTGTGGCGAGTTTTTCGATGTAGCGCTGCTCGCGGGGCATCCAGAAGATGGGGGTGTTGTCGCCTTCGGCGGCAATGCGTTCGCGGCAGCCGCGGCAGATCGGCTTCAAAGGATCATCGTTAATTTCGCAGCCGGCGACCACGGGAACTTCGGCGTCCAGTAGATGGATGAGGCCGCGAAGGATACGGCTCTTGGCCTGGCCGCGCAATCCAAGCAAAATAAAATTATGCCGCGAGAGCAGGGCGTTGACGATCTGTGGCACGACCGTGTCCTCGTAGCCGTGAACGCCGGGGAAGAGCGGTTCGCCTTTCTCGATGGCGCGCATGAGATTGCGGCGAATTTCGTCCTTTACGGACCGCGATGCGCCGCGCGAATCGAAATCGGGGATGCGCTTCAGTTCGCCGAGCGTGCGCGGTTTGGTATGCATCGGTGAATGCGTTGCCGTAGCTGAAATCGTCATTTTGTAGGGGCCCTGTTCCGCGCTGGTTTTGCCAGCGCCACCAATCTATCGCAAAAGTCTTTTGCAAAACCGGGAATAGCTCGCGCCCGGCTCACTGGTCAAAGATTTAGATGCCAAATCAGTTCAAACCGTGGCCATTGCCGCCGGTGCGTCCGCGCACGGAGGCTGCTTTTTGTAGATGCGGAGCCCAGTCGCGAAGATACGCGACCAGGCGGGTCTGACGATCGGACTCGCTGCGCGATTCCAGGATTTGCTGCTTCCAGAGCAGTTCCAGGGGCAAAGTGCTGGCAATCACGTAGGACGGTTTTTGCGCGGCGTCGCCGTCTAGATTTTTGGGATAGTCACCGAAGACCAGCGTGTGGCAGGTCTCGTACAGATCGACAAGCTCCTTGTGGATGTTGGGGCTGGGCAGGGAGTCGCGATCCTCGGGATATTCGACGCGGCCTTCGAGCAGGTCAGCCTCGGTAAAAAGTTGCAGAACGCGAAAAGGGGCTCGCCCGGTGGTCAGAATGTCCAGGCTACCGTCTTCCTGGCGGTTTAGCACTTCAACGATTTCCGCGGTGCAGCCCATGCGCGCTAAACCTTTCGGGAGAGATAAGAGCATGCCGAATTCCGATTTTTGTGCGAGGCAGGCCTTAACCATTTCGCGGTAGCGCGGTTCAAAAATATGCAGGGGAAGTTCGGCGCCGGGGAGGAGAACGACGTTCAGGGGAAATAGCGGGATGCGTTCGGGCCGCATGTATCAAAATGAATGATAGCAGATGGCGAGAGGGCCGATGCGACGCTAATGTGTAATCTGCGTGGCGGAGCCAATAGGAGATCGGCGTTCCCAGGGAAAAGCGCCGGCTTCCCCGAGAAGGTCGGGGTAAACAGAAGGCGGCGCTACAATTCGGAGAGGAGGGATTCCATTTCGGAACGGGCGTGATCGTCGCCTTTTTTGGTGGCCTCGGAGATGCCTTTGGTTAGGACTTGCTTGGCATCGGCAGGGCGGGATTCGCGAGCCAGCATTTGGGCATACATGAGATAGGCGGGAATGTAGTCGGGGTGACGGTCATTTAATGCGCGGAAATGGGTGTCGGCAGCGGCGATGTCGCCAGTGCTGGAGCATTCCAGGGCCAGGCCATAACGCGAGAACGAGTCTTCGGGTTTTTTGGCGATGAATTCTTCTAGTAATTGACGGCGGGTTTTCTTTTGGTCGGGCATTGGAGCGGCTTGTATTATACAGCAGGCGAAACGAGCGGGCTTAGAGGTCAGATGCCGCCAGGGTAAACCATTTTCACGGATAGGGAGAAATGTTCGGATGACGACGAAGAGTTTGGGGAAGGGAAGGAAGATTGAGGCGGTTACGCTGCCAGGGAAGCCGGTTAGCGCTTCACGGTCGGAGATGGCGGAGGTGGTGTTGCCGGCGCAGACGAATGCGCTGGGGAAGTTGCTGGGCGGGCAGGTGATGCATCTGGTGGATATTGCGGCGGCGATGGCGGCTTGCCGGCACTCGAATAGTTATGTGGTGACGGCGTCAGTGGATTCGATTGATTTTCGGAATGCAGTGAATTTGGGAGAAATTGTGATTTTGAAGTCGCAGGTGAATCGTGTGTTTACGACGTCGATGGAGATTGGGGTGGAGGTTTATTCGGAGAATGTGTTGACCGGGGAGAAGAAGCATACGACATCGGCGTTTGTGACATTTGTGGCGATTGATGCAGCTTCGCGGCAGCCGAAACCGGTGCGGCCGTTGATCGTGAAGACCGCGGAAGAGAAGCGGCGATTCGCGGAGGCAGCGGGCCGGCGCAAGATGAGGCTGGCGTTGCGGGCGCGGAATAAGAAATAAGAGGGCGAAGAAAAAGAGGGACCACCCTCAAGAAGCGTGGGTCACCCCGAGATTGTCAATCTTTGGTCTCGGAAAATATTACGGCGCCTACCCACTTTGGGGTGGTCGTGGGCTGGGGGCTGCCGCCGGCGGGCTCTTCGGTAACAGCCAACGCTTTAGTTTGAGCCATGAGTTGCGGCGGGCTGGGAACCAGGAGCACGAAATTGCCGTTGGCGTCGGGGCGAACCAGTTGCGAGGGTAATGGCTTGGCGCCTGGGGCTTTGGGAATTAGCCAGAGTTGCAGGACACGATCGCCTGGAGGTTGTGGGATTTTTTGCCCGCTTACGAGCAGGCCTAATTTTGGATTCCAGTTGGCTTGCAACGGGCTAGCGTCTGTTTGGCTGGTGGCTAGCGCGATTTTCACCGAGGCTGGATCGGCCAGGATGCTGGCTTCGCGGCGGACGGCGGCCAATTCTTCTCCAATTTTCTCGCGGCTGTGCAGTTCGGCGATCGCGCGGTCGTTGACTTCGCGAATTTGCTGTTGTAATTGGCGCGCGTCCCACGCGGAGTAGACCGCGGCAACGAGTAGTGCCGCTATCGCGGCCCACATCCAGAAGGGGATAGCGGGTTTGGTGGCGACCGCGGTGGCGCGATTACTCCGCGCTTGGTCGGCTCGTTCGACGACGGCTTCTTCGCGGACGATTTTCATCAGGCGGGCGCGCAGCATATCGGAAGGGGCGGCTTCTGGAGCGGTGTAGGCGAGCTGGCTGATCAGCCAGCGGGCTTCGTTGAGTGCGGAGGCGCACTCTGGGCAATTGGTGGCCAGATGGGTTTCGAGGGCCGCGCGATCGGGGGCGTCCAGGGCGCCAAGCGCGTAGGCTTCGAGCAATTCGCCGAATTGGTCGGTGGTGCTCACGTGGTGGCCTGCAATCCTTCCCTTAAGCGAAGTAGACCGTTACGGATCCAGCTTTTTACCGTGCCGAGTGGTTCCTTGAGTGTGTTTGCAATTTCGACGTGGCTTAGGCCTTCAAAATAGGCCAGCTCGATGGCGCGCTTTTGTTGCGGCTGCAGGCTGGTCATCAATTCGCGAATGCGTGAGACGCGGCGCTTTTCATCCAGTTGCTTTTCGAATTCGGGGGCGGCGCAAATGCCAGGTAATTCTTCGGTTTGATCTTCGCGGCGGCGCTGGCGTTCGCTTTTCAGGCGCAAATTGTCCAGCGCGCGATTGCGGGCCAGGGTCAGCAGCCAGGGCAGAAATGCGCCGCGCGAGGCATCGAACTGCGAGGCGTTGCGCCAGAGTTGCAGGAAAACGTCCTGAACAATTTCTTCGGCGGTGCCGGCTTGCTGCACGATGCGGAAGACTAATCCGTAAACGAGGCGGCAGTGGCGGTCGTAAAGTTGTTCAAAGGCGCGCATATCCCTCTGCAAAACGTGATGGACTAGCTCCGCGTCGGGCGAAGCGTCGGCGTTCGGCTTGGGTGATAGAGCGGCTAAGAACACAGGTTTTAGAGTGGGTGACTTCTCCTGCCGCAAGTTACCCCTGCAACTATAAATACGACATACAGCGAACTATGGATGAGAGAGCGGTGGCTAGGCAGGCGGGCCATCCAGTACATAGTCGGCGACTTTACGGGCGCGGTCAACCACAGCGCCGACGGCTGGACCATCGAAATAGTTTCCGGCAAGAGCCAGGCCGGGGAAGGTGGCTACTTTTTGGTTGAGGAGTTGCGTGCGGCGGTGGTGGCCGAGATCGTATTGCGGGATGGCGCGGGGCCAGATTTGGACGTTGGAGATAATGGGGGCTTCGGTGATGTCCAGAACGCGGCGAAGTTCCTGGTGGACGATCGTCTGCAGATCTTGTGGCGGAAGCTTGCAGGCAGCGGGGTCAAACGCGCCGCCTACGAAGCTGGTGAGGAGAACGGAGCCTTCGGGAGCACAGCCTGGAAACAGAGAAGAGTTCCAAACACAGCCGAGGATGCGCAGGTTGGAGGTGCGCGGGACGAGAAAACCGAAGCCGTGGAGCGGGTTGGTTATGGCCGCGCGGGGGTAGCCGAGGGAGATTACGCAGACGGGGGCGTAGTCGATGGAAGCGAGCAGAGGCGAGAAGCCTGGGTTGAGGGCTTCGAGCAATTTGGCGGCGGAGTTGGCAGGGCTGGCGATAATGACGTGGTCGGTGTGCAGGGGATTGGATATTGCCGAGGCGGCGTTGCGTCCGCTAAATTCCACGATGAAGCGGCCCGGCGCCCACGAGGGCGAGAGAAGGATGCGCACAGCTTCCATTCCGAGATGAAGCGCTGGGCCGAGATTCGCGGCTAGAGCATCGGTGAGAGTTTGGTTGCCGTCCTGAAAGCTGGCGAGTGTTGGAGAACCGGACGCGGAGCGTTTGGCGCGGAGCATGCCGCGAAGGACGCTGCCGTGAGCGGTTTCGGCGGCGTAGAGCGTGGGGAAGGCGCTGCGCAGACTTAGTTTTTGTGGATCTCCGGCATAGACGCCGGAGACGAACGGGCCCACCAATTTTTCGAGCATTTCCTCGCCGAATTTACGACGGATAAAATGGGCGATGGATTCGTCGCCGGCGGATGTTTCTGGCGGCGGTTTGGTGTTCCCGAGGAGGTCGCGGAGGACTCTGAGTTTTGTGCGAGCGCTAAAGAGCGGACTGGCGATGAAGGCTGGGGGGCTGAGCGGCGCAGGAGTGAGTTGGCCGTCCATTAAGAGATATCGGGGAAGCTTTTCTGGAGCGGGCTGGATTTTGGCGCTGAGGTTCAGTTCGCGGGAGAGTTGTTGCAGCGAATCGGAAAGGGTAAAGCTTTGCGGGCCTAATTCAAAAAGGAAGTCGCCGCGGCGTTGCGAGCGGATGACGCCGCCGGGGCGGTCCGAGGATTCGAAAAGATGCGCGTCGATGCCGCGCTGGCGGAGAGTGTAGGCGCAGGTTAGGCCGGAGGTGCCTGCGCCGATAACGATGGCGGGCAAATACGTGGCCGGAGCTTGGGGCGTCACGATTTTGCGGACCAGTTGTGGCGCATGGGATTACAGCGTTTTCGAAAAGAGAGGTTTGCTGTCGAGTTGCTGTTTTTCCAGATAGGGGTCGAAGGCCATGGCTAGATTACGGATGAAGATGCGGCCCAGCCATGTGGCGCGAAGTTCGTTGGCGGTTTCGGTGAGCAGGCCGTCTTCGCGGGCGGCGGCGAGTTTTTGCAGGGCGGCGGCGAAGTAGTCGTTGAAGTCGATGCCGAACTCGTTGGAGATTTCGTCTTTGAGGATTACCGTATGGCAGAGGAGGCGGCTGATGACTGCGCGGCGCAGTCGGTCGTCGTCGGAGAGGCGGTAGCCGCGCATGGTGGCGATGCCGCGGTGGGCGACGGCGGCTTGCCAAGAGGGCAGGTCGCGATGATTTTGTGCATAGGCGTTTTGGATGCCGCTGATGGCGGTGACGCCCATGCCGTAAAGGTCGGCGCCGGCTTTGGTGGTGTAGCCTTGAAAATTGCGATGCAGCGTGCGGTTTTGCTGCGCGGTGGCGAGTTCGTCGCCGGGTTTGGCGAAATGGTCCATGCCGATATAGAGGTAGCCGGCATCGAGGAGCTTGGAGAGGCCGGTGCGGAAGATTTCGAATTTTTGCATGCCTTCGGGGAGATGCGTGGCGAAGGCGCCTTGCTGTTTTTTCAGCCAGGGAACGTGGGCGTAGCTGAAGAGCGCGATGCGGTCGGGAGCCAGGGAGATGATTTGGTCGACGGTGTGGGCGAAGCGGTCGGCGGATTGGTAGGGGAGACCGTAGATTAGATCGACGTTGATGCTGTCGAAGCCGAGCTCGCGGGCGGCGGAGATCAGGTCGCGGGTCAGTTCAAAAGGCTGGATGCGATTGATGGCTTGCTGGACTTCCGGGTGAAAATCCTGGACGCCCATGCTTAAGCGATTGAAGCCTAGTTTGCGGAGGATTTCGAGGTGTTCGCGGGAGGTGACGCGGGGGTCGACTTCGATGCCAATTTCGGCTTCGGGAGAAAAGGTGAAGAGTTCGCGTGTGTAGCCGAAGAGATCCTCGATTTGCGGAGGGGTGAGATAGGTGGGAGTTCCGCCGCCCCAGTGAAATTGAACGACTTCGCGCCGGCGGGAGACGCTTTGACTTACGCGTTGGATTTCCTGCTTGAGGACGCCTAGATATGGAGGCGTTACGGCTTTATTTTTCTGGATGATTACATTGCAGGCACAGAAAAGGCACAGACTCTCGCAGAAGGGAATATGCATATAGAGAGAGACAGGGCTTTGCGCGCGGTCGGCGTCTTCATGGACTCGTTCCAAATCGTCCGGACCAAACGAATCGTTCCAAATGGGTGCGGTGGGATAGCTGGTGTAGCGCGGGCCGGGGCGATTGTATTTGGCGAGGAAATCCTCATTGACGTGGAGTTCGTCGCGCATCGCTTTCGCGGCCAACGGCGACGACGGTGACGCGTACACGGATGGCTGCGCCGAGTTGGGTGCGGTCATAGGCTAGCCTCAACGCGCATGGGGACTGGCTGAGCATCGGCGAAGGCGACTTGCTGGCCGGTTTCGATGAAGAGTTGCGCGTTTTCGACGGGCGTGTGTTGCAGAATGCCGTGGCCGAGATTGAGAATGTGGCCGCGGCCGTTCAGCGACATGGCGATTCTCTGTGTACCGCTGCGAATTGCTTCCTGCGGGCCGAAAAGGACCGCGGGGTCGAGATTGCCTTGTAGAGAAATTTTCGGGCCGATGTACTTGCGCAGTTCCGCCAGATTTATGCGCCAATCCACGCTGAGAACGTCGGCTCCCGATCTGGCCAATGCGGGTATCAAGTGGCTGGAGGCTTTGGTGTAGTAGATCACCGGAACCTGACCGGCGATGTGCGAAATGATTTGTTTGACGGGAGGCAGGGCGTAACGCTCGTAATCTTCGCGCGTGAGCTCTCCGCACCAGGTATCGAAAAGCTGCACAGCGGCGGCGCCCGCGGCGATTTGCGCTTGCAGGTAGCCGATGGTGGCTTGGGCGATTTTGGAAAGCAGTTTTTCAAACGCCGCGGGCTGGTGGTAGAGAAAGTTTTTTGCCGTGGCAAAGCCTTCTTTGGTTTTGCCTTCGATCATGTAACAGGCCAGCGTCCAGGGAGCGCCCGCAAAGCCGAGGACCGGCACATCCGGGCCGACTTCCTTGACGATGCGGCGGATGGCTTCGTTTAGAAAGGCGGTTTCGGTCTCTGGATCGAAAATGCGCAAACGGTCGACATCGGCTGGGCTGCGAACAGGTTCCGGCAGATTCGGGCCGGCATCGCCGAGTTCGAGCTTGAGGCCCATCGCTTCGGCGGGAATTAAAATGTCCGAGAAGACGATGACGGCGTCGACGCCAAGGCGGCGGAAGGGTTGCAGCGAAACCTCGACGGCGAGATCGGGAGTTTTGCAGACTTCGAGAAACGGGCGAGCAGCCCGAATCGCGCGATATTCCGGGAGATAGCGACCAGCCTGGCGCATCATCCATACCGGAAGGCGCGGAACGGCCTCGCCGCGGCAAGCGCGCAGGAATAGTTCTTTGCGGGTGAAAGAGCCGGCTGGTAAGGTCATGTGGCCTGTGGTGCACAGAATAGCAAATCCGCCGTGGCATTGCCGCAGAAGCGCTGGCCGGCGGTTGGGGTGCTGAGGCGGGACTCCTGCGATGCCGTTCGGGTGAGCTATACTGTTAGTTTCACAGACCTTATGCGGGCGAAGCCATGAACCACGTTTACCTCATTCTCACAGCCCTCGCTTACAGCATCAGCCTAGCCTTGTACCTTGGGTTTTTGAATACCGGGAAGAAGCCCGCGGGCCCGGCAGCGACGTTATTTCTGGGGTTCGGTATCGTGGCGCACTATTTTGCGCTGTTGGAGCGGTCGCGCGGATTGCATACCGTGCCGTATCACGATTTGTATGGCTCGCTTTCTCTGTTTGGCTGGCTGCTGGCGCTGACGTACCTGGTGCTGGAGTTGATCCATCGGCAACGTTCTGTGGGCGCATTCGTGGTGGCCATTGTGCTGGCGGTATTTTTGGCTTCGCACTTGGCGCCCGCGGACCGGCTCAGCCCGACGCCGGCGCATGGTCCCGTTTTTGCTTTGCACGTTACGTTGAGCATTTTGGCGTATGCCGCGTTCGCGTTGTCGTTCGTACTAAGCTTGATTTATCTGGCGGAAGAGCGGCTGTTGCGCAGCAGGCGGCTCGGCAATGTGGTCTGGCGGCTGCCGCCGCTGGATTTGCTGGAACGCATGAGCCGGTCGAGCGTGCTGATTGGGCTGTTCTCGATTGCCGTGGGAACCGTTCTCGGGTTCGTGTGGGTCGACCGTTTGCACGGGCAATTTTGGTACTACGATCCGAAATATGTCATCACGCTTCTGGTGCTGCTGCTGTACGCCATCTATTTTTTTGTGGCGCGTACCGCGGCGTGGCGTGGCGCTCGGGCATCCAAATTTTGCATTTTTAATTTTGTGATCGTCATTCTGAGTTTCACGGTGGTGAATTTGTATCTGTCGCAGAGTCACCGGTACTTTTAGGGCGCTAGGGGCGCCCGAGCAGCATGGAAATCGTTCTCGTCGGACTGAATCATCGCACGGCGCCGCTGGAGGTGCGGGAGCGGGTGTCTTTCACCAACGACCAGGCGCGGCGCGCCGCCGATGAGCTGCGGGCGCGCGGGCTGCTGGAAGAGACGCTGGTGCTTTCCACGTGCAATCGCAGCGAACTTTACGGCGTTCCTCCGGAAGCGATGCACGAATCCGCGCCGGGACTGTCTTCTTTCCTCAGTGAATTCCACGCCGTGAAACACGATGTGCTGAGCGTTTCTCTCTATCATCATTACGATCAGCACGCCGTCCGGCATCTGTTTCGCGTGGCCGCGGGACTCGATTCCATGATGCTCGGCGAAGCGGAAATTCTTGGGCAGGTGCGCGAGGCGTACAAATTTGCGCAAGAGCATCGCGCTACCGGACCGGTACTGAACCGGCTTTTTCAGGGTGCGCTGGAAGTCGGCAAGCGCGTCCGTTCCGAAACGGAGTTGGGGACCAGGCCCATGTCCGTAGCGTCCGCGGGCGTCAAGCTTGCGGAGCGCATTTTTGGCAAGCTGAGCGAGCGCACGGCGCTGGTGCTGGGCGCGGGGTCGGTGAGCGAGTTGGTGGTCTCGCAGCTGCGCGATCGCGGCATCGCGCGACTGCTGGTGATGAACCGTTCCGAGGAGCGGGCGGCAAGTCTGGCGAAAGAGTTTGGCGGGACGGTGGTGCCGTGGGGCAGTTGGGACGAGGCGCTGCTGACGCCGGACGTGGTGGTATCGTCGGTCGCGGCGGAAGAGCCGGTGTTGCGGCGCCCCGCTCTGGAACGAGTGATGGGCGGGCGGGGCAATCGGGCGCTATTCCTGATGGACCTGGGCGTGCCGCGAAACATCGAAGCCGCGGTCAGCGAGCTTTATAACGTTTACCTCTACAACCTCGACGATCTTTCGGACATCGTGCAGCAGAATCGCGGTGCGCGCGAGAGTGAGATTCCCCGCGCCGAACTGATTATCGACGAGCATGTGGGCAAATTTCTGTCATGGCAGGCCAGCGTGGACCTGGTCGGCGTGGTGGCATCGCTTCGCGAGCGCGTGCAACAGGAACGGAGCCAATTTCTGCGCGAGCGTCTGGATGGCATGGAGCAGTTGACGGCCGAAGACCGAGAGCGCGTACACGAGATCGTCGGCGACCTGCTAGAAAAAATTCTGATCGAGCCGGCGCAACAACTGCGGGGAGAGCGAGAACTACGGCGCAAAATCCAGAACGTGGAAGCGCTGCGCGATCTATTTCTCAACGGCAAGGAAAAACCTTGAGGGCCTTGCGCATCGGAACGCGCGGAAGCTTGCTGGCCAAGTGGCAGGCGGAAAGCGTGCGCAAGCAACTCTTCGCGGCGACGGGCGTGGAAGCTGAGATTGTGATTATCAAAACGGCCGGCGACAAGCAGCAGCAAGCGCCGTTGACGGAGATTGGCGGCAAGGGAATTTTTATTAAGGAACTGGAAGAGGCGCTGCTTGACGAATCCGTCGACCTGGCGGTGCACAGCGTTAAGGACATTCCTACCGATACGCCGTCGCGGTTGTGTTTTCCAGCGGTATGCAAACGCGCGGATGTTCGTGATTGCCTGGTTTCGGCGAACAGCGTCACGCTGGCGAATCTTCGCCATGGCGCGCGCGTGGGAACCGGCAGTTTGCGGCGGCAGGCGCAGATGTTGCACATTCGACCGGATCTGGACTTTCGCGATTTGCGCGGCAATGTGGATACCCGCTTGCGAAAAGTGGACAGCGGAGAATACGAAGCGATTTTACTGGCGAAAGCCGGGCTCGATCGTTTGGGTTTGAGTCAACGCATTGCGGAGACGCTTTCTCCGGAAGTGTGCATGCCCGCGGTGGGGCAAGGCGCGATTGCCGTGGAAGCACGGTTGAAAGATACGGAAGCTTCTGAGTTGCTGGCAGCGCTGGACGATCCGGAAACCCGCACGGCAATCATTGCGGAGCGTGCGCTGCTGGCGGCGCTGCAGGGGGGGTGCCAGGTGCCGATGGGCGCGTGGGCGCGCATGGAACGCGGAGAATTGGTAATGGAAGCTTGCGTGTGTTCCGTGGATGGAGTGCAGTACATCAAGGAGCGCATCAGTGGCTCCGCGGAGCAGGCTGCGCAGCTTGGCGGGCAACTCGCGCAACAATTGTTGCAGGCCGGAGCGACAGAAATTCTGCACACGGTGGGGCGGCAGCATGGATGAGCTATCACGATCGCCTCTGGCGCGGAAACGCATTGTGGTGACGCGTGCGGCAACGCAAGGTGAAGGACTTTGCGATTTGTTGCGTGCTCGGAGCGCCGAGCCTATTTTATTTCCCTTGATAAGGATTCTTCCCATCGAGGATTTTGCTCCGCTGGATGCCGCGCTTGGAAAGTTGTGCTCGGGCGACTGGATTGCCTTCACGAGCCAAAATGCGGTTGATCCTGTGGTGCGGCGTGCCCGCATGCGGCGTCTAGATTTCTTTTGCGAAAGTGATGTGCAAGTAGCGGCCGTTGGACCGGCTACGCGGCAGGCGCTGAGGATCGCTGGGGTCGATGTAACGTATCCAGCGACAAATCACGATGGAGATTCGCTGGGGCGAGAATTGGGCGAGCGGGTCCGCGGCCGCTCCGTGCTTCTGCCACGGAGCGATATCGCCAGTGCGGAATTACCAGCTACCCTTCGTGGGTGCGGTGCGGAGGTTTTGGAGGTTGTTGCTTATCGCACGGAGCGGACTGAAGGCGGCCGTGAGCTTGCGGTCTTGATCGCCGCGCGCGCCGTTGACGCCATCATCTGCTTCAGTCCGTCGGCGGTACATTCGCTTGTGGCGCTGATCGGGCAGGCAAACATTGCCGGGATGAACGAAAGCGTGGCGTTTGCGGCCATCGGAGAAACGACCGCGCTCGCTTTTCGCGACGCCGGAGTGCGAAACCCCCTGTTGGCAGCGGACACTACGCCTGAAGCGGTAGCGGACGTTTTGCAGGATTATTTCGCGAATCGTGCGACTGAAATGCAGCGCAAGTCTGCGGGAGCGAAGAAATTATGAGTTTTCCGGTACACCGTCCACGGCGTCTGCGCAGGACCGAAGCTTTGCGCGGGTTAGTGCGCGAAACGCGACTGACCACTGCCGGATTGATTTATCCGCTGTTCGTCTGCCCCGGAGAGAAAGTGCGGCAGGAGGTCAGCTCCATGCCGGGCGTTTTTCAGATGTCCGTGGACCGGATCGTGGAGGAGTGCCGGGAGGTCGAAGCGCTGGGAATCCCCGGAGTGATACTGTTCGGCTTGCCGGAAGCGAAGGACGCGCGAGGCAGCAGTTCGCTGAATGCGCAAGGCGTGGTGCAACGCGCGGTGGCGGCGATTCGCAAGGCGAATTTGAAGTTGCTGGTGATCACCGACGTTTGTTTGTGCGAATACACCGATCATGGGCACTGCGGCGTGATTGAAAACGGCGAAGTGGCGAACGACCCGACCGTGGCGATACTTGCGGAGCAGGCACTTTCTCACGCGCGCGCCGGAGCGGACATCGTGGCGCCTTCGGACATGATGGATGGGCGCGTGGCGGCCATTCGCGGCATGCTTGACGAACATAAATTTGCCGATGTCGCGATACTTTCTTATGCCGCGAAATATTGTTCCGGGTTTTATGGCCCGTTTCGCGAAGCGGCGCAATCCTCGCCGCAGTTCGGCGACCGGCGCAGCTATCAGATGGATCCCGGCAACGCGCGTGAAGCGTTGAAGGAAGTGGCGCTGGACCTCGAGGAAGGCGCGGACATGGTGATGGTCAAGCCGGCGATGCCGTACCTGGACGTGATTCGTCAGGTGCGCGATGCCTGCAATGTGCCGGTGGCGGCGTACAACGTCAGCGGCGAGTACGCCATGGTGAAAGCGGCGGCGCGAAATGGCTGGCTGGATGAGAAGCGCGTGGTGCTGGAAATTCTGACGGGCATCCACCGCGCCGGAGCCGATATTATTTTGACGTACCACGCCAAGGATGTCGCGCGGTGGCTAGCGTCGTGATAATTTAATTGCCTGCCCATGAATGCTCCCATAGTCCATGTGAAGCGTAACCGCCAGCGATCCCGCGAAATATTCGCGCGCGCGGAGCAGGTTCTGGTTGGCGGTGTGAACAGCCCCGTCCGGGCGTTTCGTTCCGTCGGTGGGGAGCCGCTGATTATTGAGCGTGGCAACGCGCAACACCTTTACGACGCGGATGGCAACGAATTGCTGGATTACGTTTGCTCGTGGGGAGCGCTGATACTTGGACATGCGCACCCGGCTGTTGCGGCGGCGATTGCCGACCAGGCGCATCGCGGAACCAGTTTCGGCGTAACCACCGAATTGGAGCTTGAACTTGCGACGGTGATCAACCGCGCGATTCCATCGATGGAAAAGATTCGCTTCGTCTCGAGTGGTACGGAAGCGACGATGAGCGCAGTGCGTCTGGCGCGGGGCGTAACGGGACGCGACTACATTTTGAAATTTGAAGGTTGTTATCACGGGCATGCGGACAGCTTTCTCTCGCAAGCGGGCTCGGGGCTGGCGACTTTAGGCATTGCGGAATGTCCCGGAGTGCCGCAGGTTTTGGCGGCGCTGACGCTCAACGCGCCATTTAATGATCTGCAAGCTGTAGAACGCATGTTTACCGAGCATCACGACAAGATCGCTGCGGTGATTGTCGAGCCGATTGCCGCGAACATGGGTGTGGTGCTTCCCAGCGAAGGATTTTTAGGCGGCCTGCGCGAAATCACCAGGCGAAATGGCGCGCTGCTGATCATCGATGAGGTGATCACCGGTTTCCGTTTGCACTATGGAGCGGCGCAAACGCTTCTGGGTGTGGATGCGGACCTGACGACGCTGGGCAAAATCATTGGCGGCGGCGTGCCGGTGGCGGCCTATGGCGGACGACGCGATTTGATGGACCATGTTGCGCCGCTCGGTCCCGTGTATCAGGGCGGAACGCTGGCGGGCAATCCGCTGGCGATGCGTGCGGGACTGGCGACCTTGAAAGAGCTGACTGCTTCAGGTTTCTATGACAAATTGAATCGCAATGCGGAACGATTGGTCGCCGGGCTGCGCAGCGCCGTTACGGAGTCCGGAGTTCCCGCAGTGGTAAATTCCATGGGCTCGCTGGCGACGGTATTTTTCACGCCTGAACCGGTGACCGATTACGCGGCGGCGAAGCGTTCTGACAAGGCGCGCTTCGCGCGTTACTTTCGCGAAATGCTGGATCGTGATATTTTTCTCGCGCCGTCGCAGTTTGAAGCGGCGTTCGTTTCGGCCGTCCATACTAATGAGGACATCGACCGTACGGTGGCCGCGGCGCTGGCTTCTTTGCAGGCGATTACCAACGCTTCATGAAGCTGTCCATTCGTGAGTTTTGGATTTAGACGGAGACCAACCGATGACTGAGTTTGAGCTACCCGAACGTCCCGAGGAAGGACACGAGGACAATCCATTGATTTTGCCCGTCTCCGTGACGATTTCGACGCTGGCGGTCCTGGTGGCGCTGGTCACCATGTTTGGTCACCGCGCGGCCAACGAGCAAATTTTGCTGCAAGCGAAGGCGTCCGATCAGTGGGCGTACTATCAGGCGAAAAATATTCGCTGGCATGAGATGCAGGCCAACGCAGATTTGCTCGGCGGTTTGGCGCCGTCGGACAAGGAGAAGACGGAGGCGCTGCGGGAAAAATATGTGAAGTCGGCTGAAAAGTACGAAGCCGACAAAGACGAGATCAGCAATGAAGCTAAAAAACTGGAGGCGGAGCGGGACGTTTACGGGCACCGTGAAGACCGCTTTGACGCGGGTGAAGCGCTGCTGGAAATTGGATTGGTCATTTGTTCGATGACGCTGCTGACCAAGAAAAGATTTTTTTGGTTTTCCGGCATGACCATTGCGGCGGTTGGTGTAGCCATTGCGGCCACTGCGTTTATGCTGCACTGACGCGCACGGGCGGTGAAGAAAGATGCGAATCTGAAGATTCGCCGCTGCCACGAGAGAAAAATCAAAGACACAGGTTTGAAGGCCTGCGACTACAAGGGCTGCGCAACGTTTACAATGTGCGTCTCTCCGTTAAGCCGTTGCGGGCGGCTGATGGCCGCGAAGGCTGGCTACTTCCTGCATCAGGTTTTCGAGGCGCGTGAGTAACTCCTGGTGACGAAGGTCTTCGGTGTCTGGTTTTTTGGCCGCGAAGCTTAACGTTCCCCCGGGTTCCAGAATGCACTGGCGCACGTCACTGAGCGATTCAAAGCCCTGCTTGCGGGCGGCGGCTTCGAGTTGCGCCACCGTGATCAGTTCCCGTTTCAGGCGGTCTTCTTTAATCTGGCCGTTGTCAATCAGCACATCGGCGCGGCCTTCGACCAGCTGATCGAGCTTTTGATGGCCGTAGAGAAACCGCACGACCAGGTAGTTAACGAGCAGCAGGGAAGTGGCGCCGATCAAACCGCCGGTGACGCTGTTGTCGTCGCCAATGATGGCGTTCTGCACGGTATTGGAGAGCGTGAGGAGTACGACGAGGTCGAAGGGATTCAACTGCACGAGTTCGCGTTTTCCAGACAGGCGCAAGCTGATCACCAGAAACGCGTAAACCACCACGGGGCGCAGAATTTTTTCGAGCAGGGGCAGCCCCAGGACAAACATGTCCTTCAAGATTCCGTGCATGGCAGAGAGTCCTCCTCGCTCTAGAGAGAGCGTTCGAGATTCTACCCCGACGGGCCGCGCGGCAGTCAAAACGGGGCGGCGAGGGAGGGTGATGAGTGTGCGACCTGTACGAGCGTACAGTGGTGCTTTCGCGGCAGGAAACCGAAGTGAGCATGCCTGTGCGGCGCGGTTCCCGTATGCTACGAGTGTTTGCCTTTCCTCGACGGGTTCGGACAGCAGTAGACAAGCGTTTGCCAACGGAGGCTGCAGAAACACGGGTAAGCGATAGCCGCGCGCCCGGCGTTTCCCAGACAGCTATAGGGATGCCCCAACGCGCCTCGTCCGAACAGAGTCTGCTCCCGCATACAGAACAGCTGTTGACGTTGTTGAATTCCGTCCGCGAACTCGTGGCGATTTTGAGCAGCGGGGGAACGATTCTGTTCGCCAGCGGAGGTTTTTGCAGCGTTCTGGGTTACGGTGCGGACGAACTGACCGGAACGAACATCCATAGTCTGTTGCACGACAGCGATAAAGCGGTTCACAACCACCTTCTGAGCGGAAATGACCATCATCACGATGGAGCGCCCGGCAAGCGGTGCCGGCTCCGCGATCGGGATGGGGTGTGGCGATGGTTTGACGCCGCGGCTCGCATTCCGTCGCAGGAATCTGGCGTTGACGACATTGTAGTCACCTATCTGGATGTCACCGACCTGCAGCGCATGGAAGCGGAGCGGCAGGTAATTTCGGAAGTTGTTCATGCGCTTAACCAGACGGCCAATCTCGACCAATTGCTCCACAGGATTCATCAAGCGCTGAAGAAGGTGCTGTACGCTGAAAATTGCTTCGTGGCGCTTCATGACCCGGCCGCGGACTCCTTTCAATTCCCATTCTTCACGGACGAATTTGATACGGCGCCGCCGCCGCAAAGAGTTGGGCGCAGTTGTACGGCATTTGTTTTTCGCACCGGCAAAGCCCGACTGATTCCGCAGTCGGAGTTCGATCACATGGTGGAGCAGAACGAAGTGGAACTGGTGGGTTCGCCGTCACCCGCATGGCTGGGCGTGCCGCTGAAAACACCGACGGCTACCATCGGCGTCCTGGTGGTGCAGCACTATCAAAACGAAAAAGCGTACGACGTGCGCGATCTGGAATTCATCGACTCCGTGGGCGGCCACATCGCGCTGGCGATCGAACGCCGGCGTGGCGAGGAAGCGCTGCGCAAAAGCGAATCTACGTTTCGCCTGCTGTTCGAGCACAATCCGCTCCCCACGTGGGTATTCGACAACGAGACGCTGCGTTTCTTACAGGTCAATGACGCGGCTATAAAGCAGTACGGTTATACGGCACAGGAATTCGAGTCGATGACCATGCTGGACATCCGTCCTCCGGAAGACCGCGCGGGTTTCAAGGCCCAGATGGAGACCTGGCCGGACAGCGGGCAGTACCAAGCGAATTGGAAGCACATGCGCAAAGACGGCCGGACAGTTAGCGTCGAGATCATTTCTCACCAACTGGAGTATGCGGGCCGGCGGGTGCGGCTGATGGTGGCGCAGGACGTTAGCGAGAGACAGTCGCTCGAGGAGCAGTTGCGCCAGGCGCAAAAAATGGAAGCGGTAGGCCGTCTGGCAGGCGGCGTGGCGCATGACTTCAACAATTTGCTAATGGTCATCAAAGGTCACACGGAACTGCTGTTGAACGCATTGCCGCCGTCCGATCACATTTCGACAAAAATCGAGCACATCGATCGGGCCGCAGATCGCGCCACGGCGCTGACGCGGCAACTGCTGGCCTTCAGCCGCATGCAGGTGTTACAGCCGCGGATGATGAATTTGAACAGCATTGTGGAAGACATGGGCAATCTGCTGCCGCGACTTATCGGCGAAGACATCGAACTGGTGATCCGTCCGGCCGCGTCGCTCGGCACGATTCGCGCGGACGCCAGCCAGATGGAGCAAGTGATTATGAACCTGGCGGTGAACGCGAGGGACGCGATGCCAGGCGGCGGCAAACTGGTCATCGAGACCGTCAACGCCGAACTCGACCAAGCGTACAGCGCGAGCCATCCGGTCGTGAAGCCTGGCCGCTATGTGCTCCTGGCGGTGTCGGACTCCGGCACCGGTATGGACGCGGCGACACAGGCGCACATCTTCGAACCGTTTTTCACTACCAAGGAGCAGGGCAAGGGCACCGGACTCGGGTTGGCCACGGTCTATGGGGTGGTCAAACAGAGTGGCGGATTCATCTGGGTGTACAGCGAAGTGGGCAAGGGCACGTGCTTCAAGATTTATTTGCCGCGGGTGGATCAACCGGCGGAAGCTCCGGGCGTCCCGCAGTCGCTATCCGAAGTTCCACGCGGCACGGAGACCGTGCTGCTTTCTGAAGATGAACAAGACGTGCGGGAAGTCGCCAGGGAATTCCTTGAGTCCGGGGGCTATACAGTCCTTGAAGCACAGAACGGCGAGGAAGCGCTTCGCCTGGGGATGCAACACAATGGGAAAATTGATCTGCTCATCACCGACATGGTGATGCCAGGGATGCGCGGCCCGGAGTTAGCTGCCAGATTGCAGAAGGAACGAAACGATCTTCGAGTGCTGTATATGTCCGGGTACAGCGAACACTCCGCCGCGGATGCCGCGCCAACAATTAATCGCGCGAAACTGCTCACCAAGCCGTTCAGCCGGGGTGTGCTGCTGCGTGCCGTTCGCGAGCTACTGAACGAAACTCATTCGGAATAGACCGCAACTGGCGTATGGAAAGAAAAGCAGTGTGATTCGTACGCCTGGGCAAGCAAGCTGGGGCGCAGTCCCGCCCTGCGGGATCCCCCCTGGGAAGATTTCCCCACGTAGAAAGAATTGCCCGTAAAAAAACTTGGGCTAGATCGGAAGTTTGGGATGCTTCAGGTGCCAGTCGGTGTGACGTTGAAATTCGCGCGCTGCTTGGATCACCGATAGGTCGTCACCGGCACGCGCGACAAATTGCAGGCCAACCGGCAGATGTTTTTCCGTGAATCCGCAAGGAACCGAAAGCGCAGGAAGTCCGCACAGATTTCCAACGGCGCCGAGCGGGTCCGGATAGTCCGGTCCGCTTTCGAGGTTCATCTCGATGGGCGACGCGGCGGTGGCCTCCGCGGCGGCCACCAATACATCGAAAGACTCAAAAAACTGCGCCATTTTTAGTTGCAGAAGCTCCCGGACTTTCAGCGCCAGGGTGTAATCCGCGCCGGAGATTTGCTCTCCCACATACCCGCCGAGTTGACCCAGTGGGTCCGCGAGTTCGTTCACTTTTCCTGAGCGGATCAAATCGCGAAACGAAGCAGCCGCTTCGACAGCGACGACTACGTTGGCGGAATCCTCCCAAGGACCGGTGGGCAGCGCGACATCGTGAACACCCGAGGCATATTTGCGCAAGATTTTTTCCGCCGCGGACACAACTTTGGTGACTTCGCCTTCCATCGACGGCCATGCGTTGGTAAGCCAGCCGATGCGCAGAGGCCGTGGTTTGGTTTGCGTTGCCGGGGAATAAGTAAACGCGGCCTTGTCGATGGGTAGAGTACTGCGCTCGCGGGGATCGTGGCCGGCAATGGCGGCGAAGATGTGCGCGCAATCTTCCACGCTGCGCGCCATTGGTCCGATGTGGTCCATTGACGGCGCCAGGGCCATGCCGCCAAAGCGGCTGACGCGGCCGTATGTCGGGCGCAGGCCGCTGATGCCGCAAAAGGCGGATGGGCAAATGATCGATCCCCAAGTTTCAGTGCCAATGGCGAACCCGGCCAGGCCGGCGGCAACAATTGCTCCGGAGCCGGACGAAGAACCGCAGGTCCAGCAACTGGTGTCCCAGGGATTTTTCGCGGCGCCTTGTAAGGATGCGGAAGCGAAGCGATAACCCAAGCCACCCGCCAGCTCGATCATCGCCGCCTTTCCCAGCAAGACGGCCCCGGCGCGCCGCAAATGCTCGATGACTGCCGCGTCGTAATCAAAGACCTGATTGGCGTAAGGCTTTGCGCCCCATGTCGTGGGCAGGCCGCTCACCGCTAGCAAGTCTTTGGCGGCGTAAGGAATGCCATGCAACGGGCCGCGATAATGCCCGTGTTGAATTTCCTTTTCCGCCGCGGTGGCCTGCTCGAGCGCCAGGTCCGGAGTCAAACGTGCGTAAGCATTGAATTCCGGACCGAGTTTCTCGCTGCGGGCCAGATAGAGCTGCGTCAACTCCACGGGAGAAATTTTCTTGGATTGGATGCGTTTAGCAAGTTCGGTGACGGGCAAGTAAAAAATCTCTTCGCTGGGCATCGGACTCCTCAGGGTTTTGTCGGGTGGGTATTCATGTCACCGGCCGGTGCCGCAGTTTTCTTTTCGCGCTCCATCAGCGGCTTCAAGTGCAGAGCGGGCTCATCGGAATTCTCGATTTTGTAGGCGCGAAGCCGGTCCAGAGACTTCTGCGCACCCGAGCTGATCTTAAGCAGGTCGGTCTTCTGACTTTCCGAAAAGCGGTCGCCGTAAAGCGACAGAATCGTGCGCACTCGCAGTTCGGATTCGTTCTGCGCCGCGACCGCGGGAGCCGAGTTTGTTCCAGCCTGCACCGGCGTAGCTGTTTGCGAGAGCGCTGGAGCCGCTCCGAGTGTCGCTGCCGCGCCGGCCAGTGCTGCGCGGGTGGCGAACTCCCTGCGGGTAATAGCCGTCTTTGTCGTGCGGTTCATCACGGACACGCTCCTGCGGCAGACGCATAGATTCGTCGCGTAGCAACGACGATGTCAAGCAAGTAGAATTCCAATCGATGCGCCTAGACTGGAGGGTGGGCGGAACTACTCCCCTTGCGTCAATGCGCGGATTTGCGTTTCGAGGGACTGATTATACTGCCGTTCGTTCTGAAGCTCGGCTTGCAATTTTTTCACCAAGGAATCCAGCCAGGTAATTTCCGCGCGCAGCTTTTGCAAGTCGGCAGGCCGGCTGCCCGGGCTTGGTTGGTGTATGCCTGGCTGCGCATGATGCGGGGGCGCACCGCTGGACGCAGACTGTGGGGTGAAGGCTTCCGCCAGCGCGCGGGGCCATGCGGACTGCGCGCTCGGGGGCGGCGGCACCGAGGGTGGCGGCAAAACCACGCGTGGAGCCACCGGCACGGGCACAGGGGCAAACAGTTGGTTGAGGTCGAAGACCGGAGCGGAGGTTTTCTCAGGGTCGGCAAACTGGGAGCTCTTGGGAGACAACAAACTCTTGACCCGGTGAATCAGCTCCACCGGCTGAAAGGGTTTACGAATCAGTTCGTCGGCGTGCACCGATACCGCTTTGTCCGCCACCGCTTTGTTGACCACGCCAGACATCAAGACGACGGGAACGCCGGAATAATTCGGATGCTGTTTGATTTCGCTGCAAACGGAAAAACCGTCCTGGTCCGGCATAATCACATCGGTGATGACCACGTCCGGGCGGTTCTGTTCAAACTGCGCCATCGCTGAATGGGCGTCGCCACAAGTAATGACGTTAAAGTTTTCGCGGCGAAAGGCGATCTTGATGACCTCGCGCATGGTGGCGCTGTCATCGATAAAATAAACCGTCGGCTGACGCTTCTGCACGGGTTCTTCGGGCGTGGGAATCAGCATGGTATCGCTCATTGCGCCTCCTTATCCGCCATGTCTGGCGCAAAATTTTGCGTGCTTTCGTCGTACTCGCGCATGGCGTCGAGCATTAAGTCGGTTGCGGTACGCAGCACCGTACGCTGCGAAGAAGTAGCCCCATACACAAACTTATACACGCCCTGACCGCCCTGCACGCAGCTTTTCAGAATGTGGATGACCGCTTCGTCACCAAACAGATGGCCGCATTCCGCGTGGGTGATCTCTCCAGCATCAAAAAACAACAAGGCGTCGGTCGCGCCGGCATTAATATGCAAAGCGCCCGTCTGGTGCGCGTGTCCGAGCATCTGCATCACGCCGGGAAGATCATGGTGCGTAAGACTGCCGCTCAGACTGGTATCGGCCTGCGCCAGCATTTGGGTAGGCTGGAAGCCGTCGGCTTTGCTGATGACGATTTGCTTGATGTGGGCAGCGATGACGGCTGGAGCCCGCTGACGGTCGATATAGTCGTCGCATCCGGCCTGAAAGGCTTCCATAAGCGCGCGTTGGCTGCCGTCGCCAAGAGCGATCAGCGGCAGGGAACTGTTTTTAGCGTCGGCGCGAATGATGCGCGCGATATCCAGGGCGTCCATTTCCCGCATGTTGGTGGCGCAAAGAATCGCTGATGGCGCGTCGTATTCAATCGCCGTGAGCGCGAACGCCGCCTGCGTGCTGCAAACGACTTCAAATCCCTCGCGCTTCAAAGCGTCGCTAAGACGTTTTGCGAAGTACACGTTGCTGTCGATCAGCAAGATCTTGGCTGGCCGTCCGGCAATTATCATGACGAGGCCTCTACCAGGTTGGCGAGCCGCTCCGCTGCGGGCGTGTCTTCGAATGGGGCCGTCAGGGCCGTGACATTCAGCACCTCGATCACGTTGCCATCGTGAGAAATCCATCCGTCCACATGAGGCGCGTCCTGGTCGCCTGCGGCGGTAATTTCCGCGTCGATCAATTCGCATTCGCCGGTTACCGGCAGCGCCACCCACTCCGTGTGCGAGTCGTAGCGGCGGCGCGCAATCAAGTAGAAGCGCCGGGCGGAAATTTTCTTACCGAGCAGCCTTGGCGCGACCTCGCAGACCGGAACGACGCGCCCCCGCCGCAGGATTACACCCTCGACGCCGGGGGTACGATGTGGAAATTTGAAGATGCGGCTTGGCGCGACAAGTTCGGCGATATGACTCGCCGCGATGGCGAAACGGCGGTCGCCGAGCCGCAGGAGGACAACCGATTGCAGTTCCAATTCCGTGGCCGTAGCGGTCATAGGGATGGACCGCCTTCCGCAAGGTCACCGCTGCCCGCCGCGCGCTGGACGAGCGCGTTTTCCAGCACTAGAACCTCTTCTTCGGTTAGGAATCCCTCGGGGCTAACCACCGGAACGACAGTTTGGTCCAGCGCCGTAAGTCCGCGATACCAGCGACGTTCCTGGTTACAGAAGGCCAGCGGGAGAGCCTGCAGCTGCGTCATGCCGGTCATCTTTTCGATGTTATCGATGAGCAGCGCCGTCCGCGTTTGGCGCAAAATAAAGACCAATGTGCCTGGAACGAGCGGCAACCCGAAGTGCATGGTGCCATTCACCACAAAAAGAGTTTGTTCTTCGCGCTGCAGCAGATGGCGAACTTTTGCCACGCCAGAATTCTTGATTTCCGCAGCAGCTCCCGCGAGGCTGTCCACGCTGCGCACTTCCTGCACGGATGCGGAAGAAATCGCAAAGAGCTGTCCTCCGACACGAAACAAGATGATCTGCTCCGCGCGGAGCACCGGCGATTTGGGTCGAGGCGACAGTCGCATTACCGCACACCCACCGGTGCGCCGCGAGTGATTCCGATCACCCTTTTTTCAATCGCGGCATAAATATCATCGATGCCCAGCACTTCGTCGACGGCCCCAGTCTTGATGGCCTCCGCGGACATCCCGAAAATCACGCACGTCGCTTCATCCTGGGCCAGCACCAAGCCTCCGGCACGCTTGATAGCCTGGCATCCCGCCGCGCCATCGTTGCCCATGCCTGTCAAGATCACGGCAACACTGAGAGCGCCGGCATAGGACGCCACGGTCTCAAGGGTCGCGTCCATGTTCGGCAGATAACCGTTGATGCGTCCGGAAGTGCCGTCCAGTTGCATGCGGCCAGTGGGTGTGACGCGAAGATGCTGCCCGCCGGGACAGACATACATGGTCCCGGGACACAGAGATTCGTTGGGCTCGGCTTCCTTCACGCGAATGCTGGTGAATTCCGCAAGCTGGGCGGTATATTGCGTCGTGAACGCCGCAGGCATGTGTTGAACGAGAATAACCGCCGCAGGAAAGTCGGCGGTAAAGCCTGGAGCCAAGCGCATGACGGTGGCGGGTCCGCCGGTGGAGGCCGCGATCACGACGACGGGGAAGCGCTGATCGAGTCCGGAACTGACAGGAAGCGGCCTGGCGATGAATTGATCCGCTGCAGCGGTGGGGGCACTGCGTAGCGTTGAGGCCACGCGCGATGCCGTGCGAACTACACGTACTTTCGCCGCCATGCGGACCTTGCGCAGCAAATCCTCTCGCACGCTTTGCATGTCCAGATCGATCCCGCTGGAGGGCTTGGCGACAAATTCGATGGCGCCGAGTTCCAATGCGCGCAGCGTACTCGCCGCTCCCTCGCGAGATTCGGAGCTGACCACTACGATGGGTCGCGGGTTGGTGGTCATAATCTCAGCAGTAGCTTGCAGCCCATCCACGTGTGGCATGTTGATGTCCATGGTGATGACATCTGGTTTGAGGGACTCCGCCAGCGCCACGGCCTCGCGCCCGTCTTTGGCATGGCCCACGACTTGTAATTGCGAGTCTGCGTTGAAAATGTTCTCCAGAACTTTGCGCATGAACGCAGAGTCGTCCACGATCAGAACACGATATTTTTTGATGACGCTCGTGGTCATGGAGCAGTTAGGTGACGGGGGTAAGCCGTCGCGCTACCTCCGTTCCCATGAGCTGCTCCAAGGTGCTGATGAGTTGATCTTCCTGTACCGGCTTGGTCAGAAACGCGGCGGCGCCTTCTTTCATGGCGCGGTCACGATGCTTGGCACCCGCGCGCGAAGTCACTACGATGACCGGAATACGCCGCGTTGACGGACTCTGGCGAAGCTGCGCCATCAATTCGTATCCGGTCATGCGCGGCATTTCGAGGTCGGTGATGACCAGATGGCAGCCATGTTGCGATACGAGTTCCGCGGCTTCGAGCCCATCGGCGGCCAGCTTCACGCGATAGCCATTTTTTTCGAGCAGGCGGGCCACGAACTTGCGTACGCTGATGGAATCGTCGGCCACCACGATCAAGCGCTCTTGCTCCACGCGATCGATGGCTTCCGCAGGTATGGTGCCGCGAGCCACCGCTGTGGAACCCGGCGCGAAGATGCGTGCCGCGCTGGCGTTTGCCTGCAAAGCCCGCCGCTCCGTGGGTTCCGTCGCCACAAGGCGATTCAAATCGATCAAAAGGATCAAACTTCCGTCGGGGGCGATGGTCGTTCCCGGAAACACCTTTACGCGGCGCAGATATTCGCCGAGGCTCTTGATGACGATTTCGTCCTTGCCCAAAACTTCTTCGACCACCACACCGATCTTGCGGTCGCCGATGTTGGCGACCACCATGTGGAAGTATCCGTTCACCGGTTCGAGCGGTGGCAAACCGAGGTAGTTGTCCAGGCGTACGACCTCGGTAACCACGTCGCGAATCTTGGTCATCAGCTTACCGCCGACATCCTCGATCTCGTCGGCCCGCAAACGACGGATTTCCTCAACCACCGCCAAGGGCAGGGCGAAGTGGGTAGAGCCGCAGCGCACGAACAGCGCCGGAGAAATAATCAGCGTCAACGGTACTTTCAGCGTGAATTTCGTGCCTGCTCCGGCGGTGCTCTGAATATCGATTTCGCCATTCAACGCATTCAGATTGGCGCGCACTACGTCCAGACCAACGCCGCGGCCAGCAAGTTCGGTCTTGATCGGAGCCGTTGAAAAGCCCGGATGAAAGAGCATCTCGCGCAACTCGCGTTCGGTAAGCCGGTCGGCGGTTTCCGTGGACGCCATCCCGCGTTCGATGGCGCTCTGCCGCACACGGCCGTAGTCGATACCGCGCCCGTCATCTTCTACTTCAATGTAAATGTGATTGCCACGGTGATACGCGCGCAACGAGACCTTGCCAGCGCGCGGTTTACCCGCTAGAACGCGGTCCTCGGCGCGTTCGATGCCATGCGCGACAGAATTTCGCACCAGGTGTACCAGAGGATCGGAGATTTGCTGGATGATATTGTTGTCCAGTTCGGTTTCGCTGCCAGATGGTTCCAACTCTACGACTTTTCCGGCGGATTTCGCGGCGTCCCGTACGGCCCGCGAAATCCGCGAGTATAGCGTCCCGATGGGAACCATGCGCGCGGCGGTAAACTCATCCTGCAGGTGATGAGCTAATTTCGTGAATTCATCGATGTCCCCTTCCACGCGCCCGATAAAACCCTGCAACTGCGAAAGCACTTCCTTAACGTCCGCCGAAATTTCCGCCATGGAACGCGAAAGTATGCTGAAGTCGTCGTAGCGGTCCATCTCCAGTTCGCTGAATTCGGACCAAAATGAAGTATCGCCCGCGGCGACTCCGGTGAGAATTTCTGGAGTGCTATTCCGTTTCCAAGGGCCGTTATCGCGGGCCGAGTTGATGCGTGTATATTCGTATTTATCCTGGAACTCGGCCACTTTTCCTTGCAGCCGTTCTTTCGAGAAACTCAGCGTATCCACCAACTTCTCAAGTTCAGCCACGCGCCCAACCATCCGCGTCCGGTTGATCACCAGTTCGCCGACGGTATTCATCATGTGGTCCAGCCGCTCCAAAGCAATCCGCACGGATTTCACGGGGCCACCGTTGGCGGCGGCTGCTTTGGCCACGGATTTGCCAACTGGCGCCGTCAGCGCGGTTGTTACGATCGGTGTCGCGTCTGCCGCGATTTCGACAAAATGATCCGTTTCGGCCAACGACTCCGCTTCGTCGGCGTCCGCTGGTGCATATTCCGCGATCCGGCCCAGCAGGGAATCCACCACCGTGCGCATTTCCGCTTCGTCGAGCCATTGCCGGTGCAGCGTCTTTTTGAGCACGTCCACCGACTCGAGACAGACATCCACCACCGCGGGCGAAGGCTCCATCTCTCCGTCGCGCAAGCGCCCAATCAAATCCTCCACGCGATGCGCGATAGCACCCAGCCGCTTAAGACCAACTTGCGCCGCCGATCCCTTGACTGTGTGAATGGCGCGAAATAACTTGTTGATCTCTTCCGGATTGTTGCCGCCTTCCAGGGAAATCAAGCAATCGCTGACAATCTGCAGATGCTCTTCGGCTTCCGGCTGAAAGAACTCCAGAATCTCGTCGGGAACTTCGTCGTCAACAGGCAACGCGTCAAAATACGAACCAGTTGCCGCGCCAGCCTCAAACAAAGGATTTTCGTCGCCAGCAGGCTGAGTCACGGAATCGCCGTGTACCATCTCTTCCGTCAGGTCTAGCCGCGCCGGCTCGATCTGAAACGCAAATCGGTAGCGGTCCTTGAACGCGGCAATATCTTCCGCCGTCTCGTTCCCCGTGTCGCTGATTTCCAGCAAGTCCGCCTCAAGCAAAGAGATTCCATCGGACAGAAATTCCGTCAGCGGCCCATGCAGATCGCTGCCGAGCGAAACGCTAAGCGCGTACTGAAATACATGCGCCAATTTCGCGGCAACCTCGGAGAATCGCGGATATCCATAGCTCGCCGACGTTCCGCTCAACGTGTGCGCTGAGATATACAGGCGCTCGATGTCCTCACGACGCGGCTCGAAGTCCTGCAACACGCCGATATACTCCCGCAAGCATTGCAGATGGCCCGCAGCCTCCTGCAGGAAGGTTTCCACGGCTTCGCGGTCGGCCATGCTGCTCACGCGCGGTTCTCCTTCACGAAGGCACTATCAATGACCTCGTCCGTAGCCGGCTTGCGATACAGAATGCAATCATTCAGCACGATGGCCTGAAACTTCACCGGCATTTTTGAAATCGATTCCGAATGCCCCAAAAACAAATAACCGCCCGGCTCCAGCGTCTCGTAAAAACGCCGCACCAGCGCCCGCCGTCGCTCCTCCGAGAAATAAATCAATACGTTCATACAGAAAATCACGTCCATGCGGCCCACGTATACGGCTGAAGCCAGATTCATCTGAGTAAAAGTAATCATATTGCGCAGGCGAGTCTTTACTTGTTGTCCGCCTCCACACGCTGAAAAGTGCGTGCTCCGTTGCTTCTCGCTAACGCTGCTCAGCGTCCGGCCGGAATACACGCCTTGGTCCGCATGCTTTATTGCCTGGCGGCCCACATCGGTAGCCAGGATCTCCGCATTCCAGGACTCCGAAAACGAGCCGGAATCAGAAATGCTCATGGCGATGGAGTAAGGCTCTTCGCCGGTCGCGCATCCCGCACTCCAGATCCGCAGTGTCCGCGGGGAGCTCCAGAATTTCTTCACATGCAGCTCCGGCAGTACGCGCTTCTCGAAAGCTTCGTAAACTCCCGGATATCGAAAAAAACTGGTCTCCTGCGTCAAAAGCCGCTCCAGCAGCGCCTCATACTCGAGATTGCTTTTGCGTACGGCACGCAAAAGATCGATGCCCCGATCGAAACTCTTCGAGCGCAGGTGCTCCTCCACGCGCGAGCAAAAAAATCGCTCCCGCGACGCATCAAAACAAATACCCGTACGTTCCTCGATGAGCACTCGGATCTCGCCCAGTTCGTGCTCACTTAGACTGTGCGTTATTCCCTGGATTCGGCTCATCTTCCTCACGCGTGTCTTCCGCACAGCGCCGCTAGCGAAAGCTTTTGCCTACCGGGCTCCGGCGGGCACGAGCCGTTCCGCATCATCCGCAGCCTGGCCGTGTACTTGCGCCGCAGCTTTGGCCGCACGGAATTGCGCCAATGCTTCGTTCAACTGATCGGAAAGCTTGACGAGCTGGCTCACCGTAGCCACGGTTCCGCGTGTTCCCTGGGAGGTCTGCCGCGTGATACTGGAAATAATCTGCATGGCGTGCGCCACGCCTTCCGTTCCGCGCACCTGCTGCTTGGATGCCAGCGAAATCTCCTGCACCAACTCCGCCGACTGCCGCACCACGTTCGAAATGGCATCCAACGCGCGTCCCGCCTGATCCGCCAGCGTTGCCCCGCTTTCCACTTCCTTGGTTCCTTCTTCCATGACCACCACGGCTTCGTTCGTCTCCGCCTGGATTGCCTTGATCAGCGCGGCAATGTCCTTCGTGGCGCTGCGGCTGTGTTCCGCCAGCTTGCGCACTTCGTCGGCCACCACCGCGAACCCGCGACCGGCCTCACCGGCTCGCGCCGCTTCGATGGCCGCGTTCAACGCCAGCAAATTCGTCTGTTCCGTGATGTCGTTGATCACGTTGATAATTTCGGAGATTTCCAAAGAGCGATCGCCCAGCGACTTGATCTTCTTCGCCGTAGCCTGGACCGAAGCGCGGATCCGCTGCATGCCCTCCAGCGTATCCCGCACCGCACGGTTGCCCTGTTCCGCCGCATCCAAAGCCCGTCGCGCAGCCTCCGCGCTGGCTTCGGCGTTGTTGGAAACCTGTTTCATCGAAACCGTAAGCTCCTCGACCGCGCTGGAAGTATTGGTAATTTCCTGGTCCTGCTGCGTAGCTCCAGCCTGCATTTCATCCGCAGCCACCAAAATGTTGTTCGAGCACGCCGTCACTTCCATCGCGGCCTTGCGCACGCGTTCCAAAACCTTCATGAAGTTGTCCAGCATGTAGTTGATGGAATCGGTGACGTTCCCAAGCGCATCGTTGGTGACCTTCCCGCGCATCGTCAAATCCCCGCGAGCGACCTGATTAATCACGTTCAACAGCTCGGTGATACTCCGCTGCAGCGAATCGCTGGCCTCTTGGTTGTTGTTGGCCTTCGACACGCGTGTTACCGCGCGATTCAGGTTTTCCGCAATGTATCCAAACTCATCACCCGAGTGGACCTCCGCGCGCGCGCGAGCGTCTCCAGCCGCCAGCCGGTCGGAAAATTCCGCCAGCTCCTGCACCGGCGTGATAAACCGGCTGCTCAGTTGCCAGGCGAGGATGGCCGCCACCGCCAGCCCCAGCAGCACGGCGAAAATCACCAGCGTGCTACCCGGGTTGCTCTCAAACATCGCCGCGCCCCCAGATTGACGCCCGGCGTTGTACCCCAGCCACAGCACGCCGATCAGCCCTGCTACGGTCGCCGTCACCAGCAACCAGATGGTCGAACTCAATCGCGATTTCATGCCTTCCTCCAAAAATCTCTTGCGCGTATTGCGTCGTCACTCGACGCATCTTCGCAAAATCCAAAAGTCAAATACTCGGACCCGGAAACGCCTCCAGCAATCGCCGCAAGTCAATCAGCAGCGCCAGACGCTCGTCATGCCGCAGCATTCCGGTGCAGTACGGCACGTTTTCCGGCGACTGCTCAAGCAAATCTTCCGCGCTCACCGAATACGTTCCGATCACTTCGTCCGCGGCAATTCCGATGCGGATGTCTTCCTGCCCACGTTCGCTGCGCAGCGCCGCAACCACCACATGCTTTGGAAGCAATCCCGGCCGGCGGCCTTCTGTCATGGCGATATCGATCAGCGGAATAATGGAGCCTCGCAAATTGAAAATCCCCACGAGATACGGCGGCCCCAAGGGAATCTTGGTCAGCAGCAGCCACTCCAAAACCTCTTCTACATCCAGCACGGGCAGACAGAATCGTTCGCGCCCGCTCCTAAAAACGCAAAACTGCGATTCGGGAGACAATTCCAATGGCGCGCCCATAGCCTGCGAAAGTTCGATGTCATCTGCCTCGGCAGACAGCGGCAACAAATGAAAATCCTGGCTCATCAGCATGCATTCCCGGCATAGCTCGGCAAGAATCCGCAACTCATACGAAACGCCTCACCGCGCGCAACAAATCCTCGCGCGTAAATGGCTTGGTCACGTAGCCGTCCGCACCCTGCTGCTCACCCCAAAAGCGGTCGCTGGCAGTATCTTTCGAAGTCACCAATATCACCGGTATGGCGCCGAACTCACTGCTCGCTTTCAACTCCCGGCATACTTGAAAGCCATTGCGCTCCGGCATCACGACGTCCAGGAGGATCAAATTTGGCCGCTGCGAGACGATGGTCTCCTCCACTCTTCGCGGGTCGTTCAAATCGATGGGCGAATACCCTTCGCGTTCCAGCAGCCCGTGAATCAGCTTCACCTGCGCGGGCGAATCGTCGACGATGAGAACCCTTTTCTGCACGGCCAGACGCTCCAGAGACTTATCCGTAGAGCCAAGGTGCACGTCGGCAGCCAGTGTCGCAGCCACTTAGGGTCATCATGCCCTCGTTGCTAAGTCATTGATTGTTAGGATGTTGATTGAAAATGGAGAGGCCTAGCGCCGCGTCCCAGTGGGCGTCGGCTCGTCCTGATTCTCAGCATGAGATGGTGCCGTCTCAACTTCCTGCATCTCGCTCGATAGCGATGAGAATCTTTGCATGATTTCGTTGATCCGCAGCGCCATGTTATGAATGGTTTTGATCTGTGCCAGCGATTGCGAGGAAAGTTGTCCGGGTTCCAGCAGCAGCAGTTCCGCGTTGCCCAGCATGGACGTCAGCGCGTTGTTCACGCTGTGCTTCATGTCCATCATGTAGCGCCCGAGCGTCGCGTGGTGCTCGTTGCGTTGTGCGTGGCGCTCCGCTTCACGCGCCAGGCGCACCGCTGCGGTCCTGCGCAGCGATTCTCCCGCCACCAGCAGCAGGGTTTGCGTCCAATCCTCGCGCAAGGGGACGTGCACCAGGCGCGGGTGCTTTCCGCGGAGCGCGCCAAGTTCCTTGGCGTCCACCGGGGCGCACAGGATCACTGCGGTGGTCGGTTCGAACGACCGCAAAATTTTGGATAGATTCCCGTCTCGCATTGGTCCGGCTACCACCAGGTCCGGCGCGGCGGCAAGCTGGCCTTGCCACTGCTCGCTGTCGACAATTGTGACCCGAGGCGCCTGCCGTTCGGTTTGCCAGCAGGTGCCCAGCAGGCGCCCGAATTCGGCTTCGTCCGTTAGAATGAGTATATTCGCGTTTCGCAAGAGATACCTTTTCCCATTTCCATGAACTGGCACCAGCGGCCCATCGCGTCGCCGGCTGCCCTTGTTACAGTTTTTCTGCTTCGTCCAGGGCCGACAGCAGTCTCTTCGTGCTGATCCCCAGATTCACCGCCGCTTCGGTATCTTTCGCTTGCTTCGCCACGTCCACGCGTTCCTGTAATCGCGTCACTTCAATGCGCGCCACAGACAGCGCACGATCCAGTGTCGTGGCGTTACCGGTCTCCTTCGCCGTCTCCAGCGCGCTATTCACCAGCGTCCGCGCCACCACGGCGCGACGTAGGTCATCCGCCGCTGGTCCATCCTCGGTAACAAACGCCGCCACTTCCCAGGACGACATCAAAATCCGCGCGCCGCCCACTTTGACGGTAGTCATCGATCTTCCGCGCGATGGTGGTGTGGCAATCAATTGTTCCCAGATTTTTTCCAGGCATGACTCGAAATCCAGTTCCGTCGAAAGCGCTGGGTTTGCCACGGGCGGCGTCCCCTGCAGCGCTGCCGATACTGGCCCCGGCGTTGCTCCGGTAATTTGGCCGGACTTCTCAGTCTTGTGCATGTCCGCGTCATCGGGCGCGGCCTCCACGGATGGCAGGCTCGGAGTCGCAAACACGGGGCTCCGCAGTCCCGCCTTTTCGAGCGCCGCTTCCACATCGCCGCGCAAGCCCAGCAGTTTCTCGAACGCCTGCGTGACCGAACTCTCGGTATACTCCTTCTGAAAGGGCTGTTTCCACTCGTCCGCCACTTGCTTGATTTTGGCCAGCGGCTCCTCGCCGGTCGCGGCAAAGTTCCCGCAGTTTAACGTCGCCACGCCCGCGTTTTCCAGTTGCTGCAATCCTGTACGAATGGCAATCAAGTCCGCATGCATCAGCTCGATGAGCGTGCGCCGCAATAGAAAATTAAAACGCGTGAACGACAGCAGCGCCGAAGTGTCGTAGAAACTGTTCCCCGCCGATTCCTTCACCTTGCGGCCTTGCGAGATGAAATCGGATTTCGTAATCGCACGCAGGCTGCGGAATGCGCGCAACGCTTCGATCATTCGTTCCAGCGGCTCGCACCACTCCACCGGCTCGACAGGCGCTTCTCCCAGCACCGGTTTCATCACCGTCGCGACGTCCGCCGGCTCAATCTGTTTGTGATAAATTTTGGCCGGGGCGCACAGCGCGAAGTATTGCACCAGCAGAAAATCGATCTTGTCGCGGTCGACGTTGGATTTTGTGGGCTTTCGCAAATGCCGCTGAATCAGTGCCTGCAAACCCGTTTCGCTGGCATTCAGCGTGGTCATCTGCAAAAGATGACGCAGTTCGTGCACCAGTACGCGCTGGTCCATCGAATCCAGCCACGTCTGTACCTGGCTGAACAGCTCGAACTCCGCTTTCTCCGGCAAGTTGCGCTTCGCAGGTGGAATTGGAATATCGATAGCCAGTTGCTTGGCCAGCGCCGTATAAATTGGAAACACGGAACGGGCTTCATCCCATTGCGCCTGACGCGCGGTGTCGTTCCGCGGCGGCGCCGAAAGATTCAACGTTGTGATCATTTTGCTCACGATTGATTCACCCAATGGCCTTGCACCCGCGAGAATCGCACCGCCACGGCCGTCCGTCCCTCGTGATACTGCACCGCGACGACCGTAGCTTCTTCGACTCGGTGTTTCTCTTCGTCTTCAATTTTTACGCAATCCGCGAACTCCAGCGGCAGCGTCGACAGAAAAATTCCATGTTCCGCGCCACCAAACTCCAGCACCGTAGCCTCGCTCAGGACCGCAGTTCCCGGACGCAGCGACGCCACCCGCACCCGCACCCGTTGTGCCACCACGTGCGGGAAGAAACGCGCCAGTTGCTCTGTGCAACTAGCAGGTGCTTCCGTGAGTACGTTCCCATCGGATCGCTGCACGCTGTCTCTCATCCTTTGCAACGCACCCCGCGTCCAGCGCCGGCGCTCGAAAGCAAGCCGCACCAGTTCTGGAAAGACCTGCCGATCACACCAGTCATGAAGACCCAGCGGAAAGGTTGCACGCAGTGCTCCAAAGCGCACTGCCGACCGGTAGCTGCAAAGGTGAAGAAACTGCAAGGCTTAAGATTTTCCCAATCCCTCCGAGTGCCCCGAATGTCTCAGCCTGAAACGCTCGCGTCTCAGTCAGACCTAAGTACCAGGCGCGTCGCCGCACCAAAGTCGTCCAAGGTGACGGTTTTTGCTCGTCCGCTCGCGATGCGTTTAACTACCGGTTCGACCGCTAAAATTCTTCGTAGTTCTGGAGCCTTTCCGTGGTTCTTGGTTGGGTTAGTGTTTGTGGGTTGGAGCGTCGCTCCGAGCCAAGGTGCTTGGCTGAAAATGGGTTTTCGCCACTGAAGCTGTTTTTTGTTTTCCGCCTCCTCACGGCTAATGTGGTGAAGCCGATCGCGACTCAATATCCTGCGCATCACTCTCGCTCTTCACCGGAATCTTGTATCGCTTCAATTTGCGATATAACGTCGCCCTGCTAATTCCCAAAATCTTTCCCGCGAGCGCTTTATCCCCATTCGTCTCCTCGAACACGCGTAATATCGTCATCCGTTCCATCTCCGCCAGTGCCGTAGTCGAAATCGAAGCGACATCCTGTAATTTCGTCCCCGCAGAACCTTCCGCCTGTTCCGCACGAATCGATGGCGGCAAATCGGCGACATCAATCGTCTTCCCATCGCCTAACGCTACGGCGCGCGCCACGCAATTTTCCAGTTCCCGCACGTTTCCAGGCCAATCGTATTGCAGCAAACTCTTCATCGCCGCAGCGGTCACTTGCATTTGCGCCCCGTTCGCGTATCTGCCCAGAAAGTGATGCGTCAGCATCGGAATATCCGAGCGCCTCTCGCGCAGCGACGGCAACTGCACGGTCACCACGTTCAACCGAAAATAAAGATCCTTGCGAAACGTTCCCGCGCGATACGCTTCTTCTAAATCACGGTTTGTCGCCGCAATCACTCGCACATCCACGTTCACTTTTTCATTGCTGCCTACCGGCCGCACTTCCTTCTCTTGCAGCACGCGCAGCAATTTTGCCTGCATTTCCAGGGGCAATTCGCCGATTTCATCTAGAAAAATCGTCCCGCCATTCGCCGCCTGAAATAAACCGGCTTTGGACTTGATCGCCCCGGTGAATGCTCCCTTCTCGTAACCGAACAATTCGCTTTCCATCAGCGTTGGTACCAGGGAACCACAATCCACCGCCAAAAACGGCGTCTGGGCCAGAGCCCCGCGAAAATGAATCGCCCGTGCCACCAACTCCTTGCCTGTTCCACTTTCCCCGCAGATCAGCACTGGTGTTCGCGTGTCCTTCAGCCTCCCGATCATCCGCAAAACGTCCTGAATATTTGCGGAGGTCCCAATAATCCCGTCGAGGTTTTCCTCCGTGCTGACGCGCGCGCGCAGAAACTCATTTTCTGTCACCAGGCGCACCTTCTCCGCCATCCGTTGCAGCAAAAGCCGCATTTTCTCCACGCGAAACGGTTTCTCGATGTAGTCGTACGCTCCAAGCTTCATGGCATCGACCGCCGACTCGATCGAGCCATGCCCGGTCATAATCGCCACTTCCGTATGCGGCAGCAGCCGCTTCGTCTGCTGCAGCAATTCCACCCCCGACTGTGTCGGCAGCTTCAAATCCGTCAGCAATAAGTCCGGCGTCTCCGTATCCAGTCGCGCGAGCGCCACCTCGGCGCTCTCCGCCTCCGCACAGACAAATCCCAGTGACGTGCCAATGGTCATGCACAGCCGCCGAATACTCTGCTCGTCGTCCACTACCAGCAACCTGGTTTTCAATTCGTGACTCATGGTTTCCCGAAGGTTTTCTCCACAATGGTGATCAGATGCTGAACGCGAAACGGTTTCTCAATGCACGGCGTCCCGCTCCGCTCCAGCAGCGATTGCGTTTCGCTGTTCGCCGTATCTCCACTGATCAAAATGATCCGCGCCGCCAACTCCGGCCGATGCTGCTGGATCCATGCGTGCACATCCGCGCCATTCACCGACCCCGGCATGCGCACGTCGGAGATCACGCCGCCGTATTGCCTGTCCCGCAGCAACTCCAGTCCAGCTTTGCCGGACGCCGCGTTCTCCACCCGGTAGCCCTTGCGCTCCAGCGCCGCCCGCAAAAACGCGATCACCGAGGGTTCGTCCTCGATCACCAGAATCGGTTCCAGCGCCTGCTTCAACACCGGCGTACTCATCGCCCAGCTTCTTTCGCTATAGCCGCCGCTGCCTCGTTGGCCACCGGTACGCGCACCAGGAACGTACTCCCCGGCAGCGTTCCGTTGTTCCAACACTGAATCTCCCCGCCATGCGCGCGCACAATTCCATAACAAATGCTCAAGCCCAGTCCCGTACCCTTTCCCACTTGCTTTGTCGTATAGAACGGATCAAAAATTCTCTGCGCATCCGTAATCCCTATGCCGTTATCGCTAATCTGCACTTCCAGCGAATCCCCGCTCCGTGTCGTGGATATCGCAATATGCCCGCGCTGCCCCGATTCCTGCACCGCGTCATAGGCGTTATTCAAAATATTCAAAAACACCTGCTGCAACTGCTGCGCATCTCCCAAAGCCGGCGCCAGCCCATCCTCGAAATTCTCCGTCACCTCGACTCCGTGGCTCGCAAAGTCATAACTGCGCAACTTGATCGTTTGCCGCAACACTGCATTCAGGTGCACCAACTCCCGCTGCACGGGCCGCTGCCGCGCAAAACTCAGCAAATCTTGCACAATATCTTTCGTCCGCTGCGTCTCTTGCAAAATGATCTGCAAATCCTCGCGGGCCGACTCCGGCACCGCTGGATTCTCCAGCAACAAATCCGTAAACCCCAAAATCGCCGCCAGCGGATTATTCACCTCATGCGCCACGCCGGACACCAGACGCCCGATGGTCGCCATCTTCTCGCTGTGCGCCAATTTCGACTGCAGCAGGGCCGCGTCGGTAATATCCGTCATCACCACCACCACGCTGTTCACCGCGTTCTGCTCGTCGCGCATGGGGCTCAAACTAATGGAAAAATGGCCCATCGAAGAATCTCCGCGTCGCACCGGCAACTCAATATTTTCCACCTGCTGCCCGTGCGCGGTCGTCTCCAGCGCTGCTTCAAACTCCTCTCGGTGCGTCGCGTCCACCCAATCCACCAGCCGATGCCCAATCAACTCCTCTTCCTGATAGCCCGCTTCATAACACCGTCGGTTCGCATAACTGATCAACCCTGCCGTATCCAAAACCAAGATCATGCTCTGCGTGGTATTCAAAATCTTCTGATTGAAATCCCGCTCCCGCTGTAGCTGCGACTGAAACGTCTTCTGCTCCGTAACATCCAGCATCAACCCGCGAATCTGGACAATCCGTCCGCGCGCATCGCGGACTCCGGAAATATTCTGCAGCGTATGCAGCAGCGACCCGTCCTTACGCCTCAGGGTCTCTTCATAATTCCGCAGCACCCCGCGCTTCGTCAGCGCCCGCAAGAATCTCTCCCGCGATTCCGGCTCAGGATACAAATGGGTGCTCACATCCGCCCGCAACAACTCCTCACGCGATCCATATCCCAGCATCCGCACCATTGCATCGTTCACGTCCAAGAATTGCCCTTCCGGCGTCGCAAAAAAAAGTCCTTCCTGAATACTGTCAAACAATTCCCGATACCGGCGCTCCGCCTCCCGCCGGTCCGTAATATCCTTCAGCACGTGAATCGTTCGTATGTCGTCGTCCGAAGCCCCTGTCGTCCGCGAAGTAGAAACCAAGTAAATCTTCTCTGCCGAAGCCGCCACATACTCTTCCCGCGGCTGCTGCGTATCCCGGCAGAACGGGCAAGGCAGCGCGCTCCCCGTTTCCGCAATCTGCCGCAGCGAAATCATCGCCTCCCCAACCAAAGCTACCGGTGGCACACCCAAATGCGAGGCCAGCGAGCGATTTGTCCTTACGATATTCCACGCCCGGTCGTGCACCACGATGTAATCGCTGATCGCATCGATATCTTCAACCCACTGCCGCTTCGAACGCTCCAGTTGCGAAAACCGCCGAAAATTCTCCAGCGACAGCGCCGCATGACTCGCCAGCGCCTTCAGCAACCGCTTCTCCCCAACCGTCAAACTCTTCCCGCGGCTTGCCAGGCACAACGTTCCCAATCGTTCCCCGTCGCTCGCGGTAATCGGCACAAACAGCAGTGCAGCCGGCAATTCGTCGGTAATCCCCAAAAATCCGGCCGCCTGCTCCGCGGGCAAACTCCGCATCTCCACGCCACCACGGTGTTCGCGCGCACAAGCGAACAACCACTCCTGTCTCTCCATCGCATCCCGCTTGCTCCCGCCCGAACCTGCGTACAACTCCGTCTCGCGTCCGCGAAATACCGCAACGCCACCCCACAACGCCCCCAACATGTGCGCCGAGCGCTCTGCGAAATGTTTTAGAAAATCCGGAAGATGGCGGGATTGTGCGGCGTCGACCGCCAAAGCCATCAGCTCTTCGGCGTGCTCGTTCGTTTTTGGCGCGCCATGATTTGTCCGGCGCGTACGCGCCGGACGAGCCGGCGTCTTGGTCGTTACGCTGCGCATAGAGAGGGATCGGGGCCGGCGCCCTTCTCGGCACCAGACACCCACGCATCCCTAACCTAGCCTCCCGTCTCAATGTGAGTCAATCGCCTTGCTGCGCGCTGTTGCTTGATTCACCAAGACCGCCCCGTCTCAGCTCCAAGCGTCTCACGCTGAGAACCCGCCTCCATCGCCTAGGAATTTGAGACGTGCGCGCGCTGCGCGCTTCCACTGTGAAATTCTCCATTCGCCTCTAACCCCTCGCTTCTCTTTCAGTTAACCGTCCCCGCCCCTCTTTCCGCTTGCTCTCCATGTACACCCCCGTCCTGGCAGCCCGCGTGCTTTCCGCTCTGCGGGGTAATCCGCACTTCTATCTGGGGATGGTGCCAATGGGGATCGGCAGATGGCAAAAACTTGTAATCGTCGTCGCGGCTGCCTGCACGCTGGCGGCAACTCCCGCTTTCGCACAGTCCTCAACGACCAGCGAAAACGGCCGTAAGGTCAAGACCAGAGTCGCTCCCGTATACCCGGAAATCGCTCGCCGCATGGGCATTATCGGCAAGGTCAAACTCGAGGTCGTCATCACTCCAGACGGCCACGTCAAAAGCACTCGCGTAGTCGGCGGCCATCCCATTCTCGTGCAGGCCTGTCAGGACGCCGTGAAGGACTGGAAATTTGTGCCTGGGTCGGAAGAGACCACGCAAGTCATCGAATTCGAATTTCACGACCAGCAGTAGCCGCTCCAGGGTCGCAATGCAGCGCCCTCGGTGGACGATTTAGTGGCAACGGTGTGCTGTCGCAATCGTGACCGATTCTCTTTCGAGCGGTCACCGGCCGGCACAAGGCCAACGGTAAGCGGAGGTTTTTTTCAATGACGATTGGCAAGAGACTCTACCTGGGCTTCGGCTTTATTCTGGGCGTCCTCGTCCTGCTCCTCGCCGCTAACGTCGGCACGGGGCTGAAGCAGACCTTCGCGCGCAAGCAGGCCTCCATCGCCCTCGAGGGTGTCCGTACCGTCGAATCCGTGCGTTACCAGATCATGCTCAACCGCCTCGAGCTCAACAATTTCCTCCTCAGCGGCGATCCCCGTGATGAAGACAAGGTCAACGCCGGTCTCCAGACCATGTCCGACCTGATCAAGAGTGGCCAGTCGCTAGCTGCCACCGAAACCTTGCGCTCCGCTCTCTTGCAAGTGGAATCCCTCGAAACCAGCTGGGCTGATAACTTTGCTAAACCCCTCCTTGCCAAGCGCCACCAGGTTGATGCCGGTGACGCCACCGTGTCCGATCTTCAGATCTTTTACCTCCAGAAAGATCCCGGTTCTTGGCTCACAAAATCTTCCGCGGTTCTCGATCAAAGTTCCCAGCAGATCAGCAAGTCCTCCGAGGAGGCTTCCGCGTCCGCCACGCAGGCCAGCTACATAAGCCTGTTCGTCACCACCGCAGGCACCCTCTTCGCCCTGCTCCTCGGCTTCGTCTTCACCTTCTATACCGTTAACTCCATCACCGAGCCTTTACAACACCTCATCAGCGTCGCCCGCGAGATCGGCGACGCCGGTGATCTCGACCAGAATATCGATATCCATCGCACCGATGAACTCGGCGCATTGGCCACCACCTTCAACAACATGGTCGCCTATTTGAAAGAAATGGCCGCCGTCTCCATGGCCGTCGCCGAAGGCGATCTCAGCGTGGAAGTCGTTCCGCGTTCCAAGCGCGACACCCTCGGGAACGCTTTCCTGCGCATGTCCCATGGCTTGCAAAGTCTCGTCCGTACCACCCGCGATTCCGCCAGTCAGGTTTCCGCTGGCTCCAGCCAAGTTGCTGTCTCCGCCGACGAATCCGCCAAAGTCAGCGTGCAGGCCTCCTCTGCCATCGAAGAAGTCACCAGCACCATGCACGAAATGAGCGTCAACGTGCAGAACGTCGTCAAGAACACTCAGGTGCAGGCCTCTAGCGTTGCCGAAACTTCCGCTTCCATCGACCAGATGGTCACTTCCATCCAGCGCGTCGCGGACACCGCTAAAGTCCTTCTCGACATCGCCAATCGTTCCCGCGAAGAAGTCAGTACCGGCATTAAGACCATGGAGAAAACCACCGACGGCCTCAATCGCACCAACAAGGCCATCCAATCTTCCGCCGAAATCATTAACGTCCTCGGCCATCGCGCCGACGACATCGGCAAGATCATCGAAGTCATCGACGATCTTGCCGAACAGACCAACCTTCTCGCCCTCAACGCCGCGATCGAAGCGGCTCGCGCCGGCGAACACGGTCTTGGTTTCGCCGTCGTTGCGGACGAAGTCCGCAAACTCGCTGAAAAATCCACGCAATCCACCAAGGAAATCGCCGACCTCATCCAAAGCATCCAGCGCGAAGCCCGCCAGGCCGTCGAAAATATGGAACGCAGCACCCGCATCGTGGAAGAAGGTTTGACCCTCGGCAACGATCTCGGCACTGCGCTTCACAAAATCTCCAATGTGGTCACCGAGGTTTACAAGTTCTCCCAGGAAATTGGCGCCGCCACCGCCGAACAGTCCGTCGGTTCTTCGCAAATTGCCAAGGCCACCACGCGCCTCACCGAAATTACTCAGGAAATCAATTCTGCCGTCGAAGAGCAGGCTTCCGGCGCACAGGCCGTCGTCCGCGCCATGGACAAAATGCGTGAACTCGTCCAGCAGTCCGCTTCCAGCTCGACTGAGCTTTCCGCCGCCGCCGAGCAGATGCTCAAGCTCTCTCGCCACTTACTCGACAGCATGGACAAATTCGTTCTCGAGCGCGCTGCGCCGGTGCGCGCCAAATACGGCGATTTTCGTGACCGCCATCCCGTGCCCTCCGGGCGCGCCCAGGATGCGGACTACGCTGAACTGGCGCGCTCGTGAGTGTGGGGAGAACGTTGGAAAAAGACATCCAGGTCGTCGGCTTTCGCATCGGCACGGAAACCTATGGTGTCCGCATTGGCTCCGTGCGCGAAATCGTCCGCGTCCCGGATATCACTAGCGTTCCCAGCGCTCCCGACCTTATCGAGGGAGTTATCAATTTGCGCGGGAAAATCATCCCGGTAATGGATCTCCGCAAACGCTTCGGTCAATCCGATATTGTCCCGAACAAAAAAAATCGCATCCTCGTCGTCGAGCTAGATAACAAGCTTCTCGGGCTCATCGTCAACGCCGCTTCCGAAGTCCTGAAAATCCCCCCCGCCGACATCGAATCCCCCAGCAGTGTTTTTGCCGAGGGCGAATCCAGCTACGTCGTCGGTGTCGGTAAGTTGAAAGGCCGCCTCATCATTCTCTTGGACATCACCAAGCTGTTGCAGCGCCCGGAATTCAAACGTCTCGAGGAGGTCGCGGAGCCCGTCGCTCTCGCAAGGTGAAGCTCGTTCCGGAACTCTGGAGCTTTCTCACGCTTTTGCAACGCTCACAAACCTCATGGCCACTCTGATCGCACCTCCCATTCAGCTAACCGAACCCGAGCTTAAGCTTCTGCAGACGCTCGTCTATCAGGAATGCGGCATGTTCTTCGATGAACGCCGCTCACACTTTCTGAAGGACCGCCTCCAGCGCCGCCTCAAGGTCTGCCAGCTCGATTCCTTCTACAACTACTATCGTTTGCTCACCAGCCGCGAAGGCAAGACCGAACTAGCTCAGTTGCTCGAGAATCTCACCGTCAACGAGACCAGTTTCTTCCGCAATCGTCCGCAACTCGATCTTCTCCAGAAAACCGTTCTCGAAGAATTGCTGCACAAAAAGCAGGAGCGCCGTGATTTTAATTTGCGCGTCTGGAGCGCTGGATGTTCCTCGGGTCAGGAACCTTACTCCGTCGCCATGCTCATCAGCGACGCGCTGGCCTACTACTACCTTCGCAATCCACTGCCCTTTGAGATGCCTTCGCCCAAGCCCATCGTGCCTCCGCCGTGGAAGCTTGAATTGGTCGCCTCCGATATCAGCTACGCCATCCTCCGCGTCGGCCAACTCGGGCAATACACCGAGCAGCAGATGGAGCCCGTCGACTACACCACCCGCCTCCGCTATTTCGAGAAAACCGGCGACAAGTACGCCGTCAAGCCGAAGCTCCGGGAACTCGTCCAGTTCGACTTTCACAACCTCAAAACCGAATTCCTTCCGCGGCGCAACGACATCATCTTGTGCCGTAACGTCATGATCTATTTCGACGAGGCCGAGCAAAAGCGCCTCATCGAGAAATTTTGGAACTGCCTCAATCCCGGGGGCTATCTTTTTGTCGGCCACGCCGAGAGTCTCTTTGGACTCACGCAAAAGTTTCGCATGGTGCATGAGAACAACGGCACTGCCTACCAGCGAATCGAGGCGGGGGCGTGAGCTACCTGCCTGAAGACCGCAACGGCGAACTGCGCGCTCTTTTCTTCGAGAGCTCTGCGGAGATATTGCAATCGCTCAATGAAGCGGGGCTCGAGATGGAAGCCCGTCCTGCCGACGAAGAAGTTCTTCGTCGCGTGCGTCGCGCCGTGCACACTCTCAAGGGCGACTCTGCCGCCTGCGGCTTCAGTCCGGTCAGCGAGTTCGCCCATGAACTCGAAGATGTTCTTACTTCGCAGATCGCGCAAACTCGCGGGGTTCGCCTGGCCGAAGTCGTTCTCGCTGCCGCGGACGCCTTCGACGCCCTGTTGCGCTCCCTTCAGCGCCATACCGAGCCGCCGAACCTGGATGGCCTTCGCGCCATCATCCGCGAACTCGCCGGCGCGTCCGTCCCGGCCGCGGCCCAGGTGCTGCAGCCTTCCGAGCTGCTCGCCACTTTTGCCTGGACAGAATATGAGCAACTGATGATCGCCGAGGCTATACACTGTGGCGAACCCGTCTATAACATTGCTTTGCGTGTCGATCCCCACAGCCCCATGCGCGCCGCGGCATTTCAGCTCATTCGCAACGTACTCCATTCCATCGGTACTGTAATCGCCTTGCGACCCGATGACAATGTCGCCGCTGCGAATGTTGAGCTCGTGGAGGCTGCCGTAGCCACGCATCAGCCGCAAGACACCATCGCCGCGCGCTGCAAAATACCATCCATCGTTTCCGGAATCCGCGTCGAGCACGCTTCCCAGGTGCAGTCTCCGGAGCAGGAACTCTTGACCGACTTGCTGGAAGCCCAGAACCACGCCGATTCGCCCGCCACTCCGGAACCGGAAATCGCGGAGTCCGCGGGGCTGTCCGGTGCCAGCCCTGCCGTTGCCGCCGCGTCGGATAGCAGCTTGCGCGTAGACGCCGCGCGCATCGATTCCGTCATGAATCTCGTCGGCGAACTCATCATTGGCAAATCCATGCTCCAGCGCGCCCTAACGGAACTCGAATCCCGGCACGCCCGCGACCCTGTGCGCGCCAAGCTCGCGGACGCTCTCTCTTTCCAGACCCGCGTTCTGGATGAGCTGCACAAGTGCGTTCTGAAGATCCGCATGGTTCCCGTCGAACAGCTCTTTCGCCGTTTTCCGCGCGTGGTCCGCGACGTCGCCAAGCAGTGTGGCAAGGACGTGGCTCTCGAACTTGTCGGCCAGAACACCGATCTCGACAAAGGCATCCTCGACGCCCTGGCCGAGCCCCTCATGCATCTCGTCCGTAACGCTGTCGACCACGGCATTGAAGCGGCCGACGAACGCATCGCCGCGGGCAAACCCGCGCGCGGCACCATCTATCTTAGGGCCTATCATCAGGGCACTCAGGTGGTCATCGAAGTTCGCGACGACGGGCAGGGCATCGACTTGGCCCGCGTCCGCGCCCGCGCCCTGCAACTTGGCCTCTTCAAGCCCGAAGAATCGGAACGTCTCACCGAACAGGAAGTCTTGAATTTCATCTTCGAGTCCGGATTCAGCACCGCTTCCGAGGTTACCTCGGTCTCCGGACGCGGTGTCGGCATGGATGTCGTTCGCACCGTCCTTCACCGTTTGAAGGGTACCGTCAACATTTCCAACCAGCCGGGACGCGGCACCACCATCCACCTTCGCGCGCCTCTGACTCTCGCCAGTATTCAAACCCTGCTCTTCCGCGTCGGCGGCAGTTTATTCGCCATTCCACTTTCCTCCGTCGTGGAGATTACCCGCATCAATGAACGTGAGATCAGCCGCGTGGACCAGCGCGAAGTGCTTCGTTTGCGCGAACAGATTCTTACCCTCATCCGCCTCGACCGTCTCACCAAGATCCACGCCGTGGATGTGCCCACCGAAAAGAAAAAGAAAGCCTTCGTGATTGTCATTGGCGCCGCGGAAAAGCGTTTTGGACTCGTGGTGGACAGCTTGGTCGGCGAAGAGGAGTTGGTCATCAAGGCCCTCCCCACGGAAATCATTTCCAGCGACCTTGTCAGCGGCGCATCCATTCTTGGCGATGGCACTGTGGTGCTCATTCTGGACGTGCCCGCGGTGCTTTCCCGCATCATTCGCAGTGGACCTTTGGGAGCCATCGCATGAGCGAACGAATCCGCGTTCTCGTCGTCGATGATTCTGCATTGATGCGCAAGCTCATCCCGGCTATCTTGGCTCGCGATCCGGACATCGAAGTCGTCGGCACCGCCATGGATGGCGCCTTCGCTCTCAAAAAAATCGAAGAGCTTCATCCCGATGTCGTTACCCTCGATCTCGAAATGCCCCGCATGGATGGCATGGCAACCCTCGGCATGATAATGCGCCGTGCTCCTATGCCCGTGATTCTCCTGAGTACCCCACCGAAAGAGGGCGCCTCCTTCACCCTCAAGGCGCTGGCTCTCGGCGCCGTCGATTTTATCGCCAAGCCCAGCAATGCAGCCTCCGGCAGCCTCGACTCCATTGCCGAATCCCTAATCGAAAAAATCAAAGTGGCCAAGCGGGCCGCCGGCAGCAAACTTCCGCCTGTCAGTGTCGTTACCGCGACAGGGAATATTATAAAGGCGCCGCGTCCCGCCGTTCCCGCCCGCCGTGTCGTCTCCATCGGTATTTCCACCGGCGGCCCCAACGCCCTCGAGTTTCTTCTTTCCCAGATTCCCGCCGATTTTCCTTTTGCCATCCTCATCGTTCAGCACATGCCGGAGGGTTTTATCGAGATGTTCGCCCGCCGTCTCGACGAATGCTCGCCGCTGTTTGTGCAGGAAGCCAAGTCCGGCGATTTATTGCTGGTTGGGCGCGCACTCGTGTGCCCTGGCAATCGTCACATGATGGTGCGCCGCATGGCCCGCGGCGACATGGTGGTACTCTCTGACGCTCCGCCCGTGAACGGTCACCGTCCTTCCGCCGATTTCCTTTTCCATTCTGTGGCTCAGGAATTGGGCGCTTCGGCGATCGGCCTGCTGATGACCGGTATGGGTGAAGACGGCGCGGAAGGTCTCGGCGCGATCAAAGCCGCTGGCGGTTTGACCGTGGCCCAGAGCGAAGAAACGTGCGTCGTCGGCGGCATGCCGCGCGCCGCAATCAACAAAGGTTACGCATCAAAAGTTATTCCCCTCGATGGCCTGGCATCTTTTTTGATCGCCCAATGCGGTACGGACCGCGCGGCAAACACGGCCACCGAAAAGTTCGACAAGAACGACACGCTCGACAAATCTGATAAAAGGACCGTTTCCCCGCTGCGCAGTTGATGCGCAATCGGGGAACAGGAGACGTTTATGCCACAATTCGCCACGCTGCTCACTAAAGAGAATAAGACCGTCCGTTACCTGGTGGTCGACGACTCCGTTTTCGCCAGGAAAAATCTCATGAAAATGATTGAAATGTTCGGCGGCGAAGTTGCCGGCGAAGCCGGCGACGGCCTCACCGCCATCGCTGAATTCAATCGCACCAAACCGGATGTGGTGCTCATGGACATCACCATGCCCCAGATGGAGGGTATTGAAGCCGTTGAACGCATCGTGCGCCAGCACCCGGATGCGCGCGTCGTGATGGTTTCTTCCGTCGGCTACCAGGAAAATATTCTTGCCGCGCTGCAAAAAGGCGCCAAACATTTCGTCCAGAAACCCGTCAAGGCCGAAGTGCTGTACGAAATTCTTCGCTACGTTCTCAGCGACGACCCCGCGGCTTCCGGTCCGGCCGTGCGCCTGCCCGCCGTTCTTGTCGAGGAGCAACGCTCATGAGAATGGAACTCATTCAGCCCTTCATCGATGCTGCGGACGCGGTTTTTTCCGACTCCCTGCAGGCCCCCGCAAAAATCGGCGACCTCTCCATGGATGAAAATGCCTACCGCCGCAAAGGCGTCGCCGCTGTGATTGCCATCAAGGGCGACATCGAGGGCCGCGTGGTTCTAGATTTGTCGCCGGAAGTGGCCGTGAAAATCGCCGGCCAATTGGCCGGAACGGAAGTGGCGGCCAGCGAACAAGTGGTGCGCGAGACGGTTTGCGAACTGGCCAACATGATCATCGGCAATTCGGTTACGCTGCTCAACGACCAGGGTTTTCGGTTCAAAGTCTTTCCACCGGAAATTCACACGCGCGAACAGGGCTTGGCCAGCACCATCGACACCGAAGCTCTGGTGCTGTGCCTAGAAACTCCTTGCGGGGAGGTTTTTCTGAACATCGCCATGCATTATTTGCGCCGCCGCACGCGCGACCGGGACACCGCTCCGGTGATCAGCTAAACTCTGCGGTCAGTCTCCGAATCAATCGTCTCTGCAAGCGTCGATTCCATCGACCATGGAATCGCCAGCGCGATTTCCGAACTTAACGTGCAATCTTAAGCCAGAAATCTCATCGAGGAAATTCACTTCCAAATCTGGAGCGACCGCTCGTGACTAGCCGAAATCGATCGGCGGTTTGATGTACGCCGCGCCGTGCCGGAACAGTCCCGCGGAAACGATGGGCTGGGAAAAAACAATGCGTATCGGGACAAAAATGGCGCTGCTGCCGGGCGTAAACGGTACGGCTACTTCCAAGCGAGAACCTTCCGGATATTCGTTGCGGCTCCGAAAGCTGATACCGCCTTTGGACAAATCTTCGCAGACCGCCACTTCCTCTTGAAATCCGCGGCGGCGAATGCACGCCAGCACACGGGCCTTCACGCGCGTGCGATTTCTCCGGGGTACGACCCGCGGTTCTGGCGGCGCGGGACGCGTAGCGACGTGTTCCTGCGGCGCTACCGCCGATACCGCTTCAATCCAGATGGCCGGAGAGTCGCAGTGTTTGCAGTGGCGCGCCACGCACTTGCGAATTTCAAAGGATTTTAGATCGGCCTCGTTCAGGTACACCACTTCGCGACGCTGGCAAAAACCGCACTCCATCAGCAGGCGAGCCAGCGCCTCTTCGGATTTGTGCGGGGCGGGGAAGTCGATATCCCAGAAATCAGTGCGTGGTTCCAGGAGGTGAATGGCATATAAAAAGCCTTCGCTGTCGCGGTCGATTTCCGCGACGACGCGGGCACGGACGGATTTTCGCGCATCGCCGTCCTGCGGCCGGTGCAAAGTTAATTCCTGTCCGGGCGCTAGCTTCTCTGATAAGCGCAACACGCCGCCATTGCGGCTGACCAGCAAAGTCTGAGCCGCCTGATTGATAGCCTGGCCGCCGGAGGCAATCCAGGAAGCCTCGACAGGCATACGAACATTCACGCGGTCGCTTTGCCGGTATCCTTCGGTAGTCATGGTCACGGTGCAATGATGAATTTTGCTGCTCTTGCAGAGTAGCACGGCGGTAACGTTGCGGGGCGTCGCTCGCGGGAAGATTTGTCGTTCCTAACAATAAGCGTGCGAAGGCTGCGGCGTGCGGCTGGGGCCGAGAGGCACCCCTTCGCGCACCGCCGCGAGCATTTCTGCAAGCGCTTTTGCAAGCACCCCGGCGATTAGTACCTCTTTGGCTGCGGCCGCCTTTCCTGGCCTTTCTTTCGCCCACCTCCTCGGCGAAACTAAATGTTCGAGTTTGCGCTTCCGCCGCTAAATACTCGATGTGGCAACCAGCCCGCTCATGAGTAATGTCATCTCTATGGACGATCGCGTCTCTAAGAATCCCCAGCGTACCGGCACGTTGCGCGACCGCCGTTACGCCATTCGTTACCCCTTTGCCGCTGATGCCGCACTGGTCGAACTGGCCTCCGGCACACGCACGGAAGGCGTCACCTCCGATCTTTCGCCCGGCGGATGTTTTATCTGCACCAGTCGTCCACTGGAGATGAATGCACGGGCTCGCCTAGTGTTGAAACGCAAAAATGAGACCTTGGAAGCCTTTGTCATCGTGCGCGTGGTGAAGGCGCGCATCGGCATGGGTGTGGAATTTGTTGATGTGGATGCTCCGTTCGACACCGTGCTGGTGCGCTGGATCGAGCAATTGCGCCGTAGCCGCTGACCTGCCTGTAGCTTGAGACCTAAAATAACGGAAGTTTAAGGGCGCGGGTCGGCGCGAACGTTTCGCGCTGCGGCGGAGCACCGTGGCATCTGGTGTTGTGCGTCGCGGGACCAGTTGCGGCGGCGACTGGGGTGTGGTGAGCGGGATGCGGCCATGCACGGAGGTACCGAGGTGTTGGGGGGTGTGGGGTTCGTGCCAAGCTTCGCCCGGGTCGCCATGGAGCGCGCTGCGCCGCCTACCGCAAAGTTTTCGCGGCGTTAGGGATATTACGGTATCGCCGCCTTCCACCTTGGCGCGTAGAATTCGTACGACTTCTGCCTTTTCTCCTTTCTCGCAAACATGGCCGGTCTTACGAGGTGATGCAAATGCAAATTTTCCATATTCGACGGTCGCTCAAGTCCTTCGGAGTTTCGAGCTGGTTTGTTCTGGCTGCAGTGCTGCTCGCGATTCCGGCGACATGCTCCTCCGTTTCGGCCCAAGTGGTTATATCGGTGGCGCTCGCTCCACCCGCGCTCCCCATTTACACGCAGCCCATCTGTCCCGCAGATGGTTATCTCTGGACCCCCGGTTATTGGAGCTACAGCGATGACGGAGGATATTTCTGGGTTCCGGGCACGTGGGCCGAACCGCCCGAGGTTGGGTTGCTCTGGACACCGGGGTATTGGGGTTGGTCGGAAGGCGCGTATCTCTGGAACGGTGGCTACTGGGGAGCGCAAGTCGGCTTCTACGGTGGTATCAACTATGGATTCGGTTACATTGGCACGGGTTACGCCGGGGGATACTGGAATGGCGGCAACTTTTTCTACAACAGTCGCGTGAATAACGTGAATGTCCATGAGATCCACAACGTCTACCGGAAGACGGTAGTCGCACACACTTCACACGTGAGCTTCAACGGTGGCCGTGGCGGAATCAGCGCGCGCCCAACTGCCAAACAAGAAGCATTCGCCCACGAGAACCACGTCGAGGCGACGGCGGTACAGCACGAGCATGAGACCGCAGCTCGTTCCGACCACAACCAGTTCGCTTCCGCCAATCATGGACATCCGGCGGTGGCGGCAACGTCGAAGCCCGGGGAGTTTACGGGTGCCGGTGTAGTCCACGCAAGAGGGTCGGTTACTGGGCACTCGAGCACTACGCGCACTGGAACTAAATCTGTTGCCAAACCCCGCTCCGAGAGCGCGGCTCGTACGGAGAGCAAACCTCCGACTCAACCCAAGGCTACGGCTGAGCCTCGTGAAACAAAGCCGGCGACCACGCATGAAGCCAAGCCTGAGGCCAAGCCGCGGACGGAAACAAAGTCAGCGACCACGCACGAAGCCAAGCCTGAGGCGAAGCCTCGGACGGAAGCAAAGCCGGCGACCACGCATGAACCTAAGCCTGAAGCCACGCCTAAGACGGAAACGAAGTCGGCGACCACGCATGAACCTAAGCCTGAAGCCACGCCTAAGACGGAAACGAAGTCAGCGGCCACGCATGAGCCCAAGCCCGAAACCAAGCCTAAGACGGAAACGAAGCCGGCGACCACGCACGAGCCCAAGCCTCGGACGGAAACGAAGACAGCAACCACGCACGTAGCTAAGCCTGAGGCCGCGCCACGGACGGAGACGAAGCCAGCGGCCACGCATGAGCCCAAGTCTGAGGCCGCGCCACGGGCGGAATCGAAGCCAGCGACCACTCAGGAATCGAAGCCGCCGGTGCAGCATGAGTCCGCCCCTCGAGAGGAAAAACCTCCGAAGGAATAGCTCGCGGACCTAGAACTTTGCGATTCAGCAATTCTGGAACGAGTGTGCTCATCCGCAAGTATTTGGGAAGAATCTGAGTAGCGGATCATTAGAATGGCGTCCTGTGGGCAGGATAGCCCTGAATAGCGAGTCGCGGTAACCACGACGGCGCTGCGTTTGCGTGGCGCGGAAGAAAAACCGCCCGTCTCCCGACCGAATCAGATTAGACAAGCGGTGTAGCGGGTTAGTGCCGTGAAGTGCGGCGAAGGATTAGTTGGCGATGGTTAGTTCGGCCTGCGTGGAAGCATAGAGGCGGGCGCCGGGAGCGGGCGTTTGATCGATTACGGCGGCGTGGGGCCATTGCGGGGCGGAGACGTAGTTTACTTTGCGATTTAGATGGGCGGCGTCGAGACGGTGCTGCGCGGCGATTTCGTCTTGGCCGATGAGGTTGGGCATGACGTAGCTTTGTTCGCGAGGAGATGCGGCTACCAGAACGTCTACTCTAGGTGTAGCGGCGCCTGCGCCGGGTCTGGGATTTTGCAGCACCACCGTGTCGGGGGTATCGACCGGGAGACTCATGATGGAGACTTCGCCGATTTGCAGGCTGTTGCGCAGCAGTTCGATGCGGCTGGCGCGTAGGGAATGGCCCTCGAGCGGGGGGATCTGCAGTTGGCGTTGACCCAGGCTTACCACAACGTGAGCTTGCTGGGATTGCTTCATCAAAAGGCCTGCGGTGGGCGTTTGGCGAACGATGGAGTTGATGGGGAGGTCGCTGTAGATGTGGTCGGCTATATCGAGGACCAGGCCCCGCGAACGGAGCATGGCGCTGGCTTGGCCGACGTTGGTGCCGACCAGATTAGGCATGGTGGTTTCGCGGCCGTGAATGGCGATGCGCATGGCGGTGATTGCGCTTAGGAAGGCGGCGCTCGCCAGAATGAAAACGAGCAGGGCTATGCGGCCCAGCCATTCCAGACGTTCGCGGAGAGTCATCGGATAAACGCGGGCATTTTATTTTGAACCCAGTGGCGGGGCGGGATAGTCGGGGAGTTTGTCTTTGCTGGTATCGGCGCGCTTGACTTCCAGTTCGTCGAAAAGCAGCGACGGGGTGATCACCGTCATGGCGACGCCGCCGGTGCGGTTCTCGACCAGAGGATCGTTTCCCGCGGCGATAAGGTCGGCGCGCAGGGCGCGGACGTCCAGTTCGCTGAAGACCGCGCCGCGGACTAATTCCTCGTGGCCGTCGCTGGCGTACACGCGGTAGAGCAGGCGCGGAGCGTTTCCCGGCCCCAGAGTTTCGACACGGTAGGCGTACGGTTTGCCCTGCTCGGTGGCCATTTCCATGATGCGTTTTCGCAGCGCGTCTGGGGATTGCGGCTCGGAGCTCTTGAAAATCAGCACGCCGGGATTGGGTTGCGGGGCCGTTCCGGCGGCGCCGCGACCGTGGCCGTTGGAGGTAGTGAAGTCGCGAATGGGCTGGCGGCCAACCAGATAATTGGTCAGCGAGCCATTGTCCACCAGCGTGACGGTTTGCGCTTTTACGCCCTCGCTGTCGATGTCGTAGCTGCCCACTAAACTTTTCCCTTCAAAATTCTTGAGATTGGGATCGTCGATTAGCGTCACGAAATTGGGGAGGACGCGGGTTTTGTAGCTGGTGGCGAACGAGCCTACGGTGCGATTGGGCTTGCCGAGTTGCGGCTTGCGGCCGGTGAGGTTGGCGCCCAAGAGAGACAGCACGACATCGTTGGCGGCGTCCGGAGCGAAGAGCACCGGGCCGCGATATTCCTCTTCCACGATGGGCGCTTTGCGGAGCGCGATGACGGTGTCGAGAGTCTTTTTGGCGTCGGAAAGCAACGCGTCGCGGGTGGGGAGTTCCGCGGAGTTGGCGACGGTCCAAGCTGGCGAACGGCCCAGGCGCATACCGTCCTCGGCTTGCGCATAAGCGGCGAACTGCACGCTATAGGTGGTTTTACCGCCGCGCGTCACGGTGCCTTCGGAATTCACGAAGTATTCGTTGTCGGCGGAAAAGTGCGCGGAGGCCGAGACGTCCTGGACCTCGGGATATTGCTTATAAAGCGCGGTTACGTCTTGCAGGTTTTTTTTCCACGAGGCGTCGTCCACTTTCAGTGCGACCGTAGGTTCGAGCGCGGTGATTACCGGGGCTTTCGCGAAATCGTCCACGGGATTCGTGTCCGCGGAGAATTGTTTCATAGCCGCTTGTTTTTCGGCCAAGGCTTCGCCCGCGGCTTTGTAGGCTTCGTCGGTGATGAGCCAGATTTGATGGCGCAGGGCGAAGGTGTCGTTGTCCAGCGGGAGGATGTTGGCCTCGCCGACGCCCTGACCGTAGTAGCTGTCTTGTTTGTAGTCGCCGACGCGAACGACGACACGCAGAACGCGGACGTGGACCTTTTGGCTTTCGCGCAGCGCTCCGAAGGCGGCTTCGGCGGAGAAATCCTCGACATCGTTGACGTGGTATTCGATGTAATACGGCGCCTGGACTTGGTCCATCTTCAGCTGGTCTTTGGAACGCTCCAACTCGGTGAGCAGCGCTTCGAGCAGGGAATCGCCTTTGGCCGCGGCGTTGGCGGCCAGCATGGGAGAAACGGCGGCGGTTTTAGCGTCGTCCGTGCGCGCCGCGGCGCGGAGATTCTGCACGGAGAAAGTGGCCGCGGCAGCAGCGGCGAAGAAAAATGACAGCGTTACGCGGGCCGATTTCACTGTTGCACCTCGGACTTCGTGGGCTTGGGTTGTGCGGGTGGTGCAGTGCCATCGGTACTGGGCGGCGGCAAGATCGGCTGGCGTTCGTGAGCGTGCTGGCGTTTTTGCACTTCCATTTCGCTGAAGAGCATCGCGGGAGCGACGGCGGCTACGGCAACGTTGCCGCTTTCCGCGCCGCACACGCCGTTAAACACGTGTTGCTGGTCGCCGGTGGTGATGATGCGGGTCAGCGCCGCCAGCGGTGTGCCAACGATGTCGACACCGCGTACCAGTTCGTCGGGGCGCCCGTCGGCGTACACCTTATAAACGATTACCGGGAGAACTTGGAACGCTTGCGGCAAGGAGCGCTGCGTCAGCGTGAACCCGCCCTGAATATCGTCGAAATACAGGCCGTAGGGCTTGCCTTGTTTCTTTACTTCGTCGATTAATTTTTGGCGCATCTGATCTTCTGGGACCTTTAGGGTGGAGGTCACGATTAAATTGCCCTGGCGTCCGGTGGGCATGAGGCCGGGCTGGTTACGCCCATGGCCGTTGGAGACGGCGAAATTTGTGATCGGCATGCGGGACATCAGAAAGCTCTTCAGGATGCCATCCTGAATCACCTCTACACGCTGCGCGGGCGTGCCTTCGTTGTCGTAGGAGTAGGAGCCGGCCAGTTTCACTCCGCCGATCTCTGTGACCGTAGGATCGTCGGCGACGCTGAGGAATTTTGGCAATACTTCCTGGCCAATCTTTTTGGTGAAGGTCTGGCCTTCTTCTTCGTCTTTCTGGCGGTGGCCTTCGAGGCGGTGGCCCAAGACTTCGTGGAAAAACACCGCCGCGGCGCGTCCGCTGAGCAGCGCCGGCCCGTCGTACGGCTCGGCCGTTGGCGCATCGCGCAGGGCCTTCAAATCCACGGCCATCTTTTCGATTTTGGCGGACAGGTCTTTCTCGCTGGGCAGGCCTGCGGCGCTCGGGGCCTGGAAGGTTTCCACGCGCAGCAGCTCCATGCCATCGCTGGCCCGCGTTTGCGCTTCCATTACCAGACGTGTAGATGCGCTCGGGGAGACGACAGCGCTGCCTTCACTGGTCACCATGCGGGAACTCGAATCCTGAACCTGCAACACGACCTCGGCAAAATACACTTCGGGATACTTGCGGAATTCAGCGGAGAGGCGCTTGACTTCGCTGGACCACGCAGCGTGGTCAAAGGCTGGAGGGACGCCCGGCTTGCCGATGTGCGTGGTGGGAGACTCTTTGGAAAAATCGGGGGACTTGTCTTCTTCTTCGGCACGCACCGCGTTGTTGGTGCGCACGTTGAGCAGCGCAGGAACGGCGCGCTTGTACTCGCGGTCGGTGAGTTCCCAGAGGACACGCTGCAGCGCGTCTTGATCGTCGCCGAGTGGAAGTGTGCCAGAGGTTAAGCCGCTGGGGCGGCTTTGCCCGTGAGTGTTGTCCAGGACGGGAGCACCTACGCGCATGGCTACGTCGGCGTGGCGGCGATGCGCGGCGGCGTCTTGCAACAGGCTGCCGTAGGCGCCGACCATGACGGTGAAATCCTGATCGTAGACCGTGTAACTGAGGTAGTAAGGAGGCTGGTCGCTCTTGGCCAGGTCGGCCGTGGCTCGTGCCAGCTCCGTTTGCATGGCTTTCAGCACGGCGTCGTTCGTGGGGGCGGAGTCTTTGGCCACGGGCTTGTCCGCGGGCGCAGCCAAGGTCAGCGGAGTGTAGCTGAGTTGCGCGGCAAGGGCGCATGCGGCGGCGGCGCGGAGGAGCCGCGAAAGACGCCCGTCCCGGACGGCGACCGCTATGCTCTCAGAGGTGGTCATGAACATTGGGCTCCCAGTGTGCCGCGCAGATACCGCGAAAAAGCAGCGTGAATCATGCGGATGCTGTAAACGGCGAGTATGCCTCAGCGATGAGTTTGGAGCAAATGGGCTATACGAAGTGGTCACCAGTTGATAAACGCGCGCCGTTGGCAAATTCTGCCGGGGAAATTTTCTTTCGTCCTTCCAGTTTGACGGCGGTAAGGTGCAGAAGGGTTGTGTGGCCACAGATTACCAGCCAATTCGCATGAACTTCACTGCCCTCGATGATGCTCGCGGCCGGAAGTAGCGTGCCGGGCTTTTGTTCGCGCCATGAACCCTGCATTTTTTGGCTCCCCAACGGTTCGCCCCAAATTTGGCAGGCCTGGCCGCGGAAGGTGGTGGATGCGCCTGGCCAAGACGCGAAGCCGCGGATGCGGTTGACGATTTGCTGCGCGGATTGCTGCCAGTCGATGCGCGAGTCTTCCTTTTTCAGCAGCGGGGCGTAGGTCGCTAGCTCGTGATTTTGTGGTCGCGGCGTTAGCGCGCCGGAGCGCAGTCCGCGCAGAGTTTGCAAAATTAGCGGGGCGCCGGCCTCGGACATTCTGACGGCTAGTTCTGGAGCCGTTTCCTGAGCGCCGATGGGGAGTTCTTCCTGCAAGAGAACTTCGCCCGTATCCATTCCCGCGTCGATGCGCATGGTGGTTAGTCCCGTGGTGGTTTCGCCGTTGACGATGGCCCAGTTGATGGGGGCAGCGCCGCGATATTTTGGAAGCAGCGAGGCGTGCAGATTGATCCATCCCAGTTGAGGGATGTTCAGCAGACGCGCGGGAATGATTTGGCCGTACGCGATGATCACGATGGCGTCGGGCGCGAGCGCTTCCAGGAATTGTTGTGAATCTGGCCCGCGGATTTTTTGCGGCTGATGGACAGGGACGCCGGCCTCGAGAGCGATTTGTTTCACGGGGGGAAACGAAATTTCATGACCGCGTCCGCTCGGGCGGTCAGGTTGCGTGATCACCGCGGCGACTTCCAAGTCCGACTGGGCAAGCAGATGCCACAGCGAGGGGACAGCGAATTGGGGGGTGCCGCAGAAAATCAAACGCATTTTCGGGGTTCTAGATTGCCGACCGATGCGTCGGCCGGAAAAACAGATGCAGGTGCGGGGGCAATGTTGTCGAGATGGGGCACCGCATGCGGCGCCCCTACAAAGACGCTATCCACTACCACTCGCCTAGCTTTCGCATTTTTTTGATTTTGCGACGGATTAAGTCGCGTTTCAGCATGCTGAGGTGCTGGATGAAGAGGACGCCGTTGAGGTGATCGATTTCGTGGCAGAAGGCGCGGGCCAAAAGATCTTCACCGCGAATTTCGAAAGTTTCGCCGGTGACGGTTTGGGCCCGTACGGTTACGAAGAGGGGTCGGACTACGTAGCCGCGGAAACCGGGGATGCTCAGGCAGCCCTCTTCCTCGCGCTTTTCGCCTTCGGCGTGAGTAATTTCGGGATTCACCAAAACGATTTTGGCTTCGGGATTCTTTCCGGCGGTTACGTCGATTACGGTGATGCGCAAACCCTTTCCGATCTGCGGCGCGGCCAAGCCTACGCCTTGCGCGGCGTACATGGAGGCGAACATGTCTTCGGCCAGATCGGCGAGTTCGTCGTCAAAATTGGTTACCGGCTTGGTGTTTTTTTCGAGGATGGGGTCGCCGTATTTGACGATGTTGTAGAGCTTGCGCGGAGGCGCTGCGGGAACTTCCGCGGTGCCGGGCGCAGTGGCGGCTTGCGCAGCGGGAGATTCTTTGACAGTGGCCGTGAATTTAGAACTGGGCGATTTGTTGGGCATAGTGGTCGAAATTCCGACGCATCTCTGTGAGGGAGTCTCCTCCGAATTTTTGCAGAAAAGCATCGGCTAACACAAGTGCTAGCATGGCTTCGGCGGTGACTCCGGCGGCGGGCACCACGCACCAGTCGGAACGCTCGTAAGCGGCCTGGATGGGTTGCTTGGTGACCATGTCGGCGGTGCCGAGCGGCTTTCTCAGCGTGGAGATTGGTTTTAAGTAGCCGCGGACGACCAAATCTTCGCCGTTGGTGATGCCGCCTTCAAGGCCTCCGGCGCGATTGGAAGAGCGCTTGAAACGGTGGGCGGCCCGGTCGTAGGAGATTTCGTCCTGGACTTCGCTGCCGTAGGAGCCTGCGGCTTTGATGCCGGCACCGATTTCCACGCCTTTTACGGCTTGGATGCTCATTACGGCTTGGGCCAGGCGACCGTCCAGTTTCTCGTCCCATTGTGCGTGGCTACCGAGGCCGATGGGAACGTTGTGGGCGACGATCTCAAAGATGCCGCCGACGGTGTCGCCGGCTTTGTTGGCGGCGTCGACTTCGGCTTTCATTTCGTTTTGTGTGGCGCTATCCACGCAGCGGAGTGGGGAATCAATATCCTTGCTCAGTGATTGAATTTCTTGCCACGTCGCGGGGCGTTGCAGTTTTACGTGGCCGACTTGGATGGTGTGGCTGGCGATTTCCGTGCCCAGTTCACGCAGCAGCAGTTTGGCAAACGCGCCGGCCGCCACCCGCGCCGCCGTCTCGCGCGCGGACGCGCGTTCGAGCACATAGCGCGCATCATGAAAATTGAATTTTTGCGCACCGGCGAGGTCGGCGTGGCCGGGGCGGGGCGCGGTTAATTTCTTGGTTTCGGCGGCGGCTTGTGCTTCCGTGGAGTTCTCCACCGGAAGAAATTTCTCCCAATTGGCCCAGTCACGATTTTCGATGCGCAGGGCAATCGGCGCACCGATGGTCTGTCCATGCCGCACGCCGGCGAAAATGTCGGCGCGATCGGTTTCGATTTTTTGACGGCCGCCGCGTCCGTAACCCAGCTGTCTCCGGTGCAACTCGTGGTTGATAAACGCCAGGTCGATGGGCAGGCCAGCAGGCAGACCAGAAATAAACGCCAGGAGCGCCTGTCCGTGCGATTCACCGGCGGTGTAAAAACGCAACATCTCGCTAAGGCCTCCGGTGCGTTGCAATGGATTTACAAAAATAAAGCTTCACCGCAGTGTAGCGGGGGCGGCCCCGAACGTCCAGCGCGCGAGTCTCCGAGACGCTAAGCGGGTGCGCTTGGAGGGTCGTGCCGGTCTGGGACCCTCCTAGGGCTTTTTGTAAGTATTCATTCTAATGGAGGTTAAAGTCTTTTGTTTTGATACGCTTTTACAACTATTGATTCTGCGTGGGTTAGGGGGTGGTCTTTAGTGACCAAATAGTAACCTCGCTGGGCTTGGCCTTTCGCTGAGAGTTTTTGGTCGACGCACGGATGCCGACAGGAGATGAACGGGTTGGGCGTGGCGTTCAGAAGTAACTTCCGGCAGGCGCACTTCTCTACGCTCGTGACTCTAGCTGAATAGTTTGTCAAACAAAATCTTGTGGATTCATATTTCAGTTAAATTGTACAGGTTCAAGGGCTGTGGTTTCATTGGTCTGCAGTGTTGGAGGACTCGTGGGTGACAACGGCTTCTCCAAACTGACGAGGACCCTGACGAAGATGCGCAAAGGGTAATGCCTGGACAGGGGCTGGGCGCAGCATTCCGTCGCGCACTCGGGATAAAGCTGCGCCCCGACAAAGGTTCGCGGAGGATTTCGCGCGTAGGCATTGAGCGGGAAATGAGAGACAATCTACGGCTAGTAGGATGACCGTTTGATGGAAGGATGTGTTTTATGCAGACCATGCAGCCTGAACAAGCTATTTTTCTGCTTAACGTGGTGGGATTGCCCGCGCTCAAGAACGAGCATGCGGTGACGAAGAAAGTGATCGAGGCGATTCCGCTAGATAAGGGAGACTATCGGCCCGATCCGGTGGCCAAGTCGGCGCTCGAGCTGGCGTGGCACATTGTGGCGGCGGAACATCGTTTTCTTGGCGGGATCGCTGCCGGCGCGTTTGACTTCACACCGAACCACCGGCCGGAGAACGTGAAGAATTCGGCGGACATTGCGAAATGGTATGAGGATTCTTTTGAAAAGAATTTTGCGCTCATCAGCAAAATGTCCGGCGACGAACTGGCAAAGTCGGTTGATTTTCGCGGCTTGCTTCAATTGCCAGCGGTGCAGTACATCGCGTTTTCGAACCATCACACCATTCACCATCGCGGACAACTCTCCGTGTATTTGCGGCCGATGGGCGCGAAGGTGCCGGCAATTTATGGCGAGAGCTACGACTCGGCGGAAGCGCGTAAAGCGACGCAAGCCTAGAGCGGCGGACGAGTCGCCGAACGCTAGAACGCCTGTGGAAATTTCCCGCTGGGTATCGTGAGTCTACGAGGGTTTGTATCGCAACGAGTGGTTACGCCGCAGGGCGTTCGCGCCGCGGGTGTGCTCGTCGAGGGCGAGCGGATCCGCGGCGTTGTAGACGTGAGCGAAGTGCCTTTCGGTGTTCCGACGCAAAATTTTGGGGATGCGGCGATTCTGCCAGGATTGGTGGATTCGCACGCGCACATCAATGAACCGGGGCGCACGGAGTGGGAGGGATTTTACAGCGCGACGCGAGCGGCGGCGGCTGGAGGTTACACCCTGGTCGTGGATATGCCGCTGAATTGTCTGCCCGCAACGACGACCGTTGCGGCGCTGGAAGCCAAGCGAGCCGCGGCGCAACGGCAAAGCTGCGTGGATTGGGCGCTTTGGGGCGGGGTGGTCAGCGACAATCAGGAAAACATTGCGGAACTGGCTGCCGCGGGTGTCGCTGGATTCAAATGCTTTTTGATTGACGCGGGCATCGACGGCTTCAGTATGGTCAGCGAGCAGCAACTGCGAGCCGCATTGCCGCACGTGGTGCGAACGGGCTTGCCGCTGTTGGTGCACGCGGAATTGGCTGGCCCGGTGGAAATGGCCGCGAGTGGTTTGCAACACAGCGACTGGCGGCAATATCAGACGTACCTAAGTTCGCGGCCGGACGAAGCCGAGTTGGAAGCGATCGATTTGCTTTTGCAACTTTGCCGCGAATATCGTTTTCCGCTACACATCGTGCACCTAGCGACGTCGCGTGCGCTGGGCATGTTGAGCGATGCGCGGGCTGCGGGTTTGCCCGTAACGGTTGAAACATGCCCGCACTATCTGCATTTCACCGCCGAAGAGATTGGCGACGGCGCGACGCTTTGCAAATGTGCGCCGCCCATTCGAGGCGAGGAAAATCGCGAGATGCTTTGGCAAGGTTTGCGCGACGGCGTGATCGATTTAATTGCCACGGATCATTCGCCGTGTCCTCCCGAGATGAAGCGTCGGGTCGAAGGAAATTTTCAGAAGGCCTGGGGCGGCATTTCGGGGCTGTCCGTAGCACTGCCGGTGATTTGGACGGAGGCCCGTCACCGCGGTTTTTCATTGCGAGACATTGCGCTATGGATGGCGGAGCGACCGGCACGACTGGCGGGTTGTGACCAACGGAAGGGAAGTATTGCAGAGGGTTACGACGCCGATCTGGTGGTCTTCGCGCCGGAGGAAGAGTTCGCGGTGACGGAAGAACGTCTGCATTACCGCCATCGCGTGAGTCCTTATTTAGGTGAGCGGCTGCGGGGTGCAGTGAAGAAAACCTTCGTCAGGGGAACGTGTGTATTCGACGACGGGCAGTTTCCCGGAGAGCCTCGAGGACAAGAGTGCCGCAGAAATTAGCAAAGAAGTCGATGCTTTTCAGCGCAATTAGAAGTGCAAAGTAACCTTCCTTTCGTTCACAATACTGCCTATGAAAATAGCCGATGCAACGCGCGGGCAGATATTTCATCGTGGATTCACGAAACGCATTTGCCGCAAGCGGGAGCGCATCTTGATTCGGCGGCGAGAGACGGTGATAGCCCACCGGTGAAAGCATGAGCGACGTGGCACAAACTAAAATCGTGGGCGCTTCGGTGGCGCGCAAGGAAGGACGCGACAAGGTCACTGGGCGCGCACGCTATGTCGATGACATGACGCTGCCTGGAATGCTGCATGGCGGGACAGTGCGCGGCAGCATCGCGCGCGGTGTGATCAAGAAAATCAATTTTGCGCCACATATCGACTGGAAGGAGTATGTGGTTGTTACGGCCAAGGACATTCCGGGGAAAAATTGTATCGCGCTGATTCTTGACGACCAGCCCTGTCTTGCCGACGGATGCGTGAATCATCCGGAGGAGCCGATTGTATTGCTGGCGCACGCGGATCGCCACAAGTTGTGGAAGGCCATCGAGGCCGTGAGCATTGAATACGAAGAATTGCCGGCGCTCGAGACCATCGAGCAAAGCGAAGCGCTGCGTGAAATCATCTGGGGCACAAACAACACCTTCAAGACGTTCCTGATCGAAAAGGGCGACGTCCAGGCGATCTGGGCGGGGGCCGCGCAGATCGTGGAGGGCGAATATTTCACAGGTGCGCAGGAACAGCTATATATCGAAAACAATGGGATTATTGCGGCGTTTAACGCGGATGATGGCTTGACGATTTGGGGCTCGCTGCAATGTCCTTACTATGTGCATAAGGCGATGATGAAACTGTTCGCGCTTACAGAAGACAAGGTGCGCGTGGTGCAGATGGAAACGGGCGGCGCGTTTGGCGGGAAGGAAGAGTATCCATCGATGCTGGCGGGACATGCGGGACTGCTGGCGATGAAGTCGGGGCAGCCGGTAAAAATGATTTATGACCGCATGGAGGATATGGTGGCCACCACCAAGCGGCATCCTTCGCGCACGTGCCACCGCACGGCGGTCAGCGCGGATGGAAAAATCCTGGGTGGCGAGATCGATTTTGTAATTGATGGCGGAGCTTATGCGACGTTGTCGTCGGTGGTGCTTTCACGGGGAACCATTCACGCCGGTGGGCCTTATCACTGGCCAAGCGTGCGCATTCGCAGCAAAGCGGTGGCCACGAATACGCCGCCACACGGCGCGTTTCGAGGATTTGGCGCGCCGCAGTGTTTGTTTGCCATGGAGCGCCACATGGATCGGATTGCGCAGGCCGTGGGTATTAGCGCCACGGAAATTCGCCGGCGCAACTTTCTGCGGCCCGGCCAGACCACCACTACGCAGCAAAAAGTCAGCGAGGACGTAAATCTGGAATATCTGCTGGACCGCGCATTAAAGCTTTCCGACTACGACGCGAAGAAAAGAAGTTTTGCCGCGGAGAATCTTTCCGGCACGAAAAAAAGAGGAATGGGTATCGCCGCGTTTCTGCACGGAGCGGGATTTACCGGTTCCGGCGAGCGCTATCTGGATTCCGTCGCCGGCGTCGAAGGCTGCGCGGATGGCACGGTACGCGTCCTGGTTTCCAGCACGGAGTTCGGCCAGGGGACAAATACGGTGCTCTGCCAAATCGCCGCTGAAACGCTGCGAATTCCATACGACAGCGTGGCGATTGCACAACCGGACACTACGGCGGTGCCAAACAGTGGGCCCACGGTGGCTTCGCGGACGGTGATGGTGGTTGGCAAGCTCGTCCATTCGGCCGCGTTGGGTTTGAAGCAAACACTGGTGGGCGCCGGATTGCTCGGAGAGACCTACACTGCGGAACAGTTTCGCACCGCTTGCGGCACGTTGGCAGCCGAGCGTGGCGCACTGAAATCGTATGCGCGGTATCAGGCGCCTCCGGGTGTGTACTGGGACGACGAAAAATATCGCGGCGAAGCCTACGCCACGTACGCGTGGGCCGTTTACGTGGCCGAGGTCGCGGTGGATTTGCCAACGTTCAGCGTGGCGATAAACGATTTTGTCGCATTGCAGGAAGTTGGCAAGGTGCTGCATCCCGTACTCGCCGAGGGGCAAATCGTTGGAGGTATTGCGCAAGCGATCGGCTACGCGGTCTATGAAAAGGTGGCGTGGGAGCACGGACGGATGCGCAACAACCAGATGACGAATTATATCATGCCGACCTCCAGCGATCTTCCGCCGATCCGCGTGTATTTTGAGGAATTCGGCAATCCGCATGGCGCGTATGGCGCGAAAGGCATCGGAGAGTTGCCAATGGATGGACCGGCGCCGGCGATCATCAACGCCGTGGAAGATGCGACGGGAGTGCGGTGCAACGCCGTTCCAATGCTGCCCGAGGATCTTTTTGCGGCGATGAGGGGCGAGAAAGATGCACACCTCAGCGGAATTCCCGAGGCGCAGATGCGATGACGGTTTCCGCCCAGCGCAGCACGAAATGCGAGGTGACGTTCGACATAAACGGCGAGTCGCGCAGCGTCTCCGTGTTTCCCATGGCGCGCCTGCTGGATGTACTGCGCCATGAACTGGCTTTAACCGGAGCGAAAGAGGGCTGCGGAGAAGGGGAGTGCGGCTCGTGCGCGATTTTGATGGACGGAACTCTGGTGAACAGTTGTCTCGTGCCGGTGTTGCAAGCCGGCGGCACGAGCATCGTCACCATTGAAGGCCTGGCAGGGAACGGACAGTTGCATCCGATTCAGCAGGCATTTCTTGATTGCGGCGGCGCGCAGTGTGGGATTTGCACTCCAGGAATGATTCTTGCGACCGTGGAACTGTTGCGGAAAAGACCGGCGCCCACACTCGATGAAATTCGCGAAGGATTATCCGGCAATCTCTGCCGTTGCACCGGCTACGTACAGATTTTCAGGGCGGTGGCAGATGCCGCGCATAGGATCGCGTCGCAATGAGATCCGATCCCGCGGACTATCTGCTGGTCGCGCCACAGAGTTTGCACGATGCCGTCGCGCTTCTAGCCAGCGAACCTGGCGCGTGGTTGCCGATCGCGGGCGGCACGGATGTAATGGTGCTTTACGGTGCGGGAAAACTGCCAGCGCGAAAACTCGTCAGCATCCGCGACCTGCGCGAACTGCGAGGCATCGAAGAATTTCCAAACGAGATCGCCATCGGCGCCGGATGCACTTACACGGATTTGCGCAAGCATCCCGCGATCGCGCGCGAATTTCCCATGCTTGTCAGTGCCGCGTCCTGGACCGGGGGCATCGCCAATCAGAATCGCGGTACGCTGGGCGGCAACATCGCCAACGCCTCGCCTGCCGCTGATTCTCTTCCGGCCTTGCTGGCCTACGATGCCGAACTGCTGCTCACGTCGGTGCGTGGCGAGCGGCGCATCGCCTATCGCAATTTTCATCTGGGTTACAAGAAAACCGCGATGTATGCGGATGAATTGATCCGCGCCATTTATGTACCGAGAAAATACTCCGGCTATGTTTCTTTTGCGCGTAAAATTGGCGCTCGGCAAGCGCAGGCTATTGCGAAGATTTCTATTGCCGGGCTGGGCCGCATGGCGGATGGCGTGATCGACGACGTGCGCATCGCTCTGGGCAGCGTCGCACCGGTGCCGCTGCGTTTGGAAAAAATGGAAGCAGTGCTGCTCGGAAAAAACGTCCAATCCCTCCCCGTGGAGGATTTGCGGCGCTTGGTAGCGGCGGAAATTTCTCCGATTGCCGACATTCGTTCGACGGCGGACTATCGCGCCGTGGTAGCGGGTAATCTCGTAGTGGAGTTTCTCCGCCAACTAAGCAGCGGAAAAGCTTCCACATGACGGACAGGCTGACGCTTTGGAACGCCATGGCGCGTGACGAGGCGGAGCGCAGCATTTTGCCGTGTTGTGGTTCGCGCGCGTGGGCCAGCGGGATGGCGGGGCGGAGACCGTTCGCGACCGCCACGCCGCTGCTCGAAGCGTCGCGCGAAGTGTGGCGTAGCTTAGACGCGCAGGATTGGCTGGAAGCGTTTCGCAGTCATCCGCGTATCGGTGATTCGCGTTTCGGCGATTCGCGCGCCGCGACATCGGCGGCGGTGAAATCGCAAGAGTGGTCGGCGGAGGAGCAGCGCCAGGTTGGCGAAGGCGGCGCCACCTTAAAGCGCGCTCTGGCGGAAGGAAACCGGCGATACGAAGAGCGCTTCGGCCGCACCTTCATTGTGTGCGCCACGGGCAAATTGCCCGACGAAATTCTGCAAATGTTGCGTCGCAGGCTGCAAAATAATGAAGTGGCCGAATTGCAGGAAGCCGCGGAAGAGCAGCAGCAAATCACGCAAATTCGGCTGAGAAAGTGGCTCGAGGAATGAAGCGCATTTCAACGCACGTTCTGGATACCGCGCGCGGGAAGCCTGCAACGGGCGTGCCGGTTCGACTGGAGCGCCAGGAGGCTGCGGGCACGTGGGTGCAGCTCGGCTCATCGAAAACTGATGGGGACGGCCGGTGCGCGCAACTGCTACCAGAAAACGACGCGCTGCCTGCCGGGCGCTACCGATTGACGCTGGACACAGCAGGCTACTATGCGACACAAACGATCGCGGGATTGTATCCCGTTGTCGAGATCACTTTTGAAGTACGCGAGGGAGAATTGCACTTTCACATTCCGTTGCTGTTGAGCCCGAATGGGTATACGACGTACCGGGGAAGCTGAAGGCATGACAAAGTTACGAGAGAATCGCTACGGAAAATCGCGCGTGCGCCTGGTGCGCGTCAAACGTCATGCGGGCGCCAACGATTTCCAGGAATGGTCCGTCGATGTGCTTTTGCGCGGCGATTTCGCAAACTGTTTCGCGGAAGGCGAGAACAGCCGTATCTTGCCCACCGACACCATGAAGAACACTGTCTATTCCGTAGCGCGCAGTTCCAACGCCGCGTGCATGGAAGATTTTGCGAAAGAGCTCACGGAATTTCTGTTGCGCCGCAATCCACAAGTCTCCGAGGCGGAGGTCAGCGTGAGTCAAAAAGCCTGGGAACACTTGAACACGCAGGGAAAGCCACATCCCACAACCTTTGTGCAATCGAGCGGCGAGTGCCAGACGACGTCGGTGGTTCGCAAACAGAACGGCGAATTGGCGGTCGTGTCCGGACTGGAAAACCTGGTCATTATGAAGACGGCAGATTCGGCCTTCTCGGGCTATATTAAGGATTCGCTGACCACGCTGCCGGAGTCGGCCGACCGATTATTTGGCACGGCCGTTCGCGCCAGTTGGACGTACGCGCGCGTGGATGCGGATTTCGCGGCACTGCGCGGCAAGATTCGCGAAGCGCTGCTGACAGTGTTTGCCGCACACAAAAGTGCCTCCGTGCAGCACACGCTCTACGCCATGGCCGAAGGCGTTTTGCAGAGGGTCCGCGAGGTTGCGGACATCGAACTGCGGATGCCGAATCTGCATTGCCTGCCGGTCGATCTCTCGCGCTTCGGGCAGGATAACCCGAACGAAATTTTCGTGCCCATCGATGAACCTCACGGCTACATCGAAGCGCGCATCTCTCGGGAAGGATGAATTCTATTGCCTACCGCGACCGAAGGCGCCACCGCCAAAATCCTGAGCCGCTGCCAGACGCTGGCGCGCTTCAGCGAAGACCGCGATGGCACGCGCCGCACATTCCTTTCGCCGCCGATGCGCGATTGCCACAAGGAAATCGCGCAGTGGCTTGAGCCGCTCGGAGTTTCTGCGCGTGTGGACGCCGCTGGAAATCTTCGCGGACTCTACCCCGGCATCGCTCCGGATGCACCGCGATTGCTGATCGGTTCGCACCTCGACACCGTTCCGAATGCCGGCGCTTACGACGGAATTCTTGGGGTGACGTTGGCCGTCGCGTTGCTCGAAGGCCTTGAAGGCCGGCGTCTGCCCTTAGCTATTGAAGTGCTCGGACTTTCGGAAGAAGAAGGTGTGCGCTTCGGTGTTCCATTCATAGGCAGCCGCGCGTTAGTGGGCCGCCTCGATGAAGAACTTTTAAATCGCCGCGACGCCAACGGAATTTCTGTTCGCACCGCCATTGAAGACTTTGGTTTGCGCTCCGCTGAAATTCCGCAGGCCGGTTTGCCATCCGACGCCCTGGGCTACCTGGAATTTCACATCGAGCAAGGCCCGGTGCTCGAAGATCTGGGTCTGCCCCTCGCCGTCGTCGAAGCTATCGCCGGGCAAAGTCGTTTGGAATTCACCTTCACCGGCCGCGCGAATCATGCGGGAACCACGCCCATGCATTTGCGTTACGATTCCTTGGCGGCGGCTGCCGAGTGGATCGTCGAAGTGGAAAAAGGAGCGTGCGAACTGCAAGGATTGGCCGCCACCGTCGGGGTAATCGACGCCAAACCGGGCGCCACCAATTGCATCGCCGGCCAAACTCGCGTCAGCCTCGATGTGCGGCACGCTTCCGACGAACTCCGCCATGCCGCGATTAGCGCGCTGATCCGCCATGCGGAAGAAATCGCCAAGCGTCGCGAATTGCTTGTTACTTGGAAAATCCTCCTCGATCAATGCGCCGTGCCGATGGACCCGTTTCTTGTTGACCAGATTGCTGAGGCGATGCGCAAAACTGGTTGCCAGCCCCATCGCATGGTTAGCGGCGCCGGCCACGACGCTATGATTCTCGCGGAGCACGTGCCCTCGGCGATGATTTTTCTGCGCACGCCCGGAGGCGTCAGCCATCATCCTTCGGAAACCGTGCAAGCCGCCGACATCGCTAAAGCCGTCGCTTGCGGATTGCGGGTCATCGAACAACTTTCTCGATCGAGCGAATTTCTCAGAAGGACGCGCCGTGCATAATCTTGGACACACCAGAAGCTCCCATCAGCCCACTCATCTGCTGCTGACGCCCGACACTTTCGTACGTATACCGCTGCCGGGAATGAAAAACGCGGTGGCCATCGTGCACACTGGCCCGGCCTTGGGCGCGCAGTTTGCGGAATACACCGCGGAAATGGAAAAAGCGGGAGAGCTTGGCGATACCGCGGCGCAAAGATTTCTTTTCGTACTGCAAGGCGCTGTCACCGTGCAAGCAAACGGAAAACCAAATCCTTTAGTTGCGGGCGGCTATGCGTATTTGCCCAGCGGCGTCTCGTATCGCGTTACGGCGACGGAACAGAGCCGGGTCGTTGTGATCGAGAAGCCCTACCTGCAACTGGAAAAAACTCCCGCACCCCGGGTGATCTTTTCGAGCGAAGATGCCGTCTCCTCTCACGCCCTCGACGACGATCCCCGTCTGCAGGTGAAATGTCTACTCCCCGACGATATGAGTTTCGATTTCGCCGTCAACACCATGGTCTATCTCCCGGGCGCCGCGCTCAGCATGGTCGAAATGCATGTGATGGAGCACGGGCTGTTGATGCTGGAAGGTGGAGGAATTTACCGGCTCGGCGATTGCTGGTACCCCGTCACCGCCGGCGATTTTATCTGGATGGCCCCGTGGTGTGCGCAGTGGTTTGGCGCCATTGGCAAAGTTCCCGCGAAATATCTTATTTACAAAAACTGGAACCGCCATCCACTGGAAGCTCCACAAAAATGAAACTGTCGATCGATCAGCAAGGACTGCTATCGGAGATCGAAGCGCTCTCCGGGTTTTCAGACGCGGAACCGCCGGCGATAACCCGAGTGGTGTTTACCGCCAGCGACTTGAATGCGCGTGCGTGGCTGGCGGCGCGTTGCAAGGGAGCCGGTCTCCAAATTCGTCACGACGCCATCGGAAATATGTTCGCGCGCTGGACTGGCTCGGATCCCGATGCTCCAGCGATCGGCACCGGTTCCCACATTGACGCCATTCCGAACGCCGGAAAGTATGATGGCGTCGTGGGAGTTCTTGGCGGTCTGGAAGCCATTTGCGCTCTGCGGCGCGCCAAATTTCAGCCCAGGCATTCCATTGAATTGCTCGTCTTCACTTCCGAAGAACCCACGCGGTTCGGCGTGGGCTGTCTCGGGAGCCGCTTGCTCTCGGGCACGCTGTCCGCGGAAGCAGCTGCCAAATTGACCGACAGCGATGGTCAAACCGTTGACCAGGTTCGCGGCAACGCGGGATTCCGCGGCGAATTGCACGATGTAAAATTACCCGTCGGTTTTTACAAAGCATTCGTGGAACTGCACATCGAACAAGGTCCGCTGCTGGAGCGCCAGCGCCTTTCTCTCGGCATCGTCTCGCGCATCGCGGCTCCGGCTAGCCTGCGCCTTCTCATTGAAGGTTCCGGCGGCCATGCCGGCGGCGTGTTGATGCCCGATCGCCGCGACGCGCTTTGTGCGGCATCCGAGATAATCCTCGCAATTGAAAATGTCGCACGCGCAACTGGCGCGATCGATACCGTTGCGACCGTCGGCGTCTGTGAAGTGTTCCCCGGCGCCATCAATAGCATCCCCAGCCGCGTTCGTCTAAGCCTGGACATCCGCGACACGAATCTCGCGCGCCGCGATGAGGTCATGTCCGACATCGAGCGCGCGACGAAAACCGTGGCCGAAAATCGCCAAGTCGCCGTTCAATCGCTGCTAATCAATGCCGATGCTCCCGCGGACTGCGCGCCCAGCGTAATCGAAGCGCTGCAAGATTCCTGCCGGGAACATAATCTACATTTTCTTTCCATGGTGAGCCGCGCGTATCACGATTCGCTGTTTATGTCGCGCATTGCACCGGTCGGCATGCTGTTCATTCCGTGCCGCGAAGGTTTTAGTCATCGCCCTGACGAGTACGCTGCACCGGATGACATCGCGCGGGGCGCGCTGGTTCTCGCTGAAGCGTTGCTAAGGCTTTCGGCATAAGCAAAAGCAGCGAGCGGCTCCATGTTCCTCGGGTTACGCAAGACTGCCCCCGAAGGAATTTCGCCGAGACACGTTAACCTGCATACCTTGCGAAATTGGTGTGGAGCAGGCATATTGACGCACCATAGAACTATGTCTACGGAATTCATGAACCGCGCCATCGCACTGGCCCACGCAAATATTCGCGCTGGAGGAGGCCCGTTTGCCGCCTTGATCGTGAGAGACGGCCGCGTCGTCGCGCAAGGCACTAACCAAGTAACCTCCGCAAATGATCCGACCGCGCACGCGGAGGTCGTGGCCATTCGCGAAGCATGTAAAGCACTGGCGACGTTTCAATTGACCGGCTGCGACCTTTATACCAGTTGCGAGCCCTGTCCCATGTGTCTCGGCGCCATCTATTGGGCGCGGCCCGCGCGCGTCTTCTACGCGGGAACCGCGGCCGACGCCGCTGCAGCCGGGTTTGACGACGCGTTCATCTACGAGGAAATTAAACTGTCCCAGACGGCGCGCCGCATTCCCATGGCGCAACTCTTGCACCAAGAGGGAATTGGCATTTTCAAAGCATGGAACGCCAAAACCGACAAGACTCCCTATTGAAGACCTTTGGTCCTTAGATGTTCAACGAATCCGTACTCGATCATTTCCGGCATCCGCGCAAGGCTGGCGAGCTCCCCGGCGCGACGCATACTGTCGAAGTGAGTAATCCTGTCTGCGGCGACGTACTGCGGCTTGCGGCGCGCATGGAGAACGGCTACATCGCGGAGGCGCGGTTCCTCTGTCGCGGTTGCACTACCGCCATCGCCGCAGCTTCCTTTGCGACCGAGCAATTACAAAACGGGACGCTCGACACCGCAAGTAAAATCACGGCAACGGCAATTTCCGCCGCGCTCGGCGATCTGCCGCCAGCGACATTTCATGGCGCACAGCTCGCCGAGAGCGCGGTCACAGCCCTGTTAGCAGTCATTCGCCGCAGCTAAGCGTTTTCGCTCAGTCTGGCCAACGCACCCGGATCGTTGATGTTCAAAAGGCATCCTTGGTCCTCGGTCTGCACCTCAGCAATATCCTGCCCATGTGCCCACACCACCGCCCGCGCACCGATATTCAGCGGAGCTTCCAGCAACTCCTGATAAAGTTCCGCGCGAAAAATTACCGGATGTCCGCGCCGCCCATCGCAAATTGGAAGCACAATCTTTTGTTTCGAAGAATAAAACGTCTCGATCAAATGATGTACCAGCTCCGCGCTCACCAGCGGATGATCCACCAAACACAGCAGCGACCCTTCGGTACCCACAGGCAAACTCCGCAGCGCGGCGTGCAGCGAACTTAATGTGCCTTTCTGCCACTCGTGGTTAATGACGATTTCGTCCGCAGCTAGCGGAATCGCTTCCATAATCGGCCCGGCGTGCGCACCGAGCACCACGCGCCTCACGCCGATTTTCGGATGCATGGTCACGGCTAATAAATGTTCGAGAAAAGTTCCCCCTTGGTAGCGCAACAGTGCTTTGGGCGAACCCATCCGGCTGGACTCGCCGCCAGACAAAATCACCGCGGCTAACACGCGCCCACCTTCACCGCGCGCTGAGCGCCGAACGATCCTTGAGTTTTTTGTGTCCCTCGACGCCCGCGTTGCGCCGCACGGCGATCAGCTCCGCAAGTATGCTGACGGCGATCTCTTCCGGCGAACGCGCCCCAATACTCAATCCGATCGGCGCATACACGTTCGCAAACTCCTCTGCGCGAAAGCCTTCGCGTTCCAGCGCCTGGTACACGGAAAAAACTTTGCGTTTGCTGCCAATCATGCCGATGTAGCGCGCCGCCGTTCGCACCGCCCAGGCCAGCACGCGCATGTCGTCGCGATGCCCGCGGCTGGCAATCACCATATAGCTCGAACGATTTGGCACAATCGTCCGGAACGCCTCTTCGTAGCTGGCAAAAAGCGCTTTGGCCATCGGGAAGCGTTGGCGATTGGCGAACGTTTCCCGGTCGTCCACGACCGTCACGCCAAATCCCGCCTTGTCCGCCGCCTTGGCCAATGCCTGTCCGATATGGCCGCCTCCAAAAAGAAATACCATCGGCTGCGGCAAGATCGGTTCGACAAAAACCTCCAGCGTGCCGCCGCAGATCAGCCCGCTGTCGTAACTCGCATCATGATTCAAATTAAAAACCATTTTGCGCGGCGCTTCTTGATCCATGACTTCGCGCGCCGCCGCCCATACATCCGCTTCCACACACCCGCCGCCGATGGTCCCCACGAAGGAGCCATCTTCGCGCACCAGCATCCGGGAACTTTCATAACTGGGAATCGACCCGTTGGTATGCACAATGGTAGCCATCGCGCCGCGTAGGCCGGCGTTCCGCATCTTCACAATTTCTTCAAACAAGTCCACATCGTTCCTCGCTCTTCTCAGCCTACGTCCCAGACGAAGCGAGTGTCAACGTTCGCAAGCCGAACCCGCACCGAGCAAGGATAACCGTTGGTAGCCTGGCCGGAGCTACGGTTCTGCGCGCCGATATTCCTCCACGTAATACTCGGTTTTACCGCCGAAGTAGCTGACCTTCCTGCGCCAAGAAAAGACCCGAGGCCGGTACAGCAGCGGTGCGGATCAACGTTTCGGCCCATGCCGCACGGACTTCATCCGAGACGACGCAAAAAGGCCCATGTATTTTGCTGGCCGATGCAAACCAGGATGTTATAGCAATTCTGCATTCGTTTAATAAGTAGTGACTTATAAGGCACATATATCTAAATTGCGGTACTGTCCAATATTGAACAGTAATCGGGTTATCAAAAACATATCCTCTAGGTTCGCTGCAGGCGAATTGTGGAAAGGAACTATGCGGAGACTGAGTGCATTCCAACTTGCCGCCCGCGAAGGCGGTTTTGTCGAGGTGGGCGAGTCCGCAGATGCAACTACTCTGTGGCTCACAAAAACTACGAATGCTTTGGGTAGCGGCTCGCAACTGCGCATGTGCATCGACAGCGTTACAAGTAGTGTAACTATTTTCTGGATGACGGTGTCAGGGGCCCTGTCTTCCAAAACGTTTCGCGGTGTCGCTTCTCTACAAGGGTGGCTGAGACTGAAAGCAGAAAGCAATACGGTTCAACGGGTCAAGGGGACATTCGATGAGCACACCAATTGCGGGCCCAAAAATACTTCTGATTGAAAATAACGAGAAAGTCGCCAATGAGATTCGCGCCGCATTAGTAGCGCCTGTGGAAGGTGCGTTTGCTGTTGAATGGGTCCGTAAACTTGGCCACGGGCTTGAGCGTCTTGCCAAGAATGGAATTTCCGCTGTCTTGCTAGACCTGTCGCTGCCCGATAGCGAGGGGATGGAAGCTTTTGACACGCTGTTCACCGCCGATCCCGACGTGCCAATTCTGATCCTGAGCAATCAAGCTAACGAAGCCGTCGCGAAGCAAGCGGTGGGACGTGGCGCGCTGGATTATCTGCTGTCGGATCATTTTGATAGCTATTCTCTACAGCGGGCGCTTCGTCACGCGATCGAGCACAAGGCCATCGAAAACGCATTGTATGCGGAAAAAGAACGCGCGATTGTTACCCTAAACTCCATTGGCGACGCCGTTTTGTGCACCGACACCGCCGGGAAAATCACCTACCTCAATCTTGTTGCGGAAACGATGACTGGCTGGCGTAAGGAAGAAGCCATGGGTCGGCACCTTGCCGAAGTATTCCACATTATTGACGGTGCCACCCGCCAAACGTCACGCGATCCCATGGAGATGGCTGTCGAACAAAATCGCACGGTGGGACTGACTGTAAATTGCGTTCTTGTTCGTCGTGACGGATTTGAATGCTCCATTGAAGATTCCGCCGCGCCGATCCATGACCGGGTCGGCCGCATAATTGGTGCGGTGATCGTTTTCCATGATGTGGGGGCCGCACAGGCGCTATCGCGCGAAATGACGCGCTCCGCGCAACACGATCTGGTGACCAGTTTGCCTAACCGTTTGATACTCAATGATCGGATCTCCCAGGCTATTTCCCTTGCTCATCGCCAGGAGCGTCCTTTCGCCGTTCTCTTTCTGGATTTAGATCGTTTCAAGTCCATCAATGACCGGCTGGGACACTCCGTCGGCGACATTCTTCTTCAGTCCGTGGCAAAACGACTGGTGGCTAGCATCCGCGGCTCTGACACGGTAAGCCGGCAAGGAGGAGACGAATTCGTTATTCTTCTTCCTGAAATCGCTTACGCGGAGGACGCGGCCACCAGCGCCAACAAAATACTCTCTTCGCTCAATGAGCCTCATCTGATTGCGGGACGAGAATTGCATGTCGGCGGCAGCATCGGTATCAGCGTCTATCCGGGAGACGGAGAGGATGCAGATACGCTCATCAGGAACGCCGACACAGCGATGTACCACGCCAAAGAAAGCGGCCGCAACAATTTCCGGTTCTTCAAGCCGGAGATGAATCGGAAAGCCGTGGAACGGCAAACTCTTGAAGGCAGTATGCGCCACGCATTGGAGCGACATGAGTTTGCGTTGCACTATCAACCCAGGGTGAGTCTCGGCACAGGCCAAATCACCGGAGTGGAAGGGCTGATACGCTGGGAACAACCGGATCGAGAATTCGTGCCTCCCTCCCGTTTCGTACCCGTTGCCGAAGATTGCGGCCTCATTCTTCCGATCGGGCATTGGGTGTTGCGCGAAGCCTGCAGGCAAGCCCGGGTCTGGCAGTTTGCCGGCCTGCCGAAACTGTCCGTTTCCGTCAACGTTTCCGCTGTCGAGTTTCGCGATCGCGGTTTTGTCGACGGCGTGCGGACCGTACTTCGGGAGACGGGCTTGGAGGCGCGGTATCTCGAACTCGAACTCACCGAACGCGTCCTTATGGAAGACTGCGAATCCACGGTGGCCGTACTTCATGAGCTAAAATCGATGGGGATAATGCTGGCAGTGGATGATTTTGGCACAGGCTATTCGAGCTTGAGCTACCTTCGCCAATTTCCCATCGATATCCTTAAAATTGACCAGTCTTTTACAAACCAGATTACCGTTGACCCCAACGACTCGAAGATCGTCAGCGCCATAATCGGCATGGGAAAGAGTCTCAACCACCTGGTAGTTGCCGAAGGCGTCGAAACCAGTGAACAGCGGGCCTACCTGCAGAGCCAGGGTTGCGCGGAGGGGCAAGGATACCTCTTCAGCAAACCGGTACGCGCCTCACAATTTGCTGACATGCTGCGGACGGGCACGCCACAACAATACCTCGTCCAGTGACGATAGAGGTTCTCCCGCGCATTTCCTGAACTGGCGGCTTCCCGTGAGCAGAGGAGATGCGAACCTTGCCAGCGGCAAAATGGCGAAATTCGCATTTTGCAAAACAAAAGGGCTTCCGGTGGAGATCCGGAAGCCCTTGCTGCTTTAGCAACTTAATTGGTTGCGGGGGTCAGATTTGAACTGACGACCTTCGGGTTATGAGCCCGACGAGCTACCAGGCTGCTCCACCCCGCG